>OMGO01000001.1_pt1 | contig 582993 bp, 527 predicted proteins | sample 1645901 | NCBI WGS metagenome assembly OMGO01 (sample SAMN05578592, study PRJEB25193) | human gut metagenome | biome: Human Microbiome; feature: human-associated habitat; material: feces | host: Homo sapiens | place: USA:Birmingham
AATTCAGAGACAGGCAAGTAAATCAGTATTTTGATAATTTATGAGGTCAACAACATGTAGCAAAGTCAAAAGAGTTGAGTACTAAACTATTTGGACTTTGTAGTGATGAGTCTATTATCTCACATCGGATGATTTTGAACAGGTACTCGCTATTTTGCGTTTACTCTATCCTATCTATTGTTACTTGTTCTGGTTTTTCCATTCCCGCGGAGAAACACCATAAATATTTTTAAAAGCACGGGAAAAATGAAGCTGATTTTCGTATCCGACAGCAGAGCCGACATCTGCAATGGATAAGGAAGTCAGCTTTAATAATTCCGTAGCCTTTACCATGCGGTAGTTCATAAGAAATTCCTGCGGGGAGCGGCCGATCGAGTTGCGGAAGATTTTTCCGAAATAACTCCGGTTGATGCCGCATACCGCAGCGATATCTTCAATCGAAATATTATTCTGAAAATTCTGTTCAATATAATTGATCGCTTCTTTTATGTAATAATCACTCATGCGTCCGCTGGAGACCAGCTTTGTCGATTTTGCTGACTGCAGCAGATAGTCTAAAAACAGATACAGATGCCCGATGAGATGGAAGGAAGATTCCTGTGGATGATTGACAATATAAAGCATTTCATCGGCAAGTTTTTCCCGCAATTCTTTGGAGTGGGAATGATAAACGGGCGCGTCTTTGCACAAATCTGTGACACTTAAAGCCTCTTTTACACGTAATCCGTCAAATTCAATCCACATATATTTCCACGGAAGCTGTTCATCGGCAATGTAAGTGTTGATCTGGCCGGGAAAAATCATAAACCCCTGTCCGCTTTTTACAGAATAGGTCCGTGTTTCTCCTTTGGAATTGTTTGCCATGAGTGTTCCGGTTCCGGAAAGAACGTAGTGAAACAGGTAGTGGTTGCGTGTTGCAGGCCCGAATGAATGGCCGGGATCACACTGTTCATATCCAAACTGATACATGCACAGATCGATAAAATTTTCATTTGGAAAAATATTAAAAAATGTATTGCTCATAAAATACTCCTTATATATCAAAATGCGACATCAATATCTATTATAGCATAAAATATTGCATTTCGGTATAAAACTGAAAAAATATAGATATTTAAGGATGCATAAAGGTATGTTATAATCAGATTATCAAAAAAGTAAACGGATATATTGCAAAAAAGGAGAGAGGAATATGGCAAAAAGAAATATTTTCCGCAGTGTTGCGGCGGTGCTTGCATTTGGCATGTGTATGACGGGTCTTGCTGGATGCGGAAGTGAAAAAAGGGCAGACGGGAAAACAGAAATCGAAGTGGTTTCCTACAAACCGGAAGCAGTTAAGGCATTTGAAAAGATTGAAAAGCGGTTCAATGAAACACATGATGACATCCATCTGACGATTTCATCTCCAAACGAAGCAATGACCATTTTAAAGACACGTTTTATCCGGGAGGATTATCCGGATATCATCGCAATCGGAGGAGACATCAACTATTCCAACTTTTTAGATGCAGATCTGTTTGATGATATTTCCGATCTGGATGAAGTCCAGACCGTAAAACAGGCATATCTGGATATGGATAAGGAACTGGAGTTTATTCCAAAGGATGGCACGTATGCACTTCCATATGTGGCAAACGCGGCAGGAATTTTATATAACAAAGATCTGTTTGAGGAAAATGCCTGGAAAGTTCCGACCACCTGGCAGGAATTTACCACACTGTGTGATGAAATAAAACAGAGCGGAACACTTCCGCTGTATCTGGGCTTTAAAGATACCTGGACCTGTCTGGCTCCGTGGAATGCGCTGGCAGTCGGACTTACCGATTCGGATACCTGCAATCAGGTAAATATGGGAAATACCACATTTTCCGATACGTATGGACCGGTAGCAGAAAAGATGCGTGCGCTTTTGGATTACGCCGAAAAAAATCCGTATGCATATGGTTATAACGATGCCTGTACAGCATTTGCCCGCGGGGAATCTGCCATGTATCCGATCGGAAGCTATGCGATCCCGCAGATCAAATCGGTCAATCCGGATATGAATATCGGCTCTTTTACATTTCCTGCAAATGATGAGGAATCAGACAATGTATTAAATTCAGGAATTGATTTACAGTTTTCTGTGATGAAAGCATGCAAAAACAAAGAAGCAGCATATGAAGTTTTAAAATATCTGTATGAAGATGAAACCATTCAGATTTATCTGGATGATCAGGGCGGAATTGCCTGCAAGGATGGGGATTTTGCAATTCCGGAAACACTCAAGGATATGCGTCCTTACATTGAAAATAACCGCATGGCAGATTATCAGGATCACCATTATCCGAGTGAGATGAGCGTGGATGCCATGATCCAGACGTTCCTGCTGGATACAAGCGACAATGCACAGGAAAAGTTTTTGAAAAAATTTGATTCCGACTGGAAGCGCTATAACCGGGATCTGATTCGGAAAGTACAGGATTATCAGAAAGAACAGGAGGATGCACAATGAAAAAGAAAATGTCAAACAGGGACAAAACATTCTGGGTGGTTATCATACCGGTTGTAATCTTATTTTTTGCATTCAATACACTTCCAATGATCAAAGGTGTGATTTACAGTTTTACCAATTATAAAGGATACGGAACGTACGATTATGTCGGATTCCGGAACTATGCAGATCTGTTTACGGATTCCCGAGTGGGAAAAAGCTATTTGTTTACGTTTAAATATGCACTGGCAGGAACGATACTGGTAAATGTGCTGAGTCTGATCATGGCAGTTGGATTAAACAGTGCAATCCGTTTTAAAAGTGCACTGCGCGGTATTTATTTTGTACCGAATATTTTAGGAGGACTTGTCATCGGCTATATTTTTAGTTTTATTTTTACTTACATTCTTCCAACTGTGGGAAATGTGTTCCATATTGGATTTTTACAGAACAGTATTCTTGCAAGTGAAAAATACGCATGGATTGGTGTGCTGATTGTTGGTGTATGGCAGGCAGTTGCCATGAATACCATTATTTATATTTCCGGTCTGCAGACCGTCCCGGAGGAAGTTTACGAGGCGAGTATGCTTGATGGAGCAAGTAAATGGAAACAGTTCTGGAAAGTAACATTTCCACTGGTTATGCCGTTTGTAACAATCAATCTGGTATTGAGCACAAAGAATTTTCTCATGGTATTCGACCAGATCATGTCTTTGACCAAGGGAGGTCCGGCACAGAGCACGGAATCCATTTCTTATCTGATATATAAAAACGGTATGGATGGCGGACAGTTTGGATTCCAGAGTGCAAATGCAGTTATATTCTTTATTGTGATCGTGGCGATTTCACTTTTCCAGATGACAGTTATGAATAAGAAGGAGGAGCAGTTATGACGAAAAAAAAGCAGAAAACAAACTTGGTACTTACAATTGTTCTGATTCTGGGGACATTAACTGTATTTTTCCCACTGTATATGGCAGTGATTATTGCATTTAAGAAACCGAGTGAGATGACAAACGATGTGGCGGGTGCACTTTCTTTCCCGAAACAATGGAGTTTTGAAAACTTCCATCAGGCAATGGAAGTGACCGATTTCTGGCACTCTCTTGGAAACAGTTTACTGATCACACTGGTAACGATCGTACTGGCAATCCTGATCCACTCAATTGCAGGCTACGTGATCGGACGCGGCATGGCAAGAAAAAAAAGTTTCCGATTTATTTATCTGTATATTGTCAGCGGAATGTTTGTTCCGTTTTCCATCTTAATGATGCCTCTGGTAAAGCAGACGGCGCATATGGGACTTGGAAACCGCGCGGGTGTCATCCTGCTGTATCTGGTATTTTACATGCCGATGAATGTTCTGCTTTACAGTGGATATTTAAAAAATATCCCGGAAGCACTCGAAGAAGCAGCAGATATTGACGGGGCAAGCACCTGGACGACTTACTGGAAAGTGGTGTTCCCGATGATGAAACCGATGCATGCGACGGTTGCGATCCTGACAGCCCTTGGAACCTGGAACGATGTTATGACACCACTTGTAATCATGTCCGGAACCGGACAGAATACACTGCCACTTGCACAGCTTAACTTCCAGACACAGTTTGGAACCAACTACAATCTGGCGTTTGCCTCCTATATTCTGGCACTGATCCCGATCTTGATCTTTTATGTGATCTGCCAGAAACAGATTTTAAATGGTGTGGCAAACGGTGCAGTCAAAGGATAAAGAATAAATGAGGTGACTTCTATGGCAATTATATACAATCCAAATAAAAAAATATTTACCCTGCATACGGCGCATACAACTTATCAGATGCAGGTTGATCCACTGGGATATCTGTTGCATTTGTACTACGGAGAAAAAACAAACAGTTCTATGGACTATGTCCTAACCTATGCAGACCGCGGATTTTCCGGAAATCCTTATGCAGCCGGTATGGACCGCACCTATTCGCTGGATGCGCTGCCACAGGAATATCCGTCCCTTGGCACCGGAGATTACCGCAATATTGCACTGAATATCAAAAATGAAAAAGGGGTGGAAAGTGCGGATCTGCTTTTTAAAAGCTATGAAATCCGAAACGGTAAATACCGGTTGCAGGGACTTCCGGCTGTCTGGGCAGACGAAAAGGAAGCGCAGACACTGGAAATTGTCCTCGCAGATGAAAACGCACAGGTTGAAGTACATCTGCTGTACGGTGTTTTGGAAGAAAACGATGTCATTACAAGAAGTGTCCGGATTAAAAATACAGGAACCGGGCAGATTACGATCGAAAAGGCAGCGGCAGCCTGTCTGGATTTTGTACAGGGAGAGTTTGATGTCCTGCGGTTTTATGGAAAACATGCCATGGAGCGCAATCTGGAGCGTACGCCGCTGGGACATGGAACCATTGCGTTTGGCAGCCGCAGGGGAACATCCAGCCATCAGTATAATCCTGCCGTGATTCTGGCAGAAAAAGGGACAACGGAGACCGCAGGCAGCTGCTATGGAATGCTGTTTGTATACAGCGGGAATTTCTCCTGTGAGGCAGAAAAAGACCAGTTCAACCAGACGCGCCTGCTTCTCGGATTAAATGAAGAACTGTTTTCCTATCCGCTTGCGTCGGGAGAAACCTTTACGGTGCCGGAAGTTATTTTATCTTATTCGGCAGAGGGATTGTCGGCATTGTCGCAGCAGTATCATAACTGCATCCGCAACCATGTGTGCCGTAGCAAATATGTCCATATGCAACGCCCAGTACTGATCAACAGTTGGGAGGCAGCTTATTTTGATTTTACGGGAGATACGATCGTGGATCTGGCAAAAGAAGCCGCTTCCCTTGGAATTGATATGGTAGTGATGGATGACGGCTGGTTTGGAAAAAGAAATGATGACAATTCTTCCCTGGGGGACTGGCAGGTCAATGAAACGAAACTGGGAGGCAGTCTGGCAGAGCTTATTACCCGTGTGCATGAGCAGGGTATGAAATTTGGCATCTGGATTGAGCCGGAGATGATCAATGAAGACAGTGACCTTTACCGGGCGCATCCGGACTGGGCGATCCGGATTCAGGGGAAAAAGCCGGTGCGCTCGAGAAACCAGTTACTGCTTGATTTTTCCAGAAAAGAAGTGCGTGACTGTGTCTTTGACCAGATCTGTGTCGTGCTCGATCAGGGAAAAATTGACTATGTCAAGTGGGATATGAACCGCAGCATGGCAGATGTTTATGCCGGAAATCTTTCCTATGATTACGTCCTTGGTGTCTATGATTTCATGGAGCGTTTGTGCAGCCGCTATCCGGATCTTCTGCTGGAGGGATGCAGCGGTGGCGGCGGCAGGTTTGACGCAGGAATGCTTTATTATTCCCCACAGATCTGGTGCAGCGACAATACCGATGCGATCAACCGCACAAGAATCCAGTACGGAACTTCGTTTTTCTATCCGGTTTCCGCGATGGGGGCGCATGTTTCGGCGGTGCCAAATCATCAGACCGGACGGGTGACAAGTTTCCATACCCGCGGGGTGACGGCGATGGCGGGAACTTTCGGTTACGAATTAAACCCGGCGCTTTTATCGGATGAGGAAAAACAGCAGATCCGGGAGCAGATCAAAACGTATAAGAAGTATGAAACGCTCATTAACGAGGGAACGTACTGGCGGCTGTCTGATCCGTTTACGGATGAAATTGCGGCATGGATGTCGGTATCAGAGGAACAGGATCATGCACTGGTAAGTGTGGTGCGTCTTATGGCTGAGGCAAATCAGGCGACCGTTTATGTCCGCCTACGTGGGTTAAAACCGGATGCTGTGTATCTGGAAGAACAAAGCGGCAGACAGTATTCCGGTGCGGCACTGATGCATGCGGGAATTCCGCTTCCGCCGTTTACCGAGGAATATGAGGCGTATCAGTTTGCCTTTACCGAACTGAAAGAGGCGGGAAGATTATATGAAAAAGTGCAGAAATGGTGTGACGGGAATGCCGAAAACCGGGTGGTCATCAGCATTTACGGTGGCTCCGGTTCCGGAAAAACAACGCTTGCAACGGCATTGCAGCAGTATTTTTTAAATGACGGAACCGAATGTTATCTGCTCTCTGGCGATGATTATCCACACCGGATTCCAAAACGCAACGATGAAGAACGGATGCGTGTGTATAAAGAGGCAGGGGAAGACGGACTGCGTGGATATCTCGGGACAAAGAAAGAGATTGACTTCGACCGGATCAATGAAGTGCTTGCGGCATTTCATGAGGGAAAAGATTCGATCACATTGCGGCATATGGGACGGGAAGATGGCGAGATTTCATTGGAAGAAACCGATTTTTCCGGAATATCCGTATTACTTCTGGAGTGGACACACGGAGGCAGTGACGATTTACATGGTGTGGATCTGCCCGTCTTTCTGGAAAGTTCCCCGGGGGAGACCAGGGAGCGGCGCATCCGCAGAAACCGCGATGAGAATGCCGCAAGCCCGTTTATCTGCCGCGTGGTAGAACTGGAACAGGAAAAACTCGAAGTGCAGCGCAAAAATGCAGGATTGATCGTGGGAAAGGACGGAAGTGTTTATGAACAGTAAACCGATGCTCAATGCATATCCAGACAGTCTTGGAAGAAATCTTGGGGATATCGTAACATTGCTGAAAACGGAGGCTTTGCAGAATGTATTTTCTTCTTTTTACATTCTGCCGAGCCTGTACCATTCCGATCTCGACCGGGGATTTTCCGTGATCGACTATGACCTGAATGAGCAGCTTGCCGACCGGGAAGGCCTTGACCAGTTAAAGAATATGGGAATCTATCTGAAACTCGATTTTATTTTAAACCATGCTTCCGCACAGTCCCCGCAGTTTCGGGATCTTGTGGAAAAAGGGGAAGCTTCTGCGTACCGCGATTTTTTCATCGATTGGAACCATTTCTGGGAAGGGCATGGAACCATGACGGAGGAAGGCTATATCCAGCCGGATGAAAGCTGTCTGAAGCAGATGTTTTTCCGCAAACCCGGGCTGCCGATCCTGATGGTGGAATTTCCGGATGGAAAAAAAGTGCCGTACTGGAATACCTTTTATCAGGAAGTGCATGGCAGACAGTATCTCGGACAGATGGATGTAAACATCCAGTCACCAAAAGTGTGGGAGTTTTATCGTGAAACACTGGAAAAAATAGCCTCTTACGGCGCAGCGATTGTGCGGCTGGATGCCTTTGCCTATGCGCCGAAGACGCCGGGAAAGAAAAACTTTCTCAATGATCCGGAAACGTGGGAACTTTTACAGAAGATCCATGCGCTGGCAGAACCTTTGGGACTTACGCTTTTGCCGGAGATCCACGCAGCGTATGATGAAAAAATATATGAGACACTTGCAGAAAAAGGCTATGCAACCTATGACTTTTTCCTGCCGGGACTGGTCATTGATGCGATTGAGAACCGGCGGGGAACGTACCTTGCGGCATGGGCGAAGGAGATTGTGGAAAAGAAGATCTCCACGGTCAACATGCTCGGCTGTCACGACGGCATTCCGCTTCTGGATTTAAAGGGACTGCTTCCAAAAGAGGACATCCAGTCGTTAATTGACCGGATTGTATCCCGCGGAGGCATGGTCAAAAATTTACATGGACAAAAGAATCTGTATTATCAGGTAAATGCCACGTACTACAGTGCATTGGGAGAGTCGGATGAAAAAATGCTTCTGGCGCGGGCAATCCAGATGTTTATGCCGGGCAAATCGCAGATCTGGTATCTGGATCTGTTTGCCGGAAAAAATGACCATGAAGCGGTGCAGCGCGCGGGAGAATCCGGACATAAGGAAATCAACCGGACAAATCTTTCCACTGATCAGATCACGGAAGGGTTGAAAAAAGATGTGGTTCAAAAACAGCTTGCGTTAATCCGCATGCGAAATACCCATAAGGCATTTTCGGAAGGCGCAGAGGTAGCAATCTCCGGAGGGGAGAGGTCTCTGGAAATCCGCTGGGAATATAATAGTGCATTTGCAACATTATATGTAAATTTTGAATCAGGAACATATACAATAGTAGAAAGCAAATAGTTAAGTTGGGCTGTCGATTGTACATGAAACCTAAACTTTATAATGGAAATAATCATAGATGAAACAAGCCACATAGGGATAATGCCCGGTGGCTTGTTTTGAAAATGGATAATTTAAATCTTATAACTTCGGATTTCGTCTTCTCAGGAAATTTTGACGGATGTCTTCCTCAGAAAGTCGGCGTATCTGCTCCGGTTCTGAAAAGAAACGGTCCTGTGGGGACAGTCCACGGAGGGAAGAATGGGGGGATTGGTTGTATTGTTGGACAAAAGCGTACAGACTTCTCCTCAGCTCTTCCAGTGAATGGAAATCCCGCATATCAAGGGCGGGCATACTTTGCTATGGCTGCTCTCATAACGGACATCAGATTGATAAAGTTATCATTGTAGAACACATCGATCCCGGTAATGAACCGGCTGGCATCATCGATCAGGGCAATGATATAGTCCCGGTGTTTTTTCCATCCGAATCTGTAAGGCGGGGACCGGCACTGCTGTCTCCACACCAGACTTCGTTGATATGAGGGCGTTCATATCGGCGCATATCCTTGTTCGGTGTCTGCCGCAGTTCCAACTGAAAATAGACAATTCTGAATAAAATCGGTTCAAGAATAGATACAGAAGAAATATCAGGATATGTAGACAAGGTTATACCGTTTGTATGATGAGATTGAAGGTGTGGAGAAGAAAGAATTTCTTAACAGTTTTGTAGAACAGGTGGATATTTATGAGCAGGAGCAGCCAGATGGCAAATTCCTGAAGCACATAAAGTTCCATTTTCCGGTGTATTTTGGAGACAGGGAAACACAGGAACTTTGTTGGGTCAATGAAAGTACCGTTGAGACGGTGTGTTGTCTACAGAAAAGAGAGATTATATGAGTAAAAGAAAGAAGATCAAAACGACAAAAGAACAAATTGTAGAGTACTGGGAAGCAGAAGTGGATGAGTGTGGATTTTTCAGAAGCACATGAGAGATGCTCGAGAAGTGGATGTAAGAGACATCTTTAGAGATGCCATATAGTTCCAGAATCACTTGGAGGAGAAGATATTCCATCAAATTATGTATTATTATGCAGTAGGTGTCATCTGGATAATCCAAATGTTGCTGATCCGGAGATTATGTGAGATTGGCTGAGAGCTTATAGGATAAGTTTTTATGATATGTTTTGGCAAGTCCAGGGGGATGAAGGAATATGAAAAGATTTACGCGTGTTCCTTTCAATACAGCAACCTTGGCAGGCATTTTCAGAAGGGCATTGAAAGAATATGATAGAGTGCATGGAAGGGTGACAAAACGGAATGTTGTTCCTTATATTAAAGTAACTGAATATCTGTAAAGAGTGAAAGCGTATTCTGGTAAGGTGGGAGAATGAAATCTGCATTGGGAAGGTTAAAGGAAAATCATGGAAATGGTAAAAGCGATCGGGCTGAAGAAATATTATGTTACAGACACCTATGAAGTCCATGCATTGGATGGAGTGACATTTTCGGTGGAAGATGGCGAATTTCTTGCAATTGTGGGAACCTCAGGAAGTGGGAAAACAACGCTTTTAAATTTGCTTGGGGGTCTGGATGTTCCGACAGAAGGCGGTGTCTGGATCCGCGGAAAAAGCTTGAAAGATATGGAAGCAGAAGAGCGAACCATATTCCGCAGACGAAATATCGGATTTGTATTTCAGCAGTACAACCTGGTTCCCGTGCTCAGTGTGTATGAAAATATTGTACTTCCACTGCGGCTGGATGGAACAGGGATCGATCAGGAACTCTTTGAGGAAATCGTGATGCTGTTGGGAATTCAGAATCAACTGGAGCGGCTGCCCGGAACGCTTTCCGGAGGACAGCAGCAGAGAGTGGCGATCGCCAGGGCATTAATGACAAAACCTGCAGTTGTACTGGCAGATGAGCCTACGGGAAATCTGGATTCGGCAAACAGCAGTGAAGTGATCGGGCTGCTGAAATCCTGTGCAGAGCGATTTCATCAGACAGTACTTGTGGTGACGCATCAGGAAGAAGTGGCTCAGATGGCAGATCGGATCATCCGTATTGAGGACGGAAAGTATCAGATGGAGGGATAAAGGATGGAGACAAAGACATTTATCCCGAATCAGAATCAGCAGGTGCTTGGGATGCTGGCACGTGAATTTGGAAAATGGAACCGGGGAAGAAACAGAATTCTTATGAGTGCAGTTACGCTTTGTATTGTGACCCTGACGATGGTATTTGGAATTGCCTCTGGAAAGACAAAAGCAGAGTATATAAAGGCTGTAAGGGCGGAAGGAACAACTGCTTCGGTCCGGATTGAACATGCAGACAATGGGATATATCAGAAAATCGAAGATCTTTCCTATGTGAAAGAAAGTGGCCGCAGTATATCTGTGGGAGAGGCGACAGTTTCCGAAAAACATGTATGTAATCTGGAGGTGTTGGATACATCTGCGTGGAATAAACTGGTAAGTCCCGCATACACGGAGATTCATGGACATTATCCTGAGAAAAAGCAGGAACTCATGCTTTCTGCAAAAAGCCTGCAGCAGCTGGGGATTGAAACGCCGAAGCAGGGAATGAAGCTCTCATTGACAGTACAGATCGGATTGTTTCAGACAGCACAGGAGACATTTCTCTTAAGTGGATGGTATACGGATTATACAGATTCGCAGGCCTCGGTTGGATATGTATCCGAAGAAAAAGGAAAAGAGTGGGGATATGATCTGCAGGAAACATCAGATATTTTGCTCGCACAGACGGACGGGATGGAATGGCAGAAAACAGAAGAACGGCTGTATCAGGATCTGGGAAGCAAGGAACTGAAGATTACAGCAGATAATACATTTGCTTACGAAGCGATCAATCGTCTGACAGGAGGCTATGAGCTGGCTGCATGTGGCGCGTTGGTTATTCTTTTCGGGATGTTTTTACTGATCTATAATGTGATGAAAATCTCTATGAACAGAGACATCCAACAGATGGGACTTTTGTATACGATCGGAACGACAAAACGGCAGATAAAAAGGATTTATTTTCGGCAGATCCTGGCGGTCCTGCTGCCGGGAGTTTTGCTGGGCAGTCTTTTTTCGGGGATGATCTTGTACCTTCTGATTCCGAAAATTCTGGGAAGCAGGTATTTAAACGGATATGGCGGCTCTGGAGAGTTCCAGGTGTTTTCTCCTGCAATTTTGTTGGCCGCGGTTGGTTTTGCGGTGATTCTTACGCTTGGAACGGCGTGGCTTGTGATCCGCCATGTAGTCAGCACATCTTGCGTGGAGAGTAGCACAGCCATTTACGGAATCTGTCAACCTTCAAAAAGAAAGGTGAATTTGAAGAAGCGGACAAAAACAGGAGAAATCGGCTATATGGCATGGCAGAATGTAAGAAGATACAAAGGGAGATTTCTGCTTACGGTGATCTCGCTGTTTCTCGGCGTGGAAATGCTGCTCGCATCTGTGGTCATTACAGAAGGAGGCGACTATACCCATGTGATAGAAAAACGACCGGATTTTCTGATTGCCGGCATGTTCAGTGACTGGGGAATGGAGCAGGGATATGGGAAGGAATACCAGTCCCGGGATGCAGGATATGATCCGATGGAGACAGAAGGAGATAATTTTGAGCTGTTGTATGGAAATGAATATGAGGAGTTTTCACCGGTTTCTTCAGAAGTGCGGGATAGACTGCTGGAGCTGGATGGTGTGAATCGAGAGGATTCTTATGTTATGGAGGGAGCCTATCTGATGACTACAATTTCCGGAAAAGGAATCCGTCCGCTGGAGGAAAACGGGCAGTTATCGAAGGAAAAGGAAGACTCTATGCTGGAGGGATTTACAGAAGATACGGTTCAGATTCTTACGGATGAAGAAATGGAAAAGCTTGCACGTTATGTGAAAGAGAAAAATCTTCCGGTGGATATTGAGAGTTTGAAAGAAGGCGACGGAGTTGTAATTCTTCATGACCATCAGCTGAACCCGAAACAGGAAGAAGCCAGAGAAAGCGTGGGAGAACCACTGTATTTTTCAACGATGTTGTCAGAGCGGGACTGGAGGCAGTGGAACCAGCTGAGTCCGAAAGAGCGGGATGAACAGACAAAAGCAGGAACTATGCAGAGAAAACAGTCAGCAACATTTTGTCTGAGTGGATATCTGGACAACCGGGCAGAAGGATTCCCAGATATCCGTCAGACGTGGCATGGAAGCGAAGGAATTATTTATTTTCTGATCAGTGAGAAAGGCTTTGCAAAGATTCCGACAGAGAAAAAGACGCTTTATATGGAACTGAATGTAGAAAACAAAAAAGAAGCAGTGGTCCGGAAAGAAATTCAAAATATTTTGGAGGAAGAAAACAAAAGACGGAGAAACGTGTCCGCAACAGGAGTAGAGGATCAGAGTGGAGAAGCGGGAATCTTCTGTATCAGCAAGTCGGAATTACTGGAAAATGCGAAAGATGATATCCAGGGGAATCGGATTATTTTTGGAAGTATCAGTATTGTGCTGTTGATGGCAGGAATGACAAATTACTTAAATATCGTGGTCACAGGAATCTTTTCCAGAAAAAAGGAACTGGAGATCATGGAAAGAGTGGGGATGACGAAACGGCAGAAGCGTATGCTTTTCATGATGGAAGGCGGATACTATTTTTGTGCGGTGACAGTTCTGCTTGTGACAATTGGAAGTGTCATGTTACAATGGATCAAGACGTATATGGAAATAAAACTTTCGTATTTTGTATTTCAATATCCGTTGATCTGGCTGGTTGTCGGTCTGTGTTGTCTGGCAGGAATCAGTTTTGCGGTTCCCGCAGGACTGTATATGCTTGAAAAAAGTCACTGTGAACAATAACAAAAAAGGAAGGAGAATTTACATGTTTGAGAGAATTGATTACAGAGTGATCAGAATCGACGGAGAGTATGCGTATCTGCAAAAACTGGAAGATGAAAATGCAGAAGAAAAGTGTGTGGCAATGGCACTGCTCCCTCCGGAGATTCAGGAGGGCTGCCATATTGCATATGAGATGATGGAATATCGGATAATCTGCTTATAAATGATGTTTTTTACGATACTGTCCGGGCGATTCTCCATATTCACGAAGGAATAGTCTGGAAAAATAGTTTGCGTCAGAGATTCCTGATTGCAAACAGATTTCCTGGATGGGAAGAGTGGTGCTGACCAGAAGCCAGGCTGCGTGTTTTAAACGTTTTTTTAGAAGGAACTGTCTGGGGGTATGACCGGTTTCTTCTTTAAAACGTTTGATCAGATAATTGACGGAAACATCCAGTTCAGCAGCAAGATCAGAAATAAGAAAATCCTGCTGAAATGAGTGTTCCAAATGATAGAGAGTACTTAAAACAAGGTTGCTGTAAGAGTGGTTTTTAAATTCATGGATCGCATTGCAGTATTCCTGAATCAGTCGTTCATGCTCTTGGTTAATTGATTCAATATTCTTTGCGTCACGGATATTCTGGGCACTTTGACTAGTCAGCCAGTCACCGAGTTCAGCGGGAAGGCCAGCCTCCATTCCGGCAAGACGGATTGTGGTTCGTGTAACCGCAGCAGAGATTCTTGCACCTTCCAGAGTATATCCGATTCGTTTCTTTAAAAAATCGACAGAATTATGCAGGCTTTTCCAGTTTTTTAAAGCTGCAGTACGATTCCCGAGTCTTATGTTTTCCATAAATTCTAATTCCGTTTTGTAGCGCTCCTGTACCAGCATGGAATAAGGTTTATACAGGATATCAGTATCAGAAGCATTTTGGTTATAAAATGTGTGTGCATCAATACGAAGAATTTGTCTGGTAGTTGATTCATGTAACATATGTTTCAAAATGCAATGGGCAAGATGCAGAATACTGCTTTCTTGTGTAACTGGAAAGCGACTTCGGTATATGGGAAGATCTGTTTCAGATACTCCGTTTAGGCGAGTTAATTTTTCCAGTCTTTTGTAGTCCTGAGCTGTTAAGATTTCTGTGCAGTAAGGTCCGATTGCGACAGGAAGATCATCTACCCAGAAAAAACAGAAGCGAATCTGGAAACAGTCGGTATAACATAAGAGTTTATCATGATCAAGTGCATGAAAAAGCCATTTTAATGTATCTGTTTTTAAATAGTCCTGTTTATCGTGAAATTGCCAGGTTTTGCAGAAGTTGCGGAAATCTTTCTCAGAAGTGAGAAGGGTAACAGTAATATTAGAGACATCCTGAATGACCTGACAAAGTTCGGTTAATTTCATAATTTACTCCTTAAAATGATTTTGTGCTATGTTTGATGATTTTATTCTATCATATTTGTGGATGATATGATACTTTTTATGCAGAATTTGAGCTCAGATAAAATTACAGGAATAATAAAGGAGGACATCACAGATGGCAAAAAATTTTGAACAGTTGGCGAAAGATATCGTTGCGAATGTAGGTGGAGAGGAAAATGTGATTTCGTTGACACATTGTGTAACGAGACTTCGCTTTAAATTGAAAGATGAAGATAAAGCAGATGGAACAAAATTGTCTGCAATGCAGGGAGTTTTGAAGGTGCTGCAGTCTGGCGGACAGTATCAGGTCGTAATAGGAAAAGATGTCACAGACGTATATGATGCAGTGTTGCGGACTAGTCACATCACAGCGGCAGGTGAAGATGGACCGGCAAAGCAGGATACTGGTTCAAAAGAAGGAAAAACAGAGAAGAAAAAAGAAAAAATCGGTTCTGCTCTGGTAGATGTGATTTCCAGTATTTTTATGCCGTTTATGGGGGCATTTACAGGATGTGGTCTTTTAAAAGGATTGCTGGTACTTCTGACAACGATGGGAGTTTTGAGTACAGAAAGCAGCACTTATACATTCTTATATGCGGCGGGGGACAGTATTTTCTATTTTATGCCTATTTTTCTTGCATATACGGCTGGAAAGAAGTTCGGTGCCAAGCCGTTTATGTCAATGGTAATTGCGTGTACAATGGTGTATCCGACGATTACGACATTGTATCAGTCAGGAGACGGAGCTGATTTTCTGGGAATTCCAGTACAGTTGATCAGTTATACAAGTTCTGTATTGCCGATTATTTTTGCATGCTTTTTTCAGGCAAAATTTGAAAAACTTTGTGACAAACTGATTCCGAAGCTAGTACGTGGTATTTTTACACCATTGTTGGTACTTTTAGTAGTAATTCCAGTTTCCCTGATCGTGATTGGACCTGTGACAGGTGTAATCGGAGATGTGCTGGCAGATGTGATCCAGAAAGTTTTGCAGGTAGCACCGGCAGTGGGAGGATTTGCATTTGCGGCATTGTGGCCGGTGATGATTATCTTTGGTGTCCACTGGGCATTTATTCCGATCGTTATGAACAATTATGCAGTGCTGGGGTATGACAATCTACTTCCGCTTACGGTAGGATGTAACTTTGGAATTGCGGCGGCAACATTGGCAATTTTCCTGAAAGCACGGAGTGTTGAAGAGAAAGAAATCGCAGGATCAGCAAGTATCAGTGCGCTGATCGGAGGAGTTACAGAGCCTGCGATTTACGGCGTATTGCTGAAATATAAACTTCCATTTATTATCGTATGTCTGGCAAATGGAATTGGCGGAGCAATCTGTGGAATCTTTCATGTGACAAGAACTGCGCAGATGACAGTAAACGTTCTTACACTGCCGGCAGTTTATGCAATGTATGGACCATGGGCTATCGTTTCTGTTGCAATTTCAACTGTGGCTTCATTTCTGCTGGTGTTTTTATTTGGATGTAAAAATTTGAAGAAGGAGAATTAAAGTATGTTAGAATATTCCGAATTATATCCGATTCAGAATGGGCACAGAATGATGCAAAGTCTGGATGGAATGTGGAAATTTCAATTTGACCCAGAAGAAATTGGGGAAAAATCAGGATGGGAAAATGGATTGCCTGCTCCGGTTTCTATGCCCGTTCCGTCCAGTTTTGCAGATTTTTTTACAGACCATAAAGAGCGAGACTATTGTGGTGATTTCTGGTATGAAACAGAATTTTACCTTCCGGCAGAATGGCGCAATAAAAAAATCTGGCTACGTTTTGGAAGCATTACACATCGTGGGACAGTCTATTGTAATGGAATGGAGATCACAAGCCATGAAGGTGGATTTTTGCCGGTGCTGGCTGACATTTCAACAGTGGCAAAACCAGGGCAAGTCAATCAGGTTGTTGTAAAAATTAATAATGAATTGAATGAAACCAGTTTGCCGTGTGGTGCAACGAAAATATTGAATAACGGAAGAAAACTTGCGAAACCATATTTTGATTTTTTTAATTATTCTGGATTACAGAGAAGTGTGTGGGTGATTGCACTGCCAGAAGAAAGTGTCAAAGATTATAGTGTTGATTATGAACTGTGCGGAACAGATGCACTTGTGAAATATGAGGTAGTCACAACAGGAGAACATCCGGTTATAGTCAGATTGTTGGATGCAGAAGGGGAACTGGTAGCAGAGACGGAAGGAAAAGAGGGAATCCTGCAAGTTGCGAATGCTCATTTATGGGAAGTGAGAAATGCATATTTGTACCAGATTGTAATCCTCATTACAGATGGAAATGGTGTGTTAGATGAGTATCGTGAAAAAATCGGAATTCGGACTGTTCGGATTGAGGGAACCCAAATTCTGTTAAATGATCGGCCGGTATATTTAAAAGGATTTGGAAAACATGAGGATTTTTCAATTCTTGGGAGAGGATTTCACTGGGGAATTGTCAAACGTGATTTTGAATGTCTGAAATGGACCAATGCAAACTGTTTTCGGACAAGTCATTATCCTTATGCAGAAGAATGGTATCAATTCGCAGATGAAGAAGGATTTTTGATCATTGATGAAGTTCCGGCAGTGGGAATGATGCGTTCTACCCGGAATTTTGTGGCAGCAGGTTCCGGAAATTATACATATTTCTTTGAAGCATTGACTGTTCCTGAACTTTTGAAATCCCACATTGCAGATACAGAGGAAATGATCACAAGAGATAAAAATCACCCATCGGTGATTGCATGGAGTTTGTTTAATGAGCCGGAAACCATCACAGATTATGCATATGAATATTTTAAGGAAGTATTTGCAGCAGCAGAAACATACGACTTTCAGAGTCGACCAATGACAGGGGCATTTGAGAAAAACAGCAAGCCGGAATTGTGTAAGTGCTATCCACTATGCGATTTTATCTGTCTGAATCGCTATTATGGGTGGTATATCAGTGGGGGACCGGAAATTGAAGAGGCGGAAGAATTATTCCGGGATGAAATGGATCGCTGGAAAGCAAAAGAACTGAATGTTCCATTTGTATTTACAGAGTTTGGGACAGATACAATGGCAGGATTACATAAATTACCGAGTATTATGTGGAGTGAAGAGTACCAGAAGGAATATCTGGAAATGAATTTCAGGGTATTTGACAGTTATGAATTTGTACAGGGAGAACTGGCATGGAATTTTGCAGATTTCCAGACAACAGAAGGAATCATGAGGGTAGATGGAAATCATAAAGGAGTTTTTACAAGAGACAGACAGCCAAAAGCGGCGGCAGTTGTGTTTAAAGACAGATGGGAGAAGAAAAATGAACTTTTTTGAGAGAATCAGAGGAACAAAAAAGAGAAAAGAGGCGCAGGAATCAGGAATCATATATTCACCATTAAAAGGAACTGTGATTCCGTTAAAAGAAATTCCAGATCCTGTTTTTGCAGAGGGAATTTTAGGATTTGGTTGCGGGATACAGCCGACGTCGGAAATGGTATATGCACCATTTGATGGAGCAATTGTACAAGTATCAGATACAAAACATGCAGTAGGACTAAAAAGTGCGGATGGAACAGAAGTTTTGATTCATGTAGGCATGGATACAGTAGAAATGAATGGGAATGGATTTACTACTTTTGTAAAGACAGGAGACAACGTGAAAAAAGGCGAAAAGCTGATAGAGTTTTCAATATCTGAAATAGAAGCGGCAGGATATTCGTCAGTTACAGCAGTTGTTGTATGCAGTGTAAGTGAAGCAGAAAAGATTAAAGTTCTTAAAGCAGATGAAATACAGACGGGAGAAGCATTGTTAAAAGTAGAATAATGGAAAGAGACGGCTGTACAGAAAGGAAGACAGAATGAAAAAGTTTTGTGATGGATTTTTATGGGGTGGAGCAACCGCAGCAAATCAATATGAAGGAGCGTGGAATCTTGATGGAAAAGGTCCATCTGTATCAGATATGTGTACGAATGGGACACACACGAATCCCAAAAGAGTGACCACTGTTTTAGAGGAGAATACACGATATCCAAGTCATGAAGCAACCGATTTTTATCATCGATACAAAGAAGATATTGCATTGTTTGCGGAGATGGGATTTAAAGTGTTTCGAATGTCCATTGCATGGAGCAGAATTTATCCTACGGGAATGGAAGAAACGCCAAATGAAGAAGGGCTTCGTTTTTATGATAAGGTATTTGATGAATGTAAAAAATATCAGATAGAGCCACTGGTGACGATTTCACATTATGAAATGCCATATGCACTGGTTGAAAAATATAATGGATGGGAAAGCAGAGAATGTATCGGGCATTATGTAAGATATTGTAAAACAATTTTTGACAGGTATCAGGATAAAGTAAAATACTGGCTGACATTCAATGAAATTAACGCAGGAACCCTGCCACTTGGAAGTGTGCTCTCGCTCGGTACGATTCGGGGATACTCAGGTCCTGTTACAGAGGTGTGGGATCGTCCAAATGAACGATTTCAAGCCCTTCATCATCAGTTGCTGGCAAGTGCTCAGGCAGTGAAATATGCACATGAAAATTACCCTAAGTTTCGGATGGGAGATATGAATTTATTCTGTACAATGTATCCACTTACCTGTAATCCGGACGATGTGATTGCGACACAGAAAGAAATGCAGATGATGAACTGGTTTTGTTCGGATATTCAGATTCGTGGTATTTATCCGTATTATGCAGATCGCTATTTTGAAGAAAAGGGCATTCGTATTATCATGGAGGAGAATGATAAGGAAATTTTAAGAGAAGGAACTGTAGATTTTTATACATGTAGTTATTATATGAGTAATTGTGTTTCAACAGATCCAAAACATGCAAAAGTTTCCGGAAATCTGTTGGGTGGAATTGCAAATCCCTATTTGAAATCGAGTGACTGGGGATGGCAGATTGATCCACAGGGACTTCGTTATGCACTGAACGAAATTTATAGCCGTTATGGAATTCCAATCATGGTGGTGGAGAATGGACTGGGGGCGGTTGATGAGTTAGAGGAAGATGGAAGTATTCATGATCTCTACCGCATCGATTATTTACGAAAGCATATTTTACAGATGAAAGAAGCCGTGCAGGATGGCGTAGATCTGATCGGGTATACTCCGTGGGGCTGTATCGATCTGGTTAGTGCATCCACAGGAGAGATGGCAAAACGCTATGGTATGATCTACGTTGAGAAATATGATGATGGAACAGGAAATCTGAATCGACGAAAAAAAGATTCATTTTATTGGTATCAAAAAGTGATCTCTTCGAATGGAGAAATACTGGATTAGGAAAACCGTCCCATTTTACGAATCGGTAAAATCTTGCAAGATTACTTTGACAGAATACCTGTCTGGTATTATGATAAACATCAGAAAGACCAGAAAGGAGTGCACAGGACCAGTCTGGGGCGGCTGTGCAAAAAATGTGATGAAAGTAATAAAAAATAAGACAATCTATACGGGGAATGGAGTTATTGAGGATGGATTTGTAAGATATGAAAAGACGATCGCCGAGGTAGGCTCCATGCAGAATTTTGTATCAAGAGAAGAGGATGAGATTGTAGAAGTGGAAGGAATGTATCTGATTCCGGGATTCATTGATGTACACAGCCATGGAGGTTATGGTCTGGACAGCATGGATGCATCGGCAGACGAGATTGACTGGATGGTCAGACAGATGGCTGCAAAAGAAGGAATTACTTCTTATTTCTGCACGACGATGACACAGACTTCAGAGAATATTGAAAGCGCCATGAAGAATATCAAAGCAGCGGCAGAGAAGAACCCGATCATTCAGGGAATCCATCTGGAAGGACCGTTTATTTCCGTGAATTACAAGGGTGCACAGGATGCATCTTATATCCAGAAGCCGGATGCAGCAGTCTTAAAATACTGGAATGAACTGAGCGGAAACCGGATTAAAATCGTGACTTATGCTCCGGAAGAAGCGGATACAGAATTTGAAGACTGGTGTCTTTCAAATGGGATCGTACCAAGTGCAGGACATTCCAATGCAACTTACGATCAGTTGTGCTGCTGCAGAGCATGTCATGTAACCCATCTTTACAATGCCCAGAGAGGTCTTAATCACAGAGAACCGGGTGTGACAGGTTATGGACTTTTGACAGAAGGCGTGAAAGCAGAGATGATCTGTGACGGCATCCATATCAAACCAAAGATGGTATATATGGCATATAAAGTAAAGGGCAGCGATGGAATTGAACTTGTGACAGATTCTATGCGGGCAAAAGGTATGCCGGAAGGAAAAAGTGAGTTGGGCGGTCAGACGGTCTATGTGAAAGATGGCACAGCGAGACTGGAAGATGGTACGATCGCAGGAAGTGTTCTTACTTATATAGATGCATTTCGAAATATCATGAAGTTTACAGGGGCGTCCTTACAAGAAGCGGTGCAGATGAGTTCCGGAAATCAGGCGGAGGAATTTGGACTCACTCAAAAAGGAGCTATTGCAGTTGGAAAAGATGCAGACTTTGTGATTTTAAAAGAATCTTCAGAGAACGAGTATCAGTTGATGAAGACGATCAGTATGGGTGAGCCTGTAGAGGCATAGAGAAAAAAACAAAGGAGGGATCGTGCGTTTGGGACGATTCCTCCTTTGGGTTTATAGTTGAAATACCTGCGTTGCAATATTGAAGTAGATTAAAATGGAACAGGTGTCTACCAGAGTTGTGATCAATGGGGATGCCATGATTGCAGGATCCATATGCAGTTTTTTAGCAATCAATGGTAAAACACATCCGATCAGTTTTGAAATTACAATCGTAGCAACCAGAGACAATCCAATGACCAGAGCAAGTCCGGCATTTTTGTACATGATCAGAATGCGGATTCCGTTCGCAAGTGCAAGTGCAACTCCGACGATCAGAGAAACACGAAATTCTTTAAACATGACCCGAAACAGGTCGGAAAATTGAATTTCTCCCAATGCAATTCCGCGGATGATCAAGGTGGAACTTTGAGAACCACAGTTTCCGCCGGTATCCATCAGCATGGGGATGAAGGATACAAGAAGTGGAATCGCAGCGAAAGCGTTCTCGTATCTGGTAATGATGGTTCCTGTAATGGTAGCAGAAAACATGAGGATCAAAAGCCAGGCAATTCTGTGCTTTGCATGTGCAAATACAGATGTTTCAAAATAGCTTTTTTCACTCGGACTCATGGCAGCCATTTTGGTGATATCCTCGGTTGCCTCATCTACCATAACATCCATAGCGTCATCAAATGTGACGATTCCGACCAGCCGCTTGTCCTGATCCAGAACTGGAAGGGCAAGAAAATCGTATTTTGTAAACAATTGTGCCACTTCTTCTTTGTCTGTATGTGTTGAGACAGAAATAATCTCTGTCTGCATCAGATCTTGGATCAGAACATCGTCGGCGGTTGTCATCAGATCTTTGGCACTGACGATACCAAGCAGTCTGCGCTGATCAGTTACATAGCAGGTGTAGATCGTTTCCTTGTGGATTCCGGTCTCTTTGATATGTGCCATAGCCTGGGCAACCGTCATTGTCTCCCGGATATCGACATACTCCGTTGTCATAAGACTCCCCGCACTGTCATCCGGATAATTGAGAAGCTGATTGATCAAAGTCCGGTCGGCCTGATCTACGGTATTTAAAATCCGATTGACAAGATTGGCAGGAAGTTCTTCCAGAAGATCCACCGTATCATCCATATAAAGGTCATCGAGCAGCTCTTTTAACTCCTTTTCGGAAAACATCTCTACCAGATAAGTCTGCATGGAATGATTCATATTGGCAAATACTTCCGCAGCTTTATCTTTTGGAATGAGACGAAATGCAAGTGCAAGTTCTTTATCGTCCAGATCGGAAAGAAGTGAGGCTATATCTACTTCGTTCATCACATCCAGAATGCTTCTGACAGCCTTGAACTGGCGCTGTGCAAGGAGTTTTACAAAAATTTCTTTGTTCATCGTTCAACACTCTCCTTTTTCTATTTAATTTTCTGAAAAATCCCGAAGGATGACTGGCTCCAGCGTCCATAACCTCACCACCTTTTTGTATGTATTAAAAATATCTGCAAAAGAAAAAGCCTCATTGTCGTGACAATGACAGCATATGCAGCAAATTTCCGTCCTTATTCTATCTCAAAAAAAGTAAAAGTGTCAAGAAAATTTGTGTAAGTAAAATATGAACAAATTGAAAACAGCAGCAGGGTAAACGGCAAGGAAAGAGGGTTATTGATTTACAGTTGCACCTTGTTATGCTAAAATGAAGAGCAGGAATTGAAAAAGGAGCAGGAAGATGGATGCATATACAAGTTTTGCGGCAGTGTATGATACCTTTATGGATAATATTCCATATGAAGAATGGAAAAGCTATCTGAAGGAATTGTTAAAAGAGTATGGCGTGCAGGACGGGCTGGTGCTTGATCTGGGATGCGGAACAGGAACCATGACGGAGCTTCTCGCAGCAGATGGCTACGATATGATCGGAGTGGACAATTCCGAGGAAATGCTGGAGATTGCCAGAGAAAAGCAGATCAAGTCAGGACATGAGATTTTATATCTTCTTCAGGATATGCGGGAGTTTGAACTGTATGGTACTGTGGGTGCGGTATTTAGTATCTGTGATTCTCTGAATTACATTACAGAGCCGGAAGAATTGAAGCAGGTATTTCGCTGGGTGAATAATTATCTGGATCCGGGCGGAATTTTTATTTTTGATTTTAATACAGAATATAAGTACCGGGAGGTTCTGGGTGATCAGACCATTGCAGAGGCCAGAGAGGACTGTAGCTTTATCTGGGACAATTATTATTATGAGGAAGAGCGGATCAATGAATACGAACTGAATCTGTTCATCAGAGAAGATGCGGAAAGTGAGACAGAGGGTGATCTCTATCGCAGATTCCGGGAGACACATTTCCAGAGAGCATATACGTTAGAAGAGATCACAAGGATCGTGGAAGAATCCGGACTGCAGTTTGTGACTGCATATGAAGCGTTTACAAAAGAACCGCCTTCTAAGAACAGTGAACGAATCTACGTGATCGCCAGAGAGCAGGGAAAGGTACCTGTGAAAAAAGCAGAATAGAATCATTATAATAGAAGAAACAGGAGAGATAAGATGAAAGATTATATTGTAAGAGCAACAGCAGCGAATGCGCAGATCCGTGCGTTTGCGGCATCAACAACAGAGCTTGTGGAAGAGGCAAGAACAAGGCATAATACAAGTCCGGTTGCGACAGCAGCACTTGGACGACTTCTTACAGCAGGTGCGATGATGGGAAGTATGATGAAGAATCCGACGGATGTTTTGACGCTGCAGGTGCAGTGCGGAGGTCCGATCGGAGGGATGACAGTGACAGCAGACAGTAAGGGGGAAGTGAAAGGATATGTACACAACCCGGATGTGATGCTTCCGCCGAAGAACGGAAAACTGGATGTAGGCGGTGCGCTTGGACCAGGATTTTTAAATGTGATCAAGGATATGGGACTCAAAGAACCATATTCCGGACAGACGATTTTGCAGACGGGAGAGATTGCAGAAGATCTGACCTATTATTTTGCAACTTCAGAGCAGGTGCCATCCTCTGTTGGCCTGGGAGTATTGATGGAAAAGGACAATACCGTGCGATGCGCAGGTGGATTTATCGTACAGGTGATGCCGTTTATTGAGGAGGAAGTGCTCAGCAAGCTGGAAGAAAACATCAAGAATATTCAGTCTGTGACAGCAATGCTCGACAATGGCCATACACCGGAAGAAATGCTGAACCACGTTCTGGAGGGATTGGATGTAGAGATCACAGATACACTTCCTGCAAAATTTGACTGCAACTGTTCCAAAGAACGGATTGAAAAAGCAATCATCAGTGTCGGGAAAAAAGAGATTCAGGAGATGATCGACGATGGAAAGGATATCGAAGTAAAATGTCATTTCTGCAATACCGCCTATACATTTTCTGTAGACGAGCTGAAGGAACTTTTGAAAAAAAGCAGATAGAAGTGATGTGTCCAAATAGGGAAAGTGAGGCAGTAGAATGAAACAGGGATTTATCAAAGTGGCAGCTGCCACACCGGATATCCGGGTGGCGGACGTGCCGTTTAATACAAAACAGATATGCAGTGCCATTGAAGAAGCACAGAACAATCAGGCAAAGATCGTGGTATTTCCAGAATTGTGTGTCACAGGATATACATGCGGGGATCTGTTTACACAGGATGTACTTTTGCAGGCAGCAAAACAGGCACTGCTTGAAATCACAGAGTTTACAAGAGAGAAGGACATGCTTGTGTTTGTGGGCGTGCCGCTTGTGGTGGATGCAAAGCTCTACAATGTGGCAGCAGCTCTTTGCAGGGGAGAAATCCTGGGACTGACGACAAAGACATTTCTTCCGAACTATGGTGAGTTCTATGAGATGCGTCAGTTTACGGCAGGGCCGGATGTGCCGGGAGAAATCCTGTTTAACGGCAAAAAAGTGCCGTTTGGTCCGGGGCTTTTGTTTCAGGCATCCTCTATGGAAGAGCTGATCGTATCGGCGGAAATCTGTGAGGATGTGTGGTCGCCGATTCCGCCGAGCATCCGTGCGGCAATGGAAGGTGCAACCGTGATCGTCAACTGTTCGGCAAGTGATGAGACGATCGGAAAAGACAGCTACAGACGGGAGCTTATCAAAGGACAGTCAGCGAGACTGATCGCGGGATATATTTATGCAAATGCAGGCGAAGGGGAATCCACGACGGATCTTGTGTTTGGAGGACACAATCTGATCGCAGAAAACGGCAGTATCCTGGCAGAGGCAAAGCGATTTGAAAATCAGATTATTTATACAGAACTGGATATCAAAAGGATTGTCGGTGAACGTCGGAAAAACACGACATTTACGATGGCAAAAGAGAAAGTGCTGCCAAGAATCTCATTTCCTCTGGATGTGTGCGAGATCAAACTGACAAGAGAGTTTCCGAAAAAGCCGTTCGTGCCGCAGGATGAAAAAGAACGTGCTCTGCGATGCGAAGAGATTTTGACAATCCAGGCAATGGGGCTCAAAAAACGTCTGCTCCATACCCACGCAAACACGGCGGTAGTTGGTATTTCGGGCGGATTGGATTCCACATTGGCATTGATTGTGACAGCAAAAGCGTTTGACATGATCGGAAAAGATAAAAAAGAGATTCTTGCGATCACCATGCCTTGCTTTGGAACAACGGACAGAACGTATCGGAATGCCTGCAAAATGGCAGAACAGCTCGGAGCGACGCTGCGGGAAGTGAAAATTGCAGATTCCGTAAGTCTTCATTTTCAGGATATCGGACATGATCCGAAAGACCACAGTGTAACGTATGAGAATGCGCAGGCGAGAGAGCGTACGCAGGTACTGATGGATATTGCAAATGCGACAAACGGAATGGTAATCGGAACCGGAGATATGTCAGAACTGGCGCTTGGATGGGCAACCTACAATGGAGATCATATGTCGATGTACGGAGTGAATGCTTCTGTACCGAAGACGCTGGTGCGTCATCTTGTCAAATATGCGGCAGACGTGACTGAGGATCCAAAATTGCAGGAAGTCCTTTATGATGTACTGGATACGCCGGTCAGCCCTGAACTGCTTCCTCCAAAAGACGGGGATATCGCACAAAAGACTGAGGATCTGGTGGGACCATATGAGCTGCATGATTTTTATCTGTATTTCATGCTGCGGTTCGGATATGAGCCGAGTAAGATCTATCGGCTTGCAGTGCAGACATTTGAAGGGGTATATGAGAAAGAAACAATTTTAAAATGGCTGACAACATTCTGCAGACGATTTTTCAACCAACAGTTTAAGCGCTCCTGTCTGCCGGACGGACCGAAGATCGGGACAGTGGCACTCTCACCAAGAGGAGACTGGAGAATGCCAAGCGATGCGTGTGCCCAAGTGTGGATGCGTGATCTGGAGAAGATTTCCCTATAAGCATTGAAAAGAGAGGTGTTTAGAAGTATGAAACTGATCAAGACCGAGGATGCAGTGGGCTGTGTGCTTTGCCATGATATTACGCAGATCATCCCGGGGGTAGTAAAAGATGCGGTTTTTAGAAAAGGACATGTAGTGACAAGGGAGGATATTCCGGTTCTCCTTTCCGTTGGAAAAGAGCATCTGTATGTGTGGGAAAAACAAGAAGGGATGCTTCATGAAGATGAGGCGGCAGAGATCCTGCGCAGCGTGTGCCAGAATGCACAGATGGATGCGTCAAAGCCAAAAGAAGGAAAAATCGAGCTGACGGCACAGTGTGACGGGGTTCTGAAAGTGGACAAGGAGAAACTGTGCAGGATCAATGCCATGGGACAGATGTGTATTTCTTCCCGACACGGAAATTTTCCGGTGAAAAAGGGAGATAAGATTGCAGGAATGCGTGTGATCCCTCTGGTGATCGAAGAAGAAAAAATGAAACAGGTAAAGGAGATAGCAGGAGAGACTCCTGTTTTTGCGCTCCTTCCGTTTCAGAAGAAAAAAGCAGCGATCGTGACAACCGGAAGTGAAGTATATCACGGAAGGATTCAGGATAAATTTACTCCGGTGGTCCGGCAGAAGTTGGAAGAATATGGAGTAGAAGTGCTTGGAAATACAATCTGCAATGATGAACCGGATATGGTGACAGAGGCAGTCAATGACTGGATCAAAAAAGGTGCGCAGATGGTTGTGTGTACCGGAGGAATGAGTGTCGATCCGGATGATAAGACACCGCTGGCAATCCGCAATGCTTCCGATGAAGTGATCACATATGGCGCCCCGGTTTTGCCTGGTGCGATGTTTATGCTGGCCTATAAAGGTGAGATTCCGATCATGGGCCTGCCGGGCTGCGTGATGTATGCAAGGCGCACGATCTTTGATCTGGTACTGCCAAGACTTGTGGCCGGTGAACGGCTGCAGGATCAGGATTTTTACAGACTCGGAGAAGGAGGACTGTGTCTGTCCTGCGAGGTGTGTACGTTTCCAAATTGCGGGTTCGGGAAAGGGTAATGAAAAAGGAGCGTGAAAGGATGAGTGAATTTTATAATTCTCTCGCAGAAAAAATGCAGAGAGGTTCCTGTGTTGTTATGACAGTATTAGAGGGAGAATCGGCAGGAAAGAAATTACTTGTGACAGAGCCGGTGGAGCAATATGAGGGACATGCAGTGTTTTGTGAGTGTGCAGGTTCTTTGCCCAGGCTGGTGATCTGCGGAGGCGGTCATGTGTCCATACCTATGATCCGGATGGGGAAAATGCTGGGATTTCAGGTGACGGTTCTTGAGGATCGTCCCAAATTTGCGGACAATGCAAGAGTGGCAGGCGCGGATGTGGTGATCTGCGATTCTTTTGAGCATGGACTTGAAAGCATATCAGGAGGAGAAGATACATATTTTATTATTGTGACAAGAGGACACCGGTATGATGAAGTGTGTCTGGGAGCAATCGTAGAGAAGCCAAATGCTTATATTGGAATGATGGGCAGCCGCCGCAGAGTGGCGATCGTCAAAGAAGAGCTTTTTGAGCAGGGACATGAACGTGAGAAGCTGGATGAGGTGTACACACCGATTGGCCTGAAGATCGGCGCTGAGACACCGGAAGAAATTGCAGTGTCTGTTATGGCAGAAATCATTCAGGTGAAACATGAAAAAGCAGAAGGATGCGGATATTCCAAAGAATTGTTGGAGGCGCTGTGTGATGAGGACTGTAAAAAGCAGAAAAAAGTACTTGCAACGATCATTTCCAGAAAAGGATCTGCACCGAGAGGCGTGGGAACAAAAATGCTGATCCTGGAGGATGGAACACTGATCGACACGATCGGAGGCGGATGCGCGGAAAGTGATGTGATCACAAAAGCACTGCTGATGATGCGGGAAGAAAAAGTGCGGTTTCAGATTTGTATGGTGGATATGACAAGGGAAGCTGCAGAAGAGGAAGGGATGGTCTGCGGCGGACGGATTGAAGTAATGCTGGAACGAGTTTAGTATCCGTTACTGTTCACAGTAACTTCGTATACCGGATTCATTTTTCATGGAAGAGCTGTTGACATTCAAAATAGGGAATGTTAATATAAATTTAACATAGTGAAAGCAATAATTGTGCGAATTGCATAAAATGGTGCTTATATAGGTTCATAATTGGTTGGACGTATCTACCAGCTGCCGCAAACAGCTGACTATAAGCAGAGTGGGATGGGAAAGTCCCGGTCTGTAGTCGGGCGGAAAGAGTAGGAGGTCAGTCAATGAATGAACCTGTTTTTATATTAAAAGGGAATATTGTATACAGCAAAAATAAAGATGAACTAAGGATCTTAAAGGATCACTATCTGATCAGCGAAAGCGGTCTGGTCAAGGGGGTTTTTGAGAAAGTGCCGCCAGAATATGCACAGGTATCGGTATCTGATTATGGGGAGTGTCTGATTATTCCAGGACTGACAGATCTGCATGTGCATGCTCCGCAGTATACATTCCGGGCAATGGGAATGGATATGGAGCTTTTGGAATGGCTGGAGACGAATACGTTTCCGGAGGAGGCAAAATATCAGGATCTGGAGTATGCCCGGCGTGCATATCGTATCTTTACTGACAATCTAAAGAGAAGTGCAACGACAAGAGCATGTATTTTTGGAACGATCCACAGAGATGCCACACTGCTTTTAATGGATCAGCTGGAACAAAGCGGACTGGTGACGTATGTGGGAAAAGTGAATATGGATCGCAACTGTCCGGATTATCTCAGAGAGGAATCGGCAGAAGAATCAGGGATTCAGACAGTGGAATGGATCAAGGATGTATTGCATAAAAAATATCAGAATACCATGCCGATCCTGACGCCAAGGTTTACACCGAGCTGCAGTGATGAACTGATGGAGAATTTAAAGAAAATTCAGATGTATTACCAGATTCCGGTACAGTCACACTTATCAGAAAATCCGGGAGAGATTGCCTGGGTGAAGGAGCTTTGCCCGTGGTCGGAGTTTTACGGGGATGCTTATGACAGATTTGGATTGTTTGGGGCAGACTGCAAAACCGTGATGGCGCATTGTGTGTATTCCGGAAAAGAAGAGCAGCAGCGAATGAAAGAAAACGGAGTATTTATCGCCCATTGTCCGGAATCCAATATGAACTTGTCATCGGGGGTGGCGCCGGTTCGGACATTCCTGGAGGAAGGACTGCATGTGGGAATTGGAAGTGATGTGGCAGGGGGCTCCACAGAAAATCTGTTCAAAGCAATGGCGCTTGCAATCCAGGCCTCCAAGCTGCGCTGGAGGATGCAGGATGACAGTTTAAAACCACTGACATTGGAGGAAGTATTTTACATTGCCACAAAAGGCGGCGGTGAATTTTTTGGAAATGTGGGAAGCTTTGAACCGGGATTTGAACTGGATGCAGTTGTCCTGGATGACACAAGAATTGTGCATTCGCAAAATCTGGATGTGAGAGCACGTCTGGAGAGAATGATTTATCTGGCAGATGAGAGAGAAGTACGTGCGAAATACGTGCGGGGCAGAGAAATCTGTCTGCAATAAAAATTGGGAATGTCAAAAGAAATTGCGGAGGTGACGTATCATGGAGGAAAGAGAACATGTAGTCGGCAAGAGTGTAACGAGAGTGGATGCTTTGGAAAAAGTGACCGGACGGGCAAAATATACGGAGGAGCTGTGTGATAAAAGCGCTTATATTGCGCGGGTACTGCATGCGAATATCGCTCATGGAATCGTAAGATCAGTGGATACCAGTGAGGCGCAAAAACTTTCCGGGGTTGTAAAGATCGTGACTTGCTTTGATGTGCCGAAATATTATTTCCCGACCGCGGGACATCCGTGGTCTACGGATCCTGCACATCAGGATGTCAAAGACCGCCTGCTTTTAACGGAGCATGTGCGGTTTTACGGGGATGATGTGGCAGCAGTTGTTGCGGAGAATGAAGTGGCAGCAGCTCAGGCGCTGCGGCTGATCAAGGTGGAGTATGATCCCCTTCCGTTTGTTCTGGATGTACAAAAAGCAATGGAAGAGGACGCCCCGCAGCTTCATGAAAACTATCCGGGAAATGTGTTGAAACACACTTTGATCCACAAGGGGGATTTTGAAAAAGCAAAAGAAGAGCCGGGGCTGATCAAAGTGGAGGGCTGGTATCAGACACCAACTGTGCAGCATTGTCATATTGAGAATTTTATCTGTTATGCGTATATGGAACAGGGCAGGTACGTGATCGTCTCTTCTACGCAGATTCCTCATATCTGCAGGCGGGTTGTCGGGCAGGCGCTTGGAATCCCATGGGGAAATGTGCGGGTGATCAAGCCATACATAGGAGGCGGTTTTGGAAACAAGCAGGACATTTTATATGAACCATTGTGTGCATATCTGTCACAGACAGTCGGCGGACGGCTTGTAAAGCTGGATGTGTCACGGGAAGAAACGTTTGTATGTAACCGGGTACGCCATGCTATCCGGACACATCTGATCTCTTATGTGCGTCCAAATGGTGAGATTGCTGCAAGAAAAGCGGAGTGCTTTTCCGATCAGGGGGCGTATGCATCTCATGGACACAGCATTGGAGCAAAGGCTCTTGGATCTTTCCCGCAGCTGTATCCGTGTGAGAACTTTGAGGGAGATGTGTACACGATATTTACCAACAAACCGGTATCAGGAGCTATGCGCGGGTATGGAATCCCGCAGGCGATGTTTGCGATGGAAAGCCATACGGATGACATTGCGGTAAAACTTGGGATTCCACCGTATGAATATCGCTGGAAATATCTGATGCCAAAAGGATATACGGATGGATTTTCAAAAAATGTCAATTATTATGATACCTTCAGGGAATGCATGGAAAAAGGCAGTGTCAGTGTAGATTATGAGCGAAAACGCAGAGAATATGCACAACAAACCGGGGATATCCGCAAAGGGATCGGAATGGCGGCATTCTGGTACAATACCGGTGTCTGGCCGATTTCTCTGGAGACATCCTCCTGTCGTATGGTCATGAATCAGGACGGTTCTATTCAGATGCAGGTAGGGGAGACGGAGATTGGACAGGGCGCAGATACTGCATTTGCGCAGATGGCGGCAGAGACACTGGGGATTCCGTTTGATATGGTTCATGTGATGACCATGCAGGATACGGATATCACACCGTTTGGTCTTGGAGCCTATGCGTCCAGGCAGACCTATATGGCTGGATTTTCCATTCGGCAGACAGCAGAGCTGTTAAAAAGTCATATTTTGGATACGGCAGTGGAAATGACGCGGCAGATGAAAGAAAATCTGGATATTATAGATGGAAACATTGTGCGTACGACAGACGGCAGTGTTCTGATGTCATTGGGTGAGCTGGCAACAGAAAAACTCTACAGCCTGACTAACTGCGGACATCTCACGGCAGAGAGTACCTATCAGATCAAAAACAATGCCTACTCTTTCGGCTGTACCTTTGCGGAGGTAGAGGTAGATATTCCGGGATGCCGGGCCACACTGACGAATATCGTCAATGTACATGACTGCGGAAGGCTGATCAATCCGGCGCTGGCGGAAGCGCAGGTGCATGGAGGCATGAGTATGGGAATTGGATTCGGACTTTTCGAAGAGCTGAAATTTGATGAGAAAACAGGAAGACCTTTGAACAATAATCTTCTGGACTATAAGATGGCAACATTTGAAGATCATCCCGATCTGCACGGAGAGTTTGTGGAAAACTATGAGCCCACCAGTGCTTACGGAACGAAAGCTCTCGGAGAACCGCCGGTATGTTCGGTTGCGCCGGCGATCCGCAATGCGATTTTAAACGCAACCGGATCAGGGCTCAATGAGCTTCCGATGAATCCGCACAGGCTGTTTGTAAAATTCCGGGAAGACGGATTGATTTAATGGGGAAAGGTCGTGAACGAATATGTATGATATCAAAGCGCTCCATGAAGCAGAAAATGTACAGGATGCCATCTGCCTTCTGACAGAGCATCCGCAGGCACAGATCATTGCAGGGGGAAGTGATGTGCTGGTCCAGATCCGTGAGGGAAAGCGGGCAGGAGTGGAACTTGTCAGTATTTATGGGCTGGATGAATTAAGAGGAGTGAGTCTGGAAGAAGATGAGACGCTCAGAATCGGATCACTCACCAGTTTTTCCCATATCACAAAAAATGAACTGATCCAGAAATATATTCCCGTCCTTGGGGAAGCGGTGGATATGGTGGGAGGTCCTCAGATCCGCAATATCGGGACTATCGGAGGAAACACATGCAATGGTGTGACTTCTGCAGATTCGGCGTCTACGCTGTTTGCGTGGGATGCAATCGTAGAGCTGACAGGCCCGGAAGGCATCAGAAGACTTCCGATCCGGGAGTTTTATATCAAAGCTGGAAAAGTGGATATAAGACAGGGAGAGCTTCAGACCGGAATTTTGATTCCAAAACAATCATATCAGGGATACCGGGGACATTATATTAAATATGCCATGAGAAACGCCATGGATATCGCAACCCTTGGATGTTCTGCCAATGTAAAGCTTTCAGAAAATAAGACAGTGATTGAGGATGTCCGGATTGCGTATGGTGTGGCGGGGCCGATCCCGATGCGTGCAGTTCATGCAGAAGAAACTGGACGGGGAAAAGAAGTATCTGCACGGACACTGGAAGAAATCGCGGAGCAGGTGCTTTTTGATATCCATCCAAGGGACAGTTGGAGAGCCAGCAAGGCATTTCGGGAGCATATCGCAAGAGTTTTATGTCAGCGCGCTCTAAAAGAGGCGATTGTCAGGGCAGGAGGTGTCATCCATGAGTGAGAAGCAGTATAAACTGGTAAAATGTATCATCAACGGAGAATACAGGGAGACCATGGTGGATGTCCGCGCATCACTGACGGATATGCTGAGAAATGATTATCGGCTGACCAGTGTAAAAAAAGGCTGTGAAGTCGGAGAATGCGGAGCCTGTAATGTGATTATTGACGGTGAGTGTTTTAACTCCTGTATTTATCTGGCAGTATGGGCAGACGGGAAAAATATCCGGACACTGGAGAGTATTCTGGGACCGAATGGAGAGTTGTCAGATATCCAGCAGGCGTTTATTGATGAGACCGCGGTACAATGCGGATTCTGCACACCGGGAGTGATCATGAGTGCAGTGGAGATTTTAGAGTCAGGCAAAGAATATACAAGAGAAGAATTACGGAAACTTTTATCAGGACACCTGTGCCGCTGTACCGGATATGAAAATATTTTGAATGCGGTACAAAAGACCATGTACAAACGACTGGGAAAAACTGAAAATTAGGATTTAGGTGCTGTCGCATAAGTTCTTTTTTGAAATCTGGACACAATATCTGTAAAAAGAAAGGACAGATTATGAAAAAGAATATGGCTGGATTGATTCTGGTATTATTTGCGATCGCACTTTTTATGACCGGATGTGAGAAAAAAGCGCAGGAAAAAGAAGAAGCGCAGGAGGCGTCGGCCAGACAGCTGGTGATCCAGAAACAGACGCAGACAGAAATCGCAGAAAAAAAGATCGAAGAAAAAAGACGAGAGCTGCCCAATCAGGCACAGATTGAAATGGAAGTGATCCTGCAGAAGCCGGAACTACCGACCGGGTGTGAAAGTGTTGCGCTGACTATGGTTTTGAAACAGAAAGGATATCCAATCGAAAAAACCACGATTGCAGAAGAATATCTGATCTACAATCGGGACAACTATGCATCCGGGTATGTGGGAGATCCCTCCACGTATGGTGGGGTTGGCATCTATCCGCCAGGACTTGTAAATACAGCAAACTGCTTTTTGAAACAGCGATATCAGCAGCATACAGCGTATGATGTCAGCAAGCTGAGTCTGGAGGAGCTGCTTCCGTATGTGGCAGCCGGAAATCCGGTGCTTTTGTGGCTGACATCAGATCTGGAAGCTCCCTATTTTTCGAGTCAGAGTGTAGAGTATGGAGGGGATTCATATCGATGGTACTGGAATGAACACTGTGTAGTGCTTGGCGGATACGATCTGGAAAAGCAAAGCGTGACGTTGTTTGATCCCCTGAAGGGGAAAGCAGAGGAATCTCTTGAGCGGGTAGAGGAAATTTATAATCAGACAGGAAAATATGCAATGACGGTATACTAAAAAACATCTGTGAAGAACAAAAAATAAAGTTCTTCACAGATGTTTTTTATGGTCTGCTGTGTGATTCAATATGATTTTTGATCGCTTCAAAACTTTCTTTGCTGATGATGTGTTCCATGCGGCAGGCATCTTCTGCGGCAATAGCTTCATCTACCCCAAGCTGTGTCAGCCATGCAGTCAGAAGCTTGTGACGCTCATAAATCATATCGGCAATGGCTTTTCCTGATTCGGTAAGATAGATAAATCCTTCCTTCGTAACCGTGATATGTTCTTTCTCACGAAGATTCTTCATGGCAACACTGACGCTGGATTTTTTGAATCCCAGTTCTTCAGCGATATCAACAGAGCGTACAACCGGACGTTTCTGACTTAAGATCAGAATCGTTTCCAGGTAATTTTCTGCAGATTCGTTTGTCTTCAATGTATGCACCTCGTTTCTCGTTAAATTGTCTTTAGTATATCATATTTTAGAAGAGACGGCAAATACTATAATATTATTGACAACTTACGAATGTTAGAATATACTAACTAAAAAGAAAAAATAGTCAGTAACAGATTCAAAAGGAAAGGGGAGCGGACTGTGAATGCTGTGAAAATGCAAAGAGAGATAATTTTGCAGAGATTGAAAGAGCAGGGATGCAGGATTACAAAGCAAAGATTGGCTCTCATTGACATTATTTTAGAAAATGAGTGCTCCAGCTGTAAAGAAATTTATTATAAAGCTGTCAGAATGGATGAGAAGATTGGGATTGCCACGGTATACAGAATGATAAATATGCTGGAAGAAATCGGAGCGATCAGCAGAAGAAACATGTATAAAGTAGAATGTCCCGGGGCTTGTCCGAAAGAAGATGCCTGCGTTGTTGTGTTGGATGATGAAAGCGTGTGCCGGATTTCTCCTCAGAAATGGAAAGCTATCGTAGAAGAGGGGCTGCAGGCATGCGGATATCTTCATAACCGGAAAGTAGTATCTATTTCTTTTAATCCGGAACAGTGCATGAAAGGTATGATCTGAGAGAAAACATAAAAAAGAGATTGACAAATGAAAGGAATAAGAATAAACTGAATAATGTTAGAAATACCTAACACATAATAGTTTTGAAATATAAAAGTTAGTATTGATTGGAAAGGAGAGATTATGATGCCTTTGACGATGGCAGCAGCAAACGAAATCAATTATATTAAGAAAGTCGGAGGAAACAGTGAAGTGAAACGTCACCTGGAAACTCTTGGGTTTGTAGCCGGAGGAGAAGTGCGGGTGATTTCTCAGTTAAATGGAAATCTGATCGTAAGCATCAAAGATTCCAGAGTCGCGATCAGCAAAGAGATGGCAAACAAGATCATGGTCTAAAGGAGGAAGAGGGAAAATGAAGACATTGCGAAATATTGCCGTGGGTGAGACTGCAAAAGTGAAACGGCTTCATGGCGAGGGTGCCTTAAAACGCCGTATCATGGATATGGGAATTACAAAAGGCAGCCAGATTTATGTACGCAAGGTGGCTCCGCTTGGTGATCCGGTCGAGATCACGATCCGCGGATATGAATTGTCTTTGCGAAAAGACGATGCGGACTGTATTGAGATGGAGTAAAGAAAGGAAAGGGAGAGAGTGATGGCGATTAAAATTGCTTTGGCAGGAAATCCAAACTGCGGAAAAACGACGATGTTCAATGCTCTGACAGGTGCCAATCAGTATGTTGGAAACTGGCCGGGAGTTACGGTGGAAAAGAAAGAAGGAAAATGTAAGGAGAATAAGGATGTAATTGTAACAGACCTTCCGGGAATTTACTCTTTGTCTCCATATACACTGGAGGAAGTGGTAAGCCGTGACTATTTATTAAAAGAAAAGCCGGAAGCGATCATCAATCTGGTGGATGCCACAAACATTGAACGAAATCTGTATCTGACAACACAGCTTTTAGAGCTTGGAATTCCGGTTGTAATTGCGCTGAATATGGCGGATCTGCTGGAAAAGAATAAAATCAGCATCGATACAAAAGCGCTGGAAAAAGAACTGGGATGTAAGGTAGTCAAGACTTCAGCATTAAAGGGAACCGGAATTCACGAAGTAGTGAAAGAGGCTGTCACAGCAGCGAAAAAAGAAAGCATTGTTTCAGGAAAAATAAAGTTTTCAAAGGATACCGAAGCGGCTGTTTCCGAGATGGAAGGACAGTTGCCTTCATCCGTTTTAAAAGAACAGAAAAAATGGTATGCGATCAAGCTGCTGGAGCGCGATGCGAAAGTACTGGAGCAGTTAAAACTGACTGCATCTGTACAGAATCAAGTAGAAAAAATCGCTGCCAGACTGGAAGAAAAGCTGGATGATGACACAGAATCTATTATCACAAATGAGCGTTATGAGGCAATCACACATGTAGTAGAAAAATGTGTAAAGAAGCCAAAAGAAAAACTCTCGACTTCAGATAAAATCGACCAGATTGTGACAAACAGGATACTGGGACTTCCAATCTTTCTTGGTGTGATGTATGTCGTATATGCGATTGCAGTCATGACCATTGGAACTTATGTGACAGACTGGACCAATGATGTACTGGTAGTAGCGATTCAGGATGCGGCGGCATCCGGACTGCAGGCGATCGGTACAGCAGCATTTCTGGAAGATCTGATCGTAAACGGAATTATCGGCGGACTGGGTGCAGTACTTGGATTCCTTCCGCAGATGGCGATTTTGTTTGTATTGCTCTCTATTCTGGAAGACTGTGGATATATGGTCAGAGTTGCCTTTGTCATGGACCGTATTTTCCGTAAATTCGGACTTTCAGGAAAGAGTTTTATTCCACTTTTGATTTCATCCGGATGTGGAATTCCTGGAATTATGGCATCCAAGACGATTGAGAATGACAATGACAGACGACTGACGATCATGACATCTACATTTGTACCTTGTGGTGCAAAGCTTCCGGTTATCGCTTTGATGGCTGGTGTGATCGGTTCAGAGGCGACAGGATTTCCGGCAGGATCCCTGACATTTATCATGTACGTGATTGGTGTTGCGACAGTGCTGGTTTCCGCAATTATTCTGAAAAAGACAAAACCGTTCCACGGAGATGCGGCACCGTTTGTAATGGAGCTTCCGGCATACCACCTTCCACAGGCGAAGACAGTACTGCTCCATACATGGGAAAGACTCAAAGGATTTATCAGAAAAGCCGGAACGATCCTGCTGCTAGCTTGTATCGTAATGTGGTTCCTTGGAGGATATGGATTTACAGATGGAAGCTTTGGGGCAGTAGAGGATTCTGCAGACAGTATTCTGGCATCCATCGGAAGTGTGATCGCAGTGATCTTTACACCGCTTGGATTTGGAAGATGGCAGCCGGTGGCAGCTTCTCTTTCCGGATTCTCAGCAAAAGAAGCAATCGTAACGACAATGGGAGTTCTGGCAAATGTAGCCGGAGATACAGAAGACCCGGCAGTTGTAGCACACGGTGTCGCAACATGGTTCCCGTCAGCGGCAGCCGGATTCAGTTTCCTACTCTTTAACCTTTTGGATTCACCGTGTCTGGCAGCGATCGCTACCATGGCAAAGGAACTCAATGACAGAAAATGGTTCTGGTTTGCAATCCTGTTCCAGAATGTATTTGCATACGTAGTAACATTTATGGTATATCAGATCAGTGGTGTTGCGACAGGTGCGCTTACATTTGGAGCATCTACAGTAGTTGCAATCCTGCTGCTGGCAGTTGTCTTATATCTGTTATTCAGAAAAGATCCATATAAAGGAAAAGCAGTGAGTGTAAAACGTTCTGTGGCAGAAGCCTAAAGGAGAAAAAATGGGCGGAATAAAATCGGTAGTATCTATGGGATACGCGGTATTGTTTGTAATACTTCTTTATTTAGTTGGCATTGGAATCTCGAGTCTGATACAATATATAAAAAAGAAATTTAGAAGGTGATAATCGTGAATGCAGCAACATGTATTATTTTGATCATTTTAATTGTAATTGTTTCGTTTTCAATCCGTGCGACGATTCGTGATCGGAAAAAAGGCGGATGTGCAGGGTGCTCCGGATGCGGCGGAAGCTGCAGCGGATGTCATAGTGAAGTGGAACAGACAAAGAAATCCGAGTAAATAAGAGCAGAATGAAAAGTGTGGTATCAGCAGAGTGTAAAATCTTGAAAAAATGCACTGTGGTACCACACTTTTTTGATAGAAAAATTGATAAAATTTATCGATAATCGGATTTTTGATTGACGAATGAAAATCAGGGTTCTAGAATGAGTGTAATGTAACCAGAAAGTACAAGTGATCGATGGATTGTAGAAAGAAGGGAAACAGATGAAACAACACCGATTTTGGGCGTGGGCAACAGTATGCTGCGCAGTAATGGTATTTTATACCGGTTACAAACATAAGTAAGATAGAAAAAGAGAATCAGTTTACAGGAGGAAGAAAAGATGTTAGATGTATTTAAAATGAAAAAATTAGGGATTTTTGCAGGTGGTGTTTTATTCGGAACAGCAGGAGTGAAGCTGTTGTCAAGCAAAGATGCAAAAAAAGTGTATACAAATTGTACAGCTGCAGTGCTTCGTGCAAAAGATTCTGTTATGAAGACAGCATCCACTGTACAGGAAAATGCAGAAGATATTCTGGCGGAAGCAAAACAGATCAATGAAGAGAGAGCAGCAAAAGAAGCAGCTCTGGAGCAGGAAGCAGAAGAAGTAACAGAAGAGACAGTGGCAGACAACACAGATTTTGCAGAAGAGGCATAAGATAAAAAGAGGGATTTGATTGAAGTTTATAATTAAGCATGAAATACCGGGAAGAATACGGGTGCATATGGTGCAGCCGAAAATGACGTTTGAAGAGGCGGATATTCTGCTGTATTATCTCGTAAACCTGGAAAATGTGACAAAAGCAAAAGTATATGAAAGAACACAGGATGCGGTGATCTATTATGAAAAGGACCGGCGGGAAATCATCAAGGCACTGCAGAAGTTTGGGTATGATCGGGTGACAGTGCCGGAGGGGCTGACTGAGCATTCCGGAAGGCAGATGAACGCAGAATATCAGGAAAAACTGCTCATGAAAGTCGTGATGCGTTTTGGTGGGAAGCTTCTGATACCGGCACCGGTACGGGCGGTCTGGACAGGTGTCCGTTCTCTGAAATATCTGCAGCAGGGGATCGCGAGTCTGAAAAAAGGCAGACTGGAAGTGGCGGCTCTGGATGCCACTGCGATCGGTGTTTCCATCCTGCGCAGAGATATGAATACCGCAAGTTCGATCATGTTCCTGCTCGGCATCGGAGAATTGCTGGAGGAATGGACACATAAAAAATCTGTCGGAGATCTGGCACGCGACATGTCCCTGAATGTGGGGAAAGTCTGGCTTTTAAGAGAGGAACAGGAGATTCTTGTTCCCGCAAAACAGATTGAACCGGAAGATCTTGTAGTAGTCCGCATGGGAAATGTGATTCCATTTGATGGAGTCGTATCCCGTGGTGAGGCAATGGTCAATCAGGCCTCTATGACAGGAGAAGCAGTTCCGGTGAAAAAGACAGCGGAAAGCTATGTATATGCAGGAACTGTTGTAGAAGAAGGAGAACTGATCATCTGCGTGAAAGCGGTGAGCAAAGCAACCCGTTTTGAAAAAATCGTGACCATGATCGAAGAGTCTGAAAAATTGAAATCAAATCTGGAAAGTCATGCAGAACATCTGGCAGATCAACTGGTTCCGTATACACTGGCAGGAACGATTCCGACCTGGCTGCTGACAAGAGATGTGACCAAGGCACTGGCAGTACTGATGGTAGATTTTTCGTGTGCACTCAAGCTGGCGATTCCAATTTCGGTACTGTCTGCGATCCGGGAGGCGGGCGCACATAATATTACCGTAAAAGGCGGAAAATATATGGAAGCTGCTGCAAATGCCACAACGATCGTGTTCGATAAGACGGGGACACTCACAGAGGCGCGACCGACGGTACGAAAGGTGGTTTCTTTCTGTGAGCAGAGTGAGGATGAGCTGCTGAGAATGGCGGCCTGTCTGGAGGAACATTTTCCACATTCCATGGCAAAGGCTGTTGTGGAAGCCGCCAGAAAAAGAGGGCTGGAGCATGAAGAGATGCACAGCAAGGTCAATTATATTGTTGCACATGGAATTTCCTCCACGATCGAAGGAAAACGCGTGGTGATCGGAAGTCATCATTTTGTATTCGAAGATGAAAAATGCTCGGTCAGAGAACCGTGGATCCGACAGTTTGAAACACTTCCGGAAGAATGTTCTCTGCTCTATCTTGCCATTGAGCATGAGCTTGCTGCAGTTGTATGTATTGAAGATCCGCTGCGCAAAGAAGCGGCAGATGTAGTGCGTGCTTTGAAGGCAACAGGGCTTGAGAAAGTCGTGATGATGACAGGAGACAGTGAAAAAACAGCTGCTTCTGTGGCGAGAAGAGTTGGTGTGGATGCATATTATTCAGAAGTGCTGCCTGAGGATAAGGCAAAATTTGTGGAACAGGAGCGCGCATCCGGCCGTACGGTGATTATGATCGGCGACGGGATCAACGATTCTCCGGCATTGTCGGCAGCAAATGTGGGAATTGCAATTCGTGACGGTGCGCAGATCGCACAGGAAATTGCGGATATCACAATCTCGGCAGAAAACTTGTGGGAAATCGTAATGTTGAGAAGATTAAGCGAGGCGCTGATGCGGCGTATCCAGAAAAATTACAGAAGCATTGTCGGGATCAATGCTACTTTGATACTGCTTGGAGTCACAGGAATCCTGCAGCCTACGACGTCTGCACTGCTTCATAATATGTCTACGCTGACGATCAGCCTGACCAATATGAAAAACTTACTGGATGAAAACTAGTTATTGAGAAAAAATCGATAATAACCCTCTTGATTTTTTGAAATAGTTCCTATAGAATAAAACTAAGGTTAGTTACAACTAACAAACGGGAACACACAGGAAAATTCAGGAGGTGCGTATGAGTATTGTTATTATCGGAGGACATGACCGAATGGTCTGTCAGTATAAAAAAGTATGTCAGAAATATCAGTGTAAAGCAAAAGTGTTCACACAGATGTCAGGAAATCTGTCCAAAAAGATAGGAACTCCGGATCTGGTCGTTTTATTCACAAACACTGTTTCGCACAAAATGGTGCGGTGTGCAGTGGAAGAAGCAGGCCGCTGCAATGCAGAGATCATCCGCTGCCATACAAGCAGCAAAAACGCACTGGAAGATATCCTGGAAACTGCCTGTGCAGCAGTGTAAAAACGATCAGCTTCAAAAGAGCAAGATAGAAGAGAAATATAGAAAAATGTACAAAAAAGAGAGTATACGATACGAAATATGTATGGTATACTCTCTTTTGATATGAAAAAATGAGGGATGAGGGACATGAACATCAGAAAAAACTATAATCATACATTGAATGCCTGTTACCTTGGCTATATTACCCAGGCAATCGTGAACAATTTTGCACCGCTTCTGTTTCTGACATTTCAGAGTACATATGAGATTTCGCTGGATAAGATCGCACTTTTGGTATCCTTTAATTTTGGGGTGCAGTTGATCGTGGATCTGCTGGCCGCAAAATATGTGGACAAGATCGGATACCGCAACAGTGTGGTGGCAGCACATATTTTCGGAGCAGTTGGCCTGGTGGGACTGGCAGTGTTTCCGTCCGTTTTTCCGGATGCGTATGCAGGACTGCTTCTGGCAGTATTTTGTTATGCAATTGGAGGCGGATTGATCGAGGTGCTGATCAGTCCGATTGTAGAATCTTGTCCGACAGAGCGAAAGGCTGCTGCGATGAGTCTTCTGCATTCTTTTTACTGTTGGGGGCATGTAGGCGTGATTCTGATCTCGACTGCATTTTTTGCCATTGCGGGGATTGAGAACTGGAGGATACTGGCTGTGATCTGGGCAATCCTTCCGGCGTTGAATGCAGTATATTTTGGAATGGTACCGATTCAGGCAGAAGAGGAAGACGTTGAGGGAATTCCTGTGCGAGAATTATTTAAAATGAAAATTTTCTGGGTGTTGGTACTGCTGATGATCTGTGCAGGGGCATCTGAACAGGGAATGTCCCAGTGGGCGTCAGCATTTGCAGAATCAGGGCTGCATGTAGAAAAGGCAGTCGGGGACCTGTCGGGACCATGTCTTTTTGCACTGTTGATGGGAAGTTCAAGACTGCTCTATGCGAAGATGAGTGAGCGGATCTCATTGCCAAAAATGATGCTCTCAAGCGGGATTTTGTGCATTGTGAGTTATCTGCTTGCCGCATTGTCTCCAAATCCGGTGCTGGCGCTGCTGGGATGTGGGCTTTGTGGATTTTCTGTGGGCGTATTCTGGCCGGGAACCTTTAGTATGGCTGCAGCATCCTGTCCGAAAGGAGGGACTGCATTGTTTGCACTTCTGGCACTTGCGGGAGATCTTGGGTGTTCTTCCGGTCCGGGAGTGGTAGGCGTTGTATCAGGAGCATTTTCAGAGAATCTGAAGGCAGGACTTTTGGCAGCAATCGTATTTCCGGTTCTGCTGATCATTGGACTGCAATTGTTGAAAGAAGGAAGTCGAGAGAGAGGGGAAGTAAGATGAAAAAAGAGATGACAAATGATATGACTGTCGGAAGTCCGGCAAAGCTGATCATTCAGTTTATGATTCCGATGTGTCTGGGAAATGTGTTCCAGCAGTTTTACAATATTGCGGATTCCATCATTGCAGGGCAGTTTTTGGGTGTCAATGCTCTGGCAGCAATCGGAAGTACCGGTTCATTGATGTTTTTTGTGACAGGATGGCTGCAGGGACTGACCAGTGGATTTGCAATTCTGGTATCGCAGTGGTTTGGAGCAAAAGATATGAAACGGATGCGACATTATGTGGCAATGTCCATTTACCTGACGATTGCGTTTGCTGTGGTGATGACGATCGGATTTGAATTTGCCAATGAGCCGATTTTAAGGCTGATGAATTCTCCGGAAAATCTGATGGCAGATATCAAAGGATATATGGCAGTCATCTATGGCGGGCTGATCGTAACTGCGGCATACAATGCACTTGCGGCAGTGCTGCGGGCTTTGGGCGATTCCAAATCACCATTATACTTTCTGATCATTTCCGCGATTATCAATGTGGTTCTGGATATTGTATTTATCGTGAATTTTGGAATGGGTGTGGAAGGCTGCGGATATGCGACCGTGATCGCACAGGCTGTTTCTGCATTGTTGTGTCTGATTTATATTGTAAAAAAATTTCCGATCCTGCGGCTTTCGGAAGAAGATTTTCGGATTTCCTTTCAGAGCATGGGACGGCTTCTGGCATTGGGAATTCCCATGGGACTGCAGTTTTCTATTACGGCGATCGGAACGATCATTGTGCAGGGAGCGGTCAATATTTACGGAGCGGTATATATGGCAGGATTTTCAGCTGCAGGAAAACTGCAGAATATTATTGTGACAGTATTTACTGCGTTTGGCGCCACAGTTGCCACATATGTGGGTCAGAACCGCGGAGCCGGGAAAATGGATCGTGTACATAAGGGAGTACGATACACGCAGATCATGGTATTTGTCTGGAGTGCGGTCACAATGGTTTTGGTGTACTTCTTTGGAGAAGAGATGACATTGTTGTTTGTGAGCAAAACGGAGACAGAGGTACTTCATGCAGCGGAAGTTTATTTCCGGACGGTGTTCTGGGCATACCCGTTTTTAGGAAGTATTTTTATCTATCGAAATGCGCTGCAGGGAATGGGCTACGGTCTTGTTCCGATGCTTGGTGGTGTGTTTGAACTGGCGGCAAGAGCGCTGATCGTACTTTTGGTGGCAGGAAAGACGAGCTTTTTCGGTGTTTGCCTTGCAGATCCGGCGGCATGGATTTCGGCATTGATTCCATTGATTCCGTATTACATTTATGTGATGAAAAAATATGAAAAGCAGAAACAGCTGGAGGGATAGTGCATAAGAGAGGAGACAACAGGTGGAGAACATTCATCTGTTGTCTCTTTTTTGTCAGTTGTGTTGTGAAATGTGCAAGTTGTGCAAAAAAACTCAAAAAGAGAAGGACATGTGGTAAAGTATGAACATAGAAAGCCGGCCGGCACTATAGAGAATATGAGAATACGGGAGGAAGAAAAATGTTAGCGATTAACATGGCGGATGTGGTAAATGTATTGAATACATGTAAACCTTATCTGATTGGATTTGGTATTGTGCTTGCAATTGCACTGATTGTTCTGATTGCGGCATTTAAACTGAAAAAGACAAAAAGAAAACTGGTACGTTCACAGGCTGGAATTGCAATTCTGTTAGCATTGGTGATCGTAGTAAATATGATTTGCTGGGGACCGATGTCAAGCATGATCTCTCTTGCAACCGGAAACGGAACAATTTCAGAAGAGACATCAAATGAGGCAACCAAACTGGTAGAGAAGATTGCGGAAGAAGGAATTGTGCTTTTAAAGAATGAAGACAATATGCTTCCGATGGAAAATAATAAAAAGTTAAATGTATTTGGATGGGCATCGACAAATCCATGTTATGGTGGAACAGGTTCCGGTTCTTTATCTGATGCATATGAGACAGTATCTTTACTTCAGGGACTGGAAAATGCAGGATTTGAACTGAACTCAGAGCTTTCTGATTTCTACAAAGACTACCGTGCAGAGCGTCCGGAAGTCGGAATGTGGGAGCAGGACTGGACACTTCCAGAACCTACAGTAGATTCTTACAGTGAAGATTTGATCAAGAATGCACAGGATTTTTCTGATACAGCACTGGTTGTGATTACACGTGTAGGTGGAGAAGGTGCAGATCTTCCGACAGATGTAAGCAAAGTGACTTATACAGATAACTCAAAAGACTACAAAGACTTTGAGCCGGGAGAGCATTATCTGCAGCTGAGCCAGACAGAGAAAAATATGCTGGATATGGTATGCTCTGATTTTGACAATGTTGTAGTTGTATACAATGGTGCAAATGCAATGGAGCTTGGATTCTTAAATGATTATGAGCAAATCAAAGGTGCAGTATGGTGTCCGGGAACAGGACAGGCAGGATTCAATGGTCTTGGCGTGATTTTAAGCGGAGAAGTGAATCCGTCGGCAAAAACAAGTGATACATTTGTAAGAGATCTGACTGCAACACCGACAGCACAGAACTTTGGAAACTTTACATATGACAATATGGATGAGTATAAAGTAACACAGACAGGCTTTACAGGAAAAGAAGAGACAACAACTCCTTCTTTCATAAATTATGTAGAAGGAATTTATGTCGGATATCGTTTCTACGAGACAGCTGCCAGTGAAGGGCTCATCGATTATAATAAAACAGTACTGTATCCGTTTGGATATGGATTATCTTACACAACATTTACACAGGAAATGGGCAAGATTACAGAAAATGACGGAACAATTTCCTTTGATGTTACAGTTACAAACACAGGCGACACAGCAGGAAAAGATGTTGTAGAAGTATACTATAACCCGCCGTACACAAACGGAGGAATTGAAAAAGCATCTGCGAATCTGATCGCTTATGACAAAACAAAAAGCTTAGAGCCGGGTGAATCCCAGACACTGACAATTTCCTTTAAAGCAGAAGATATGGCATCATATGACTATCAGAAAGAAAAAGGATACGTTCTGGAAGCCGGTGATTATGAGATCAGCATCAACACGGATTCACATCACATCATTGAATCTGAAACTTATACAGTGGATGAAACAGTGAAGTATACAGGAGACAATAAACGTTCGACTGACCAGACAACTGTGGAAAATCAGTTTGACTATGCGGCAGGAGATGTTACATACTTATCCCGTGCAAACGGATTTGCAAATTATAAAGAAGCAACAGCAGCACCAGAGAGTCTTTCCATGTCAAAAGAGGCAAAGAAAGAATTTATCAACAACAGCAACTATAATCCGGAAGATTATAACAATGAAGAAGATAAAATGCCGGAAACAGGTGCAAAAAATGATATTGAACTGGCAGATTTAAGAGGTGTCGACTATGATGACGCAAAATGGGATGAACTGCTTGACAATATGACAATCAGTGATATGGATACTGTGATCGCTCTGGGCGGATATCAGACAGCAGCAGCTTCCAGCGTAGGAAAAATACAGACGATTGACTGTGACGGACCGGCATCTATCAATAACAACTTTACAGGAACAGGTTCCATCGGATTCCCGTCAGCGGTTATGATCGCATGTACATGGAATGATGAGATTGCAATGGAATTCGGAGAAAGCATCGGTAAAATGGCAGATGAAATGGGGGTATCCGGATGGTATGCTCCGGCAATGAATATTCACCGTTCTGCATTTGCAGGCCGTAACTTTGAATACTATTCAGAAGATGGACTGTTATCCGGAAAAATTGCTGCAAATGCAGTAGTAGGTGCAGAAAAATACGGCGTGTATGCATATTTGAAACACTTTGCCCTGAACGATCAGGAGACAAACCGTACAAGTATGCTCTGTACATGGTCAAATGAGCAGGCAATCCGTGAGATTTATCTGAAACCATTTGAAATCTGCGTGAAAGAAGGAAAAGCAAAAGCAGTGATGTCTTCTTTCAACTATATCGGTACAAGATGGGCAGGAGGCTCAGAAGAACTGTGCAATACCGTACTCCGTGACGAATGGGGATTCCAGGGATTTGTTCTGACAGATTACTTTGGTGTATATGGATACATGAACTCTGACCAGGGTATCAGAAATGGTACAGATGCAATGCTTGTTGCATATGATACAGAAACAAACCATGTAAAAGATCAGAAGAGCGCAACTGGTGTTGAAGCAATGCGTCAGGCTTGTAAAAATATTATGTACACTGTAGTAAACAGTCGTGCATATGATGCGGAAAATCTGGAAACAGGTCTGATGACATGGCAGATTGCAGCAATTGCAGCAGATGTTGTACTGGGTGTGGGAATTCTTGCACTTGAAATCGTGGCAATCAAACGCTTCCGCAAACGCCTTGCAGAAGAGAAGGCAGCTGTAGCAGTTGAGAACTAAGCAATAGCGAGGAGATAGAAATGGAAAACACGGCAAAGAAAGGCTTCTGGGGGACTTTTAAAGAAAAACACCCGGCAGTTGCACAGTTTATCGTATTCTTTATTATCAGCAATGGAGTGACAGTACTTCAGATGATCATGATGCCGGCAATTAAATATGCGTTTGGTTTTACATCCCTTGTCAATACGAATTTTCAGATTCTGCCAATCGGACATAATCTGGACGGCAGCGTCTACTATGTATTTGATTATGCTTCCGGAGCAATCAGCTCCGGAGGCGGCGGAGGACTTGCATATTTCCTTGCAGTGGAGATCACACTTTTTCTGGCGCAGGTTATCAATTTTTTCCTGCAGCGGAACGTGACTTTCAAATCCAATGCAAGTGTAGTCAAAGCGGCAGTATGGTATTTCATTGCCTGGGTATTGATCTCTGTAGGCGCAGCGGCACTGCAGGGACTGTATAAAACACCAATCTATGATTTCTTTATGGGAATGATGGGAGAAGGTGCGGGAATGACAGTAGCTGATATTATCACAATGCTGATCAACTGTGTGATTTCGTTCTGGGTATTCTTCCCGATTATGAAGATCATATTTAAAGAGAAAGAAGCATAAAAACAGAGAGTTATTGCAATCGGGCAATAACTCTTTTTTTAGAAAAAATTTTTATTTTATTTATAGATTCACCAGAAATTCTATGTTAGACTATAGCTATATCGGATGCCAAACACGCTGATATCACAGCAGTCGAAAAATCTTTCAGGCGTATTGCCTTATCTTAAGCATCCAGATTCAAATCAGTATTCTGATTCAGGAGCAGTTTCAAAAAAATCAATCAATCAACAAAAGGAGAAGTATGTGTATGTCAGAAACATTAAAACAATTATTTCCGAATATTCGGACCGAAGAAGCAATTATAGGAGAGATCAAGAGTGATGAGAATCTGCTCGCAGAATATGAGAGCTGGACAGAACTACAGCAGAGAGATTTTCTGAAGTTCTGTTCAGGGATGCGGGGAGTCAAGGTGTTGTATGACGGGTTTGGAAAGGAGATATTAAGCCCGATCTATCATCCGGAGCGACTGGAGGAGCTGTTGTCCTGTATCCTGGAGACAGAAGTGAAGATCCGTCAGGTTATACCAAGTGACGGAACGAGAATTGCAGATGAGCAGAGTCTTGTTATTATGGATATTGTGGTAGAGCTCATGGATGGAAGTCTGGCGAATGTAGAGATTCAGCGTATCGGATATCTTTTTCCGGGAGAGCGGTGTGCGTGCTATTCCGCCGATCTGCTTCTTCGGCAGTATAAGAGTGTCAAGAGCAGAAAAAAGAGAAATTTTACATATCGTGATGTGAAAAATGTATATACAATCGTATTTATCGAAAAAAGTACAAAAGAATTTCAGGAATTTCCGAATACCTATATCCATCGGGCAAAGCAGCAGTTTGATACCGGACTTTCTGTGAATCTGCTGCAGGAATACGTTTTGGTGCCGCTTGACATTTTCCGGAAAACCACGCACAATAAAATTATCGAAAACAAGCTTGATGCATGGCTTACCTTTTTAAGCAATGATACTTCGGAAAAAGTAAAAGAGCTGGTCGAAAAGTATCCCGAATTTAGAGACATGTATCAGGAAATTTATGACATTTGTGAGAATGTAGAAGAGGTGGTACGCATGTTTTCAAAAGAATTGCAGGAACTGGACCGTAATACGGTGAAGTTTATGATTGAAGAGCAGGAGAGAGAAATTAAGGCGCAGAAGGAGCAGCTAAGGCAGAGTGAAGAAGAGTTGCAGAAGAGTCAGGAGCAGCTGAAGAAGAATGAAGAAGAGTTGCAGAGGAGTCAGGAGCAGCTGAAGCAGAGTGAAGAAGAGTTGCAGAAGAATCAGGAGCAGCTGAAACAAAATGAAGAAGAGTTACAGAAGAGTCAGGAGCAGTTAGCACAAAAGGATGCACAGATTGCCAGACTTCTGGCTCAGATTGAAGAGAAAGATACGTAGTTGTTGGTCCATTTATGATGATAGAACAACCAGTTGTGCAGAAATTTCCCCGTTTCTACGGATTTGTGATAGAGTAGTCTTCAGAAAAATGAAGAGATAAAGAAGTGAAAGGTGAGAAATATGAAACACGCAGAAATCATTGCGAAAATGACAGTTGAAGAGAAAGCAGCGATATTGAGTGGAGCGTCCGAGTGGGAGTCAAGAGAGATCAAACGACTTGGAATTCCGGCGGCGTTTTTTTCAGATGGTCCTCATGGAGTGAGGAAACAGGAAGGAGAAGGCGACCATCTCGGATTGAATGCATCTGTTCCGGCTACCTGTTTTCCGACGGCAGCTACGATTGCAAACAGTTGGGACGAATCGTTGGGTGAAGAGATTGGAAAGGCTCTTGGAGAAGAAGCATCAGCATTAGGCGTAGATGTACTTTTGGGACCGGGACTGAACATTAAGCGCAGCCCTCTGTGTGGAAGGAATTTTGAGTATTTTTCTGAAGATCCTTATCTGGCGGGAAAGATGGCTGCATCTTATGTAAGAGGAATCCAGAGTCAGGGAATCTATGCATGTCCGAAGCATTTTGCGGTTAACAGCCAGGAGCTTCGCAGGATGGCAATGAATTCGGTATTGGATGAGCGGACACTGAGGGAGATTTATCTGACTGGGTTTGAAATTGCGATTAAAGAAGGAAAAGCAAAATCCATCATGACCAGTTATAACGAGGTCAATGGAGTCTATGCAAATGAAAATGAGCATTTGTTAAAAGAAATTTTAAGAGAAGAGTGGGGATTTGACGGACTTGTAGTCACTGACTGGGGGGCTTCGAACGACCATGTAAAAGGAGTTGCCTGTCGATCTAATCTTGAGATGCCGGCGCCGGGACTGGATGCGGCACGAGAAGTTCTGGCAGCGTTAGAAGAGGGAAGCCTTTCCATGGAAGAACTGGATCAGTGTACGGACGATCTTCTGGATGCAGTACTGACACTGGCAAAGAACAGAGAAAAGCGTGTGCGTGAATTTGACAGAGAAGCTCACCATACGCTTGCGAAAAAAGCTGCAAGAGAGAGTATTGTGATGCTCAAGAATGAAGAAAAACCGTTCCAGCTGCTTCCTCTCAAAGACAATACAAGAGTGGCACTGATCGGAGACTTTGCATCTGTTCCTCGTTACCAGGGGGCAGGTTCTTCTCTGGTGAATCCAACGAAAGTAGAAACAATGGAGCAGATGATCAGCAGCTATCCGATTCAGTGTATCGGTACAGCGAAAGGATATCAGAGAACAGGAGAAGCAGATGAAGTACTGAAAAAGGAAGCAGTGAATCTTGCAAAGATGGCAGATGTGGTTATTTACTGCTTCGGTCTGGATGAATTGAGCGAATCAGAAGGTCTGGATCGTACGCATATGCGGATTCCGCAGAATCAGGTGGAGCTTCTGGAAGCAATGGCAAAAGTAAACTCCAATATTGTAGGTGTATTAAGTGCGGGATCTGCAGTTGAGATGCCGTGGCATTCCTGCTGTAAGGCATTGCTGCACGGATACCTTGGCGGACAGGCTTCTGCAGGAGCCATGCTGGATGTGCTGACCGGAAAAGCCAATCCGTCCGGAAGACTCAGTGAGACATATCCGGTTCGCTATGAAGATACTCCGGCATTTAAATATTTTCCAAGTACAGAGCGTAATTCGGAATATCGGGAGAGTCTGTTTGTTGGATATCGTTACTATGATACAAGTAAAGTGAGAGTGCAGTATCCGTTTGGATATGGTCTGTCGTATACATCGTTTGAATACTCAGACTTGAGAGTAACGGCGGATGGAGTTGAATTTGTACTGACCAATACCGGAAAGATGGATGGTGCGGAAGTAGCTCAGATGTACGTATGTGCACCGAAAGGAAAGATCTTCCGTCCGGATAAAGAATTAAAAGGATTCGCAAAAGTATTCCTGAAAGCAGGAGAAAGCAGAAAAGTACAGATTTTGTTTGATGATAAGACATTCCGTTACTGGAATGTAGAGACAGACAGCTGGGAAAAGGAAGCAGGAAGATATGAAATCTGTATTGGCGCATGTGCATTGGATATCCGATTGAGAGAGACACTGGAAATAGAAGGAACAACTGACACAATGCCATATGACGCTGAAAAGATGCCGTCATATTTTTCGGGAATTATCAGAGATGTACCGGATGCAGAATTTGAAGCACTTCTGAAGCAACCGATCCCGGATGGAAAGTGGAGCGGTGAACTGGGAATGAATGACGCGATCTGCCAGATGTATTATGCAAAGAGCAGACTGGCAAGAATGATCTACAAGATTCTCACAAACCTGAAAAAGAAAAGTGAGGATAAGGGAAAACCGGATCTGAATATCCTGTTTATTTATAATATGCCGTTCCGAGGGATTGCAAAGATGACGCATGGGGCGGTCAGCATGAAAATGGCAGAGGGTATGGCGGAAGTGGTCAACGGACATTTCATGAAAGGTATGAAAAAAGTACTCGGCGGTTTCTTTGAGAACCGAAAAGCAAATAAAGAATATGAGAAAAAGCTGGGAACCGGAAAATAAGGAACTTGCGAATAAGCAAAAGGAGAAAGCCAAATCAGGACTTTCTCCTTTTGTGTTTAAGATTCTACAGGAATCAGCACCTGCAGGGTAAACCAGTTGTCTTCTGCGTGAAGTGTCATAGAGCCGCCATATTTGCGGGCTGCCTGCTGAATGCTTTTCAGTCCGTATCCGTGATAACCTGCGTTTTGTTTTGTTGTAGTCGGAAGTTGATCCGGTTTTAAAGAAAGCGAAGTTTCCGTATAGTTTTCACATTGAATCATCAATAATTGATTTTTCTGATACATAGACAGTGTGATCAGACGCTTTTCAGGGTCATCAAACTGGGAAACACATTCAATTGCATTGTCCAGTGCATTTCCAAAGATAGAGCAAATATCTTTGACATGCATAAAAGAAATCAGTTTTCCGTCAGCCATGCAGGTGAATGTAATATGCTTCTGCATACAGTAAGTGCTTTTGGTAGTCAGAACGACGTCCAGTACGCTGTTTCCTGTATTTGTGAGCGCTTCCTGTGTGTGGATCGCCTCCTCCATTTCCAGAAGATACTGTTCTTTTTTCTTGGGATCCTGTTCAGAACGGATCGCGATCATATAATGTTTCAGATCATGAAATTCTCTTCGTAAAAGTTCAATATTATCGATGGAAAGCCGATACTGGTCATACTGGCGCTGGAGAACAATATTCATGGCCTGATTTTCACTTCTCATACGAAGTTCTTCCCGTTTTTCCTGCATGGAAAAAAGCATGACAAGTCCCCCGAAATCTACCAGTGTCCGCACATACAAGATGGAACTTGTGGCACTGGAAAACGGCGTATTTGGCATGACGAAGCTGATGTTGCTGATGGCAAATGCTCCAAGTGCAATGAGAATTGCGCTTAGGAGTTCTTTTCCATTGACCAGCAGGCGCTCGTCAGTCGGAAAATGTCCTCTTTCCAGAAAGTAATATCCGATATGAATGCCTGTGTATAAGAGCAGCATGGTCAAAGTCGAGAATAACCGACTGTTTTTGGCGTAATTCAACGCCCACCAGACATAAAGCTGCCAGTGAAAGGACGCGGTAAATTCTGCCAGAACCAGTGCCTGTGCGCAGCAGAATCCGGCATCCAGCCAGGTAGTATCGCAGAGCAGATGCAGAAGGAGGCACATCAGAAATGCGGCTCCGATCATGCAGGGAATCCAAAAATAAATAGGAAGAGTTCCTGCAAATTCCTGATAAGCGATAAATACGAGCAAGCTTCCGGCAAGGGAAACCGGCAGTTTCCACCCGGTTACCTTTCGCCGTAAGAGAAGGACGTACAGGATGCAGGCACCCCATTCAGCAAGGGCGGTATAAATCCGGGGAGTGTCCATCAGTGCGTCTAAATTCATCGGTGTACACCTCCTATATAATCAGTCAAAGCTTCCAGAAACACTTTCTTTTTTGCACGGCTGACAGGAAGTGTCGTGGAATCAGATAACAGGACATTGTTTTGTACAATACCGGTCACATGCATCAGGTGGATAAGATATGCGTTATGGCATTTGGAAAATCCTTTGTCTTTTAAAAGCGCTTCCACCTTTTTCATTGGACCGGCAGTGAGAAAATCCCCTTTTTCGGTATGGAACAGAATGTTGTGGCGCTGGCTTTCGATGTAATAAATCTGACTGATATCCAGGCGCATCTGTCCGCCTTCCACTTCGATCGTCATATAATCTTTTTGCTGTTTTTGCTTCACCTTTTTGACAGCTTTTCCGAGAATCTGAGAAAATGCAAGATAGGCGACCGGTTTTACAACATATCCCAGGGCGTCTACCAGATATCCCTGAACTGCGAACTGGATCGTAGAGGTAATAAAGATAAAAGATACATCTTCATCCAGTTCCCGGATTTTTTCAGCAGTCTTCATGCCGTCCAGATGTTTCATCTGGATATCGAGAAGAATGATATCGTAGTCTGCTTTATATTCACTTACAATGTCCAGACCATCGTGAAAGACGGAAATCTGGAAGGAAAGGGAATGTTCGGTTTCATATTGTTTCAGATACCCGGTGAGTACCTGTACATAAGAATCTTCATCTTCAACAATTGCAATTCGGATCATAGTCTCTCCTTTTTGTTTTTTATCATTTATTGGAACCAGTACTATTTTATCGGAATCCGGCAAAAAAAGCAATTCTTGTTACGATTGCGCATGGATAGGCGGGGATTGGTGTGAACAGGAAAGAAAGCAGGTTGAAATTCCTAAAAAAGCCAAGTATAATAAAAATACTGAAAAACAAAGAAGAGAGGTTTTTGAGTGAAGGAGGTAAGTATGGCCGAACAATATCATGGTATGGCAATTGGAATATTTGAACTGGACAGTGAGTGCGCATGTTTTGTGGCACTGGATGCGGCGGCAAAGGCAGCAGCAGTACAGATTCAGGGAGTGGAGAGAAACCGTCTGGGAGCAGGTGCCTGTGTGAAGATGCGGGGAAGTATTTCGGATGTGAAAGCCGCAATGGAAGTGGCGATCCGGACGGCAGAGCCGATCGCAAAGGTTGTTTCACACACAGTGATCGCATCCCCATCTGAAGAGGCAGAGACAGCAATCGCAATGACCATTACAAAATAAGGAGAGAGTGATATGACATACGGAGCATTTGGACTGGTAGAAGTTCTGGGAGAGGCGAATGCGGTTCTGGTACTGGATCGGATGTTAAAAACTGCAGAAGTTTTTTATGAAACACAGGATACAAAGTGCGGCGGACATGCACTGATTTTTGTAAGCGGCAGTGTATCGGCTGTTAAGGCAGCAGTGGAGAGTATAAAAGAAGCGCCTCCGTGTAAGGTGTTTCAGACAGCAGTGATCTCCAATCCATCACAGGAGATGGTTCAGATCGTAGAAGACTTCAAAGCCAGAAATAAAAAGTAAAAGAGTGTATGAAAAAGGACAGCAGCCGTATGGGAAGCTGTCCTTTTTCGATTTTATGCTGCTTTGGTAAGATCGGACAACGGACGGAAGGTATATCCCATTTCCTCCCATTTTGAGAGGAGCTCCTCCATAATTTCTCCGTTGGTCTTTGATGTATTGTGAAGCAGTACGATCGCTCCAGGATGAACGCGGGAAAGAAGTTTGTCAAAGGCTTCTTCATGAGTAGGCTGATTATCCTGCTGCCAGTCTACATAGGCAAGACTCCAGAAAAATGTCTGGTACCCCAACTGTTTTGCCATTTTCAGATTTTCAGTACTGTAGATACCTTGTGGTGGACGGTAATATTTGATCATGTCAGTGCCGGTGATTTCTTTATAGAGAGATTCTACGCCGGAAAGTTCTTTTTGAAAATTTTCGACAGAGGAAATCTTAGACATATCCGGATGACTGAGTGTATGATTGGCCACTGTATGCCCTTCTTCTGTCATGCGACGGATCAAATCCGGATTATCCCGGACAAAGTTTCCCACAACAAAGAAAGCAGCAGGAGCCTGATGTTTTTTCAGCGCATCTAAAATAGCTGGCGTAGCGCCGTTTTCATACCCGCAGTCAAAGGTCAGATATAAAATTTTTTCATCCGTATCCTGCGCGTAGTAAGCATCATATTGCTTCAGCTCTTCAATCGAAGCGTTGGCAGTGGGGAGTGTTCCTTCCTCTGGAAAACTAAGGCCCCAGTTTTCAGAGGTTGAGAGAACCGGGCCGGATACCGGATGAATGCCAAGGGAAAGTTCGGCTTTTCCGGCAAGAGAACCGAGTAAAAAGGCAAGTGTAAGAAGTAAAAGACGACGAAAACAGACAAACAGAATTTTTTTGTCATGCGTGCTAATGTTCATAGAAAAGCTCCGGAACGTTGTTTTTGCTACTATATTCGAGAAAACAGGGAAATATGCTTACAGTAGACTTTTGGAGAAAAGAGTGATACAGTTAATGCAGAAAATGAATGGAAAATCAGAGGTGACATATGAAAAAAGCGGCATTATTTTTTGATATTGACGGAACGATATTAAGTGAAAAAACAAAAGAGATTCCAAAGAGCGCGATCGAGGCACTTTTGGTGGCGCAGAAAAAAGGACATCTTTTATTTATCAATACAGGGAGAACTATGTGCTCGATTCCGGCACAGTTAAAGCAGTTCATGTTTGACGGATATTTATGCAGATGAGAAAAGCAATCTTCAGGAATTTTTTACGTTTATCGAGGAAGATATGGAAGCAATCGACCGCGGAGGCAATACCTATGAAATTGTGCAGAAAGGCTACAGTAAAGGAACTGCCTGCGATGTAATCCTGAAAAAATTCGGAATGGAACTGGATCAGGCATATGTATTTGGAGACAGTATGAATGATCTTTCCATGTTTCAGTATGCGAAGCATACGATTGCCATGGGAAATCATGCAAAAGGACTGGATCCTTTTACAGAGTATGTGACAACAGAGGTAGAGAAAGACGGGATTGCGCAGGCAATCCGCCATTACGGTTTAGATTAAAAAGGAGCGGCTTATGAAATTATTTGTATACAGTTACAGGACATTTGATGAGGATGTGTATTTTCGGGAATTTTCAAAGGAATATGGGGTAGAACTGGGAATCTGTCATCAGGGACCGTCCATGGAAAATGCACACCTGTCAGAAGGATATGACTATATCAGTATTCTTACCAGCAAAATCGACGCAGCGCTGGTAAGACGATTCCAGGAACTGGGAGTCAAAATGATCTCCACCCGGACGATCGGTTATGACCATATCGATCTGGATGCAGCAAGAGCGTGCGGGATGAAGGTCAGCAATGTGACATACTCACCGGAATGTGTGGCAGATTATACGATGCTTTTAATCCTGATGTCCATTCGAAAAATGAAACGGATTCTGCAGCGGGCAGAGCTCAACGACTTTTCATTGCCGGGAATCCAGGGAGGAGAACTGCATAATTTTACAGTGGGCGTCATCGGAACCGGCAAAATAGGGCAGGCTGTCATCCGGGATCTGAGTGGATTTGGCTGTAAGATCTATGCGTATGATGTCTATCGTTCAGAGAGTGTAAAAGAATATGCAGACTATGTGGAAAACGTGCAGGAAATTTATCAGAAGTGTGATCTAATCACACTGCATATGCCATTATTTGAGTCCAATTTCCATATGATCGATGAAAAGGCAATGGCGCAGATGAAAGATGGTGTAGTTCTGATCAACACGGCAAGAGGTGGTCTGATCGATACCAAAGCGCTGATCAAAGGTCTGGAAACAGGAAAAGTCGGTGCAGTAGGTCTGGATGTGATCGAGGATGAATTTGGATTGTATTATAAGGATCTGAAATCGAAGTGCTTAAGTAAGCATGATCTGTGTATCCTGAGAAGTTTTCCTAATGTAGTTGTGACACCACATATGGCATTTTATACCGACCAGGCAGTCAGTGATATGGTGAAAAATTCGATTTTGAGCTGTTGTCTGAATGAGCGGGGAGAGGAAAATCCCTGGGAAGTAAAATAATAAAAATGGACCGTGCATGAAAAAAGATTCGTGTACGGTCCGTTTGAGTTTAAGAAAAATAGAGCTCTTTGATCTTCTCCACAGGCATCTCCTGCCCGGTCCACAGCTTGAATGCCTCCGCCCCCTGGTACAGCAGCATATAGAGTCCGTTGAAAGTCGGACATCCAGCTTCTCTGGCAAGGCGCAGCAGTTTTGTCTCTTTCGGATTGTAGATCACATCGGAAACGATCAGGTCTTTGTGGAAAAAGGACGGATCGTTGATAATGGAAGCGTCTGTATTCGGAGCCATGCCCACAGAAGTTCCGTTGGTCAGGATATAGCTGTCTGCAATCTCTCTTCGAAGGATGGAATCATCTTCAAAATCAAACAGTTGTACCGTACAATTTGTTCGCTCATTTAATGTCTGAACAATCTGCTCGGCGCGCACATAAAACTGGTCATGGATACTGAATACGGAAATCTCTGACAATCCGTCCAGTGCTGCCTGAACCAGAATGGAGGTAGCAGCTCCGCCTGCCCCGAGAAGTGTCATCTTTTTTCCAATCAGATCGTATCCGGCATCCTTTGCTGCGAGCAGGTATCCGGTACCATCCGTTGTATGTCCGGTCAGAATTCCGTTGTCATTCACGACGGTATTGACTGCCTGAGAGATTTCCGCAGCCGGAGAGAGTCGGTCACAGAGCTCACACATTTTATTTTTATCCGGCATGGTCAGATTGAAGCCACGTACGTTCATGGCGCGAAGTCCGTCCACGGCAGCGGCCAGTTTGTCAGTTCCCACATCGAATGCGAGGTAGACATAGTCAAGTCCCAGATGTTCAAAAGAAGCGTTGTGCATCATGGGAGAGATGCTGTGTGCAACAGGGCTTCCGAGCAGTCCTGTCAGTCCGGTGTGTCCGGTAATCTGTTTCATAAGTGGGTTCCTCCTGTTTTAAATTTCGTCTGCCTGATCAAAGAATGTAAGATCGGCAGGGTATACATAACTGTCACCGATCTGGTGAAGGAGCACCAGATTCAGATGATTGTTCAGATTTTTCTTATCCAGTGAGATGGCATCCATAAGATCACTCATCGGCAGATGACAGGTGTCCGGAAGACCGTAGGCATCCAAAATCAGCCGGATCTTTTGGGCAGTACCTGGCTGGCACAAGTTTTTTTCTTCGGCAAGCTTACTGATCTGATACATACCGATGCCGACGGCTTCCCCATGGCTTTCCCGCTCATAGTGGAAATATTGTTCGATCGTGTGTGCAAGCGTGTGACCGAAATTTAAAAGCATCCGCTCCCCGGTATCGAACTGATCGTTTTCCACAACCTGACGTTTGATGTCCACACAGCGGAAGATGATCTCAGGAAGAATGTCCTGCAGGTTTTCAAAAGAACCACGTTCTTTTAACGTCTCAAACAGGGCAGCGTCTCTGATACAGCCGTATTTGATGACCTCGCCCATTCCATCCATAATAAAGTGTTCAGGAAGAGTGCGAAGAACTTGAGGATCGATCAGCACCAGTTTTGGGTGATAAAAAGCTCCTACCAGATTTTTTCCCTGCGGGAGATCCACCGCAACCTTTCCGCCAACGGAAGAATCCACCTGTGCGAGCAGGGAAGTCGGAATCTGCACGAAACGGATCCCTCTTAAATAACTGGATGCGGCAAAACCCGCGAGATCTCCGATCACACCTCCGCCCAGAGCAATCACCAGATCACTGCGGGAAAACTTCTGCTTTAGCAGTGCATTGTAAAGCACGGGGAGTGTCTCAAAGGCTTTGGTAGGTTCTCCGTGTGGAAGGACCAGCTCGTGTACTTCATAGTCACGGAGGGAAGTTTTCAACTTCTCTCCGTAAAGTGGAAATACATTGTCATCAGAGATGATCAGAATCTTTTTCCCGGAAAAGCAGGAGGAAATATAAGAACCTGCCTTGTCCAGAATGTTGTTTTCAATATAAATCGGATAGCTGTTGTCTCCTAAATGTACTGTCAGCTTCAAAAATATCCCTCCTTGTTTTGCCTGCTTAAACTTGTTTTCCGACAACCTGGGCGATCTGGCGGATCTGTGTCAGAAGAGTTGTGTATTTTTCTGGTTTCAGAGACTGTGCGCCGTCACAGAGTGCACATTCCGGATCATTGTGAACCTCAATCATCAGTCCATCTGCTCCGGCTGCTACAGAAGCTTTTGCCATCGGCTCTACCAGCCACCATTTACCTCCGGCATGGCTTGGATCAATAATAATTGGAAGGTGTGTTTTCTTCTTCAGAACAGGGATGCTCTGCAGATCCAGTGTGTTTCTGGTATAAGTTTCAAAAGTACGGATTCCGCGTTCGCAGAGGATGACATTCTCGTTTCCGGCTGCCATGATGTACTCTGCGGACATGATCCACTCTTCATAGGTCGCGTTCAGGCCTCGTTTTAAAAGAATTGGACGATCCAGCTGTCCAAGCTGTTTGAGCAGGTCAAAGTTCTGCATATTGCGGGCTCCGATCTGGATCAGGTCGACTTTTTCGTTGAAGACATCCAGGTGATCCGGAGACATCAGTTCTGTTACGATCGGAAGTCCGGTCTCCTCTTTGACTGCACAGAGAATGTCAAGTCCTTCCAGTCCGAGTCCCTGGAAAGAATACGGGCTTGTTCTCGGTTTGAAAGCGCCGCCGCGCAGCATATTGGCTCCGGCAGCTTTGACAGATTTTGCGATTCCAAGAACCTGCTCGTAGGATTCTACAGAACACGGACCTGCAATCAGTGCCAGATTGTCTCCGCCGACTTTGACACCGGATACATCAATAATAGAATCCTCCGGATGAAAGGCGCGGTTGGAAAGCTTATAAGGTTCCTGTACATGCATGACTTTGTCAACGGAAGCGTCTACTTCAAAAAGACGTGCATCCAGGCGGGTCGTATCTCCGATACACCCGATGATAGTCATCTCCTGTCCACGGACAATGTGAGTATCCAGACCGTTTCGTTTGATCTGATGTTCAACTCTGGCAATATCTTTGTCAGAGGTATTTGGCTTTAATACGATAATCATAAATCGATCCTCCAGTTATTTGAATTAATACTGTAAAATTTTAGTTGTTTAAAGTGTGAAACTAAAAATATCATAAAACAATCAGGGTGGATTGTCAATGTTTTCCGGGGAATTTTCGATTTTATTTTGGGAATGGCAGAAAACGTGGTAGAATAAAAACGTGAATGAGAAAAAAAGAATGAGAGAAGGGACGTTATGAAAACGAATGATGTGTGGAAACGCGCACGTAGAATACCTGTTATGCTGATCACAGAAGGGCTCTGCGTCGGTCTTGTCGGCGGATTTGTCGTGCTGCTTTACCGAGTGGCGCTGACTTTTGCGGGAGACTGGCTTGTAAAGATTCTTTCTTATATGAAAGGAAATCCATTTCGATGTGTGGTGTGGTTTTTGATTTTGGCAGCGCTTGCATGGATTGTGGGAAAACTGGTGAAGTGGGAACCGATGATCTCAGGAAGCGGGATCCCTCAGGTGGAAGGGGAGATAGCAGGGAGGCTTTCCCAAAACTGGAAACGCGTGCTACCGGCAAAATTTGCAGGAGGCTTTTTGTGTATGCTGGGTGGTCTTTCTCTTGGAAGAGAAGGTCCGTCGATCCAACTTGGAGCCATGGCAGGACAGGGGATATCCAGAGCTTTGGGACGGGGAAAAAGAGAAGAGAAGTTTTTGATGACTTGTGGGGCGAGTGCGGGACTTTCTGCTGCTTTCCATGCACCGCTGGCAGGTATGATGTTTGCGGTAGAAGAGATCCATAAAACATTTTCAATCCCGATTCTTCTTCCGGTCATGACAGCTTCGGTGACGGCTGATTATATTGCTTCCCACATTCTTGGCCTAGATCCGGTATTTCGATTTCAGATCACGAAATATCTGCCGCAAAACTATTACTGGCTTTTGATCCTTTTGGGAATTTTGGTAGGTGTATCCGGTGTGTTTTATAATTGGGGGATGTTAAAGGCCCAGGAATTGTATCGCAAAATTCCGTTTATGAAAGAAACAGGCCGTCTGTTGATCGCCTTTCTGACTGCGGGAGTATTGGGGATTGTGATGCCGTGGGTATTGGGAAGTGGTTCGGGCTTGATTGTCAGCCTGACACAGGGTGAAATGGTATTGGGGATGGTTGTGCTGACGCTGGTTATGAAGTTTTTATTTTCCGCAGTCAGCTTTGGCTCCGGAGCGCCGGGAGGAATTTTCTTTCCGCTTTTGATATTAGGCGCTTTGATCGGAGCAGTATTTGCCATGGCGGGGGTCGAATTTTTTGGCTTGGCTCCGGTGTATGTCAACAATTTTGTACTGCTTGGGATGACCGGATTCTTTACAGCGATTGTAAGAGCACCGCTGACGGGGATTATCCTGTTATTTGAAATGTCCGGAAGTATCAGTCAGATGCTTTCCCTGTCGATCGTGTCGGTAACGGCATATATTGTGGCAACGCTGATGCGCTCAGAGCCGATTTATGACAGTCTTTTGAAGAGAATTCTCAAAGCGGATACTATAGTGCATGACAAATGAAACAACTTATGGTATACTTCATTTTAGAATATGCGTATGTGGCAGAGATGCCGGATACCAAAGAGATTTGAAGGAGCCAGACAGATGAAAAGAGTATTGTTAAAACTGAGCGGCGAAGCACTTGCCGGAGATAAAAAGACAGGATTTGATGAGGCAACCTGCATAGGAGTTGCAAATCAGGTGAAGCAGCTTGTAGATCAGGGAATTCAGGTTGCGATCGTGACAGGCGGCGGAAATTTCTGGAGAGGCCGTACCAGTGAGACGATCGACCGTACAAAAGCAGATCAGATCGGAATGCTTGCAACGGTGATGAACTGTATTTACGTGTCTGACATTTTCCGCCATGTGGGGATGAAGACAGAAGTGTTTACTCCATTTGTATGTGGAGCGTTTACATCGTTGTTTTCCAAGGATGCAGCAGTGGAAGCGCTGGAAGAAGGAAAAGTGATCTTTTTTGCAGGAGGAACCGGACACCCATATTTTTCAACGGATACAGGAGCTGTTCTGCGTGCGATCGAAATCGAGGCAGATGCGATGCTTCTTGCAAAAGCAATTGACGGAATTTATGACAGCGATCCGAAAGTAAATCCGGAGGCGAAAAAATATGATGAGATCTCCATTCAGGAAGTGATCAATCAGAAGCTGGCAGCAGTGGATCTGACAGCATCCATTCTCTGCCTTGAGAATAAGATGCCGATGCTGGTATTTGGACTGAATGAAGAAAACAGTATTGTAGAGACCATGAGCGGTACATTTACCGGAACAAAAGTGACAGTATAAGGAGGACAAAAACATGGATGAAAAATTAAAAGTATATGATGACAAGATGACAAAAACAATCAACAATCTGGGAAGTGAGCTTGCAGCCATCCGCGCAGGACGTGCCAATCCACATGTATTGGATAAGCTGACAGTGGATTACTATGGAGTGCCGACTCCGATCCAGCAGGCAGCGAACATATCCGTACCGGAAGCACGCATGATCCAGATACAGCCATGGGAAAAGAGCATGTTAAAAGAAATCGAAAAAGCAATCCTGATGTCTGATATCGGAATCAATCCTACAAACGATGGAACGGTGGTACGCCTGATGTTCCCGGAACTGACAGAAGAGCGAAGAAAAGAACTGGTAAAAGATGTGAAGAAAAAAGGAGAGGCAGCAAAAGTTGCAATCCGCAATATCCGTCGTGACGGAAACGATGCATTCAAAAAACTGAAAGGAACAGAGATTTCAGAAGACGGGATCAAAGACCTGGAAGATTCACTTCAGAAACTGACAGACAAATACATTGCAGAAGTCGATAAAGCGGTGGAAGCAAAATCCAAAGAAGTACTGACAGTTTAGGATACAGCCTGTGTGACAGGCCAATATTACGAAACAGCAGGAGGGGCAGATGTGAAGAAGCCTCTCTTTTCCATCTTCTGGATGGAAAGACCTGCAAGAAGGAGGAAATACAATGAACGTACCGCAGCATATTGCCATCATCCTGGACGGAAACGGGAGATGGGCAAAAGCCAAGGGAATGCCGAGAAATTACGGGCATGCACAGGGCAGTAAGAATGTAGAGCGGATCTGCGAAGAAGCCTGGAGAATGGGGATTAAATATCTGACCGTGTATGCGTTTTCCACAGAGAATTGGAACCGGCCGGAAAGTGAAGTCAGCGCGCTGATGAAACTGCTGCGCAATTATATGAAGACCTGTCTGAAGACCGCGGCGAAAAATGATATGAAAGTGCGTGTGCTGGGAGACATTGAGGCGCTGGATGAGGATATCCGGACCAGAATTTTGGAACTGGAAGAAGCCACAAAGGATAACGGTGGCTTAAACTTTCAGATCGCGCTGAATTATGGAAGCCGGGATGAGATGATCCGCGCTGTGCGCCGCCTTGCAAGAGACTGCGCAGATGGAAAGGTTGTGCCGGAAACGATCGATGAGACAGTGTTTGAGTCTTATCTGGATACCCATGGGATACCGGATCCCGATCTTTTGATCCGTACCAGTGGGGAACTGCGGCTTTCCAATTATTTATTGTGGCAGCTGGCATATACGGAATTTTATTTTACAGAGATTCCATGGCCGGATTTTACAAAAGAGGAATTAGAAAAGGCAATTGCGCAGTATAATAAAAGAGACAGAAGATACGGCGGTGTGAAGGAGGAAGAAGATGTTTAAGACACGTCTTTTAAGTGGGATTCTCCTGGTGGTGATCGCTCTGATCACAGTGATCACAGGAGGAAATGTACTGTTTGCAACTTTGTTTTTGATCAGTATGATCGGAGTCTATGAGTTGTACAGAGTGTTTGAGATTGAAAATAAAGCAGTTGGGATCTGCGGATTTTTGTTTGCAGCAGGATACTATGGTCTGTTGTATGCCAAACCGCTGCTTCCAGATACAACGGATTGGTTCATGCTGTTATTTATGGCATTTGTGATCTGTCTGATGGCAGTGTTGGTATTTTCTTATCCAAAATATCGGACAGAGCAGATGTTGGCAGCGTTTTTCGGAGTATTTTATGTGGCAGTGATGTTGTCTTATATTTATCAGACAAGAATTCTGCCGGGCGGTGTCTTTCAGGTATGGCTGGTATTTATCTGTGCCTGGGGATGTGATACCTGCGCATATTGTGTGGGGATGCTGATCGGCAAGCATAAAATGGCACCGAAGCTGAGTCCGAAGAAGTCTGTGGAAGGCGGAATCGGCGGAATCGCGGGAGCAGCGCTGATCGCAGTTCTCTATGCACTTGCGATCAACCACTGGGGCAATGCAGGAGTCAGTGTGGCCAGCTTTGCAATAATCGGTGCAGCAGGCGGTGCGATTTCCCAGATCGGAGATCTGGCGGCATCCGCGATCAAGAGAAATCATGACATCAAAGATTACGGAAAGTTGATACCGGGACACGGTGGGATTCTGGACAGATTTGACAGTATTATTTTCACGGCACCGATCATTTTTTATCTTTCCGTGCTTCTCTAAGAAAGAAGGAAAACAGATATGAAAAAAATAGCAATACTTGGTTCGACCGGCTCTATCGGAACCCAGACACTGGAAGTCGTAAGAGAAAATCGGGATATCGAGGTCACGGCGCTGGCGGCCGGAAGTAATATCGGGCTTCTGGAAGCGCAGATCCGTAAGTTTCATCCGGTGCTGGCAGCGGTGTGGGACGAGGCAAAAGCCAAAGAACTCAGAGAGAATGTCAAAGATCTGGATGTGAAGGTAGTATCCGGAATGGACGGACTCATAGAAGTGGCAGTACAGCAGGATGCAGAAATCCTGGTGACAGCGATCGTAGGAATGATCGGAATCCTGCCGACGATCGAGGGAATCAAGGCAGGAAAGGATATCGCACTGGCGAATAAAGAGACACTGGTGACAGCAGGACACATCATTATGCCGCTGGCAAAGGAGTACGGAGTTTCCATTCTTCCGGTAGACAGTGAGCACAGTGCCATTTTCCAGTCTTTGCAGGGAGGGCAGCACAAGGCGCTGCATAAGATCCTGCTCACAGCGTCCGGTGGACCGTTCCGCGGGAAAAAGCGGGAAGAGCTTCTTAATATTCAGGTGGAAGATGCGCTGAAGCATCCAAACTGGGAGATGGGGCGCAAGATCACGATCGATTCCTCCACCATGGTCAATAAAGGACTGGAAGTGATCGAGGCAAAATGGCTGTTTGATGTGTCTGTGGATCAGATCCAGGTTGTCGTGCAGCCACAGAGTATCATTCATTCCATGGTTGAATATGTGGACGGCGCGGTGATCGCACAGCTTGGAACACCGGATATGAAACTTCCGATTCAGTATGCTTTGTATTATCCCAAGAGACGGTATCTTCCGGGAGACAGGCTGGATTTTGAGACACTTTCCCAGATTACGTTTGAGCGCCCGGATATGGAGACGTTCTATGGATTGAAGCTGGCATATGAAGCCGGAAAAACAGGCGGCTCTCTTCCAACGGTATTCAATGCAGCCAACGAGCGTGCGGTTGCTATGTTTTTGAATCGGGAGATTGGCTATCTGCAGATTCCGGAGATCATTGCCGGCTGTATGGAGATGCACAAAGTGATTGCAGATCCAACCGTAGAAGAGATTCTTCAGACAGAGCAGGAAACTTATGAATATATCAAAAACAGGTGGTAGTATATGGGTATTATTTTAGCAATTCTTCTGTTCAGTTTGATCATCATCATCCATGAACTGGGACATTTTACGCTGGCAAAGTTAAACGGGATCCGTGTAGATGAATTTTCATTGGGAATGGGGCCGACTCTGTTTGGCAAGGAGTTTAAAGGAACCAAATTCAGCTTAAAACTTCTCCCTCTGGGCGGTGCCTGCATGATGGGAGAAGATGATGCAGACGATACTTCCGAGGGGAGCTTTAACAGCAAGTCCGTGTGGGCGAGAATTTCAGTGATCGCGGCAGGACCTTTGTTTAACTTTATCCTGGCGCTTCTGATGTCAGCGATTCTGGTGGGAGCAGCCGGCTATGCGGTTCCTGTGATACAGGAAGTCGAATCCGGTTCCTCAGGAAGTGAGCAGGGATTGAAAAAAGGGGATGTGATCACAGAGATCAATGGAAAGAAAATTCATATTTATGAAGAGTTCCAGCTGTACAATCTGACACACAGTACATCTGACACGGCAGAGCTGACCTTTGAGCGCGATGGAAAAGAACATACGATCCAGATGGAAAAACGACAGTTTGGGGATGAGACCACAAAGAGAATGGGATTTACCTATTCTGCAGAGGTGGAGAAACCGGGATTTTTCAAAAGTATCCAGTATGGGGCATACACGGCAAAATACTGGGTAGAGTACACCCTGGAGTGTCTGAAAATGCTTCTGACCGGGCAGGTCGGTGTAAACCAGCTCTCCGGTCCGGTAGGTATTGTGGATGTTGTCAATGATACTTACGATGCAGCAGCGCCGTCCGGATGGTCAGCGGTGATCTTAAGTATGATGAATCTGGGAATTTTAATCTCAGCCAACTTAGGGGTGCTGAACTTGCTTCCGATCCCGGCGCTGGACGGCGGACGTCTGGTATTCCTTTTAATCGAGGCGGTGAGAAAGAAACGGATTGCGCCGGAAAAAGAAGGAATGGTGCATTTTATCGGATTTGCAGCATTGATGGCATTGATGGTATTTGTGATGTACAATGATATCATGAGGTTATTTTAGATAAATAAGGAATGAGAAAAAACGTCTCTGCAAGGTGATAAGGCAGAGGCGTTTTTTTAGATATCCGGCTCTATGTTATTTTTTTAATCTGCTTTGCATATAGTTAGAAGAAACAGGAAAAAAGGAATATCCATATGAATGACAATAGAAATCGAAGAGGAACTGTACAGAATATCCGAATGCAGCAGGAGCACATAGACAAGGGAAAACTCCAGATCCAGATTACATCACAAGTGACGGCTTTTCCCATCCAGAATGCGCAGGTTTCCATTTCTTATACCGGAGTTCCGGAAAATACTCTGGAAAAGCTGCAGACAGATTCATCCGGGCAGACAGAAGAAATCGAACTGGCGGCACCGCCCATCGAGTACAGCCTGAACCCGGAATCGGATCAGCAGCCCTATTCCGAATATACACTGAATGTGGAGGCGGAAGGATTTGAACCGGTGAGTATCTCAGGGGCAGAGATTCTGGCAGATGTGACGGCGATTCAAAATATTTCTATGCGTCCTCAGGTTACACAGGAAGAGCCGGGAGAAGTATTCGTGATTCCTGCACATACGCTCTACGGGGAATATCCGGCGAAAATTGCGGAGGATGAGATCAAACCGGTGACGGAGTCAGGAGAGATCGTGCTCAGCCGGGTAGTAATTCCGGAATTTGTCGTTGTCCATGATGGTTCTCCGCGGGATTCCACGGCAAGAAATTACTACGTGAGATATCGGGATTACATCAAAAATGTGGCGTCCAGTGAGATTTATGCCACCTGGCCAGACAGTACGATCCGCGCGAATGTGCTGGCGATCATGTCATTTACATTGAACAGGGTATACACAGAATGGTATCGGAACAAAGGGTATGATTTTACGATTACATCGTCTACAGCATTTGATCATAAGTGGATTCCGGAACGAAATGTGTACGATACAATTTCCGCAGTAGTGGATGAGATTTTTGCAAACTATCTGTCCCGTCCGAATGTGCGTCAGCCGATCCTGACACAGTATTGTGATGGAAACAGGGTCAGCTGTCCAGACTGGATGACGCAGTGGGGGTCAAAGGAGCTGGGAGATCAGGGCTATACTCCGATTGAGATTCTTCGCTATTTTTATGGAAGTGATATGTATATCAACACAGCAGAAGAAATTTCCGGAATCCCGTCTTCCTGGCCGGGCTACACACTGGAAAACGGGGCAAGCGGAGCAAAGGTGCGTCAGCTTCAGGAACAGCTCAATGTGATCGCGGGGGCGTATCCGGCGCTGCCAAAGATTCAGACGGACGGAGTGTATGGACCGGCAACTGCGGAGGCGGTCAGAAAGTTTCAGGAGATTTTTGGTCTGCCGCAGACAGGAACCGTGGATTACCGGACCTGGTATAAGATTTCACAAATTTATGTGGGAGTTTCCAGAATCGCAGAATTGAATTAGGAATGATTCCGTGTGAAAAATTCTTGACATCGAGAAAATTCTTTTTTATAATCAACTGGTACTACCAGTTGGTTATAAGGGAGAATGAGAAAATGAAAATATTGAGACAATTTGTAATCATCCTGCTGATTTCTTTTTTGGGAGAACTGTTAAAAGCTGCGCTGCCATTACCTGTTCCGGCAAGCGTGTGGGGGCTTATCCTTATGCTGGCGGCATTGAAAACAGGGGTGCTCAAGCTGAGTCAGGTTTCTGATGCGGCAGTCTTTTTGATCGAGATCATGCCGGTCATGTTTATTCCTGCAGGAGTCGGTCTTTTGAATGCATGGGGAGTATTGAAGCCCGTGTGGATTCCAATCAGTGTGATCACGGTCGTGACTACGGTCCTGGTAATGGCAGTGGCTGCAAAAGTGACGCAGGCTGTCATACAGAATAGCAAAAAGAAGAAAGAGAAAGCAGAACAGGAGACAGTAAGATGAGAGAGTTTTTAGTACATTCCGTATTTTTCGGTGCAGCAGTCAGTCTGGTCGGTTACGAGGTGGGGCTGCTTTTAAAACGAAAGTTCAAGATGGCAATTTTTAATCCGCTTTTGATCGCCATTTTGTGTGTTATGGCGATTCTGACAGTAGGGGATATTTCTTATGATGATTACAATCAGGGTGCACAGTATTTGAGTTACCTGCTCACGCCGGCAACCGTTTGTCTGGCAGTTCCGTTATATCAGCAGTTAAATCTACTGAAAAAGAATTTAAAAGCAGTAGCGGCGGGAATCTTATCCGGAGTTTTGACAAGTATACTCAGTGTTCTTGGCCTATCTTATTTATTCGGGCTTTCTCATGATATGTATGTGACACTGCTTCCGAAATCAATTACAACAGCAATTGGAATGGGAGTGTCGGAAGAACTTGGGGGAATTGTTACGATCACCGTTGCAGTGATCATCATTACCGGAGTACTGGGAAATATAATCGCAGATGTGGTGTACCGGGTATTTCGGATCAAAGAACCAGTGGCAAAAGGGCTGGCACTGGGAACCGCTTCCCATGCAATTGGAACTGCAAAAGCCATGGAGATGGGGCCGGTAGAAGGAGCTATGAGTAGTTTGGCTATTGCAGTGGCAGGACTTTTAACGGTGATTTTTGCATCTGTTTTTGCAGGATGTTTATAAGGGGGTAAAATATATGAGACATATTATCATTACCATTGGGAGACAATCCGGAAGCGGTGGAAGAAAAATCGGAGAACGTCTGGCAGAGAAACTTGGAATTCCATGCTATGGAAAATCGGAACTTCAAAAGATTGCAGAAGGTACGGATGATTATGAAGAGGTGCAGTCATTTTATGAGGAAGAGCCGGTAAACAGTTTATTATATGCCATTGCTATGAGCCAGTTTGAACAGGAGGTCGGACGGATTCCGTTTCGAAGAATCCGGGAGCTGGCATCGAAAGAGTCCTGCATTATAATAGGAAGATGCGCAGGCCATATTTTCAGAGAAGATCCGGAAGCAGTCCGTGTCTTTATCCATGCAGACCCCAAGATCCGTGTGCAGAGAATCATGGAGCGGGAAGGACTTTCCGAGACAAAGGCAAAGAAATTTCTGGAGGATACAGACAGCAGACGAGCTTCTTTCCATAAATATTATACAAAGCAGGAGTGGGGACTGGCACAGGATTACGAACTGTGTCTGGACAGCGGCGTTTTGGGGATCGAAGGTACAGTTGAGGTATTGACAGAATATTTAAGATTCAGAGGTTTTTTAGGGAATGAATGAGAAAACATATGAGAGAGTGATCGAATATCTGAAACAGCAGATACAAGAAGGAAAACTTTCCTGCGGAAGCAAGATCCCATCTGAGCGGGAGCTGGCGGCAAGTCTGAATCTGGGACGAAATTCTGTCCGGGAGGCGCTTCGCACAATGGAACATACCGGAATGCTGGAGAGCAGACAGGGCAAAGGAAATTTTCTGGTGAATATGCCGCAGAAAAGTCTGGGAAATGTGTTTTCCATGATGCTGCTCACCGGACAGAGCAACTACAGGGAAGTCAGCCGAATCCGGCGAATCCTGGAGCAGGAGGCATTTGTACAGGCAGTGCGGTTGAAAAATCCGGAAGTTTTAAAGAGGCTGAAAGCAGAAATCAAAGAGATGCAGATACCGGAAAAGACCGCAGAGCATGACCGAAGATTCCATCAGGAGCTGATCCGTGCAGGAGAGAATCAATTGCTTGTCGCAGTGATGGAATCTTTGTCCGGTCTTTGTGAAGAAGAAATCGCACATGTACAAAACGAAGCAAAAAATGAGGACTGGTGCCAGATCCATGAAGAAATTGTAAATGCCCTGGAAGAAGGAAATATGGAAAAAGGGCTGAAATGGATTCGCAGGCATTACGATAAAATTGATGACACTTTAATTTTCTAAAAACAGGTTGAAATATTCCCGGGTATGTAGTATAATCTTTACAATTTGAGAAAATTTACGAAGGGATAAGGTGAACAGATGAAGGCATTTCTGATTTTAGAAGATGGAACCGTGTTTACAGGAACAAGCATTGGTTCGACAAGAGATATGATTAGTGAAATCGTGTTTAATACCTCCATGACAGGATATTTAGAGGTGTTGACAGACCCTTCTTATGCGGGACAGGCAGTCGTAATGACGTATCCGTTGATTGGGAATTATGGAATCACACCGGACATGGAATCAAGAAAAGCATGGCCGGATGGTTATATTGTAAGAGAGCTGTCTCGTATGCCAAGCAATTTCAGATGTGAAGGTACGATTCAGGACTTTTTGAAAGAGCAGGATATTCCTGGAATCGCAGGCGTGGACACACGTGCTCTGACAAAGATTTTACGGGAAAAAGGTACCATGAATGGTATGATTACTACAAATGAAAATTACAATCTGGAAGAGATTCTTCCAAAGCTGAAGGCCTACACAGTAGGTGATGTTGTTTCTAAAGTAACATGCAGCGAGAAATATGTTCTGGAAGGAACAGGAAAGAAAGTAGCACTGCTGGATTTAGGAGCAAAAAATAATATTGCCAAATCTTTAAATCAGCGTGGTTGCGAAGTGACTGTATACCCGGCCCACACAACTGCAGAAGAGATCATTTCATCGAATCCTGACGGAATCATGTTGTCAAACGGCCCTGGAGACCCGGCAGACTGCACCTCTATTATTGAAGAAATCAAAAAATTGTACAATACAGATATTCCGATCTTTGCAATTTGCCTTGGACATCAGCTCATGGCTCTTGCTACAGGTGCGACTACACACAAGTTAAAATATGGACATCGCGGCGGAAATCATCCGGTGAAAGACCTTCAGACAAATCGTGTATACATTTCTTCCCAGAACCACGGCTATGTGGTAGATGCAGAAAATGTAGATCCAAATGTGGCAGTGCCTGCATTTACGAATGTCAACGATGGAACAAACGAGGGACTTGCCTATGTCGGAAAGAACATCTTTACCGTACAGTTCCATCCGGAAGCATGCCCGGGACCACAGGATTCCGGTTACCTGTTTGACAGATTCATTGAGATGATGGGAGGAGCGAAATAATGCCAAGAGACAGTCGTATTAAAAAAGTATTAGTAATTGGGTCCGGTCCGATCATCATCGGACAGGCAGCAGAGTTTGACTATGCAGGAACACAGGCATGCCGTTCTTTGAAAGAAGAGGGGATTGAAGTTGTTCTGTTAAACTCCAACCCGGCGACGATCATGACAGATAAAGATATCGCAGATAAAGTATATATCGAGCCATTGACAGTAGAAGTTGTGGAACAGCTGATTTTAAAAGAGCAGCCGGACAGCGTACTTCCGACACTGGGAGGACAGGCCGGTCTGAACCTGGCAATGGAACTGGAAGAGGCAGGATTTTTAAGAAAACACAATGTCCGCCTGATCGGTACAACTTCTGAGACGATCAAAAAGGCAGAGGATCGTCTGGAATTTAAAGCAACGATGGAAAAGATCGGAGAACCGGTTGCAGCTTCTCTGGTCGTAGAAAACGTAGAAGATGGTCTTGCATTTGCGAATAAGATCGGATATCCGGTTGTACTTCGTCCGGCATACACACTGGGAGGAAGCGGCGGCGGTATCGCACATGATTCTGAACAGCTGGTGGAGATCCTGGAAAACGGACTTCGTCTTTCCCGTGTAGGACAGGTTCTGGTAGAGCGTTGTATTGCAGGATGGAAAGAGATTGAGTACGAAGTAATGCGTGACGGAAACGGAAACTGCATTACGGTATGTAATATGGAAAATATTGACCCGGTTGGTGTGCATACAGGAGACAGTATCGTTGTGGCACCGTCACAGACGTTGGGGGACAAAGAATACCAGATGCTGCGTACTTCCGCTTTAAATATTATCAGTGAGCTGAATATCACGGGTGGATGTAACGTACAGTATGCTCTGCACCCGGAGACATTTGAATACTGTGTAATCGAGGTAAACCCGCGTGTAAGCCGTTCTTCTGCACTGGCTTCCAAAGCGACAGGATATCCGATCGCGAAGGTTGCAGCAAAGATTGCCCTTGGTTATACACTGGATGAGATCAAAAACGCGATTACACAGAAGACATATGCAAGCTTTGAGCCAATGCTGGACTACTGCGTGGTAAAACTTCCGAGACTTCCATTTGATAAGTTTATCAGTGCGAAGAGAACACTGACAACACAGATGAAAGCGACCGGAGAGGTGATGAGTATCTGCGATAACTTTGAAGGTGCGTTGATGAAAGCCATCCGCTCTCTGGAGCAGCATGTAGACAGCCTCATGTCTTATGATTTCACAGATCTGTCTGTGGAAGAACTGACAGAGCAGCTGGAGATCGTGGATGATATGCGTATGTGGAGAATCGCAGAAGCAATCCGCCGCGGTGTAAGCTACGAAAAAATTCACGAGATCACACAGATCGATGAGTGGTTCATTGATAAATTTGCAATCATTGTGGAGATGGAAAATGCACTGAAATCAGAAGAGCTGACACCGGAGTTGTTAAAAGAAGCAAAACGGATGGAGTTCCCGGATAACGTGATCGCACAGTTGACAGGAAAGACAGAGCGTGAGATTCACGATATGCGTCATGCAAACGGCATTGTTGCAGCATACAAGATCGTAGATACGTGTGCAGCAGAATTTGCAGCAGAGACACCATACTACTATTCTGTATATGGAAGTGAGAACGAAGTAGAAGAGACTCGTGATAAGAAAAAAGTTCTGGTACTTGGATCCGGTCCGATCCGTATCGGTCAGGGAATCGAGTTTGATTTCTGTTCTGTGCACTGTACATGGGCATTTGCAAAAGAAGGTTACGAGACAATTATCGTGAACAACAATCCGGAGACGGTAAGTACAGACTTTGACATTGCAGACAAGCTGTATTTTGAGCCATTGACTCCAGAAGATGTAGAGAGCATTGTGGATATCGAAAAACCAGACGGTGCAGTCGTACAGTTTGGTGGACAGACAGCGATCAAGCTGACTGAAGCTCTGATGAAGATGGGAGTTCCGATCCTTGGAACTTCTGCAGAGAATGTAGACAAAGCAGAAGACCGTGAATTATTCGATGAGATCCTGGAAGAGTGCGAGATTCCACGTCCGACAGGAGGAACGGTGTTTACTGCAGAAGAAGCCAAAGAAGTTGCAAACAGACTTGGATATCCGGTTCTGGTAAGACCTTCTTACGTATTGGGTGGACAGGGAATGCAGATTGCGATCAATGACAATGATATCGATGAATTTATCGGAATCATCAACAGAATCGCACAGGATCATCCGATTCTGGTGGATAAATATTTACAGGGAAAAGAAATCGAGGTCGATGCAGTTTGTGACGGCGAAGACATTCTGATTCCTGGAATCATGGAACACATTGAGCGTGCAGGAATCCATTCCGGAGACAGTATCTCTGTATATCCGGCACAGAGCCTGACGCAGAAAGCAAAAGACAAGATTGCAGAGTATACAAGAAGACTTGCAAAATCTCTCCATGTCATCGGTCTGATCAATATTCAGTTCATCGTATGTGGAGAAGATGATGTGTATGTCATTGAAGTAAATCCTCGTTCCAGCCGTACGGTTCCTTATATCAGTAAAGTAACTGGAATTCCGATCGTACCGCTTGCATCCAAAGTGATCATCGGAAACAAGATCAAAGAACTGGGATACACACCGGGACTGCAGCCGGAAGCAGATTACGTGGCAGTGAAGATGCCGGTATTCTCCTTTGAGAAGATCCGCGGTGCAGACATCAGCCTTGGACCTGAAATGAAATCCACAGGAGAATGTCTGGGAATTGCCAAGACATTTGACGAGGCACTTTATAAAGCATTCCTTGGAGCAGGAATCAAACTGCCGAAGTTCAAGAACATGATCATGACAGTTCGTGACGAAGACAAACCGGAGGCAGTGGAGATCGGACGCAGATTCGAAAAGATTGGATACCGTATCTTTGCTACAAAGAGCACGGCAGAAGCGCTGAACGCAGCAGGCGTGAAAGCAATTCCGGTCCGCAAGATCGAGCAGGAGTCGCCAAACCTTCTGGATCTCATTTTAGGACACGAGATCGATCTGGTCATCGACATTCCGGCGCAGGGGGCAGAGCACTCCAGAGACGGATTTGTCATCCGAAGAAACGCTATTGAGACGGGGGTCAATGTACTGACAGCGATCGATACCGCTGAGGCGCTGATCACCAGTCTTGAAAATACAGATATTAAAAAACTGACACTGATCGATATTGCGACAGTACAGTAGACAAAAGATGGTCGGGACGAAAGTTCCGATCATTTTTTGTTATAAAATAGAACCCAACATTTGGATATGTTTTTCCAACATTACAGTCTGGCAGTCCCCCTCGAAATCTTTATAATAAAAAATAGAAACAGGAGAGGAGAACCAGAAATATGAGCATTTGTTATCACGAAGGATCCCGGGAATTTCATCTTTACAACAAAGAAATCAGCTATCTGATCACCATCTTAAAAAATGGACAGTTAGGACAGCTGTATTTTGGGAAAAAGCTGCATGACAGGGAGAGTTTTTCCCATCTGCTGGAGCTGCGTCACCGCCCAATGGCTGTATGTACTTACGAAGGGGATTCCACATTCTCGATGGAACATATCAAGCAGGAATATCCGTCCTATGGAGCAGGGGATATGCGGTATCCGGCGGTGGAGATTCTGCAGGAGAATGGAAGCCGTATCACGAATTTTGTGTATCAGACACATCGGATTTATGACGGGAAGCCCGCGCTTGCAGGACTGCCGGCTACCTATACCGAAGATTCCAAAGAGGCACAGACACTGGAAATCGAACTGAAAGATGAGCTGATCCACACCACACTGATCTTGTACTATACGATTTTTGAAGAGCTTCCGGTGATTACAAGAAGTGCAAAGGTGATTTACCACGGAGCAGAGAAGATCGTGCTGGAGAGGGCAATGAGCTGCAGTGTGGATCTGCCCGATCACGACTATCAAATGATCGAACTGACCGGAGCCTGGGGAAGAGAGCGTGCGGTGACTGAGCGAAAGCTGCAGTATGGAATTCAGGGAATTTACAGTATGCGCGGATGCAGCAGCAGTAACTTTAATCCGTTTCTGGCACTGCGGCGGGAGAATACCACGGAAGCGTGCGGGGAAGTGTATGGCTTCAGTCTTGTTTACAGCGGGAATTTTCTGGCGCAGGCAGAGGTGGATACATACGATGTCACAAGAGTGACGCTGGGAATTCATCCGGACCGGTTTTCCTGGGAGATGAAAAACGGAGATGAGTTTCAGACACCGGAGGCGGTGATGGTCTATTCCGATCGCGGACTGAACGGGATGAGTCAGGCATTCCACAGTCTGTATCGTGCACGCCTGGCAAGAGGATACTGGAGAGACCGACCGAGACCGATTCTCATCAATAACTGGGAAGCGACTTATTTTGATTTCGATGAGCAAAAGATCCTTCAGATCGTACGCACGGCGAAACGGCTTGGAATCGAATTGTTTGTACTGGATGACGGATGGTTCGGAAAACGGGAGGATGATCATTCTTCTCTGGGAGACTGGTATCCGAATCTGGAAAAGCTGCCGGATGGCATTGCAGGAATCGCGAAGAAGGTAGCGGCAGAAGGCATGAAATTCGGTCTCTGGTTTGAGCCGGAAATGGTCAACAAGGACAGCAATCTTTATAGAGAGCATCCGGACTGGATCTTGTCTACTCCGGGACGTCATATTTCCCATGGAAGAAATCAGTATATTCTGGATTTTTCCAGAGCCGAAGTGGTGGATGCCATTTATGGACAAATGGAAAAAATCCTGGAGGATGCGCCGATTTCTTATATCAAATGGGATATGAACCGCTGTATGTCAGAAGTATACTCCCATACAGCCAGTGCCGCAGATCAGGGTAAGGTCATGCATCAGTATATTCTGGGTGTTTATCGGTTATATGAGAAGCTGACTGCCAGATTCCCTGAAATTTTGTTTGAATCCTGTGCAAGCGGCGGTTCCCGTTTTGATCCGGGGTTGCTGTATTATGCGCCGCAGGCATGGACATCGGATGATACGGATGCAGTGGAACGTTGTAAGATTCAGTATGGAACGTCCCTTGTCTATCCGGTGAGCAGTATGGGATCTCACGTATCAGCAGTGCCGAATCATCAGGTGCTTCGCAACACATCTTTGAAAATGCGTGCGGATGTAGCGTATTTTGGAACCTTCGGATATGAGCTGAACCCGAACAGTCTGACAGAGGCAGAGCGGGAGGCAATCAAAAAACAGACGGCATTTATGAAAGAACACAGAAGCCTGATCCAGTATGGAACATTCTATCGACTTCAGAGCCCGTTTGCAGGAAATGAAATGGCATGGATGGTTGTGTCTGAGGACAAAAAAGAAGCGATTGTGGGATGGTATCGCTTCCTGGAGCCGATCAATATCGGATATCGGAGCGTCAGACTGCAGGGACTGGATCCGAAGCTTCCGTATCAGATTTCGAATATGGAAATGGCATTGTACGGAGATGAGCTGATGCAGGCCGGACTGATCGTATCAGACGTGGCGTCCGGACAAAATCCGGAGCAGTATAATGGAGAGAACGGAGATTTCCAGTCTCGTCTTTATCTGCTGAAAGCAAAGGAAGAATAAAAATGAAGGGGTGGGGATGCAAAAGAATTGATTTTTTCATCCCCCTCTTTTTTGCTTCCGATACTCAGAAGGACTTAGACCGTTTACTTTACGGAATGCCTTGGAAAAAGAAAAGCTGCTGGAATATCCGCAGGAATAGGCAATATTCTGGATGGACAGGCTGCTTGACTGGAGCAGCTCTTCGGATTTTGTAATCCGGTACCGAGTGAGGAACTGCTGCGGGGAAAGCTGTACGGTTTTTAGAAACAGTTCCGTCAGATAACTCCGGTTCAAAGACAAATAGTCCGCGATTTCCTGTACAGTGAGTGGATTCTGATAATTTTTATGGATGTAGGAGATCGCCTGATTAATATATACGCTGGATGTATTCTGCTGAGGAGAAACCGTACATCCGGCGTCCTCCACCAGAAGGGCGAGAAACTGCATCAGAATTCCCTGGATGTAAATCTCATTTGCGGCACTTAAGGCGTGATGCTTCATCATGTCCAGGATATAGGATTTTGCGGTATCGATCTGGGTACAGGAAAAAATCGGATTTCTGGCAGAAAGACCGGCAAGCCGCAGATATTTTTCTGCATCATGACCGCCGATACCGACCCAGAGATAGCTCCAGGGATTCACTGAATCCGCCTGATAAAAAGTCAGCTTGCCGGGATGAATGAGAAACCCCTGCCCCTGTTTGATCGGATAGCGTTCTTCACCGGAGTAAAATACGCCTTCTCCTTCCAGACAGAGATGAAGCAGGTAGCAGTCCCGGACTGCCGGCCCGAAGGAATAGGAAGGGGGGCAGTCCTGCATTCCGCAAAAGACAGTGTAAATGTCTGAGAAGATACTGTGATAAATGTCGGATTGTGAATAAGAGGACATAGGGGACTCCTTTCGTGTGAATGTCTGTGATATTTTATCATGTTTCGATATCTCTGACAACTTATATACCCATTTGAACCATGAAAAAGCACGAATCATAATAGAGATGAAAGCTAAAGAGCAGAGATTTTTTATTGCGCAGTTTTTGCGGGGGGTATAATATAATAGGAGAAATTGCAGATTACGGTTTAAAATCAAGAAGGAATGAGGGAAAATATGAACACAATCATAGAAATGAACCACGTGACAAAAGCATACCGCAGGAAAATCAAAAGCGGGAAAGGAATCTTCAAAAGCAGTAAATTCGAGACCAAAGAAGCAATCAAAGATATCTCATTTCAGATCAAAGAAGGAGAGATGGTCGGAATTGTAGGACTAAACGGTGCAGGAAAATCCACATTGATCAAATCCATGCTGGGAATTCTTTCTCCGGACAGCGGGGAAGCGAAAATGTTCGGAAGGGACAGTTTTCAGTTCCGCAAGAAAAATGCAGAATATATCGGGGCGAATTTCGGACAGAAAAGTTCCCTTGTATGGGATCTGCCCTTTATTTACTCTCTGGAGTTAAACAAGAAAATATACCGGGTATCGGACGAACGGTATGAGGAAATTTTAGAAGAACTGGAACAGTTTTTGCAGATTGGGGAACTGTTAAACGTACCGGTACGGACGATGAGCCTGGGACAGAGAATGAAATGTGAATTTGCCGTGATCACATTGCATTCCCCCAGATTGCTGATTCTGGATGAGACAACGATCGGACTTGATATTGTGATCAAGAAGAATATAGAAGAATATCTGAAACATATCAATGCTGCAAGGAATGTGACGATTCTTTTTTCCTCCCATGATCTTGCAGAGCTGGAGAGGATCTGTGACCGGATCATGATCATCAACAGTGGTGAGATCATACTGGATGATCAGGTGAAAAATATTTCGGATCTGTCCAGATACAGCTATATGATGATCAAGTTTGCAGAAGCCTTTGACGGGAATGTGGAATTAAATCCGGGCTTACAGATTGTGGAGTATCTGGAGGACGGATTGAAAATACGGATCGATAAACAGAGACTTTCGGAAAAAGAAGCAATGACAGAGCTGATTGATAAAATGCCGGTTGAAAATATCTCAATCGAAAAACAGAGTCTGGAAGATTTTATTTACAATCTTGTACAAAAATAAATACGAAAGGCGAAAAACGATGAAAAAATATATTGCATTGATCAGAGTTGGAATACAAAGAGAACTGGTCTACCGTACTAATTTTTGTATCGGTATCTTTTCCACGGTTCTTTTATTTGTTGTAGAAGTTGCAATCTGGTCAGCTGTGTATCAGGGGAAAGAGGAAGTGGGAAGTATTTCTTATAACAGTATCATGATCTACACAGTGATGACATTGCTGCTTCAGCGATTATTGGGCGGCGGAACAGATGAGGAGATCGGGAACGATTTTCAAAGCGGAAATATCGTTACATCCCTGCTGACGCCGTTAAATCTGGGAGTCAAATATTCCATGCAGGAGTTGGGGAAAGGATTACTTAATGCCTTTGTGCTGCTTTTGGTTTTCATTCCGTACTGTATAAAAAACAGAGAAATAGTGTCTGTGATACCGATACAAAGATGGCTGCTCTTTGTGCCGGCGGTTGTTTTTTCTTATATTCTGTTCAGTATTTTAAATTATATGCTGGGAATTTTGACATTCTGGAGTCACTCAAACATCGGGCTTTATATGCTGAAAATGGCCTGTGTCAATATTTTCAGCGGAATGTTCATTCCGCTTACATTTTACCCATCGATTCTAAGGGGATTTTGTATGGTGCTTCCGTTTCAGTCTATTTACTATTTTCCGTTGACCATTGTAATGGGAGAAGCAAACGGGGCACAGATTGCCGGAGGAATCCTGCTTCAGTTGGGCTGGATCGCGGGATTGTTTCTGCTGTGCAGGCTGATGAACAAGAATGCAATGAGACGGATCGTGATTCAGGGAGGGTGAGAAAATCATGTCATATACACGTAAAATGATAGAAAAGGTTCGATGGTATCTGGATTGCTATCGAATGTATTTTAAGATCAATCTGCTGACTGTATTGGAATACAAACTGGATTTTCTGGCGATCAATCTTGCCAGCGTCCTGGCACTTTTGGTCGGTGTGTTTAATATCGAGATCATTTTCAGTCAGGTCGATGCGATGAAAATGTGGAGTAAAGAAGAAGTGCTGTGGTGCCTGGGATTTTTCTATCTGGTCAGAGCCATATACAATACGTTTTTTATCAATACATTGAGCATCAGTTACTGGATCCAGAACGGAAAATTTGATCTTTTTATTTTAAAACCGCTCAATACATTTTTCCAGCTTTTGAGTACCGGAAGATACAATGCGGAATATCCTCTGGATGAGTATCTGGTCGGAATTTTTCTGCTGATCCGGACAAGTCATAAACTGCATATGTTTCACGGATGGCAGAGCATCGTACTGTTTGTATTTTTACTGGTTACGGCGGTGTTTGCGTATTTCAGCATTATTTTTATTATGTCAACCTTATCCTTTTGGTTCATTAAGTCTAATATGTTTATCACGCTGATCGAAAATCTGGAGCGGCTGATCGAATATCCGATCGACATTTACCATGCCGTGATCCGGGTAGCCGTCAGTGCGCTGATTCCGATCGCTCTGGCGAATTATTATCCGACAGTCTGCATGCTGGGAGAGGGCAGCAGCGGGATTTTGCTGTATATAGCAGGTGCCTGTGTCATATTGGGGGTCATTGACGTTCTGGTGTGGAAGAAAGGGATGAAAGCGTATCAGAGTACCGGGGCATAAAGATAAACCAAAACCTTCTTGCGGCGGGAATAAAAATTACATATAATAGAAGTAATTGATAAAAAGAGGCGTTCGATGGCAGAAAAAGAGACATGGAGGAATCAGATATGAGTTTTCAAATTTACAATTGGCTGGAAAAATATGTGCATGAAGTGGTAAGTACATTTGGATACCGCATCTGGTTTATCGGGGTACAGGGCAGTTATGCCAGAGGGGAAGCCACAGAAGAGAGTGATATTGATGTGGTTCTGATTCTGGATACGCTTCTTCCGGCAGATCTGAGGATCTACAGAGGGATGCTCAATCGTCTTCCGTACCGGGAAAAGATCTGCGGATTTATTTCCGGCCGAGAAGAGCTGGAGAACTGGTCTAAAGCAGATCTTTTTCAGTTTTGTCAGGACACGATGCCGCTGAAAGGAAGTCTGGATGAGATCGTGGCAAAGCTGGATATGGCAGACGTGAGACGGGCGGTTCATACGGGAGCCTGCAATCTGTATCATGCCGCCTGTCACAATATGCTCCATGAGCAGAGTCGGGAAGTTCTGATGGAATTATATAAGACATCGGTATTTACAATCCAGGCGGAATATTTTTTAAAGACCGGGAATTATCTGAGAAGAAAAGCCGAGCTGTTTCCGAAGCTGAACGGACTGGATCGGGAGATTTTGTATATTGCGATCGAGATGAAGCAGAAAAGCGGAAAAGTGAAAGGCAGTTTTGATGAGCTTTCTGAAAAGCTGATCGTGTGGTCCAGCGGACTGATCAGACAATATCAGGGAGAAAAATGAATGAATACATATAAATTGCTTCAAAAATAGGCGCGTTCCAATGAAAATATGCGGGAAAATGCAGAAAATTGCAAGAAAGGATTGACGAAACATCAAAAAGTCGATAGAATAACAACCAGTGATAAAAGAATTGGAGGAATCTTGCAATGGCGGCGTATAAGGATTTGACGAAGGAAGAATTATTGGAATTAAAAAGCGGGCTTCAGGCTCAGTTTGAAGAGGTAAAAGCCAGAGGGCTGAAACTGGATATGTCCAGAGGAAAACCGGCAGCAGCACAGCTGAATCTGTCTATGGAGATGATGAACATTTTAAACAGTGGAACAGATCTTGTCTGTGAAGACGGTGTGGACTGCAGAAATTATGGTGGCCTGGATGGAATCGCAGAGGCAAAACAGCTTCTGGCAGATATGATGGAAGTACCAAAAGACAACGTGATCGTATTCGGAAATTCCAGTCTGAATGTGATGTATGATACAGTAGCCCGTGCGATGACACACGGAATCATGAGAAGTACTCCATGGTGCAAGCTGGATAAAGTGAAATTTTTATGTCCGGTTCCGGGATATGACAGACATTTTGCAATCACAGAACATTTTGGAATTGAGATGATCAATGTTCCGATGACAGCAACAGGTCCGGATATGGATCTGGTGGAAAAACTGGTCAGTGAAGATCCGGCGATCAAAGGTATCTGGTGTGTACCGAAGTATTCCAATCCACAGGGAATCACATATTCTGACGAGACAGTGTATCGTTTTGCAAACTTAAAGCCGGCAGCAGAGGATTTCCGTATCTTCTGGGATAATGCATATTGTGTACATCATCTGTACGAAGACAAACAGGATTACCTGCTCGAGATTCTGATGGAATGTAAAAAAGCAGGAAACCAGGATATGGTATACAAGTTTTCTTCTACCTCCAAGATCAGTTTCCCGGGTTCCGGTATCGCAGCAATCGCGGCTTCTGATGCGAACCTTGCAGACATCCGCAATATGATGAAAGTGCAGACGATCGGCCATGACAAAGTAAATCAGCTTCGCCATGTCAGATTCTTCAAAGATATTCATGGAATCGTCGAGCACATGAAAAAACATGCAGATATCATGAGACCAAAATTTGAGACGGTTATCAACACATTAGAGCGTGAACTGGGAGGACTCGAGATTGGTTCGTGGATCGCTCCGCGTGGCGGATACTTTATCTCCTTTGATGCCATGGAAGGATGTGCCAAAGCAATCGTTGCAAAAGCGAAAGAAGCAGGGCTTGTGATGACAGGCGCCGGAGCAACATTCCCATATGGAAAAGATCCAAAAGACAGCAACATTCGTATTGCTCCGTCTTATCCGACACCGGAAGAGCTGGCAGTTGCAGCTGAGATTTTTGTACTCAGTGTAAAACTGGTCAGCATCGATAAATTGCTGAAAAATTTATAAGATTGTTTCATGAAAAAGGACAACTGACTTTGAGTACAGCCCTCAAAATCAGTTGTCCTTTTTTGTGTGGTCATGCGTTATTTCTCTGTTTTTACGGCATGTTTTTTCGGCAGCGTGAATCCATTTCCATGCACTTCATTTACCTTTCCGATGATCATAAATGCAGTAGGGTCGATTTCCATAACGAGCTGATTGAGTTTTGAAAGCTCCCGGTTGGAAATGACGGTCAGGATCATATTTTGTCTGGAATGAAGATATCCGGTTTCTGTATGAAGCAGCGTAGATCCCCGATCCATCTTCCTCGTAATGGCTTCATTGATTTCATCGGATTTCTGGCTGATGATCTTGACCTGCGTCTGAGCCTGGCCGATGACAAGAATTTTATCCAGTACAATGGTGTAGGTCATGACAAGAAGAATTCCGTACAGAATGGCCTCTTTGTCACAGAATAATGCCTGACCGATCAGGATCAAAAAGTCAAATACATAGAGCATTACAGAAACAGGCAGTCCGAATTTTTTGTTCAGGATCAACGGAGGGATATCCATGCCTCCGGTAGAAGCTCCGCACCGTATGACGATTCCCAGTGAAAATCCGATAAAGAGTCCTCCGAAGATGCTGGATAACATCCGGTCATCCGTGATTGTGGAAAGCGAAGGGATATTTTGGAAAAATCCAAGTGCAATCGGATAGTAAAAGGTACTGATCAGTGTGGTCAGGGCAAAATCAAATCCCAGTATCAGCGCACCGAGTAAAAACATGATGCAGTTGAAGATAAACACAAAGACAGAAATCGGCAGATGCAGATAATGATCTATGATCAGAGAAAGTCCGGTGGTTCCTCCGGTCATCAGCTCGTTGGGAAGAACAAACATGACGATTCCCAGTGCCATGGTGGTGTTGCCAAGGAAAATCATGAAAAGATTTTTTGGCCTAAAAATATTGGTTTTCATGGTTTTGACACTCTCCTTTGAAATAATTATGCGTTAAGTTACTATGGTAAAGCGAAAAAAAACAGGCTGCACATCAGCCTGTCTGTTGATTATATGAAATTGAAAAAGATGTTCTGTCAGATCTTTTCATTTGCGTTCGCTTCCTTTTTTGATTTCCGAAAAACAGTATAGCATAATTTCAGGGAAAAGTACAAGAAGAAAGTGTGAACAATACGGAGAAAAAGACATAATATAAGGAAAAAAGGATGTGCGTAAAATGGCATATGAGACATATGGACAAATAAACGGTGTGATAAGGGAGATTCAAAGAGGGGATTCCTGCTGCAGCCAGATTCTGCGTCTGGATACAGAAAACGGAGAAGTACGCTTTACCGTGATGGCGGATACAATGGTGATCGAAAATGTAAGGCTGCGAAGAGGAATGCGGGTTGCCGCGTTTTATGATACCAGCCTTCCGGTTCCGGCAATTTATCCTCCTCAATACCGGGCAGAGATTGTGACAGTGCTTCGGGGAGAACAGAATGTGATGCTGAATTTCTTTGATGAAAATCTGGTGGCAGAAGATAATTCACTTCGGTTAAATCTCAGTCCTGTGACAAATATCATGACACAGAACGGGCAGAGATTTACCTGCAGTCCGAGAAACATGGAGTTGTTAGTCTATTATACCAATACGACATTCAGCATACCGCCGATGACAACGCCCCAGAAAGTGATCGTAATGTGCGAGATGTAGAAAGATAAGAATTTGTTATTGGAGAAATCGATCATAAGCTGGTCTCTTTTCCGGGAATGCAGTATAATAAAAACAGAGCAAAAGGGGGGATGATGTGAATATCAATTTAAAACAGTTGGAGGCGTTTTGCGCACTGGTGCGCTCGGTGCGGCAGTGATCGGATGGCAGAAAATGAAAGGGAGGCAGAAGAAAAGATGAGTGACAAAGAAGAGATTGTGTTTTGTAAAGGCGGGGGCTGCACGGCAAAACTGGGCCCGGGAATCCTGGCAAGAGTTCTGGAAAAGATACCAAAGACGAGGGACGAAAACCTGATGATCGGATATGACAGTTCAGACGATGCAGCAGTGTACAAACTGACAGATGATCTGGCAGTGGTGCAGACGCTGGACTTTTTTCCTCCCATGGTGGATGATCCCTACACATTCGGACAGATCGCGGCAGCAAATGCATTAAGTGACATTTATGCCATGGGCGGAGATGTCAAAACCGCATTGAATATTGTCTGCTTTCCGGAAAACTGGGATTTGAACATACTGGGGCAGATTATGCTGGGTGGCGGAGAAAAAGTCAAAGAGGCGGGCGGTGTTCTGGCAGGCGGACATTCGATCGCGGATACAGACGTCAAATACGGACTTTCTGTAATGGGAACCATACACCCGGACAAGGTGTTTGCAAACAATGGATGCCGGGCGGGGGATGTTCTGATCCTGACAAAACCACTTGGAGTTGGAATCGTGTGTACTGCAAACCGGATCCAGGAAGCATCCGAAGAAGCAATGGCGCAGGCAATCCGTTCCATGACCACCCTGAACAAGTATGCCTCAGAAGTAGTGAGAAAGTATCAGGTGCACGGCTGTACCGATGTGACTGGATTTGGTTTTCTGGGACATCTCCTGGAGATGCTGGGAGATGCATATTCTGCCCGCGTCGAAAGCAGTCAGGTTCCATATATTCCGGAGGCGTTTGATTATGCAGGGGAATTTTACCTGACTGCAGCAGCCCAGAGAAACAGAAACCATGTGGGAGAAGACGTGCAGTTTTTTGAGGTTCCGTTTGAAATGGAAGAGATTTTATTTGATCCGCAGACATCCGGAGGGCTGCTTGTCAGCATAGAAAAAAGTGATGCGGAGCAGTGTCTGGAAGAGTTGAAGGCTCTGGGACTGCCCTGTGCGATTGTGGGAGAAGTCACAGAAAAAAGAGAGAAAAAAATAGAAGTGAGATAGAGGTGCAGAGAACATGAAAAAATATATGGTAGATGCAAGAGGAAAACAGTGTCCGATTCCGGTAGTGGAGACGAAAAAAATGCTGGCACAGATGGCAGAATCAGATATCGTAGAGACACTGGTGGACAATGCCATTGCCGTGCAGAATCTGGAGAAAATGGCAAAACAAAAACAGCTGGAATGTTCCTGGGAACAACAGGATGAACATACATATCGGGTTTTTATAAAGGCAGAAGGCGCTGTGGATGAAGCGGGGGAAGAGACTGCAGAATGTATCCCGTGTCAGCCGGTCTCCGAAAAAACAGGAAATACAATCGTTGTGTTATCTTCTGACTGCATGGGAGAGGGGGATGAAGTTCTTGGAAGGGCACTGATGAAAGGCTTTATTTATGCGCTCACGAGTCAGGAAGAGCTTCCGGATACAGTCATCATGTATAATAGAGGCGCCAGACTTCCGGTAGAAGGCTCCGAATCCCTCGAAGATCTGAAGCTTTTGGAATCGCAGGGAGTGGAGATTTTGACTTGTGGAACATGTCTGAATCACTACGGACTGACGGAGAAGCTTTCTGTGGGAAGTGTTACAAATATGTATGTGATCTGTGAAAAAATGCTGCAGGCAGAAAAGGTTGTGAAGCCATGATTTATCTGGACAGCGCGGCAACCAGCTACTATCGTCCGAGAGAAGTGGCGCAGGCAGTGTATGATGCGATCCTGACCATGGGAAATGCAGGCAGAGGAAGCCATACATCCAGTCTGAACAGTGCCCGCATGATCTATGAGACAAGGTGTCTGCTGAATGAATTATTTCACGGACCGGGACCGGAGCAGGTGGTGTTTACCAGTAATGCTACGGAAGCTCTTAATATTGCAATTCAGGGGCTGACAGCTCCCGGGGTGCGGATGGCAGCGACAGCAATGGATCACAACAGTGTCTTACGCCCCGTGTATCTGGCAAAAGAGAGAGGGTGCAGCCTGCAGATCCTGGATGTGGATGAGAAGGGGCGGCTTTCCCTGGAAAAGCTGGAAGAATTGTTTCAAAATGGTGTCGATATCTTTGCCTGTACCCATGCATCCAATGTGACAGGAAACTTAAATCCACTGACAGAAATCGGAAAACTGTGCAAAAAATACGGCGTGTTGTTTCTATTGGATGCGTCTCAGACAGCAGGAGTATTTCCAATCGATATGGAACGAGATTTTATTGATATCCTCTGCTTTACCGGACATAAGGGCCTGATGGGACCACAGGGAACAGGGGGGATGATCGTACAAAAATCTGTACACCTGCCTGCGTTTAAAACCGGGGGAAGTGGAGTGCAGAGTTTTCTGAAAACACAGCCCCAAAAGATGCCGACTGTACTGGAGGCGGGGACGTTAAACGGGCATGGGATTGCAGGATTACATGCAGCATTAAACTACATTTTGAATGTCGGAACAGAACAGATCAAAAGGATCGAATGTCAGAGAATGCTGCAGTTTTATGAGGGGATCAAACATCTGGATGCCGTAAAAATCTATGGAGATTTTTCAAGTATGGAACGGGCGCCGATCGTCGCTTTGAATATCGGAAATTATGACTCTTCTGCAGTCAGCGATGAGCTTTCCGAGGTGTACGGGATTCAGACGCGTCCTGGGGCACACTGCGCACCCCTGATGCACAGGGCACTTCATACAGAGGAACAGGGAATCGTACGATTTAGTTTTTCTCATTTTCTCAGTGAAGAACAGGTGGAGGAAGCGGTACAGGCAATCAAAGAAATGACAGCAGGAGAAGAGATATGAGACCAAAAGAATTACGTATCATAGTGACATTTGAAACGACAACAGCTGCGATGGCATTTGAAAGCGAGGCAAAAAAGCGGCAGATCGGGGGAAGACTGATCCCAGTTCCAAGGGAGATCACATCTGGATGCGGACTGAGCTTTTCAGCACCGATAGAAGAGAAAGAACAGATTTACAATCTGATACAGCAGCTGCAGTACCAACAGGTGCTGGAACTGATAATATAAAAGAAGAGAAGCAGTTCAGGTATGATCCTGATCGCTTCTCTTCTTTTTTGTTTATTCTTCCGGAGGTGTTACGGTACCGGAATCTCCATTGCTGTTTCCGTTATTATTTCCGTTGTTGTTTCCATTGTTTCCGGAATTGTTGTTGTTATCACCGGACTGATCGGAATTTCCGGAATCCTCATTATCTTCGGAATCCTGGCTGTTCTGAGAATTGGAATCCTCTTTGTTCTTATCGTCATCATCCTCGTCATCCTCTTCTTCCTCATAGTGGCCGGAGCAGCTCTGCGTCGGACCGGTTCCTTTTGCGAAATATTCCGTGTAGGACGGACAACTGCTGACCGCCAGAAGACCAGTGACAGAACATACTGTTTTCTGCTCTACAGATGCAGGCATGGTAAAGTTCTTTACCTGAAGACCGAGTGTAGTGTTGACACGGTCCATGATATTTTTCCACATGACTTCGTGCCAGGTCTGATTATAGATATTCTCCATTGGTTTATTGGAATCATATCCACCCCAGACAGAGCATGTATAGTACGGTGTGTAAGCAGCAAGCCAGAGGTCAGTACTGTATTCGGAAGTACCGGTTTTTCCGGATGCAGGCATTCCATTTGCAAGCTGTGCAGCTGTACCGGTACCACGTTTGATCACATCCTGCATAGCATTCGTCAGAAGTGCTGCTGTGGAATCCTTTACAACCTGATGAGTCTCAGGAGTACTGTTGTCCAGAATGACATTGCCGTCATGATCCAAAACCTTTGTATATAAGATCGGTTTTGTGTACACTCCATTGTTGGCCAGTGCAGCATAGGCAGCAGTCAGTTCAATGTTATAAACACCGTTTGTGATACCGCCGAGTGCAGTGGACTGGTTGTAATCGTTGTGTGCCGGATCATCTTCTTTGCTTACCAGTGTAGTAAATCCAAAGTTCTCAAGATATTTCATACCTGTATCGATACCGATATCAGTCAGAGTACGTACCGCACAAACGTTCATGGAGTGGAGGATTGCATAGCGGACAGTAGCCTGTCCAATATATTTGCCATCCCAGTTGTTGACCGGAGTTCCGTCGCTGTATGTGTACGGAGAGTCTTCGATCAGAGAAGCCAGAGTATATTTTCCGGTATCGATCGCCGGAGCATAAACACCCAGCGGTTTGAAACAGGAACCTGGCTGCCGGTAAGAATCGGTCGCACGGTTCAGAGAAAAGCTGGCTGTTTTTTCCCCTCGGCCACCGACAATGGCTTTGACTTCTCCCGTATACTGATCCATCAAAACAACAGAAGTCTGAGGCTGTGGAGGGATTGTAATACTTTCGTCTACAGTATCCCCTTCCTGGATATTAAGTGTTGTCTTATATTCAGCAACTGCCTGATTGGCTTCATCCGGGGAAGAGAAGACAAGTGGATATTCACGTCCCCATGCTGCCTGAATATAATCTCCTACATTGTTCTGGCTGTAGTTTTCAACAGAACCGTCAGCACGTGTAACAGTCAGTGCATATTGCAGTCCGTATTCGATGGTAGATGGATAGTTGCTCGGATCGGCAACCTCTTCATCGCAGATCTGCTGGATCGTCGGATCCTGTGTCGCATAAATCGTCAGACCGCCGCTGTACAGCAGATTATGTGCCTGTGTTGCAGTGTAAGATTTACGCTCCTGCAAATCGTTTAATATCTGTTCTGCAAGCTCATCGATAAAATATGTGTTCGGTTTTTCCGCATCAGAGCCGACTGCAGTAGGCTGGATCCTGTCATAGACAGGGTCTGCCTTGGCCTCATCAAATTCCTGCTGGGTGATGTAGCCCTGTTCCAGCATGTTGTTCAGTACAATGTCCCGTCGTTTGGCGTTCTCCTCCGGATGAGTCACAGGATCGTATCTTGTCGGGTTCTGGGTGATCCCGGCGATGACTGCACACTCCGAAAGTGTAAGCTCTGAGACATCTTTGTTAAAGTAGCGCTTTGCGGCAGACTGAACACCGAGACAGTTCTGTCCCAGGTTGATGGTGTTCATGTAGGCTTCCAGAATCTCTTCTTTGGTCATCTGCTTTTCAATTTCCAGGGCAAGATACTGCTCCTGCAGTTTTCGCTCCAGACTGTCGAAAAACGTTTTTTCATTCGTGAAATTCGGGAACACGTTATTTTTGATCAGCTGCTGGGTGAGCGTACTGGCTCCTTCTGAAAAGTCTCCGCTTGTGATACCTACAAGACCGGCGCGCAGGATACCCTGCAGGTCGATTCCGTTGTGCTCGTAGAAACGCTCGTCTTCAATCGCTACAAATGCATTGGCAAGATATTTTGGAATTGTGTCAATGGTCTTGTAGACACGGTTGGATCCGGCTTCTCGGAACTGCCCCAGATTCTGACCGTTAGATGCCGCAACCACCTGGGATTTATATCCGCTTGGTTTGACTTTGGCAGGAGTGATCTCTGGCGCATCGTCAATGATCTTCTTGACGAAAAGACCGCCGCCTACGGCACCGATGATGCAGATGAGAAGGAAACAGATGACAACGGCCTTAAAGACACGGACGCCGACCCGTTTCTTTTTCATATTTTTCTTTGAAGATACATTTTTTTTCTTCTTCGAAAGGCTTTCTTTTCCGTAATTCATGAATAATATCCTCCTTTATTCATTCTATTCATTATATCAAATTTGCTCTTTTAAAGCAAAGGAAAAAGAAAAAGTTCATATTCTTATAAAAAAAATTTAAGAATTGCACAGTTTTTCTTGTGTTTGTTCCAAAGGCATAGTATATATAATTAAGAAAGAACAGGCAGAAAAAACCTGAAACAAACAAAAGGCATGGAAAAAGCAAGGTGGGAGACAGATGGAATACAGGACAGTATATCAGGGCGGCAAGGGCGAGATCGTGGAAAAAAAGTCCCGGTTTATCGCGGAAGTATTTTTGGTGCACTCGGAGGAGGAAGCCATGCAGTATCTGGAACAGATACGGAAAAAGTACTGGGATGCAAGGCATCACTGCTGGGCCTATGTAATCGGAGAAGAACGCGTGACAGAGCGCTGCAGTGATGATGGGGAACCGAGCGGTACAGCGGGCAAACCGATTCTGGAGGTCATCCGGGGAGCGGGCCTTCACAATATTTTTGTAGTTGTGACACGGTATTTTGGCGGGACACTTCTCGGAACGGGAGGCTTGGTGAGAGCGTATACCGAATCAGCAAGAGAAGGGATTTCCCACAGTCAGATTATTACCAAAATCTATGGATTTAAACTGAATCTTACAACAGATTATACCGGATTGGGGAAAATTCAGTATCTGCTGGGACAAAGAGGGCTGACAATCCTGGACAGTGTGTATACAGAGAAAGTAGATCTGACTGTCCTGATTCCGAAAGAGGAGGAGTCAAAGCTGATCGCTGAGATCACAGAAGCGACAAATGGTCAGACCGGAATAGCCAGAACAGGAGAGTGCTGGTTTGCCAACGTAGATGGTGAGATGGTCGTATTTGAATAAGTGACAATAAAAAAGCTGCCGGTTGAGGCAGCTTTTTTATCTTATGAAAATTCTGGCTCGATCAGTCCGAAGGAACCATCTTTTCTTTTGTAGACAACATTGACTTCGTCTGTCTCTGCGTTGCAGAATACGAAGAAAGCATGTCCAAGAAGATCCATCTGGATGCAGGCATCCTCCGGATACATTGGTTTGATGCCAAAGCGTTTTGTACGGACAATGCGGATCTCATCATCTACAGAAGTGTCATCTTCTGATTCGAAAAATTCTTTTTTAAAGTTATTGCCGGAACCGGAAGCGGTAGGATGTCCCTGGCTTCTGGCAACCAGTTTGTTTTTATATTTGCGAAGCTGTCTTTCAATAACCTCTTCTACAAGATCAACGGATACATACATATCATCGCTGGTCTGCTCAGAGCGGATAATGTTTCCTTTTACAGGAATGGTCACTTCAATCTTCTGACGTTCTTTTTCCACACTGAGTGTTACGATAATTTCTGTTTCAGGAGTGAAATACCTTTCAAGTTTTCCTAATTTCTGTTCAATAGCGTCCTTTAAACCTGGTGTCACATCGATGTTTTTTCCACTAATAATAAAGTTCATACTGGTCAACTCCTTTTGTTTATATTGTACAAAGAACTTGTCCTTATAAAGTGTTCTTTGTACTATGTAAACATTATAGCACGGAATTCCTCTATTGTATAGAACGAATTACTTCAATTCGGGTAATTTTTCCATCGGTGATCTTAACGATGCGCAGACCGAAATCAGAAAAGTAAGTGCAGGCACCGACTCCGATCTCAATTTCATCTTCCTTCATCTTCTTTAACAGCACATCCAGCAGTGTCTCATCATTCTTATAAGGAATGTGGACATGGATCAGACGATTGATATATTTGACTTTCTGAGAGGAACGGAAAATAATCTTTTCGGACTCATCAAAAGTCATAAACAAAAATTTTCTTGTGGCAAATAAAATTGCAATGGCGATCACGCCGATCAGACTGTTGAGCGGTGATCCATGATCGATGATGATCTGTCTTGCGATGGCAAAGAGCAGAACCTCAAATACTGTGATCGGGGTGTGGAGATACAGCATACGTATCATTTCCACACCGATGATCAGGTTAAAACAGGTAGTCAGCATATCGTCATAATTTGGATACTGATTCAGGTCTGACAAATGCTGAAATGAGAGGATCAGCTGAAAGGTCATGATGATAATTGTAACTGCAAGGATCAAAGCGATGACAACTTCCAGGATTGAAGTGATCCATTTCAAAAAGGCATTGGCATATTTTTTCATGGTTGTCTCCTGATTATTTCAAATTGCTGCGTTTACGCATTCTGGAATCCAAGATTTTTTTGCGGATACGCAGGGTTTCCGGTGTTACCTCCAGAAGCTCATCGGTATCGATAAAGTCCAGTGCTTCTTCCAGGCTCAAAATACGAGGCGGTGTCAGGCGGAGCGCTTCGTCTGCACTGGAGGAACGGGTGTTGGTCAGATGCTTTGTCTTGCAGACGTTTAATTCGATGTCTTCTGCTTTTCCGTTCTGTCCGATGACCATTCCGGCATAGACTTTTTCACCAGGTCCGATAAACAAAGTACCGCGTTCCTGTGCGCTGTAGAGTCCGTAAGTGACAGACTCACCGGTCTCAAATGCAATCAGAGATCCCTGTTTGCGATACTGGATATCTCCTTTATACGGCGCATATCCGTTAAAGCTTGTGTTGAGGATTCCGTTTCCTTTGGTATCGGTCATAAATTCTCCACGGTATCCGATGAGTCCGCGGGCAGGAATCAGAAATTCCAGTCTTGTATAACCGCCGCTGGAAACGCCCATGTTCTGAAGCTCTCCCTTTCTCTGACTCAGTTTGTCGATGACAGTTCCGGTAAATTCTTCCGGTACATCCACGTAGGCAAGCTCCATTGGTTCTAATTTTTTGCCGTTTTCATCTGTGTGATATAAAACTTCTGCTTTGCTTACCGCAAATTCGTATCCTTCACGGCGCATATTTTCGATCAGGACAGAAAGGTGAAGCTCGCCTCGTCCGGATACTTTAAAGCTGTCGGCGTTCTCCGTCTCTTCCACACGCAGGCTGACATCGGTGTTCAGTTCGCGCAGAAGACGGTCGCGCAGGTGACGGGAAGTAACGAATTTTCCTTCTCTTCCTGCAAACGGGCTGTCATTGACGATGAACTGCATGGAGATCGTCGGTTCGGAAATCTTCTGGAATGGAATGGCTTCCGGATTCTCAGGAGAGCAGAGGGTGTCTCCGATGGAAATATCGGAAATACCGGAAATCGCTACAATAGAACCGATCGTGGCTTCTTTTACTTCTACTTTGTTCAGACCGTCAAATTCATACAGTTTGCTGATCTTGACTTTCTGCTGCTTGTCCGGATCGTGATGGTTTAAAAGGAGCATATCCTGATTGACACGAATCGTTCCGTTGTCTACTTTTCCGACTCCGATCCGTCCGACGTATTCATTGTAATCAATGGTACTGATCAGCATCTGTGTCGGTGCCTCGGGATCGCCCTCCGGAGCCGGGATGTATTCGAGGATCGTCTCAAACAATGGCTGCATATCTTTTTCTTCGTCAGAAAGGTCAAGGACCGCAATTCCTGATTTTGCGGAAGCATAGACAAACGGGCAGTCCAGCTGCTCGTCAGAAGCATCCAGTTCCATGAAAAGCTCCAGGATCTCATCGATCACTTCATCCGGGCGGGCTTCCGGGCGGTCGATCTTATTGATGCAGACGATAACCGGAAGGTCTAATTCCAGTGCTTTTCTCAGTACGAATTTGGTCTGCGGCATGGCGCCTTCAAAGGCATCGACTACAAGTACGACACCGTTTACCATTTTCAGGACACGTTCTACTTCACCGCCGAAGTCCGCATGTCCGGGCGTATCGATGATGTTGATCTTGGTTCCTTTGTAATAGACAGCAGTATTTTTGGAGAGAATCGTGATTCCACGTTCTCTTTCAATATCGTTGGAGTCCATGACACGTTCCGCAACATCCTGATTTTCGCGGAATACACCGCTTTGTTTTAAGAGCTCATCCACGAGTGTTGTTTTTCCGTGGTCAACATGAGCGATAATGGCAATATTTCTAACATCTTCACGTTTTGTTTTCATAATTTTACACTCTTTCCTACTTATGTTAATGTGTGTTCTCTTGTTACAACTTTTTCATTCTATCATAAATTTCAGATTTTACAAGTACTCTTGTGACAGGCAAATAAAAAAATTGTCGATAGATTTTGTCGAATGGTTTTTCGGACAATCGGGTCTAAACTGCGGTATGATGTCATAGACTTAAGTTGACTCAAAAATATAAAATACCACATACGAGGAAGGGAGTACTACAAATTATGTCAGATAAGATTATTGAAAACAATCAGGTAACCATCATGGGAGTTGTGGCATCCGGGTTTACATACAGCCACGAGGTGTTCGGAGAGGGATTCTATATGGCGGATGTGCTTGTGAAGCGTCTGAGTAATTCAAATGACCGGATTCCTCTCATGATCTCAGAACGTCTGATCGATGTGACGCAGGATTATACAGGAGAGGCGATCAAGGTATCCGGGCAGTTCCGTTCTTATAACCGGCATGAAGAACAGAAAAACCGCCTGGTGCTGTCTGTGTTTGTAAGAGAGGTAGAATTTATTGACGAGGAACTGGATGGGGCGAAAACAAATCACATTCTGCTGGAGGGGTATATCTGTAAAAAGCCGGTGTACAGGAAAACACCGCTTGGACGGGAAATCGCGGACCTGCTTCTGGCGGTGAACCGTCCGTACGGAAAATCGGACTACATTCCGTGTATCTGCTGGGGAAGAAATGCACGGTATGCGTCCGGATTTGAAGTGGGAGAGCATGTACAGATACTGGGAAGAATCCAGAGCAGAGATTATGTGAAGAAAATTTCCGAGACCGAAACACAGACACGAACAGCCTATGAAGTATCTGTGAGCAAGCTGGAGTGCATGGAATAGGACGTTTTTCACATTCCCATCGTTGACATCACTTCTGAATAATGATAAAATTTCATAAACATTACTGAGTAGAGAATCGACAAGGTCAGGAGGATAAATATGTCAATTTTTACAGGAGCAGGAGTTGCGATTATTACACCATTTCATGCAGATGGAAGTGTGAATTATGAAAAGCTGGACGAATTGATCCAGTTTCATTGTGATAACGGTACCGACAGTATTGTGATCTGCGGTACAACAGGGGAATCGTCTACATTGACGGAAGAGGAGCATATGGACTGCATCAAGTTTACGATCAGACAGACGAAAGGACGGATTCCGGTCATTGCAGGAACAGGTTCCAACTGTACACGGACTGCAGTCGAGATGTCAAGAGAAGCAGCCGAGAGCGGTGCAGATGGCGTACTTCTTGTAACCCCATATTATAATAAAGCGACACAGACGGGACTGATTGCGCATTATAAGGCGATCGCGGCCGAGACAAAAGCGCCGATCATCTTGTACAGCGTAGCGAGCAGAACCGGAGTGAATATTGAGCCATCCACCGTAGCGACACTGGCGAAAGAGACTGACAACATTGTGGCAGTCAAGGAAGCATCCGGAAATATCTCACAGGTAGCGAAGATCTTGCAGCTGACAGACGGGAAAGTGGATGTATATTCCGGAAATGACGATCAGATCGTTCCGATCCTGTCACTGGGCGGAAAAGGTGTGATTTCTGTATTGTCCAATGTGGCTCCGAGAGAGACACATGATATCTGTGCAAGCTTCTTTGCGGGAGATATTGCGGGAAGCAGGGCATTACAGCTGAAGGCACTTCCTCTGATTGAGGCACTGTTCTGCGAAGTGAATCCGATCCCCGTGAAAAAAGCAGTGAATCTGATGGGAATGGAAGTCGGCGGATTGAGAATGCCGCTGACAGAGCTGAGTGAAGCACATACCGCGCAGCTGAAAAAAGCAATGCAGGAGTTCGGAATTCAGTTAGCATAAAAAATTGTTAAAAGGATATCATAGATTGAGCAAATAGCCAGAATGTGATATCCTTTTTTGTATACCCATCCGGGCAAAGTCTGTCTTTTGCAGGCGTGTATTGCAAAGTCCGGATCGGTATAGCGTGAAAGAATAACGTTTTCCGGTGTGGAAAATGAAAGATACAGAACGAGGAGGAAATCAGGATGATAAAGATAATCATGCATGGCTGCAATGGAAAAATGGGACAGGTAATCACAAAAATTGCGGCAGCAGACAGCAAAGTGGAGATTGTAGCAGGTGTGGATCAGTTTCAGGGAGTGCAGAATCCGTATCCGGTGTTTTCATCGATTGAAGCGTGTGATGCAGAGGCAGACGTAGTGATCGATTTTTCCAATGCGGCAGCAGTGGACGGGCTTTTGGACTATTGTGTGAACAGACAGCTTCCGGTCGTACTTTGTACCACGGGACTTTCTGAAGCCCAGCTTGAAAAAGTAGAAAAAGCAGCAGAGCAGACAGCTGTTTTGAAATCAGCGAATATGTCCATGGGGATCAATCTGCTGATGAAGCTCTTGAAAGATGCCGCAAAAGTACTGGCGCCGGCGGGATATGATATTGAGCTGGTAGAGCGTCATCACAACCAGAAAGTGGATGCTCCAAGCGGTACTGCACTGGCACTTGCGGATTCTGTCAATGAAGCACTGGATCATGAATATACTTATGTATATGACAGAAGCCAGTACCGCAAAAAAAGAGAAGAGAAAGAAATCGGAATTTCAGCGGTTCGCGGCGGAACAATCGTGGGAGAGCATGAGGTGATCTTTGCAGGAATGGATGAAGTGATCGAATTTAAGCATACAGCATATTCCAGAAACGTGTTTGGAAAAGGCGCGGTGGAAGCAGCCAAGTTCCTGGCGGGAAAAACAGCCGGCATGTATGATATGAGTGATGTGATTCAGTTTTAATCAGAGTTTGAGTAAAGAGCGGGGAGTGTCATGAAAGAATTAGAGACAAGATATCTGGAGCGGCTGTCGGATTTGTATCCGACGATCGCGGCGGCTTCTACAGAGATCATCAATCTGCAGGCGATCTTGAATCTTCCGAAAGGAACCGAGCATTTTCTGACGGACATTCATGGGGAATGGGAGGCGTTTTCCCATGTGCTGAAGAATGGATCCGGTGCGGTGCGAAGCAAAATCGAGGATGTATTCGGATATACGCTTGGGAAGAGGGAAAAGCAGGAGCTGGCTACTTTGATCTATTATCCAAAAGAGAAGACAGAGCAGGTAAAGCGGACCGAGAAGCATATGGAAGACTGGTATAAAATTCAGCTGTACCGCCTGATCGAGGTGAGCAAACGGGCAGCCAGTAAGTATACCCGTTCTAAAGTACGCAAGGCACTTCCGAAAGATTTTGCTTATGTTATAGAAGAACTGATCACGGAAAAGGCGGAGCTTCATGACAAGGAATCCTACTATAATGAGATCATTCAGACGATCATCCGGATCGGCAGGGCAGAAGAATTTATCTGTGCGATCGCAGATCTGATCCAGAGGCTTGTGATCGATCATTTACATATTGTCGGTGATATTTATGACAGAGGACCGGGCCCGCATATTATCATGGATAAGCTGATGACCTATCATTCAGTGGATATTCAGTGGGGCAATCACGATGTGCTCTGGATGGGAGCGGCAGCCGGGCAGAGAGGGTGTATTGCCAATGTCATTCGGATTTGTGCACGTTATGGGAATCTGGATATTCTGGAGGATGGATACGGGATCAATCTTCTGCCTCTGGCGAATTTTGCACTTCGCATTTATGGGGACGACCCCTGTACCTGTTTCAGGCGCAAAGGAAGCGAACGCCTGCAAAAGGCGGAGATGGAGATGAATCTTCGGATGCACAAGGCAATTTCCGTGATACAGTTTAAGGTAGAAGGAAAACTGATTCTTCAGCATCCGGAATTTCAGATGGAAGAACGTGCACTGCTGCACAGGATTGATTATAAAAAAGGCACGATCCTGCTGGATGGAAAAGAATATCCGTTAAAAGATGATAGCTTTCCGACCATTGATCCGGCAGCTCCGTATGAACTGACCGAAGAGGAAGAGGAGATTATGGAACGTCTGGAAAAAGCATTTGCAGGATGTGAAAAGCTGCAGGATCATATGCGGTTTTTGCTTGCCAAAGGTGGATTATACAAGGTGTATAACAACAATCTTTTGTATCACGGCTGCGTACCGCTTAGAGAGGACGGATCTTTAAAGGAAGTACAGCTCTGTGGAAAAAGCTACCGTGGGAAAAGTCTGTATGATGCACTGGAAGGCTATGTAAGAAAAGGCTTTTTCGCGCTGGATGAACAGGAAAAAGAGCAGGGAAAGAATATCATGTGGTGCATCTGGCAGCATCCGGATTCTCCGTTGTTCGGAAAAGACAAGATGGCGACCTTTGAGCGGTATTTTATCGAGGCAAAAGAGACGCATCTGGAGAAAAAGAATCCGTACTACGAACTTCTGGAAAAAGAAGCGGTGGTAGACGAGATTCTGGAAGAGTTCGGACTGCACCCGGAGGGAGCCCACATTGTCAACGGCCATGTTCCTGTAAAATGTAAAAACGGAGAAAGTCCGATCAAGTGTAATGGGAAAGTTCTGGTCATCGATGGAGGTTTTTCCAGGGCGTATCAGAAAGAGACGGGAATTGCAGGATATACCCTTGTCTACAACTCCTATGGTCTTGTTCTGGTTGCCCATGAGCCTTTTGAGTCGAAAGAGGCTGCGGTGGAAAAGGGAAGCGATATTCATTCGGATTACATGGTAGTGAAACGGGTGACAGAACGCCGTCTCGTTGGAAATACAGATATCGGCACCGAGTTAAAAGAGCAGGTAGCAGATCTGGAGTCGCTGCTTGCAGCCTACAGAAGCGGTCAGGTGATTGAAAAACTATAAGCAGAGACTTACGTGAAAAGAAAGGCATGAAAATATATGAGTAAAGAGATAGAAAAGGAACTGTTGGGGGAAGAACTGGATCTGGGAGCAGAGACAGAGGATCTGGTGCCGGATTCGGTGGATATGACGGAACCGTTAAAGATTTATTTAAAAGAGATCGGCAGGATACCGCTGCTTACAGCAGAGGAAGAACTGGAACTTGGCAGACAGATCGCAGAAGGAGATACAGAAGCACGACGAAAGATGGAGGAAGCAAATCTGCGTCTGGTGGTTGCAGTGGCAAAGCATTATGCCGGAAAAGGAATGCAGTTTATGGATTTGATCCAGGAAGGTAATATCGGTCTGATGCGTGCAGTGGAAAAATTTGACTACACAAAGGGCAGTAAATTTTCCACCTATGCGGTATGGTGGATCAAAGAAGCCATTCTGCGGGCGCTGGATTCCCAGTCCAGAGAGATTCGCGTGCCGGTCCGTGTAGCTCAGAATATGAATAAGATCAGCAAAACAGAGCGGAAGATGGAACAGACACTCGGGCGTGAAGTTGCTGCAGAGGAGATTGCAAAAGAGCTGCATATGACAACAGAAGAAGTAGAGCGCATGCAGAGCTATATCAAAAATCCGGTTTCTCTGGAGACTCCGGTGGGAGACGAAGAGGACAGCAATCTGGAAGACTTTATTGAAGATACACAGGAGCCGACTCCGGAGGAGGCTGTTGCGGCACTGGTACAGAAAGAAGAAGTGCAGGAGATGCTTTCCACGCTGACAGAAAAAGAGCAGAAAATCTTAAGACTCCGCTACGGTCTGGAGGACGGTAATGTACATACGCTCGAAGAAACCGGACAGATACTCGGCGTGACCAGAGAACGGATCCGTCAGCTGGAGTCAAGAGCATTGGAAAAACTGAGGAAATCAGCAGGACCAAGAGCATAAAAAAGAAAAAAATTCCATTCATAAAATATTAAAAAAAGGAAAACTTAACAGTGTAAGACTATATTTTATGAAAGGAAGAAGATTATGAAAAACAGAAAAAAACTGCTTGTATTGCTGATGTGTACCTGTATGCTTCTAGGCACGACTGCATGTGGAAACAGAAGAGATACACAGAACGATACAACAATGAATGATGCAACTGACAAAACAAAGGACAACAATGACAAGACAGACAGAAATGAAAACCGTACAGATGACAACAGTAACGGAAAGGCAGACAACGTGGTGGATGATGTCACAGACGGTGTGAATGATGTAGTGGATGATCTGACAAGGGGAGCCACGGATGCGGTAGATGATGCTGCGGATGGAATGACCAAAGATCATAACGCACAGAACCGGGAGAATAACAAGTAGGTTTTGAATACCGGATAAACAAGTGCTGCAGAAGAAGTTTTTGCAGCACTTTTCTATAAAAGGAGAATTGTGATGAAGTTCAGACCTTGTATTGATATACATAACGGAAAAGTAAAACAGATCGTCGGCGGCAGCTTAAAAGATGAAGGCGATATGGCACAGACCAATTTTACTTCAGAACAGGATGCAGCCTGGTATGCAGAAAAATATAAACAGGATGGACTCAAAGGCGGGCATATCATTCTGCTCAATTCCAGAGATTCCGAATATTTTGAGGCAACGAAAGCGCAGGCGCTTCTGGCGCTTTCGGCATATCCGGGAGGGATGCAGATCGGCGGCGGTATCACGGCGGAAAATGCAGAAGAATATCTGGATGCGGGTGCCAGCCATGTGATCGTAACCTCTTATATATTTCGTGAAGGAGAGGTGGATCGCAGCCGTTTGAGACGACTGAAAGATATGGTCGGAAAAGAGAGAATAGTTCTGGATCTGAGCTGCCGGAAAAAGGGGAATGACTATTATATCGTGACAAACCGGTGGCAGACGTTTACCAGAGAAAAACTGTCAGAGGAATTGCTTGATGAAATGGCGCAGTACTGTGATGAATTTCTGGTACACGGTGTGGATGTGGAAGGAAAATCTTCCGGAGTGGAAGGAGAGCTTGTAGAACTGCTTGGCAGATGGGAAGGGATTCCTGTTACTTATGCGGGCGGGATCGGAAGTATGGAAGAACTGGAAAAATTCAAAAGTCTTGGACATGGAAAGCTGGATTTTACGATCGGAAGTGCACTGGATCTGTTTGGAGGGACAATTCCTTATAAAAATCTGCTCCGTTTGTAAATGAAATGTAAACAAAGCGGAACAAAAACATGAATTGGTTGAATTCATGGAAAGTTAGTGATAGAATGGTAGGCAGAGTAAATTTAGACAAGGAGCAGATTGCAGATTATGGGTTTAATGGATAAAATTTTCGGGACTCACAGCCAGCACGAGCTGAAGAGAATCTATCCGATCGTGGATCGCATTGAGGCGCTGGAGCCAGAGATGAAAGCGCTTTCGGATGCGGAATTAAAGGATAAGACAAGAGAGTTTAAAGAACGTCTCAAAGAGGGAGAGACTCTGGATGATATTCTCCCGGAGGCATATGCAGTTGTAAGAGAAGGTGCATATAGAAGTATGGGGATGCGCCATTACCGGGTGCAGCTGATCGGTGGTATCATCCTGCATCAGGGACGTATCGCAGAGATGCGTACAGGTGAAGGTAAGACACTGGTATCCACACTTCCGGCATATCTGAATGCGCTGGAAGGAAAAGGAGTTCACATTGTCACAGTCAATGATTATCTGGCAAAGCGTGATGCCGAGTGGATGGGAAAAGTACACGAATTTCTGGGACTGACAGTCGGTGTGGTTCTCAATGATATGGACAATGATGAGCGCCGCGCGGCATATAATTGTGATATTACATATGTAACGAACAACGAACTGGGATTTGATTATCTGAGAGACAACATGGTGATCTACAAGGAACAGCTTGTACAAAGAGGGCTGAACTTTGCGGTTATCGATGAGGTTGACTCCGTATTGATCGATGAAGCCAGAACTCCGCTGATCATTTCCGGACAGAGTAATAAATCTACAAAATTGTATGAGGCATGCGATATTCTGGCACGCCAGCTGGAAAGAGGAGAAGCAAGCGGTGAGTTTTCCAAGATCAATGCGATCATGGGAGAAGATATTGAAGAGTCCGGAGATTTTATTGTCAACGAGAAAGAAAAGGTTGTCAATCTGACAGAAGACGGTGTGAAGAAGGTAGAAAACTTCTTCCATATCGAGAACCTGGCAGATCCGGAGAATCTGGAGATTCAGCACAACATCATTCTGGCGCTGCGTGCGCATAACCTGATGTTCCGCGATCAGGATTACGTGGTGACTCAGGAGGGAGAGGTTATGATCGTGGATGAGTTCACCGGACGTATCATGCCGGGAAGACGGTATTCGGACGGACTGCATCAGGCGATCGAAGCAAAAGAGCATGTGAAGGTCAGAAGAGAGAGCAAGACACTGGCAACTATTACATTCCAGAACCTGTTCAACAAGTATGAGAAGAAGAGCGGTATGACAGGTACTGCCTTGACTGAGGAAAAAGAGTTCCGTGATATTTACGGAATGGACGTTGTAGAGATCCCGACCAACCGTCCGGTTCAGAGAAAAGATCTCGAAGATGCAGTATATAAGACAAAACAGGAAAAATACCACGCAGTCGTTGAAGCCGTGAAAGAAGCGCATGCAACGGGACAGCCGGTCCTGGTTGGTACGATCACGATCGAGGTTTCAGAGTTGCTCAGCAAAATGCTGAAAAAAGAAGGAATTCAGCATAAGGTATTGAATGCCAAGTATCATGAACTGGAAGCAGAAATCGTGGCAGATGCGGGACAGCACGGAGCAGTCACGATTGCGACCAACATGGCCGGACGTGGTACGGATATCAAGCTGGATGATGCTGCAAGAGAGGCCGGAGGTCTTAAGATCATCGGTACAGAGCGTCATGAATCCAGACGTATTGACAACCAGCTGCGCGGACGTTCCGGACGACAGGGAGATCCGGGAGAATCCCGTTTCTACATTTCTCTGGAGGATGATCTGATGCGTCTGTTTGGTTCTGAACGTCTGATGAGTGTATTCAACACACTTGGTGTAGAGGACGGAGAACAGATCGAGCATAAGATGCTCTCCAGTGCGATTGAGAAAGCACAGAAGAAGATCGAGGGCAATAACTTTGGAATCCGTAAGAATCTGCTGGAATACGATCAGGTTATGAATGAGCAGAGAGAGATCATTTATGAGGAAAGACGTCGTGTTCTGGACGGAGAGAGCATGCGAGATACCATCTACAATATGATGACAGAATATGTAGAAAATATGACAGACCGCTTTGCCGCACCGGATGCAGATTCGGAAGAATGGGATCTGTCAGGACTGGAGCTGACACTTCACGGGGAGATTCCGATGCTGAAGATGCCGGATGCAGAGGAAGTCAAGGACATGAGACAGAAAGAGCTCAAGCATACATTGAAAGAGCGTGCTGTAAAAGCATACGAGGAGAAAGAAGCAGAATTCCCGGAAGCAGAGCAGCTGCGTGAGATGGAGCGAGTGGTACTGTTAAAGGCAATCGATACACGCTGGATGGATCACATCGATGATATGGATCAGCTCCGTCAGGGGATCGGTCTTCAGGCATACGGACAGAGAGATCCACTGGTAGAATATAAGATGATGGGATACGATATGTTCGGCGAGATGACCAATTCCATCGCAGAGACGACGATCCGTACCTTATTCCATATCCGGATCGAGCAGAAGGTAGAAAGAGAGCAGGTGGCACAGGCGACCGGAACAAACAAAGATGACAGCGCATCACACACTCCGAAAAAACGGGAAGAGAAAAAGGTTTATCCAAATGATCCATGCCCGTGCGGAAGTGGCAAGAAGTACAAACAGTGCTGCGGAAGAAAATAGTAACCAGGTAAGTGCCTGAATATTTTGTTGACTGTGTGTATACTGCATCAGACATTGTGCTGCAATATATACACAGTCAATGTTGATTTAAAACAGATTTTTGAAAAAAGAAAGAGGTGATCAAGGTGGTTTTATTAGATGAACTGAAAGTAAGACTGAGTGCATACGAAGAGCCGCTGAAAGATTTGAGGGATTCACTTTGACTTAGCGTCAAAGAAAGAACGAATTGAGGAATTAGAAAGAACGATCGAGGAGCCGGGATTCTGGGATAATCCGGATCAGTCCAGACAGACGATGCAGGTATTGAAAAGTCTTCAGGATTCGGTAAAGCAGATTGAGCAGATGTACGCAGATTATGAGGATCTGGGACTTCTGATTGAGATGAGTCAGGAGGAACAGGACGAAGAGACGGTGCAGGAGATTGAGGAAGAACTGCTCCGTTTTGAAGGAGAGTTTGAAGAGCTGAGGATCCAGACACTTCTGACCGGAGAGTATGACAGAGATCATGCGATCGTTACGCTTCACGCCGGAGCAGGCGGAACAGAATCCTGTGACTGGGCAAACATGCTTTACAGAATGTACACCAGATGGGCAGAGAAAAAGGGATTTTCCGTAGAAGTTCTGGATTATCTGGAAGGAGATGTTGCGGGAATCAAAGGCGTGACATTTGAAGTACGAGGAGAGAATGCTTACGGATATCTGCGCTCTGAAAAAGGGGTGCACAGACTGGTCAGAATTTCTCCGTTTAATGCGGCAGGAAAGCGGCAGACTTCTTTTGCATCCTGTGATGTGATTCCGGATATTGAGGAAGATATTGATATTGAAATCAATGATGACGATATCAGGATTGACACATATCGTTCCAGCGGAGCGGGCGGACAGCATATCAATAAGACTTCTTCGGCAATCCGTATCACGCATTTCCCGACAGGAATTGTTGTTCAGTGTCAGAATGAGCGTTCTCAGCACATGAATAAAGACAAAGCCATGCAGATGCTCAAAGCCAAGCTGTATCTGATGAAGCAGCAGGAGCAGGCAGACAAAGTGTCCGGTATTCGCGGTGAGATCAAGGAGATCGGATTCGGAAGCCAGATCCGTTCCTATGTCATGCAGCCGTATACACTGGTGAAGGATCACCGTACGAATATGGAGATCAGCAATGTGAACGGTGTGCTGGACGGCAACCTGGATCCGTTTATCAACGCATATTTAAGTGCTCCGAAAAACCCGGAAGAGTAGGACAGATGCAGAAAAAAGAACAGGAAGGAAGGCGAATATGGTAAATATAGCAGTTATGGGATATGGCACGGTGGGATCCGGAGTCATTGAAGTATTACAGACCAATAAGGAACGAATCGACCAGAGAGCCGGGGATGAGATCCATGTAAAATACATTCTGGATCTGAGAGATTTCCCGGGAGATCCGATTCAGGAAAAAATCGTACATGATTTTCAGGTGATCTCAGAAGATCCTTCCATTCAGATCGTAGTAGAGGTAATGGGCGGGATCGAACCCGCATATACTTTTGTGAAGAAGTGCCTGATGGCCGGAAAAAGCGTGGTGACCTCCAACAAAGCACTGGTGGCAAAGCACGGTGCAGAGCTGCTTTCCATTGCAAGGGAGAAAAATATTAATTTTCTGTTTGAGGCCAGTGTCGGAGGCGGAATTCCGATCATCCGTCCGTTAAATTCTTCAATGACAGCAGATGAGATTGAAGAAATCACAGGGATTTTAAACGGAACGACCAATTATATGCTCAGTAAGATGTTTTATGAAGGAGCAGATTATGAGGAAGTTTTAAAAGAGGCGCAGGAAAAAGGGTATGCGGAACGAAATCCGGAAGCGGACGTGGAAGGATATGATGCATGCCGGAAGATTGCGATTCTTTCATCTTTGATTTCCGGACAGCAGGTGGATTTTGAAGATATTTATACAGAGGGGATCACGCAGATTACAAAAGAAGATATGATGTATGCAAAGGCAATGGGAATGACGATTAAGCTTCTTGCATGCAGCAGAAGGGATGAAGATCATATCCATGCCATCGTTGCTCCGTATCTGCTGAGCTCTTCGCATCCATTGTATAGCGTAAATGATGTCTTTAATGCGATTTTTGTACATGGCAATGTACTCGGAGATGCAATGTTTTACGGAAGCGGTGCAGGAAAGCTTCCGACAGCGAGTGCGGTTGTTTCTGATATTGTAGATGAAGTAAAGCATTTGAACCGGAATATTATGACGATGTGGGATCAGGATAAAGTGGAACTGCTTCCGATCTCGGATACGAGCAAGCGTTTCTTTGTGCGGATCAAGGGAGATCCACAGGCAATGAAAGCACATCTGGAAAGTAAATTTGGACTGATTGAGATTGTACAGGTGGAATCGTTGGAGGGAGAATTCGGATTTCTGACAGAAATTATGACAGAAGGACACTTTGAACAGTGCCAGAAAGAATTTCCGTCCATTCTCCACCGGATTAGAGTAGAAGGGTGAGGTGCGTATGAAATATGTTGTTGTTTTATGTGACGGGATGGCAGATGAACCGTTGGAAGAACTGGGCGGTATGACACCCCTGGAGAAGGCGCATACTCCAAATCTGGACCGCATGGCGCAGATTTCAGAGATTGGCATGGTTCAGACTGTTCCCGACGGGATGGCTCCGGGAAGTGATACGGCGAATCTTTCCGTGATCGGATATGACCCAAAAGAATATTATACCGGACGTTCCCCTTTGGAGGCACTGAGTATTGGGGTGGATATGGCACCGACAGATGTGTCTTTCCGCTGCAATCTGGTGACACTGTCCGAGGAAGAAGAGAACTATGAAGATAAACATATTCTGGATCACAGTTCCAGTGAGATCAGTACCGAGGATGCGGCTGTTCTGATGGAGACCCTGATGCAGGAAATGCGAAGAGGCGGGTATGAGTTTTATACAGGCACGAGTTACAGACATTTGCTGATCCATAAATTTGGAAGTGTAGTTGAATTGACAGCGCCTCATGATATCCTGACAAAGCGGATCGGGGAGTATCTCCCTCAGGATGCGGTACTTCGGGAGATGATGGAGACCAGTTACCGGATCTTAAGCAATCATCCGCTGAATCTGGAGCGAAAGGCAAAAGGGCTCAATCCTGCCAATTCCGTATGGTTCTGGGGGGCAGGCACCAGGCCGATGCTGACCTCCTTTGAGGAAAAATATCATAAAAAAGGAGCTATGATCTCAGCAGTGGATCTGTTGAAGGGGATTGCTGTAGGAGCAGGGCTTGACAATATTATCGTAGAAGGTGCAAACGGAGGACTTCATACGAACTATACAGGAAAAGCGGAGGCAGCAGTGGACGCGCTGGCGGCGCAGAATTATGATTTTGTATATGTACATATTGAAGCACCGGATGAGATGGGACATCAGGGAAGTATTCCGGATAAGATCAAGGCGATTGAAAATATCGATCAGAAGATCATCGGACCGATCGTTGGGGAACTGGAAGATCTTTGCATGGATTTCAGAATGTTAGTCCTTCCGGATCATCCGACGCCGATCTGTGTCCGCACACATACCGGTAATCCGGTTCCGTATCTTTTATATGATTCCAGAAAGAAAGCAGAAGGAATGCCGGAGTATTCGGAAAGGCTGGGCAATAAGAGCCCATTGTTCGAGAAAGAAGGACACAGGCTTCTTTCCCATCTTTTTGAGATGGACAATGAACGGTAAACAGAGAGGAAGAAAAAATGCTGATAGTAAAGAAGTTTGGCGGCAGTTCGGTCGCAGATAAAGAGTGTATTTTTCGTGTGGCAGAGCGCTGCGCGGAGGATTATAAAAGTGGACACGATGTGATCGTTGTCCTTTCGGCAATGGGAGACACAACAGATGATCTGATCGCAAAAGCAAAAGAGATCAATCCGAATCCATCCAAGAGAGAACTGGATATGCTGCTGACAACAGGGGAACAGATTTCCGTATCACTGATGGCGATGGCATTCCATAAGCTGGGAATCCCGGCAGTATCGCTGAATGCGTTCCAGGTGAAGATGCACAGTACATCCACCTATGGCAATGCAAGATTCAAGAAAGTAGAGTCTGAGAGGATCCTCCACGAACTGGGATACCGGAAGATCGTGATCGTCACTGGATTCCAGGGAGTGAACAAATATGAGGATTATGCGACAATGGGGCGGGGTGGTTCAGATACCACGGCAGTTGCAATCGCAGCGGCTCTGGGCGCAGATGCGTGTGAGATTTATACGGATGTAGACGGTGTGTATACCGCTGATCCACGAATTGTTCCTTCTGCGAGAAAATTAAAAGAAATCAGTTATGATGAAATGCAGGAGCTGGCATCCATGGGGGCAAATGTCCTGCATAACCGTTCTGTGGAAATGGCGAAAAAATATGGAGTACAGCTGGTTGTACGTTCCAGCATGAACAGAGAAGAAGGTACGGTGGTCAAGGAGGTAGTAAAAGTGGAAAAATTGTTAATCAGCGGAGTTGCATCTGACAAAAATACAGCGAGAATTTCTGTCATCGGAATCGAAGACAAACCGGGAACAGCGTTCAAGATCTTCAATACACTTGCAAAGAAGAATATCAATGTGGACATCATTCTTCAGTCTGTAGGAAGAGACGGTACAAAAGATATTTCCTTTACAGTGGCAGAGGATGATCTTCAGGATACACTGGCAATCCTGGAAGAAAATAAAGAAGCGCTGACGATCCAGGAGATCAATTCTCAGGAGAGTGTAGCGAAGATCTCGATTGTCGGAGCAGGAATGATGAGTAATCCGGGTGTTGCTGCCAAGATGTTCGAGGCACTGACAAATGCCAGAGTCAACATCCATATGATTTCAACATCAGAAGTAAGAATCACGGTTCTGATCAATGAAAGCGATGTAGAACGTGCGATCAATGCAGTTCACGAGAGATTTGGACTGGGAGAATAATAAAAAAAGGAAATCCGACTGGAGCTGGCGGATTTCCTTTTTCTTTATTACAACAGTTTTTTCAATAGTAATTTATCTTCCGGATTCATGGCCCGGTATCCCTTGATCAGTTCGACTTCTTCCCGCGTAAGATAGAGTGTATCGGCAGTGTCGATCTCCATGGCATACGTAAAGGGACCTTTCTGTTCGAGGATCAGTCCGTCTTTTGTACAGGGATGATTAACCAGCTGGTCGAGAGATACTCCATAGATATCAGCCAGACGCATCAGAGAATCCAGATCCGGTGTCCGTTTGCTGGTTTCGTAGTTAGAATAAGCCTGTCTGGAAATATTGAGCAAGTCACTGATCTCTTGCTGAGTGTAGTGATGTGCTTTACGAAGACGGTATAAATTTTCAACAAGCTGAATATTAGACATTGCTGTACCTCCATTTACAGGGAATTGTTAAAAGCTTAGTAAATTATAACAATTTTCCCTATAAATAGATATCTATGCGACAAAACGTAGCGAAAGAACAAAAAGCCACAAAAAGTTGATATCAGAGTTTACTGAGTGTACTGTTATGATAGGAAGAAGAAAAGGTAACGTCTTCGCCGAACCATTCGGGCGGAGTAAAGTGATTGGCAGTCTCTTCATCCGGAAATTCTACTTCTGCAAGCATCAGAGGCGCAAGGTCTCCGGAAAAAATATCAAGCTCAATAAAGAGGAAATCCTTAAGAGGGATCACATATCTTTTTTTTGTGATCAGCCGTCCGTCGATTTTTTCTTTTAAATGTTCATAGGATTCTTTTGTCAGCGGAAGGTTGTATTCTTCCCGGATCATCATTCCTTTGGATTTGTAAGTCAGAATGTAGTCATTGTTGTCCCGGCGGATACGTACCACAGGTGCAGTGGAGAGGTATCCCTGTTCGATCTTGCGGCATGGATATGATGAAAGAGCAAAGGGGACAGATGAAATCAGATATTTGCGCTCGATTTCCATGAAAAACTCCTTTCTTTGAAAACATCGTTTGTTGTTTGATATTCGGTATCATCATAATATGAAAAACGGAAAATGTAAACGGGGAGGCATTGCATTTTTAACAGGGATTTGCTACACTTTTTACCATATGAAAGAAATGAAAATCAGGTTCAGATTTTAAGTCAGGAGGAAATGATCATGAAACAGATTGCGGTATTTCTCGCAGAAGGATTTGAAGAAATCGAAGGACTTACGGTTACGGATCTGCTGCGCAGGGCAGGCGTTACTGTGACGAACGTATCGGTCACAGGAGAAAAGACAGTACATGGCTCACACGGAATCGGTGTCGAGGCAGACGCCCTGTTTGAGGAGATGGAGTTTGAGGGAATGGATATGCTCGTACTGCCGGGTGGGATGCCGGGGACAAAGCATTTGAAAGAACACAGAGATTTGTGTGTGCTGCTCAAAGAATTTTATGCAAAAGAGCGTTATCTGGCAGCAATCTGTGCAGCGCCTACTGTATTTGGAGAACTGGGATTTCTGGACGGCAGAAAAGCATGCTGTTATCCGGGCATGGAGTCAGGGCTTTCTCACGCAGAGACAAATGAAGAGCCGGTAAATGTAGACGGGCATATGATCACAAGCCGGGGACTGGGAACCGCGATTCCATTCGCATTGAAGCTGATCGAGCTCCTGTGCGGAAAGGAAAAGGCAGAAGAAATCGGGCATGGAGTAGTTTATTATTAAAAAGTACTGGAAATATTGAAGTGACTATGCTATACTAATTCAATGACTGCGAATATACAATTTGCGTTTGAATGGTACGAATCAAGGAGGAAATAGAAAGATGAGTTTACAGGTAGAAAAGTTAGAGCATAATATGGCGAAGCTTACAGTAGAAGTAGCTGCAGAAGATGTAGAGAAAGCACTGCAGGCAGCTTACTTAAAACAGCGCAAACAGATCAACATTCCGGGATTCCGTAAAGGAAAAGTTCCGCGTCAGATGATCGAAAAAATGTACGGACCGGAAGTATTCTATGATGAAGCAGCAAACAACATGATTCCGGACGCATATGCAAAAGCTTATGATGAAAGTGAACTGGACATCGTGTCTCAGCCGAAGATCGAGGTTGTACAGATGGAAAAAGGAAAACCGTTCATTTTCACAGCAGAAGTAGCTACAAAACCGGAAGTGACACTCGGAGATTACAAAGGACTGAAAGTAGATAAAGTATCTACAAGAGTGACACAGAAGGAAGTTGATGAAGAGATTGAAAAAGAGCGCGAGCGCAATGCAAGAACAATCGAAGTGACAGACCGCGCAGTTCAGGATAAAGATGAAGTAACATTAGATTTCGAAGGATTTGTAGACGGTGTTGCATTTGAAGGTGGAAAAGGAGAAGATTATCCGCTGACAATCGGTTCCGGATCATTCATTCCTGGATTTGAAGAGCAGCTGATCGGAGCTGAGATCGACAAAGAAGTAGAAGTGAATGTGACATTCCCGAAAGAGTATCACTCTGAAGAGCTTGCAGGAAAAGATGCTACATTCAAGTGTACAGTACACACAATCAAAGCAAAAGAGCTTCCGGAGCTGGATGATGAATTTGCTTCTGAAGTTTCTGAATGTGAGACAATGGACGCATACAGAGCGGAAGTAAAGAAAAACATCAAAGAGCGCAAAGAGAGAACCGGAAAAGAAAAGAAAGAAAACCAGGCAGTAGATCAGGCAATCGAGAACGCACAGATGGATATTCCGGAAGCAATGATCGAGTTCCAGGTAAGACAGATGGCAGATGATTTTGCACGCCGCATTCAGCAGCAGGGTCTGACTGTAGAACAGTACTTCCAGTTTACAGGAATGACAGCAGAGAAGATGATGGAAGAGATGAGACCACAGGCTGAAAAGAGCATCAAGACAAGACTGGTTCTGGAAGCGATCGTAAAAGCTGAGAACATTGAAGTTTCTGATGAGCGTGTAGAAGAAGAACTCACAAAAATGGCGGAAGCATACCAGATGGAAGTGGAAAAACTCAAAGAGTTTATGGGAGAGAACGAGAAGAAACAGATCAAAGAGGATCTTGCAGTTCAGGAAGCAATCACTCTGCTTGTAAACGAATCTGTAGAGGGATAATCTGTTCTGGTACATAACAGTACCGTGAATCCGCAGTGAGAGGGGGCCGCAGGCAGCGGCAGATTAAGTCAGCATAATAAGGAGGAAAAGCAAATGAGTTTAGTACCTTATGTTATTGAACAGACAAGCCGTGGAGAGCGCTCTTACGACATTTATTCAAGACTGTTAAAAGAAAGAATCATTTTTCTGGGAGAAGAGGTCAATGATGTATCTGCGAGTGTGATCGTAGCACAGCTTCTTTTCCTGGAAGCGGATGATCCGAATAAGGATATCCAGTTATATATCAACAGCCCGGGAGGTTCCGTGACAGCGGGACTGGCAATCTACGATACCATGCAGTACATCAAATGTGATGTTTCTACAGTCTGCATCGGTATGGCAGCAAGCATGGGGGCATTCCTTCTTTCCGGTGGAGCGAAGGGAAAACGTTTTGCACTTCCAAACGCAGAGATCATGATCCATCAGCCATCCGGCGGAGCACAGGGACAGGCAACTGAGATTTCGATCGCAGCAGAGCACATCCTGAGAACCCGTCAGAAATTAAACGAGATCATGGCGGCAAACACAGGGCAGCCATTGGAGACGATCAAGGCTGATACAGAACGTGATAACTTCATGTCTGCAGAAGAAGCAAAAGCTTATGGATTAATAGATGAGGTAATTGCCAAACATTAATGTTGTGTCGGCAATATGAGGTGAGAGTGATATGGCAGGAAAAGCAAGTGATGATATAGTAAGATGCTCCTTCTGTAATAAGCCGCAGTCTCAGGTGAGAAAGCTGATCGCAGGGCCGAACGGCGCTTATATCTGTGATGAGTGTATCGAGGTCTGCTCGGAGATTATAGAAGAAGAGTTTGAATACGATGATGACAGAAGAGAATTTGATGATATCAATCTTTTGACACCAGAGGAGATCAAGGCATTCCTTGATGAATATGTAATCGGACAGGACGAGGCAAAGAAGGTTCTTTCTGTTGCTGTATACAATCATTACAAGCGGATCATGGCAGGTTCTGATCTGGGCGTGGATCTGCAGAAGAGTAATATTCTGATGCTTGGACCGACCGGATGCGGAAAGACTCTGCTTGCCCAGACCCTCGCAAAGATACTGAATGTTCCGTTTGCCATCGCAGATGCGACAGCTCTGACAGAGGCCGGATATGTGGGGGAAGATGTAGAAAGCATCCTCCTGAAAGTGATTCAGGCAGCAGATGGCGATATTGAACGTGCAGAGCATGGTATTATTTATATTGATGAGATTGACAAGATCACAAGAAAGTCTGAGAATCCTTCCATTACCAGAGATGTATCCGGAGAGGGAGTTCAACAGGCGCTTTTAAAGATCATTGAGGGAACCGTTGCATCTGTTCCGCCGCAGGGCGGAAGAAAGCATCCGCATCAGGAACTGATCCAGATAGACACGACCAATATTTTGTTTATCTGCGGCGGTGCATTTGAAGGGATTGATAAGATCATTGAGACCAGACTGGATAAGAAGTCGATCGGCTTTAATGCAGAGATAGCTAAGAAGCATGAGGAGGATGTAGATGTACTGCTGCATCAGGTGCTTCCGCAGGATCTGGTGAAGTTTGGTCTGATTCCGGAGCTGGTAGGACGAGTTCCTGTTACAGTATCTCTGGATCTTCTGGATAAAGAGGCTTTGATCCGGATTCTGACAGAACCGAAGAGCTCTCTTGTGAAGCAGTATCAGAAGCTGATGGAACTGGACGGCGTAAAGCTGGAGTTTGATAAAGCAGCTCTGGATGCGATTGCAGAGACCTCTCTGGCAAGGAAAACGGGAGCCAGAGGATTAAGAGCCATTATGGAAGATATTATGATGGATACAATGTTCCGTGTACCATCTGATGATACCATCAAAGGATGTATGATTACAAAAGATGTTGTGGAAGGAAAGGGGCAGCCATTGTATGAGTGCGATGGAGAAGAGCGAAAATCTTTTCTGACATCTGAAAGTGCATAGATAACACAGGCGGGCGCATAGGGAGGACCATGTACCCGCTTGTTTTGATTTTGGATAAAACAAAAAGCAGGAGGAAAATACAGGTGAACAGAGAAATAAAAAGCCTTCCGATGGTAGCTCTGCGTGGAATGACTATCATGCCGGAAATGGTAGTACATTTTGATGTGAGCAGAGAAAAATCAATCGCAGCAATTCAGGAAGCCATGGCGGGAGACCAGAAGATTTTTCTTGTGGCACAAAGATCAATAGAAACAGACGACCCTATACAGGAAGATGTTTACGAGGTGGGAACTGTTGGAACGATCAAACAGATCATGAAGCTTCCAAAGCATATCGTTCGGGTACTTGTTTCAGGAGAAACAAGAGGAATCTTAAAACAGCTTCAGCAGGATACGCCGTATCTGCGGGCAGAGGTCGAGGTGATCGATGAGTCCGATCTTGTCATTCAGGATGATTTAAATGGAGAGGCAATGGCAAGGAGTCTTAAAGATACTTTTCTGGACTATGCCGCTCGCAACGGAAAAATGTCAAAAGAAGCAGTGGCAGAGATTTTGGAGATCAAAAGCCTGAAAAAGCTGGTGGATGAGATTGCTGCAAACACGCCTTTTTATTATGTTGATCAACAGGAAATCCTCGGAAAAGTGGATTTTTGGGAGAGATATGAGACATTGGCGTTTAAGCTGGTCAACGAAGTGCAGATCATGGATATCAAAGATGAACTGCAGCAAAAGGTGAAGGAACGTGTGGATAAGCATCAGAAAGAATACATTCTTCGGGAGCAGCTGAAGCTGATCCGGGAGGAGTTGGGGGATGATTCTACATTGTCCGATGCGGAAGAATTTGAAAAAGCAGCAAAGAATCTGAAAGCGCCAAAGGAAGTGAAGGAAAAGCTGAAAAAAGAAATCAGCAGATTCAAAAGCTCACTGAACAGTCCGGCAGAAAGCGGTGTGATACGGACCTATATTGAAACATTGCTTGAGATGCCGTGGGATAAAGCCGGGAAGGACAATCAGGATATCAAATATGCAGAGGAAGTGCTGGAAGCAGATCATTATGGTCTGGAACAGGTCAAAGAACGAATTCTGGAATTTCTGGCAGTACGTTCTCTGACGAAAAAAGGGGAGAGCCCGATCCTGTGTCTGGTGGGACCGCCGGGAACCGGAAAAACATCGATCGCCAAATCTCTTGCAAAGGCACTGAAGAAGCCGTATGTAAGGATTTCGCTTGGCGGAGTGCGGGATGAGGCAGAAATCCGGGGACACAGAAAAACATATGTAGGAGCAATGCCCGGACGCATCGCAAATGGAATTCGTCAGGCAGGTGTCAAGAATCCGTTGATGCTTCTGGATGAAATTGATAAAGTCAGCACAGACTATAAGGGAGATACGTTCTCTGCGCTTCTGGAAGTACTGGACAGTGAACAGAATTACAAATTCCGTGATCATTATCTGGAAGTTCCGCTGGATCTGTCGGAAGTGCTGTTTATTGCCACTGCAAATTCACTGCAGACGATTCCGCGTCCGCTTCTGGACCGTATGGAAGTGATCGAGGTGACCAGCTACACAGAGAATGAGAAGCTGCATATTGCGACAGAGCATTTGATCCCAAAACAGCTGGAGAAAAATGGTCTGAAGAAAGAACAGCTGAAAATAAGCAAAAATGCAGTCTGGAAGATTGCATCCAACTATACAAAAGAAGCGGGAGTACGTCAGCTGGAGAGAGAAATCGGTAATATTTGCAGAAAAGCAGCAAAAGAAATACTTACAACCGGGAAAAAGAGTGTTACAATTACAGAGAAGAATCTGTTCAAATATCTGGGAAAAGAGAAGTTTACGTATCAGATGGCAAATGCAGCGGATGAGATCGGGATTGTGCGTGGACTGGCATGGACAAGTGTGGGTGGGGATACCCTCCAGATCGAAGTGAATGTGATGCCTGGAAAAGGCGAGATCATGCTCACAGGTCAGCTTGGAGATGTGATGAAAGAATCAGCACGGACCGGAATCAGCTATATCCGTTCTGTCAGCAGAGATTATCAGATTGCGGATGACTTTTTTGAAAAATATGATATCCATGTACATATTCCGGAGGGTGCAGTGCCCAAAGACGGTCCGTCAGCCGGAATCACCATGGCAACGGCAATGCTTTCTGCGATCACAGAACAAAAGGTGCGTGCAGATATTGCCATGACAGGAGAAGTGACTCTGCGCGGACGTGTACTGCCGATCGGAGGATTAAAGGAAAAGCTTCTGGCTGCGAAAAATGCCGGGATAAAAACAGTTCTTGTTCCCAAAAAGAATCTGGCAGATGTAGAAGAGCTTTCTCAGGAAATCACAAAAGGATTCGAGATCCTGCCTGTAGAACATATGGAGGAAGTGCTGAAGGCAGCATTTGTGTCAGACGATCAGGATAAAATATCCGGAGGGGAGTAAACTATGGTAATAAAGAATATCAATCTGGAAACTGTTTGTGGAATTACAAGTAAATTGCCGGAAAATGAGAAACCGGAGATTGCGTTTGCGGGGAAATCCAATGTGGGTAAGTCATCCCTGATCAATGCGCTGATGAACCGAAAATCGTATGCCCGGATCTCTGCCACACCGGGAAAGACACAGACGATTAATTTTTATAATATCAACGAGGAACTTTATCTGGTGGATCTGCCGGGATACGGGTATGCGAAAGTATCGGAAAAAGAAAAGATCCAGTGGGGAAATCTGATCGAGCGCTATCTGCATACATCAAAACAGTTGAAAGCAGTCTTTCTTCTGATCGACATCCGGCATGACCCTTCGGCAAATGACAAGATGATGTATCAGTGGATCGTCGATCAGGGATTTCAGCCGATCATCATTGCTACAAAGCTGGATAAATTAAAACGCAGTCAGGTGCAGAAGCATGTGAAGATGTTAAAAACAGGTCTGAATCTGCTTCCGGGAACAAAAGTGATCCCGTTTTCTTCGGTTACAAAGCAGGGAAGAGACGAAATCTGGGATCTGGCTGAGCGGGAATATCTGTTTCCGGAAAGATTTTTGGAGGATGAAACGAAAGAATAATTTCGGAGAATGATAGAGTAAACAGGAAAAGCACGATGCGGGAAGGAGATTTTTATGGAGCGAAAAAGACCTTACTGGCAAGTGGCGGTAAGTCTTGTGTTCAGTATACTGGCAACGGCTGCGTTTATTATCCTGGGCGTAAAAGCAATCGGATTTCTCATGCCGTTCGTTGTGGGCTGGATCATTTCTGCCATTGCGACACCTCTGGTGAACTGGCTGGAAAAGCGATTGAAGATCGTAAAGAAGCTGGGAACAGCAATGATTGTTATCATGGTCATTGGGCTGATCGTTTTAGTGGGATATTTTGCAGTCAGCAGGATTGCAGCGGAAGTGACAGATCTGATTCAGAACTTTCCGGATATTTATGCACAGCTGGAAGAGGGGATGCGCGAGATCGGAAATACCTTATCCGGTGCGTTTAGCAGGCTTCCCCGGGGAGTGCAGAATGGGTGGACAACGATCGTCGAGAATCTGGATACTTATATGGGGAATCTTGTTTCGAAAATCAGCGAGCCGACGGTGACGGCTGCGGGAAATTTTGCAAAAAGACTTCCGTCCTATCTGATTTCTTTCATTGTTGCGATACTGGCAGCTTACTTTTTTACAATCCAGAGAGAAGAAGTGATCGCATGGTTTCATAAAATCGCACCGCCGTCTGTGGAAAAGAGGATGATCCTGGTGATGGATAATCTGAAATATGCAGTAGGCGGATATTTCAAGGCGCAGTTTAAGATCATGGGTGTTGTTTTTTTGATCCTGTTTGCCGGATTTCTTGTGCTTGGAATTCATTATGCGGTTTTGGTTGCATTTTTGATTTCATTTTTGGATTTTCTGCCATTTTTTGGAACGGGAACTGCGTTGATCCCATGGGCAATTTACTCCGTATTTATCGGTGAATATAAAATTACAGCCGGTCTGGTGATCATCTATGCAGTTTCCCAGGTAGTGCGTCAGCTTTTGCAGCCAAAGCTGGTAGGTGACAGCATGGGAATGAATCCGCTGGTGACACTGCTGCTTTTATATGTGGGATATAAGATCAAGGGAGTCTTTGGTATGATTCTGGCAGTTCCGTTGGGACTGGTATTGATCAATATGTGTCAGGCCGGTGCATTTGATTATATTCTGGATGACGTGAAGATTCTGGTTGAAGGGATACTGGGACTTCGCGAAGAGCTTCCTCAAGGGCAAAAAGAAAATTCAGATAACACTTGATTCCAAGAATGAGAGTGTTTATAATATCAACAGAAACAAAAAAGGGGTGCTTGCAGAAAGCAGGCTGAGAGAAAGCTGGATTGCTTAAAACCCGTAACCTGATTTGGATAATGCCAACGTAGGGATATACAGAGAAAGTGATAGGATCTGAGAAGAAAAATTGCTGCTGTGATGCGTTTGCGTTGCAGCAGCTTTTTGCATACTCCGCGGCGGGCATGGAAAGGAATGCATATGAGAAACTATACAACACAGATGGAAGCAGCGAGAAAACAGATTGTGACAAAAGAACTGGAGATCGTGGCACAAAAAGAACACATGACGACCGAGGAGTTGATGCCGCTGGTGGCAGAAGGAAAGGTTGTCATCTGTGCCAACAAAAATCACACTTGTATTGATCCGGAAGGAATCGGTTCGATGCTGCGTACAAAGATCAATGTGAATCTGGGAGTTTCAAGAGACTGTAAAGATTACGATGTGGAGATGCAGAAGGTGATGCAGGCAGTTGAGATGGGCGCACATGCCATCATGGATCTGTCTTCTCATGGAAATACAATTCCATTTCGAAGAAAGCTGACCAGTGAGTGTCCGGCGCTGATCGGTACTGTTCCAATCTATGATTCCGTGATCCACTATCAAAGGGATCTGGATACGCTGACTGCCAGAGATTTTATCGATGTGGTCCGTCTTCACGCACAGGATGGAGTGGATTTTGTGACACTGCACTGTGGCATCACGCGCAAAACAATCGAGCAGATTCGGCAGCATAAGCGAAAAATGAACATCGTATCCAGAGGTGGTTCTCTTGTATTTGCGTGGATGTGTATGACAGGGGAAGAAAATCCATTTTATGAATATTATGATGAGATTCTGGATATCTGCCGGGAATATGATGTGACAGTTTCACTCGGTGACGCATGCAGACCAGGATGTCTTGCAGATGCAACGGACGTCTGCCAGATTGAGGAGCTGGTGCGTCTGGGCGAACTGACCAGGCGGGCATGGGAGAAGGATGTTCAGGTGATGGTGGAAGGTCCGGGACATATGCCTCTGGATCAGATCGAGGCAAATATGAAAGTGCAGCAGTCCATTTGTCAGGGAGCGCCGTTTTATGTATTGGGACCACTTGTGACGGATATTGCTCCCGGATATGACCATATTACTTCTGCGATTGGCGGAGCCGTGGCAGCATCGGCAGGAGCGGCATTTTTGTGCTATGTGACACCGGCAGAGCATCTGGCCCTTCCGAATCTGGAAGATGTAAAACAGGGAATCATGGCTTCTAAGATTGCGGCACATGCGGCAGATATTGCAAAAGGAGTGCGGGGAGCAAGACAGGCAGATGACAGGATGGCACAAGCCAGAAGAAATCTGGACTGGGAAGCACAGTGGGAGTGTGCCATGGATCCGGAGACGGCAAAACGGATCTGGAATGAGAGAAAGCCTGAACATGAGGATACTTGTTCCATGTGCGGAAAATTCTGTGCGGTGCGAAGTATGAACAAGGCACTTGCAGGCGAACATATTGATATTTTATAGAAACAGAATAATCAGAAAAACCAGGCAGGATATGTTCCCGTAAAAAGGAAGGCATCCTGCCTGGTTTTTATTTTGAAGCTATTGTGTCTTCTCTGCGTATTCAGCAGCAAGTGTATCAAATTCTTCTGTGTGAGTCGGATACCAGACGTCAAAGGTGCTGTCTGCTGCGGAAATTCGTTTTCCGAGAGCTGCGAAAAATTCCGGGATTACAGTCTCCAGAAGAACACCTTTTTCGATGCCCAGATGTGCTCCAGGTTCTTCGCTGTCTCCGTTTACAAATAATTTGAATGCAGGTTCCATTTTTCCATCCACCCGTTTGGAGTGTCCGACAAGACCGATACTTCCCGCCTGATGGCTTCCGCAGCTGGAAGGACATCCGGAAATATGGATACATGGAAGGACTCTGTCGGCGAACTGTTCCTTGCGGACCCGCTGAATGCAGGACTCTAACAGTGCATAGGAATTGCGCAGTCCGTGTTGGCAGATTGGAACGCCGATGCAGCTGACACTGCTTTCAAATAAAGAAGCAGCTCCGTCTTTTGTGGCTTCTAACACAGCAGGTACTTCTTTTGCAGTCAGATTGATGATATACAAGGTGCCGTCCGGTGAGATCCGAAGCTCGGTTTCCGGCATCTCTTTGATCACGGCATACAGTTCAGACGGTTTTTGAGGTGCAAGCCGTCCGCCCAGCGGATGATAAGAAACCGTGTACAGGCCGTTCTGTTTCTGTGGGAGTACCCGTTTTTCTGTCAGAAGTGCTTCGGACAGAGTGCCGTCAGCAGATTTGGAAATCGGATGGACTGGTTCTACAGGCCATGGAGTCATTTCTTTTTGCGCGTCTTCCACAAACTGGAGGAAATAGTTCCGGATTTTTTCTTCGCCAAGGGTATCCTGCAGATAGCGAGTTCTGGATTTTGCGCGTGACTCATAATTGCCGTATGTGGTAAAAAGACGAATCATAGCATGGACATAAAGGGATACTTCGCTTGGATCTGCATTGTCTGTAATGTGAACGCCGAGTTTTGGATTTGGTCCCAATCCACCTGCACAGTAAACGGAAAATGTTCCGTTTTCTCTTGCTACAAATCCAAGGTCACGGAATGTAGCATGTACTTCATTGGCCTGGGTATTGGAAAATCCGACTTTTAATTTTCGGGGCATATGAAGTCCGGGCATCTCGGTCAGAAGATATTCTCCTACAGCCTGTGCATAGGGAAATACATCGAATGTCTCATCCGGTGCAGTGCCTGTCAGAGGACTTGCCATGACATTACGCGGGTTGTCTCCGCCGCCGCCATGTGTGATGATGCCGACTTTTAAAGCATCACGGATAAGTTGTGGAACAGAGTCCACGGACAAGTCATGAAACTGAATGGTCTGGCAGGTGGTCAGCTTGAGCAGGGAAATCTGATGTTCTGAAATCTTATCTGCAAGGAATTTTAATTTCTCTTTTGTAATATGACCGCCCGGAAGACGAAGACGCAGCATATATCCTTGTTCCTTCTGTGCATAGCTTCCAAAGCCTCCGGAGATGCCTTTGAAGGTCTGGCGGTCGATCTCTCCATTTTCGAAAGCATGTATGTTTTCAGCAAATCTTGTGATATTATCTTCAAATTGCTGTAATAAATCTTTTGAAAGCATGGTAAATGCTCCTTTCTTTTTGATGGGTTTAGAAACTCTGTACTAAGTATAATAAACGGGGAAAGAGAGTACAAGGGGAATTTGGAGATTGGTCTTGATTTTCTTTCCGGATATTTAAATATGGAACAGTAACGAGAATAAAGATAGATTTCCCCACTCCCTGTTGTTATAATAAAGACAAAACGAAAAACAGGGGAAATAGACATGGATACAATTTTGATCATAGAGGATGACGCAGATCTCAGGGAAGGGTTGGAGTATACATTGAGTGGGGAAGGCTATCAGATCCTGACAGCGGAAAATGCAGAAAGAGGACGAAAGCTATGGAAGACATCTTCCTGCGATCTGATTCTGTTAGACTGCAATCTTCCGGATGGAAATGGCTTTTCGCTGTGCAGTGAGATTCGGAAAAGCAGTGATGTGTTCATTCTGATGCTGACGGCGAGGGATACGGAACTGGATGAGGTGAAAGCACTGGAGATGGGAGTGGATGATTATATGTCAAAACCATTTTCTATCGCGGTGCTGAAAGCGCGGATCAAAAAGCTGCTCTCCAGAAAGAGTGAAAAACAGTGGATCAGCTCCAATGGAATCCGTCTGGACAAAAGCAGCTGTCAGGTGATCTGCAAAGAAGAAGTGCTGGAGCTGAGTAAGATCGAGTACAAACTGCTTTTGTATTTTCTGGAAAATCCGGGACAGATATTGTCAAAGGAACAGATTTTAGAGCGGATCTGGGACAAAGACGGAAAGTTTGTGGATGAGAATACCGTTTCCGTCAATATTCGGAGACTTCGCAGAAAGATCGAGGCAGATCCGCAGAATCCGCAGTGGATCCAGACGGTTCACGGACTTGGATATATCTGGAGAGAAGAGGAGAAACGATAAAGGTATGGAATCGATCATAACAGGAATTCTGTCAGCAGGATGTGTGGCCGGTGTTTTGTTTGGGATGTATGAGTATCGCAGGCGGAAAAAACTATACCGGGAGACAGATCGGATGCTGGAATCTATTCTGGAGGGAGATCCGATCCTTGTTTCGGATTTGAAGGAAGGCGAAGTGTCGGCTCTTTCCGGGAAAATCCGCAAAATCCAGGAGATGCAGGAGATGTCTGTATCTCAGGCAGAAGAGGAAAAAGAGCAGGTAAAAAGTCTGATCTCCAATATGTCTCATCAGCTGAAAACACCGCTTGCGAATATCCGGATGTACGAAGAAATCTTGAGGGAAGAAAATCAGGACGCAGAGACAAGAGAAAAGTTTCTGGCAAAAATGCAGACGCAGAGTGAAAAACTGGAATGGATCTTAAATTCTCTGTTTAAAATGGTGAAGCTGGAACAGAATGTCATGGTCTTTGAGGTTTCAATGTGCCCGATTCGAAAGACCATTCTGGATGCGGTGAATCTGGTGTATGAAAAGGCTGCCAGGAAACAGATTCTGATCAAAACAGGGTATATACCGGATCTGCTTCTTTATCACAATGCAAAGTGGACGTCAGAAGTGTTTGTAAATCTGCTGGAAAACGCAGTGAAATATACCGGTGAGGGCGGAACGATTCAGATTGATCTTAATCAGTATGAAATGTACGCAGAAATCCGGATCACAGATACAGGAATTGGAATCCGAAAAGAAGAGATTCCGCGGATCTTTCAGAGATTCTATCGGAGTAAAGACGTAGAAAATCTGGAAGGAAGCGGGATTGGACTGTATTTGTCCAGGTTGATTGCAGAAAAAGAAAAGGGATACATTCAGGTGGAATCGGTTTATGGAAAGGGAAGCTGCTTTTCGGTATTTCTGCGGATGGAAAAATGACAATTTTGTCAGAACTTTCTTTTGGGATGTAGGATTTTTGTAAGATGGGGCTGTTACACTGATGGTATCAAAGAGAAAAGGAGAACTGGAAGAGAATGAAGATTTTAGAAGTACAGCATGTGGTGAAAACATATGGTTCCCATCAAAATCAGGTAAAGGCACTTTCCGATGTCAGCTTTGCTGCAGAACAGGGAGAATTTATTGCAATCGTAGGAACGAGCGGTTCCGGAAAAAGTACATTGTTGAATCTGCTTGGAGGTCTGGATGTTCCGACAGAAGGAAGGATATGTATCAGGGGATATGATATCGGGAGTCTGACGAGAAAAGAACAGACGATTTTCAGAAGAAGAAATATCGGATTTGTATTTCAGAATTACAGCCTGATGCCAGTGCTCAATGTGTATGACAATGTGGCATTACCGATTACTTTTGACAAAGGGAGCCATGTGGATCGAGAGTATATCAGGGGATTATTAAACGAGCTGGGATTGTGGGAGAAACGGAAACGATATCCGAGTGAACTCTCCGGCGGTCAGCAGCAGAGAGCTGCAATTGCAAGAGCGCTTGCAAACAAACCCGCCCTTCTGCTCGCAGATGAACCGACCGGGAATCTTGATTCTAAAACTGCGGTGGAGGTAATCGGCCTGTTAAAAGCCAGCAGTCAGAAATACCATCAGACGGTGCTGATGGTGACACATAATGAAGCGTTGGCACAGTCCTGTGACCGGATTATCCGAATTGAGGACGGCAGGCTGTATCAGAGAGAAGACGCATTTTACGGGGAAGGCGGTGAGCTGTAATGAAGCAGATCATACGTCTTGCCTGGTCCTATCTGAAATATTATAAAAAACAGACGATGGCTCTGTTTCTGGGAATTGTTTTGTCCTGTGCTCTGTTTACCGGAATCGGTTCACTTCAAAAGAGCGGAAATCATGCAGCAAGAGAAAATGCCCGCACAAAATCCGGAGACTGGCACTACACGTTGCGCTGTGACACAGACTGGTTTGAGGAGTTTGAGAAAACGTATCAGACGGGGGAAAAAGAGCAGGGCTACTGCGTGGAACAAGTCGGTTTGTTGACGATGCGCAAGGTGATAGAAGAGCCTTACGAGATCGAGCTGGATTACGCAGAAGAAGGTTATCTTTCTATGATGGGAAGAACGTTGAAAGAAGGCAGATATCCGGCAGAGGAAGGAGAAGCGGCGCTGGATGAATTTACACTTCGGAATCTGGATATTCCGAGGGAGATCGGCACGACATTTACATTGGATGGAGAAACATTTACGTTGTGCGGAATTGTGTCAGAGCAGCCGTCTGCTCTTACGCAGCGGATGCAGGTATTTGTGGATCCGACACGGGATTATGGGACAAATGGGAGATTTCTGTACGTGAAATTTGAGGAATCCAAAGATATTTACAGGCAGATGAGCGCATTTGCAGATACATTTGGAATTTCCAAAAAGGAAATTGCGGCAAACTGGGAGCTGGTGGAATGGCTGAAAAATGGAACCCGTATCAATGCGGCAGAAGCAGTGAAGACCGGGATTCTCCACTGGAAGGAAGCGGGATTGCCTTATATCTGGGGGAATCTGGACGACAAGTGGAATCTGAAGGATAAAGCGGTGCTGGCAGCGATAGGAGTATTCGGAACATTTGTGATCTACAGTCTGTTTCAGGTATCAGTACGGAAAAGAATGTCACAGTACAGTGTCATGCAGACACTGGGGATGGAGTCAAAATGTACGTTTGGTGTGCTGACAAGTGAGTTGTGGATGATTTTTGCAGTGGCTTATCCGGTTGGATGTGTTCTCGGAAATGCAGCAGCATGGGGGATTTATCAGAAAATCGGCAGTATTTTTGTACGGACAAAGGGAATTCAGCATACGAATATGTATGTCGCAGCAGAGGCGGCCAGAGAGGCTGCACAGGCAGGACGTGCACAGGCGGGCGCATTTCAGGTTTCAGGAGAGGCGATTTTCTTTGGAGCGGTCTTTCTGCTGTGCCTGCTTACATTTGTAAGCTTGATTTTAGTGAGGCGGATGGAAACGCTGACACTGCGGGAAATGATAACAAAAGAAGGCGAAGCACAGACAAAGAGACGTAAGATCTACAGTCTGAAACGAAAGGATCTGACGGGTGTCCTGACAAAGAAGTTTATGTTTTCGAGAAAGAAAACTTTTATCGGAATTATATTGTCTCTGTCTGTGGGAAGTGTTCTTTTTTTAGGGACTGCCTATCTGACAGAAAATGCAAAGGTCAACAATGAACTGACATTCAAGGCAGATGACGGACTTGGTTCGGATATTCAGGTGTATGAAGATTCAGATTCACTGTCCGGTCTGATTCCAAAGGTATGTGCAGAGCAGATGGAAAAGATAAGCGGATTGGAGTCTGTCAGACCGGTGCGGTATATGGCGGGAGAGCTTACGATGTCAGATGATGTTTTTCACTGGCCGGAGTATTATATGGGCAGTGAGAATCCGGAGGAAAACATTCTGGATGCAGATTCGGATATGGTGGAAAAATTCAATGGAAGACTGGTGAGAAAAGCAAACGGAGAATATGGATTAAAGGTCAATATCTACGGATATGACGACAGGATGTTAAAGGAGTTGAATGACTATCTTCTGGAGGGAGAGATCGATCCGGAGAAAATGCGGGAAGAGGATACGGTGATACTGGCGACGCTGATGGACGGACAGGGAAATTATGATGGAATCAGTGTGTCTCCCGGAGATGCGCTTTCAGTAAGGACACCGAAGACTGCGGATACACAGACAGAATTGCTGAAATTTCAAGGGGAAGACTCTCTGTATCAGAATTCAAATTTTCAAGTCCAGGCAGTTGTCAGCAGAACACTGGCAAGAGTGGATCAGTTTTACGGGGATGGAGCAGCCAGCATTATTATGACCAATGAACAGATGCAGAAATATTTTGGCATCGAAGGATACCGGACCATCAGCATTGCATTGAAAGAACATGCGAATGCGGTCGCAGTGACAGATGAGATCCGCAAGGTTGTTTCCGGAGTATCCGACTGTGTCGTCAAGGATTATACGGAACAGATCAAGGTACAGAACTTTTATCTGAATCAGAAAATGCTGTTCTTCTATGGAATTGCGCTTGTCCTTCTGGTGATCAGCCTTCTGCATATTATGAACAGTATGCAGTATCTGGTGGCAGCCAGAAAGCATGAATTCGGGATTTTAAGGGCGATGGGGATCACGGATTCCGGTTTTCGGATCATGCTGCTCAAAGAAGGGCTGCGGTATGGAGTATATTCCAGTATTGTGATGGTCGCACTTTATCTGGCGGTACAAAAAGTGTTATACTATTTTATGACACATGTATTTTTGTATCTGCATCCAAAATCAGGTATTCAGATTGTGCCGGTTCTGATCATGATCCTGGTGAACCTGGCAATCTGTGCAGCGGCAGTGGTGATTTCCGGACAGTCTGTGCTGAAAGAACAGATGGTAGATGTGATACGGGAGTAGACAGGAGGAAAACACATGACACATGTCTTTGAAGGAGAATTTGTACATCAGAATCTGGGGAGAATCAGGAAGGAGTTTCGTGTTGATCAGATGTGCGAGTGGGAAACACGAAAAGCTACAGTCAGAGGACTCTTTTTTTGTGAGCATGGAATTGTGATCGATACTTGTGAGGAGCTGGATCATCTGGATGAACAGGTGATGCAATATTTAAACATTACGTTGAGAGAAAAAGATACACAGGTTATCCCTTTTTGTGCAGACGGAACGTATTGGGTGCCGGTGGAAGCGGGAGAAGCAAAGGATGTGCGGGCTGAAAAGTGGATGGAATATTATCAGTGTGATCAAGAACGATTCTGGAAGTTTCAAAGATATTTCTATGAATGGACAGGAGAAATTCCGAAGAGGTTGGAGTTAAGTGTGAAGCCGGAAAAAACGCGGTACGAAGGAACGTCTTTTGCAGTCAAAGCGGGGGCTGTCGATCAGAAAGTGGAAGTCATGCATCCGGTGACAAAAGAATACTATGAACTGAATATAAAAGAATCCGTTGATGAGAGGATCGAGGTTCCGGATATGGAAGGTCTGAAATTTCCGGAGCATGTTTTGAAGATTACGTATGAAATTGCACCACAGCCAAAGGATGATTTTTATCTGCAGGATCGTGAAGAAGGGGACACCGTTTGGACGACTGCACATGGTAAAAGATCGGTATCTGTAATCGGCGGTCAGTCTGGTCCCACATCCGTTTTTCTGGCGGGGACGATAGAACCCGGTGATCAGGCGGCGTATTCATCCCCTCATTTTCATCCGGTGAAAGAAACAATCTGGAAACCGGTATTTTACAGGCAGGAGCTTGAAGAAAAATATCTGAGCATCAGGTTGGATAGATCGTGTTTGAAACAGTGGTAAAATTTCCTAAAAAGGACAGTCTTTTTCTTACGATACAGTCAAAACGACAAAATGAAAAAAGAAGGTAAGAAAAGGAGAAAAATATGCCAAAGCATAAGAGAGAAAGTTTGATTTATACGGTAATGATGTGTTTCGTGACGGTACTCTGGATGAGTGTTTACAACGTGACGCTGCATATGGGACAATTCGGTGTGGAGACTTTAAAGGAAGCATGGCTTGGCTTCCCGGTGGCTTATATTTTTGCGATGGTGTTTGACTGGTTTGTCGTATCAGGGCCGGCCAAAGCATTCGCGTTCCAGTTTCTGGTTAAACCGGACAGCAGTGTGCTTCAAAAGGTGATCGCTGTTTCCAGCTGCATGGTAATCCCGATGGTGATCATTATGTCATTTTACGGAGGTGTGGAAGCCTGCGTAAAAAGCGGAGAATGGGGAAGCTTACTTCTGATCTGGCTGACCAATATTCCAAAGAATTTTATTATGGCACTTCCATTCCAGCTGTTGATCGCCGGTCCGTTGGTAAGAAAAGTATTTCGAACCGCATTTCCGGAGGGAACCGTACTTTTAAAAGCAAATATCTGAATGTAAGCAATATCCCATGAAACAAGAGAAAGTTATGGAAAATATATATGTATTTGACGATGGAGTGATCAGAGGATTCATTGAGATGAACGGGACACAACTGAGTAAAATATATGTGGATTCATTTTTTCAGAGTCAGGGAGTTGGTGATGCACTGATCCGATATGCGACAGAAGAATTTGGTGCAGACAATTTATGGGCATTGGAAAAGAATAAAAGAGCAATTTCGTTTTATCAAAATCATGGATTTCAAGTGACAGGTAGGAAAAGACTGGAAGAAAATACAACGGAATATCTTGTAAAATTAGAAAGATAAGTTTTGGACAGAAGCAGAAGGCGAAATGCCTTCTCTTTTTTAAATGAAAAAATAAACAGTATACAACAGTTGACAACAGATGCAAACTGTTATATACTGTTTATAAATAAAGGAGGCACATATGAAAATTATAATCAACAGTTCATCGATGGTACCGATCTATGAACAGATCGTAGACCAGGTCAAGGCACAGATTATAAGCGGCGAGCTGAAAGAAGATGACAATCTGCCGTCTGTCCGGACCTTGTCAAAAGAATTGAGGATCAGCGCACTGACTGTAAAAAAAGCATATGATTCTCTGGAACAGGAAGGATTTACGGTTACCATACACGGAAAGGGCACCTATGTGGCTGCCGCCAACAAAGAGATGATGATGGAAGAGTATCGCCGGGAGGTGGAAGAAGAGCTGACCGAGGTGATACGCAAAGCAAAAAGATACGGCCTGTCGGAAGAGGATATCCGGGAGATGCTGGAGCTGATATTGGAGGGATAGCATATGCTGAAGTTAGAACAGGTAAAGAAGCAGTATAAAAATTTTACACTGGACTGCTCACTGGAAGTCAGACCGGGATGTATTACCGGACTGATCGGACAGAATGGAGCCGGGAAGTCCACGACATTTAAAGCGGCTCTGGGACTGATCCATACAGATGGAGGAACTATGGAAGTGTTCGGAAAAAACAGCCGGGAACTGACGGAAAAAGAACGGCAGAAGTTGGGAGTGGTACTTTCGGATGCAGGATTCAGCGAGTTTCTTCTTGGAAAAGATGTGGTATCTGTGATGCAGGCCATGTATCCGAAATTTGAGAAGGAAAGATTTCTTTCCAGATGCAAGGAATTTCAGATTCCCATGGATAAGAAGATCAAAGAGTTTTCCACCGGAATGAAAGCAAAGTTAAAAGTGCTGCTTGCATTGTCTCATGATGCCAGTCTGCTGATCCTGGACGAACCGACAGCAGGGCTGGATGTGGCGGCAAGGGAAGAGGTGCTGGATCTTCTGCGGGAATATATGGAAGAGAAGGAGAATCGTGCAATCTTGATCAGTTCCCACATTTCCAGTGATCTGGAGGGGCTGTGTGATGATCTGTACATGATCCACGAAGGGAAAATCGTGCTCCATGAAGAAACAGATGTGCTTCTCGGGGAGTATGCGGTTCTGAAAGTCGATGAAGCCCAGTATCAGACACTGGATAAACAATACATTCTCTGTCAGAAGAAGACGCCGTTTGGACACGAACTTCTGACAGACCAGAAACAGTTTTATCTGGAAAACTATCCGAAAGTTGTCGTGGAAAAGGGGACGGTTGATGAAGCAATTTTGATGATGATCAAGGGGGAGAGAGTATGAAAGGATTGCTGGTAAAAGACGTCTGCATTTTGAAGATGCAGAAGAATGTATTGCTGATTTTATTGGCGATGTGTGTGGTGTTTACTGTTTTTTTGGAAAGTCCGACGTATATTGTGAGTCTGATGCCCATGTACGGCTGCATCGTTGTCTTGGGAACATTGAGTTATGATGAGTTTGACAGAGGATATTCCTTTTTATTTACACTGCCGGTATCGAAAAGAGGATATGTAAAAGAAAAGTATGTGCTTGGCCTGCTCTTTTGCGGCGGGATCTGGCTTCTTTCCGTGTTAGGCAGTCTGGTCTATGTGTGTATCAACGGGGAGATACCAATCGATGTGTCGTTGTTTCTTTCCTATGCAATGCCGTTTGTTTTGGTATTGATTTTGTTGGGAGTGGCACTTCCGGTACAGTTGAAGTGTGGAAATGAAAAGGGCAGACTGGCGGTGGTAGCGGTAGGACTTGGAGCTTTTCTGTTGATCGCAGGATTCGGTCAGCTGATCAAATGGCTCCATATCGATGTGACCGCTGTCTTAGAAAAAGTGTCAGAGATTGGTGTGGGTACACTTGGGGTTATCGGTTTGGTTGTGCTTGTTGTTTTTATGGGAATTTCGTATCAGGTCAGTGTGCACGTGATGGAGAAAAAGGAATTTTAGAAGGTATCACAAGATGGAGTGGTTTTTTGACCACTCTATTTTTATGAGAAATATTTGGGAAAAAGAAAGACATTTTCCCCATTCAATGATAAAATGGGATTGTCTGATAAAAATAATGGAATGATAACAGGAAAGGCGGAGCAGTATGGAAAATTTTAATTTTTGTGTTGGTACCAGAATTTTATTTGGAAAAGGACAGGAAGAAAAGCTGCCGGAGCTTTTACGCCCATATGGGAATAAGGTACTGTTGACATATGGCGGCGGAAGTATCAAACGGACAGGACTTTATGACAGGATTAAAAACCTGCTTCATGAGTTTGAGATATTTGAACTTGGCGGGATCGAGCCCAACCCAAGAATTGAGAGTGTGTATGCCGGGGCGGAAATCTGCAGAGAAGAAGACATCGATGTGATCCTTGCAGTAGGCGGAGGAAGTACGCTGGACTGTTCCAAAGCCATTGCCGCCGCAGCTTATTATGAAGGAGACGCCTGGGATCTGATCCTGCATCCTGACAGGATTGAAAAAGCGCTGCCGCTTGTCACCGTGCTGACGCTTTCTGCAACAGGAAGTGAGATGGATAATGGCGGAGTGATTACCAATCTGAAGACGAAAGAAAAACTGGGCTTTGGAAATCCGCTGTTGCTTCCGAAAGCTTCCATCTTAAATCCGGAGAATACATTTACAGTACCTGCAAGCCAGACGGCAGCAGGCAGTGCAGATATTATGTCACATATTCTGGAGGTGTATTTCGATACCAGAAGGGCAGCAGTTCCGGATCGGATCAGTGAAGGTCTTTTAAAAACGGTGATCCAGTATGCGCCGATCGCAGTGCGTGAGCCGGAAAATTATGAAGCACGTGCAGAGTTGATGTGGACGTCTTCGCTGGCAATCAACGGGACCTGTTCCACAGGAAAGGGCTGCTCATGGAGCTGTCATCCGATGGAACATGAACTGAGCGCCTATTATGACATTACACATGGCGTGGGGCTTGCAATTCTGACGCCGCGCTGGATGCGTTATATCCTGAATGAAGATACCGTAGAGAAATTTGTGGATTATGCAAAAAATGTATGGGGGATTGCAGAATCTGAAGATGTATTTGAGACGGCAAATGCAGGAATTGATGCGACAGAAACATTTTTGAAAAATTTGGGAATTCCGATGACGCTGACAGAACTGGGGATTACAGAGGAGCATTTTCAGGCGATGGCAGAGCATGCCGTGATTTTTGGAGGCCTTTTGGAGGCGTATGTTCCGCTGAATGCAAAAGATGTGGAAGCAATTTATAAGATGTGCCTGTAATCATTCCGAAAGAAGGAGGAGATGACAATGGAGACATTACAATTGAGAGATGATTTTTACTGGACAGGAATTGTGGACGATCAGCTTCGGGTGTTTGATATCATTATGTATACGGAGTTTGGCACAACCTACAATTCTTACATTTTAAAGGCAGGGGATAAGACGATCCTGTTCGAGACGGCAAAAGCAAAGTTTTTTGACGAATATCTGGAAAAATTAAGTGAGATCACGGATATTAGAAAGATCGATTATCTGGTAGTCAACCACACTGAACCGGATCATGCAGGAAGTGTAGAGCGGCTTTTGGAGCTGAATCCGGGATTGAAGATTATTGCCACAGGATGTGCCATCGGATTTTTAAAAGAGATCGTAAACGGGGAATTTACGGCGATTCCGGTGAAAGACAATGAGACCATGAAGATAGGCAATAAGACGCTGCGGTTTTTGATCGTGCCGAATCTGCACTGGCCGGATACGATGTACACTTATATAGAAGAAGAGCAGATTTTAGTGACCTGCGATTCTTTTGGTTCTCATTATGGATTCCATGATATTTTGTTAAGCAAGGTAACACAGTGGGACGATTATGTGCGTGCCACAAAATATTATTTTGACAATATTATCGGACCGTTTAAGCCATTTATGTCTAAAGCACTGGCAAGAGTGCGGGAGTTGGATCTGAGTATGATCTGTACCGGACATGGACCGGTGATCGATGACAAGATTTCGTGGATGCTGGATACTTATGAAGAGTGGTGTACTGTCGTGAATCCAAATCCGAAGAAAACAGTGATCATTCCGTATGTAAGTGCTTATGGATATACTGCCCGGCTTGCGCAGAAGATCGCAGAAGGAATAAAGGCCAGCGGAGATATAGATGTGCGCTGCTATGATATGGTAGAGGCAGATCAGGCAAAAGTGCTGGAAGAACTCGGTTTTGCAGACGGAATCCTGTTTGGAACACCTACCATTGTGGGAGAGGCGCTTAAGCCAATCTGGGATCTGACGACTTCTATCTTTGCAGGGACACATGGAGGAAAACTGGCCAGTGCATTCGGCAGTTATGGATGGAGCGGGGAAGGCGTTCCTCATATAATCGAACGATTGAAACAGCTGCGGATGAAAGTAGCAGATGGATTTCGTGTGCGGTTTAAACCGGGCGAGGACAATCTGATCGACGCATTTGACTATGGATATAATTTCGGATGTATCCTTCAGAATAAAGAAAATAAAAGAGTAGAAAAAAGTGGTGCACGTCAGCTTGTAAAATGTCTGGTCTGTGGAGAAATCTTTGATTCTTCACTGGAAGTGTGTCCGGTCTGCGGAGTTGGAAAAGAAAATTTTGTTCCGGTGGATGTACAGGAAAGTGATTTCTCCAATGATACAAAAGATTTCTATGTAATTCTTGGAAATGGAACTGCCGGCTGGAATGCGGCAACAGAAATCCGAAAGAGAAACAAAACAGCATCGATTTTGATGATTTCAAATGAGCCATATCGTACCTATAATCGTCCAATGTTGACGAAATCTATTATGGCAGAGTTGGATGAGGAGCAGATTGCAGTACAGAATGCAGAATGGTATGAGGAACAGAATATTCAGCAGGTTCTGGATATGGAAGTTGTTGCGATCCATCCAGAGACAAAAGAAATCGAGCTGGAAGGCGGTTTAAAGTTTGTTTATACAAAGCTGATTTACGCATTGGGATCTGAGTGTTTCATTCCACCAATCGCAGGAGTGGAAAAAGAAGGTGTGATCGCGATCCGCCGTTTGGATGATACGAAAAAGGTAGCGTCAATGCTGCCGGATGTGGAGCATGTTGTTGTGATCGGAGGCGGAGTTCTGGGACTGGAGGCTGCCTGGGAGTTGAAGAAGGCCGGCTGTCAGGTGACGGTTCTGGAAGCGGCTTGTCAGTTGATGGGACGTCAGCTTGACGACGCGGCAGGTGAGATGCTCAAGCACATCAGCGAACAGCAGGGCGTGCAGATTTACACAGGTGTCAGCATTGCTTCTATTGACGGTGAAGACAATGTGACAGGAGTGACTTTGACAGATGGAAGAACTTTCCCGGCAGAGCTGGTGATTGTATCTGCAGGAGTCCGTGCAAATACGGCGCTGGCTAAGACAGCCGGAATCGAAGTGGACCGTGCGGTGATCGTCAATTCTAAAATGGAGACGAATGTGCCGGATATTTATGCATGTGGTGACTGTGCACAGTATGACGGTCTCAACTATGCAATCTGGCCGGAAGCATCTGAACAGGGAAAAGTGGCAGGAGCGAATGCGGCAGGAGAAGAGATGGAATATGAGACAGTTCCGGCGGCACTGAGCTTCCACGGAATGAGAACCGCATTGTTTGCAGCAGGAGACAACGGAAAGAATCCAAATCTGGTATACAAGACGATTGAATTGAAGGATATGGGCAAAAAACAGTATCAGAAATACTATTTCCTGAACAACCGTCTTTGTGGCGTGATCCTGATCGGGGATGTGAGCCGTATGGCGGAGATGACACAGGCACTGGAAGAGCATGTACAGTACCAGGAGTTAAAATTGTAAGAAACAGAATAAAAAGATAAGAAAAAGTGCAGAGCGAAAAAGAGCTCTGCACTTTTTGTGCATTCTCTGACGGTCAGAGAGACAGATTATTCACCGAAGAAAAGGCGCATATCGTGTTCAACTGTATCAATTCCTGAAATCTGGAAATTTTCGATCAAAAGCTTCGTTACATTAGGACTTAAAAATGCCGGAAGTGTAGGTCCCAGATGAATATTTTTCACCCCGAGGGAAAGTAAGGCAAGCAGGACGATCACAGCTTTTTGTTCATACCACGCGATATTGTAAATAATCGGCAGCTCATTGATGTCATTTAATTCAAAAATTTCTTTCAGTTTCAGAGCGATTACTGCGAGGGAGTAGGAGTCATTGCACTGTCCTGCATCCAGAACACGTGGAATTCCGTTAATATCACCCAGATTCAGTTTGTTATACTTATATTTGGCACAGCCTGCCGTTAAAATGACAGTGTCTTTTGGGAGCGCTTTCGCAAAATCCGTGTAGTAGCTGCGGCTTTTTGCACGCCCGTCACAGCCTGCCATCACAACAAATTTCCGGATCGCCCCGGATTTGACAGCAGAAACAACCTGATCTGCAAGAGCGAAAACCTGTGCATGGGCAAATCCACCGATAATTTCACCACGTTCAATTTCCAAAGGCGGTGCGCAGTGTTTTGCCTGTTCGATCAGCTTGGAGAAATCTTTGTTTTTTTCAGGTATGTCGTCAATATGCTGACAGCCGGGAAATCCAGCCGCACCGGTAGTGTACAGGCGGTCTTTGTAAGTGTCCTTTGGAGGAACGATACAGTTGGTTGTCATCAGGATCGGTCCGTGGAAAGACTCGAACTCTTTTTTTTGTTTCCACCATGCATTTCCATAGTTTCCTCTGAAGTGAGAATATTTTTTGAATGCAGGATAGTAGTGTGCCGGAAGCATCTCAGAATGTGTATAGACATCAATTCCGGTTCCTTCGGTTTGCTCAAGAAGCATTTCCAGATCTTTCAGATCATGACCGGAAATCAGAATCCCCGGATTTTTACCGACTCCAATATTGACTTTTGTTATTTCCGGATTTCCATAGGCTTCTGTATTTGCCTGATCTAAAAGTGCCATTCCGGAAACACCGTATTTACCGGTTTCAAGTGTCAGATTCACCAGATCTTCCACGGTCAGGGTATCATCCAGCGTTGCTGCGAGAGCGCGTTGGAGGAAGGTATCCAGTTCTTTATCTTCTTTTAAAAGAACATTGGCATGTCTGGAGTATGCAGATAATCCTTTCAGTCCGTAAGTGATCAGTTCACGCAATGAACGGATATCTTCATCCTTTGCTGATAAAACTCCTACAGTGGCAGCTTTGGCTGCAAATTCAGAAGGGGCTGCAGACCATCGGGCAGCCTCCGGCAATTTTTCCGGATTTTTCAGTTGTAAAAGAAGCTCTTTTTTGATCTGAAGTGTCTTTTCAATCTGGGAAGTGATCATTTCGGGATCAAAATTGGCATTTGTAATCGTTGTGAAGAGATTTTTGGTAATCAGCTGATTGATTTCACCGGTCACGTTTAAATCTTCCCGGCGCATCTGCGTTGTCACTGCAGATAATCCTTTCGTCACCCAGACAAGCAGATCCTGCAGAGCGGCTACGTGTGGTGTTTTTCCACATACGCCCATTTTTGTGCATCCGGTACACCCGGCTGTTTCCTGACATTGATAGCAAAACATATTTTGTTCCATTTTGATAATCCTCCTGTGGTTTCAATAAGGTTCGAAGATAAAAATTTCGAATAGTGTTTCAAGTTATGGGAGGATTATAGCGCATGGAACAAGGAAAGTATGTTGTTATAACAACGAAAAAGAGAAAATGTATATAGAAATATTGGGGAGCTAAGATCTTATCAGAAAAGATTTTAAGGAGACGTTAGAACATGTGTTACTTGATAGCGAAACAGATTGATTAGGTCGGCTGTGTTGCATGGAAAACAACGTATGGAGAGTATGAACCAGATCATTTTGTTGGTTCAGAGGCAGAATTTGAAAAAGGAGTTGTAAATATGTAATAGAAGTTATAGTGAAAAAGTATAGCACAGTACAGAACAAACATTCGATTTTGCTCTGTACTTTTATTTTATATTTTGATATAATAGCGGCAGAGAATAAGTGTGAGCAAAATATGCCTATACTGATAAGGAGAAAATGTGGATCACTTTGAATTAGTATCAGAATACGCCTGCTTATCATAGTGAACAATAAAAACCTTGCCGTGCAGCTTTACGGTGAGTTTAAGGAGTCCTTCCCGGAGATCGCGGTGGAATAATTCGTGAGCTGGAATGTCAGGGGGGGAAAAACGAGTGCTATTTGGTGCTTTAGTACCGAATAGTATGGATTTTTCGGATGGAATGATTATTGTCCGATATCAGAGGAAGAGATTATAGAGTTTTGCGAAGATTAGAGTAAGAAAAATGAAAGGATGTGAATAGATGGATAACATTCAAAAGGAAAATTTTTATAATAAAGTAATAGAGTTATTCCAAAATGCAAAAAAAAATTATCAGTTGCAGTAAATATGACGATGGTATACTCATATTATGAAGCAGGGCGAATGATTATTGAAGAGGAACAGGATGGAAAAGAACGTGCAGCATATGGAAAGTACATATTAAAAGAATTATCAAAGAGGTTAACGCAAAAATTTGGGCGAGGTTACTCGTATGATAATTTAAAATTGATGAGAAAATTTTATCTGGTATATTCTAAAGATTCAATTGGGGAAACGGTGTTTCCCCAATCTGAAAACTTGCCGACTACAAAAGAAGGAAGAAAATTTTATTTGAGTTGGTCTCATTATCTTATTTTAATGAGAATAAGTAAGATTGAAGAACGTCATTTTTACGAAATAGAAGCATATAGAAATGGCTGGAGTAAAGATGAATTGGCACGTCAGTATGGTAGTTCGCTATATGAACGTTTGTCATTGAGCAGAAATAAGGAAGAAGTAATGCGTCTTGCAACAGAAGGACAAATGCTTGAAAAGCCAGAAGATATATTCAAAGATCCGTATATTTTAGAGTTTACAGGACTTCCGGAAATGGTTACTTATTCTGAAACGGAATTGGAAAATCGAATTATAGATAATTTGCAGAAGTTCCTATTAGAATTAGGGAGAGGATTTACATTTGTAGGCAGACAGGTTAGATTTACATTTGAAGAAGAGCATTTTAGAGTTGATTTGGTGTTTTATAATCGTTTATTGCGTTGATTTGTATTGTTTGATTTGAAAATTGGCCAGTTAAAGCATCAAGATATAGGACAGATGCAGATGTATGTCAATTATTATGACCGAAAAGTTAAATTGGACGATGAAAATGCAACAATAGGTATTATAATTTGTAAAGATAAGAAGGATGCTATTGTAGAAATGACATTGCCTAAGGATAATAATCAGATATTTGCGAGTAAATACGAAACGGTACTTCCTAGTAAAGAAGAATTACAAACAGTGTTGGAAGACAAAAATTTTGAATAAATAAATGATGAATACTCGACGGAGTATTTTGCATTCCGTTACGAATATATTTGAAAATGTGGCTGACAGTAAGCATACGAAAAGTCACACATGGAGGATTTTGCTATGGATAGATTCATTTTGAAAGCCCCATATAAGCCAACCGGAGACCAGCCGCAGGCGATCGAGCAGTTGGTAAAAGGTTTCAAGGAAGGCAATCAATGCCAGACTTTACTAGGGGTTACGGGTTCTGGAAAAACTTTTACGATGGCAAATGTTATTGAGCAGCTTCAGAAACCGACGCTTGTCATTGCACATAATAAGACGCTGGCAGCGCAGTTATACGGAGAATTCAAGGAGATGTTCCCTGAGAACGCAGTGGAATATTTTGTCTCTTACTACGACTACTACCAGCCCGAAGCCTACGTCCCATCTTCGGATACTTACATCGCCAAAGATTCAGCAATCAATGATGAGATTGATAAGCTGCGGTTATCTGCTACGATGGCACTGGCAGAGCGCAGAGATGTGATCATTGTGGCGAGTGTTTCCTGTATCTATGGACTGGGAAGTCCGGTAGACTATCAGAACATGGTGATTTCTCTGCGTCCGGGGATGATCAAGGACAGAGATGAAGTTGTAGCAAAGCTGATTGAGATTCAGTATGATAGAAACGACATGGACTTTCATCGTGGAACATTCCGGGTTCGGGGAGATGTTTTGGAAGTGATTCCGGCATATGAGTCAGATGTTGCGATCCGAATTGAATTTTTTGGTGATGAAGTGGATAGAATCACAGAGGTGGACATTCTTACAGGAGAGATCAAAGACGAGTTAAAGCATGTAGTGATTTTTCCGGCATCTCATTATGTGGTGGATAAAGAGAATATCAACCGCGCTGTCAAGGCGATTGAAGAAGAGCTGGAAGAGCGCGTCAAAGAATTTAAAAGACAGGATAAGCTGTTAGAAGCGCAGCGGATTGCTGAGCGGACAAATTTTGATATTGAGATGATGAAAGAGACGGGATTTTGTTCCGGGATTGAGAATTACTCCCGGCATCTGGCAGGATTGGCGCCCGGACAGGCTCCATATACACTGATTGATTATTTCCCGGATGATTTTGTAATTATGATCGATGAGTCTCATAAGACGATCCCGCAGATTGGAGGAATGTATTCTGGGGATCAGTCGAGAAAATCGACACTGGTAGATTATGGATTCCGTCTTCCTTCTGCGAAAGACAACCGTCCGTTGAATTTCGAAGAGTTTGAAAGTAAGATCAACCAGGTATTGTTTGTGTCAGCAACACCAGGAGTTTATGAAGAGGAGCATGAGCTTCTGCGGGCAGAGCAGGTGATTCGTCCGACAGGGCTTTTAGATCCGGAAGTAGAAGTGCGTCCGGTAGAAGGTCAGATTGATGATCTGATCGGTGAGATCAATCAGGAAATTTCCAGGAAAAATAAAGTGTTGGTGACAACATTAACAAAACGTATGGCAGAAGATCTGACAGACTATATGAGGGAAATTGGAATCCGCGTAAAATATCTGCATTCCGATATTGACACGTTGGAGCGAACAGAGATCATCCGTGATATGCGTCTGGATGTATTTGATGTACTCGTGGGAATTAATCTTTTGAGAGAAGGTCTGGATATTCCGGAGATTACGCTGGTGGCAATTCTGGACGCAGATAAAGAAGGATTTTTACGTTCCGAGACTTCTCTGATTCAGACGATCGGGCGTGCGGCACGAAATTCGGAAGGTCACGTGATCATGTACGCAGACAAAGTGACAGACTCGATGCGTCTGGCAATTGATGAGACGGAAAGACGACGCAAGATTCAGATGGCATACAATGAAGAACATGGCATTACGCCAAAGACCATTCAGAAGGCGGTCCGCGATCAGATCAGTATTTCCAAAAAAGTAGCAGCAGAAGAACTGAAGCTGGAGAAAGATCCAGAGTCTATGAGCAGGAAAGAACTGGAGAAGTTGATCGGAGAAGTTACGAAGCGAATGAAGAAAGCGGCAGCAGAGCTGGATTTCGAATCAGCGGCAGAATTAAGAGATAAATTGATTGAGCTGAAACAGATATTGAATGAGATCGAATAATTACGATATAAATGGGAAAGGAATTTTACATGGGAAAAAAGATGGACGCCAGACAGTATATCAGAATACGCGGCGCGAATGAGAATAATTTGAAAAATATAGATGTTGACATCCCCAGAAATGAACTGGTAGTGCTGACAGGACTGAGTGGTTCGGGAAAATCATCCCTGGCTTTTGATACAATTTATGCCGAGGGGCAGAGAAGATATATGGAATCGCTTTCTTCCTATGCAAGGCAGTTTCTTGGTCAGATGGAGAAACCGGATGTGGAAAGTATAGAAGGGCTTTCTCCGGCGATTTCTATTGATCAGAAATCGACCAATCACAATCCTCGCTCTACCGTGGGTACAGTGACAGAGATCTATGATTATTTCCGACTGCTCTATGCGAGAATCGGGATTCCACATTGTCCGAAATGCGGAAAAGAGATTAAAAAGCAGACGGTGGATCAGATGGTAGATCAGGTGATGGCACTTCCGGAAGGTACAAAGATCCAGTTGCTTGCTCCTGTCGTAAGAGGCAGGAAAGGAACCCATGCAAAGCTGGTTGAACGGGCAAAGAAGTCAGGATATGTGCGTGTTCGTGTAGACGGGAATCTGTATGAATTGTCAGAGGATATCGCACTGGATAAAAATATCAAACATAATATTGAGATTATTGTAGACCGTCTTGTTGTGAAACCGGGAATTGAAAAACGAATGACAGATTCCGTGGAAAGTGTACTTTCACTTGCGGAAGGGCTTCTGATCGTAGATATCATCGGCGGAGAACCGATGAATTTCAGTCAGAGTTTTTCCTGCCCGGACTGTGGAATTAGTATTGAAGAAATTGAGCCGAGAAGTTTCTCGTTCAACAATCCGTTTGGTGCCTGCCCGACTTGTTTTGGGCTGGGATACAAGATGGAATTTGATGAGGATTTGATGATACCGGATCCGACACTCAGCATTCAGCAGGGAGCAATCGCAGTGATGGGCTGGCAGTCCTGTACAGAAAAATCAAGCTTTACACGTGCAATTTTAGATGCGTTGTGTGAAGAATACCATTTTGATCTGGAGACGCCGTTTCAGGACTATCCGAAAGAGATTCACGATGTTTTGATTTACGGAACAAACGGGAAATCTGTGAAAGTACATTACAAAGGACAGCGTGGAGAAGGTGTTTATGATGTGGTCTTTGAAGGACTGATCAAAAATGTGGAGCGCCGCTATCGCGAAACGGGGTCTGAGACAATGAAGGCAGAGTATGAGACTTTTATGCGGATTACTCCATGTTCCGAATGTAAAGGTCAGAGATTGAAAAAAGGTTCTCTTGCGGTAACTGTGGGAGAGAAAAATATTGCAGAACTCACAGCATTTTCAATCGATAAGCTGCAGAAATTTTTACAGGGGCTGGAACTGACAGAGACGCAGCTGCTGATCGGAGAACAGATCTTAAAAGAAATCAAAGCGCGGATTCAGTTTTTGCTGGATGTAGGACTGGACTATCTGACGCTTGCCAGAGCGACAGGGACACTGTCCGGCGGGGAAGCGCAGAGAATCCGGCTGGCAACTCAGATTGGTTCCGGACTTGTTGGTGTGGCCTATATTCTGGATGAACCGAGTATCGGATTGCATCAGCGGGACAACGACAAGTTACTTGCCACATTGAAGCATCTCCGCGATTTGGGAAATTCTCTGATTGTAGTGGAGCATGACGAAGATACGATGCTGGCGGCTGACTGCATTGTGGATATCGGTCCGGGAGCTGGAGAGCATGGTGGACAGGTTGTTGCAGTGGGAACGGCTCAAGAGTTGATGGCAAACGAAAAATCAGTGACCGGAGCGTATCTGAGCGGACGCCTCAAGATCCCGGTTCCGGAAAAAAGAGAGAAACCGACCGGATATTTGAAAGTAGTAGGCGCAAAAGAAAATAACCTGAAAAATATCGATGTCAAGTTTCCGTTGGGAATCATGACATGTGTGACAGGAGTGTCCGGTTCCGGAAAAAGTTCTCTTGTCAATGAGATTTTATACAAAACACTTGCCAAAAAACTGAACCATGCAAGAACAATTCCGGGAAGGCATACGAGAATTGAAGGGCTGGAGCAGGTAGATAAAGTGATCGACATTGATCAGTCTCCGATTGGAAGAACACCGCGTTCCAATCCGGCAACATATACGGGTGTATTTGATTTGATTCGTGATTTGTTCGCAGCAACACCGGATGCAAAAGCGAGAGGCTATAAAAAAGGAAGATTTAGCTTCAATGTGAAGGGCGGACGCTGTGAGGCCTGCAGCGGAGATGGAATCATTAAGATTGAGATGCATTTCCTGCCGGATGTATACGTACCGTGTGAAGTGTGTGGAGGAAAACGCTATAACAGAGAAACTCTGGAAGTGAAATATAAAGGAAAGACAATTTATGATGTATTGAACATGACGGTGGAAGAGGCGTTGGAATTTTTTGAACATGTTCCGAGTATCCGGAGAAAAATGGAAACACTCAATGATGTTGGTCTGTCTTATATCCGACTGGGACAGCCATCTACGACATTATCCGGAGGAGAAGCCCAGAGAATCAAACTGGCAACAGAGTTAAGCCGCAGAAGTACAGGAAAGACGGTATATATTCTGGATGAGCCTACAACAGGACTACATTTTGCAGATGTGCATAAGCTGACAGAGATTTTGCGACGTTTATCAGGTGACGGCAATACGGTGATCGTGATTGAACATAATCTGGATGTGATCAAAACAGCAGATTATATTATCGATATTGGTCCGGAAGGCGGAGATAAAGGTGGTACAGTCGTAGCGAGCGGGACACCGGAAGAAATTGCAGCAAATGAGAAATCGTATACAGGCAAATATATTGCCGCAATTCTGAATAAAAAATAAAAATGTGCAAAAGGGGTTTCCAAGTGAAATAAATTTTATTATACTTAACTATGCGAGTATCTGAAGCCGAAGAGAAGACAGATTATAAATGAACTGAGAAATACAAAAGAGGGGAAAAAGAATTTGTAAGGCTGGAGGAGAAAAGATGGCTGTAGATATCGGAATAGATTTGGGAACCGCAAGTGTTCTTGTATACGTGAAAGGAAAAGGGGTTGTTTTAAAAGAACCATCTGTAGTAGCGTTTGACAGAGATACGAATGTAATAAGAGCGATCGGAGAGGAAGCACGGCTGATGTTAGGCAGAACACCGGGCAATATTGTAGCAGTACGTCCTCTCAGGCAGGGTGTGATCTCAGATTATACAGTAACTGAAAAGATGATTCAGTACTTTGTAAGAAAAGCAATCGGAAAAAGAACGTTTAAGAAGCCAAGAATCAGCATTTGTGTACCGAGCGGTGTGACAGAAGTAGAAAAAAGAGCTGTAGAAGAAGCTGCGTTTGCGGCAGGAGCAAGAGAAGTACATCTCATTGAAGAGCCGGTGGCAGCAGCAATCGGAGCAGGAATAGATATCGGAAAGCCATGTGGTAATATGATCGTGGATATTGGAGGCGGAACTGCAGATATTGCTGTAATTTCGCTGGGTGGCGCGGTCGTGCATACCTCGATTAAAATTGCCGGGGATGATTTTGATGAAGCAATTGTACGGTATATGCGGAAAAAGCATAACCTTCTGATCGGGGAGCGGACTGCTGAAGATATTAAGATCAAAGTCGGCACGACATATCCTCTGATTGAGGAAGAGAGTATGGAGGTCAGAGGGAGGAATCTGGTGACAGGGCTTCCAAAGACGGTAACAGTGACTTCCTCGGAGACAGAAGAAGCACTTCGCGAGACATCAGGGAAGATTGTGGAAGCGGTTGTTTCGGTATTGGAACAGACTCCGCCGGAGCTGTCTGCCGACATTCTGGATCGGGGGATTGTTCTGACTGGCGGTGGGGCAATGCTGCGAGGTCTGGAAGAGCTGATAGAGGAAAAGACAGGTATCAATACAATGACGGCAGAAGATCCGATGAAAGTAGTAGCGATCGGAACCGGACAGTTTGTGGAATTTATGAGTGGCAGGAAGGATTTCTGAGAAGAAATCAGGATGGGACAGGCTGCTTCGGCAACAGAATGAAGATTCTGTATGTCGGGGGAGTCTGTCTTCTATTGTAGGACTGTTAAACAGAAAAAATATGCAAGAATACATGTATACAATGTTGAGGCTGCATAAAATGGGAGGAAGAAGTGGAGATTGTAACAGGATACGTGGAACATATTGTGTTTCGCAATGAAGAAAATGGATATACAGTATTTCAGCTGGAAAGTGAAGCGGGCGAAGTAACCTGTGTAGGAACCCTGAATTTTATCAGCGAAGGAGAGCGCCTGGAAATTAAGGGAGATTATGTGAATCACAATATTTACGGAAGCCAGTTGAAAATCAGTTCTTACGAGATGAAGGAACCGGAAGATCTGATCTCCATAGAGCGGTATCTTGGTTCCGGTGCGATCAAAGGAGTCGGTGCAGCTCTGGCAGGAAGAATTGTAAGGAAGTTTAAAACAGACACCTTTCGTATTATAGAAGAAGAGCCGGAACGGCTTGCAGAAGTGAATGGAATCAGCGAACGCAAAGCAAGGGAGATCGCGCTGCAGGTGGATGAGAAAAAAGGAATGCGCAAAGTGATGATTTATTTACAGAACTTTGGAATCAGTACAGCACTGGCAGCAAAAATCTATCAGAAGTATGGCAGTAAAGTGTATGAGATCCTGGAAACCAATCCTTACAAACTTGCGGATGATATCGAAGGTGTTGGGTTTAAAACTGCGGATGAGATTGCGGCAAAGATTGGAATACATACAGACTCTGATTTCCGGATCCAAAGCGGGATTTTTTATGTGCTTCAGCAGTCCATGACAGAAGGACATGTATATTTGCCGAAGAATGTTTTAGAGGTAAGGACCTCCAGGCTTCTTGGTGTTGAGATTGAAGGAATTGAAAAATATATCATGGATCTTTGCATGGAACGAAAGACAGTTATGAAAGAAATAGAAGGAGAGATCCGTATCTACCCGTCCCGCTTTTATTATATGGAACTGAATGTTGCCCGTATGCTGAATGATCTGGATATTGACTGCGCGATGCCGGAAGATATGATGGAAAAACGACTGCGAAAAGTGGAGGAGCTGGAACAGATTTCACTGGATCCAATGCAACATCAGGCGGTGATCGAATCGATCAAGCATGGACTTTTGATCCTGACAGGAGGACCCGGAACCGGAAAGACAACAACAATCAACACCATGATTCAGTTTTTTGAGAGCGAGGGGATGAGTATTCTTCTGGCAGCGCCGACAGGGCGTGCAGCAAAGCGCATGACAGAAGCGACAGGTTATGAAGCGCAGACGATTCATCGTCTGCTTGAAGTCAGCGGAAATCCAGAAGAAGAAGGAAATGTCAATGGATTTTTAAGAAATCGCGACAATCCACTGGAAACAGATGTGCTGATCATTGATGAAATGTCCATGGTAGATCTGACCTTGATGCATGCACTCCTTACAGCAGTTGTGCCCGGAACAAGATTGATTTTGGTGGGGGATGTCAATCAGCTGCCGTCGGTAGGACCGGGAAGTGTATTAAAAGATACGATTGCATCGAATAAATTTCATGTGGTTACACTGACAAAGATTTTCCGTCAGGCGGGAGAAAGTGATATCGTACTGAATGCGCATAAGATTAATGCGGGTGAGCGCGTGATCATAAATAACAAAAGTCGTGATTTCTTTTTCCTGAAGCGACAGGAGGCGGATGTGATCATAGGAGTTGTGATCACACTGATCCAGAAGAAACTTCCGAAATATGTGGATGCATCTCCGTTTGATATTCAGGTGATGACACCGACAAGAAAAGGTCTGCTTGGAGTAGAGCGTCTGAATGTGATTTTGCAGAGATATTTAAATCCTCCGGATCCGAAGAAGGAAGAAAAGGAAGCAAACGGAAGGATTTTCCGTACCGGTGATAAAGTGATGCAGATCAAGAATAATTATCAGCTGGAGTGGGAAGTTTGTACAAAGTATGGGGTGACGGTAGATAAAGGAATGGGGATTTTCAATGGGGATATGGGAATCATCCGGGAGATCAGCTCCTATAAAGAAACTCTGACTGTTGAGTATGATGAGAAGCGACAGGTAGAATATCCGTTTGAGCTGTTGGATGAACTGGAACTGGCGTATGCGATCACGGTTCACAAATCCCAGGGAAGCGAATATCCGGCGGTGGTAATTCCGCTGCTTCCGGGACCAAAGCTGTTATATAATCGGAATTTATTGTATACAGCAGTGACAAGGGCAAAAAAATGTTTAACGATAGTTGGGAGTGAAGATACATTTCAGGAAATGATAAAAAACAAAAACGAACAGGAACGATACACAAGTTTGGACGAGCGTATACAAGAGTTTTAGAGCTGTTGTACCCTTCAGTTTGTCCATTTTGCGAAAATGTATACAAGTATGGAATCTGTCCTTCCTGTAAAGAAAAGATCGTGTATATCCGTCAGCCAAGATGCATGAAATGCGGAAAGCCATTGAGAAAGGAAGAGCAGGAGTACTGCCGTGATTGCCAGAAAAAGAAGTATGCGTTTGAAGCCGGGAAGAGTATCTGGGTGCATAAAGCACCGGTTTCGCAGGGAATTTACAGATTTAAATACAAAAACAGAAGATGTTATGGAGAAATTTTTGCTGCGGAAATGGCTGCAGAATTAGGAGATGCTGTGAAACAATGGAAAATAGAAGAAATTATACCAGTTCCGCTTCACAGATCCAGACAGAGGATAAGAGGTTACAATCAGGCACAAATTCTGGCGGAAGAACTTGGGAAAAGGCTGGATCTTCCCGTGAACAAAGATGCAGTAAAAAGAATTCAGAAAACGCGACCTCAGAAAGTGCTTGGGAGCAGAGACAGGATTCGAAATCTAAAAGGAGCATTTGGTGTCACAAAATCCTGGATTCCGAAAAAATGTGTGCTGGTCATCGATGATATTTATACAACCGGAAATACCATACACAGAGTGGCAAAGGTGTTGAAAAATGCAGGAGCACAAAAAGTATATTTTTTGACCATAAGCATTGGACAAGGACTCTGACAGTATGATATACTAAAAATGATGTTTAAAAGGCAATGGATCGAGGTGGAAACATGTTGGATAAAAGAAAAATACGATTGATGATCAAGATGGCTTCTTATGAAAAGCAGGGAGCAGAAGAGGATCTGAAAATCAGCAGTTATTATAAAAAGGATTATGTGAGTATGAATGTGTGGGCTACGGCAATCTGGTTTACCATCGGTTATGCAATCGTAGCGGCACTGATCGCATTCTGCACGTTGGAGCAGATTCTGGAAAAGCTTACGATACTAAAGCTTCTTCTCTTGATGGGAACGGCAGTAGGCGGTTATCTGATTCTTTTGATTCTTTATTGTACCGGTGCAAGGATGTTCTACAAGAGAAAACACAATCTTGCCAAGCAGCATGTGAAAAAATATTATCGGGATCTGTCCCGTCTTGAAAAGATAAACATGAAGGAGAAAAAATAATATGAGCACATTACTTGTATGGAAGGATCAGATAGAAAAAATTTATGCCAGATATTCTTTTTATATTGTAAAGATACTGCAGTTCGTGTTGGGATTATGTGTATTCGGACTGATCAATTCCAATATAGGATTTATGAAAGCATTATCCTCTACAGTTTGTACAGTTGGTCTTGCTGCTGTTACGGCCTTTCTTCCGGTCGGGATGCTGGCACTTGTAGCAGCCCTGCTTGTTCTGGTACATCTGTATGCACTGTCTTTGCCGGTAGCGGGATTATGTCTGGCAATTTTTCTGGTGATGTATATTTTTTATGTAAGATTTACACCTAAAAAATCATGGCTGGTGGTAGTGGCGGCAGTAGCAGTTGCTCTGAAGGTCCCATATGTGATCCCGGTTGTATTTGGGTTGCTCGGAGCGCCTTCATTTGCAGTTTCGATGATGCTGGGGACGATTGTTTATTATATGCTCCACACAGTAAAGCTGACGGCATCGGCATTTCAGAGTGGAGGGGTAAAAGAACTTCTGGATGGAATCATGGTATTTACAAAACAGATACTGGCCAACAAAGAGATGTGGATGATGGTAGTTGTTCTGCTCCTGGCGATGATGGTAGTATATGGGGTGAGAACAAGAGGCATCAGTCATGCGTGGAAGACAGCTTCCGTTGCGGGAGCAATCGTGGCGGCAGTGCTTCAGGTGTCAGGCTGTATGACATTGGATGTTTCCTTCCAGGCAAGTTTTATTTTACTGGATCTTGTGGTGACAGTAGCAGCAGGTCTGATAGCAGAATTTTTCTTCCTTTCTGTGGATTATTCAAGAACAGAGACATTACAGTTTGAGGACGATGAGTATTACTACTATGTAAAAGCGGTGCCGAAAGTAGGGGTTACATTACCTGAAAAACAGGTGAAGCATATTACAGAGCCTCATGAAGAACAGCCAAAGGAAGCAAAAGCAGCAGTAAATCTGAAGCCGGAGCCGATGGTTCAGGAAACGGTGGCGATTGATACGAGCCAGATCCAGGAAGCAGATCTGGAGAAAAATGTAGATGAACTTCTGCTGACGCAGAGTTTAAATGAAGAATTGAGACAGAATCAGAACGAGCCGGAGGATGACTTGAGTCTTACGAAAAGTCTTGGAGATTTGTGGACCAAGAAGCCTGGTTCTGGAGAATAGGATGAGGAGGTGACTGGATGGAAGACCGGATCAGAATTTTTTTAAACAATTACATAAATGGTTTATACTTTCCAACGGTACACCTGACAGATGTGATAGAGATATTGATCATTACAGTGATCGTGTATGAGATCATGCTGTGGATCAAGAATACAAAAGCGTGGATGCTCTTAAAAGGGATGATCATGCTGGGGGCATTCTTTTTGCTTGCCGCGATCTTTAAGATGCATACGATTTTATTTGTGGCAAAGGAGTCGATCAGCGTACTTGCAATAGCGGCAGTTGTCGTGTTCCAGCCGGAACTTAGAAGAGCTCTTGAAAAGCTGGGCGAAAAGAATTTTCTTACGAATGTTACTCTTTTTGATAAAAGCAAAGAAAATCAGCGCTTTTCCGATGAAACCCGAGACGGGATCGTGCGCGCATGCTTTGAGATGGGCAGTGTCTGCACAGGAGCGTTGATCGTTGTAGAGCAGGCGATTCATCTGACAGAGTATGAGGTGACGGGAATTGAACTGGATTGCAAGATCTCTTCACAGGTATTGGTCAATATATTTGAGCATAACACACCGCTTCATGACGGAGCAGTGATCATACGGGGAAATCGGATTACCTCAGCAACGTGTTACCTTCCTCTTTCAGATAATATGCAGATCAGCAAAGAACTGGGAACAAGACACAGAGCGGCGCTCGGAATGAGTGAGGTCTGTGATGCGCTGGTGATCGCAGTTTCGGAAGAGACAGGTCAGGTATCTGTTGCAATGGGCGGACAATTAGAGAGAGGAGTGTCAAAGGAGAGGCTTACAGAACGACTGAATCGGATTCAGTACAGATCAGCAGAGAAGAAAGCAAAAAAATGGAAAGGATGGCGCAGGAATGAAAAAGCATAAATACATGGAAAATCTGAGCTTGAAAGTGATTGCCCTGTTCTTCGCTGTATTTCTGTGGCTGATCGTGATAAACATTGATGATCCTGTTGACACACAGACGTTTGATAATATTCCGGTGGAAGTAAAAAATGAGCAGGTTGTAAAAAGTAAAGGAAAAATGTATCAGATTTTGGATGGGACAGAGAATGTAAGTGTAAAAGTGACGGCAAAGCGTGAAATACTGGAGAAACTGACATCTTCAGATTTCAGCGCGGTTGCTGACATGCAGGAAATGCAGATCAACAGTCTGATCCCGATCAAAGTTTCTGTAAAGCGATATAGCAGTGAGTGTAAAGCTGAGGCTTCGCCGAATAACCTGGTAGTGGAGATCAATGATGTCAAACAGAAGGTATTTCCTCTGACAGTCAGTGTGTCAGGAACGCCGCAGAATGGATGTATCATTGGCAACATGACTGTAAATCCTGAAAAGATTACGATCAAAGGCTCAGAACCGCTTGTAGAAAGCATTGAAAAAGCAGTGGTTAAAGTGGATGTGACGGGACGCGCAGATTCGGGAACTGTTCAGGGAAATCTGGTACTTTATGACAGTCAGGGTAATATTGTGGATCAGAGCAAGTTGAGCAATAACCTGAACACGGAGAAGGGAATTCAGGTAGAGATCCAGATGCTGAATACAAAAGACGTACCGATTACATATCAGCAGCCGGAGAATCTGAAAGAGAATTATATTTGCACAGGATGGACCTGTGAGCCGCAGACAATACAAGTCAGCGGTACAAAAGAGATGCTGGATACGATATCGGAGATAGAAATTCCGACATCGGAAATTGATGTCAGTGATGTTACTAAAAAAGTAGAAAAGACAGTGGATATCACGCAGTATCTTCCGGAGGGAATCAAACTGGTGGATGAGAATGCCAATACGATTTTGATCACTGTTATGATTGAGAAGGAGGGTTCCAGGATTATAGAATTCCCGGTAGAAGGAATTCAGGTTAATAATCTGAAAGACAAATATGAGCTTACGTTTGAATCAGATGAAGTGATCGAATTGAAGTTTATCGGAGAACAGACAACACTTGATCAGCTGGATATTACAAATGCAGTTTCGATTGATCTGCAGGACTGTAAATCTACAGGAGAGTATGAGGTTCCGGTATCGATTGAAGTGCCTGACGGAGTAGAATTGGAAAAACAGCCTACAATAAAAGTAAAGCTGACAGAAAAGGAAGATGAAACAGATCAGAAAGCCGATAAGAAATCTGACAGTACACAGGAGAAATCGGAAAAATAAGGGAGGAGACATAAAATGGTCAGTGGAAAGACAAAAATCAAGAATCCTACAGGACTGCATTTACGTCCGGCAGGATTATTCTGCAAAACAGCAATGCAGTTTGCAAGTAAGATCACGGTCAGAAAGCAGGCTCGAAATGAGGAGGTCACTGCCAATGCAAAAAGTGTACTGAGTGTACTTGGGGCATGTATCAAAAGCGGAGATGAGATCGAAGTGATCTGTGAAGGCTCTGATGAGACAGCAGCTCTTGCAGAGATGATCAGGATCATTGAGGATGGACTGGGAGAATAAAGGTTACAGAGCAAAGGAGAAAAACATGAACAAAGCAACATTAGTCGTAATGGCGGCAGGGATTGGAAGCAGATTTGGTGGCGGAATCAAACAGCTGGAACCGGTGGGACCAAACGGAGAGATTATTATGGATTACTCCATTTATGATGCAATGGAAGCCGGATTTGATAAGGTTGTATTTGTAATCAGAAAGGATCTGAAAAAAGATTTTAAAGAAGTGATCGGAAACCGGATTGAAAAGGTTGTAGAGGTTGCTTACGCATATCAGGAGGTAGATGATATTCCGCAGGCGTATCGGGAACGTTTTTCAGGTCGCACAAAGCCATGGGGAACCGGACAGGCAATTCTCTGCTGTAAGGATGTTGTAGACAGTCCGTTTCTGGTCATTAATGCAGATGATTACTATGGAAAGCAGGCATATGTGGAAGCGTACGAGTACCTTACAAGAGAGACAACATCAAAGGATGAGATCTGTATGGTCAGCTTTGTTTTGAAAAATACACTGAGTGATAACGGCGGGGTAACACGCGGAGTCTGTAAAGTAAATGAAAACGGATATCTTGCAGATATTGTGGAGACGTCCAATATTGAGAAATATGAGAGCGGAGCAGCCGTTCACAAGGGAGAAGCGTACATTCCAATCGATATTGAATCCAGCGTTTCCATGAATATGTGGGGACTTACGCCAGAGTTCTTCCAGATTCTGGAAAGTGGATTTGAGGCATTTGTAGCAAATACCCCGGCAGATAACTTGAAAGCAGAATATTTACTGCCGACGATCATTGGTGATCTTTTGGCGGAGAAAAAGCTTGCAGTAAAAGTGCTGACATCAAAAGATAAATGGTTTGGTGTGACTTATAAAGAAGATAAGGATTCCGTTGTTTCGGAATTGCAGGCTTTGATTCATGCGGGAGTTTATCCGAAAAAGTTATTCTGAAATAAAAAATAAGAGAGGGGGCGCAGCAAATCAGGCTGCGTTCCCTTTTGCCGCGTAAAAGTGGTCAGTATAAAAGTTGGAATTAAGGAGAGGACATAAGATTGCAGGAGTTAAAGAAAAAGCATAGAAAGAAGCCGAAAAAAGAGTTAGACAGAGGGGCGCAAAAAGAGCAGAAGAATCTGACGGATATAACGGAAGAACAGTTGAAAGTGAATATCGGGATTGTTCGTTTGGGAAACATGATAAAGGTGATTCAGATTGTGATGAAAGTGCTGTTGTGTATGTTAGCAGTGTTATTCTCATTTCTGGCAATCTTGCTTCATGAAGCGGCAAACTGGATGCTGGCGACATGGACAAATCTGTCTATGGAGGAGCTTGTCGCTCAGTTAAAGACACCAATCCAGGGCACCAGTCATGAGGTACTCTGGGATTTTGTAGAGACTTGTATACCGGCCGCAGTGATGGCAGTGTTTTTTGTGGTATTGGTAATCGTAATGGTGCGAAAAACAAAGATTACAAAATGGGTGGTACAGATTGGAGCGGTTGCAGGTTCGATGGCACTGATTGTATCATCCGGACAGATGGTGTGGAATGAACTGGATGTTGGAGAATATCTGGAAAATCAGGATACGATCTCGATGTTTTTGCAGGAGAATTATATGGATCCGGCGTTGGTTCCGGTTACATTTCCCGAGCAGAAGAGAAATCTGGTGTACATTTTTATGGAGTCCATGGAATCCACGTACGCTTCAACAGATGTAGGCGGCGCTTTTGCAGAAAATGATATTCCGGAGATGACGCAGCTGGCAATGGAAAACGTTAATTTTTCGACGGGCGATATGCTGGGCGGTCTGATTCCTTCTGATGGTGCCACGTGGACAATGGGAGCTATGGTGGCGCAGACATCCGGGTTGCCGCTGAAGGTAAAGCTACGCGCGGAGAATATACAGGAAGATGTGCAAGTGCTTCCGGGAGCAACTGTTCTGGGTGATATGTTAGCGGTACAAGGCTACAAACAGGTTGTTATGTTTGGCTCAGAAGGGGAGTTTGCCGGAAGAAAACAGTATTTTGAGGGACATGGAAATTATGAAGTGAAAGATTTGCTCTACGCTCAGCAAAACGGTCTCATACCTCCGGATTATCGAGTGTGGTGGGGATATGAGGATCATAAATTGTACGATTTTGCAAGGCGGGAAGTAACAAATCTGGCTAACAGCGGACAACCATTTAACTTTACGATGCTGACTGTTGACACCCATTTTGAAGATGGATATGTTTGTGATCTGTGCCAGGATGAACATCCGGGCAATCAGTATGCAAACGTGATGTCCTGCGCTAGCAGACAGGTCGTGGATTTTGTGAACTGGTTGAAAGCACAGCCATTTTATGAGAATACCACGATTGTGATTGTAGGAGATCATTTGACGATGGACAGTGATTTTTGTCAGGATGTGCCGGAAGATTATACGCGAGGTGTATATAATACGATCATCAATGCTCCAATTGTTCCGGTCAATCAGAAAAACAGAATGGCGACAACAATGGATATGTTTCCAACGACAATTGCGGCATTGGGAGCACAGATTGAAGGGGATCGCCTGGGACTCGGAACAAATTTGTTTTCAGCAGAGCCGGCTCTTGCAGAAAAAGTGGGAATGGATACCCTGAATAAGGAAATTAGAAAACGTTCTATTTTTTATGAACAGATAGCAGGAAAAGAAAATATTGATGATTCAGTCATGGATATGGACTAGGAGAATAGAGAATGAAAGAGTTTTTTGAATTTTGTAGAAAAAGAATAGATTTACTTATCTTTAACATATCCATTGTAGCAGTGGTCTATGGATGTAGAATTTTTAATTTGTCTGTTACTATGGATACCGATCTTTTTATTAATACGCCTAGAAGCGTTTATAATTGGTTAGATATTGGCAGATATGGATTGATTTTTACAGAAAAAATTTTTGGAATACGTTGGTATAATCCTTATATAAACTCAACACTTGGTTTTTTTGCGATTGTTGCATTTTTAATGATGTTTGCGTATTCATTTGAATATATCTCAGGCAGAGAAAATAGATATAATTATTTCGTGTTTTCAGCACTTTTTATGACACATCCAATATGGGTGATGCAATGGGTGTTTAAATTACAGAATTTTGATATAGCAATATCAATTTTATTAGTAGCGATTGCAGTATATCTTACATTTAGCTGGATTAAGTGCAGAGCAGTCTGGAGGCTATTATTAGCTATAGGATGTCTTGTTTGGAGTTTTGGAAGTTATCAGGCTAACACGACACTTTTTATAGCAGCGGTAGCATTTGGAATTTTGATATGTAAAGAAACCGATTTGAAAAAATTGTTTTTGGTGTGTGTAAAGGCAGTAGTGCCATTTGGATGTGCTTATATATTAAATTCCATAATTGTAAAAATGTTCTTTTCTTCAGGAGACTATATTGAAGGACAAGTATTATGGGGAAACGTTTCTGCAGAGCAATGTATAATTAATATAATTCAGCATATTAAACAAGTGTTTTTTGTTTATAAGCATTATATATACGGATATGGCGCAGTCGTGTTAAGCATATGTGCTGTAGTTATGCTGGTGATTCGGTGCAAAAGTGCTATAAAAATTCCTGTTTGGAAATGGGTGGCTATTTTGGTGTTAATAATCAGCCCGTTTATGCTTACTGTGTATGCGGGAGTAGCACTTGCTTATCGAAGTCAATATACTCTTCCTTTTGTAATTGCGGTGGGATTTGTGTATTTAACAAGAAGGAGAGATGATGAAACGGTTGAGAAAAAGAAATCTATAAATAAAATTGTAAGAAAGACAATACAAGCAGGAGTGTTGATAGCTGCAATTGCAGTAGGATTGAGTCAGACATATACAACATTGAGATTTTGGTATGCGGATGATGTGAGATATGAACAAGATGTAGACACATTGAATGAAATTGTTACACGCTGTCATATAAAAGATTATGATCTGCAAAAAAGTAAAATTGCATTTATCGGAGAGCGCAAGGCACCGTTGAATAATGCTTGTTATCCCGAAATTGATTTTATAGGCATGTCATATTTTAATATGTTTGCATGGATGGAGCCAGAATATTATTATTCTACAGGAAAGATTTGTACGTTTGCATTAACAAGAGGAATAGAGTTGAATGGTGCAACTCAAGAGGAAATTGCGAGGGCTACAAATTTTGCAAAAAACATGCCGGAATGGCCAGCTAATGATGCGATTCAAAAAGATGGCGATTTAATTATAGTGAAGATGGGAGAAATCAAATAGAAAGTCAATCTATAATATGTTATAGTTAAAATAGATAGCTTTGATGAGGAAGAAATATGGAAAAGATAAGTGTAGTTGTTTCATGTTATAATGAAGAAGAAAGTATTCCTTTATTTTACAATGAAATAAAAAAAGTAATGAGCATTATGAAAGAATTCCAGTTTGAAGTTCTTTTTGTAGATGATGGGTCAAAGGACAGAACTCTTGAAGTTGCAAAAGAACTGGCAAAAAAAGACGAATGTATAAAGTATGTGTCATTTTCCAGAAATTTTGGGAAAGAAGCAGCGATGTATGCGGGATTAAGTTATGCTTCTGGAGAGTATGTCACAATCATGGATGCGGATTTACAAGATCCGCCAAGTCTGTTGCCTGAAATGATGCGTTATATCAAAGATGAGGGCTATGATTCGGTGGCAACAAGACGAGTGACAAGAAAAGGAGAGCCAAAGATCCGGTCATTTTTTGCAAGGAGATTTTATCATTTGATCAAGAAAATTTCAGATACGGAAATTGTAGATGGAGCCAGAGATTATCGATTGATGACGCGCCAGTTCGTAAACAGTCTTCTGGAGCTGGAAGAATACAATAGATTTTCAAAAGGTCTGTATGGTTGGGTTGGATATAAAACAAAATGGATGGAATATGAAAACGTCGAGAGAGTTGCAGGTGAGACAAAGTGGTCTTTCTGGAAATTGTTTGTGTATGCAATCGAAGGGATTGTTGCTTTTTCTACAGTACCGTTGCTGATTTCAGCGATCATGGGAATTGTATTCTGTGTACTTGCGTTTATATTGATTATCGTAATTGTTGCAAAAACACTGATTTTTGGAGATCCGACATCTGGATGGCCGTCTATGGTATGTATTATGCTATTCATAGGTGGAATTCAACTGTTTTGTATCGGTATTTTAGGGGAGTATTTTGCAAAAGCATATATGGAATTGAAAAAAAGACCGATTTTTATTTGCAAAGAGACAAATATTCAGCCATAGGCTTTTATATATAGATATTACGCAAAAGAGAAAGGGGTTAAAACAAAAGAATGAAAAAAGTACAGAAAGTACTTGCGCTGTTACTGGTGTTTATGATGGTGTTTACTACAGCTGGGATGAATGTGGCGGCAGCTGGGGAGATGGATTCTGTTGCAGGAGAAGCAGATATACAATCACAGGAGCAACAGCAGACTTTAGATGAAACAGACACACAGCAGGAGGCAACACAGCAGGAGACAACACAGCAGACTTCGGAAGGAATTCTGGAGTATGTGTATGTGGATGAATCAGTGGTCAATATGCCACAGACACAGAATATAGCAGTTGGATTTTCGGATGAGAACCTGGTGCTGGAATCTGCAGTTCTGCATTATAGTTCTGTTGTTACAGGTGAACAGTTTGAAATGCCGGCGTCAGCAATTGTGAACAATACAGTTTTGTTCACACAGGATTATCCGGAAGGATCAGCAGAAGATGTGTATCAGCTGGATAGCCTGACATATCAGAGCTCGGGAGTAAGTTCTACGGTAAATCTGCTGGATGAAGAAATTGATGCGGGTTATACAGTTACAGTACAGCCGGAAGAGGAGAATTCTTCAGAGGAAGCAGTACCGGATGTGGCAGTATATTCACTTAGTGAAGACGGCAATGTGATCGAGGCTTCTGCAGACACAGAGAACATTGAGGAGACTGTGGCAGGAGTACTGGGAGAGGCAGATCCTGTATCACCGCTTGCAAGAGAAGCAAGAGCCAATAAAACGGTGGTGATCTGTGCCGGGCATGATGCGACGCATACAGGAGCCGGCGGTAATGGACTAAGAGAAGAAGAGCTTACTTTTAAAGTGGCACAGTATTGCAAACAGGCATTGGAGCAGTATCAGGGAGTTACAGTGTATATGGACAGAGACTCTATTTCCTGTAAATATCCGGGACAGAGTACAAGCTACTGTCTGAATCAGAGAATTAAAGATGCAGCAGCACTCGGAGCGGCCGTGTTTGTAGATATTCATTTCAATACAGGAGGGGGAACGGGAGCAGAGGTTTACTATCCAAACAAAAGCTATAATGAAGGAATCCATCAGGAAGGGCAGAATCTGGCAAATAAGATTCTGAGTGAGTTGTCAGCACTGGGATTAACAAATCGTGGTGCAAAAATTAAAGACGGTACCACGGGTGAGACAGATTCGAATGGAAATAAAGATGACTATTTTACGACAAACTATCTTTCTAAACAATATGGAATGACAGGGGTGATCGTAGAACACGCATTCTTAGACAGTGCATCTGATGCCGCGAAATTGAAAGATGAGAATTTCCTGAAAAAACTGGGAGAAGCGGATGCAGCAGGAATTGCAGCAACTTACGGGTTCAGCAAAGGCAATAACGGAAACGAGCAGGCAACTGTGCAGATTAAAAATAAAAATGATTTTAATGGAACTGCACAGATTGAGGTGAGTGGTTCTGGAAATGGTTACAAAGTGGCAGTGTGGAGTGAAGAAAACGGTCAGGACGACCTTGTCTGGTATTCTTTGCCGGGAACTGCAAGAGTTATCAATTTTGATATTCAGAATCATAAGAAGTCTACCGGAAAATATAATGTTCATGTATATAATTGGAATACGACATCGAATTTATGCCAGGCCGAATTCAGAGTCTCGGGTAATACTACTTCTACGTTAAAGGTTTCTTCTGTTGACAACAGAAGTGATTTGTATCGGGTTCAGCTGAAGTTTGCAGATATGCCGGATGACGTGGATGTCGTACAGTTTCCGGTATGGAACAAGGCGGATCAAAGTGATATTCGCTGGATTACAGCTCAGCAGAAATCGAACGGAGTCTGGGAAGCGGATGTGAGTATTCCGGATCAACAGGTTGGAGCTGTTTATCAGGTACATGCCTATGCAAATCTGACAAGTGGAACGCTGGTATTCCTTGGGAAAACAACGTTTAAGGTGATTGGACCAAGTGCAGATGTGGAGATTCAAAATTATAATGCAAATCAGGGAACTTTTGATGTTATTGTGAAAAATGTTGAAGTTCCGGCAGGAGTGGAATCTGTCAGAGTTCCGGTGTGGAGTGAGCCGGATCAGGGCGATCTGATTTGGTATTTTGCAGACAGGCAGAGTGACGGTACTTACAAAGTTCATGTAGATATTGCAAATCATCACAACAACAGAAGTACCTATAATGTTCATGTATATGTGATGGATAACAATGGAGTACAGACATTCGTTGCGATGACATCCCAGCAGGTGAGTGAAACGAAGGACGAACTGACAGCAGAGGATAAGAGCGGAAAAGAAACGACATATCAGCTGACCTTAAAAAATCACAAAGCAGCAAAAGCAACAAGCGTTAATTTTGCAGTGTGGAGTGAACGAAACGATCAGGATGATCTGGTATGGTATGAAGGAAAAAAAACGTCTTCAAATACATGGAGTGCAGAGGCTTCGATCAAGAATCATAAAACAGCCGGAAAATATCTGGTTCATGTATATGGAATTGTAAATGGAAAGCAGATCTTTTTGGATCAGACAACATTTGAAGTTTCAGAAGCGCAGGCAACCCTGGAAGTGGGTACATATGATGTGGAAAAGAAAAGTTTTGAAGTAACTGTCAAAGGCATTTCCTGTAAATCAGGTATCAAGGAAGTCCTGGTTCCGGTATGGAGCAAAGCAAACCAGAGCGATCTTGTATGGCATGAGACGAAAAAGCAGAGTGATGGTTCTTATAAAGTGACGATTAAAGTGCCTTCTGATATCAAAAATGCGAAGTATAATGTTCATGCCTATGTGACCGGGAAAAACGGAGTTCAGTCTTGTGTAGGAGTAACAACAAAGGAAGTAACGAATGAGCAAATTGTTGTATCGGCAAAAGATACAAGCAAGAAAGAAAGTACTTATCAGGTAAAACTGGAAAACCAGGGAAAATATGACAGGATCGATGATGTAAACTTTGCAGTGTGGAGCGTTGCAAATGATCAGGATGATCTGATATGGTATTCTGGCAACAAAGAAAGTGCGAATGTATGGACAGCAGATGTCAGCATATCCAGCCATAAAACGGCAGGGACGTATAATGTTCATGTATATGGAGTTGTTAATGGACAGCAGATAAATTTAGGACAAACTACGTTTGAAGTGTCAAGCCCAAAAGGGAAAACAGAAGTGAGAAACTATAATTCTGTTAAAGGATCGTTTGACGTGATTGTCAAAAATATTTCTTCAAAATCAGGGGTTCAGTCAGTACAGGTTCCGGTATGGAGTCAGCCGGATCAAAGTGATCTGATCTGGTATTCAGCAAAGAAACAGAGTGATGGCACTTACAAAGTAACAGTGGAGTTAAGTAAACATCAAAATCACAAAGGAACCTATAATATCCACACCTATATTACCACAGAGACTGGAATCATGACATTTACGGATGGAATTACATATAATGTGGTCAGCGATTCATCCGACCAGGATGAAGAAAAATTAACTACAATCATGGGGGAGACGGCTACAACTGTTGAACAGATGATGCGCTATTATGAAAGCAGCGGTAATCAATACCCGTCAGAGGCGCTTGGAAAAGGCGGAGCACCGACACTTCGAGATTTCTGTCAGATGTATTACGAAGAAGCTGTGGCGGAAGGTGTAAAAGCTGAGGTGGCTTTTGCACAGGCAATGAAAGAAAGCGCATGGCTTAAATTTGGAGGCATTGTGAAAATCGAGCAGTTTAATTTTGCGGGACTTGGAGCATTGGATGGAAATGCGCAGGGACAGGCAGCGAGTTTTTCTGATGTCCGGACAGGAATCAGAGCTCAGATCCAGCATTTGAAAGCATATGGTTCTGCGGAAGACCTGAAGTCGGCATGCGTAGACCCCAGATTTAAATATGTAACCCGCAACTCAGCAAAATATGTAGAGTGGCTGGGGATTAAGGAAAATCCGGCAGGTGTAGGCTGGGCAAGTGATAAAAATTACGGATATGCGATTGTTGATATGGTGAAAGTGTTGACAAGCAAATAAACAACGATTCGGAAACTATGATTTGAGTTGTTTGAGAAAAAGAACCTTTTATGTGTTAAAGAAGCATAAGAGGTTCTTTTTTAATGAATTTCAGAATATTCTTTCTTTTATGCCTGATTTACGATAAAATACATAGTATAGATTTTAATCAATAGTTATTTTATAAAAAGCTGGGTTAAAAATAAACGGATACGAGGTAAGAGGGTATGGATAGGGAATTGGTAAGTGTTTTAATGGTGAATTATAATAGGGGGACAACAATTGGAGAGAGCATCAAAAGTGTGCTGGCACAGACATATACGGATTTAGAGTTGATTATTGTAGATGATGGTTCAACAGATGATTCCTGTTCCGTGATTGAAAGTATTAAAGATCCGAGAATCAAGTTGTATCGTCTGGAGCAGAATGAGCATATCAGTCATGCGACAAATTATGGATTTCAAAAGGTGACAGGAGCATATCTTGCAAGGATAGACAGTGATGATGTCTGGTATCCCCAAAAGCTGGAAAAACAAATTACGTTTTTAAAGAATAACCCCGAATATAAGATTTGTTTTGCATGGATTGATTTGATTGACGAGTATGGGAATAGCATCAATGAGCAGCAAAAGGAATTGCTAGGTGTGTTTGAAACTACATTTCAGGGGCAGAGCGATTGTTTGCACCGGTTCTTTTTCGGAGGAAACTGTCTGTCACATCCTTCAGTGGTGATGAGAACGGAGTTGATGCGGGAGACAGGAGATTTTAACCTTGCATATATGCAGTCTCATGATTTTGATTATTGGGTGCGAATTGCAAAGAAATACCCAATTTATGTTATGCAGGAAAGACTGTTGGCGATGCGTCGCTTTATTCATGAAAACAGTGAAGTGGAAAATAACAGTAAAACATATGGTCCGAATGTGATCCGTTACGAAAATGAAGCTGCAAATATAAAGCGTCATTTTTTTGAGGATATGGAAGATGAACTGTTTATCAGAACATTCAGGCAGGATTTTAAAAATCCGGAGTCAAGTACAAAAGAAGAATTGGAATGTGAGAAAATATTTTTGCTCTGTAAAACATGTCCGGAATTGCAGAATATCCTGCCCACAGGGTTAGATAATTTTTTGGAGCTGTATCCGAAGTATGCAGAAATATTAAAACAGAAATTTGATTTTACAGTTCATGATTTCTATGATTTCACGGGAAATCGAGTTTATCACAATGAAAGAGAAGAGAATGCAAAACGTAGAGAACAAGAATGTTTGAAAGAAGAACTTCAAAAAGTACACAAGGAATGTGAAAGACTCAAGATGCAGATTGAAGCGTACGAGAATTCGAAAAGCTGGAAAGCTACAGCTCCGTTTAGAAAAATAAAAGCTGTATGGAAAAAATGAGCGATACAATTAAAAATGTTGCATAGATGTTAAAGAAATGTTATAATTCTAAAGAATATATTGGAGGTTAAAATTATGAGAACATATTTAGTAACCGGTGGAGCCGGATTTATTGGATCAAACTACATTCATTACATGTTTAAAAAGTATGACAACGAAATCCGCATCATCAATGTAGATAAGCTGACATATGCAGGAAATCTTGAGAACCTGAAAGATATAGAAGACAGAGAGAATTACACATTTGTAAAGGCGGACATCTGTGATGCAGATGCGATCAACAAGATTTTTGAAGAAAACGAGATTGACAGAGTTGTACATTTTGCAGCGGAAAGTCATGTGGATCGAAGCATTAAGAATCCGGATGTATTTGTAAAGACAAATGTACTCGGGACACTTGTGATGCTCAATGCGGCAAAAGCAGCATGGGAGCTTCCTGACGGAACATTTAAGGAGGGAAAGAAATTCCTTCATGTTTCTACAGATGAAGTGTATGGATCACTGGAAGAAGAGGGAGAATATTTTTATGAGACAACTCCATACGATCCGCACAGTCCATATTCTGCAAGTAAAGCATCATCTGATATGCTGGTAAAATCTTATATGGATACGTATAAATTCCCGGCAAATATCACAAACTGCAGCAATAACTATGGACCGTATCAGTTCCCTGAGAAGTTGATTCCGCTGATCATTAACAATGCTCTGCAGGGCAAGAGTCTTCCGGTATACGGAGACGGAAAGAATGTCAGAGACTGGCTGTATGTAGAAGACCATGCAAAAGGAATTGACATGGTTCAGGAAAAAGGAAGACTTTTTGAGACGTATAATATTGGCGGTCACAATGAAAAACAGAATATTCAGATTATTCATATCATTCTGGATACGTTACAGGAGATGTTGCCGGAAGGAGATCCAAGAAAAGAACTTGTCAGCGAAAAGCTGATCACTTATGTAGAAGACAGAAAGGGTCATGACAGACGCTATGCTATTGCACCAGACAAGATCAAAGAAGAAGTGGGCTGGTATCCGGAGACGATGTTTGAAGACGGTATTCGCCTGACGATCAAATGGTTCTTTGAAAATGAAGAATGGATGAAAAATGTTACAAGCGGTGACTATCAGAAGTATTACGAGGATATGTATCAAGATAAATAAGCAGAACTCGGCAGTATCGAAAGATACTGCTGGTTTGCGTTAAAATATATAATATTAGGAGGAAATACGATGAAAGGTATTATTTTAGCTGGAGGTTCAGGAACAAGGTTATACCCATTAACACAAGTGACAAGCAAACAGCTGTTGCCGATATATGATAAGCCGATGATTTATTATCCGCTCAGTATTTTAATGGAAGCAGGAATCCGGGAGATCCTGATTATTTCTACCCCTGTAGATACGCCAAGATTTGAGGAATTGCTTGGAGACGGAAAGCAGTTTGGAATTCAACTCAGTTATAAGGTGCAGCCGTCACCGGATGGACTGGCTCAGGCATTCTTGCTGGGAGAAGAATTTATTGACGGAGAAAGCTGTGCAATGATCTTGGGAGATAATATTTTCCACGGACATGGTCTGAGTAAGAGATTGAAAGCGGCAGCGGCAAAGGAAGAGGGAGCTACGGTATTTGGATATTATGTGGATGATCCGGAGCGTTTTGGCGTTGTTGAATTTGATCAGGATGGAAAAGCCGTTTCTCTGGAAGAAAAACCAGAACATCCAAAGTCTAATTATGCAGTTACCGGTTTGTATTTCTATGATAACCACGTAGTAGAATATGCGAAGCAGATCAAACCAAGTGCAAGAGGGGAACTCGAGATTACAGATTTGAATAGAATTTATCTGGAAAAAGGAAATCTGGATGTGGCGTTATTAGGTCAGGGATTTACATGGCTTGATACAGGAACACATGAATCGTTGGTCGACGCAACAAATTTTGTAAAGACAGTGGAGACACATCAGAACAGAAAGATTGCGTGTTTAGAGGAAATTGCATACAACAACGGATGGATTGATAAAGAAGAATTGCAGAAAGCATGTGAACTCTATCAGAAAAATCAGTATGGTCGTTATCTGAAAGATGTATTGGATGGAAAGTATATCGATCAGAATTAGAAGCAGGAGGAAAAGACTATTATGGGTAAAATTAAAGTAGAAACATGTGAGATAGAAGGTCTGAAGGTGATCACTCCAACAGTTTTTGGTGATGAGAGAGGTTATTTTATGGAGACCTATAATTATAATGATTATAAAGAAGCAGGAATTGATATGGAATTTGTGCAGGATAATCAGTCATCTTCCAAAAAAGGAGTACTTAGAGGGCTTCATTTTCAGATCAATTATCCACAGGATAAATTAGTGCGTGTAGTGAGCGGAGAAGTTTTTGATGTTGCAGTGGATCTGAGAAAAGATTCTAAAACATACGGACAATGGTATGGCGTACTGTTATCAGCAGAGAATAAAAAACAGTTTTTTATTCCAAAGGATTTTGCGCATGGATTTGTAGTATTGTCTGATTCAGCAGAATTTGCATATAAATGTACAGATTTTTATCATCCGAATGATGAAGGCGGTCTCGCATGGAATGATCCGGATATTGGAATTGAATGGCTGATTCCGGAAGATATGGAACTGACAATTTCTGAAAAGGATCAGAAATGGGGCGGAATTAAAGAATTAAAGAAGTAAGGGGAGCACAACATGATACAGTATGTTAGAAATTTCCAGAAGTTTCGTCCGCTGTTAGGCGAACTCGTTATGAGAGATGTGAAGATTAAATATAGAAAATCTGTACTGGGCGTACTCTGGACATTGCTGAATCCGCTGCTTATGATGGCTGTGCTGTCTATCGTATTTTCTCATTTGCTTCGGTTTAATGTGGAAAACTATCCTGTATACATTTTAAGTGGTCAGGTAATGTACAATTTTTTCTCGGAAGCTACATCAAGTGCAATGACTTCGATTTTAAACAATGCGCCATTGATTAAGAAGGTGTATATTCCTAAATATCTGTTTACTTTTGCACGGATCGCATCCAGTGTGATTAATATTATGGCATCTTTCGCAGCACTGATTTTAGTAATGGTATTTATGCGTATGGAGTTACATTACACGCTGTTTCTGGGGATTATTCCTCTTTTTTGTGTGATTGTGCTTGCAACCGGAGTTGGACTTATACTGGCGACTGCGACTGTAAAATTCAGAGATATCATGCATTTATACGGAGTCTTCCTTACAGCGCTGACTTATTTATGTCCGGTTATTTATCCAATGACATTTTTGTCAGAAGGATCCCTGATCTATACGATTGTAAGTTTGAATCCGCTGACAATCATTATGAATATGTTCCGTGATCTTGTGATTTACGGAGTTATGCCGTCAATCGGAAGCTTTGTGGCCGCGATAGGAATATCCGGAATCGTGTTGGCTATCGGGTTGTATGTATTCTATAAAAAACAGGATACCTTTATCTTGAATCTGTAAAAACATAAAATAAGGAGAAGACTATGGAACAGAGAATTGTGGATGTGGAAAATGTGTCCATAAAGTTTAACCTTTCATCGGAAAAAATAGACAGCATGAAAGATTATTTGGTGAAACGGCTAAAAGGTCAGATATCCTTCGATGAATTCTGGGCACTGCAGGACATCAGTTTTTCCATGAACAGAGGGGATTCTGTAGCATTGATTGGATTAAACGGATGTGGAAAAAGTACGCTTTTAAAGACAATCGCAGGAGTATTAAAACCGACAAAGGGAAGCGTAAAAGTATATGGAAGTATTGCACCGCTTATTGAATTGGGTGCAGGGTTTGACCATGATCTGACAGCTGAAGAAAATATATATTTAAACGGGGCAATTCTTGGATACGGAAGACAGGAGATGCAAAAGCATTATGAGGATATTGTGGAGTTTTCAGAATTGCGGGATTTTATGAATGTGCCGATTAAGAATTTTTCTTCCGGTATGTTGGCAAGACTTGCATTTTCCATTGCGACAATTGGAAACCCGGATCTTTTGATTGTAGATGAGGTGCTTTCTGTAGGAGATTTCCGTTTTCAGGAAAAGTGTGAAAGACGGATACAGAATATGATGAAAGAGGATACCTCTATTTTGTTTGTGTCACACAGTATTGAACAGGTGCAGAAGCTTTGCAAAAGGGCTATCTGGATAGAAAAAGGCCATATTGTAAAAGCAGGAACAACAGAAGAGGTATGTCCGGAATACAGAGAGGCATATCAAGTATAACAGAGAGGCAAAGTTGATGAAAAAATGGAAATATGTAATAGTGGCAATCGTAGGTATTTTGTTTGCCGTTATTTATTCGTTCAGAACCTGGCCGGCAGAAATTTATGATAATAACATTGACAGTACACTTTATACAAATGTGGGAGAGCTGACAGAAGGAAGTAAAGTCAGCCAGCAGTTTACGTGTACACAGAATGGATTAAACAGCCTGGAGTTGACAATGAGTAATCTGGGACAAGAATGTGAAGCGGAGTATGCGTGGACATTGACAGAGACGGAAAGTGAAAAAGTTGTGGCAAAAGGCGAGTTTACAGCTGGTGAAGTAGATAATAGCAAAAATATGGTTTTAAAACTTTCTGAATTGGAAGAAAGTAAAGGAAAACAGTATGTTCTCACAATTGAGACAGAAAGTATAAAATCAGAGCACGGGGTTACTGTTATGACAACGGACCGCAGTCTGAACGAAGACGGAAAGCTGTCGATAAACGGGAAAGAGTCATCGCAGGTGCTTGTGATGAAGGAACAAATGAAATATTTCAATACGGAGACATTTATTGTATTGTTAGGATTGATTGCTTATCTTGTGTTTTTGATCACATTTTTAAACAGACTTTTTAAGTAATCATCAGTTTGGAGGAACAGCATGAATTTCAAATCCTATATTGACGCAATAAAATATAAGAAAATGGGTAATGAATCCTGCTTTATCATTGGCGGCTGGTGTTTTTCGGTTTCGGGAGAAAAAGTTGAGTATCAGGTTTTGATAAATGGGAAAGCAGTGAAATTTGATATACAAAGGATTGCGAGAAGAGATGTCACACAAAAAATGGCGAAATATCAGCCGGAATTGTCGTGTGGATTCTCTATGACCATTCCGGTGAATCCAGAAGTAGAAGCTCCAAAAGCATTGGAGCTTTATGCTGTAAGCGGAAATGAGAAAAAGAAGATTGTGTCATTGAATGAAGCAAAGATAGAGAAGATTACAGATACAAGAAGTATTTCTTATCATTTAGAGTATGTAAGACCAGAAGAAAAAGGAGATGCTGTGAAATACAGCATCGGAGGATGGGCGATTTCTGAAAAAAAGGCGCGGGACATGGAGTATCAAATATTAGATGCGTCAGGTCAGGATGTTGATAAGACAGTCCGTATGGTTAACAGAGATGATTTGTACAAACTTGGAATGGTAGATAAAGAAAAGAAATATTGCGGATTTATTGTGGAATTTCTTGGAGATCAGGATAAAACTTACACATTTGTGATCAGCGATGGATATAATTCTGTAAGAAAAAAAATTGTCTACAAAGAAGTTGTAAAAGCAAACAGAAGATTATCTCAGGTTGGTACTGTAAAGATGATACTGCATAATCTTAATGGAGAGAACATTGTAAAAGGATGTGCATATCTGAAGAAGAATGGAGCTAAAAAGTTGATCAGCCGTCTGAAAAAAGGCGTTCACGTCAATGGAATCCCTTATAGTGAGTGGTATGAAGCTCATAAAGTGACAGAAGAGGAACTGAAAAAACAGAGAAAAAAAGTGTTTGAATATCAGCCGAAATTCAGCATTATCGTGCCGACTTATAACACTCCGATTCCGTTTTTGCGTGAGATGATCGATTCTGTAGTTGCACAGACATATCCGAATTGGGAATTATGTATTGGAGACGGCAGTGAAGGCAATCCGGAATTAGAGCAGGTACTTGCAGAATATGCTGCAAAAGATACAAGAATTAAATATCAGATACTGGAAAAGAATTTTGGAATCGCAGGGAATACAAATGGTGCTTTAGAGCTGGCAACAGGAGAATATGTTGGATTATTTGATCATGATGATATACTTGGTCCAAACGCTCTTTTTGAAGTAACAAAAGCGCTTCAGAAGAAAAAGTATGATATTCTTTACACGGATGAAGATAAGGTGTCAGGTGATCTGTCCGAACATATGGATCCGAATTTTAAGCCGGATTGGAGCCCGGATCTGTTTTATTCGCACAACTATATTACACACTTTTTTGTTGTGAAGAAAGAAATTATAGATAAAATAGGTGGGTTTAGAAGCGAATATGATGGTTCCCAGGATTATGACCTGATGTTCCGCTGTATTGAAAATGCGGAAAGCATCAAGCATATTCCGATGATTTTATACCACTGGAGAATGCATGGCGGATCAGTTGCTGAAAATCCGGCAAGTAAGATGTATGCATATGAAGCAGGGAAAAAGGCGATAGAAGATCATTTCGAGAGAACCGGTGTAAAGGTAAAAGTTGAACATATGCCGTTATGGGGAATGTACCATGTGATTTATGAAACAACGGGAAATCCACTGGTTTCTGTTATTATCCCAAATAAAGATCATACGCAGGATCTGGATACGTGTATTCGCTCATTGTTTGAAAAGAGCAGTTATCGTAATATTGAAATTATTATTGTAGAGAATAACAGTGAAGAGGCAAAAACATTTTCATATTATGAAGAAATACAGAAGAAGTATGAGAATGTAAAAGTTGTAAAATGGGAAAATGAATTTAATTATGCAGCAATCAATAATTTTGGCGTTACATTTGCCAAGGGTGATTACTATCTGTTCCTGAACAATGATACTGAAGTAATCAATGAGACTGCAGTCAGTGAACTTCTTGGCTGCTGTATGAGAGAAGATGTGGGAATCGTAGGAGCAAAGCTCTTATATGAAGATGATACCGTGCAGCATGCAGGAATCGTGCTTGGATTCGGGGGCTTTGCAGGGCATGTGTTTACCGGACTTGATAAAGATGATTACGGCTACATGGTAAGACCGAGAATCAACTGTAATTATAGTGCGGTAACAGCGGCATGTATGATGGTAGACAGAAAAGCATTTGAAGAAGTAGGCGGATTCAGAGAAGAATTCAAGGTAGGATTAAATGATGTTGATTTCTGTTTGAAGGTTCGGGAAACCGGAAAACTGGTAGTTTACAATGCGCACTCTTTATGGCATCATTATGAGTCAAAATCCAGAGGATATGAGGATACACCTGAAAAAATCCGAAGATTTGAAGGTGAGATTGCTCTGTTCCAGAAATATTGGGGAGACCTTTTGAAGAAAGGAGATCCATATTACAATAAAAACTTCCCGATTGAATACGGTCCGTTCCGTTTGGGATGATTTTGAGAAATATGCAAATAGTTGCAAGCTGAGACTGCGAAGGAGGACAATTTATGAAAGCATTAGTAACAGGAGTAAAAGGTCAGCTTGGCCATGATGTTATGAATGAACTCGCAAAGCGGGGATATGAAGGTGTTGGTGTAGATGTTGAAGAGATGGACATCACAGATGCAGCAGCAGTAGATTCTGTCATTCGTGAGGCAAAGGTAGACAGCGTTGTTCACTGCGCAGCATGGACGGCAGTGGATGCAGCGGAAGACAATGAAGAAATGTGCAGAAAAGTCAATGCTGAAGGTACTGAGAATATTGCAAAAGTATGTAAGGCACTTGATATCCCGATGATCTATATCAGTACAGATTACGTGTTTGAGGGAGAAGGAACACGTCCGTGGGAGCCGGATGATAAAGTAACACAGCCGCTGAATATTTACGGACAGACCAAATATGAGGGAGAACAGGCTGTGGAACGTCTCCTGGACAAATATTATATTGTCCGCATCGCTTGGGTTTTTGGTGTGAATGGAAAGAATTTTATCAAGACCATGCTGAATCTGGGAGAGACACATGATACTCTGACAGTTGTGGACGATCAGGTAGGAACTCCGACGTATACTTATGATCTTGCCAGACTGCTTGTGGATATGCTGGAAAAAGATGCTTATGGAAAATATCATGTGACAAATGAAGGGGGATATATCACCTGGTATGAATTTGCAAAAGAGATTTTTGCGCAGGCAGGAATGGATGTCAATGTAGTTCCGGTGACAAGCGACAAATTTCCGGCAAAGGCAAAACGCCCTCACAACAGCAGAATGGACAAATCTAAACTTAAGAAAAACGGCTTCACGCCGCTTCCGACCTGGCAGGATGCATTGAAAAGATATTTGTCAGAAATCCGTTAAGGGGGGAATGGGAGTATGAAGAAAAAATATGTATTGGGAATTTTGACAGCGGTTGTGCTGATGTTTGGAATTACAGCCTGTGAAAAAACAGAAGAGCCGGCTCCAGAGCAGAGTGCAACACAGGAAGAACAGAAAGAGGATCAGGACAATGATACATCTGATCAGGATGTCAATCAGGACGGACAGAATGAACAAGACCAGACACAGCAGGAGCAGACAGAAAACACGCAGGATGTAAATAATCTGGGAGCAGGAACAATTACTGTGTATGCCCAGAACAAGGATGTGTCCGGCTTTGATAAAAAAGAGGTTTCGCTTGAGGCAATCACACCGGAAACTGTTCTTTCTCAGTTGGCAGCAGCCGGAGTTCTTCCATCGGATACCACAGTTCTAAGTTTTACAAAGAAAGAAAAGGATGGAGAACAAGTCATTGATCTGGATCTTTCCGAAAAGTTTGGAACTTACATGAAAGAGATGGGGTCTTCTGCAGAATATTTGGTGATCGGAAGCATCTGCAATACGTATTTGGACGTTTACCACTGTGCAAAAATTCACATTACCGTAAACGGAGAGATGCTTGCCACAGGGCACGCGGAGTATCCGGGCTATATGACAAGATTTTCTTAAAAAAGAGTAAAAAGCACCCTGTAAGGGGATCCGGCAGTATGTGCAGGCTTCCCTTACAGGGTGTTTTCTATTTATGCAATAATTTTCTTTTCAGCCAGTCGGCCGCATAACCGAATGTGTGGCGTATCAGGGCAAATTCGATCCGGATATAGCTGCCTAGATGCTCCATCCGAAACGGAACCTTGCGGCATTTGGACAGACCATGGATTCCTTCTTTGATTCCGTTTTTGTAATCTGTTCCAAATCCGATTTTGCAGAAAAATAAATATTTCACCAGATATCCCAAAAGTAATGGGATGAAATTCAGGATCAGCTGCAAAAGCGGCATATTTTTGTAATTCAGCCAGACACTGTTGCGGGCGGATAGTTTCACTTTAAAAGTGTTATATTTGGAACCGCTCGTTCCGCTTCCGACGTGGTACACAAGAGCGGAAGCGCAGAACCGGTTTTTATAGCCGTAGATCATGGCACGGTAACCAACATCGATATCTTCCAGATAGGCAAAATGGCTTTCGTCAAAGAAGCCGATTTTATCAAACACGCTTCGTCTGTAGATAGCAGCTCCGGCACAGGCCGTAAATACCGTATCATCTTCGGTGTAATTCGAAACCGGTCGTCCGGCTCCCCGGCATACACCCCAGCCCATCAAGGTATAGAGATCTCCTGCGCTGTCGATCAGATCGGGGTGATACATCTGGATCATCTTGCTGCTCACAGAAAAAATCCGGTCAGAGACCTCGATCGCCCGGAGCATCTCTTCGACATAACGAGAATCCACGGTTGTATCATTGTTTAAAAGAATGACGTACGGGGTATCTGCGTGACGTATCCCTTCATTGACCGCACGGCTGAATCCATAATTAGAATCCAGGGCCAGCACTTCGATATCAGGGTAAGTCTGTTCCATATATTCCAGACTTCCGTCCGTGGAGGCATTGTCCACGATCAGGATCTTGAAATCCCGGCAAGTCTGTTCATTTAAAGAAGCCAGACAGGGCTCCATAAAATGTTTTCCGTTATAATTGGGAATAATGATAGTAACTTTCATGTGCTCCTCATTTCTATTACTGCTGTAATTTATTTCGCGAATGTATTATATCAAATTCGGTTCTGTTTTTCTATACAAACATATGTTTATTAAAAATTACGAAAATATTACGGAAAAATGAATAAAATACTGTTAAAATCAAGTTTGTGCTTGTCCATTGAAATAAAGTATTGTATTATATCATAGATAATGTGTTTTTATAAGTAAGTTAGCGGAAGGTCGTATTATGATAAAAGAAAATCAGAAATTATTAAACCGTATTCAGGTTGTGCTGGATGCAGGAGTGATCATTGTAGCATATGTGCTGTCCTGGTATATCCGTTTTCGGAGCGGATTATTTGACCTGGATCCATGGTATCTGTCACTGAGAGAGTATATGAAGGTACTGTTCTTTCTGGTGCCGTCCTATTTAATCCTGTATTACGCATTTCAGCTCTACACGCCGAAGCGGGTACAGGGAAGAAGGCTGGAAGCCTGGCATGTAGTACAGGCGAATGTGATCGGCCTGATGGGTGTGACCATGGTATTTTTCCTTGCAAAGCTTTCAGACAGATATTCCAGATGGGTAGTATTTATCTTCTGCTTTGTCAATATTACCATGGAAGTATTCGCCAGAAATATGGTGAGGATGGTTTTGCGCAAGGCGAGAAAGAACGGATATAATCAGAAACATATGATTCTGGTTGGCTACAGCCGCGCGGCAGAGCAGTATATTGACCGGATTCTTGCAAACCCGGAGTGGGGATATGCTGTGCGGGGAATTCTGGATGACCACCAGCCGAGAGGAATGGAGTATAAAGGGATCAAGGTGATCGGGAGTATCGACAATCTGCTGGTCATTCTTCCGCAGAATCAGATCGATGAGATTGCGATCACACTGGGACTGGATGAGTATCACAAGCTGGAATATATTGTAAATATGTGTGAAAAATCAGGTGTGCATACAAAGTTTATTCCGGATTATAACAATATCATTCCGACAAAACCATATACAGAAGATATTCAGGGACTTCCTGTGATCAACATCCGTCATGTACCACTTAATAATGCTTTAAATAAGTTTGTGAAGCGCGCAGTGGACATTTTTGGTGCAATCGTTGCGATCATTCTTTTTTCACCTGTGATGCTGGTTGTATCTGTGCTGATCAAGCTGACTGCACCGGGACCGCTGATTTTTAAACAGGAGCGGATCGGGCTGCAGAACAAGCCGTTCTACATGTATAAGTTCCGTTCCATGATCGTACAGAAAGAGAGCGAAGAGAAGAAGGGCTGGACGACAAAAGATGATCCGAGAGTGACTCCGGTAGGAAAATTTATCCGGAAGACCAGCATTGATGAGCTTCCACAGCTATTCAATGTGCTCAAAGGAGATATGAGCCTGGTTGGTCCGAGACCGGAGAGACCATTGTTTGTAGAAAAGTTTAGGGAAGAGATTCCAAGATATATGATCAAGCATCAGGTGCGTCCGGGACTGACCGGATGGGCACAGGTGAATGGCTATCGTGGAGATACTTCGATCCGGAAGCGGATTGAGTGTGACCTGTATTATATTGAAAACTGGACGTTGGGACTGGATTTTAAGATTATCCTGCTGACGTTCCTGAAAGGCTTTATCAACAAAAACGCATACTAAAACGGAGGCGGATCTATGTTTCGCAGAAGAGAGCGAATATCGCTGCAGCAGAGAAAACGATTGAATAAAAAAAGACAAAGGCGGGGAATCCTGTTTTTGGTCCTGGAATTTCTGATACTTGCGGTTCTTGTTTTGGCGGCATTTATGATGTACAAGCTGGATCATCTCAACCATAATACACTGGATGAGAGCAGCCTGGAACTACATGAGACACCGAAGGAATACACGAATGTGGCATTGTTCGGGTTGGATTCCAGAGACGGAGAGCTAAGTGGCGGCGTGAGAAGTGACAGTATTATGATTGTCAGCATCAACAATAAGACCGGAGATGTAAAGATCATTTCCGTATATCGGGATACGCTGATAAAGCAGCAGGATGGTTCTTATGAGAAAGCAAATGCGGCGTATTCCTTTGGAGGTCCGCAGGAGGCAGTGGCAATGCTCAACCGGAACCTGGATCTGGATATTACAAAATATGCTTCTGTAAATTTCAATTCGCTTGCAGATATCATAGATATCCTGGGTGGGGTGGAAGTAGAGCTGACCAGTGAGGAAATATTCTGGCTGAATGGATATACGGCAGAAACCTCACAGGTGGTAGGACGGCAGACACATACCCTGGATGAGAATTCTCCGGGAGTTCACAATCTGGATGGAATACAGGCAGTTTCATATACCAGGATCCGTTATACAGCCGGAGATGACTTTAAGCGTGCAGAGCGCCAGAGAATCATATTGCAGAAGATGATTCAGAAGCTGAAGACAGCAGGACCGGTAAAATGGAATAAGATTCTGGATCAGGTACTGCCGGAAATATCAACGAATATGACGACACCGGATATCATGAAACTGGGACTGAATATATTCCGATACAAAATTGGAGAGACAAAAGGCTTTCCGTTTGATATTACGACCAGTGAAAATGTCATTGGACTGGAAGGCTCTTATGCGGTTGCGATCGGACATGCGGACAATGTAAGACAGCTCCATGAGCAGCTTTTTGGAGAGACTGGATACCAGCCTTCGGACGAAGTACAGCAGATCAGTCAGGATGTGGCTTATCTGACGGGGGTTTATCCGGAAAATTATGCACAGTAGCGAAAGAGGAAAAGAATGTTACGAAAAATGATCGCAGACAGAAAAATCGAATATAGTTCTTATACTTTAGTTTATGCGGCAGCGGTATTGGCTGCAAAGGCACATCTGGATTATGTGACTGCAGTACTTCTGATGGCAGAGGCAATGTTTTTGTTTATATGGAATTTTAGAAAGACAAAAAATCTTGTGGATATGCGGGGGCTTTTTACGCTGGCATGGGTAGGCGGAGAAGGCATCGCATGCCTGAAGCTCAGCAGGCTGCAGAGTGACTGGAGCAATGTGACATGGCTGACCTTTTTTCTGATCTATGTGTGTTTCAATCTGGGATATGATCTCTGGCTTGGCCGTTTTTCGAAAGAACAGAGGCAGGAAGTAAAAAGAGATGAGATCTCGGCAAAGCGGATTCTGATCTGCATCTTCGGACTGATGGCAGCTTCCATTGCATGTTTTACGTTGGAGGCAGTGGTGGTAGGTTATATTCCATTGTTCAATTCAGCGCCTCATGCATATTCTTATTTTCATATTTCGGGAGTGCACTATTTTACAATCAGCTGCATTTTGATTCCGGCACTGACTGTATTGTATACCAAGGTTACAGAAAAAATTTCGGTCAGGACATGGATACTTTTAATTGCAGGAAACCTGACGGCAGTGGCGATTCCTATTTTATGTGTCTCCAGATTTCAGCTGTTGTTTGCGGTTGGCTTTGCGGCAGTGATGTATCTGATGTTGTATAAAAAAATCACATGGAAGATGATCGTCACAGGTTTATTGATCATGATTCCAGTGTATGTACTTCTGACAGTTGCAAGACGGCATAATGTGACTTATTTAAATGGAATTTTTGAGATGAAAAATTCCAAAATGCCGATTTTTATTACACAGCCTTATATTTATGTAGCCAATAATTTTGAGAATTTTAACTGTATGGTAGAGCAGTTGACAGCGCACACATGGGGACTGCAGATGCTGTTTCCGTTTTTTGCACTGACGGGATTGAAATTTGTATTTCCACAGCTGGTGACAATTCCGGATTTTGTCACAAAAACAGAGCTTACGACGTTAACGATGTTTTATGATGCCTACTATGATTTTGGAATCATCGGAACCGCTTTGTTTGCGTTTATAATCGGTCTGACTGCAGCAGCAGTTTCAATTCCGGTGCGTCAGAAGAAAAATCCGATGACGTATATGTTTTATGGACAGATTGCGATTTATCTGGGGCTTGCCTTTTTTACGACCTGGTTCAGTAATCCGACGACCTGGTTCTGGCTGGCACTGACTTTGATGATGTACTGGTTTGTCGGATATCGCAGGAAAGGAAAAGGTTCACATGGAAGGAAATAGAACAGTGGATGTGCTGATCCCTACGTATAAGCCGGATCAGAGATGCGTACAGCTGGTAAAACGTCTGTTAAGCCAGAGTGTTCAGGTCAATCGGATCTATCTGATCGATACAGAGAGCGGGATCTTTCCAAAAGAGTTGTATACGATTTCTGACAGAGTCAAGATCCACCGGATTCTGCCGGAAGAGTTTGATCACGGTGGTACGAGAAATCTGGGAGCTGAGATGTCAGATGCGGAGATTCTTGTCTACATGACCCAGGATGCTATGCCGGCGGATCAATTTCTGATCGAGCGTCTGCTTTACGGATTTTCGTATGAAAACGTAGCAGCAGTTTATGCAAGACAGCTGCCGGCAGCGGATTGTCAGTTTATTGAGCGCTATACAAGAGAATTTAATTATCCGAAAACCAGCAGATTGAAATCCAAAGAAGATCTTTCCAAACTGGGAATCAAAACCTATTTCTGCTCTAATGTCTGTGCAGCATACCAAAAGGATGTATACGAAAGGCTTGGAGGATTTGTACGAAAAACGATTTTCAATGAAGACATGATCCTGGCAGGCAGGATGATTCAGGCGGGATGGAAGATTTATTATGCGGCAGATGCAAAAGTGATCCATTCTCACAATTATAACTGCAGACAGCAGTTTCACCGGAATTTTGACCTGGCGGTCTCACAGGCAGATCATCCGGAGATTTTTGAAGGAGTACCTTCTGAAGGAGAAGGGATACGTCTGGTGAAGGATACAGCAAAATATCTGTTGAAGTCGGGCAGACCATGGCTTCTGGTATCTCTTGTATGCAAGAGCGGGTGGAAGTACATAGGATATAAACTGGGGAAAAATTATAAGAAACTGCCCCGGTGGCTGATTTTGAAATGTACGATGAATCCACGATACTGGAGAGAAACTTGAAATTCACAGTTTTTTCATTGATGTTTGAAGGAAAATATTGTATGATGTTAAAGTGCATATTTTAGGCAATCTATGATGTATGCCATGAGAAAGGATAGAATTATGGGAGATACAAGAAGGCGTTCGAGAGCAGTAATGTCCGGAGCGGACAGAAGAAGTTCTCAGAGGTCGGGGCAGCCGCGCCGCCGTCCGGAGCAAAGAAATCAGATGGGAGACGACAGGGACAAAACGCAGAGACAGCGGTCCGCCCAGAGAAAACGACCGTCCGGCAGCACTTCTGCCAATGGAAGGCGGTCTGCGAACGGAAGACCTTCACAGAAGGGGCGTTCGAGAAAGCGGGCAAAGAGAGGATTTGCATCCTGGTCTACAGGGAAAAAAGCAGTGGCGATTCTGATGGGGGTTCTGATCCTGCTGATTACAGCAACCGTTGCAGTGGTTGCGGCAAAATGGGGAAAAATTGGCGGTGTTGCATTAAATCCGGATAAGCTTGCGATTTCGGAGGAAGCAGAGATCAGCGGTACCGGTTACCTGACTGTTGCACTGTTTGGTCTGGATACGCGTGAGACAGATGAGGAGATGGGATCCCGAAGTGATACGATTATGGTGGCGTCTCTGAACCGTGAGACAAAGGAAATCAAGCTGGTTTCTGTGTACAGAGATACGCTTCTGCAGCTTTCAGATGGAACTTACAATAAAGCGAATGCAGCATATGCTTACGGCGGTGAAGAAGAAGCGGTTGCTATGCTCAATAAGAATCTGGATCTGAATATTGAGCACTATGTGTCAGTGGATTTTTCCGTTTTAGTTCATGTGATAGATGCCCTTGGCGGAATTGATATTAATGTAGAAGAAGCGGAAAATGGCATGGACATCATTCCGTATCTGAACAACTATGTTGTAGAAGTGATTAAAAATACAGGAGTGGATTCAGCTCCGTTTACGCAGTTAGGACAGCAGCATTTGAATGGAGTACAGGCAACGGCTTATGCCCGTCTCAGATACGGCGGCGGTGACGATTATAAGCGAACAGAGAGACAGCGGCAAGTACTGGAGCAGATTGCGATAAAAGCGCAGAAAGCAAAACTTTCCACGATCAACAAGATCATTGATAAGGTGTTTGACAACGTGAAGACGAATTTTACACTGACGGAGACGATTGCTTATGCAAAAGACGTGAAGTCTTATAAATTTGGAGAGACGCAGGGATTTCCGTATGAAAGTACAACGGCTGATCTTGATGTTGGAAATTCTGTTGTAGCGACAGATCTGGCATCCGATGTGACGAAGCTGCACCAGTTCTTATTTGGAGAGAACGATTATACACCGTCTTCTACGGTACAAAGTATCAGTGAGGATATTTCCAACTCCACGTATGATACGGGAGAATCTTACGATACAGAATATGATGAGTATGGATATTCTCAGGATTATTCCGGATATGACAGCGGCTACACAGATAACAGTTATGGAACTGGCGGATATCAGGACAGTGGCTATGGAGATGGCAGCTCTGGTAATGGGTATACAGAAGATACCGGCGGTGATTATGTACCTCCGTCAGATGGCGGCGGTACAGATAGTGGAAGCAGCGACAGTAATTCCCAGATACCGGATACCGGAACCGGCGACAGTGGTGATACCGGTGGAGAGAGCTTAGAATAAGGGAAAAACAGTTTTTATTTATACGAAGAAAAGTCGAGAGACAGGAAAGAGGAGATGTACATGAAGTCGTTGAAAAAGATAGGGATTCTTTTGTTTGCAGTGTGCTTTCTGATGCTGTATCCTTCAGTGTCTGTACATGCGGCAGAAGGAACGCTTCAGTTTTCGGATCCTACAGCAAAAGTAGGAGAGGATGTTACAGTCAAAGCTAAGATCAGTACTGGTGGAGAAGCAATCGGGGATGGTTTTGTCACAGTAACATATGACAAAGCAGCACTGGAGTTTGTCAGCGGAACCAATGCAACCGGTGGGGACGGAACGGTGAAGCTGGAGGCTACCGGGGATGGAACTGTTTCAGAGCTGGAGTATACCATGGTCTTTAAAGCGCTGAAAGAAGGAGCAACAAAGCTGGAGGTGTCAGATTATACCTCTTATCTGTATTCTGATGAAACTTTAAATCTGACAACAGGTGATTCCACAGTTACCGTGGAGGCAGGGGACGGAACATCGTCAGAGAGCTCAGCAGGGACCACTGCGGTGGCCACAGGAACGGGAAGTGTAGAGATCGACGGAGTCACATACACAATTTACAATGATTTTTCCGACGCGCTTGTTCCGGACGGATGCAGCAGAACTACGATGGAGTATAACGGAGAAACTGTAAACGCGATTTTGCAGGAAACTTCCGGAAAGTATTTTGTGTATCTGGTTGAGGGAGACAAAGACCCAGTGATGGCACTTTACAATGAAAAAGATAACTCATTTGCGATTACAGAGATGGTGTCCATTACAGATTCCAGTTATATCTTTTTGTTGGGAACAAATGATGGAAAAGGACTGCCGTCTCAGTTTAAGAAAACAAAACTGACAGTCGGCACACTGACTTTCCCGGTATGGCAGAATTCAGAGAGTGAGGACTTTTATCTGATGTATGCGATGAACGAATCAGGAGAGGAATCGTTCTACCAGTATGATACAAAGGATGAAACGTACCAGAGATATCCAGTCACAGATGTAAAAGAAAAGAGTACAAGTTCTTCGACAACACTGATAGATAAAGTAAAAAACTTTCTTCAGGATCAGGTGCTGATTGTTGTAGCAGCAGCCTGGGCGGTTATTTTAATTTTGATCATCATTATTATTGTAGTCGGCGTGAAATTACGCAGAAGAAATGAAGAACTTGATGAATTCTACGATGAGCATGAATCCATCGGGAATTCAAAAGGAAGTCGTGCAGTTGTTGAGAAAAAATCTCGTAAACAGTTCAAAGGATATCAGGACGAAGAGGATGATTTTGTAGATGACTTCGAAGACGAAGAGGAAACAGATGACGAAGATCCTGATGAATACGAAGAGTACGAAGATGATGACGAATATGGGGAAGATGATTACGACACATACGAGGACGATTCGGATGAATATGAGGATGATTTTGAAGAGTACGACGATGACGAGTATGAAGATGATGATTATGACGACGAATACGATGAGTATGAGGACTATGATGAAGAAGAGGATGATGTTCCAGAGTATCAGCCAAAACGAAGATCGTCTGCTCGTGAAGAAAAAGACAGCTATGATGTAGATTTTATAGATTTATAAGAAATTGGGGCAAACAACAGGGAGAGTCTGTGGTATGCCCCGATTTTATTTATAAATAGTCACTTTAAGGAGAGTATAAGGAGGAGAAAGATATGTGTGGAATTGTAGGATATGTAGGAGAAAAGCAGGCAGCGCCGATTTTGCTGGATGGATTATCAAAGCTGGAATACAGAGGATATGACTCAGCCGGAATTGCAGTCTATGACGGAGCAGAGATTCAGACAGAAAAATCAAAAGGTCGTTTAAAGGTGCTCAGTGAACTGACACATGACGGACAGACAATGCCGGGAACAATCGGGATCGGTCATACCAGATGGGCAACACATGGTGAACCGTCAGATGTAAATGCACATCCACATTATAACAAAAATAAAAATATTGTTGTTGTGCACAATGGAATTATTGAAAACTATTTGAAACTCAAACAGAAGCTGGAGAAAAAAGGGTATGAGTTTGTGTCGGAGACAGATACCGAAGTACTGGCACATCTTCTGGATTACTATTATCAGGGAAACCCTCTGCAGGCGATTACAAAGGTAATGCATCGAGTAGAAGGGTCCTATGCACTTGGGATCATGTTCCAGGATCATCCGGATGAACTTTATGCAGTGCGAAAAGACAGTCCGTTGATCGTGGGAGAGACAGAAAACGGATGTGTGATCGCATCCGATGTTCCGGCAGTGCTGAAATATACAAGAGATGTATATTTTATTGAAAATGAAGAGATTGTACGTATGGAAAAAGATTCGATGCAGTTTTTCAATGTAGATGAAGAAGAAATCAAGAAAACTCCTGAGCATATTGAGTGGGATGCCAATGCAGCAGAAAAAGGCGGATATGAGCATTTTATGCTGAAAGAGATGTATGAGCAGCCAAAAGCAATTCTGGATACGTTTTCACCGCGCATCAAAGGAAATGATATCGTGATCGAAGAGCTTGGGATGTCTGATGAGGAAATCAAGGCAATCCGCAAAATCATGATCGTGGCCTGTGGATCTGCATATCATGCGGGAGTTACTGCAAAATATGTGATGGAAGGAATGGCTCGGATTCCGGTGGAAACAGATCTGGCTTCTGAGTTCAGATACCGTGATCCGATCATGGGGGACGGAACATTGGTTGTGATCATCAGCCAGTCAGGAGAGACTGCAGATTCTCTGGCGGCACTGCGTGAAGCAAAGCAGAGAGGGGCAAAGGTACTTGGAATTGTCAATGTTGTCGGAAGTTCTATCGCAAGAGAGGCAGATAATGTCATGTATACATGGGCGGGACCGGAGATTGCGGTTGCGACAACAAAAGCATACTCCAGTCAGTTGATCGCATTGTATCTGCTGGCCATGAAATTTGCATTTGTGAGAGGGAAAATCACAGATTCGGAAATGCGGGGATATATTGAAGATCTTCAGAAACTTCCGGAGCAGGTGGAGCTGTTATTAAATAACAAGAATCGCATCCAGAAGTTTGCCAACCGTTATCTGGCAGCGAGAGAAGTATTCTTTATCGGAAGAGGAATCGATTATGCGATTTCCATGGAAGGATCTCTGAAATTAAAAGAGATTTCTTATATCCATTCAGAGGCATATGCTGCGGGAGAATTGAAACACGGAACCATTTCTCTGATCGAAGAGGGAACACTGGTAACAGCGATTCTTACACAGAAAGAGCTGTACAAAAAGAGCATCAGCAATATCGTGGAAGTAAGGACCAGAGGAGCATTTGTTCTTGCCATTACAAATGAAGGAAATCATGAGATTGAAAAAGCGGCAGATTACGTTGTATACATTCCGCAGACCAATCGATATTTTGCAAATTCTCTGGCGATCATTCCGCTTCAGCTGTTCGGATATTACATTTCCGTCGGAAGAGGATGCGATGTGGATAAACCGAGAAACCTGGCAAAATCTGTAACAGTAGAATAAATAAAGCTGGTTTCAAGAATTGTTAAAGGATTGAACACAGTTTCATCACAAAAGGACGGTATGATAGCAGTATAAAATACAAGAGAAAGAAGGAATTGATATGGAGAATCAATACAATTATTACCATTCTGAGGAACCGCAGAATGATTCATCTTATAGCAGTCAGCCGAACCCGGAGCATCATGAAAAACCAAAAAAGAAGATGCCAAAGGCCGTTGTGGTGACAGGATGCGCGTTGCTGTTCGGAGTGGTTTCAAGTGCCACATTTTTAACAACAAATGTAGTCGGAAACAAAGTGCTGGGACTGGATCAGAAGGCTGCAAAAGAAGTATCTAATACAACACAGAATAAAGCGACACTGACGAAGACGTCCAGTGTAGTTACATCGGATGTTTCCAGTGTTGTGGAATCTGTGATGCCATCCATTGTATCCATCACAAATATGAGTGTTCAGCAGGTGCAGAGCTTCTTTGGAGGAACCTCCCAGCAGGAAGTGACCAGTGCAGGAACAGGAATTATCATTGAAAAGACAGATTCAGAGCTTTTGATCGTTACAAATAATCATGTCGTTGCAGACAGCAATCAGCTGACAGTGACATTTGACGATCAGAGCAGTGTGGAAGCAGATATCAAAGGAACAGATTCCGCACATGATCTGGCTGTGATCGCAGTTCAGCTGGATAAGATTTCGGATGATACACTGGACAAAATTTCAGTAGCGACACTTGGAGATTCTACAAAATTGAAAGTAGGAGAACCTGCCATTGCAATCGGAAACGCACTGGGATACGGACAGTCCGTTACAACAGGAGTGATCAGTGCAACAGACAGAGAGAGCCAGACAACAGACAGTGCAACAGGAGAGACAACAGGATCTTCTGATGTAAAACTGATTCAGACAGATGCAGCGATCAATCCTGGAAACAGTGGAGGAGCTCTTGTGAATGCAAATGGAGAAGTCATTGGAATCAACTCTGCAAAACTGATCGGAGAGAATGTAGAAGGAATCGGTTATGCAATTCCAATCTCAGATGTCACAGACATTATTACAAACCTGATGAATCAGGAGACAAAGACAAAAGTATCTGAGGCAGAGAGAGGATATCTCGGAATTACAGGACTGGATGTAGAAGATTCTGATTCTCAGCGTTATGGAATGCCGACAGGTGTTTATATTTCCGAAGTATCACGCGGAGGCGGAGCAGCTGATGCAGGAATTACAAAAGGAAGTATCATTGTAGGATTCAACGGAATCACAATTGACAGTATGGAGTCATTGCAGGAGCAGCTCCAGTACTATAAGAAAGGCGAAAAGGTAACACTGACGCTTCAGGTTCCCGGAGATGGTGGAGAATATCAGGAACAGACAGTTGATGTGACATTGGGAAGCAAAGCTCAGTAAAAAAGATAACATGTAAAAAGCGGAAGCAAATAGTCAGGCTTCCGCTTTTTTTGTGGCTGTAATAAAGCAATGGAAAAGTCGCCGCATCTTTTCGCTGCTTCGAAACATACATTCCGGATGCCACTGAACTCCAATGGCAAAAGGATGAGAAGAATGCTCGATGGCTTCTATCGTCTGATCCGGGGCAAGAGCGCTGACTTTCAAATTAACTCCCGGTCTGTCGATCGCCTGATGGTGGAAGCTGTTGACGTAAACAGAGCGGCCAAGACAGGAAAAGAGTCTGGAAGACCTTTCAATCCGGACAGGATGGCTGACATCACTGCGGGAGTCAGATCGCTGCATATGATCAAGAGATTCTCCTGGTTGGTATCGGATATCCTGAAACATGGTTCCTTGACAGGCGGTATTGAAAATCTGCATTCCACGGCAGATGGAAAATACAGGCTTTGTAGAAGACAGAATCAGCTTCATCAGGCGGATCTGAAATAGATCCAGTGTGATATTGGTGTTTCCGATGCCTTCTCTGGGTTCTTGACCAAATAACAAAGGCGTGATATCATTTCCGCCGCAGAAGAGAAAACCATCGCACAGCCGTAAATATTGTTGAAGCATGGAATCTGAGCGGATCAGCGGAAGCAGGATGGGGATGCCACCGGAATACCGGACAGACTGAATATAAGGATTGGATACAAACTGGCGGTTGTCCGACAATCCGCAGACAACAATGCCGATCAGAGGTTTTGCAGATTCAGATTTCATTTTTGCGTCTCCTGTCATATAATAGTGGTGGTTTTAGCATATGTAAAAAAAGAAGAGCTTATACGTAAATCAGGAACAAAAAAGGAGAGGAAAATGAGAAAATGGATCGATATGCACTGTGATACATTGAGTAAGCTGCTGCCGGCAGAAACGCTGGAAGAGAACAGTCTTTGTGTGGATCGAAAGAGAATGGAACAGACCAAAATGCTGGCTGAATTTTTTGCCTGTTTTGTATACGTGCCAGATGGAAAGTGGGAAGAAGCATACCAGAAGGTGATGGAGATGGTTGCCCGTATGGAGTGTGAGACAAAAGAAAATAAGAAATTAAAGCTTATAAAAACAGCAAAAGATTTAGAATATGCAGAACGGGAGGAACTCAATCTGGCACTGCTGACCGTGGAAGAAGGCGGCGTTTTAAATGGAAACAGAAACCGCCTTGAAGAACTGTATCAGAGAGGTGTCCGCCTGATCACACTGACATGGAATTATGAAAATTGCATCGGATATCCGAACAGCAGAAATGCACAGGAGATGCAAAAGGGATTGAAATCTTTTGGAAAACAGATGGTAGAAGAAATGAACGAAAGAGGAATGCTGGTGGATGTTTCTCACTTGTCAGACGGTGGCTTTTGGGATTGTATCCGGCTGAGCAAAAAACCGATTATAGCGTCTCATTCTAATGCCCGCGCACTTTGTGCGCACCCGCGAAATCTTTCGGATGAGATGCTTTGTGCACTCGGGGAATGCGGAGGTGTTGTGGGACTTAATTTTTATCCGCAGTTTTTACAAAGCGATCGGTCAGCGGAGGTTTTGGATATTGCAAAGCATGGGATGCATATCCTGCAAAAAGCCGGAGAGGATTCTGTGGCACTGGGAACAGATTTCGATGGATTTGAGGCAGGGCAGAACTGGCTTCGCGGGATTGAAGAGATCGAGTGTGTATGGGATGCTTTGAAAAAGGCAGGAATGACGGAACGTCAGCTGGATAAGCTTTCGTATCAGAATGTCAAAAGAGTGCTTGAGGAAGTGCTTTAAATATTTCTCAAAACAAAGTCTGGTTATCGGCAGGAGAATCTGGTACAATAGGAAAGATTGAAACTACAAAGGAAAAGGATAGGGAGGATTTTTCAATGGAAAATCAGAAAATCATTCAGGTGGAAGAAAAAGTGCCCTTTAAGATGCTGCTTCCACTGAGTATTCAGCACATGTTTGCCATGTTCGGGGCATCCGTGCTTGTTCCGTTTGTGTTCGGGATCAACCCGGCAGTTGTACTGTTTATGAACGGAATCGGAACACTGCTATTTATCTTGATCACAAAGGGAAAAGCTCCGGCATATTTAGGTTCCAGTTTTGCATTTCTTGCTCCGGCAGGAGTTGTGATCAGCAAATGGGGATACGAGTATGCGCTGGGTGGATTCGTTGCAGTCGGATTTCTGGGCTGCATTCTGGCGCTGATCATCTATAAGTTCGGGTCTGACTGGATCCATGTAGTACTGCCGCCGGCAGCCATGGGACCGGTTGTTGCACTGATCGGTCTGGAACTGGCAGGAACTGCGGCATCCAATGCAGGATTAAAAGACGAGGTGATCGATCCGAAAAATGTGATTGTATTTCTTGTAACTTTAGGAGTTGCAGTGCTTGGATCAGTGGTATTCCGTAAGTTTTTTGCGGTAATTCCGATTCTGATCGCGATCATTGCCGGATATGTGGCCGCTGTTATCTGTGGAATTGTCGATTTCTCAAGTGTGAGTACGGCGTCCTGGCTGGCAATTCCGAATTTTTCTGCACCGAAATTCAAGTGGGAGGCAATCGTCATCGTGCTGCCGGTTCTTCTTGTGATCGCTTCCGAGCATATCGGACATCAGATCGTGACGAGTAAGATCATCGGCAGAGACTTGCTGAAGGAACCTGGACTTCACCGTTCTCTTTTTGCAGATAACTTTTCCACTATGATCTCCGGATTTATCGGTTCTGTACCGACAACGACTTACGGGGAAAATATCGGAGTGATGGCAATGACAAAGGTATACAGTGTATATGTGATCGGAGGAGCAGCTGTTCTTTCTATTATTTGTTCCTTTATTGGAAAACTGACAATGCTGATTAATTCCATTCCTGGACCGGTTATCGGTGGAATTTCGTTCCTGCTTTACGGAATGATCGGAACTTCCGGTATCCGTATTCTGGTAGAAGAGCAGGTGGATTACGGTCGTTCCAGAAATATGGCAATGACATCCGTGATCTTTGTGACAGGATTGTCCGGAATTTCCGTAGAATTTGGTGGGATTCAGCTTTCCGGAATGGTACTTGCCTGTGTGACAGGAATGCTGATGGGACTTCTGTTCTTTGTACTGGATCAATTAAAACTGACAAATGACAGAGAGACAGAATAAACAGCTGTTTTCAAATAAAAGATGGCGAAAGTTCGTGTATGAGCTTTCGCCATCTTTTTATTTTATCCTATTTTTCTAATTCCTGCATTTTCATTGCACGCACTTTCAGAGGAAGTCCGAACAGGTTGATAAATCCTTCTGCATCGTGGTGGTCATAAAGCTCTCCGGTTGTGAAGCTTGCAAGGGATTCACTGTATAATGAGTAAGGGGAAGTTGTTCCCGCTTTGATGATGTTTCCTTTGTAAAGCTTGAATTTTACTTCTCCGGTCACATACTGCTGTGTGACATCCACAAATGCCTGGACTGCTTCGCGAAGCGGTGTGAACCATTTTCCTTCGTATACGATCTGTGCCATTTTATTTCCCATGTCCTTTTTTACTTCATAGGTTGCACGGTCGAGTACAAGTTCTTCTAGCTGGTCATGTGCTTCCATCAGGATCGTTCCGCCAGGAGTTTCATAAACACCGCGGGATTTCATTCCGACAACACGGTTTTCTACAATGTCAACGATTCCGATTCCGTGTTTTCCGCCAAGTTTGTTGAGTTCTGTGATAATCTCAGATACTTTCATTTCTTTTCCGTTCAGACTTTTCGGAACACCTGCTTCAAATGTCATGGTGACATATTCTCCTTCGTCTGGTGCTTTTTCAGGAGAAACACCAAGAACAAGAAGGTCATCGTAGTTTGGCTCACATGCAGGATCTTCCAGCTCCAGCCCTTCATGGCTGATATGCCACAGATTACGGTCACGGCTGTAGCTGTGTTTTGCATCAAATGGAAGATCAATACCGTGAGCTTTGCAGTATTCGATCTCATCTTCACGGGACTGCATGGTCCATACATCTGTCATACGCCATGGAGCAATGATCTTTAAGTCCGGTGCAAGCGCTTTGATTCCGAGTTCAAAACGGATCTGGTCATTTCCTTTTCCTGTTGCACCGTGGCAGATTGCAGTAGCGCCTTCTTTGCGGGCAATCTCTACCAGTTTTTTCGCGATCGGCGGACGAGCCATGGAAGTTCCAAGCAGATATTTGTTCTCATAGACTGCTCCTGCCTTCACACATGGAACAATGTAGTCGTCGCAGAATTCGTCGATGATGTTTTCAATGTAGAGTTTGGAAGCGCCGGATAATTTTGCGCGTTCCTCTAATCCGTCCAGTTCTTCGCCCTGACCACAGTCGATACAGCAGCAGATGACTTCGTAATCAAAATTCTCTTTCAGCCATGGTATGATGGCAGTCGTGTCAAGTCCTCCGGAATACGCCAATACAACTTTTTCTTTACTCATAATGATATCCTCCTTAAAAAATCTCTATTGTCTGATATGTTGTTGCCAATCGTGTATGACAAAACCGTTACGCTTTAGAAGCTAATCAGTAATATACACCTAAATTCATAAATATGCAATAGAAAAACGGAAAAAAGTGAAAAATATACAATAAAATTCAAAAAGTATGCATAAAATAAAAAGGGGAATACAGAGCGGATGCAAATATGTTGTTGGAAAGCGATCCAATATCAGTTATAATAAGGGTATTGTAAACTGTGGATTAGGAGAGAATGTGTATGAATATATTAGTTGTAGTAGATATGCAGAATGATTTTATTGATGGTTCTCTGGGCACAGAAGAGGCGCAAAGGATTGTTCCTGAAGTAGTGAAAAAGATACAGACATTTGATGGAACTGTGTTTGCGACAAGAGATACCCACGAAGAGAACTATCTGGAGACGGCAGAAGGAAAAAAACTTCCGGTCAGACATTGTATCCGTGGAACAGAAGGCTGGCAGATCAGACAGGAGATCTCAGATCTTCTGACAGAGGCGCCTGTTGATAAAGTGACGTTCGGAAGCAGGGAGCTTGTGAAAAAGCTGGAGCAGATCCAGGAAGAGACTTCGATCGAGAGCATTACGCTGATCGGGCTTTGTACAGATATCTGCGTGATCTCCAATGCCATGCTCTGTAAGGCGTTTCTGCCAGAGGTTCCCGTACAGGTGGATGCGTCCTGCTGTGCAGGAGTGACGGTGGAGAGTCACATGCAGGCGCTGGAGGCAATGAAGATGTGTCAGATCGACATTTTATAGAAGATACAGGAATGAAAAAAGAGGGTACAAAAAGATGGACAGAAAAGACATACTGCTGAATAAGCAGAGGATTGTGATCAAAGTGGGAACTTCCACGATCACTTATGAAGAAACAGGAAATATCAATCTGGAGAAGCTGGAGAAGTTTGTTCGTATTTTGATCAATCTCAGGAATAAAGGAAAAGAAGTGATCGTTGTCTCATCCGGTGCAGTCGGAGTTGGGAAAAATGCCCTGGGAATGGACAGGCGTCCTCAGACGGAGTCTGAAAAACAGGCATGTGCGGCAGTCGGTCAGGGGAAGCTGATGATGATCTATGAAAAGCTGTTTAACGAATACGGACAGCTCACGGCACAGGTTCTGCTCACAAAAGAATCTGTGACAAATGCCAAATGCCGCAAAAATGCAAAACAGACATTTGATGAGTTGTTTAAGATGCAGGTTGTCCCGATCGTCAATGAGAATGACGCCATTTCGGTGGACGAGCTTTCTTATGGGAACTTCGGAGACAACGATACACTGGCGGCATATGTGTCCCGGCTTGTGGATGCGGATCTTCTGATCCTGATGTCAGATATCGATGGGCTGTACACAGATGACCCGCGAAAAAATCCGAATGCAAGATTTATCCATACGGTCGGCAAGATCGGGCGGGGTCTGGAAAACATGGCAAAAGGAGCATCCAGTGATTGCGGGACAGGGGGTATGGCAACTAAGATCAAGGCTGCAAAAATTGCCACTGCAGCAGGGGCAGATATGATCATTGCAAACGGGGATAATATTTATTCGATCAATGATGTGATGAATGGTAAAAAAGTAGGAACGTTGTTTTTGTCAGAGCAGCATCAGAAAGAGATGGCAGAAGAGGTGGCGCCTGAACGGGCAGAGTTCCGCAGACAGGCAAAACGGGAAAAGAAGGTTTAGATGGTATCAGGAAAGGAGACTGTATGGAAACGTATATGGAGACATTGGGATGCAGAGCAAAAGAAGCATCAAGGGCAGCGGCAAAGCTGACGACCGTTGAAAAGAACAGAGGGCTTGAATTTGTGGCAGAAGAATTATGTCTGCGAAAAGAAGAGTTGCTGTCAGAAAACGAGAAGGACATGGAGGCTGCAAGAGAACAGGGGATGTCCGAAGCACTTCAGGACAGATTGAGACTGACCCAAGCACGGATTGAGGCAATGGCGGAAGGTTTGAGACAGATTGCAGGGCTTTCAGATCCGATCGGGGAAGTCCTTTCCATGAAAAACCGGCCGAATGGACTGCGTATCGGGAAAAAGAGAGTGCCGCTCGGTGTTGTTGGTATTATTTACGAATCCAGACCAAATGTCACAGCAGATGCGTTCGGGCTGTGTTTTAAGACCGGAAACGCAGTGATCCTGCGGGGAGGCAGTGATGCGATCAATTCCAACAAAGCAATCGTACAGGTGATCAAGGCCGGACTTCGCAAAGCCAGATTATCCCAGGATCTGATCCTGCTTGTAGAGGATACGAGCAGAGCAGTTGCCACGGAGATGATGCGCCTGCATGAGTATATTGATGTTCTGATTCCAAGAGGCGGTGCCGGGTTGATCTCTACTGTGGTGCAGAAAAGTACAGTGCCGGTAATTGAGACAGGAACCGGAAACTGTCATATTTATGTGGATGAGAGTGTGGATGTAGTGATGGCTGCGGAAATCATTGAAAATGCGAAGACACAGCGTCTTGGTGTGTGTAATGCATGCGAATCTCTTGTGATCCACGAAAATGTTTTAGAGCAGGCATTGCCGGGTATTGTAAAGCGCCTTAACAATCATCAGGTGGAGATTCGCGGAGATGAGAAGGCGAGAGCAGTCTGCACAGAAATTCTGCCTGCATCAGAAGAAGATTGGGGAATGGAATATCTGGATGCCATTATTTCCGTGAAGACAGTGGCCTCTCTGGATGAGGCAATCCGCCATATCAACCGGTATAATACCGGACATTCCGAGGCGATCATTACAAAAGATTATGACAGTGCGCTGCGTTTTCAGGATGAGATCGATGCAGCAGCAGTGTATGTCAATGCGTCCACCAGATTTACAGATGGATTTGAATTTGGGTTTGGCGCGGAAATCGGGATCAGTACGCAGAAGTTGCATGCAAGAGGACCGATGGGACTGGAAGCGCTGACGACAACAAAATATATTATTTTCGGAAACGGACAGATCCGAAAATAAAAAAATAAAAAACCATGCTTGCATATTATACAAAAAAAGATGTATACTTATGCAAACGTGGTTTTTGTTTATACACAAACATGAATAAAATACAAAAAAATGCATACTAAATGAAAAAAATATGAATAAAGTGAGAAAGGGGATTTCAGAATGATAAAAGCAGGAATTATCGGTTCAACAGGATATGCGGGAGGAGAACTGGTCCGTATTCTGACAGGACATAAAGAGGCAGAGATCAAATGGTACGGTTCCAGAAGCTATATCGATCAGAATTATGCAGATGTATACCGCAATCTTTTTCAAATCGTGGATGCGAAGTGTATGGATGATAACATGGACGCGCTGGCAGATCAGGTGGATGTGATTTTTACGGCAACCCCGCAGGGGCTGTGTGCATCTCTGATCAATGAAGAGATTCTGTCAAAGACAAAAGTGATCGATCTGAGTGCAGATTTTCGGATCAAAGACGTGTCTGTCTATGAAGAGTGGTACAAAATAGAGCATAAAAGTCCTCAGTTTATCGAAGAGGCGGTGTACGGACTTTGTGAGATCAACCGGGAAAAGATCAAAAATGCAAGATTGGTAGCCAATCCGGGATGTTACACAACCTGCTCCATTCTCACAGCCTACCCCCTGGCAAAAGAAGGTCTGATCGATATGAACACACTGATTATTGATGCAAAATCCGGAACGTCAGGAGCCGGGCGGGGTGCAAAAGTGGCAAATCTGTACTGCGAAGTGAATGAAAATATCAAAGCATATGCAGTTGGAAGTCACAGACATACCCCGGAGATTGAAGAACAGCTCGGGTATGCGGCGAATGAGACCGTGAAATTGAGCTTCACACCGCATCTGGTTCCGATGAACCGGGGAATTCTGGTGACGGAATATGCATCGTTGAAAAAGGAAGTCACCAAGGCGGAAATCCGGGAGATTTATGAAACTTATTATGGAAAAGAGCCGTTTATCCGGATTCTGGATGACGGAGTCTGCCCGGAGACAAAATGGGTGGAAGGAAGTAACTATGCAGACATTGGCTTTCAGATCGATCCGCGTACCAACCGCATAATTCTGATGGGAGCCATCGACAACCTGGTAAAAGGAGCAGCAGGGCAGGCGGTACAGAATATGAACCTTTTGTTTGGATACAAGGAACAGGAAGGCCTGGAATTGATTCCGATGTTTCCGTAAAGATCCTATAGGCAGAGGTGAGAAGATGATTCGAACAATGATGATTGAAGATTATGAGCAGGTATATGCACTCTGGAAGAAGATACATGGTTTTGGATTGCGAAGTATCGATGATTCCAGGGAAGGCGTGGAAAAATTTTTAAAACGAAATCCAACGACCAGCGTCGTGGCGGTAGAAGACGGAAAAATCGTAGGTGCGATCTTGTGCGGCCATGATGGAAGACGAGGCAGTCTGTATCACGTCTGTGTGGATGAAGCGTATCGCAGACGAGGAATTGGGAGAGCAATGGTCGTACAGTCCATGGAAGCTTTAAAAGAAGAAGGAATCAGCAATGTATCTCTGATCGCATTTACGCAGAACGATATCGGAAATGCATTCTGGAATACCATCGGATGGAATGAGCGGCAGGATTTGAACTATTATGATTTTGTGTTGAATACAGAAAATATTACAGCATTTAATGCGCAGTAAATGAGGAGGCATGCACGATGAAAAAAATAACAGGCGGAGTCACAGCAGCAAAAGGATTTGAAGCAGCGGCAGCGGCCGCAGGGATCAAATATGAAAACAGAACAGATATGGCACTTGTATACAGCGTAAAACCGTGCAAAGTGGCAGGAACTTTTACGACCAATGTAGTAAAGGCGGCTCCGGTGAAGTGGGACCGCCGGATTGTGGAATCTAAGATCAAGTCTCAGGCAGTGATCATCAACTCCGGAATCGCAAATGCCTGTACAGGAGAAGAGGGGATGCACTGTTGTCTGGAGACTGCGAAAGCTGCAGCAGAGGCTCTTGAAATTCCGGCAGACGGTGTTCTGGTTGGCTCGACAGGGGTGATTGGGATGCAGATGCCGATTGAAAAATTAAAAAAGGGTATTCAGATTCTGGCAAAAGAAAAACAGTCGGGGGCAGTGGCAGCAAATGCGGCGGCAAAAGCAATCATGACCACAGATACTATGGAAAAAGAAGTGGCAGTGACCGTGGAGATTGGAGGGAAGACCGTTACCATTGGAGGGATGGCCAAAGGATCAGGTATGATTCATCCGAATATGTGCACCATGCTGGCTTTTCTTACAACAGATGCGGTAATCTCCAGAAAAGCGCTCAAAGCAGCGCTTCGCGCAGATGTAGAAGAGACGTACAATATGATCTCTGTGGACGGAGATACTTCAACGAATGACACAGTACTTCTTCTGGCGAACGGAATGGCAGAAAATCCAAAGATCAAAGAGGGCACAAAAGGGTTTGAACTATTTGCAGAAGCGCTGCATGAGGTCAACGAGACACTGGCAAAGAAAATGGCAGGAGACGGAGAAGGCGCCACAGCATTGTTCGAAGTGACGGTAAGAGGTGCAGATACGAAAGAACAGGCGAAAACACTGGCAAAATCCGTGGTCTGCTCCAATCTGACCAAAGCGGCGATTGCCGGTCATGATGCAAACTGGGGACGGATCTTGTGTGCTATGGGCTATTCCGGTGCCGAATTTGATCCGGAGAAAGTAGATCTGTATTTCAAAAGCAGCGCCGGAGAGTTAAAGATCATCGAAAACGGAGTAGCGCTGGATTACAGTGAAGAAAAGGCTACGGAGATTTTATCCATGCCGGAGGTGACAGCCATCGCAGATCTCGGACAGGGAGAGGAAACAGCAACCGCATGGGGATGTGATCTTACCCACGGCTATATCGATATCAATGCGGATTACCGCAGCTAGTACACGGTATATTCAGTAAAAAAACAGGCAGGAGGAGTGAGAATATGAATGAAAATATGAATCAATATCTGGAGAAGGCGAAAGTACTGATCGAGGCACTGCCGTATATCCAGCGTTTTAACCGAAAGATCATTGTTGTAAAATACGGCGGCAGCGCCATGACAGATGAGGCGTTAAAGCAGAAAGTAATCGAGGATGTTACCTTATTAAAGCTGGTCGGCTTCAAACCGATCATTGTGCACGGAGGCGGAAAAGAAATCAGTAAATGGGTCGAAAAAATCGGCAAAGAACCGCAGTTTATCAACGGACTTCGAGTAACTGATGAAGAGACTATGGAAGTGGCGGAAATGGTACTTGGGAAAGTGAACAAAAGTCTGGTACAGCTTCTGGAAGGACAGGGAGTACGTGCCATCGGAATCAGCGGGAAAGACGGCGGACTTCTGAATGTGGAAAAAAAATATTCCAAAGGAGAAGATATCGGATTTGTCGGGGAGATCAAAAAAGTAGATGCACAGATTTTGCATGATCTTCTGGAAAAGGATTTTCTTCCTGTAGTCTGTCCGGTAGGAATGGATGATGAATTCCATACATATAATATCAACGCAGATGATGCAGCCTGTGCCATTGCAAGAGCCATGAAAGCAGAAAAACTGGCATTTCTGACAGACATTGAGGGGGTATATAAAGATCCGAAGGATCCTGCTACTCTCATTTCCGAGCTTTTGGTAAAAGAAGCAAAACAGCTGATCGAAGAAGGCTATATCGGAGGCGGAATGCTTCCTAAGTTGAATAATTGTATTGATGCCATTGAAAACGGCGTTTCCAGAGTGCATATTTTAGATGGGCGGATCCCACACTGTCTGCTTCTGGAATTCTTTACAAACAAAGGAATCGGTACGGCAATTTTACATGAAGAAGAAAGCAGGTATTATGATGGTGAATGAGAAGATCAAAGCAGCAGAAGAAAATCTAATACACGTATACAATCGGTTTCCAATTGCGCTGGAGAGGGGAGAAGGTGTTTATCTGTATGACACGAACGGGAAAAAATATCTGGATTTTGCAGCCGGATTTGCAGTGTCGGGACTGGGATACGGAAATCAGAAGCTGAATGCGGCATTAAAATTCCAGATCGATCAGCTGTATCATACGTCCAACCTGTATTATCATACCAATTGTGGAGAGGCAGCACAAAAACTGAACCGGATTTCGGGGATGGACCGGGTATTTTTTACGAACAGCGGGTCTGAGGCAAATGAGGGGGCTTTAAAAGCGGCAAGACGATATGCGTATAATAAAAAATCGGGCAGATATCAGTTTATCGCCATGGAAAATTCGTTCCACGGGCGCAGCTTCGGCGCCGTTTCCGTGACTGGACATACTGCGTATAGAGAACCTTTTGAACCGATGCTCCCGGGAGTTTCTTTTGCAGAATTCAATAATCTGGACAGTGTGAAAGCGCTGGTGACGGATCAGACCTGCGCAATTATTTTAGAACCATTACAGGGGGAAGGCGGGATCAATCTTGCTACACAGGAATTCATGGAAGGAATCCGTAAGATCTGTGATGAGAACGATATCCTGATGATCTGTGACGAAGTGCAGTGTGGAATGGGAAGAACCGGCGCTATGTTTGCATGGCAGAAATTCGGGGTAAAACCAGATATTCTGACTATGGCAAAGGGAATTGGAAACGGTATTCCGGTGGGAGCCTTTGCCATGACAGAAAAAGTGGCACAGGCATCGTTAAAGCCGGGAGATCACGGGGCAACTTATGGCGGCAACCCGCTGGCATGTATGGCAGTCAAGACGGTGATCGACATTTTTGAGGAAGAAAAGATCGTGGAGCATGTCAATGAAGTGTCAGAATATCTTACGGATCGTCTGGAAGAACTGGTACAACATGTGGATGGCGTGCTGGAACGAAAAGGAACCGGACTGATGCAGGGTATTGTGTTAAAGCAACCGGTCGCGCAGGTAAATAACCGTGCCATTGAGGAAGGACTTCTTGTGATCCAGGCACAGGGCAATGTACTGCGTCTGGTACCTCCGCTTATCATTGAAAAAGAGCATGTGGATGAAATGATCCCAAAATTGACAAAAGCATTGACAGAGTGATAAATGAAAAACCAGGATTCGGGAAATACTAAAAGAAATTGAGAAAAATTTCAGGAGGTAGAAAACGATGACTGGTTTTTTAATTGCCCTTCTTTCCGGGGCGCTGATGAGTGTTCAGGGTGTATTTAATACACAGGTAACAAAGACAACCGGATTGTGGGTCAGCAATATCTGGGTGCAGTTAAGTGCTTTTCTGGCATGTCTGGCGGTATGGTTTCTGGCAGGAAGAGCGGATGTGACGGCACTTGCGAAGGTGGAACCGAAATATATGCTCTTAGGAGGCGTGATCGGAGCAGGGATTACCTGGACCGTAGTAAAGAGCATGGCATCCTTAGGACCGGCAAAAGCTGCACTTCTAATTGTAATCTCCCAGCTGATCGTGGCGTATGTGATCGAGCTTCTGGGGATGTTTGGTGTGGAAAAATCGCCGTTTGCATTCCGGAAGCTGGCAGGGCTTGTCGTGGCACTGATCGGGATTGCAATCTTCCAGTGGGAATAGAGCGTCAGAATTGTAATAAATGCGTAACAGGATTGTAAAAATGTTATTGTAATTTTGAGCGTTTTTCGTTACAATATTACTGTCCGATATAAAAGGGGATTCCTTGCGTCTGAGATTGTGAGGAAATATGAGGGACAGATGGAAAAAGAAAGCTTATTATACAGTTGTTATGATCTTGACTGCGTTGTGCCTGATCAGCGGGTGCGGGCAAGAGTCGGGGGAAGAACTTAAGGAGATTTCTCTGGAGGAGACACAGGAAGAGAAAGAAGAGTCCTCTGCAGAAGAAAAGAAGGTTGAAGACAAAGAACCGAAGAAAGAGACAAAGATTTTTGTCTATCTGTGCGGAGCAGTCGGAAAGCCCGGCGTGTATGAAGTGGGCAGTGACGACAGGCTTTATGAAGTCATTGCCATGGCGGGCGGACTGACAGCCGAGGCTGCACAGGATGCAGTGAATCAGGCAAGGGTTGTTGTGGATGGGGAGCAGATCTATATTCCCACCAAAGAGGAGATGCAGACACAGGCAGCAGCACAGCCGGGGGAAAGTCCGGCAGAAGGAACAAAGCCGCAGGATGGAAAAGTCAATCTTAATACGGCGACAAAAGAAGAATTGATGACGTTGTCCGGTGTAGGAGAGTCCCGGGCGGACAGTATTATTGCCTATCGGGAAGAAAACGGCAGGTTCCAGAATACAGAAGAGCTGATGCAGATCAGCGGAATCAAAGAAGGTCTGTATAATAAGATTAAAGATAATATTACAGTATAGCAGGAAGTTGAAGGAAGAAAGTATGAGCAAGAAGAAGATCTTAGTAGTTGACGATGAAAAGTTGATCGTGAAAGGGATACGGTTCAGTCTGGAACAGGACGACATGGAGGTGGACTGTGCCTATGACGGTGAGGAAGCACTGCAGTATGCAAAGAACTGCGAGTATGACCTCGTGCTGCTGGATGTGATGCTCCCGAAGATGGATGGGTTTCAGGTTTGTCAGGCCATCCGTGAGTTTTCCGACATGCCGATCGTCATGCTGACTGCCAAAAGTGAGGATATGGACAAGATACTCGGGCTGGAGTACGGAGCGGATGATTATATTACGAAGCCGTTCAATATTCTGGAAGTCAAGGCCCGGATCAAAGCGATCATGAGAAGGACTGCGAGAAAAGAGGAGAGTGCGCAGACTGCCAAGATTCTGGTCAAAGGCAATATGCGGATCGACTGTGAGAGCAGAAGAGTGTTTATCGGAGAGCGTGAGATCAATCTGACAGCAAAAGAATATGATGTGCTGGAGCTTCTTGCCATGAATCCGAACAAAGTCTACAGCCGTGAGAATCTGCTGGATCTTGTATGGGGTGTGGATTATCCGGGGGATGCCAGAACAGTGGATGTACATATCAGAAGGCTTCGGGAGAAGATCGAGCTGAATCCGAGCGAGCCGAAGTATGTACACACAAAATGGGGGGTAGGTTATTATTTCCAGGGATAAATTACATATCAGAGTAAAGAATCATATATTTAAAAGCATGCGGTTCTGGCTGATCGTGTTGTTTGTGGTGTTTGGGCTGATCCCATGTCTGGCTTCTTATGTCTGGACAGTGAAAACATCTGAGCAGCGTGCCATTTCGGTCAGAACAGCAGAAATTCAGAATCAATGTACTATTCTAAGCAATCAGCTGAACAGTTATCAGTATCTGACCAACCCGTCTTCAGAAGTGATCGATGCAAATTTAACCCAACTGACCAATATTTATAACGGACGCGTGATGATCATCAACCAGAACCTGGATGTGATCAAGGATACGTATGGTCTGGATGAAGGAAAGACGATGGTATCTGAAAATGTGATCCGTTGTCTCAGGCAGGGCAAGAGCACGAGCTACTATGACAAAAAGAACCGGTACGTCGAGGTAACCGCACCGGTCATTTCGGAAGAAAAGGCAGTGACAGGAGTGATGCTGGCCAGTGTTTCTATGGATACGGTCCTGGATGGGACCCGTATGCTGCGCGCACAGGGCGGCGCAGTTCTGATCGTAGTCTTTCTGGTCGTATTGTCCCTTGGGATACTTGTGGCAGGATGGTTTGTACGTCCGCTTGGAAGGATCACTGCGTCTATTGAGAATGTGACAGAAGGGTATGAAAGTGAATGGCTGCATGTAGGGACATTTTCGGAGACAGGGCAGCTGTCTGATGCGTTTAACAAGATGCTGGGAAGATTAAAACAGCTCAATGATTCCAGAGAGGAGTTTGTATCCAATGTCTCTCATGAGTTAAAGACACCGCTGACATCCATGAAAGTGCTGGCAGATTCCCTGCTTGCCCAGGAAAATGTGCCGATTGAGCTGTATCAGGAATTTATGGGAGATATCGCAAAGGAGATTGATCGGGAAAATGATATTATCAGTGATCTTCTGACGCTGGTCAAGATGGACAAGACAGTACAGGGACTGAATATCAGACAGATCAATATCAATGAGCTTCTGGAGACAATCTTAAAACGACTGAAGCCGATTGCCGATAAGAAAAAAATCGAGGTGGTACTGGAAAGCTTCCGACCCGTTTCTGCGGAGATCGATGAGATGAAGCTGACACTCGCCATTTCCAATCTGGTAGAGAATGCGATCAAATATAACCGGGATGAAGGATGGGTAAGAGTTTCCCTGAATGCGGATCACAAGTACTTTTATGTGAAGGTGATGGACTCCGGCATTGGAATTCCGGAAGAGGATCAGGCACATATTTTTGAGCGGTTTTACCGGGTGGACAAGTCTCATTCGAGAGAAATCGGAGGAACAGGTCTGGGACTTGCCATTGCCCGTAATGCAGTGATCATGCACAGAGGATCGATCAAAGTTTACAGCAGTAAGGGAGAGGGAACCACGTTTACCGTCCGGATTCCTCTGACCTATGCAGCATAAGGGGGAGCAGATGAAAAAAGTCAGAAAAATTCTCCTCATCTTTCTGGGAATCTGTCTTGCGTGCACGACAGTTTCCTGTGCCAAACGTACGGAGGTAAAAAAAGGAGATTCTTATATTTATTGTTTAAACAGTGACAGGACCGGGCTTCAGAAAGTGTCCTATGAGAGCAAAGAAAAGGATCCGCTCAAGGCGGCAAAAGCAATGATAAAAGAGTTGAAAAAGCCGTCTGAGGAGATTGAGTATACGCCGCCGATTCCGAAGGATGTGAAAGTGAAGCGTTATGAACTGGAGGGAGGAATCCTGTATCTGGATTTTAATGCAAAATATAAACAAATGGATACCGTGGAAGAGACTCTGGTGAGAGCGGCTCTGGTAAAATCTTTAGTCAGGATCGAGGGAATCAACAGTGTCTGGATCAAAGTGGAAGGCGCGGATCTGACTGACAGCTCGGGACAGGTACTCGGATATCTCAATGAAGATGATTTTGTGCAAAGCGAGGGCGCTTCGCCGAGTTCGTATCAGACAGGGACGCTCACTTTATATTTTTCCAATGAAGCAGGAGATGCTTTGGTGGAGCAGACAATGGAAGTCCGCTATAACAGCAATATTTCCAGGGAGAAGCTGATCGTGGAAAAGCTGATGAAAGGCCCGGAGACGTCGGCCGCAAAAGCAACGATCAATCCGGATACCAACCTGCTGAGTGTGACAACAAAGGATGGAATCTGTTATGTGAATTTTGATAAGACCTTTTTAAAAGGTGCCTATGATGTCAAACCGCAGGTGACGATTTATTCTTTGGTCAATTCACTGACACAGGGAACCGGAGTCAGGAAAGTGCAGATATCCATTAACGGCGAAAACGATGTCAAATATATGCAGACTGTAGATTTGAGTCAGCCATTGGAGGCTGACCTGGGATGGAATGAGGAGAAGAAGTAGTTTTGAGAAAACGACCGCTTTGTACGGCGGCAGTGGCAGTTCTGATTCTGCTGGCAGCAGTGAACATCTGGTTTGAATCCGCGATTTCAAATCCGTGTACACTGCGCCGGATCATCCCGGATGCTTCACAGGTGACTGTGACAGGGCAGGTGAAGCGGTGGGAGGAAAAGCCTGATTACAGGATATTTTATCTGAGAGACTGCCAGGTGCTGCAAAAAGAGAATAATACCAATTCTGACAGGCAATCTGTCAACAAGCAATTCAAAGAACAAGTCAAAGCAAAGGTGCTGCAAGAGCCGGAGCTTCTAATTTATATCGAACAGGATCAAAAAGAAACTCAAACAATCAAACTTGGAAATCAAATACAGATTCAGGGGGAACTTTCGTATTTTAAAGAGGCGAGAAATCCCGGGAATTTTGATCAGAAATTTTATTATGAAAAACAGGGACTTCACGCAAGTATATGGGTGAAAAACTGCCGGATCACAGATCAGGAAACGTGGAAATTCCGGGAATGGCTGGCAAAATTAAGAAGAAACTGGAAGAGACTTTTAGTCAGTCAGATGGGAGCACGTCACGGAAACAGCATGAGCGCGATCTTACTGGGAGAGAAAAGTGAACTGGATGCCCAGATGAAAGCATTGTATCAGAAAAGTGGGATCGGCCATATTCTGGCGATATCAGGACTTCATATGTCATTTATCGGAATGGGATTTTACGGGCTTTTACGCAGAGTGGGATGTCCTGTGAAACCGGCGGGAGTGCTGGGAATTTTGTTTTTGCTTGGCTACACGGTTATGATCGGAGGCGGGGTATCTGCAATCCGGGCATTTGTTATGTTTGGCATCCGGGTAGGAGCAGATCTGTGCGGCAGAGCGTATGACATGGCTACCAGTCTGGCTGTGGCAGCGGCGCTGATTGCGCTGGAGAGTCCGATGTACCTTCGGGATGCCGGATATCTGCTCTCTTTTGGAGCGGTGCTTGGAATGGCGGCAGTGTATCCGTTAATGATGAGACAGGGAAAAACAAAGTCAAAGATCCTGCAAAGCTTTCAGGCGAGTCTTGCGGTCAATCTGGTTCTTTTTCCGGTCATGCTTTCTTTTTATTATGAATTTCCCCCGTATTCCCTTCTTTTGAATCTGGTGATCATTCCTCTGATGTCTGTCGTTCTGGGCGCAGGACTTCTGGGTTCTTTTTTGTGTCTTTTTTTCAAACCGGCAGGAGGCGCTGTATTTCTTTTATGCAGGGGAATTCTCAATCTGTATGAATGGAGCTGCAATTTGAGTATGAAACTGCCGTTTTCCAGAATTGTTACCGGAAAGCCGGAAGTTAGCTGGATCGTGCTGTATTATGCAGTATTGCTTCTGGTCTGTCTGTACTGGATGCTTCGAAAAGAGAAAACAGGAAAAACCTGTTTTGCGTGGGGAATGCTGGCAGCGGCCGGAATCTGTCTGGCAGCAAGCGGTCAGATGAAACATCACGGGGTGTTTCAGGCGACGATGCTGGATGTGGGACAGGGTGATGGAATTTTTCTGAGAACACCCAATGGGAGAACCTGTTTTGTAGATGGAGGCAGCAGCGATATCTCTAAAGTCGGGGAGTATCGAATTGTTCCGTTTCTGGAATCTCAGGGAGTAAAAGAGCTGGATTATGTTTTTATTTCTCATGGCGATGCAGATCATATGAGTGGAATCGAGGAAATCCTTCAGAATCAGACCCTTGGAGTACGAATCAAAAATCTGGTGCTGCCGCCGGTAAGGCTTCATGATGATGCGTTGAAAAGGCTGGGAAAAACGGCAAAGGAAAATGGCACGAAAGTATTTGGAATGGAGGCAGGTCAGCAGATGAGCCTGGGAGAGATGAGTCTGACTTGTATGGCGCCTTCACAGGAATATCAGGGTGAGACTGGAAATGCAGCGTCTATGGTGTTGTGGATGGAATGGAAAAATCTGGAGATGCTGTTAACCGGAGATGTGGAAGGAGAGGGAGAAGTGCAGCTCACAGAGTGGATGAGAGCACATGGAAAAACAACGTGTGATATTCTGAAAGCCGCGCATCACGGCTCTAAGAATTCGACACTGCCGGAATTTTTACAGCAGCTGACACCGAAATATGCATGGATTTCATCGGGAATCGGCAACCGGTACGGACATCCGGCAAAGGAGACTGTAGAGAGACTCAGTGAAAAAGGATGCGAATTGTATGGGACGCAGGAGTACGGGGCAGTCACCTTAAAGATAAAAGTGGAAAAAGCTGTGATAGAAACATTTTGCAAAAAGTAAAAGTTTCCGATATAATAGAAATTATGAAAAGTTTGAATGAAGATTTAAAAACAGGACAATTTAAGCAGATATATCTTCTTTATGGAGAGGAAAATTATCTGAAGAAACAGTATAAGGAGCGGTTTGTCAAGGCAATGCTTCCTGATGGCGATACGATGAATTACGCCTATTATGAAGGGAAGGGCGTGGATATCAAGGAAGTCATTGACCTGGCGGAAACGCTGCCTTTTTTTGCAGAGCGCCGGTTGCTTGTATTTGAAAATACCGGATTTTTCAAAAGCTCGGGGGTGGATCTGGCAGATTATGTTAAGGAAATGCCTCAGACCACATATTTTATTTTTGTGGAGGAAGAGGTGGACAAGCGCAGCAAACTGTATAAGGCAGTGAAGGCAAAGGGACATATCGTGGAGCTTCCATTTCAGGATGAAACGACATTGAAACGCTGGATCCTTGGCAATGTCAAACGGGAAGGAAAGCAGATGTCGGAGGCGTCGGCCGGCTACTTTTTAGGCAAGGTCGGAACCGATATGCAGAATATCCAGGGAGAACTGGAAAAGCTGTTCTGCTATACGCTGCACCGGGATGTGATCACACCGGAGGACATTGACGCAGTCTGTATCAATCAGATTGGAAATCATATTTTTGAGATGGTCAACGCAGTGGCGGAGAAGAAGCAAAGGAGAGCATTGGATCTCTATTATGAACTGCTGGCGTTAAAAGAGCCGCCGATGCGGATCTTGTTTTTGCTGGTGAGACAGTACCGGATCTTGTTTCATGTGCAGTCGCTGCAGGTGAAGGGATACGGAAGAAAAGAAATTGCGGCAAAGGCAGGACTTCACCCGTTTGCAGCCGGAAAGTATATGGAGCAGACAAGGTATTTTAAGATGGAAGAACTGCGTGCCGTACTGGAGGAGAGCGCGGAACTGGAAGAACGAGTTAAGACCGGACGGCTGACAGATACGCTGGCGGTGGAGCTGTTTTTGGTAAAATACTCGTCCTGAACGACAGATATTCTTGTCAAAACAAGAAAGGCATGATAGTATATCTTTGCACAAAAAACAGAAAAACATTACAATAAAAGCAAATAGAAAAAGACAGAGTTACTGGAGGAATGAAAGTGTCATCAATTGATCAGAATAAAATACGAAATTTTTGTATTATCGCACATATCGACCATGGAAAATCTACGCTTGCAGACCGGATCATCGAGAAGACCGGACTTCTGACAAGCCGTGAGATGCAGTCTCAGGTTCTGGATAATATGGACCTGGAAAGAGAGAGAGGAATTACCATTAAAGCACAGACTGTGCGTACGGTATATCAGGCGAATGACGGGGAGGAGTATATCTTTAACCTGATCGATACACCGGGACATGTAGACTTTAACTATGAGGTATCCAGAAGCCTTGCAGCCTGTGACGGAGCGATCCTGGTTGTGGATGCGGCGCAGGGAGTGGAGGCGCAGACGCTGGCGAATGTGTATCTTGCGCTGGATCATGATCTGGATGTATTTCCGGTTATCAACAAGATCGATCTGCCGAGTGCGGAGCCAGATCGTGTCAAAGAAGAGATTGAGGATGTGATCGGGATCGAGGCAGATGATGCGCCTCTGATCTCGGCAAAGACGGGACTCAACATCGAGGAAGTGCTGGAGCAGATCGTGAAGAAGATACCGGCACCGGAGGGAGATCCGAAAGAGCCGTTAAAAGCATTGATCTTCGATTCGGTTTATGATGCCTACAAAGGGGTAATCGTATTCTGTCGGATCAAAGAGGGAAGCGTGAAAAAAGGAACAACGATCCGGATGATGGCAACAGGAGCCCAGGCCGATGTAGTCGAGGTCGGTTATTTTGGTGCAGGACAGTTTATTCCTTGTGAGGAATTAAGCGCCGGGATGGTTGGGTATATCACGGCCAGCTTAAAAAATGTAAAAGATACCCGTGTGGGTGATACGATCACAGATGCCGCACGTCCTTGTGCAGAACCTCTGCCGGGATATAAAAAAGTCAACCCGATGGTGTACTGTGGACTGTATCCGGCAGATGGAGCAAAATATCCGGATTTGCGGGATGCACTGGAAAAATTGCAGCTGAATGATGCAGCGCTGCAGTTCGAGGCAGAGACTTCCGTGGCCCTTGGGTTTGGATTCCGCTGTGGTTTCCTTGGACTTCTGCACCTGGAGATTGTACAGGAGCGACTGGAGAGAGAGTACAATCTGGATCTGGTGACAACTGCGCCGAGTGTTATTTATAAGATCCATAAGACAAACGGAGAAGTGATCGATCTGACCAATCCGACGAATATGCCGGATCCTGCGGAGATTGAATACATGGAAGAGCCGATGGTAAAAGCAGAGATTATGGTGACTTCCGAGTTTATCGGTGCGATCATGGATCTGTGTCAGGAGCGCAGGGGTGTATATCAGGGAATGGAGTATATCGAAGAAAAGCGTGCAGTGATTCATTATCATCTGCCATTGAATGAGATTATTTACGATTTCTTTGATGCGTTGAAATCCCGTTCCAGAGGATATGCGTCTTTCGATTATGAGATGCTGGGATACGAGCAGTCAGAGCTGGTAAAACTGGATATTCTGATCAATAAAGAAGAAGTGGATGCACTTTCCTTTATTGTACACAGTGCAACAGCATATGAGCGTGGAAGAAAGATGTGTGAGAAGCTCAAAGAAGAGATTCCAAGACAGCTTTTTGAAATCCCGATCCAGGCAGCAGTAGGAAGCAAGATCATCGCAAGAGAAACCGTCAGAGCAATGCGAAAAGACGTGCTTGCCAAGTGCTACGGCGGTGATATTTCCCGTAAGAAAAAGCTGTTGGAAAAACAGAAAGAAGGAAAGAAGAGAATGCGCCAGGTCGGAAACGTAGAGATTCCGCAGAAAGCGTTTATGAGCGTATTGAAGTTGGATGAAAATTAGAGAAATACAAAAAACCTCGCCAAAGAAATGGTGAGGTTTTTGTTTTCCCATACATTTGATTATTCTGCAGCATTCACAATCTGTTTCATCAATTCATAACATCCTTTTTCCTGAATAAAAGTAAAGTCCTTTACAACAGTTTCTTCGAGTCCGGCAAGTGTTGTCAGATCTTTTCCCCAGAAGGACGTTTCGCTTAAGACGGCGTGAACATAGTCAGCGGCAGAATCGTCTTTGTGTGCGTCATAGAATTCCAGAACTTTCGGATCGTCAGAAATCGGATACTGGTTTTTGACATTTCGATCCCCGGTAAAAGTTGCGTCCACAAATCCAATGCCTTTATAAAATGCCAGGTAAAAAGCGAGGGAGGCACTCAGGCAAGGAGGAACCTGCCCTGTTTTTTCCAGGTATCCTTCCAGAGAAGGAAGCACACGGGCTTTCCATTTTGCAGTCGAATTCAGAGAAATGGAGAGCAGTGCATGATCGATAAACGGATTTTGGAAGCGATCCGTCACGGACGCAGCAAAGCTCATCAGTTCTTCTTCCGGCAGAGTCAGTGTCGGAATGATCTCTTTATAGATTGCCTGATTCATGTAACCACGGATGACATCATCCTTCATACAGTCTCTGACAATGTCCTGTCCGGCAAGGTAAGCACCGAGTACCATGGAAGTGTGAGCACCGTTTAAGATGCGGACTTTCCGCTGTTTGTATGGTTTGTGGTCATCTGTGATCAGGATCGGAAGATTTGCCGTATCACAAGGGAATTCCTCTTTGATCGACTGAGGTCCTTCGATTACCCAGAATCCAAAGATTTCACCGGTGTTTAACACTTTGTCAATATAGCCGTTTTCCTGATTTAAAGCGTCTGCATCAGAGCGTGGATAACCGGTTACAATCCGGTCTACCAAAGTAGAGCAGAAGAGGTTTGCCTCTTTGATCCATTCAGTGAAAGCTTCGCCCAGATTCCAGTCGGCAGCGTGTTTTAAGACGCATTTTTCCAGTTCTTTTCCGTTGTTGTCGATCAGTTCGCAGGAGAGGATGATAAATCCTTTTTTGACATCTCCCTGAAATGCTTCAAAACGTTTATGCAGAAACTGTGTCAGCTTTGCCGGAAAACTGTTTGCCGGAGTATCAGTGAACTGACAGGACGGATCATATACGATTCCGGCTTCTGTTGTATTGCAGGTGATGAAACGCAGTTCGGGATTTTTTGCACATTCCATAACTGCCTCATAGTCGCTGTATGCATTTAAGCAGCGGCTGATACAGGAGATTACCCGTTTGGAAGAGACTTCCTGTCCGTTTTCGGAACCACGTAAATACAGTGTGTAGAGACCTTCCTGTTCATTGATAAAATCTCCCACATCCGGAGTTGTGAATTTTGGAATTGGCTGTACCAGTACAACCTTGGAATTAAAATTTGCAGTTTCATTCATTTTATCGATAAAGAAATCGACAAATGCGCGCATAAAGTTTCCTTCTCCGAACTGTAAAACGCGTTCCGGAGCTTCGTTTAATAAATATCCATCATAATTTAAATCCTGTAAGGTCTGGTAATTTAACTGTTTCATAGCAAAAATTATCCTTTCTGAAAATCATATTCATCTATTGTTACAGAGTCACACCCTGTTTGAAAATCGCCATATCGTGGAATCCTGCTTCCTCGGCTTTGACCGGACGTCCGGAAGCAACCTCCAGAACATAGTCAAAAAGAGATTCTCCCATCTCCGGGATAGAGCCGCCGTCTACCAGCGCACCGCAATTGAAGTCGATCCAGTTTTTCTTATTCTCATAGAGTTTTGTATTACTGGATATTTTTACAGTCGGAACCGGAGAGGCAAAAGGAGTTCCGCGTCCCGTTGTAAACAGTACAATTTGTGCACCGGAAGCTGCAAGTGCAGTAGAGGCTACCAGGTCATTTCCGGGAGCGCTCAAAAGATTGAGTCCTTTTGTCTGCACAGGCTGTCCATAGGAGAGCACATCAGCGACCGGGGCAGAACCGGATTTCTGGGTACATCCAAGAGACTTATCTTCCAGTGTGGAGATACCTCCCTTTTTATTTCCCGGAGAAGGGTTCTCGTAGATGGTCTGATTGTGGCTTTTAAAGTAGTTTTTAAAAGAATTGATCAGGTCTACTGTTTTATCAAAAACAGCTTCATCCCTGCAGCGGTTCATCAGCAGAGTCTCTGCCCCGAACATTTCCGGCACTTCTGTGAGAATCGTAGTACCGCCGCGGGCGATGAGCAGATCGGAAAAAGCACCAACTGTCGGATTTGCAGTGATTCCGGATAATCCATCAGAACCTCCGCATTTCATTCCGATGACAAGCTCTTTGCAGGAAATTTTTTCTCTCTGGAAGGTAGAGGCATAATCACAGAGCTGTCTGATGCAGGCAAGAGATGCCTCTATTTCATCCTCCACTTCCTGAGCGACCAGGAATTTGACGCGATCTTCATCCACGGTTCCGATATATTTTTTTAATTCCTCAATATTGCTGTTTTCGCATCCGAGGCCAAGGACCAGAACGCCGGCTGCATTTGGATGTCGGATCAGATCTGCAAGGATCTGGCGGGTGTGCTCCTGATCATCTCCCATTTGAGAACATCCGTAAGGATGCGGGAATGCGACGATCGCATCTACGCTGTCCGGCTGAAATTCTTTTGCCCTGGCAGCAACAGAGGTTGCGATACTGTTGACACAGCCAACCGTTGGGATGATCCAGATTTCATTGCGGACACCGGCTTTTCCGTCCTTCCTTCTGTATCCTTCAAAGAACCGTTCTTCCTGTGGTTCTAAAGAAGTGAATTCTTTCTGATAAGAATAGTGAAGAAGATCTCCAAGTCCTGTTTTCATATTATGAGTGTGGATCCAGGAACCGGCCGGAATATCTTCTGTTGCATAACCAATCGGGGAACCGTATTTGATCACGGCATTCCCGGCGCTGATTTTTTCCAGTGCAAATTTGTGTCCCTGGGGAATGTCTTCTAATAAAGTATACATGCGCCCATCCAGATTTAATACGCTGTCCTTCTTTAAAGAAGTGAGTGCAACTGCTGTATTGTCTTTTGGATGAATCTGAATAAAAGTGGGTGTTGAATCCATAAAAACCTCCATAATGATAATAGAAAGAAAATAAAAATGTAAGCATTTACAATTAAAATACAACCTTTTTGATTACAAGTCAATGGAAAAATGTACAAAAAATCAAGAAAAATATTGTGCAAAACGCTAACAAAAGAGTGATTGACTTTTTATTAACGAAGAAATATAATCTATAAATGTAAGGGCTTACAAGAAAACAAGGAAAATAACAAATCAACAGGAGGAATAAGAGATGAAACCATTTATGGATGAAGAATTTCTGCTGAGCACTCCTACAGCACAGAAGTTGTATCATGATTTTGCAGAAACAATGCCGATTTTGGATTACCATTGCCATATTAATCCGGAAGAGATTGCGAAAGATGTCTGTTTTGAAAATATTACCCAGGTATGGCTGGGCGGAGATCATTACAAATGGAGACAGATGCGTTCGAACGGTGTGGATGAGTACTATATCACAGGTGATGCGCCTGCACGGGAAAAATTTCAAAAATGGGCGGAAACGCTGGAAAAAGCTGTGGGAAACCCGCTGTTCCACTGGAGTCATTTGGAATTAAAGAGATATTTTGGTTATAATGGCGTATTAAATGGAGAAACTGCAGAAGAGGTGTGGAATCTCTGCAATCAGAAATTGCAGGAGCCATCCATGAGCGTACGGAATCTGATCCGCCGTTCTGGTGTTACTTTAATCTGTACAACAGACGATCCTGCAGACAGCCTCTACTGGCATAAAGAACTGGCGGCAGACGATAGCTTTGAGGTACAGGTACTTCCTGCGTGGAGACCGGACAAAGCAATGAATATCGAAAAGCCGGATTATGCAGAATATCTGAAAAAACTGGGACAGGCTGCAGAATGTCAGATCGAAACATTTGCAGATTTAAAAATGGCATTAAAGAAGAGAATGGATGCATTTGAAGAAATGGGATGTCGTGCCAGCGATCATGCGCTGGAATATGTGATGTATGTGCCGGAAACAGAAGAAAATCTGGAAAAGATCTTTGCAAAACGCAAACAGGGTGAAATGCTGACAAAAGAAGAAGAACTGAAATTTAAAACAGCATTTATGGCATTTGCAGCAGGGGAGTATACAAAGAGAAACTGGGCAATGCAGCTTCATTATGGATGTAAGAGAGACAACAATGCAGCCCGTTATGCACAACTTGGACCGGATACCGGATATGACTGTATCAATAACTATGCACCGTCCGCACAGATGGCAGATTTTCTCAATGCATTGAACGAGAAAAACAGCCTTCCAAAGACGATTATCTACAGCCTGAATCCAAATGACGATGAAGCCATCGGAACGATTCTTGGATGTTTTCAGGATGCGGGTGTGGCAGGAAAGATTCAGCAGGGATCTGCATGGTGGTTCAACGACCACAAGACTGGAATGATCAAACAGATGACATCTCTGGCAAACCTGGGACTTCTTGGAAATTTCCTTGGAATGCTGACAGATTCCAGAAGCTTTTTGTCTTATTCCAGACATGAGTATTTTAGAAGAATTCTTTGTGAGCTGATCGGAGGATGGATAGAAAACGGAGAATACCCGGATGATGAGCGGATGCTGGGAAAAATTATCAAAGACATTTCCTATAATAATGCAGTGCGCTATTTTGGGTTTGAGTTGAAAGAAGTTTACTAAAGGAGAGGATGGAAACTATGAAACAGAATCGTAAAATTACACCGATTACCCGTTTCGCATATGGAACAGGAAATCTTTTGGGAAGTGGTGCCCTGGCAATCAGTGGTTCCTGGCTGCTGTATTTCTATACCACATTTTGTAATATGCCAATCGCACAGGCGACGTTGATCTTTTCGCTCGCAACGTATCTGGATGTGATAATGAATCCACTGATGGGATTTATTTCTGACAGTTTTTATAAAACAAAACTGGGACGCAAATTCGGAAGAAGACGTTTCTTCATTATGATTGGAATTCCGCTGATGTGTCTCTACCCTCTGCTGTGGGTAAAAAATATGAATTTCTGGTATTATCTGTGTACCTATATTATGTTTGAAATTGTATATACCGGAGTTATGATTCCGTACAATACGCTTCCTGTAGAGATGACCAGTGATTTTGCACAGCGTACATACCTGGCTGGTTCAAAAGCGATGTTTGGTAAGATTGCAAACTTTTTGGGAGCCGCTCTTCCTGGGCTGTTTATCGGAATTTACGGACAGGATTCTCCGACACCATTTTTCTGTACAGGACTTACCTATGGAGCAATCCTGATTGTTTCTATGATTCTTCTGTATTTCAATTCCTGGGAGCGTCCGTATGAGGAAGTGGAAGATGAGAGTGTGGCAAATGTATTTGAAGGATTCAAAAAGTTGTTCATCGACATCCTTTCTACGCTTCGCATCCGTACATTCCGTGACCATCTTGGAATGTATCTGTTTGGATTTGGAGCAGAATGGCTTTTCACAGCGACATTTACATATTTCGTTGTATATGTACTTTCAAGACCATCTACATTTGTGTCAGAAATGAACAGTTTAAGCAGTATCCTTCAGCTGATTTCGACTTTGATTTTTGTGAAAATCGTGGCGAAAAAAGGGTTCAAGAAGCCGTTTATCTGGGCGCTTAGCATTGTAATCGCAGCAATCCTCGGATATATTGGAGTTGCAGTACTCAATGTTCCGCATATGACAGTTCTGATCATTGCGATTGTGATCGTGTTTGGTCTGGGTACAGGCGGTGTATATTATATTCCATGGACATCCTACACATTTATGGCAGATGTGGATGAAGTTGTAACAAACCGCCGTCGTGAAGGTATTTATGCAGGGGCGATGACAATGGCCGGAAAACTGATTCGTGCAAGTATTGTTTCTATTCTTGGATTTACATTGGCAGCGTTCGGATTTAAAGAAGGAGCAAGTGTACAGCCGGAGTCCGCATGTAATGCAATCATTGGAGTGATGCTCTTTGGATGCTGTGGACTGGCACTTCTCGGAATTATCTGTTCTGTCAAGATGAAGCTGACACAGGAGACACATAAAGTGGTCATTGCAGAGCTTGATCGTATCCACAATGGCGGAAAAATGTCAGATGTAGATCCAGAGGTGAAAAAGACGCTGGAGGAGCTGACAGGAGTTCCATATGAAAAATGCTTTGGAAATAATAATATCGGATATAAAGATAAACATCATAAAGCAGTAGCAGAATAAAGAACAAAAAGGCGTTTCCGGATGGAGGCGTCTTTTTGTTCTAAAAATAAAGATATACAAAAAATATAGAGTTATGTATAATCCAATTATAAATACAACAGGAACGGATATGGAAGGAGAAAAAACAGAATGAAATTAAAAAATATATTGATTGTTGTGAAAGATATTGAAAAATCAAAGCAGTTTTATCATGATTTGTTTGGGCTTGATATGGTGCTTGACAATGACGGAAATATAATCTTAACAGAAGGTCTGGTACTGCAGGAAGAAAAAATCTGGAAGAAATTCCTTGAAAAAGAAATTATTTCAGAGAGCAATTCCTGCGAACTATATTTTGAAGAGCGTGAGATAGAAAAATTTGTTCAAAAATTAGAAAAGTTGTATCCATCTATTCAGTATGTCAATCGTCTTACGACACATAGCTGGGGACAGAAGGTGGCCCGGTTTTATGATCTGGACGGCAATCTGATCGAGGTGGGAACGCCGATGTAAGTCTTGTTTGTGAAAAAGAGCAGACAGTGTATGGTGGCAAGTTGCAAAAAAACATTGCGAAAGAATCAAAGAGAACTGGATAGGTAAATTATGATCGGGGTGTCGATTTATAGCCGGATTTAATCAGGTTATGAGTCGGCATTTCCTTTATCCTACAAAACCAACTAAATATATTGACATTGTAGGAAATGAGTGGTAATATGCATACAACAAAATGAAAGGAGAAATGTAATGGACTGGGAAATTCTTTTGAAATACCTTCCCATGTATGAAAGAGCGGCATGGCTTACAATACAAATCGGCTTTATGGGCGTCGCAGGTGCTACGGTACTGGGATTGATCTGTGCAGTGATACAGTATGAGAGAATTCTTTTTTTTAGGCAAATAACAGCGATGTACATAGAACTCAGCAGAAATACACCACTTCTTGTGCAATTGTTTTTTATTTATTATGGATTGCCGAAGATTGGTATACAGACGGATCCGAAGATCTGCGGAATTGTAGGCCTTGCTTTTCTGGGAGGCGGCTATATGGCAGAAACATTTCGGAGTGGTCTGGAATCTGTTGCGGACATTCAGATAGACAGTGCGATAAGCCTGGGGATGAACCGGGCGCAGGTGATGTGGTATGTGATCATTCCGCAGGCTGTTTCTGTCAGTGTTCCTGCATTTGTGGCAAACATTATTTTTTTGTTGAAAGAAACCAGTGTATTCAGTGCAATCAGTTTAATGGATTTGATGTTTACGGCAAAAGATTTGATCGGACTTTATTATAAAACGACAGAAAGCCTGTTTTTGCTGGTTGTATTTTATCTGTTGATTTTGCTTCCGGTATCTGTAGCAGGAAGTCTTTTGGAAAGGAGAGTACGCTATGCCGGATTTGGGAATTGATGTCTTGCTGAAAGGACAAAATTTAATCAGATTGCTTGCAGGTCTTGGCACAGCGCTGCAGATTAGTATAATATCGGTAGCGATCAGTGTTCCTTTTGGAATTGTACTGGGAGTATTGATGACCTGGAGCAATCCGCTTATAAAAGTAATTTTAAGAATTTATCTTGAGATTGTCAGGATTATGCCTCAGATGGTTTTGCTGTTTCTTGTGTTTTTTGGTACGACCAGAGCATTTGGATGGGATTTGTCGGGTGAAAATGCATCGATTATCGTATTTTCGTTCTGGGGAACCGCTGAGATGAGTGATCTTGTAAGAGGGGCTTTGATCAGTGTTCCCAGACATCAGTATGAGAGTGGAGAAGCGCTGGCGATGAACAGGGTGCAGATCTATCGATACATTATTATTCCGCAGACATTAAGAAGGCTGGTTCCGCTGTCAATCAATCTGGTGACAAGAATGATCAAGACGACAAGTCTGATATTGATGGTGGGAGTTGTAGAAATTTTGAAAGTCGCACAACAGATCATAGAAGCAAATAGAATGTCCAGTCCAAATGCAGCATTTGGAGTTTACCTGGTTGTGTTGTTGCTGTATTTCATGGCATGCTGGCCGATCAGTATATTTGCAAAATATTTGGAAAAGAGATGGAGGGGATGATCTATGGCAGAGACATTGCTTACAATAAAACATCTGGTCAAGCAATATGGTGATCATATCGTTTTGAATGATATCAGTTTGGATATCAAAAAAGGAGAAGTGATTGTTGTAGTGGGGCCGAGTGGTTGCGGAAAGAGTACACTGCTTCGATGCGTCAATGCATTAGAGCCCATTCAGGGCGGAGTCATTAAATTAGGAGATATTCCGATAGAAGCGAAAAGCAAATCGCTAATCAGTATCAGACAGAAGATCGGAATGGTGTTCCAAAGTTATGATTTATTTCCGCATCTTACAGTGTTGGACAACATTCTGTTAGCACCGATGAAAGTGCAGAAACGAAAAAAAGAAGAGGTAACAGAAGAGGCAATGAAACTTCTGAGAAAAGTTGGATTGCAGGAGCAGGCAGGTAAGTTTCCAAGAGAACTGTCCGGGGGACAGAAGCAGAGAGTGGCGATTGTTCGTGCATTGTGTATGCATCCGGAGATTCTGCTGTTTGACGAAGTGACGGCAGCTCTGGATCCGGAGATGGTTCGGGAGGTTCTGGATGTGATATTGAATCTGGCAGCACAGGGAAACACGATGGTCATTGTGACGCATGAGATGCAGTTTGCACGTGCTGTTGCAGACAGAGTCGTGTTTTTGGATGAGGGTAAGATCATCGAAGAGGAACCGCCGGAGATATTTTTTAGAAATCCGAAAACAGAAAGAGCAAAACGATTTTTGAGTACATTTACATTTCACACAGTAAAACGTTAAATCAAGAGAAATTATAACAGATGGGAGATTATGATTATGAAAAAGCAGAAATCAAAAAAAGTAGCAGTACTTGCAGCGGTCGTATCCACAGTTTTTGCAGTGACAGCGTGCGGCAGCAAAGCGGAGGATTCTTCTTCAAAAGCAGAAAAATCAGATGCTGTTTACCGCACATTACAGGAAATCAAGGAAGATGGAACAATTAACATAGGCGTTTTTTCTGATAAAAATCCTTTTGGATATGTGGATGAGAATGGAACATATCAAGGTTATGATGTATATTTTGCGAACCGGATCGGGGAGGACCTCGGGGTAGATGTTAACTTTGTATCCACGGAAGCGGCAAATCGTATTGAGTATCTTCAGACGGGAAAAGTGGATCTGATTCTGGCAAACTTTACAGTAACAGATGAACGAAAAGGGGAAGTGGACTTCGCATTGCCATATATGAACGTAGCGCTGGGGGTTGTATCACCGGACAGTCATGTGATCAAGAGTCTGGATGATTGGGACAAGGGTGATCAGATGATCGTGATTTCCGGCACAACAGCAGAAACTTATCTGACAGAGAATTATCCGGATATTCCGTTACAGAAATATGACTCCTATGCAACCGCTAAGAATGCACTGGAAAACGGGAATGGAGCAGCATGGACAAATGATAATACAGAGGTTATCGCGTTTGCCCTGCAAAATAAGGGGTATACGGTCGGCATCTCTCAACTTGGAAATAAAGATACAATCGCACCAGCTGTCTCAAAAGGAAATGAAACGTTGTTAAACTGGATCAATAAGGAAATTCAATCTCTGGAAGGAGAACAGTTCTTCCATAAAGATTATGATGAGACGCTGGTAGCTACTTATGGAGAAGAGTACAAAGAAGAATTGGTTGTAGAAGGTGGAAAGATAGAATAGTTTTTAAAATGATGGCAGAAGCCTTACGCTTCTGCCATCATTTTGTCGTCTGCTTTTCAACAATATTTCCGGAAAACATCGTTCTGGAAGGCGGAATTTCTTTCTGGAATACCTGCATCATCTGCGATACGGCAGTGACGCACATATATTCTACCCTGTTGTCGATGGTTGTGATCTCCGGTGTGCTGCAGGAGGCAAGCACGGAATTGTTATATCCGGTCACCTGAAAATCTTCTGGAATGCGCAGATGTTTTTTTAATGCATATTTTACAGCGCCGGCAGCCAGTTCATCATCTGCAGCCAGTACACAGTCGAAAGATGTGCCGTCTGCATCGAGTTGTTCCAAGATGGAACATGCTTTGTGCAGGTTGCCGGGTGCGGAAAACGCAATTTTTTTGGAAATGTCCAGTCCGTGTTCCGAACAGGAATCCAGAAAGCCCTTGACCTTTTTCTGTCCGCTGTAATTCAAAGTACGATACAGATAAATAGGAGAGGTTGCTCCGTTTGAAAAGATCAGGTCGGTCATATCCTTCAGTGCCATATAGTCATCACAGAGAATGGAGTAGATATTTTCTCCTTTTAACTCTCCGTTTAGGATGAATACAGGGATTTTGGAGGCGGCATCCAGAATATAGCGGTTTTCTTCCGGGGAATTCTCGATAAAATGAGAACCGATCAGAAGCACTGCATCCACGTTACGGGACAAAAGCAGGTGTAAATAACTCTGCTTTTCCTGCAGTTGGTATCCGGTACAGCAGAGCATAGATGCATAGGAGTTTTTGCGAAGCTCCCGCTCCAGATAATAAATGGCCTGCGCCTGATAAACATCCGAGGAGTCGGAGCAGAGAATCCCTACAGTGTGCATAGAGTTTAAGCCGAGGCTTCTGGCAAATGCGTTCGGTGTATAGCTGTTTTCCTCCATGACAGCAAGGACTTTCTTTCGGGTTTTGTCACTGACCTTGTCACTTCCGTTTAAAACCCGCGAAACAGTGGCGATGGATACTCCCGCTTTCTGGGAGATGTCGTATATATTCATAAAATGAATTCTCCTTTAAAAAGATTCCAGGAATATGCGGGAATCTACGGCATTTTCGGGCGTACTGTTTTCAATCGTTGCCTGCAAAAAAGGAGCGCATGTACGCTGCCAGTGTAAGATTTCCGTGTAATCAAGATTTCCGGCACTTCCCGGTGCGCACGGCGTAAGAGTGCCGTTCTCAATAGTATAATCTTTTGCGTGGAGTAATGCAATGTCAGAACTGTTTCTTTCCAGCATTTCGTGAAAAATTACTTTCTGATCGGTGTGATTTCCTTCCCAGAGCATATTGACCGGATCGAAGATCAGTTTTAAATGCGGGGAAGAGATAAAATCCAGTGCCAGCCGGGCGCGTTTCGGGTTGTAGATAATATGTTTCCAGACTGGTTCAATGGCGATCGTAACGCTATAGTGCTGTGCATAATCAACTACAGTTTTCAGATTTTTTAAAAAGTAAACAAGAGCCTCTTCCTCGTGTGCTTCAGGGCAGAAAGAATATGTTGTGTTCGGACATCCGGTCTCTGTACCGAGAAGTGGTGAGCCCAGCCAGTGAGCAAACCGCATGTTCGCCTTGTATTCTTCGATGATCTCATTAAGCTGTGTCTGATCCGGATTGGCAAGATTGAGATAGCACCCGTAAATTGCAATATTTAAATTATTTTTCTCACATTCCCGGCGGATATGCGCGGCAAGACCGGGAGTTAGCCCGTGGCGGTCAATGCCGTATTCTTTGTAAATAATTTTAGAAGCCAGGTGAATGCAGGAAAAGCCCTGCTCCTTTGCAAGAGCAAGGCGGTTTTCCAGAGAAGTTGGTTCCATATCGTGAAGCCGGATTCCCACTTGAAGATTAGACATTCTTAAAATCCCCCTTCCTTAAGCTGCGTTCTGTTCGCGGAGCAGAACTTCTGTGTAGGCGAGGATTAAAGGGGCAACTCCTTTTGCATCATTTTTTACGATTGGTTCCCTCATATAGTACTCAAATGTTCCTTCGCGCATGTCAATATTTCCGAGTCCTGCAACGAGACAAATATTGTCGAGCTGCAGAACACCGTCTTTTTCAGACAGATGGTTCTTGCAGATTCCTTCGAATGCGCGGTATCCGTATGAGTAGTAGGAAGCGTCTAAAAGACCGAGTCGGACTCCTTTCATGATGGCATAAGCGAAGATGGCAGAACCAGAAGTTTCCAGATAATTTGGCTTGATTCCTCCAAGGTTGATCACCTGATACCACATTCCGGTCTCTTCATCCTGATAAGGAAGCATGGCATCGATCAGTTCGCAGAACATCTCTTTCAATTCATCACGTTGTGAGTTCATGGATTCCGGTATGATCTCCCAGGTGTCGGCAATGGCCATTGCAAACCATCCTTCAGCGCGAAGCCAGAAATTGTTGGAAAGCCCTGTTACTTTATCGCACCAGAACATCTCTCTGGAAGAATCATATGCGTGGTAGTACAGTCCGTTTCGTTCGCAGCGCATGAGTTCGCGGACATTCTGGAACTGCCGGAAGCTGTCCATGCAGGCATTTCCGTTACAAAAAGAAAGTTCATATTGCATATAGAACGGCTGAGCCATATAAAGACCATCCAGCCAGATCTGGTTTGGATAAATTTCTTTGTGCCAGAAGTTTCCTTCTTTTGTACGAGGCTGTCCAAGGAGTTGAGAATAAATTGTATCCATGGCTTTTCGGTATTTTTCTTTTCCGGTCAGGTCGTACAGGCGGTACAGTGTTTTTCCTGCATTGACATTGTCCAGATTGTATTCTTTGGGATCATAATATTTGATGGATCCGTCTTCCTGTACGAAATAATCAATGAATTCATCGGCAAACTGCAGATAGCGTTCATCTTTTGTGATATCATAAAAAGTGATCAGAGCTTTGATCATGCAGCCGTCAATGTAATTCCAGGTGTTCGGTTTTCCGGCGCGGATTTTTTCGATATTCCATGCAGGTTCCTGCGGTGTGCTGTTTTCAATCAACTGTTTAATGTAATTATCTAAAATTTTCATTTTGAATACCTCCTTAATGTAAGTGCTAACATAGGCTTAAAATAAAGAAAAAGCAGGAAAATAATAATTCGTTATTATGATAACATATGATGTGAAAAAAGTGTATTGTGTATTTTTGATAAATATATTGAATGTTATTGTACAAAATAGATAATTGACAATTAAAAAACACAATGATAACATACGTTTGATAGGGAAAATGAAAATGTAAATAGGTGAAAATGAATAATGTAAGCTGTTACAATATATTAAAAATGTACAAAGGAGATCAAGATGGAATTAAAATTGATTTGGAAACATGCACGGGCAGCTGTGTTGGAATGCTGTGAAGGAAGTATCTATGAGATGGCGCAGCCTTGTCAGATTTATCTAAACGGAGAGTTTTATAAAGAAACAAAGCAGGTAGTGAATGTTCTGTATGACCTGGAACCTGAAAAAGAGTATTGTGTTGCGGTTCAAAAGGGAGAAGAAAAATCAGAAATCGTGTTTTGTACAGAGGCTCAGGATTATACGCTGAATGTGCGTGATTTTGGCGCAAAGGGAGATGGCATTCAGGATGATACGACATATATCCAGGCTGCGATCATGGCATGTCCGAAGAACAGTCGTGTGCTGATTCCCGAGGGAGTATACCGGATCACAAGTCTGTTTTTAAAAGATCATCTTACAATGGAACTGGCAAAAGGGGCAGTCCTTTCGGCATGCACAGAGCGTGAGAAATTTCCGGTTTTAAAAGGAACCTGCCAAAATGAAAATAAAGACAAAGAATACATTCTCGGAACATGGGAGGGAGATGCCTGTGATATGTTCTCCGGAATCATCACGGGAATCGGAGTGAAAGATGTGACGATTTACGGAGAAGGCACGATTGACGGAAACGCTTCCTGGGACAACTGGTGGTTTGAGGCGAAAAAGATCCGGATTGCTGCAAGACCGCGTATGATTTTTCTGAATCGGTGTGAGGATGTGAGGGTTGTGGGAATTACGGTACAGAACAGTCCGAGCTGGAATATCCATCCGTATTTTTCCAACCGCCTGCAATTTATCAAAGTAACGGTATTGGGACCAAAAGATTCTCCAAACACAGATGGATTGAATCCGGAATCTTGCGACGATGTAGAAATCACAGGATGTCTGTTCTCTGTAGGAGATGACTGCATTGCTGTGAAGTCCGGAAAGATTTCCGTGGGAGCAAAGTACAAAGTGCCGTCTTCCAATTTGAGGATTCGTCAATGTTGTATGCGGGACGGGCATGGCTCAATCACTCTGGGAAGTGAGATGGCGGCAGGGATCAGGAATCTGCAGGCAAGACAGTGTGTGTTTATTAATACGGATCGCGGACTTCGGATCAAAACGAGAAGAGGGCGTGGGAAAGATGCGATAATTGATGGTGTTTTGTTTGAAGATATCAAAATGGATTCTGTGCTGACTCCGTTTGTGATCAATTGTTTCTATTTTTGTGATCCGGATGGACACAGCGAATATGTACAGTGTAAAGAACCTCTTGCAGTGGATGAGAGAACTCCACAGATTAAAGAACTGTGTTTTAGAAATATTCAGGCAGAAAACTGTCATGTGGCAGCAGCATTTTTCTATGGACTCCCGGAACAGAAAATTGAGCGGGTGGAAATGAAACATGTGCAGGTCAGTTATGCAAAAGAAGCGGTCAGTGGACAGCCGGCAATGCTGGACGGGATCGATGAGAATATCTGCAAAATGGGAATTTTTGCAAGGAATATAAAGACACTTGTGCTGGAAGATATTCAGGTTACGGGACAGGATGGAGAGGCAATTTTAATGGATGGAATTGATTCTCTGGAATGGACAAAATAAACAGGACTGTATTATACTGTACCTATCAATAAGAAAGAGGACTGTATGATGCAGAAATTAGAATTATATATCCACATTCCGTTTTGCGTACAGAAATGTGCCTATTGCGACTTTTTGTCTGCACCGGCAAATGATGCAGCCAAAGCGGAGTATGTGGATGCATTAAAAAAAGAAATACAAAGATACCGCGAGGTTGCTTCATCTTACCAGGTATCTTCTGTTTTTGTGGGCGGAGGAACTCCGTCCATTTTGTCGTGTGAGCAGATGGGTGAGATTTTTAAAATGCTGAGACAGGTATTTACCATCGACAGGGATGCGGAGATTACAATCGAAGCAAATCCGGGAACTGTGACGGAAGAAAAACTAGAAGGATGGAAACAGGCGGGAATCAACAGGATCAGTTTCGGATTACAGTCTGTCAACAATGAGGAACTGAAAATGCTGGGACGAATCCATACGTATGAAGAATTTCGGGAATCCTATGACATGGCACGGCAGGCAGGATTTGATAATATCAACATTGATCTCATCTCAGCCATTCCCGGACAGACTGTAAAAAGCTGGGAGCACACCCTTCGTACGGTGGCAGAATTACATCCGGAGCATATTTCTGCGTACAGTCTGATCATTGAGGAAGGAACCCGATTTTATCAGTGGTATGGAAAAGGACAGACAGATCAGGAGAAATATCCGCCTCTTCCGGATGAAGATGCAGAGCGGCAGATGTATGAGCGGACAGAGGGAATTCTGGAAGAATATGGATTTCATCGCTATGAGATTTCCAATTATGCACGGGAAGGAAAAGAGTGCAGACACAATCTGGGGTATTGGAGCAGAGTAGAGTATTTAGGGATCGGTCTGGGAGCCTCGTCTTTTATTTCCAATACCAGATACCATCTTTGTACAGATATGATCTCTTATATAGAAAGAATAGGATCAGGAGAAGATCTGCGGGAAGAAATCGAAGTGCTGACAAAGGAAGATGCCATGGAAGAATTTATGTTTCTGGGACTTCGAAAGATGCAGGGAATCTCCCGAATCCAGTTTGAGAATTGTTTTGGAAATACGATAGAAGAAATCTACGGAGACGTGATTGAAAAACTGGAGCAGGAAAAAATGTTAGAAGTGAAAGAGGATAAAATCCGGCTGACAAAAAGAGGGATTGATGTCAGCAATTATGTGTTCTGCGAATTTCTGCTGTAGGAAAAGATTTTGAAGCTTTTAATAATTCAGAAACAAATATCAAACATTGGATAAACAAAAGAGTGCTATTCTCATACCATCAAACAAAGAAAGGCAGGTATGAGAATATGAAAGAAAAGAACAAGGCAGGCAGAGTGTCCAAAAAGACGATAGCTACAGTATTGATTGCAATGATTGGTACAGTTGGAATCGGGATGTGCATGAGTATTGCATGGAGTTATGCAGCACCAGAGATTGCAAAGGAGTTGTGGATTTACTTTGTCTCATTTAATTTATCAAATCTTTAAAATAAAAGAGTCAGAAACAGGTGCGTCAGAAGAAAAAATTGACCGCACCTTGTTTTTTGTTTACAATTTGTACATAATTCAAAAACAAAACGAAAACAAAAATGTGTTAGGATCGTCCTGTATTTTAGGGAAATGGGAAGAGATACAAAAGGAGAAGATAAAAATGATTCGTATACTTGTAGTGGAAGATGATGAAAAATTAAATCAGATTGTATGTACCTATCTGAATGACAGCGGTTTTCAGGCGAAGGGGTGTCTGTCGGCAGCTGCGGCATATGAGGAAATGTATCATACGGTGTACCAGCTGATTATTTCTGATATTATGATGCCGGAGATTGACGGGTTTGAGTTTGCCGGGACAGTTCGCCGGATAAATGAGACGATTCCGATCCTGTTTATGTCGGCAAAAGATGATCTGCCGTCCAAGCGGAAAGGGTTTCAGCTCGGGATTGACGACTATATGGTAAAACCGATAGAACTGGATGAACTGCTTCTTCGTGTAAGGGCATTGCTTCGCAGGGCAAATATAGAGATGGAAAGAAAAATTACGGTGGGAAATCTGATACTGGATGCGGATGCTATGAGTGCAGAAATTGACGGAGAAGAGATCAGTCTTACTACAAGAGAGTTTAATATTATTTACAAGCTTTTGTCTTATCCGAAAAAAACGTTTTCCAGAGCGCAGCTCATGGACGAGTTCTGGGGTGTGGAGACAGATACCAGTCTGAGGGCTGTGGATGTTTATGTTACAAAACTCAGAGATAAACTGTCAGCCTGTGACGGATTTAAGATTGTGACAGTCCGCGGGCTTGGATACAAGGTGGTGCTGCAATGAAAGAACGAGAGGAACAAAGGGGAAAAGTAAAGCAAAGTTTATTTCCGGTTTCTTTATTTGGAATCTATATTGGGGTTCTGTTTCTGATGTCGGGGATACATACCGGACTGATCGTGTTTATGAATTCGGCAGGCTGGAATAAAGCGGTGATGACCGTGGTGCCGATGTGTTACTGGGGAATGGTTGCCATGGGACTGACGCTGTTTACCAGATGGAAGGTAAAAAGAACCTACGAAGAACCACTGTATAAAATGGCAGAGGCTACCAGAAAAGTGGCGAACGGAGATTTTTCCGTCTATGTACCTACATTTCATACAATGGAGAAACGGGATTATCTGGATGTCATGATTCTGGATTTTAATAAGATGGTGGAAGAACTAGGGAGCATTGAAACGCTGAAAACAGATTTTGTGTCAAATGTTTCTCATGAGATGAAAACACCGCTTTCTATTATTAAAAATTGTGCGGAACTTTTGCAGAGGGATGCGTTGTCGGAGGAACAGCGCAGAGAATATGGGGAAGCCATTGAAAATACAGCAACGCGCCTGTCTGATCTGATCAGCAATATTTTAAAGCTGAATAAGCTGGAAAACCAGAAAATACAGCCGGAGGCAGAAGTGTATGATGTGTGCAGACAGTTATGTGACTGCATTCTGCAATATGAATCTGCCTGGGAGAAAAAAGAGATCGAGATGGAAGTAGAAATGGAGGATCGGGCAGAAATTTATGCGGATCAGGATCTGATGGAACTGGTGTGGAATAATCTGCTGTCTAATGCGGTCAAGTTTACCGAGCTGGGCGGTGTGATCACGGTTCGTCAGTTGTCGGATGAGCAGGGGGTGACAATCTCTGTATCGGATACCGGCTGCGGTATGAGCAAAAATACCATGAAACATATATTTGATAAATTTTATCAGGGAGATACGTCTCATTCCAAAGAGGGAAACGGACTGGGGATGGCAATGGTAAAACAGGTGCTGGAGCTTATGGATGGGGAGATTCAGGTCCTAAGTGAAGAAAAACAGGGCAGTACGTTTATTGTGACACTGCCCATGGCGGGAAAGGAGTTTGGTCAGTTATGAAAAAGACAGAAAAGCCACAGAGAAATTTTGTGGCATATGAATATAAAGAAGTGAGTGCAAACAGCAGTCAGGCCTCCTTTTTGTTAGATGGATATGAGAATTTTGGGTGGGAACCGGATGACAATCTGCCGCAGAGCAGCCAGAGTCGTCATCCGGGGGCGGAGAAGATGATGACTCTGCGATTGAAACGTGATCGGAAAATTGTAAATAAAACGGAGCTTACAAGGCTGCAGCGAAACTTTGAAGCCTGTGTCCGGGAAATTCAGTCGCTGGAAAACAGTAAGACATCGAAAGCGACAATATGGGCGCTGGCAGCAGGAGTGATCGGAACTGCTTTTATTGCATGTTCTACGTTTGCGGTGACAGCAGTTCCGCCGAAAATCCTTTTGTGTATTATTTTTGCGATTCCCGGATTTCTGGGATGGATCCTGCCGTATTTCCTTTATAAGAAAATTGTGAGAAACCAGACGGAAAAACTGACGCCGATGATCGAAGCGAAGTATGATGAGATTTATGAGATTTGCGAAAAAGGAAATAAGCTGTTGTATTAGAAGTGAAAAAAGTACAGGGTTATAAATTGGAAACAAGGGGAAATATAAAAAGTATAAAGAATATATAAACATGGTTGACAAATACAGACCATGGTGCTATCTTAATATACGGAAGGTGTTAGCACTCAAAACAAAGGAGTGCTAATAAGAAAAACCTCAGGTGAGAGAAAGGAAGGTCTGATGGGATTGAATACAGAACTTGGCGAGCGTAAGCTCACGATTTTAAAAGCGATTATCCAAAACTATCTGGAGACCGGAGAGCCTGTTGGTTCCCGAACACTTTCCAAATACACGGATTTGAATTTGAGTTCTGCGACGATACGCAACGAGATGGCTGATCTGGAGGATCTGGGATACATTTTCCAGCCGCACACTTCGGCAGGAAGGATTCCTTCCGACAAAGGCTACCGCTTGTATGTGGATATGCTGATGGAGGAAAAGGAGCACGAGATCACAGAGCTGCGCAACACGATGCTTGAAAAATCCGATAAAGTGGATCAGGTGCTGAAGCAGGCTGCGAAAGTGCTTGCTGTGAATACCAATTATGCAACGATGGTTTCCGCTCCTGTGAACAGCCGGAACACATTGAAGTTCATTCAGCTTTCACAGGTGGATCAGGAACAGATCGTGGCAGTGATCGTGATGAATGGAAACGTGATCAAGAACAAGATCATACAGGTTGGTGAGGTGCTTGCCGGTGAGACGCTTCTGAAGCTGAATATGCTTTTGAATACAACACTCAACGGCATGTCGATCGAACAGATCAATCTTGGTCTGATCGCACGATTGAAGGAGCAGGCAGGAATTCACAGCCGGGTGATCAGTGATGTGCTGGATGCCGTGGCGGAGATTATTCATGTAGATGATGATATGGAGATCTACACGAGTGGTGCGACGAACATTTTCAAATATCCGGAGCTGAGCGATAAGCAGAGTGCTCAGGAGATTATCAGTGCATTTGAAGAGAAGCAGCAGCTGGCGGATCTGGTGACAGAGACACTGGCAAGTGAAGAAAATCACGGGATTCAGGTCTACATCGGGGATGAGACCCCGGTCAAGACAATGAAAGACTGCAGCGTTGTAACAGCAACCTACGAATTGGGAGAAGGCATGAAAGGTACGATCGGTATCATCGGTCCCAAGCGTATGGATTACGAACATGTCATGAAGACGCTGAAAACTCTGCAGAGCGAGTTGGACGCAATTTATTATAAAGACCCGAAAGAATAGGAAGGTGATTGCTGGTGGCAGAGAATATGAGTAAAGAAGAGATGGTCAAAGAAGCTGTGGAAGAAGCGAAAGCAAAAGCAGCAAAGGAAACCGGGGAACAGGAAGAACAGGCAGAAGAAACTGTGGAGGAAACAGCAGAGCAGGAAGAAGTTTCCGAGGAAGCCGAAGAAGCATCAGAAGAGGAAGAGACAGAAGAAGGTTCCGGTTTCATGAAGAAATTTGGTCGTAAGAACAAAAAAGATAAAAAAGACGAGAAGATTGAGGAACTGACTGACAGACTCACTCGTCAGATGGCAGAGTTTGATAACTTCCGCAAGCGTACAGACAAAGAAAAATCTCAGATGTACGAAATCGGTGCGAAAGATATCATAGAAAAGATTCTTCCGGTTGTGGATAACTTCGAAAGAGGAATCGCAGCTGTACCGGAGGAAGAAAAGTCCAACCCGTTTGCAGAAGGAATGGAGAAGATTTACAAACAGCTGATGACTACACTCGAAGAGATTGGCGTAAAACCGATTGAAGCGGTTGGCCAGGAATTTGATCCGGATTTTCACAATGCAGTGATGCATGTAGAAGATGAAGAAGTTGGAGAGAATATCATTACAGAAGAATTCCAGAAGGGATATCTGTACAGAGACAGTGTAGTAAGACATAGTATGGTAAAAGTGGCAAACTAATAAGGAGGAAATAATCATGGGAAAAATCATTGGTATTGATTTAGGAACAACAAACAGCTGTGTAGCTGTTATGGAAGGTGGACAGCCAACAGTTATCGCCAACACAGAAGGAGCAAGAACAACACCATCTGTAGTTGCATTTACAAAAACAGGAGAACGTCTGGTAGGAGAGCCTGCAAAACGTCAGGCAGTTACCAATGCAGACAAGACAATCTCTTCTATCAAAAGAGAGATGGGTACAGATTATAAAGTAGCGATCGATGATAAAAAATATTCTCCACAGGAGATTTCTGCAATGATCCTTCAGAAACTGAAAGCAGACGCAGAAGGATATCTTGGAGAGAAGGTAACAGAAGCAGTTATTACAGTGCCGGCTTATTTCAACGATGCACAGCGTCAGGCAACAAAGGATGCAGGTAAGATCGCAGGTCTGGACGTAAAACGTATCATCAACGAGCCAACAGCAGCAGCACTTGCTTATGGACTTGACAACGAAAAAGAGCAGAAGATTATGGTATATGACCTTGGTGGTGGTACATTCGACGTTTCCATCATTGAGATCGGAGACGGAGTTATCGAAGTATTATCTACAGCAGGTAACAACAGACTTGGTGGAGATGACTTTGACCAGAAGATCACAGACTATATGCTGGCTGATTTCAAGGCAAAAGAAGGAGTAGACTTGTCAACAGACAAGATGGCTCTTCAGAGACTGAAAGAAGCAGCAGAGAAAGCGAAAAAAGAACTTTCTTCTGCAACAACAACAAACATCAACCTTCCGTTCATCACAGCAACAGCTGAAGGACCGAAGCATTTTGATATGAACCTGACAAGAGCAAAATTTGACGAGCTGACACATGATCTTGTTGAAAAAACAGCAGAGCCAGTAACACGTGCGCTTTCTGATGCAGGAATCACAGCAGCAGAATTAGGTCAGGTACTTCTTGTAGGTGGTTCTACACGTATTCCGGCAGTACAGGAAGAAGTAAAACGCCTCACAGGAAAAGAGCCTAGCAAATCATTGAACCCGGATGAATGTGTTGCTTTAGGAGCATCTGTTCAGGGTGGTAAACTTGCAGGAGATGCAGGTGCAGGAGATATCCTTCTTCTGGACGTAACTCCACTGTCACTGTCTATCGAGACAATGGGAGGAGTTGCTACAAGACTGATCGAGAGAAATACAACAATTCCTACAAAGAAGAGCCAGATCTTCTCTACAGCAGCAGATAATCAGACAGCAGTTGATATCAACGTTGTACAGGGAGAAAGACAGTTCGCAAGAGACAACAAGTCTCTCGGACAGTTCAGACTGGATGGAATTCCTCCGGCTCCACGTGGAATCCCGCAGATCGAGGTTACATTCGATATCGACGCAAATGGTATCGTAAATGTATCTGCAAAAGATCTGGGAACAGGAAAAGAACAGCATATTACAATTACAGCAGGATCTAATATGTCCGATGCAGATATCGACAAAGCAGTCAAAGAAGCTGCTGAATTCGAAGCACAGGATAAGAAGAGAAAAGAAGCGATCGATACAAGAAACGAAGCTGATGCGATGGTATTCCAGACAGAAAAAGCACTCAAAGAAGTGGGAGACAAACTGGATGCAGCAGATAAATCTTCTGTAGAAGCTGATGTACAGGCGCTCAAGGATATCCTTGCAAAATCTACACCGGAAGATACATCCGATGCACAGGTTGCTGAAATCAAAGCAGCAAAAGACAAACTGATGGAAAGTGCACAGAAACTGTTTACAAAGATGTATGAGCAGGCTGGTGCAGCAGCAGGCGCTGCAGGCGGACCGACACCGGAAGCAGGTCCGGCTCCGGAAGGATTCCAGGGAGATGACGTAGTAGACGGAGATTACAAAGAAGTTTAAGAGACCAATCTGACGGGAGAGAGCACTCTTTTTCCGGAGTCTGGAAGGCATGTCTTTCAGGCTCCGGCGGTGTGCCCTCGCCTGTTTGGTTATGAGTTGGATCAAGGATGAAAGGTAGATTATTATGGCGGAGTCAAAAAGAGATTATTACGAGGTGCTTGGTGTAAGCAAGGATGCTGACGATGCTGCGATCAAAAAGGCGTATCGTGCACTGGCGAAAAAGTACCATCCGGATATGAATCCGGGCGATGCCGAAGCAGAAAAGAAATTCAAAGAAGCATCCGAAGCCTATGCGGTACTGAGTGATGCTGAAAAACGTCGTCAGTACGACCAGTTCGGTCATGCTGCGTTTGAAGGCGGCGCAGGCGGTGCTGGCGGATTTGGAGGCTTTGACTTCAACGGCGCAGATTTTGGAGATATTTTCGGAGACATTTTCGGGGATCTGTTTGGTGGCGGCGGAAGAAGAGGCGGCCGTGCGAACAATGGCCCAATGAAAGGCGCGAATATCCGAAAGAGCATCCGTATTACATTTGAGGAAGCTGTGTTTGGCTGCAAGAAAGAACTGGAAGTGATTTTAAAAGATCCATGTACGACATGTGGAGGAACAGGTGCAAAACCGGGGACTTCTCCGGAGACGTGTCCAAAGTGTGGAGGAAAAGGTCAGGTTGTCTATACGAGCCAGTCCTTTTTCGGAACGGTACAGAATGTCCAGACCTGCCCGAACTGTGGTGGTTCCGGTAAGGTGATCAAGGAAAAATGTACATCTTGCTCCGGAACAGGATACACTTCAAGTAAGAAGAAGATTGAAGTGACCATTCCTGCAGGAATTGACAACGGACAGAGTGTACGTATTCGCGAAAAAGGAGAGCCGGGTACAAACGGAGGTCCGAGAGGAGATCTTCTGGTCGAGGTGAACGTATCCAGACATCCGATCTTCCAACGTCAGGATATGCACATTTTCTCAACAGTGCCGATTTCATTTGCGCAGGCAGCGCTCGGTGGAGATGTGAAGATCCAGACTGTGGACGGAGCGGTAATCTACAATGTTAAGCCAGGTACAAAGACTGATACAAAGGTACGATTAAAAGGCAAGGGAGTTCCGTCTCTGAGAAATTCCGCAGTGCGTGGAGATCACTATGTGACACTGGTGATTCAGACGCCGGAAAAACTCAGTGCAGAGGCAAAAGAGGCACTGCGCAGATTTGATGAACTGAGTGGAAACTCACTGCATCAAAATGACAGTAATCCGGAAAAAAGCGAGAAAAAAACCAAAAGAAAAGGTTTCATGGATAAAGTAAAAGAAGCCTTTGAAGGGGAAGAATAAAATTCAGAATGAAGCCAGGCGGAGACAGTCTCATAGAGAGGCTGTCTCTGCTTGTTTTATGCCTGTAAATACGATAACAGATCGCTCTCCCAGCAAAACAGTCTATCCTGCAGTCGGCATATCGTTCCCCGAAAATGTCTGATGCAGCAAGTCTCCGGTATTGACTGCAATCTTCCAGACATAACCGTTTGGAAGGGATGGGAGCACAAGTTGTTTTGCAATCCAGTGTGCGTTGACTGCAAGAAATACAAGATCTTCCTGTCCGGTCTTTTCATCAAATCCTGCGAACATCACACAGGCAGTGTGAGAATCTGAGGAAGGAACAGGCGGCTCTGGGGTGAGTCCGTGACCGCTCATGGAAGGATATGAGGTGTAGCTCGGCTCCAGATCTCTGCGGATGGCCGGGTGCTGTTTACGAAATGCGATCATATATTGAAAGAACGCAAACAGAGCCTGATTTTTGGACAGCAGACTCCAGTCCAGCCAGGAGATTTCGTTATCCTGACAGTATGGATTGTTGTTGCCAAATCGCGTATCTGCAAATTCATCTCTGGATAAAAACATTGGTGTACCACGGCTGCACATCAGCAGTGCACAGGCATTTTGCATCATTTTCAGCCGCAGGCGGAGGATTTCGGGATTGGAAGTTTCTCCTTCTTCTCCGCAGTTCCAGCTGTGGTTGTCATCACAGCCGTCGGTATTGTTCCAGCCGTTTGCCTCGTTATGCTTCTGATTATAGCTGTATAGATCGCACAGTGTAAATCCGTCGTGACAGGTTAGAAAATTGACGGAAGCATTTCCCCCGCGGTACTGCGGATTGTATAAATCCGGGGAACCCAAGATCCGTTTCAGAGCAGTCTCATGAAGCCCGTCATCCCCTTTTAGAAAACGCCGCATGTCATCCCGGTAGCGTCCGTTCCATTCGGCCCAGCGTCTCCAGGACGGAAAGGAGCCAACCTGATAGAGTCCGCCCGCATCCCATGCTTCGGCAATGAGCTTTACATTTCCAAGGATCGGATCAAAGGCAAGGCTCTGCAGAAGGGGAGGCTGACTCATCGGAGAGCCGTCTTCATTTCTTCCGAGAATGGAAGCCAGATCAAAACGGAAACCGTCTACCCGGTAGTCAGTGACCCAATAGCGCAGACAGTCTAAGATCAACTCCCTTACAACCGGATGGTTGCAGTTTAAGGTATTTCCACATCCGCTGAAATTGTAGTAGTATCCGTCCGGTGTCAGCATGTAGTAAATGTTGTTGTCAAAGCCTTTGAATGAAAAGCACGGGCCGAGTTCGTTTCCTTCTGCGGTGTGATTGAACACCACATCCAGGATGACATCGATTTCGTTGGCATGCAGTGACATAAAAACCAGCTCCTTTATAAAATAATCTCTTTGTTTATTATAATATAAAGACAGAACATGAAAAAGAGTAAAAATCCGGTTGGAAAGGATTTTTACTCTTTGACTTGTTACTGCAGACTATTTTTTAAACAGACGGTTTAAAAATAGTCTAGCGGGTGAAAAATTTGCGTTCTCTGGTTTCCGGCTGGGTTCTCTCAACTGGAGTTTCGACGGAAGGTTCATCGGAGCAGTCGCAAGGTGTTTCGGAAGCCTCGCCGCACTGGACGGAAGCCTCTCCGGTTTCAATAACGGCACCAAAAGCAATCGGGATCTGGATGCAGAGACTCTGGGTTACAGTAAACGTGCAGGAGGTTTTGCTGCCCGGACACTGTGGACCGGTGTGGATGACAGGATCGCCGCAGCAGATTGTTCTGGCGGTTCCGGGATGTGCAAACGGGGAGACCGTTACAGGAACGCAAACGGTTTCTTTCTGGTAAAACGTAGATTCACAGGATTCTGTGGAACCGCATGAAGGTCCGCATATGGTCAGGCCGGAAGTTGTCTGACCGCCGCCGAAAAGACAGAGATTGACTGGGCCGACCGCATAAGGTCTGACAAGAGAAAAGCAGACCTGCATCTCACCATCCACTTTATCCAGTGGGAAATCGAATTTCAGTCCCGTACATCCGGTTGGCGGATCCGGATGTTGGATTGTTTTGAGTTCTACATTTTCACCTCAGATTACGTTCTGGGGGTTTCCGTCGATTACGACCGTAACATCCAGGATATCTTCCTGCGTGATCGCGCTGCAGATATCAAGCAGGAAATGGCTTAAGTCTGCATAGAGAGGTGTGTCTGTTCCAACACCTGCAATATCATAGCAAAATCGTTGGTATTATCCCGGTTTTGGGGTTAAAACGGAAGTCTCCGTATTGAGCAAAAAAACGAACGGCAAAATCCGCTCGCCGATAACAGTAGAATAGTCTGTTTCATAATTACATGATGTCATAAGAAATACCTTTTGAAAAATTTTATTCTGTATAGTATATGATAAATCTCAAAACATGTTATAATTGCCATGTGTTTTTCAAATTTTGGCAAAGGGGATGGAAAAACAAGAAAAAGGAATTTATGGGAGAGAAAAGATGTTTATGAGAAAAAAGGAAAATGAGCTGCAGATTGACTGGAAGCATTTTTATCTGAGTGTACTGGCGCTGGTCATTCCGATGGCGCTTCAGAATCTGATCAATGTGGGTGTAACGGCTGCGGATGTGGTGATGCTGGGGCGCGTAGGAGAGACAGCGCTGTCCGGATCTTCTCTTGCAGGGCAGGTGCAGTATATTATGACGTTGTTTTTGTTCGGGCTGACATCCGGAGCAACGGTTCTGACCGCACAGTACTGGGGGAAAAAGGATCTGCGGACAATTGAGAAGATTTTGGGTCTTGGAATGCGGGCTGCGGTTTTTGTGACTGCATTATTCTTTCTGGCAGCGCAGATCATGCCAGAGCAGCTTTTGCGGATATTTACAAGTGAACCAGAGGTGATCAAAGAGGGCGTGAAGTATTTGCGGATTGTTAGTTTTTCTTACATTTTTATGGGGATCACACAGACTTATCTTTATATTATGCGAAGTGTGGAACGGGTCGTTGTGGCAACGGTGGTATATTTGTGTTCCCTGCTCTGCAACATTACGATCAATGCCATTTTGATCTTCGGGCTTCTCGGAATGCCCGCCATGGGCGTGCAGGGTGCGGCAATTGGAACGCTGGTTTCCAGGCTCCTGGAGATGGTACTGGTATGTGTGTACTCGAAAGTGTGGAACAAAGATATCAAGTTCAGGATCGCCTACTTTTTTAAAACAGAGCACGTTTTAAATATGGATTTTCTGAAATACGCATTCCCGGTGATCTTAAACGAGGTGCTCTGGGGACTTGGAACTGCGACAAATACGGCAGTGCTTGGTCATATGGGAAGTGCTGCAGTTGCGGCGAATTCGGTCGCACAGGTGGCCAGACAGCTCGCAACGGTGGTAGCATTCGGACTTTCCAGTGCGACAGCGATCTATCTGGGCAAAACCATTGGAGAGAAAAAGTATGAGCATGCAAAAGCATATGCAAAGAGGTTCGTATGGCTCAGTGTGATTATGGGAGTTGTGGGAGGTGTGCTGATCCTTCTGATCTCACCGGTTATGGCAGAGACGATGACTCTGTCTGAAACAGCAAAGGGGTATATGCGGTTCATGTTCTTTGTAATGTCCTATTTTGTGGTAGGGCAGGCGTTCAACACAACGATGGTCGTGGGAACCTTCCGTTCCGGCGGAGATACCCGGTTTGGCCTGCTGCTGGATATGTCTACCATGTGGGGATGTTCCATTTTATTTGGTGCGCTCGCAGCGTTTGTGTTCCACTGCAGTGTTCCGGTGGTGTATATGATCCTGATGAGTGATGAGATCATTAAGATTCCGATCACCTGGCGCCGGTACAAGAGCTATAAATGGCTGAAGGATGTAACAAGAGAAGAATTGTAGGGGAAGCTCCTTTCTAAAAAAATCTTGCAAAATGATCTGCAATCTTATAAAATGCAGAAGTGACTTTTGTAAAGAATTATTTTTAGGAAGGAGTTTTTTTGCATGGCAGACATCAAAATAAAGAAAGATCACTGTCCGCTGATCCTGACACACAGTCTGATCGGAGGGAAATGGAAGCTGAAGATCTTGTGGCATATTCTGCAGGGGGATAATCGATTTTCGGAGTTAAAAAAGGAAATCCCGGGTATTTCGGAAAAAGTGTTATATTCGAATTTGAAAGAACTGGAGGATGCAAGGCTTTTATACAGGGAAGTGATCAAGGAAAAGAAGCCGTCCGTGATTCGTTACCGTCTTTCAGAAGAAGGCGTGGAGGTCAGGGCACTGATCGATGCGGCACACCGGTTTGCCAATCGGTATGCAAAAAAGCATATACATACTAAAAAGTAAGGTATTGCGAAATGTGAGTGAATTGTGTATAGTCTTTTTGTCAGTAGACAAGACATATTTTTTTACACATATGTTAGCTAAAACTAACAAAAGTAAATAAAAACTAATGGAGGTGGTGGTATCAAAAAATATGTATCGACAATCATATTGGCGGCGGTGTTGTTCGTAGTTTCTGTCTGCTCTCTGTTTATCGGGGTAATGGATGCGGATCTGGCGTCGCTGATGCAGGGAGATCCGGAAGTGATCAGGTTGTTTCTGATTTCAAGGATTCCGCGGCTTCTGGCAATTCTGTGTACAGGAATCGGAATGAGTACAGCAGGGCTGATCATGCAGCAGCTTTGTATGAATAAGTTTGTGTCTCCGACTACGGGAGCAACGATTTCTTCGGCCCAGCTTGGAATTTTGCTGGCTCTGGTATTTCTCCCGGAGTCTACACTTCTTGGAAGAGCAGTGTTTGCGTTTGTGGCGGCGATTCTGGGAACCTGGATTTTTGTGTGGTTTGTTCAGAAAATCCGTTTTAAAGATGTGGTGCTGGTACCGTTGGTCGGAATCATGTTTGGAAATGTGATCGGAGGGATCACCAGCTTCATTGCCTATCAATACGAGATGAATCAGGCGCTGTCCACCTGGCTGGTAGGGCATTTTTCTATGGTACTGCGCGGGAGATATGAGATTGTGTATCTGACAGTACCGCTGGTTGTGCTGGCATTTGTATTTGCAAACCATTTCAATATTGTGGGGATCGGAAAAGAATTCTCTCAGAATCTGGGAGTGCCTTATAATCTGGTGCTTTTTATGGGCCTTACGATTGCGGCAATGATTACGGCGTCGGTGGTGGTAGTGGTTGGTTCGATTTCTTATATCGGTCTGATCGTTCCGAATATTGTCACCATGTTTAAGGGTGATAAGATTCGCGGAACGCTGGCAGACACTGCGCTGTTTGGAGCTTTGTTCGTTCTTGTATGCGACATGATCTCAAGAGTAGTGATCGCTCCTTACGAACTGCCTATCGAACTGATCGTAGGAATTCTCGGCAGCATCCTGTTTGTAGGACTGTTGCTGTATCGACTGAAAAACGGAGGAAGAAGAATACTTCTGGGGAAAGGAGGCAGACAGGATGCACAGTGCAGTTCATAAGACAAACAGCAGAAAGCTTCTTGTTTTAGGGATACTGGTGGCGGCAGCAGCAATCGCCTATCTGTTTGTGGATGTTTCCTTTTCAAATGAGCGTCTGTTTCGGTATGCTATGAAAATCCGGATTCCAAAGCTGATGGTCATGCTGGTGGCATCTGCTGCCATCGGAGGGGCAACGATCGTATTTCAGACCATTATTCACAATACGATTGTGACACCATGTCTGTTGGGAATGAATTCGTTGTATACGCTGATTCACACAGCAGTGGTATTCTTTGCAGGTTCCGGAAGTTTTCTCGCTGTCAATGCGAACGTGTCTTTTGTGGTCGATCTGTTTTTAATGAGTACAACAGCTGTTTTGGTCTACAGCTATCTGTTCAAAAAAACAAACTATAATGTGTTGTATGTATTGTTGATCGGAACGGTTTTGACTTCGTTTTTCGGAAGCATTCAGAGTACGCTTACAAGAATCATGGATCCCAATGAATATGACAGCCTTCTGGCAACGCTGGTAGCAAGCTTTAACAACGTCAACTCGGAAATTATTCTGGCAGCAGTCCTGGTTCTGGCAGGTATCGTGTTTGTGTTGCGAAAAGAACTTGCGCTTTTGGACGTGTTGTCTCTTGGAAGACATCAGGCAATCAATCTGGGTGTGGATTATGACCGGGCCATCCGGAAACTTCTGCTTGGAGTGACACTCTGTATCGCGACCGCCACAGCGATGGTAGGACCGATTTCATTCCTCGGACTGATCATCGCAAATCTGTCCAGACAGTTTTTGAAAACATACCGGCATTCGCAGCTGATCATGGGATCTGTCTTCTTCGGGATGTTTGTTCTGGCGGCAGGGCAGATGATCTCGGAACAGATCTTTGTATATGCGATTCCGGTCAGTGTATTTATTACAGTAGGCGGAGGAGGATACTTTTTGTATCTTCTGTTGAGGAAAAGGAGGAGTTAGAAGAGTGAAGATACGTGGAGTAAAAAAACAGTATCACGGAAAAACCGTGGTGGATTCCGTTTCTTTTGAAATTCAAAAAGGAAAAGTAACTGCTCTGATCGGTCCCAATGGAGCGGGAAAATCTACTGTGATGAGCATTCTTTCCAGACTGATCGCAAAGGATGAAGGAGTGGTAGAGTTTGAAGGAAAGAAGCTGGAGCACTGGAAGAGTAAAGAATTGTCAAAGCATCTGGCGATTCTGACACAGAGTAATCATATCGAGATGAAGCTGACAGTCAGAGAGCTGGTTGCATTCGGACGGTTCCCGCATTCGGGAGGGCGGATGACCAAGCAGGATAAAGAAATCGTTGCACAGGCGATCGATTATATGGAACTAAAAGAGTTTGAAGACCGGTTTCTGGATGAATTGTCCGGAGGACAGCGGCAGAGAGCATACATCGCCATGGTCATTGCGCAGGATACGGAGTATGTCTTTTTGGATGAACCGACGAATAATCTGGATATTTATCATGCTTCGAATTTGATGAAGATGGTGCGGAAGTTAAGTGACGAGCTGGGAAAAACAGTGATCCTTGTACTTCATGAGATTAATTATGCAGCCTTTTATTCAGATTATATCTGTGCATTTAAAAACGGAAAAATCGCGAAATATGGAACCGTTGAAGAAGTCATTCAAAAAGAAGTCCTTTCTGAGATTTACCAGGTGGATTTTGAAATTTTAAATATCAAAGGAAAACCATTATCGGTATATTATTGATGACAGAAAATGGAAGAAAACAAAGATGGAGGAAGAAGATGAGAAAATTAGCAAAAGTATTATTGGCAGGAGTGGCAGCACTCAGTCTGACAGCATGCGGGCAGGCAGAAGGAACAACAGGAAGTTCTGCGGATACAACGGCAAAGGAGCAGAAACAACAGGAAACACCTGAGAAGATCAAGATCCAGTCTCTGAATGCAAACGGAGAAGAAATTTCTCTGGAAGTACCATATGATCCGGAACGTATCGCTGTTTTGGATATGGCAGCACTGGATATCCTGGATAATCTTGGTGTTGGAGACAAAATAGTAGGTTCTGCATCTACTTCTCTGGAGTACCTTTCTGATTATGTGGATAATGAAAAGGTTGCAAATCTGGGAACGATCAAAGAGGCAGATCTGGAGGCTGTGATGGAGTGTGAGCCGGAAGTGATTTTCATCGGCGGACGTCTGGCTTCTTCCTATGACGCGCTCAGTGAAATTGCACCGGTTGTATACCTTTCGACAGATGTGGAGACAGGTGTCGTAAAAAGCGTGACAAAAAATGCAGAGACGATTGCTTCTATGTTTGGGCTGGAAGATGAAGTAAAAGAAAAGACAGCCGGTTTTGATGAAAGAATTGAAGCATTGGCAGAAAAAGCAAAAGGGCATACAGCACTGGTAGGAATGACTACAAGCGGAAGCTTTAACTTAATGGGAAATGACGGAAGATGCTCCATTATCGGAGTGGAGATCGGATTTGACAATCTGACAGCTGCTGAAAGTACCTCAACACATGGAAATGAAGCTTCATTTGAAACAGTTGTCGAGAAAAACCCAGAGTATATTTTCGTGATGGATCGTGATCAGGCAATCGGGGCAGACGGGGCACAGACGGCAAAAGAAATTATGGAAAATGAACTTGTTATGCAGACAGATGCTTACAAAAATGGAAAAATCATCTATCTGGAACATCCGGCAGTATGGTACACTGCGGAAGGCGGAATCACTGCACTGGATGTGATGCTTTCTGATCTGGAGGAGTCCCTGTAAAAAGTTGTTGTGTGCATTATCCTCAAATTGTGGTACAATAGAATCAGTCTGAAATCCTGTTTTCAAAGATGGAGACAGATGAATTTATAGAACAAAGAGAGGTAATGAAAATGGAAGAACAATATACAGAAGGATGTTCCGAAGAGTCCTGTGCAGGATGTTCTCATTCCGGTTCCTGTGAAAGCCAGAAGCAGAATGCAGGCAATACGGCGCCATCCAAAGCACCGGCAAATGTAGGTTCCCAGGTGAAAAAAGTGATCGGAGTCATCAGCGGAAAGGGTGGCGTTGGAAAATCGCTGGTAACAGCTTCCCTGGCACGTATGATGATCGAAAAAGGATATACGGCAGGAATTTTGGATGCAGATATTACAGGTCCATCCATTCCGAAGATGTACGGAGTGCACGAGATGGCAATCGGAAACGAGATGGGAATGCTTCCGTGCAGCGCACCGGATGGAACAAGGATCATGTCCGTCAACCTGCTTTTGGAAGAGGAGGACACACCGGTCATCTGGAGAGGTTCTGTGATCGCAGGCGTTGTGACACAGTTCTGGTCAGATGTGATGTGGGGAGATTTGGATTATCTGTTCGTTGACATGCCTCCCGGAACGGGAGATGTTCCGTTGACTGTATTTCAGTCCCTGCCTGTGGATGGAGTTGTGATCGTCACCTCTCCGCAGGATCTGGTACAGCTGATCGTAAAGAAGGCGTACAACATGGCAAAACAGATGAACATTCCGGTTCTTGGAATCGTGGAAAACTACAGTTACATCAAATGTCCGGACTGCGGAAAAGAGATCAAAGTGTTCGGTGAGAGTCATATTGACGAGATTGCAAAAGAACTGGGAGTACCGGTACTTGGCAAGATGCCGATCGACACTGCGATTGCAGAAGCAGTAGAAGCAGAAAAATTTTATGAAGTGACGAACCCGTATTTGAAAGAGATCGATTTGTAGGGGGCTGGGAAAGAAAAGAAGGCTTGTGCTGGAAATGTGCGGAAATATGCCGTCGTCTCAAAGTGCTGAATCTTTGAGGCGGCGGCTTTTTATCACAGATTTTTATAACTGAATATTTTTGAACAGATCTCCAAGGCTTGTACCGATCTCTTCGGCTTTTGGAATCTCAACTTTTTCTACAACTTCTTCTTCCGGTTCTTCCAAAGCTTTCATGCTCAGGCTGATCTTGCCGTCTTTAATACCGATGACTTTGACCTGAACTTCATCTCCTACATTCAAAACAGCTGCAGGATTCTTGACGCGTTTTTGAGAAATCTGAGAAACATGTACCAGTCCGGAAAGACCGTTTTCCAGTTTGACAAATGCACCGTAGTTCTGTAATGTCTCTACAGTACCGGACATAACCGTACCGATTGGGATACTTGCGATCTGTGCTTCTTTTTCTTTTCTTTCTTTTTCTTTGAGAAGCTCACGGGCGGACAGTACAAGCCGGTTGCCTGCCTGATCTACATCGATCACTTGAACTTCCACATCTTTGAGCAGGTAAGTCTCCAGATCTTCAATGTAAGAAAGGGAGAGTTTGGATGCCGGAATAAATCCGCGCAGTCCTTCTACCATGGCAATGGCACCGCCATTTACGATTCCTTCGATCTTAACAGGGAGGATCGTTTTCTTTTCCATATATTCCAAAACCCTGTTCCATGGATTGGCATCGTCAAAATAATCTTCGTAATCAGCCATTGTCTCTGTGTGTCCTTCGTTTGTCAGTAATTCTTCTGTTCTTAATTCTTCGCTCATCGCTGCACCTCGACTTTCTAAAACTTTAAAACAAAAATCTCTTAAAACAGAAGATTTTTGCTTTGCATTAAAGACAGTATAGCATATGTTTTATCAAAAAGACACGGAATCTTGAAATTTGGGTTGACGAAATCTGGAAAAAATGGCAAGCTACATATAGGTTACTGTTCACACCAATAACCACTATAGAAGAAAATAAGCAAAGGAAGTTTGGATTGATATGAATAACGGAGTGAGTAATAATAAAGTGTATGTAGTAGGGCATAAAAATCCAGATACAGATTCGATTTGTTCTGCGATCGCCTATGCTAATTTGAAATCTAAGATCACGGGAGAAGATTATAGTCCAAGGCGAGCGGGACAGCTCAATGAAGAGACGCAGTATGTGCTGGATCATTTTCAGGTTGAGGCACCGAAGCTGTTGTCGGACTTAAGAGTGCAGGTCAAAGATGTAGAACTGCGTAACATTGAAGGAATCAAGGGAAGTGTTTCCATCAAGAGTGCGTGGAAATCTATGAAAGAGCTGAATATCAAGACGCTTCCTGTGACAAGGGACAGCAAACTGGAAGGTCTGATCACCATTGGAGATATCGCGACTTCTTACATGGATGTGTATGACAGCGGGATTCTCTCCAAAGCAAGGACACAGTACCGGAATATTGCATCGACCATTGATGGAACCATCATTGCAGGAAATCCACACAGCTATGTGTTGAACGGAAAAGTCGGGATTCTTGCATCAAGCCGAAAGCTGATGTCGGAATTTGTGGAAGAAAATGATCTGGTGATCTTAGGAGACCGCCAGGAGGCACAGCAGCATGCCGTCGATTTGAATGTGAGTTGTATGGTGGTATGTAACGGAGCACGTGTAGGAGAAGAGATTTTAAAACAGGCAGAAGAAAAAGAAATCGTGATCATTTCTTCTCCGCATGATGCATTCACGGTCGCACGTTTGATCAACCAGAGTATTCCGGTGAAGCAGTTTATGACAAGAGAGGGGATCGTTTCTTTCCAGATGGATGACTATGTGGATGATGTCAAAGATGTGATGGCACGCAGGAGATTCCGTGACTTCCCAATCCTGGATGAGGCAGGCAATTTCCTGGGATTTATTTCCAGAAGAAGATTGCTCAACAGCCGCAGAAAACAGGTGATCCTGGTGGATCACAATGAAAAAAATCAGGCAGTGGACGGTGTGGAAGAAGCAGAGGTTCTGGAAATCATAGATCACCACCGTCTGAGCAGTATTGAAACGATGGGTCCGGTATTTTTCCGAAATCAGCCGGTTGGATGTACCGCTACGATCGTTTACCAGATGTATCAGGAAGAGGGAGTAGAAGTAGAGCCGGTGATCGCATCACTCCTTTGCTCGGCGATCATTTCCGATACCCTGATGTTTCGGTCTCCGACTTGTACACCGTTGGATGAAAGATCTGCGAGGAAACTGGCAGAGATCGCAGGGATTGATATTGAGAAGCTGGCACTGGAGATGTTTAATGCAGGAAGTAATCTGAAAGGAAAAACAGCAGAAGAAATCTGTTTCCTGGATTTCAAACAGTTTACAGTCAACGATATCAACTTTGGAGTTGGTCAGATCAGCTCTATGAGCGCAGAAGAGCTGCGTGAGATCAAAACAGAAGTATCCGCTTATCTGGAACAGGCAAGAAAGACACAGGGGCTGGATATGATCTTCTTTATGCTGACCAATATTGTCGCAGAATCTTCAGAACTTTTATGCGCCGGAAACGGAGCAAGAGAAAAGATGATCTCTGCGTTTGATCTGAAAGGAAATCCGGAGATGATCGAGCTAAAGGGTGTGGTGTCCAGAAAGAAACAGCTTGTACCGACACTGGTTTCGGCACTGCAGCAGTAGAAGGAGCAAAAAATGGGAAAACAAGTATGGAAAGCCGGGAATATGGTATATCCACTCCCGGCAGTGATGGTGAGTACGGCGGACAAGTCCGGAAAGAGCAATATTCTGACGATCGCATGGACGGGCACGATTTGTACTAATCCGGCGATGGTTTATATTTCTGTCCGTCCGGAGCGATATTCGTATCATATGTTAAAAGAGAGTGGAGAATTTGTTATCAATCTGACAACGGAGCAGCTTGCAAAAGCAACCGATTATTGCGGAGTACGTTCCGGAAAGGATGTGGACAAATGGAAAGAGGCACATCTGACACCGGCAAAAGCAGAAAAGCTTCAGTATGCACCGGTGATCGAAGAGTGTCCGGTCAATATCGAATGTAAAGTTACAGAAGTGAAAAAACTGGGAAGCCACCATATGTTTCTGGCGGAAGTTCTGGCAGTACAGATTGATGAGCAGTATTTGAATGAAAAGAATAAGTTTGAGCTGAATAAGACAGGACTGATGGCATATTCGCATGGAGAGTATCTGTCTCTCGGGAAGAAGATCGGGACATTTGGGTACAGTGTGAAAAAGAAAAAGACGAAACATAAGAAAAAGAAAAAATAAGAAAAAGAACATCCCCGTGGAAGCAAAGTATGAAAACTTTTGAGTTCTGCGGAGATGTTCTTTTTAGTCACTGTTTCCCGAAATCTATTTTATAAAGTCTCAACAAATCTGTCAAATGCAGCGAGTCCTTCGTCTGTGCATTTGTAAACACCGGCATCTTCCAGGACCTGACAGAAGACCTTTCCGACTTCCTGTTCCAGAATATGCGTGACATTTTCTGCGTTGATCTCCGGATAGGACGGCAGGAAACTTTCGGTCCAGTCCGCGTGCTTTGCAATGGTCTCATTGCTTCTGATGTCTTTTTTCTCAAGAATATAAGTCTTTAACAGCTCCAGCTCATCTTTGAGACGTGCAGGGAGTACAGCAAGCCCCATGACTTCGATCAGACCGATATTTTCTTTTTTGATATGATGCAGTTCTTTGTGAGGATGGTATACTCCGAGCGGATGTTCCTCTGTGGTAATGTTGTTTCTCAAAGTCAGATCCAGCTCATATTTTCCATCCCGCATTCTGGCGATCGGCGTGATCGTATTGTGAGGCTGTCCGTCTGTTTCAGCAAAAATGAAAGCAGCTTCATCTGTATATCCTCGCCATGCCTGCAGAATGTGGTCTGCAAGGTCGATCACTCTGGTCACATCCTCAGACTGCAGACGGATCACAGAGAGCGGCCATTTTACGATGCCTGCTGTGACATCTTCAAAGCCCTTGACAGTAAACTCCTGGATGACAGGCGCTTTTTCCATGGCAAAGGTATAATGTCCGCCCTGGAAGTGGTCATGGCTTAAAATAGAACCGCCTACGATCGGAAGATCTGCATTGGATCCGAGGAAATAGTGCGGGAACTGTTTGATAAAATCAAACAGCTTGACAAAGGTCTGGCGCTCGATCTTCATCGGAGTATGTTCTCCGTTGAACACGATACAGTGCTCATTGTAGTAGACATAAGGAGAATACTGGAATCCCCACTTGCTGTCATTGACCGTGATCGGAATGATGCGGTGATTCTCTCTGGCCGGGTGATCGAGGCGCCCTGCATACCCTTCGTTCTCCATACAGAGCTGACATTTCGGGTAAGCCGAAACAGAAGCATTGCGCGCAGCGGCAATGGCTTTCGGATCTTTTTCCGGTTTGGACAGATTGATGGTAATATCCAGTGTTCCGTAGTCTGTGTCTACAGTCCATCTGCGGTCTTTTTTGATCCGGTACCGGCGGATGTAATCGCTGTCCTGACTGAACTTGTAATAAAACTGAGTGGCGGATTCCGGAGATTCCTGATAATGTCTCCAGAAGTCGTTCTGAACCTGAGCCGGACGCGGCAGCAGGCAGTTCATCAGTCTGGTGTCGAACAGATCACGATAACCGATGCTGTCTTCAATGATGCCGCGTGTAACAGCCTCCTTAAGGAGATCGGCGAGGATGTCTTCCAGCACAAGATCTGTCAGATCACAGGAGACATCTTTCCAGTTGTCTTCATGGAATACATCCAAAAGTAAGTTTGTAGTGTAAATACGTTCGCATTCCGGAGTCAGTCCGGTATCAATCCCGTACTGTACCAGTTTTTTGATAGATTCATATAACATGGATAAATTCCTTCTTTCTTAGAGAGTCTCCAGTTTCTGTGCACCGCTTCCGATATCAACGGTGTAGAATTCGGCTTCGTGTCCGACCTTTTCTTTATATGCAGGTCCGATAGTATTGATGAAAGTATCGACAGTGTCATTTTTTACGATACTTACGGTACATCCGCCGAATCCGCCGCCTGTGATACGGGAACCTACAACACCCGGAATCTGCCATGCAAGATCGACCAGGATATCGATTTCTTCACAGGATACTGCGTAATCATCTCTTAAAGAGATGTGGGACTGATTCATCAGTTCGCCGAAACGCTCGATGTTGCCTGCTTTTAATGCAGATACTGCTTCGATGGTACGCTGGTTTTCATAAACTGCGTGTTTCGCACGTTTCTGCTCTACAGGATCCGTGATCACTTCTTTGAATTTTTCAAAGGTATCGATGTCCAGATCACCAAGAGCGTTGATATCCAGTTCTTCCTGAAGAAGAGAGAGCGCATGGCTGCATTCCTGACGTCTCTGGTTGTACTGAGAGTCAACAAGACTGTGTTTTACCTTACTGTTTGTGATGATGATCTTGGCGTCTTCCAGTTCTACCGGTGCATACTCATAGGAGAGTGTGCCGGTATCCAAAAAGATCGCGCAGTCTTTTTTGCCCATGGCAACTGCAAACTGATCCATGATTCCGCAGTTGCATCCGTTGAAGTTGTTCTCAGAGTACTGTCCGATCAGTGCGATGTCTGTCATGCTTAAGGCATCAAATCCACAGAGATCTTTTGCGATTACTCCGGTCAGAACTTCCAGGGATGCGGAAGAGGACAAACCGGAACCGTTCGGAATATTTCCGTAGATCACAAGATCCATTCCACAGTCTACAGAGTATCCTTTTTCTTTTAATGCCCAGAGAACTCCAAGCGGATAGTTTGCCCAGTTGTATTCCGGCTTGTTGGTCAGATCGTCAAGAGTGGCAGTGATCACACCGAGATGATCCAGATTCATAGAATAGAGACGCAAGATACGGTCACTGCGCTTTTTGGCGATTCCGTATGTACCAAGTGTCAGCGCACATGGAAATACGTGTCCTCCATTGTAATCTGTGTGTTCTCCGATCAGATTCACGCGTCCCGGAGAGAAATAAAAACCGGCATCTTCTGTGCTGCCGAAAAGTTCTTCAAATTTTTTCATCAAACGTTCTTTCATGATGTTGATTCCTCACTTTCCATAGAGACTGAGTATTTTTACAAGTTTATTATAAAAATCAGACTGAAAAAAGTCTATAAAAAATACGTGCATATATATGGAATTATGTTGTATAATAGAGGCGAAGAACAGATTTGGGGAAAGGAAAGAAGAGCGTGGAACAGACATACAAATACTCCTATAAAGTAGGAGATAATCTTCTGAGTTCTCTTTCCGTTTATAATGTGGGGTATCAGCAGTGCGGACCGGAGCAGCAGTGGGGACCGGGAATCCGGGATCATTATTGTATCCACCATATTATTTCGGGAAAGGGAACCTATGTGGCAGATAAAAAAATATATCATCTGGGAGAGGGAGACAGTTTTATTCTGTATCCGGATACAGAGGTCAAGTATTATGCAGATCCGGATGATCCGTGGGAATACGCATGGGCGGGGTTTATGGGAACCGATGCGGCTGTGATGGTGCGGGCAACTGATTTTGCGAGAAAACGGCCGGTGATCGGAAGGGATAAGATTCCGGGAGATTTGATCTGGCGGCAGCTGGAGCAGATCTATCAGGTAAGAGGAACGACATATGAAGCGGCAGCAGCTATGACAGGAGCTCTTTATACCATGCTGTCCGTGTTTATTCACTATGCGGAAAAAGAAGAGAAAAAAGATGACCTCCGGCAGGTTTATGTGGAGCGTGCAAAGGATTATATTGCATCCAGTTACTCCTATCCGATCACAGTGGAGGATGTAGCGGATTATACGGGGATCAGCAGAAGTTATCTCTTTCGTGCATTTCAAGCATATCAGAAGCAGTCCCCAAAAGAATATCTGACGGAATATCGAATCCGTCAGGCGTGCCATCTTCTCAGGGAGACCGGGCTTTCCGTTGCATCCATTGCGTATTCGGTAGGATTTGAAGATAATCTGTATTTTTCCAAGGCATTCAAAAAGAAGATGCAGATGAGTCCGTCCCAGTACCGGAAGCATCACATGCCATAAATTCAGGAAAAGCCGCATATACTGGCAATAACGAGAGAAAAGGATTGTGAGTCAATTGCGTTGGAAATGGATGGGGAGAGTGCTAACAGTCACCTATGTTTTTTTGTTGCTGGGGATTCAGCCGTTTGTGAATATTCCGGCAGAGAGGGAAGTACAGCCTGTGAGTGCGGATGTGGAGCAGACAGAAGAAATCAGACCAAAGATCGCGCTGACTTTTGATGACGGACCGAGTGCAGCGTATACAGAGAAACTTCTGGACGGGCTGAGAGAGCGGGATGTGCATGCTACGTTTTTCCTGATCGGAGAGAATATTGAAAAAGGCGACAATGCTCTGCTGGTGAGGCAGATGGCAAGAGACGGACATCTGATTGGAAATCACACGTATCATCATGTTCAGCTGACGAAGATCAAAGAAGAGGAAGCGCTCAAAGAGCTGGAGGAGACGAACCGTCTGATCGAGAAGATCACGGGAAATCCGGTAGAATATGTAAGACCTCCTTTTGGAGAATTTCCAAAGGGACTTTCCGCAAAAATTTCCATGATCCCGGTTATGTGGACAGTGGATCCGCTGGACTGGTCTGTAAAAGATACAGAGAAAATTGTCAGCAAAGTAGTGACGCAGGCAAAAGAAAATGATATGATTCTGTTACATGACTGTTACGGAACCTCTGTGGAGGCGGCCTTGCAGATCATAGACAGACTGAAAGAAAAAGGATTTGAATTTGTGACGGCAGACAGATTGCTTCTGCCTTAGAAATAGAGGAGATATATAAGATGAATGAATATTCCAGAACAGAACTTTTGATCGGAGAAGAAGGGCTGGGGAGACTTAAGCAGGCGACTGTCATGGTATTTGGTGTCGGCGGCGTAGGCTCTCACTGTATCGAAGCACTTGCAAGAAGCGGTGTGGGCAGGCTGATCCTGATCGATAATGACAAGGTTTCTCTGACGAACATCAACCGGCAGTCGATCGCATATCACAGTACCATCGGACGGATGAAGACGGAAGTGATGCGGGAGCGGATCCGGGATATCAATCCGGAGATTGTTGTAAAGACCTATGAGACCTTTGTACTGCCGGATAATGTGGAAGAATTGTTTGAAGAAACTCCGGATTATATCATTGATGCCATCGATACGGTAACGGCAAAGCTGGCGATCGCGGAACTGGCGCAGAGAAGGGAGATCCCACTGATCAGCAGTATGGGAACCGGCAACAAGCTGCATCCGGAACTGTTTGAAATCACAGACCTGTCAAAGACCAGTATGTGTCCGCTCTGCAAAGTGATGCGGCGGGAACTGAAAGCAAGAGGGATCCGGCATCTGAAAGTATTGTATTCACCGGAAAAACCAGTCGATACGTCCGGACGTGAGACCGGAGAGGACAAAGGAGCCCGCCGTGTACTTCCGGGCAGCATTTCCTTTGTACCGCCGGTGGCAGGGCTTTTGATTGCAGGAGAGGTCATCCGCGAGATCAGCGGTGTCTGAAATATACAGAAGCCGGCAGGAGGAAGAGTATGGATTTATTTGATTATATGAGAGAAAAAACACAGGAACAGGAATCTCCCCTGGCATCCAGAATGCGTCCGCAGATGTTGGAAGAAGTAGTGGGACAGCAGCATATTATAGGGAAAGACAAGCTTTTGTATCGTGCGATCAAGGCGGATAAGCTGGGATCGATCATTTTTTACGGACCTCCGGGAACGGGAAAGACGACTCTTGCAAAGGTGATCGCACATACGACCAGTGCGGAGTTCAAGCAGATCAATGCTACAGTAGCAGGAAAAAAAGATATGGAGCAGGTGGTAAATGAAGCGAAAGAACTGCTCGGAATGTATCGCAAAAAAACGATCCTGTTTATTGACGAGATCCACAGATTTAACAAGGGACAACAGGACTATCTGCTGCCATTTGTGGAGGACGGTACCATTACCTTGATCGGAGCAACGACAGAAAACCCGTATTTTGAAGTCAATAGTGCGTTGATTTCCCGATCCAGTGTATTTGAATTAAAATCTCTGGGAAAAGAAGATATTCGCACCCTGTTGAAGCGTGCGGTTTATGATGAGAATAAGGGAATGGGAAGCTTTCACGCAGAGATTGACGAGGATGCGCTGGAGTTTCTGGCAGATGTATCCGGCGGAGATGCAAGAAGTGCGCTCAATGCCATTGAGCTTGGTGTTTTGACGACAGAGCGCAGTGAGGACGGCAAGATTCATATTACGCTGGATGTGGCGTCAGAGTGTATTCAAAAGCGGGTTGTGCGCTATGATAAGGGTGGAGACAATCATTATGATACGATTTCTGCATTTATCAAAAGTATGCGTGGATCTGATCCAGATGCTGCAGTGTATTATCTGGCAAAAATGCTGTATGCAGGAGAAGATATCAAATTTATTGCCCGCAGGATCATGATCTGTGCAGCAGAGGATGTGGGAAATGCAGATCCTATGGCGCTCACGGTGGCCGTCTCCGCAGCACAGGCAGTGGAGCGGATCGGGATGCCGGAGGCACAGATTATTTTATCGCAGGCAGTACTGTATGTGGCGACTGCGCCAAAAAGTAATTCGGCGGTCAATGCGATTTTTGCGGCAAATGAAAATGTACGGCAATATAAGACCACGGTTCCGTCACATCTGCAGGATGCACATTACAAGGGTTCTAAAAATCTGGGACATGGGATCGGATATAAATATGCACATGACTATCCGAATCATTATGTAGAACAGCAGTATCTTCCGGATGAAATCAAAAACGCCAGGTTCTACGAACCCGGCGATCTTGGCTATGAAAAACAAATCAAAGAGCATTTACAAAAGCTTCGCAAGCAGTAGGGTATAGATATCCTGGCTCTGGGAAGCCCAGTTTCCGGCAATGGCTTCAGCTTCTGATTCGGTAGGAACCGTGAGTTTCAGATCGATCAGGCTGAAGCCGTTTTCTACAATCTGACAGCAGACCTCATATTCATGGTTGGTGTTCAGATAGTAGTCGGACTTGACAGAAACCTCTTCTTTCAGATCATACTTCTTTTCTTTGAGAAATTCATCAATATCCCGCTGAATGGCAGGGGAAATCTTGTTTTTAAAGTATTGGATGGTGTCCAGACCGTTGTCTGTCAGATGATACAGAGTACGGTTGTGTGTCGTTTCCACGCGGAGCAGTCCGGAATGTTCCATTTCAGCGAGTGTTTCCTGAAGCTTAAAATAAGTTGTGTATTCTTTTTCCAGAATAAATTCGGAAATCTGTGAAGTTGTCAATGGAAAATCCACTTTATCCAGCATGTACAATACGATCAGTTTATACAGTGTATAAGTTTCAGACATAGTACTCCTTTCCCTGCCAGATATCCTGTTCTTTCAGGTGGCTGTGAAGCTGATTTAATACGGTTCTTTTATTGCTTGTCCAAAGAGGGGCGATCAAAAGGTCTTTCGGTCCGTCTCCGGTCAGGCGATGAATCACGATTTCGGGGTTCAACTGTGCGATGCAGGTACCGAGAAACTGAATATAATCCTGCATATCGGGAATATAAAAGGGGTGTTTTTCATAGTCGGCTGCAAGGTCTGTGTGGGTTAAGACATGAAGCAGCTGCAGTTTGATCCCCTGAATATCCATATGATTGAGATAGTGGATCGTATCCAGCATATCGTCTTTCGTTTCACCCGGCAGATATAGAATCGTATGAACAATTACCGTGATGCCGATGGCACGAAGTTCTTTTACTGCCTGTTCAAATACTGAAAGCTCATATCCGCGCCGGATGTAGGCGCTGGTTTCGGGATGGATGGTCTGCAATCCCAGCTCTACCCAGACAGGTTTGATGTGGTTGATCTCATCGAGCAGTGCGAGGACATCTGCTCCCAGACAATCCGGTCTGGTGGCAATGGAGAGAATCTTCACCTCCGGATCAGCAATGGCTTCCATATAAAGGGCGCGAAGTGTTTCCACCGGCGCATAAGTGTTCGTAAATGCCTGAAAATAGGCAATATAAGAGTGCACCGGACGTTTGGAAGAAATATCTGCTTTTCCCTGTCTTATCTGTTCGGCGATGGAAAGTCTGGCAGAGCCGGCAAAATCACCTGACCCCTGGGAACTGCAGAAGATGCAGCCCCCTGTTCCCACATGACCGTCACGATTTGGACAGGTCATTCCGCCGTTTAAGGCGATTTTGTAAACTTTTTCTTTGAACATCTGTTTTAATTCATAATCCAGAGAGTGGTATCTTTTTTCACCCCAGCGCATGATCAGATCAGTTCCTTTACCGCTTTGCTGACTACGTCGGCAACACGGGAATCAAATGCTTCCGGGAGAATATTGTTTTCATTGAGTTCTTCATCAGAAACAAGACTTGCAATGGCATTGGCGGTAGCAAGTTTCATTTCTTCCGTGATCTGTGTGGCGCGCCCTTCCAGCGCCCCTTTGAAAATTCCCGGGAAAGCGACAACGTTATTGACCTGATTTGGAAAATCAGAGCGTCCGGTTCCAACAACGCGTGCACCCGCTTCTTTTGCAAGATCCGGCATGATCTCCGGCACCGGATTTGCCATGGCAAAGAGTATGGCGTCGGAATTCATGGATGCGACCATCTCTTTTGTGACGATACCAGGAGCAGAGACACCGACGAAAATGTCAGCTCCACACATGGCATCTGTAAGAGAACCGGTTTTGTTTTCCAGGTTTGTCACTTCTGTCATCTTTTTCTGCATCCAGTTCAGGTTCGGTGATGCGCTGCTGATGATTCCGTTGATATCACACATTGTAATATGTTCAAATCCGTAGGTCAGAAGCAGTTTTGTGATGGCAACTCCGGCAGAACCTGCACCGTTTACGACAACGCGGCAGTCTTCTTTCTTCTTTCCGGTTACTTTGAGAGCATTGATGATACCGGCAAGGACAACAATGGCAGTTCCGTGCTGGTCATCATGAAAGACAGGGATGTCCAGAAGCTCTTTTAAGCGTTCTTCGATCTCAAAACAACGCGGTGCAGAAATATCTTCCAGATTGATTCCGCCAAATGCAGGTGCAATGTTGACAACGGTTTTGATAATCTCTTCTGTATCCTGCGTGTCAAGGCAGATCGGAACGGCATTGACACCGCCGAATTCTTTGAAAAGAACTGCTTTTCCTTCCATAACAGGCATGGCTGCCAGTGCTCCGATATTGCCAAGTCCCAGAACCGCACTTCCGTCAGAAACTACGGCTACGGTGTTGGATTTGATTGTATATTTGTAAGCAGCTTCGGGATCTTTTGCGATCACCTTACAAGGTTCGGCTACACCCGGTGTGTAAGCAATTGCCAGATCTTCTCTGGAATTGACATGTGCTTTGGCTGCAGTTTCCAGTTTTCCGTTCCACTGTTCGTGCATCTGTAATGCTTTTTCGCTGTTTGTCATAGTTTTTACCTCGCTGATTCTTAGATTTCCTGTGCAGAACACATTCTTCCATAATCATAACACTGTTAAGGAAACGGTGCAAGATTTCAAAAAAAACTTTCTTTTTTGGAAAAGATGCGCTATAATAAAAAAACAAACTTTACAAAATTGTTCAAGTTAAGTCAGTTCAGACAAAGATCCCCAAGAGATTGAAAGTAAAATGAATAAATGAAAAGTGAATTTTGAGAAAGGCAGGTAATTATGACAAGAGAAAAATATGAATCGTTACCGCTCGCTACATTGCGGGAATTGGCAAAGGCAAGAAAAATGAAAGGAATTTCCACTTTAAAAAAAGGAGATCTGATCGAAGCAATGCTGGCGCAGGATGATAAAGAGAAACAGGAAGAGGCCAACGCACAGGCAAAAGAAGAAGTGAAAGAGAAAAAAGAGGGAACGGATATCGAACAGCTTGACAGCGGGCGTACTGCAAACGGAATTTTAGAGGTACTTCCGGACGGGTATGGGTTTATCCGGTGTGAAAACTATCTTCCGGGTGAAAATGATGTATATGTGTCACCATCTCAGATCCGGCGCTTCAATTTGAAGACAGGAGATATCATCACAGGAAATACAAGGATTAAAACACAGTCTGAAAAATTCAGTGCACTTTTGTACGTATCGACCATCAATGGGCTGCGTCCGGCAGAAGCAGTAAAGCGCCATAATTTTGAAGATCTGACTCCGATTTTCCCGAATCAGAGGATTTCTCTGGAAACACCCGGAGCAACGACTGCAATGCGGATCGTAGATTTGCTCTCTCCGATCGGAAAAGGGCAGAGAGGAATGATCGTATCACCTCCGAAAGCCGGTAAGACAACCCTTCTCAAAGAAGTGGCACTCTCTGTTCAGAAAAGAGAGCCGGACATGCATCTTCTGATTCTTCTGATCGATGAGCGTCCGGAGGAGGTAACCGATATCAGGGAAGCAATCGCGGGACCAAATGTGGAAGTAATCTACTCTACATTTGACGAGCTGCCGGAACATCACAAGAGGGTATCCGAGATGGTGATCGAGCGTGCGAAGCGTCTGGTAGAGCATGGAAAAGACGTTATGATCCTGTTAGACAGTATCACCCGTCTGGCAAGAGCGTACAATCTGACTGTGCCGCCGTCAGGAAGAACCTTGTCCGGTGGTCTTGATCCGGCTGCACTGCATATGCCGAAGCGGTTTTTCGGTGCGGCAAGAAATATGCGTGAGGGCGGAAGTCTTACGATCCTGGCAACAGCACTTGTGGAAACGGGAAGCAAGATGGATGATGTTGTTTATGAAGAATTTAAGGGAACCGGTAACATGGAGCTGGTGCTGGATCGAAAACTTCAGGAGAAGAGAGTGTTCCCGGCGATCGATATTCCGAAATCCGGAACCAGAAGAGAAGATCTGCTGCTTAATAAAGAAGAGCAGGATGCAGTTTATATCATCCGAAAGGCAATGAATGGCATGAAAGCAGATGAAGCAGTGGACAATCTGCTGAATATGTTCTCGCGGACAAGAACGAATGCCGAGCTGGTGCAGACAGTAATTCGTCAAAAATTTATCTAAAATCACTCTTGTACGAAAGAAAATACTTGATTCTGACTCACAAAACAGATATTATATTCTGGTTGGTGTCCTGCAAAATGTGACAAAATGCGGGATGTTCAAGAATACTTGAATGATGAGAAACTGAGGAGGAAATCAAGATGTTTCGTGAAGAAATTGACATGGCAGGAAATGCAGCCAAAAAGAAAATCCAGTTCCTGCGGCAGCAGACAGGGGCATACTTCGTCTCAGCAATGCTGGCGGGAATGTTTGTTGGATTTGGCGTTCTTCTGGCATTTACAGCAGGTGGAATGTTAAAAGAAGGCGGTGTGCCGGGTGTGAAGTTTATTATGGGAGGCTGCTTTGGCGTTGCCCTCAGTCTGGTTTTGATGGCAGGAGCAGAGCTCTTTACAGGAAGTAATTTTGTGATGGCTGTTGGGATGTTTCAGAAGAAAGTGACATTTCAGGATTCTGTGACAGTGTGGGTGACCTGCTGGCTCGGGAATCTGGCAGGCTCTGTTCTGGTAGCAGGAATGTACTCTCTGACAGGACTCTGTACAGGAAGCGTACAGGCGATCATGGCAGATACTACAGCGATGAAGATGTCTGTAGAACCGCTGCCGCTGTTTATGCGGGCAATACTCTGTAATATCTTAGTATGTCTGGCAGTGTGGTGCGGAATTAAAATGAAAACAGAAACAGGAAAGCTGATTATGACGTTCTGGTGTCTGATCACATTTTTTACAGCAGGATTTGAACATAGTGTGGCAAATATGTCTCTGATGATGATCGGTCTTTTGAATCCGGCACAGTACGATATCAGCATCGGCGGATATGCCTATAATCTGGCTGTTGTAACCATTGGAAATATGGTGGGCGGTATTTTGTTCCTGGCAGTTCCGTATTTCCTGATTGGAAAAGAAAAAGTAGCAAAAAATTAAAAATTGAAAAAAGATAAAGTTTTCTTATTGAAAAAACTTGCAAAACAGAAAAAACTATGCTATTATGGTGTAGCTGTTTAGAGATTAGAATAATATTTTAAAATAGAGAGGTGAAAATCATGAGAGAAGGAATCCATCCAGAGTACCATCAGGCAACAGTAACTTGTAACTGTGGAAACACATTTGTAACAGGATCTACAAACGAGAGCATCCACGTAGAAATCTGCTCCAAATGCCATCCATTCTATACAGGTCAGCAGAAAGCTGCTCAGGCTCGCGGACGTGTTGACAAGTTCAACAAGAAATATGGTATTAAATAGGAAAAGACTATGGCAGGCTGAGGTGAATGTATCTCAGCCTGTTTTTCGTATATAGAAAAACAGGAGGGCAGTATGAAGTCATCAAATATAGGCGGGCAGGCAGTGCTGGAAGGCATTATGATGAAAAATAAGACACGGTATGCAGTGGCTGTCAGAAAACCGGATCAGCAGATCGAGGTTTGCGTCAAAGAATACAAAGGCATCATCCCCTGGCAGGGTGTATATAAAGTGCCGTTCATCCGGGGGATCTTTAATTTTATCGATTCGCTCGTGCTGGGAATGAAAACGCTGACCTATTCGGCCAGCTTTTTCGAGGAAGAAGAGGGGGAAGTTCTTACTGAACAAGAGGCGCAAAAGCAGGAAAAACAAGAAAAAATCATGATGGGCTTTACGGTGGCATTTTCTATCGTGGCAGCGGTCGGGATTTTTATGGTCCTCCCGTATTTCCTGAGTGATCTTTTGAAGAATTATATTTCGTCCAGAGGGGTACTTACTGCGCTGGAAGGTGTGATCCGAATGGTAGTCTTTCTTTTGTATATTGGTTTGATCTCCAGAATGAAGGATATTCAGAGGACGTTTATGTATCATGGGGCAGAGCACAAGTGTATCAACTGTATTGAACACGGAATGCCGCTTACGGTTGAAAATGTAAGAAAAAGCTCCAGACAGCACAAGCGCTGCGGGACAAGTTTTCTCTTTTTTGTTATGATCGTCAGTATTATTTTCTGTTTTTTTATCACAGCAGAATCGCAGGTCTTAAAAGTAGGAATCCAGATTGCGCTGATGCCGGTGATCGCGGGAGTTTCTTATGAGATCATCCGTCTGGCGGGAAGCAGTGAAAATCCTGTGGTCAATGTTTTGAGCAAACCGGGAATGTGGGTGCAGATGATGACGACAAAAGAACCGGATGACAGTATGATCGAAGTGGCAATCCGGGCAGTGGAAGAGGTATTCGACTGGAAGGCGTATCTGGAAGAAAATTTTTCTAAGACAGAGGAATCTTTTGGGGAAAACAAGTGTACACAGGAGGAATGTGCCTTATGACCTGGAAGGAAGCCTGGAAAAGAGGAGCGCAGAGCTTACAAAAAGCCGGCGTGGAAGAGTATGATCTGGACGCCTGGTATTTATTGGAACATGTGACCGGAATTACAAAGGCTTCTTATTATATGGAGCCGGAGCACCCGATGCACGATCAGGAGGAGCGAGAATATCTGGAGCTGATCAGAAAGAGAAGTACACGGATTCCGCTTCAGCATCTGACAGGTGTTCAGGAGTTTATGGGACTGGAATTTCTGGTCAACGAACACGTGCTGATCCCGAGACAGGATACAGAAGTACTGGTGGAAACAGCGTTGGATGTGTGCAAACAGGAACAGATGGGAGAAATCCGACTCCTGGATATGTGCACCGGTTCCGGATGTATCCTTCTGAGTCTCCTGCATGAATTAAAGCCCCGAACAGTGACAGGTGTTGGCGTGGATCTTTCAAAAGAAGCGCTGTGTGTGGCAGAGAAAAATGCTGAGAAGCTGAAGATCGATGCAGAGTTTCTGGAGAGTGACCTGTTTGAAAATGTAAAGGGAACTTATGATGTGATTGTATCCAATCCGCCGTATATAAGAACTTCTGTGATAGAAACACTGCAGGAGGAAGTAAAAGACCATGATCCGTATCTTGCGCTGGACGGAAAAGAAGATGGACTGTATTTTTACCGGAGGATCATTGAACAGGCACCTGCATACCTGAAAAAGAAGGGATGGCTTTTGTTGGAAATCGGTTCTAATCAGGGTGAGGATGTCAAAAATCTGATGGAACAGGCAGGATATACGGGCGTAAGCGTGAAAAAGGATTTGGCAGGTCTTGACCGGGTGGTCTTTGGCGTGTATGATAGGTAGGATGAGTAATAGAAAGGACGAGGAAAAAGATGTTTGATAAATTGGAGGATTTATTGATCCGCTATGAGGAAGTCATGGGCGAGCTTCAGGAGCCCGGTGTTGCAAATGATCCGGAGCGTTTCCGCAAGCTGATGAAAGAACAAAGTGATCTTGCTCCGATCGTAGAGGCATATAATGAGTATAAACAGTGTAAGCAGAATATAGAAGACAGCCTGATGATGCTGGAAGAGGAATCTGATGAAGAGATGCGCGAGCTGGCAAAGGAAGAGTTGAATGAGTCTAAAGCCAGAGTGGAAGAGTTAGAGCAGGAATTAAAGATCTTGCTGCTTCCAAAGGATCCGAATGATGACAAAAATGTAATCGTGGAGATCCGTGCCGGTGCCGGCGGTGACGAGGCTGCACTTTTTGCTGCGGAAGTATACCGTATGTATGTACATTATGCAGAGAGCCGCAGATGGAGAACAGAGATGATCTCTCTCAATGAAAATGGAATCGGCGGATTCAAAGAGTGTGTATTTATGATCACAGGACAGGGAGCATACTCCCGTATGAAATACGAGAGTGGTGTACACCGTGTACAGCGTGTGCCGGAAACAGAGAGCGGCGGACGGATCCATACCTCTACGATCACAGTGGCAGTGATGCCGGAGGCAGAGGATGTGGACGTTGTGATCGATGAAAAAGATATCCGTATAGACGTCATGAGGGCATCCGGAAACGGAGGGCAATGTGTAAACACAACAGACTCTGCAGTGCGTCTGACCCACTATCCGACAGGAATTGTGATCTACAGTCAGACAGAAAAATCACAGTTGCAGAATAAAGAAAAAGCATTCCGTCTGCTCCGTTCCAAACTGTATGAACTGGAACTGGAAAAACAGCAGTCCGCAGAAGCTGAGGCAAGAAGAAGCCAGATTGGAACAGGAGATCGTTCTGAGAAGATCAGAACTTACAACTTCCCGCAGGGACGTGTGACAGATCACAGGATCAAGCTGACACTTCATAAACTGGATACGATTTTGAATGGAGACCTGGATGAAGTAATTGACAGTCTGATCGCAGCGGATCAAAGCGCAAAATTGGCCAATATGAATGAATAGAATATAAAAAAGAAATAGAAATCGGTATACAGAATGAAAATGTAGCCGATTTCTGTTTTTTTCTCTACGGTAATACTATTTTTGGCGGACTTATCGTCCATTGTGTCAACTGTAATTTTTTTCAATAACAGTTTCCACTACATCATCAAAAACCAATCTGTTAAAAAGAAACTGGAGGACAATGAAACTTTGTCAGAGAAGGAACTTATGCTGCTTATCATTCTTCCACTTGCAAAGAAAGGCAAAGAAGTGAAGCAGAAAGTGATTGAGCAAGTAGTAGATTTGGCGAAACAGATTGAAGATGAAAACACACAGGCATTTGTTATCCTGGTATTTTGGTGAGCAGTGATAAATTTATAGACAGAGACTATGCGAAGTCAGTAAGGAGGTATTTGAGCATGACGAAAGTATTCCAGAGTTTAGAAGAAGAGAAATTAGAGGCTGTAAATATTGCCAAACGAAATGAACGGCATGATACTAATGTGGAGATTGCTAAGAGCCTGCTTCGTGACGGAATAGATACAGTAGTCATTATGAGAGCAACAGGCTTTTTAAAAGAACAGATTGAAGAAATCCGTAACAATATGTTGACAACAAAATAGGGTATCAGAACAGGCTGTCATTTACCGAGAGGTATCTGGCAGTCTTTTTGTATACTTAGCTTTTGGAAGGTGTATTGGGGTGGCTCTGTGTTTGTCCAGACCTTGATATTGTATTCGTGGTGTATGATTGGTATCCAAGTAAGAATGAAAAGTTATTATATCAAACAGCTTTACTTGTTTTCGTACTCAGTAGCTTCTTTTTTTAATTTAAACATACAATACCACCTTTCATAGTATCTATTGTATTTTAGAAGTCAATGTGTTAATCTATTTAAGATATAATATATTTTATATTATAAAAAATAAGAAAAAGCATGAGAAGGAAAAGTTTATGGAAAAACCTGATGCTTGCAACAGCACTGACAGTTGTATTGGGGACTGCACCAGTGACGGCGTTTGCAGCAGATGTAGATTCAACAGTGACAGAGGCAGAGCAGACAACACCGCAGGCAGACACAACTGTCAAGGAAGAAGTTGCTGAACCAGAAGTAAAGGCTATTACGGTAGACGTAACAACAAGTTCTACGACATTCGATGGTACTCAGGATATCGTAATCACATACACAGTAAATGGTGTGCAGGATGGTTTTGAACCATATCAGGATATTCCGTGGTTTGATGGGCATCCACAGGATGTTATCGAGGAGAATGTTTCAGATACGGTATACAAATTTACAATTACAAAGGCTGCACAGCAGGCTTGTATAGAGAGAAATAATGCAACTGATGGACAGATATTTGTATTCGATTCTAAGTATTCTACAGGTTCAGTAGATTTCCCAACAGTCACACTGACATACACAACAGGAGATAACGGCGGAGACAACGGAAATAGCAACACAAACAACCAGACAACAGCAAAACCAACAACAACTTCTCCAAAGACAGGAGATGCAACAGCTACACTTCCAGTAGCAGGAACAGGTCTTGCTTCACTTGGAGTTGCTCTGGCTACTGTATTGAGAAAGCGTAAATAATTTCAATAAAATCTTAACGAAGACCTTTACTACAAACATGTGGTGAAGGTTTTCTTCATTTTCTTCAGATTCTGTAATTCCTCAAGATTAGAAATTTCCTTCAGATTCAATTTCGTTTTATTGATATGATTTTAAACTATTATAAATAAAAAGTGGAAAGAAGGTGTTACATGATGTGAAAGACAGGAGACGTAGCCAAGCAGTTGAGAATATCAGAGAATACAGTGAGAGACTATGTCGATCGAGGCTGGCTCGCCTGCACGATTACTCCTACAGGCAGACGTCTTTTCGATGAAGAGGACATTGAAGTATTCAAGAAGAACTATTACAGAAAGAAGACAGGAGAAAATGAGCAATGAGATATAAAAGAGTCATCCTTTTTTGCGTTTCCCAAAAGAATATGCTATACTAACAAGATATCAGCGACATACTATGGAATAAACAAATTTAGAAAGAGGATATTATGGAAGAAATTATTTTTAGAAGACCGGCACTGGAAGATCAGGAGCTGATCCGTTCTTATTTTGACAAGGCACCAAGTAGAAGCTGTGAGAGGACATTTGTAGATGTGTTTTTGTGGGCTCGCCACTATGATGTGACATTTGCGGTCATAGAGGATACACTGGTGTTCCGTGACGGAGGGGACGATCCGGGCTTTGCTTATCCCGCAGGGGAAGAGTCTTGTGTGAAAAGAGCGCTGGAATTTTTGATGAAGTATAGTGAAGAACAGGGGTATCCGTTTAAGCTGTACAACGTGACAGCGGAGAATTTCGCACAGATAGAAGCGTGGTTTCCGGGTGAGTTTGAATTAGAATATGACAGAGACCAGGCAGATTATGTGTATGAGTCTGAAAAACTGGCGACTCTGGCAGGAAAGAAGCTGCACGGAAAGAGGAATCATATTAACAAATTTCAGAAGCTTTATCCAAACTGGAGCTATGAACCATTGAATGATGAAAATATGGAAGAGTGCTTCCAGATGGCGTTGAAGTGGAGAAACCAGAACGGATGTGAGGAAGATCCGGGCAAAAATGCGGAGATGTGTGTTGCATTAAATGCACTGAGACTTTATAAAGAACTGGATCAGCGGGGCGGAGTGCTTCGTGTGGATGGACAGGTTGTTGCATTTACGATTGGAGAAGAGCTCTGCGAAGATACATTTGTCGTGCATATTGAAAAGGCGTTTGCTGATATTGACGGAGCATATCCGATGATCAATCAGCAGTTCGTACAGCATGAATGTACCGGGTATCAGTATGTGAACCGGGAGGATGATGCCGGTTCGGAAGGCTTGAGAAAAGCAAAATTATCATATCGTCCGGCATTTCTGGTAGAAAAAGGAATCCTGACGAGAAAGAACGCGTAGGTCAGTAAAAGAAAACGGGGTGGTATCATGATTTCAAAGAAAATGGAGCAAATGGTGGCGAACAGTTCAGCAATCCGGGCAATGTTCGAAGAAGGAAACAAAATGGCAGAAAAATACGGGGCGGAGAATGTCTATGATTTCAGCCTCGGAAATCCTAATGTGCCGGCGCCGAAGGCAGTGAAAGAAGCAATCGTTTCCATTCTGGAGTCAGAGGATCCTGTACGTCTGCACGGCTACACAAACAGCAATGCCGGGTATGCGGATGTAAGACAGGCAGTTGCGGATTCGCTTAACGCGCGTTTTGGCACGGGATTTTCAGAACACAATATTACGATGACTGTGGGAGCTGCAGGTGGATTGAATGTCATTTTAAAAGCGCTGTTGAATCCGGGAGATGAGGTGATTACATTTGCTCCGTATTTTGGAGAGTACAGAAGCTACGTCAGCAATTTTGACGGAGTGCTGGTAGAGATTTCCCCGGATACAGAGACATTTCAGCCAAGACTGAAAGAATTTGAGGAAAAAATCACGGAAAAGACAAAAGCTGTGATTGTGAATACACCGAACAATCCGACCGGAGTGATCTATTCTGAAGAGACCATACAAAGGATGGCAGCGATTCTGAATGCAAAACAGCAGGAATTTGGAACGGATATCTATCTGATCTCAGATGAGCCGTATCGTGAACTTGCCTATGACAAAACAGAAGTACCGTATCTGACAAAATATTACGACAATACAGTGGTCGGTTATTCATTCAGTAAATCATTGTCTCTTCCGGGAGAGCGGATCGGATATCTGGTAATTCCGGATGAGGCGGCGGACAGTGAAATGCTGATACGGGCAGCGAACGTGGCGACCCGGATCCTCGGATTCGTAAATGCACCGACACTGCAGCAGAAGCTTGTAAAATACTGCCTGGAAGAAAAAACGGACATTTCGTATTATGACAGGAATCGAGAGGTATTGTATCAGGGGCTTCGCAATCTGGGATTTTCGTGTATCAAGCCGGAAGGAGCGTTTTATCTGTTCATGAAGTCTCCGGTTGCAGATGAAAAGCAGTTCTGTGAAGCAGCGAAGAAGTATCATATTCTGATTGTTCCGGGAAGCTCATTTGCCTGCCCGGGATATGTCAGACTGGCATATTGTGTATCTTATGAGACGATCATAAATTCTCTGCCGGAATTTGCAAAGCTGGCAGCAGAGTACAAGGAGGGTAAGGATGAATCAGGCAATTTTAGATAAGATTCGAAAAGTAGAGCCGTATGTGCCCGGAGAACAGCCGAAAGAGCGTGTGATCAAGCTCAATACCAATGAGAATCCGTATCCGCCGGCGCCGGGAGTTGCGAAGGTATTAAAAGAGATGGATGCGGACAGTCTTCGCCTGTATCCGGATCCGGCAGCAGATATCCTAGTGGAAGAACTGTCCAGGTTTTATCGTGTCGGGAAGGAGCAGATTTTTGTAGGCGTTGGCTCAGATGATGTGCTTTCGATGTGCTTTCTGACCTTTTTTAACTCGGACAAACCGATTCTGTTTCCGGATATTACCTATTCTTTTTATAAAGTATGGGCGCAGTTATACAGAATCCCGTATCGCTGCCCGAAGCTGGATGAGCAGTTTTGTCTGGTAAAAGAAGATTACTATGCAGAGAACGGAGGGATTATTTTCCCGAATCCGAATGCACCGACAGCGATTTATGAGGATCTGGATTTCATCGAGGATATTTTGCGTCACAATCCGGACTCTGTAGTGATCGTGGACGAGGCTTACATTGATTTTGCAGGAAAATCTGCGCTGGAGCTGATTGACCGCTATGAGAATCTTCTGGTTGTGCAGACGTTTTCAAAGTCCAGATCCATGGCAGGGATGCGGATCGGATTTGCAATCGGAAATCCGGAGCTGATCGGATATCTAAACGATGCCAAATATTCATTCAACTCCTACACAATGAATCAGGCGGCTCTGCTCTGCGGAGCGCAGAGTGTGAAGGAGGAAACGTATTTTCACGAATGTGTAGACCGGATCGTAGAGACAAGAGAATGGGCAAAACAAGAGCTTGCAGAGCTTGGATTTACATATACAGATTCCAGAGCGAACTTTCTGTTTGTCACACATCCGGAATTTGAGGCATCTGAACTGTTTGAGGCCCTAAAACGGGAGAAAATCTATGTGAGATACTGGAACAGCGAGAGAATCCGTCAGTATTTGAGAATTACAGTAGGCACCAGACAAGAAATGGAGAGTCTGCTGGAATTTTTGAAAAAATATAGTAAGGAAAGAGGAAAAGGTAAAAAAGAATGTTAAAACAGATTTTACAGGGAATGGTAGTTGGAATTGCAAATATCATTCCGGGTGTCAGTGGTGGAACAATGATGGTGGCAATGGGATTATATGATCATCTGATCCATGCAATCACACATTTAAAAAGTGAATTCAAAAAAAGTATGAAACTTCTGATTCCGATCTTTTTAGGAGCCGGAATCGCCATTGTTGTGTTGTCCCGTCTTTTTGAATATTTACTGGAGGTGTATCCGATTCCGACCAATTTTGCGTTTTGCGGTTTGATCGCCGGAAGCCTTCCGTTTATTTTTAAGAAAGTCAAAGGACATTCTGTGACAGTCGGAAAGATCATTCCGTTTTTGATCTTCTTTGGAATCGTGATCACAATGGCACTTTTAGGAGAGACAAATGGTGCTGCCGCGGATGTGAGCTTTGGGGTTGTCAATGTGATCAAATTATTCCTGGTAGGTGTTGTTGCGGCTGCGACAATGGTAGTGCCGGGGGTGAGCGGATCGATGATGCTGATGCTGCTCGGATATTATGATACGATTTTGAAAACGATCAATCAGTTTATCGATGCACTGATCGCATTTGATGTCCAGAAGATCCTGGTGCAGTGTGGAATTCTGATTCCGTTTGGAATCGGCGTTGTGATCGGAATCTTTCTGATTGCAAAGCTGATCGAGTTTATCTTTATGAAAGCGGAAATCCATGCATATTATGCGATCATCGGTCTGATTCTGGCATCTCCGATCGCAATTTTGTTAAAAGTAGACTGGAGCGGACTCTCTGTATTGACGATAGTAGTCGGAATCGTGACATTTTGTCTCGGATGGTTTACAGCAAGTAAGCTTGGCGGAGAATAAAAATTAAAAAAGAAAGGGAAGAATGCGCAATTTATTTTGGCATCCTTCCCTTTTTTGTATCCTGATCTTGTAGAAATTCGGTGTATTCGAAAAGCTGTTGTCTGGAATCCGAAGACAGATTCAGATACGCACAGAGCAGACGGTATTCGGAAGAATCCGGCGGAACAGAAATACCGTTGGTTTCAGAGCCTGTGAGCAGATAATCAACCGATACGTGAAAATAGTCTGCAATCTGAAGCAAACGTTCGTAGTCCGGCTGCTTTCCTTTTGTCTCATATCCCGCGATTGTGGAGCGGGTAAGTTTTAGGTGAGAAGCCAGCTGGTTCTGGGTGACATGATTTTGTTCTCTTAATTCTTTTAATGTAGATGAAAACTTCATATGTACCTCCTGAATAATGTGTATTTTAACAGTTTGCTTCCATTTATTGACAAAAAGTGACAAATATCAACAAAATGAATAAAAAAGTGACGAAAAGACACTGTCTGGCAGAACGGGGAAACACATTGACACCTCCATGGAAAATCCGTATAATGAAATTGAAGAAAAGAAAGGATGACAGAAAGTATGTTTGCAAAAAATGATGAAGAAAAAAGAAATCGTCTTTGGAAGACTGCGATATCAGTATCCACACTGGTTATTATTCTGATCGCAGTATTCTTTGTGATAAAATTATTTACATCGAATCCTCTGGAAGGAACGTGGGTACGGGAGGACAGTGATCTGATGCTGACGATCTCGGGAGAGGATCAGGCGGTTGTGCAGTGGCCGGAGGAGTTTGAATCAGCAGATGTAAGAGTTTCGGTAGAGTGCAGCGTAGATACAGATATGAAAGTGATCACTCTGCATACAGATGCTGCCGAATTGCAGAAAGCAGCAGAGGAGTCCGGTGTAGATACAGCCAAACTGGATACTGCACTGCAGAAGCTGGACGGTACGTATGAATATAATCTGGAGCAGAAAGAACTGACATTGACTGAACGGGAATATGGCAGCCAGATGACATTTACAAAAAAATAAGGAACAGACAAAGACGGTGGATGCGGGGATTTTTAAAAAATTTCTCATCCGCCGTAAATTTAACATTATTTTTGGGAGAACAGGAGGAAAAAATGGAGATGTTGAGAAATCGAACAAAAGAAATACGGATTGGAAATGTATGGATCGGAGGAAGTCATCCGGTAGCGATCCAGTCTATGACAAATACAAAGACAGAGGATGTGGCGGCGACAGTGGGGCAGATTCTCGCTCTGGAGGCAGCGGGATGTGAGATTATCCGCTGCGCAGTGCCTACGATGGAAGCTGCGCTTGCGTTGAAAGAGATCAAAAAGCAGATTCATATTCCACTCGTTGCAGATATTCATTTTGATTACCGGCTTGCCATTGCTGCCATTGAAAACGGGGCGGATAAGATCCGTATCAATCCGGGCAACATCGGTTCCAAAGAGCGTGTGCAGGCAGTAGTCGAGAAGGCGAAAGAGTACAATGTGCCGATCCGAGTGGGCGTCAACAGTGGTTCTCTGGAGAAAAATCTGCTGGAAAAATACGGTGGTGTGACGGCTGAGGGAATCGTGGAGAGTGCGTTGGATAAAGTACGCATGATCGAGGAAATGGGGTATGACAATCTGGTGGTGAGCATCAAATCTTCAGATGTTCTGATGTGCGTCAGAGCTCATGAACTGATTGCAGAAAAATGCCAGTATCCTTTGCATGTTGGAATTACAGAGTCCGGAACGGTTTACTCTGGAAATATCAAGTCTTCCGTAGGACTTGGGATCATTCTGCATGAGGGGATCGGAAATACCATCCGGGTCTCTCTGACCGGAGATCCGACAGAAGAAATCCGTACCGCAAAGCTGATCTTAAAAACACTGGGAATGCGAAAAGGCGGGATAGAAGTAGTTTCCTGCCCGACCTGCGGACGTACCAGGATCGATCTGATCGCTCTTGCAAATCAGGTAGAAAAGATGGTGCAGGACATTGATCTGGATATAAAAGTGGCAGTGATGGGATGTGTGGTCAATGGCCCCGGAGAAGCAAAAGAAGCGGATATCGGAATCGCAGGCGGTATCGGAGAAGGGCTTCTCATCAAAAAAGGTGAGATCGTAAGAAAAGTAAAAGAAGAGGAATTGTTAGAAACACTGCGTCAGGAGTTATTAAATTGGAACAGGTAAAGAACGAAAAGACATTTTTTGAGGTTTTCCCGACCTTGCGGGCAGATGGAGAATTGAAAATGTTGTTTCAGGATGTGGAAGTGAAAAAGATCACGACCAATTCTACACGAGAATTTTTGCATATTCATATGGTCAGTCATCATCTGATCCCGAAAAAGGTGATCTGGAAAATGGAGCAGAGTATCAAGGAGCAGCTGTTTGGAACGGCATCGGTGGCAATCCAGATCGAAGAGTTTTATGTGTTATCGGAGCTGTATACACTGGAGACGCTGCTTGCAGAATACAAGGAGAGTCTTGTTCTGGAACTGGAAAAGAAAAGTGTACTGGCAGCCAGTATGTTTGAACAGGCAGAGCTGCATTTCGAAGGGGAAAAAATCGTATGTGTAGAGCTTTTAGACAGCATTGTTTCGGAAGGAAAGAAAGAATATATCGTGACGCTTCTGGAAGAGGTACTGAGCCGCAGATTTGGGATGCAGGCGGAAATCCGTGTACTTTACCGGGAGCAGGAGGAAAATCAGAGCCGGGAATATGATGAGCAGCGCATCCGGCAGGAAATCAATGCGATCTTTGAGAGAAGAGCAAGACAAAAGGGAGAGATTTTGCAGAAGCCGATTTCAGAGAGGCAGACGGACTCTGCAAAAGAGAAGAAAACAGCAGATTCCGGCAAGAAGGAGAGTGCAAAATCCGGATTCAAAAAAGGAGAATTCAGAAAGAAAGAGTTCCAGCGTCCGCTTAAGCAGGGGGATGATCCGTCTCTTGTTTATGGTAAGAATTTTGAAGATGAACCTCTGACTCTGGATCAGGTTGTCACAGAGATGGGTGAGATCACTATTCATGGTAAGATCATCAGCTTTGATACAAGGGAGATCCGCAACGAGAAAACGATTCTGATGTTTTCTGTGACAGATTTTACAGACACGATTACAGTTAAGATGTTTGTAAGGAACGATCAGCTGGCGGAGCTTTTGGGAGATATTAAAAAAGGGGCCTTTGTGAAGATCAAAGGGGTGACGACCATTGACAAATTCGATGGGGAGCTGACCATAGGTTCTGTTACCGGAATTAAGAAGATTGGAGACTTTACTGTTTCGAGAGAAGATTTAAGCCCGGTCAAACGGGTGGAGCTTCATTGTCATACAAAAATGAGTGATATGGACGGTGTGTCCGAGGTGAAGAGCATCGTAAAAAGAGCTCATGACTGGGGGCATCCGGCAATCGCGATTACCGATCACGGAGTTGCCCAGTCGTTCCCGGATGCCAATCATTATATCGAGACGCTTGATAAGGATGATCCGTTTAAAGTAATCTACGGAGTGGAAGGATATGTGGTTGATGATCTGACAGAGATTGCGGTCAATGCCGGGGAGCAGACACTGGATGACACATATATTGTGTTCGATATCGAGACGACAGGTTTTTCTGCAATCAAGGATAAGATTATAGAGATCGGGGCAGTGAAGGTAAAAGATGGTGCTATCGTAGAAAAATTCAGTACATTTGTCAATCCAAAACGTCCGATTCCGTTTGAAATTACACAGCTGACCAGTATCACGGATGAGATGGTCTTAGATGCACCGGATATTGAGAGCGTACTGCCTGAGTTTCTGGAATTTGTGGGAGATGGTGTTCTTGTGGCGCACAATGCCGGGTTTGATGTGGGCTTTATCGAGCAGAATTGCAGATATCAGGAGATCGAACCGGATTTTGTCTCAGTAGATACGGTGGCGCTTGCGAGAGTGCTGCTGCCGACCTTATCAAAATACAAGCTGAATATCGTGGCAAAGGCACTGGGAATCTCTCTGGAAAATCATCACCGTGCGGTGGATGATGCAGGAGCAACGGCGGAAATTTTCGTGAAGTTTGTAGAGATGCTCAAAGACAGGAATATCACAACGCTCAAAGAGATGAACCGGTTTGGGGATATGAATGTGAATGCCATCCGGAAGCTGCCAACACACCATATCATCATTCTGGTAAAAAACGATATCGGAAGATTCAATCTGTACCAGCTGATCTCAGCTTCGCATCTGACATATTTTGCGAGAAGACCGAGGATTCCGAAAAGTCTTTTGAATCAGCACAGAGAGGGTCTGATCATAGGAAGTGCCTGTGAGGCCGGTGAGTTGTATCAGGCGATCCTGAACCAGAAATCTCCGCAGGCTGTTGCAAGGCTGGCAGAATTTTATGATTATTATGAAATCCAACCTCTTGGAAACAACCAGTTTATGATCGACAGTGACCGGTATGGAGATATCAATTCCAAAGAGGATCTGCAAAATATCAACCGGGAGATCGTCAGTCTTGGGGAAAAATTCAAAAAGCCTGTCGTGGCGACCTGTGATGTACATTTTCTGGATCCGGAGGACGAAGTGTACCGGAGGATCATCATGGCAGGAAAAGGATTCGGAGATGCGGACACCCAGCCTCCTTTATATCTTCGGACAACGGATGAGATGCTGGAAGAGTTCTCTTATCTTGGTTCCGCGAAAGCCAGGGAGATCGTCATCGACAATCCGAACAGGATCTGCGATATGGTGGAAAAGATCTCTCCGGTCAATCCGAACAAATGCCCTCCGGTCATTGAAAATTCTGAGCAGAATCTAAGAGATATCTGTTACAACAAAGCGCATGAGATTTATGGAGAAAATCTGCCCGAACCGGTGCAGACCAGGCTGGAGAGAGAACTGACATCCATCATTTCCAATGGATATTCGGTGATGTATATCATTGCGCAGAAGCTGGTGTGGAAATCCAATGATGACGGTTATCTGGTAGGTTCCCGAGGTTCTGTAGGATCCTCCTTTGTTGCGACTATGGCGGGAATCACAGAGGTAAATCCTTTGAGTCCGCACTATTATTGCAGTGAGTGTCATTACAGTGACTTTGATTCCGAAGAAGTCCGCGCATTTGCGGGTGGATGCGGGTTTGACATGCCGGATAAAAACTGTCCGAACTGTGGGGCCAAACTGGTAAAAGCCGGATTTGACATTCCATTTGAGACCTTCCTTGGATTTAAAGGAGACAAGGAGCCGGATATCGACCTGAACTTTTCCGGAGACTACCAGGCAAAAGCGCACCGGTATACAGAGGTCATCTTCGGAGAAGGGCATACGTTCAAAGCCGGAACCATTGGTACACTGGCAGATAAGACGGCATTTGGATATGTGAAGAATTATTATGAGGAGCGCGGACATCGGAAGCGGAAATGTGAGATTGACCGGATTTTACAGGGATGTACGGGGATCAGAAGGAGTACGGGACAGCATCCGGGAGGAATCGTGGTATTGCCTCACGGGCATGACATCAATGAGTTTACACCGGTACAGCACCCGGCAAATGATATGACTACGGATATTATTACGACTCATTTTGATTACCATTCCATTGACCACAACCTTTTGAAACTTGACATTCTGGGGCATGATGATCCGACCATGATCCGTACTCTGGAGGAGTATATTACATCTGATGCGCTGGAGAATGAGTACAATGACGAGAATCCGTTTGATGCGACAAAGATTCCGCTGGATGATAAAAAAGTACTTTCTCTGTTTCACGATACCAGTGCATTGGGAATCAAACCTGAGGATATTGACGGCTGTAATCTGGGATGTCTTGGAATCCCGGAATTCGGTACGGATTTCGTAATCCAGATGGTACAGGATGCCAATCCGCAGTCTCTTTCTGATCTGATCCGTATTTCCGGTCTGTCCCACGGAACGAATGTGTGGCTTGGAAATGCACAGGTTCTGATCGAATCGGGAAAGGCAACGATTTCCACTGCAATCTGTACCCGAGACGATATCATGATCTATCTGATCAATCAGGGTGTGGACAGCGCGCTGTCATTTACGATCATGGAGAGTGTGCGAAAAGGAAAAGGACTAAAGCCGGAATGGGAAGAAACCATGAAGGAAAAGGACGTGCCGGACTGGTATATCTGGTCCTGTAAGCAGATCAGCTATATGTTCCCGAAGGCACATGCGGCGGCATATGTTATGATGGCATATCGAATCGCTTATTGTAAGATCAATTATCCGCTGGCTTATTACGGTGCGTATTTTGGGATTCGTGCCAATGCATTTTCGTATGAACTGATGTGTCAGGGAAAGGATAAACTGAATTACTACATGAAAGATTATAAGCGCCGGTCAGATTCTCTGAGCAACAAGGAACAGGATGTACTGAAGGATATGAAGATTGTACAGGAAATGTACGCAAGAGGTTATGAGTTCCTGCCTTTGGATATTTACAAGGCGAAGGCAACAAAATTCCAGATCATTGACGGAAAACTGATGCCTCCCCTCTCCAGTATCGAAGGGATGGGAGAAAAGGCGGCAGAGGCTGTGGAGGAGGCTGCAAAAGACGGACCGTATCTGTCTTTGGATGATTTCAGACAGCGAACAAAGGTGAGCAAGACCGTGATCGAATTTATGTCAGACCTGGGGTTGTTTGGAAATCTTCCGCAGAGCAATCAGCTTTCCTTGTTTGACTTTTAGGCAGGATATGGTAAATAGGGCAACTGTTACTTTGCTGCGTCACATGAATAAAGTGGCGTAGCAAAGGGAGAGAATGGAGGAAGATGCGATGTATGATTTTGAAGAAATAAGAAAAGAAGATCCGGAAATTGCAGAAGCGATTCAGGCAGAGATGGCAAGACAGAATTCCCATATTGAGCTGATCGCCTCAGAAAACTGGGTGAGCAAAGCAGTGATGGCAGCGATGGGAAGTCCGCTCACGAACAAATATGCGGAAGGGTATCCGGGAAAACGTTATTATGGCGGATGCCAGTGTGTAGATGTGGCAGAGAATCTGGCGATTGAGCGTGCGAAAAAGCTGTTTGGCTGTGAATATGTCAATGTACAGCCGCACTCCGGGGCACAGGCGAATATGGCAGTGCAGTTTGCGATGCTCACTCCGGGAGATAAAGTGATGGGAATGAACCTGGATCATGGTGGTCACCTGACGCATGGATCTCCGGTCAATATGTCCGGAAAATATTTTGAGATCACACCGTATGGTGTCAATGAAGAAGGCGTGATCGATTATGAGGAAGTTCGAAGGATCGCGAAAGAGTGCCGGCCGAAGCTGATCATTGCGGGAGCAAGTGCCTATGCCAGAATCATAGATTTTAAGAAATTCCGTGAGATTGCAGATGAGGTGGGAGCTTATCTGATGGTAGATATGGCTCATATTGCAGGTCTGGTCGCAGCAGGACTTCATCCGAGCCCGATCCCGTATGCACATGTGACGACAACCACCACGCATAAGACACTGCGCGGACCACGAGGCGGCATGATCTTAAGCAGCAATGAGATGAATGAAAAGTTCAATTTTAACAAAGCAATCTTTCCTGGAATTCAGGGAGGTCCGCTGATGCATGTGATTGCAGCAAAAGCAGTGTGCTTCAAAGAAGCCCTAAGTCCGGATTTCGTTGCATATCAAGAGCAGATCCTGAAAAATGCGAAAGCATTGTGCAATGGATTATTAGAGCGAGGTGTGAAGATTGTATCCGGTGGAACGGACAACCATTTGATGCTGGTGGATCTGACTGGAACCAATGTCAGCGGAAAAGAACTGGAAAAGCGTCTGGATCAGGCTCATATCACCTGCAATAAAAATACAATCCCGAATGATCCGCGCTCTCCGTTTGTGACAAGTGGTGTGCGTCTGGGGACTCCGGCAGTTACAAGCAGAGGAATGAAAGAGCAGGAGATGGACCAGATTGCGGAGATGATTGCAATGGTGATCCAGGATGAGAAAAATGTAGAACAGGTAAAAGAAATGGTGCAGAAGCTGACAGAAAAATATCCTCTGTGCTAAAGAAGACGATAAAAAGAATCTGCCTCCGTATCGGGAAGCAGATTCTTTTTATAATCTCGTTTTGTTGTATAACTTTTAAATATTAAATTGGAATTATATAATTAAAAGGTACATCTAAAATCTGATTAAAGCTTTACTACGTTTGTTGCCTGAGGTCCTTTAGCGCCTTCTGTTACTTCGAATTCAACAGCCTGGCCTTCTTCTAAGGATTTGAATCCATCCATTACGAGTCCTGAGTAGTGTACAAATACATCATTTCCTTCGGAATCAGAGATGAATCCATAACCTTTTTGGTTGTTAAACCATTTTACTGTACCTGTCATTGTGTTACCTCCATAAATTTGAAAATAAATAATAAAGTATATCGTATTGCTTATCCAATCAAAAACAATACTTCGTCATTTTAGCATATTTAACAATGAGTGTCAAATGATTTCTTTTGGTATTTGTAAAAGTATACAAAAAATGTCGAAATGTGTAGAAATAAAAGCATTTTCTATAAATCTTGTGCAAAAGAAACTGAAAATGAGAGATTGTATTTACACAGGATTTCTATTAAAATAGAGGAAGCAAAAAGTGATAAAGGAGAAGCCGGAATATGAAAATGTCTACAAGAGGGCAGTATGCACTGGAAATTGCAGTGGATCTTGCGCTGCATCTGATGCCGGATTGTCTGGAAAGTCTGAATGATATCGCAAAGAGGCGAAATCTTTCAGAAAAATATCTGGAGAGGATTATGAAGCTTTTAAAAGAGGTGGGTCTTGTAAAAAGTGTGCGCGGTGCATATGGAGGATATTGCCTGACGAAGGAGCCGGGAGAAATTTCTGTATTGGAAGTGCTTCGTGCTGCGGAAGGTCAGCTGGCACCGGTATCCTGTCTTGTTGAAAATACCGAGTGTGGAATGGAATGCGAAATCTGCTCTACGAAAAGTACCTGGGGTGAGATGTGGGAGCAGATACTGGATACGGCTGCAGAGGTTACAGTTGCAGATATTGCAGAGATCGTAAAGAAAAAAGAGACCTGTTAGAAAGAGTGCCGGAGGGCGGTTTTACTGCCTGACGGTACTCTTTTTGTTTTATGGTTTAAAGCTGTTTTTGGAGTTGCTGTGTTCATCTTTTGGATAAAATAATTTCAAGAAAATATATTAAACATATTGACATGGTAGGAAAAAAGAGGTATAACAATAAAAACATTACTAAATCGATAGGAATTAAAGGAGGAGTGCCATGAAAGTATCGACAAGAGGAAGATATGGACTGCGCGCCCTGGTTGATATGACCATTCATTCGAATAATGCTCCGGTTTCGCTTGTTCAGGTCGCAAACAGACAGAAGATTTCTCTGAATTATCTGGAACAGGTTTTCGGAACATTGAGAAAAGCAGGCATTGTGGTCAGTGTAAAAGGAGCCGGAGGCGGATATAAACTGGCGAGAGATGCAGAGTCCATTACGGTCAAAGAAGTGCTGGAGGCACTGGAAGGAACCTTTTCGATCATAGACCGGATTCCGGGAGAAGAGCAGGATGCAGTTCAGGAGGCAATCGAGAAGCTTGTATGGAGCAGGATTGATGAAACAGTCAATACATTTCTGGAACAGAAAACGTTAAAGATGCTGGCGGATGAATACCGGGAAAAACTGGAACAGAACGCGGGCATGTACTACATTTAAAAACGATGCAATGAATATAGGAGGACAGACATATGGCAGGAATTTATCAGAGTGTAACAGAATTAATCGGAAGAACTCCACTTCTGGAAGTAAAGAATCTGGAGAAAGAACTGAATCTCCAGGCAAGAGTGCTGGTGAAGCTGGAATACTTTAATCCGGCAGGCAGCGTAAAGGATCGGGCAGCGCTTCAGATGATCACAGAGGCAGAGGAAAACGGTACATTAAAACAGGGATCTGCTATCATTGAGCCTACAAGTGGAAATACCGGAATCGGGCTTGCATCGATTGCAGCGTCAAGAGGATACAGAGCAATCTTTGTAATGCCGGAAACGATGAGTATCGAGCGAAGAAAACTTCTGAAGGGATATGGCGCAGAAATTGTGCTCACAGAAGGAGCAAAGGGGATGAAAGGAGCCATTGCAAAAGCAAAAGAGCTGGAGCAGGAGATTGAAAATGCAGTGATCCTGGGGCAGTTCGTAAATACCGCGAATCCAAGAGCACACGAAAAAACAACAGGGCCGGAGATCTGGGAAGATACACAAGGACAGGTGGATCTGTTTGTAGCAGGTGTCGGTACCGGCGGAACGATCACAGGAACCGGTGCTTATTTGAAATCAGTCAATCCGTCCATTGAGATTGTGGCAGTGGAGCCGGCGTCTTCCGCAGTGCTGTCGGGAGAAAATCCGGGACCGCACGGACTGCAGGGAATTGGTGCAGGATTTGTGCCGGATGTACTCAATACTTCTGTTTATGATCGCATCAGTAAAGTGAAAGAGCAGGAGGCGTACAAAGCTTCCCGTCTTCTGGCAGAAAAGGAAGGAGTTCTGGTTGGTATTTCTTCCGGAGCAGCACTGTCAGTTGCACTTTTGGAGGCCGGAAAAGAGGAAAACCGTGGAAAGACAATTGTAGCATTGCTTCCGGATACAGGAGAACGATATCTTTCCACACCGCTTTTTGACTGAAAAATTAGATCAAAATGTTAAAAAAACGTTGGTCAGACAAAGCATATTTATTGCAGAACACAGGTTGAAAAAAAGCGAAAGATAGTATATACTACAAAGAAAAAAGGCAAAAGGAGTTTTAGTGCTATGAAAGAATTTAAATATGTAGTGACAGACGCAGAAGGAATCCACGCAAGACCAGCAGGACTGCTTGTGAAAAAAGCAGGAGAATTTACATCTTCCGTAACAATTGCAAAAGGTGACAAATCTGCAGATGCAAAAAGAATCTTCGGTGTGATGGGACTTGGAGTAAAGACAGGAGAAGAAGTGACAATTACTGCTGATGGTGCAGATGAAGATGCAGCAATCGCAGAACTGGAAGCATTCTTTAAAGAAAACTTATAATTCCCATAAAGTCTGAGGAAAATATTATGATTACAATAACAGGAAAAAGTGTATTTGGTGGAGTGTCCATCGGAAAACTTTCTTTTTATAAAAGAAATCAGAAAGTGATCAAAAGAGAACACGTAGAAAATGTAGAATCAGAGTGTGTAAGATTTCAGGAAGCAAAAGCTGAGGGAATCCGTCAGTTAAAAGAATTGTACGAAAAATCGATTGCCGATGTCGGAGAAGCCAACGCTATGATTTTTGAGATTCATCAGATGATGCTGGAAGACCTGGATTATATTGAGTCTATCGAAAATATCATCCGTTCTCAGAAAGTCAATGCAGAGTTTGCAGTAGCAACGACAGCTGACAATTTTGCGCAGATGTTTGCGGCAATGGATGATGCATATATGCAGGGACGTGCAGCGGACGTAAAGGATGTTTCTGAGCGTGTGCTGGATATCCTCTGCGGAGTCAGCGAGGGAATCAAGCAGACAGACGAGCCTTCGATCATTGCAGCAGATGATCTGGCACCGAGTGAGACGGTACAGCTGGATAAGAGCAAAGTACTTGCATTTGCAACGATGTACGGTTCTTCCAATTCTCATACTGCGATTCTGGCGCGTACCATGAATATCCCGGCTGTTATCGGTCTGGGTGAAAGTCTGAGTCCTCAGTATGACGGAAAGATGGCTGTGATCGACGGATTTACAGGAACACTGTATATTGATCCGGATGAAGAGACACTTTCCAGAATGCAGAAAAAGCGGGAAGAAGATCTTGAGAAAAAGGCACTCTTGGAACAGCTCAAAGGAAAAGAGAACATCACAAAGAGTGGTCAGAAGATCAATGTATATGCAAATATCGGAAATGCATCTGATGTTGGTGCAGTCCTGAAAAATGATGCAGGCGGAATCGGTTTGTTCCGCAGTGAGTTCTTATATCTGGAGAATGAGACATTCCCGACAGAAGAGCAGCAGTTTGCAGTATACAAGCAGGTTGCAGAAAACATGGCAGGGAAAAAAGTGATCATCCGTACACTGGATATCGGAGCTGATAAACAGGTGGATTATTTCGAACTGGACAAAGAAGAGAATCCGGCACTTGGATATCGTGCGATCCGTATTTGTCTGACAAGACCGGAAATCTTTAAGACACAGCTTCGTGCACTTTACAGAGCTGCATTTTACGGAAATATTTCGATCATGTTCCCAATGATCATTTCTGTTTCAGAGATTCATAAGATCAAAGAGATGATCAAAGAAGTGAAAGCAGAGTTGAAAGAACAGGGAATCCCATATAAAGAAGATGTGGAGCTTGGTGTGATGATCGAGACTCCGGCCTCTGTTATGATCAGCCGTGAACTGGCAAAGGAAGTTGACTTCTTCAGTGTGGGAACGAATGACCTGACACAGTACACTCTGGCGATCGACCGTCAGAATTCAAAACTGGACGAGTTCTATGATCCGCATCATCCGGCAGTGCTGGCGATGATCCGCATGGCTGCAGAGAATGCACATGCAGAAGGAAAATGGATCGGCATTTGCGGAGAACTTGGCGCAGATCTGGAATTGACAGAAGAATTCCTGAAGATGGGACTGGATGAACTTTCTGTTTCTCCATCGATGGTTCTTCCGCTGAGAAAGAAAATCCGCGATTGTGAATAATCAGATACAAAAAAGGACATTGTCTGAAAAGACAGTGTTCTTTTTTGTGTTGGTAATTTCTTAAAAAAGAACTTGCAAACATATGTTCTGAATGCTATAATACAAAAAAGAACATATGTTCTGAAAGGAGCGGAAATATGGCGGAGATTATTCAGGAAAAAATGTCAATCTATGAAAAACTTCAGATTCTGACCGATGCGGCAAAGTATGATGTGGCGTGCACCTCCAGCGGCGTAGAAAGGAAAGGTGATGGCACAGGTATAGGCAATTGCAGCAAGGCGGGAATCTGTCACAGCTTTTCTGCGGATGGAAGGTGTATTTCACTTCTGAAAATTTTATTTACGAACGAGTGTATTTATGACTGCAAATATTGTGTTAATCGATCTTCCAATGACGTGATCCGTACATCTTTTACGCCGGATGAGATCTGCACATTGACGATGGAATTTTACAGAAGAAATTATATCGAAGGATTGTTCTTAAGTTCTGGAATTTTAAAAAATCCGAACTATACGATGGAGCTGATCTATGCAGCCTTGTATAAGCTGCGTCATGTCTGCAATTTTCAGGGATACATTCATGTAAAGGCGATTCCGGGAGCAGATCCGATTCTGATTCAGAAAGTGGGATTTCTGGCAGACAGAATGAGTGTGAATCTGGAATTGCCGACAGCCGAGAGCTTGAGACTTCTGGCACCACACAAGTCAAGAAAAAATATTCTGGCACCCATGCGGCTGGTCCAGGAGAAGTCCAAAGAGAACAGACAGGAGCTGACGCTGTATAAAAGTGCGCCGCGTTTTGTGCCTGCCGGCCAGAGTACGCAGATGATCATCGGCGCCTCTCCGGAGACAGATTATCAGATCTTGCGTGTGGCAGAGTCACTCTACCAGAAATTTGGATTAAAGCGTGTGTTTTATTCTGCTTTTGTGGCGGTCAATGAAGACAAGGCACTTCCGGCAAGAACATCAGATGGACCGCCGCTTCTTCGGGAACACAGACTATATCAGGCAGACTGGCTGCTGCGGTATTACAAGTTTGAAGCAAATGAGCTGCTGAATGAGAAAAATCCGAATTTTAATATATTCCTGGATCCGAAGTGTAACTGGGCGCTGAATCATCTGGAATATTTTCCTGTCGAAGTGAATCGGGCGTCATATGATGTTTTGCTGCGTGTTCCCGGGATCGGTTACAAATCAGCGGGCAGGATCGTAAAAGCAAGGCGGTTCGGATCTCTTGGATTTGAAGACCTCAGGAAAATGGGAGTGGTATTAAAACGGGCGCTCTATTTTATTACGTGCAGTGGAAAAATGATGTATAAAACGAAAATAGAAGAAGATTATATTACAAGGAATCTTTTGAATACGAAAGAACGTTTGCCGGACAGTGTTGCAGGGATGAATTATCAGCAGTTATCCTTATTTGATGATGTAAATTTTACCGGGAACCAGATCGTGACTATGGTATGACAGGAGAGGGATATGAAAAAGATTTATATTTGCAGAGATGACAGAACCGAGATGCTTTCGGCAATTTATGACGCATGGAAAGAAAACCGCAATAAAGAGGTAGGAATCGGGCTTTTGGGAAAGACACAGCAGCAGCTGTTCTGCGAATATGCAGAAGTTGTATCATCCGAAAAGAAAGCGCAGGCGGTGGAACGCCTGATACGGGATCATATGGGAGAGCAGACTTATGAGGATATTTCTTATGCCCTGTTGTGTGAAGATGCGATGAAAGCAGAGGCGATACTCCATGTCATGCAGGCAGCGAGACAGGTAAAGCCAAGTAAAAGGATTATGGATTTTCTGGGCAATCCCTCTGTGGCAAAAGTGTTTGAAATGAAACGCAGAGTTTCGAATGAAGCCCATTATTTTATTGAGTTTGTAAGATTTCGGGAGCTGGAAAACGGAGTTTTGTTTTCCGAGATAGAGCCGAAGAACAGGGTGCTGACATGTATCGCAGAGCATTTTGCAGATCGTTTTCCGATGGAAAACTGGGTGATCTATGACAATACGCATCAGGAATTTCTGGTACATCCGGCCGGAAAGCATTGGGTGCTGGTACAAGGAGAAGTGCCAGAGCGGAATGTGACAGAGCAGATCACGGAAGCCGAGAAGGAGTATGAAAAATTGTGGAAAGGATTTTTTAAAACCATCTCGATCAAGGAACGGGAAAATTTAAAATGCCAGCGAACACATATACCGGTCAAATATCGTAAAAATGTGACAGAATTCCAGTAAAAAACTATTGTATAATAGGAGGACTTAGTTTAACATAAGGATAACAAAGTGGCGTTGATAAGAGAAAGGAAGGAGAGATATGGAGAGAGAGGCAATCGTCTGGCTGGCGCTTTTTGTTATTCTTCTGATTGTAGAACTGTTGACTGTGGGTCTGACCTCCATCTGGTTTGCAGGAGGTGCACTGGCAGCGTTGGTTTTAGAGCTGCTGGGAGTCGATCTGATCTGGCAGATCGGGGCGTTTATCCTGGTTTCATTTGTGCTTGTGTATTTTACGAGACCGTTTGCAGTAAAATATGTCAATGCACATCATGAAAAGACAAACTATGAACAGGCAGTGGGAAAAATTGTCAGAATTACACAGAGAGTAGATGATCTTGCACAGACCGGAAAAGGAATTTTGGACGGAATGGAATGGACAGTGAGGACAGACAGTAAAGAAGTTCTGGAAAAGGATACTCTGGCAAGAGTAATCCGGATTTCCGGCGTAAAATTGATTGTAGAACCGTATAAGGAGGACTAGAGGATGGGATTGATGGTATTAGGAGTTTTATTGGTATTGGTGATATTGATTCTGGCAGCAAATATCCGAATCGTACCACAGGCACATGCGTATATTCTGGAACGTCTGGGTGGATATAAAGAGACGTGGGGTGTTGGAATTCATTTTAAGATCCCGATTCTGGATCGTGTGGCAAAGAGAGTATCACTCAAAGAGCAGGTTGTAGATTTTGAACCGCAGGCCGTGATCACAAAAGATAATGTTACGATGCAGATTGATACGGTGATCTTTTTTCAGATTACAGATCCGAAGCAGTATGCGTATGGAGTGGAGAACCCGATTGCAGCGATTGAAAATCTGACAGCGACTACACTGCGTAATATCATCGGAGATCTGGAACTGGATGAGACTCTGACATCCAGAGAGACGATCAATTCGGAGATGCGCACATCGCTGGATATCGCTACAGACCCGTGGGGAATCAAGGTGAATCGTGTGGAACTGAAAAATATCATGCCTCCGACTGCAATCCAGGATGCGATGGAGAAACAGATGAAGGCAGAACGTGAAAGAAGGGAAGCGATTCTGAAAGCGGAAGGAGAAAAGAAATCTACAATTCTGGTGGCAGAAGGTAAGAAAGAATCTTTGATCCTGGAAGCGGAGGCGGAAAAACAGGCGGCAATCCTGAATGCGGAAGCAGAAAAGCAGAAGAGAATCAAAGAGGCGGAAGGACAGGCGGAAGCAATCCGTACCGTTCAGAAAGCAACAGCAGAAGGAATTGAATTTATTAAACAGGCAGGTGCGGATGATGCAGTACTGACTTTAAAGAGTCTTGAAGCGTTTGCCAAAGCAGCAGACGGAAGAGCAACCAAGATTATCATTCCGTCCGAATTACAGGGAATCGCTGGTCTGACCAAGACGATCGCAGAGGTTGCAAGACCGGATAAAGCAGCAGAGTAGAGAACATGAAAGAGGAAACAATCATAAGGATATCTGTCCGCAGCCTTGTAGAATTTATTCTGCGGGAAGGGGACATTGACAACAGAGTGTCCGGCAGTATGGAAAAAGATGCCATGCTGCTGGGCGGTAAAATACACCGCAAAATACAAAGCCGTATGGGAACGAATTACACAGCGGAGGTTCCGCTTAAAATACAGATGCCGTGCGATGGGTTTGTTTTGCAGATAGAAGGGCGCGCCGATGGAGTTTTGAAAGATGACGGAAAAGTCCTGATCGATGAGATCAAGGGGATTTTGCGAAGTCTGGAACATCTGGAAGCGCCCGTTCCCGTTCATTTGGCTCAGGCAAAATGTTATGCTTATATTTATGCAGTTCAGAACTCTTTGAAGTGCATTGACGTTCAGATGACGTATTGTCAGATGGAAACAGAGGAAATCCGCAGGTTTTGCCAGGAATTTGAATTTCAAGAGCTTCAGACGTGGTTTCAGGATCTGGTGACACAATATGAAAAATGGGCAAAATTTGAAATTGAATGGCGGAATGTACGCAATGATTCGATCCGGCAGATTGAGTTTCCTTTTCCCTATCGAGAAGGACAGCGTGACCTGGTGGCCTCGGTATACCGCACGATCTTGCGAAAGAAAAAGCTGTTTATCCAGGCGCCTACCGGAGTGGGAAAAACAATGGCAACTGTATTTCCGGCAGTGCGGGCAGTGGGGGAAGGGCTGGGAGAAAAGATTTTTTATCTGACAGCGAAGACGATTATGAGGACAGTTGCAGAGCAGGCATTTTCCCTGTTGAAAGAAAAGGGGCTGTTGTATAAGACCATTACGCTGACAGCAAAAGAAAAAATCTGTTTTTGTGAGGAGGCAGAGTGCAATCCGGATGCCTGTCCTTATGCAAAAGGACATTTTGACAGAGTGAATGATGCAGTTTTTGATCTGATCACACATTCCGGCGACTGGAGCAGAGAGGTTCTGGAAGAACAGGCGAAAAAGTACATGGTCTGTCCGTTTGAGATGTCTCTGGATGTGTCCAACTGGGCAGATGCAGTGATCTGTGATTACAATTATGTGTTTGATCCGCAGGCTCATATAAAGCGCTTTTTCTCAGAAAGTGGAAAAGAGGAATACCTGTTTCTGATCGATGAGGCGCATAATCTGGTGGAGCGGGGAAGGGAGATGTATAGTGCATCTCTATACAAAGAAGATTTACTGGAAGTAAGAAAACTGGTAAAGGCAGAGGATCCGAAACTGGCAAAGCGTTTGTCAGAATGTAATCAGCAGTTTTTGGAATTAAAGAGAGAGTGTGAACATTATCAGATTTTAAAAAGTGTATCGCATATTGCGTTAAAGCTGATGAATGTGCTTTCGAAACTGGAAGATTATCTGGAAGAGTGCAAGGATGCAGAAAAGAAAAAGCGGGTGCTGGATTTTTATTTTGCAGTGCGCAGTTTTTTAAATATCCATGATATCATGGATGAAAATTATGTGATCTTTTCGGAAATGATGGAAGACGGAAGGTTTCAAATCAAGCTTTTTTGCGTCAATCCGGCGGTGAATCTTCAAAATTATCTGGAACAGGGAAGCAGTACGATTTTTTTTTCTGCAACACTGCTTCCGGTTCATTACTATAAAAAGCTGCTTAGTGTTGAGAAAGATGATTATGCAGTGTATGCACATAGTTCTTTTCCGCAGGAAAATAAATTTCTTTTTATTGGAACGGATGTAAGTACCCGTTATACAAGAAGGGGAGAGAGTACATATCAGAGATTTGCCAGATATATTGCAGTGATGGCAGAACAGAAAAAAGGAAATTATATGGCGTTTTTTCCATCGTACCGTTTTTTGGAAGAGGTACATACGTGCTTTTTGGAGTGTGTTGATCACGAAGTCGACAGTATCTGTCAGGTTTCGTATATGGATGAAGAACAGAGGGAAGAGTTTTTGGAGGAATTTGAACGGGAAAGAGAGAAAAGTCTGGTTGCATTTTGCGTGATGGGCGGAATTTTTTCAGAGGGGATTGATCTGACAGAGGACAAGTTGATCGGAGCAGTAATCGCCGGGACAGGGCTTCCTCAGGTGTGTACAGAACGGGAAATTTTAAAGCAGTATTTTAATGCTGCCGATATGGATGGGTTTGACTATGCGTATCTGTATCCGGGAATGAACAAAGTTCTGCAGTCTGCCGGGAGGGTGATCCGAACGGAAAGTGACAGAGGTGTGATCCTGTTGTTGGATGACAGGTTTCGGGAAATGCGATACCGGGAAGTGTTTCCGAGAGAGTGGCAGCAGTATCAACTGGGAAGTGTGAAAAATCTGGAACAAGAAATACGGACTTTCTGGGAAAGTCCGTAATTGTACATCAGTCAAAAAAACTTAAGAATTCTTTTGCTGCCTTTGAGGTCAGTACCTGTTCATTATAAGCGATGACAAGCTCACGCTCTGGCAGTTCTTCTTCTGTCTGGACGGCAAAGAGATCGCAAGTCTGCTCAGAAAGACAGAAATTCGGAATAAATGCGATTCCGAGTCCGATTCGTGCAAGATCGATCAGAAGATCATTGCTGGTCAGCTCGATTTCAGGAACCAGATCCAGTTGATGCTGCTGGAAGAGGCGGTGCAGATATTCACTGGTGGTACTGTGCTTGTCCAGCATCAGAATTGGATATTTTGACAGTTCCTGATAGGAAAGTTTCTTTCCTTTCAACTCTGCAAAATCCTGGTTGGCAATAAAAACATCATGAAATTTTTTGATCTTTTTGATCGAAGAGACATTGCTTAAGTAGCTGTTTGGGTAGTTGACCACAATGAGATCGACCTGTCCGGATTCCAGTAATTCTACACATTTGATGGATGTCTGGTTGACAACTTTGATGTGGGCATTTGGAAATGCTTCGTGAAATTTCTTTAAATAGGGAACCAGAAAATATCGGCAGATCGTATCACTGGCTCCAATCCGAATCTGTCCACCGGTAGAAGCTGCATCCAGAAGCTGGGATTCCCCGCGCTGGATCAGATGCATGGCAGGTTCGATATGGCGAAGGAGGATTTCTCCTTCCGGTGTGAGCTGGACTTTTTTTGTACTGCGGATAAAAAGCACCTGATCCAGCTTGCGTTCCAGTGTTTTGATAGACTGACTGACAGCAGATTGTGAGATGAAAAGCTGTTTGGAAGCTTCGGAAAAACTCAAAGTAGATGCCACGTGATAGAATACCTTATATAGTTCATAGTTAATATCCATTATTAGACCTCCTAATAAGTGCTCCCTGTATTATAGGGCAAAAATGAATGAATTACAATCTATATTGTGGTAAAATATACAGGAATCGCAGAAGAATGGAAAAAATGACGAAAGCAGAAAAGACTGGGAGGTAAAATGCGTGAAAAAAGTACAATGGTTTTTGGGAATCCTGTTTTCTCTGGCGCTGATTCTGGTGCTGCTGATCAGCAGCTTTCAATTTGCGGCGTATGGAGATTTTGGATTTTACGAAAAAGAATATAAGAAATATGATGTGGTCTCGGATCTTGATATGGAGCTGAAAGATGTGATGTATGTGACCTATGAGATGATGGATTATCTGATCGGTGACAGAGAAAATCTGGATGTGTACACAGTGGTAGAAGGAAAAGAGCAGGACTTTTTTAATGAGCAGGACAAATTGCATATGGCTGATGTGAAAAATTTGTTTCTTGGTGGTCTTATGGTAAGAAGAGTATCAGCGGCGGTGATGATGCTCTGTCTTTTCGTACTTTGGGTGACAAAGGCGAATTGGAAAAAGATTCTGGCAAGAGGATATCAGATCGGTCTTGGGATCGCCACAGCCGGAGTCGCGTTTCTGGCAGGAGCGCTGATTGTAGATTTTAATACAGCATTTACGGTATTCCATGAGATATTTTTTACCAATGATCTGTGGTTGTTTGATCCCGCTGAGGATTATATGATCCGGATGCTGCCGGAAGGTTTTTTCTATGATATGGCATTGCGCATTGGGGGAATCTTCATTATCAGTATGCTGATCTTTCTGGCAGTCAGTGTGTTTCTCGCCAGACAGGCCAAGAAAGATGAAAATGAAAGAAAAATTAAAAGTACTTATGAGTGAGTTTAATTATATTAATTATACTTATGAGAAAAAATGTGGTAAGATTACGGTAAAAAGAGTTACTTAATGTTTGAAAGAAGTGCAAAGGAGATTGTATATGAGCAACGTAAAGCGCGTATATGTAGAAAAAAAGGCAGAATTTGCCGTACAGGCAAAAGAATTGAGACATGAGATCAGAAGTTATCTTGGAATTGAAACTGTGACAGGTGTCAGAGTTCTGATTCGTTATGATGTGGAGAATCTTTCAGAAGATACGTTTGAGAAAGCATGTAATGGGATTTTTGCGGAACCGCCGGTAGATGTACTTTATCTTGAGAGCTTTCCGGTATCTGACAAAGATCATGTATTTTCGGTAGAATATCTGCCGGGACAGTTTGATCAGAGAGCAGATTCTGCTGAACAGTGTGTGCAGTTTATTAAAGAGGACGAGTCTCCTGTAATCAAAACGGCGACAACATATGTCATCGAAGGAAACGTAACAGAGGATGAATTTGCAGCGATCAAGAATCACTGTATCAACCCTGTGGACTCAAGAGAGACAGGAATGGAAAAACCGGAAACGTTAGTGACTGTGTTTGAGGAACCGGAAGATGTGAAAGTATTTGATGGTTTTGAGACAATGCCGGAAGCAGAATTAAAAGCGCTTTATGATTCCCTTGGGCTGGCAATGACATTTAAAGATTTCCAGCATATCCAGAATTATTATCACGGAGAAGAGCATAGAAATCCGACTATGACAGAGATTCGTGTTCTGGATACATACTGGTCTGATCACTGCCGTCACACGACATTCTCTACAGAGTTAAAGGATGTGACATTCGGTGAAGGAGACTATAAAGAGCCGATCGTCAATACATACAAACAGTATTTAAGTGACCACAGTGAGATCTTCAAAGGAAGAGAAGATAAGTTTGTCTGCCTGATGGATCTTGCGCTGATGGCGATGCGTAAGCTGAAAAAAGAAGGAAAGCTTGCAGATCAGGAAGAATCAGATGAAATCAATGCATGCAGTATTGTTGTTCCGATCAAAGTAGATGGAGTGGAAGAAGAGTGGCTGATCAATTTTAAAAATGAGACACACAATCACCCGACAGAGATTGAACCGTTTGGTGGAGCGGCAACCTGCCTTGGCGGTGCAATCCGTGATCCGTTGTCAGGACGTACTTATGTATATCAGGCAATGCGTGTGACAGGAGCTGCAGATCCGACGGTATCTGTAAAAGAGACTTTAAAAGGAAAACTTCCTCAGAAAAAACTGGTGAGAGGAGCTGCTCACGGATACAGTTCTTACGGAAACCAGATCGGTCTGGCGACAGGACTGGTAAAAGAAATCTATCATCCGGATTATGTGGCAAAACGTATGGAGATCGGTGCAGTGCTTGGAGCTGCTCCAAGACGTGCGGTGATCCGTGAGAATTCAGATCCGGGAGATATTATCGTACTGCTCGGCGGACGTACCGGACGTGACGGATGCGGTGGAGCAACAGGTTCTTCCAAAGTACATACAGAAGAATCTATTGAGACTTGTGGCGCAGAGGTTCAGAAAGGAAATCCTCCGACAGAGCGCAAGATTCAGCGCTTATTCCGCAGAGAAGAAGTAAGTAAGCTGATTAAAAAGTGCAACGACTTTGGTGCGGGCGGTGTTTCTGTTGCGATTGGAGAGCTTGCAGACGGACTTCGTGTGGATCTGGATAAAGTACCGAAAAAATATGCAGGTCTGGATGGAACAGAGATTGCTATTTCAGAATCTCAGGAGCGAATGGCGGTAGTCGTAGATCCGAAAGATGTGGCAGAATTCATGTCTTATGCAAAGGAAGAAAACTTAGAAGCAGTCGAAGTTGCAGTAGTGACAGAATCTCCGAGACTGGTTTTGGTGTGGAGAGGAAATGAAATTGTCAATATTTCCCGAGCGTTCCTTGACACCAATGGAGCACATCAGGAGACAACAGTAGAAGTTGAGATTCCTGCAAAGAAAGACAGTCTGTTCGTAAAAGAAGAAGTGACGGATGTAAAAGAAAAATGGCTGGAGACCTTAAAGGATTTAAATGTATGCTCTCAGAAAGGTCTGGTAGAGATGTTCGACGGCTCCATCGGAGCAGGTTCCGTGTTTATGCCGTACGGTGGTCAGTATCAGATGACAGAGACACAGGCTATGGTTGCAAAAGTTCCGGTTATGAATGGAACAACAGATGCGGTTTCTATGATGAGCTACGGATTTGATCCATATCTGTCAAGCTGGAGTCCGTATCATGGAGCGATTTATGCAGTGGTAGAGTCAGTTGCGAAGATCGTAGCCGCAGGTGGAGATTATAGCAAGATTCGTTTTACATTCCAGGAATATTTCCGTCGTATGACAGAAGATCCGAAGAGATGGAGTCAGCCGTTTGCAGCACTCTTGGGTGCATATGAAGCACAGCTTGGATTCGGGCTTCCGTCTATCGGGGGGAAAGACAGTATGTCTGGAACATTCCAGGATATTGATGTTCCGCCGACTCTTGTATCGTTTGCCGTAGACATGGCAACAGAGGATGAGATTATTACTCCGGAACTGAAAAAGTCAGGAAATAAACTGGTTTGGATGAAGATTGAAAAAGATCAGTATGACCTCCCGGTTTATACACAGCTGATGGATCAGTATGGCAAATTTGCAGCAGATATCCACAGTGGAAAGATTGTTTCCGCATATGCGCTGGATCGTCATGGTGTAATCGCTGCGGCAAGTAAGATGGCATTTGGAAATAAACTGGGTGTGAAGATCGAGCATAATCTGGATGCGGGAGAATTGTTTGCGCCGGCATTTGGAGATATTATTGCAGAAGTTCCGGCAGACAAAGTGGGAGAACTGAGCATTGCATACACGGTGATCGGTGAGGTTCTCGAAGAGCAGAAATTTGTTTATGCGGATACCGAAATTGCTCTGACAGAAGCGGAAGAAGCATGGACAGGCACTCTGGAAAGTGTATTTGCGACAAAATCTTCCGCAGATAATGATGAAGTGGTGGAAGAAAAGCTCTATCATACATCTGATATTCATATCTGCAGTCATAAGATCGGACAGCCGACCGTATTTATTCCGGTATTTCCTGGAACAAACTGTGAGTATGACAGCCGTAAGGCGTTTGAGAGAGCAGGCGCAAATGTGATCACAAAAGTATTCCGTAATATGAATGCAGAGGATATCCGTGATTCTGTTGCCGAGTTTGAAAAGGCAATCGGACAGGCACAGATGATCATGTTCCCGGGTGGATTCAGTGCAGGAGATGAACCGGATGGTTCTGCAAAATTCTTTGCAACTGCATTCCAGAATGCAAAGATCAAAGAAGCAGTAGAAAAACTGTTGAATGAAAGAGATGGACTGGCGCTCGGTATCTGCAACGGATTCCAGGCACTGATCAAACTGGGACTGGTTCCTTATGGTAAGATTGTAGGACAGACAGCGGATTCTCCAACATTGACATATAACACGATTGGACGTCATATTTCAAAGATGGTCTACACAAAAGTTGTGACAAACAAATCACCTTGGCTTGCAGGTGCAGAGCTCGGAGGGGTTTACACAAATCCGGCTTCCCACGGAGAAGGTCGTTTTGTAGCGAGTGAAGAGTGGCTGGATCAGTTATTCGCGAACGGTCAGGTAGCAACACAGTACTGCGATCCGTCAGGAAATATCAGTATGAACGAAGAGTGGAATGTCAATGGCTCCTACCGTGCGATCGAAGGTATCACAAGTCCGGATGGAAGAGTACTTGGAAAGATGGCACATTCCGAACGCCGCGGTGATTCTGTAGCAATCAATATCTACGGAGAGCAGGATCTGAAGATCTTTGAATCCGGTGTGAAATATTTTAAATAAAAGAATGGTTTGATTTGAAAAACAGACTTGTATTTTTTGTAACAGTCTGATACAATCTAATTTGTAATTAATAGCAAAGGCTGTTACTGGTAATGTAGGCAAGACCGAGAACAATGAGGAGCATGAGATTATTGCACCTCTTGTCTTGGTCTTTTTTATGAAGAAAGTATCAATTATTCCAGGTTCGTAATCCATATGCAATTTTTTTTGCAACGGCTTTTGGAAGATTTGCTCCAGAAAGAAATTACAGAAGAGGAAAGGGTTTATTTGATTGTACATATTTCCAGAACTACACAAAAGCAATAAAAATAAAAAAATGTGGAAAAAAGTAGAAAAATAGTATTGACAATCTAAAAAGTCAATAGTATAATGATCAAGCAAGTTGCGGTTGAGAAAACAGCAGCTTCAAATTATGGGGTCTTAGCTCAGCTGGGAGAGCATCTGCCTTACAAGCAGAGGGTCACAGGTTCGAGCCCTGTAGGCCCCATAGATTTAAGTGAATATGGCGGAATAGCTCAGTTGGCTAGAGCACACGGTTCATACCCGTGGTGTCGCTGGTTCAAATCCAGTTTCCGCTACGAAGAGAGAGGTCTGAATTTCAGATCTCTTTTGTTTTTTTGCTCCAAGAGTTTTGGATAAAAAGAATAAGGGAGAAAGAAAAATGTTGATGAGTATTGCGTGTATACTGTTGCTTGGCATGATGATGGGATGGCTTTGTAAAAAAGTGCATCTTCCAGGGCTCTTAGGAATGTTGGTGACAGGGATCGTATTGGGGCCATATGCTTTGAATCTGATCGATGCTTCCATTTTGAATATTTCGTCTGAGCTTCGAAAGATTGCATTGATCATTATTCTGGCAAGAGCAGGGCTTTCACTGAATCTGGAAGACTTGAAAAAAGTAGGGAGACCGGCAATTCTGATGTGTTTTGTTCCGGCTTGTTTTGAAGTTCTGGGGATGATTCTGCTGGCACCGAGGCTGCTTGGGGTTTCAATTTTGGATGCAGCCATTATGGGGACTGTTGTAGGAGCAGTCTCACCTGCCGTGATCGTTCCGAAAATGCTGAAGCTTATGGAAGAAAATTACGGGACGGGAAAAGGTATTCCTCAACTGATCCTTGCGGGAGCTTCTGTGGATGATGTTTTTGTAATTGTCTTATTTACAGCGTTCACTGGTCTTGCACAGGGGGATGCGGTATCTGTAAAAAGCTTTGTGAACATTCCGGTTTCCATTGCGTTGGGGATTGTTGTCGGAATGACTGTCGGGTATCTGATGGCAAAGTTTTTTGAAAAGATACATATCCGGGATACGTCCAAGGTGATGATCTTTCTGTGTGTTTCGTTTATTCTGGTCACATTGGAGGATCAGCTTGCGGATGTGATCCCGTTTGCTTCATTGATCGCTGTGATGGCAGTCGGAATCACGCTTCAGAAAAAGCGGAAAAGAGTGGCAGAACGTTTGTCTGTTAAATTCAACAAACTGTGGGTTGTTTCAGAAATTATGCTGTTTGTTCTTGTGGGAGCCACAGTGAATATTAAATATGCGCTGTCTGCAGGATTTGCAGCTGTTGTTTTGATTTTTGGTGTGCTTGCATTCCGGATGGCGGGAGTGTTTTTCTGTCTTTTAAAAACCGGTTTAAACAGGAAGGAGCGGACATTCTGCATGATCGCATATATGCCGAAAGCAACTGTTCAGGCGGCCATTGGAGGGATTCCGCTTGCCATGGGGCTTTCCTGTGGGAATATCGTTCTGACAGTGGCAGTTGTGTCGATTCTTATTACAGCTCCTCTGGGCGCGTTTCTGATTGATTTTACTTATCAAAAATTGTTGAGCTGGTAGGGTGTATTTTTGGCAGAAAAGCTGATATACTAGTGAAGTAAATTGAATGTCAGAAATAAGGAGAGTATGAGATAGAGATGAATTTTCAGGAAAAACAGCAGGAATATGCAAGATTGATCGTAGAAAATGGCGCGGCCATCCAGAAAGGACAGGAACTGGTCCTGCGCTGCCCCGCAGAATGCTGGGAGTTTGGCCGGATGATCGTAAAGGCCGGATATGAGGCAGGAGCAAAAGAAGTGATCGTACACTGGGGCGATGATGAAGTTGCACGCTTAAGATACGAGTATGCACCGATGGAGGTGTTTGAAAATGTTCCGAAGTGGCGCGCAGATTCCATGAACAGCTATGCAGAAAATGGAGCGGCATTTATTGCGATCACAGCAGAGAATCCAAATGCTTTTAAAGGCGTGGACAGGGAAAAACAGATGGCAGCTGCAAAAGCGAATGACAAGGCGATGGAGCCGTATTACAAACGGATGGTGTCAAGCCAGGTGCAGTGGGTAGTGGCAGCTGTTCCGGGAAAAGAATGGGCAAAGCAAGTGTTTCCGGAAAAAAGCGAAGCACAAGCCATGGAAAGTCTGTGGGAAGCGATCTTCTGCGCAGTAAGGATTCAGGATGGAGATGTAGTTCAGGCATGGAGAGAGCATGATGCGCTGCTTTCCGAAAAATGTGAGATTTTGAACAAGTATCAGTTTACAGAGCTGCATTATGAGAATGAGGCCGGAACGGATTTCAGAGTAGGACTTGTGAAAAACCATATCTGGGAAGGCGGTTCCGAGGAATCCGGATCGGGAGTGCGTTTTATTGCGAATATGCCGACAGAAGAAGTATTTACAATGCCGGATTACAGAAAGGCAGAAGGAAAGGTCGTAAGCTCCCGGCCGCTGAGTTATCGGGGGAATCTGATCAAAGACTTCAGTCTGACGTTCCATGAAGGAAAAGTTGTGGATTTTGACGCCAGAGAAGGATACGATGCATTAAAACAGTTGCTGGATACAGATGAAGGTTCCAAAAGTCTTGGAGAAGTAGCGCTGGTGCCGTACGCTTCTCCGATTTCTGAGATGGGGATCCTGTTCTATAATACCTTGTTTGATGAGAATGCATCCTGCCATCTTGCATTGGGAGAGTGTTATCCGACAACCGTTCAGGATGGAGAGAAGATGAATGAAGAAGAATTGCATCAGATCGGCGGGAATCATTCCATCAATCATGTGGACTTTATGATTGGTACAAAAGACATGAAGATTACAGGAATTACAGAGGATGGAAAAGAAATTCCAGTCTTTATAGACGGCAGCTGGGCACTATAAATGCAGAATTTGTTGCAATAATTTGAAAAATTGCAAAAAATGTGAAAAAAGGGTTGACATTCCCTGGTACAGGTAGTATACTAACGAAGTCGGTTGCGGGAAACGCATCCGACGGATATGGGGTCTTAGCTCAGCTGGGAGAGCATCTGCCTTACAAGCAGAGGGTCACAGGTTCGAGCCCTGTAGGCCCCATAGATTTAAGTGAATATGGCGGAATAGCTCAGTTGGCTAGAGCACACGGTTCATACCCGTGGTGTCGCTGGTTCAAATCCAGTTTCCGCTACTGAAAAAGAAGTCCTTGAATGAGGGCTTCTTTTTTGTTACAATCAGAGAATGAAAAAGAAAGCCGGAATATCCGGCTTACAAGGAGGCAGAAGATGAATAAAAAGTCATGGATGGTATTGCGGATCGTGGCGGGATTGTATCTGGTATTTCTTGGAGTTCAGATCATTTCCCAGGTGACCAGGGAGCAGCCGAACAATCTGGCGCTGATGATATGTGCTGCAGTTTTGTTTATTGGAGTGGGGGTTGTATATGCAGGTGCTGCGATCAGCAGCGTATGGAAGATGAGCAGGGGAGGAGAAAAATCTCAGGAGGATGATCTTCAGATTGTGGAGAAAGAGGATTCGATGGAAACTTCACAGGAAACACGAAGAGAGATTCCGGATATTCAGTTCAAGCAGGAAATGCCGGAACAGGAAGAAAAAGAAGAGAAAGAAGCTCCGATTGATACAGAAGAACAATCGGACAGCCAATAGAAAAGAAAAGCAGTCAGAAATAGAAAGGAGCAGATAAATATGAGAATTGGAATGGGATATGATGTGCATAAATTAGTAGAAGGAAGAAAACTGATCCTTGGCGGTGTAGAGATTCCCTATGAAAAAGGACTGCTCGGACATTCGGATGCGGATGTGCTGCTCCATGCGATCATGGATGCGCTTCTGGGGGCGGCTGCACTGGGGGATATCGGGAAGCATTTTCCGGATACAGATCCTGCGTATAAAGGGATTTCCAGCATCAGACTGTTGGAGCATGTTGCCGATCTCTTAGAAGAACATCAGTTTCTGATTGAAAATATTGATGCAACGATCATTGCACAGAGACCAAAGATGCGTCCTTATATTGATACAATGCGCGAAAATATTGCCAAAGCATTAAAAATTGAGGCGGATCAGATTAATGTCAAGGCAACGACAGAAGAGGGACTTGGATTTACCGGAAGCGGAGAGGGGATTTCCTCTCAGGCAATCTGTATGCTGGAAAAAGTGATGAATTACAGCAGTGTGGATGTGACAGTACAGACAGGTGGATGTGCCGGCTGTCAAGGGTGCAAAAAAGCATAGATGGGAGAACGAGGATGGAACTTCGAAGACTGGAAGAACAGGAGCACCAAAAGACCCGGAAGCTGTGGGAGGAAGTGTTTTCAGACGATACCAGGGCATTTCTGGATTATTACTATTTTATCAAGACAAAGGAGAATGAAATCTGGGTGATTGAAGAAGACGGAGAGATCCAGTCCATGCTCCAGCTGAATCCTTATCAGCTTCAGGTGGCAGAGCATCCGTTTTTATGCCGTTATATTATTGCAGTGGCCACAAGAGCACAATACAGAAGCCGGGGTTATATGAGCAGTCTTCTGCGAAAAGCGATGCAGGAGATGTATGGGAAAAAAGAGCCGTTTACATTTTTGATGCCGGCAGCAGAGGCAATCTATACTCCATATGATTTTAGGTTTGTATACAGCCAGAGGCAGGCGGTGTTTGAAAAAAAGGCAGAGACAGAATTGATCGAAGAGGAAGATGCAACAATGTTTCAGGCAGAAGAACTGGCAGCGTTTGCAAAGGAGCGGCTCTTTGGAACGGCTCGGGTATATGCAGTGAGAGACGCGCATTACTATCAGACACGCGTATTGGAGCAGCAGAGTGAAAACGGCGGAATCCGAATGCTGAAAAAAGATGGAAAGCTGGTGGGGATCTACTGCTATGCAAAAGAGGAAACCTGCGAAGTTTTAGAACCGCTGATCCTTCCGGGATATGAGACTGTATTTTGGGATTCCATATCCGGTTTGAGTGAGAATCCGGTCAAAGTACTGGCGTGTCCGGAAGTGTTGGAGCCTTGTGCAAGGTCTGTGGAGAGGAAACCGATGATCATGGTACGGATTCTGCATCTTGAGACCTTGTTATCAGTGCTTACGGTCAAAGAGGGAGAAAATCTTTCTTGTTCCTTTGCGGTCATTGATCCGATCTTGACTGGAAACAGCAGGATCTGGAAGCTGTGCAGTCAGGAAGATGGCAGGATACAGGTCACAGAGACAGAGGATTCTCAGGGAGTGCTGACAATCGGTGCGCTTACGGAACTTGTATTTGGCTATCGAAGTGCGGCGGATCTAAGAAAGGATCCGGACGTATGTCTTGGCAGAGAGCTGGAGTGTGAGCTGGAGAAAATTTCACCGCTCTCTCCGGTATTCTTGAATGAGATTGTGTGAAAGAAGTTGACAAAACAGAAAATTTTGCATAAGATATAATCTGGACTAAGAAATAAAAGCAAAGGCTTAGAACGAAAAGAGTATCTGGTCATACGCTCACAGAGAGGAATTGTCACTGGCTGAAAGCAATTCCGGGAAAGCGGCCAAAGAAGTGCATTCGGGAGCTGATTCTGCGAACACACAAAGAGTGTCAGTAGCAGGGTACGTGTCGCATACGTTACGTGCAATGAGTGAAAGAACCAGATTCTTTTAATAGAGTGGAACCGCGGAAGAACTTCGTCTCTAAGTTGTAGAGATGAAGTTTTTTTGTTTTAAAATGGCAGAAAAGTCAGGAGGATGTCATATGGGAATGCTGTCTTATATCCGGGAAGAAATCCGGGTGGTGAAAGAACGTGACCCGGCGATCAAATCGAGTATGGAAGTGCTGTTATATCCCAGTTTTAAGGTGATCTTGCGATATCGGGTAGCGCATAAATTATATCTGAAAAAGCATTATTTTCTGGCCAGATGGATTTCCCAGCGTGCAGCCAGAAAAACGGGAATCGAGATCCATCCGGGCGCACAGATCGGGAAAGGGCTGTTTATTGATCACGGAAGCGGAGTGATTATCGGTGAGACCACAGTGATCGGAGATAACGTGACTTTGTATCAGGGGGTGACTCTTGGCGGTACCGGGAAAGAGCAGGGAAAGCGGCATCCTACATTGGAGGATAATGTCATGGTCAGTGCAGGCGCAAAGATATTGGGTTCTTTTACAATCGGAGAGAATTCAAAAATCGGAGCCGGTTCGGTTGTGCTGGAAGAGGTGCCACCGAATTGTACCGTAGTGGGAGTTCCGGGAAGAATCGTAAAGAGAGATGACAAAAAGGTGCTTCGAAGTGAAATGGATCAAATCAACCTTCCGGATCCGGTGCTCAGTGATATCAGAGAACTTCAGAAAGAGAGCAGAGAGCTTCACGATCAGCTGACGGAGATGGTACAGAAAATGAGATGTATGAAACAATGTAAAACAGAACAGACGGGAGAGGAGAAAAAAGATGAAACTGTATAATACAATGTCAAAAACAAAGGAAGAGTTCGTTCCATTGGAAGAAGGAAAAGTAAAGATGTATGTCTGCGGACCTACTGTTTACAACTTCATCCATATCGGAAATGCAAGACCGATGATCGTGTTTGATACGGTCAGAAGATATTTTGAATATAAAGGATACGATGTGAATTTTGTATCCAACTTTACAGACGTAGATGATAAGATCATCAAAAAAGCCAACGAGGAAGGTGTGACAGCAGAAGAGATTTCCAAACGCTATATTGAAGAGTGCAAAAAAGATATGGAAGGGATGAATGTCAAGCCTGCCACCAAAAATCCTCTGGCAACAGAAGAAATCGGCGGCATGATCGATATGATCCAGACGCTGATCGACAAGGGCTATGCTTATGAAAAGAATGGAACAGTTTATTACCGTACCAGAAAATTTGAAGGGTATGGAAAGCTGTCACATAAAAATCTGGACGATCTGCAGTCCGGCGGACGTTCCCTTCTCGTGACGGGAGAAGATGAAAAAGAGGATTCTCTGGACTTTGTACTCTGGAAACCGAAAAAAGAGGGAGAACCTGCATGGGAGTCACCATGGAGTGAAGGGCGTCCTGGATGGCACATCGAGTGCTCGGAAATGTCCAAAAAGTATTTGGGAGAGCAGATTGACATTCATGCCGGTGGAGAGGATTTGATCTTCCCGCATCACGAAAATGAGATTGCACAGAGTGAGGCTGCCAACGGAAAAGATTTTTCCAAATACTGGCTGCACAACGGCTTTTTGAATATTGATAACCGCAAAATGTCCAAATCTCTTGGGAACTTCTTTACTGTACGTGAGATCGGAGAAAAATATGATCTTCAGGTACTGCGTTTCTTTATGCTGAGTGCGCACTACAGAAGTCCGCTGAACTTCAGTGCAGAATTGATGGAGGCAGCAAAGAACGGTCTGGAGCGTATCGTGACAGCAGCAGAACATTTGAAATTCCTGCTCGAAGGCGCAAAAACAGAGAATATGACAGAAAAAGAGCAGGCAAAGATTGTAAAAAGTCAGGAATTTACCCGGAAATTCGAAAAAGCCATGGATGATGATTTCAATACAGCAGATGCAATCGCGGCAGTGTTTGACTTGGTGAAATTTATCAACACAAATACAGACGGGGAAAGCTCTAAAGAATATCTGCAAAACCTGTTGAGCCAGCTGGTCGCATTGACAGATGTACTTGGAATTATCGTAGAAAAAGAGCAGGAGATGCTGGCAGACGATATCGAGGCGCTGATTGCAGAGCGTCAGGCTGCAAGAAAAGAAAGAAATTTTGCCAGGGCAGATGAAATCCGTGACGAGCTGCTTGCAAAAGGAATCATTCTGGAAGATACAAGAGAAGGGGTAAAATGGAAAAGAGCGTAAATTTTGAATTTAGAGATCTGATGGAAGAGATGCTGCAGTTTGAACCGGTGGATGTATCTGCATATTCTCCGCTTGTGCTGGCTTATATTGGAGATTGTGTATATGATCTGATCATCAAGAGCATGGTGATCAATCAGGGAAACCGTCAGGTTCAGAAGCTTCACAGAGAGACCAGCGGGTATGTGCAGGCATCTGCGCAGTCATTTATGATGCGTGCCATGCAGGAACATCTGACAGAAGAAGAACATGCTGTCTATAAAAGAGGGCGGAATGCAAAATCCATATCCCCTGCTAAAAACCAGTCTATTACAGATTATCGAAGAGCAACGGGATTTGAGGCACTGGTCGGATATTTGTATTTGAAAAAGCAATATGAGAGGTTACTGACGCTTATAAAAATCGGACTGGAAAGTCTGAAAGAAAATCAGGGAGAAGAAGATGCAGGAAAATAGGAAAGAATTTGATAATACAGAGCATACCCTTGTGATTGAGGGGAGAAATGCAGTGCTCGAAGCGTTTCGTTCGGGAAAGCCGATCGATAAAGTATTTGTGCTGGACGGATGTCAGGACGGACCGGTGCGCACCATTGTAAGAGAAGCGAAAAAGCATGATACGATCATCAATTTTGTGGGAAAAGAGCGGCTTTCACAGATTTCCGTGACCGGAAAACATCAGGGTGTAATCGCATATGCGGCTGCCTATGAATATTCGGAAGTGGAGGATATGTTAAAACTGGCAGAAGAACGAGGGGAAGATCCGTTTTTGATTCTGCTTGATAATATCGAAGATCCTCACAATCTGGGTGCAATCATTCGAACTGCAAATCTGGCAGGGGCACACGGTGTGATCATTCCCAAGAGAAGAGCAGTGGGACTGACTGCGACCGTGGCAAAAACTTCTGCAGGAGCCTTAAACTATACTCCGGTCGCAAAAGTCACAAATCTGGCAAAGACAATGGAAGAATTGAAAGAAAAAGGGCTCTGGTTCGTGTGTGCGGATATGGGCGGAGAATCCATGTATCGTTTGAACCTGAAAGGACCGATTGGTCTGGTGATCGGAAATGAAGGGGAAGGCGTGGGACGTCTGGTGAAAGAAAAATGTGACTTTGTTGCCAGCATTCCGATGAAAGGTGAGATTGATTCTCTGAATGCATCGGTTGCGGCAGGAGTACTTGCTTACGAGATTGTACGTCAGAGAACGATGTAAGGATAAAATGGAGGAAATGATGCAGAGAAACCGGTATGAAATGCTGACAGATGAAAAATTGATCGAAGAGCTGCGCGGCGGGGACTCTGCGATCACAGATTTTATCATGAATAAATACAAGCCCATGGTTCGAAAGAAAGCAAGAGCCATGTTTCTTCTCGGCGGAGAGAATGAAGATCTCATCCAGGAAGGGATGATCGGGCTTTTTAAAGCAATCCGTGATTATGAGACCAGGCAGGGAACATCCTTTGCAAGCTTTGCCGAACTGTGTGTCTCAAGGCAGATGTACAGTGCGATCGAGGCATCTCAGAGAAAGAAGCACCTTCCGCTGAATTCGTATGTTTCATTGTACGAAGAATCCGTGGAGGAGGGAAAGAAGGTTCCTCTGATCGATACCATTGAACCACAGGAGGAAAATAATCCGGAAGCATTGTATTTTGGAAAAGAGTTTACCGAGATTTTTTCAGAACGGCTGAAGGAGAATTTAAGTACGCTGGAGAATCATGTGCTGGAATTGCACCTGATGGGAACGGATTACAGGAAAATCGCAGAGCTTCTCGGAAAAAGCCCCAAGGCGGTGGATAATGCTCTGCAGAGGATTAAGAGCAAGGCACAGAAATTGCTGAAAAATGAATTGAGATAAAAAGAAGATGAATTTTATGAAGCAATGCTTGATTCTATTAGGCATGGTGGATTCATGAAGATGGAATAAAAGGTGAAAATTTATCAAAATTATATAAAAAATATTGACAGAGCTTACCTAATTGATGTATAATATTAGTGTTGTGTTTATCACATAAGCTGCTATGGCGCAGTCGGTAGCGCGTCGCCTTGGTAAGGCGGAGGTCGGGGGTTCAAGTCCCCTTGGCAGCTTGATGAAAATAGCGTGCCGTCAAAGAGTTCCAGACATTCTTTGGCGGCACGCTGTTTTTGTGAAAACAGAAATTTTTGCCTGTTTATACAAAAAGAAAAAGCCGGGATATCATCGCCGGCTGAAAAAAGGGGGAAAAGTATATATGAAAAAGCTTTTTGCTTTGTATGCATATAATATAGGCGAAAAGTGTGAGTAAACTGTGATAGTTCTATAAAAAAGAAATGAAAAATTAAAAAGAAAATAAAAACTGCGGCAATATCTCTGATCAGACAGATACTGCCGCAATTTTTATGAATTTTCTTCCTCTTCTTCTACCAGCTTTAAAATATCAGTTAAATCGCATTTCAAATATTCGCACAGTCTGGCGAGAATTTTCAGATCAATTCTGGATATCTTATTCTTACAGTAGTTGTTTAATTGGGTTCGTTGTAAATTGCAGTTTTTGCAGACGGAATTTTTGCTGATTCCTTTTTCTTTCATTACTACGTCCAAATCAATGATTATCTTATTCATATCTACACCTGCCTTTCCTAAAGTATATGTGCAGTTGTATAAAAATATAAGATGCAATATAATATAGATGTAGAAATATACACCTGTATAAAAATTATAATGGAGAATGAACGTGAAAAAGAAAAGAGATTTCAAGTATATCATAATCATAGGAGTTCTGGCAGCGACGGGGTGGTTCCTTTTCCAGCAGAAACCGGACGTGCGGTCTACTACAGTCACTCATACAGATGGAGAGTACAGGCTTTGGGTAGAGGTGAATGCGAACAGATGGACGATAGAAAACAGAGAGCAGTTTGCAGAAAAGTTGTTGAAAATGGTGGATGAAAATACATTTCAAAAGGTGCATTTCAGTGAAGATCTGGAAGAGCCGCACTGTATTATTTTCCGGGTATATCTCATGCCGTATCATTCGAACTGGGCATTTGAGGTGTGCTGCGGCAAGCAGAAAAAAGACACGCATCGTTGGGAGATACGTGTCCGCGAGAATCATTTATAATGTTTCAGAATCTAAAATAATCGTAAATGGTCCGTCATTAACAAGTGCAACCTTCATATCTGCACCAAATTCGCCGGTTTCCACGCAGGAAACAGACAGGCGGCATTTTGTGATGATATATTCATAGAGGGCATTGGCTTTGTCAGGAGCACCTGCTTCGATAAAGCTTGGACGGTTGCCCTTTTTGCAGTTGGCATACAGTGTGAACTGAGAAACCAGAAGAAGGCTCCCGTTTACATCTGCAAGAGAAAGGTTGGTTTTTCCGTTTTCATCCTCGAAAATGCGCAGACCGATCATTTTTTTGATCAGTTTGTCAGCAGTTTCCTGTGTGTCTGAATCAGAAACTCCGATCAATACCAGAAATCCTTTCTGGATTTTTCCGATGGTCTGATCTTCCACAGTTACGGAAGCTTCTGATACTCTTTGGATAATAAATCTCATCTCTAGAATCTCCTGTCTGTTTTATTTGATAATCCGGATCTCTCCGATTTTGTGGATTTCTTTTTTGGGCGCGTCTGCCGGATATCCCAGAGCAGCCATTCCGTACACGACATGATCGGAAGGAATTTCAAACTCATCAAGGAGAGCACGGACTTCAGGGTCATCACAGAGTGTGCGGAGCTGATTGATCCAGACAGAACCGATTCCGAAGGAATGTGCAGCCAGAAAGATGTTTTCCAGGGCACATGCATTGTCTTCCATACCGTGTGGATTTTCTTTTTGGTTGGAAGGGATGATAAGAACCTGTGGACGGTACATATCATAGCCCTTTCGTCCAAGTTTTCGTCCGATGAGTTCTGCCAGCTGCTGGATTTTTTCCTGATTGCAGAGAACCGTAAACTTCCAGGTCTGCTTGCCCATACCGCTTGGGGCATAGATGGCAGCCTGCAGGATCTCGTTTAATTCATTATCCGGAATTTCTCTTTGTAAAAATGCGCGGGTACTTCTGCGGGTAAGCAGATTTTCTATGATTGCATTCATATTCAATACCTCCTGAAATAAAATACTTTGATTCTTATTGTATACTTGTGTTCCGGGAAAGTCCAGAGAAACAGGTTACAGAAAGGAATCTTTTGATCGGAAACAGATAGTAACAAAACGTGTCGAAAAAGATCGGGAAAATGGAAAACGCAGAAAAGATTCCATACGGAAGTATGGTATACTTAATGATAGTGAAAGTGGCGTTTTCATACAGACCAGGAGGGGACGAAGGATGAAGAAAAATCTGGAGCCACTGAAAGATGCACTGGAAGAGTTGGCAGATTTTGCACGCAAAATGGAGCCAACAGAATATGCCTACTTCTACAGGCTGATGGAGCGCATGGAGAACAATGTGGAAATCTGTATTTTAGTGAGAGATGACAGATTGGAAAAACTGGAAGCAATTCTGAGACGGGACTGGAATCTGGTGAAGCGGATGTATGGTGATATGTGGAAAATGGATTTACAGAATGAGAAAGAGAGGTATCGATTTTTACAGCTGCTGACAGAGATTGAATGGTATCTGGAGGGAAAAGGCCTGATGCGTATGGAAGAAAAAAGGTATGGTTATGCGAATTGAGAGAGCGGCAGATGCGACCGAAAGGGTGGTGATCTGCCGCACTTTCTGCGTGTTGCGTCTTAAAAACGAATTTGGTATGATAAATAGCAGGAATACGGGAGCAAAGGAGATATTATGGACAGAACGATTTATGATAATTATGTAAAAATCTTAAGAAAAGAACTGGTTCCGGCACTGGGGTGCACAGAGCCGATCGCTTTGGCCTATGCATCGGCAAAAGCAAGGGAAGTGCTGGGAGAGTTTCCGGAGCATATGACAGTCTGGTGCAGCGGGAATATCATCAAGAATGTAAAAGGTGTGAAGGTTCCTAATTCCGGTGGGATGAAGGGTGTGGAAGCTGCAGCAGTACTGGGGCTTGCAGGCGGTGATCCTTCTCAGGCGCTGGAAGTGTTAGAAGCCGTGACCCAGACAGACATCAAAAGAACGAAGGAATTGCTTCGGGAATCATTTTGCGACTGCTGTTTAAAAGAAGGTGTGGCAAATCTGTATATCGAAGTTCAGGTTGTAAACGGAGAAAATGAAGCGACAGTCATCATTGAGCAGGAGCATACCAATATTACAAGGATCGAGAAAAACGGAAAAATTGTGTATGCGCACAAGAAAGAAGTGTCAGGGGAAGAAATTGAGGTGGATAAAAGTCTGTTGAATCTGGCAGATATCCTTGTGTTTGCGCAGGAAGTGGATTTAAATGAGGTACGAGATGTGCTTGCCCGGCAGATCAGGTACAATTCCAGAATTGCAAAGGAAGGTCTGGAGCATGAATGGGGTGCCCAGGTTGGGCGGGTGATCGCAGAGGAATTCGGGACGACTGTACAGTGGAAGGCCGTTGCTTCGGCAGCGGCAGGATCGGATGCCAGAATGAGCGGATGCTCCCTGCCGGTCATTATTAATTCTGGTTCCGGTAATCAGGGGATGACCTGTTCTCTGCCGGTGATCGAATACGGAAAAGAGCTGAAAAAGAGTGAAGAAGAGATTTATCGTGCACTGTGTGTATCGAATCTGGTAGCACTGAATCAGAAGCGTTATATCGGTTCCCTTTCGGCCTATTGCGGCGCAGTTTGTGCGGCAGCAGGCGCAGGAGCAGGGATTACGTATCTGTGCGGCGGAAATCTGGAACAAATCCAGAATACGGTCGTCAATACGATCGCGGATGCAGGCGGGATCGTATGTGACGGTGCGAAGCCAAGCTGTGCCGCGAAAATTGCAACATCTCTGCAGGCTGCAATCTTAAGTCACAAGATGGCAATGCGCGGACTGGTGTTTAGCAGTGGAGAGGGGCTTGTCATGGACTGCCCGGAAGATACGATCAAGGCAGTCGGATATGTTGGAAGAGCGGGAATGAAGCAGACAGATGTAGAAATCCTGAATCTTATGATCGGAAAGACAAAAATAGAAGATATCGAAAAATAAGAGAAAGATCAGCCTCATGTAAAAAGGGGCTGATTTTTGTAAGTAAAAGAAAAACAGATGAAACTTTTCAAAAGGAAATCCGGTCTAATGAGTGTAAAGCAGTTCAAAACAGCAGGAAAGCGGGGTGAGAGGTGATGAAATATCTGGTAAAAAAGGCACAGAAGAAAGACGATCAGGCATTTGTGGAGCTGATGGAGCGCTGTAAGAGCGGGATGTATAAAGTGGCAAGAAGTTATTTAAAGGATGATGCAGATATTGCGGATGCGATCCAGGAGACGGTGATCAATTGCTATGAACACATCGGGCGCCTGAAAAATGCAGATTATTTTAAGACATGGCTGACCAGGATCTTGATTAATAACTGCAAGGATATACTGGCAGCAGGAAAGCGGGTGTATCCTCTGGAGCAGATTGAAGAACAGGAGAATACGTGTATGGAGATGCAGAATTATGAATTTCAGGAATTGATGAACTCTCTGGATGAAAAATACCGGATCGTGCTTCTTTTGTATTACGGAGAGGGATTTAAGATCAAAGAGATCGCACAAATACTGGAGATGGACGAGAATACGGTGAAAACAAGGCTGTCCAGAGGACGAAAGAAATTTGAGCATGCGTATTCCATGTGTTAAAGAAGGAGGCAGTGAAATGAAGAAAGACTATTCTGTAGATGAGATGAAAAAAATTATGGGACAGGATATGGAGGTTCCGAAATCTGTGGATGAGGGAATGAAAAAAGCGTATGAACAGCTTGGGATTCAGACCACGAGAAGACACAACAGAAAATATAAACTTTGGACAGGTCTGGCAGCGGCAGCAGTACTGACGGCAGGGCTTTCCATCACGGTGTTTGCGGTGACAAAATATCTCAATGTAACGCGAAGTGAGGAGGGGGACACACTCCAGTATCAGATTGAAGTGGATACAAAGCAGAAAGAGGCGCATCAGATCAAGGTGGAGCCGACCTATATGCCGGATGGGTATGAATATCAGGAAGAAGGTCCATATGGCGGAAAGTGGCATAATAAAGAGACCAACAGTGGGATTTCCATCATACCGTATAATGCGGCAGAGCTTTACAAGATGTCCAGAGTGGATGAAGATTCTTTTCGGAAATTCCGTAAGGAAAGCCGGGTAAAGACATCAGATACAGAGAATACCAAACTGGATCTGTTTTTGATGGACTCGGAATATGTGGACAGTGAGAAGACAGAGAAAATGTTATATCTTTTCAATGAAGAAGAGGGATATGGAATTTATATCCACAATACGAGCGATCTTCCACAGGAAGAGATTGAAAAAGTGGCAGAAGGGTTGAAGGTTACCGTTCTGGATGAGACTGTACCATATCCTTCGGAGGAAGAGATCCAGGCGGAAATCGAAGAAAAGAAATGGCTGGAAGAAATGGAAGCGCAGGCGGGAAATACGATTCCGGCAGAAGGCGTGCGTTCAATCGGTGAGGAGATCAAAAATCCGTTCAGAGATGAGAATTCAACAGAGTTTGAAGATATCCGGTTTACGGTCAAGGATATCAAAATTCAGGATACGCTGCCGGTCGATCAGTTTCCAAGAGAAAACTATGCCCAGTATGAAGATGAGGTTGCTCTGTGGGTGAATGAAGACTCCTCTCTGAAACCGCATGAGAGATATGTGCTCGATGCAGGAGAATGGGGTACAACGGATGCAATGGCAAACAAAGAGGCAGAAACGGTCAATTCCAAGTATGTAGTTGTAAAGATGCAGGCAGAGAATTGTTCTGATTTCCAGACAGAGTGGAATGCAAGCGGGGGAATCAGCATCGCTCCGGATCTGGCATACATGAAGACCAATGAGGACGGAAGCCTGTCAAGGGCAGATTATCAGCTGGTGGGAGCGAATGAAAATTATAACCTGCAGTGGAAAGCCGGAAACGGGGCATCTTTCCCGATTTATTTTGACAAGATCTACTATACAGAAGGCGTGCAGAGAATGAAAGATGCATTCTTCCGGCCGCTGGCAGCAGGAGAAACACTGGAATATACACTGGTTTATGTGGCGGATGAGGATCAGCTGGATTCCTTATATCTGGATATATATCCGGGATATGGAAACACAGAGGAAGGTGTAGCCGCTCCATATGTAAAAGTAAAATAAGTGGTTTAGATTTCTTTACAGAAAATGGAAAAACGCCTATACTGTTAGGAAAAGAAGGATTCGGACAGGAGGCAAAAACAGATGGCGGCGTTTTTAAAAGAAATTGAAAAATTTTACGGGACAAAAGAGAAAAACCGGCAGGGTGAGGATCTGGAGACGTTTCTGGAGCATTATGATCCCCGCAAATATGAGACACCGAGCTGTACCACAGATGCGGTAATCTTTTCTATAACAGGAGAGCTTCTGGAGGTGAATCAGCTGAAAGTGCTTCTGGTGCGAAGGAGCAATCATCCAAGCATCGGGTTCTGGGCGCTGCCCGGCGGGTTTGCCGAAATGAGGGAAAATCTGGAGGATACAGCAAGACGGGAACTGGAAGAAGAGACAGGAGTAAAAGATCTTCCATTGGAACAGTTTGCAGTATATGGAGATTATGACAGAGATCCGAGGACCCGTGTGATCACAACGGCATATCTGTCGCTTGTGAACGAGCAGGACATCACGGTACGGGCAGGGGATGATGCGGCGGACGCGGCATGGTGCAGCCTCTGCCTGAAAGAAAAGGAAGTCCACACAGGAGAAGTCAGCAGAAAAGTCTGGCAGCTTCATGTGTCAAATGAAGAGAAGGGGCTGGATACCCGGGCGGAAGTTGAAGAGACATGCAGGGAAGGGCTGATTCGGGAGCGAAAGTTTCAGGTGCTCACAGGCGGAGAGATTGCAGTAGATCACGCGGCGATCATTGTACAGGCAATGTGTATTCTGGCAGACCGCCTTTTAGAAAAGAGATAAAAAGACAAAAAAGTACTGGTATCGGCAGTGTGAAAAAGTACCTGCCGATACCAGTTTTTTATGATTTTTTCTGTTTTTTCCGGCTGCTGGAAATATATGCGATAAATCCAAGACAACCCAGTGCGATCAGCATCCAGATCACAAAGGTGAGAGTACCCTGTGGATGGAACATGTCGTAGTATCCTTTCAGATAGATGACCACAACGATCCATGGCAGGATATGGGTCATGTAGAAGCGGACTTTTGTCGGAAACTTCAGCCCGTTGCCGCTGTTGGCCTCCTGTATGAAATGTTTCCATCCCCATCCGTTTTTATGGGTACAGAACAGAAGGTATACAACAGAACCCAGAGGAAGAATATTGTTGGAGACAATAAAGTCTTCCAGATCCATGATATTTGTTCCGGGACCCAGAGGCTGGAATCCGGACCACACGCTGAATCCGAGAATGCAGGGGATGCTTAAGACGGTGATCAGAACAATATTGATCCCCACCGCTTTCGTCCGTTTCCATCCGAACAGATCCATCCAGAAAGAAACAATATTTTCGAAGACTCCCACGATAGTGGACAGCGCCGCACAGAATAAGAACAGGAAGAATAAAGAGCCCCAGATCCGTCCTCCGGCCATCTGTGTGAAAATGTTCGGCAGCGTGATGAATACAAGTCCCGGTCCGGCATCTGGTTCCACCCCAAATGCGAAGCAGGAAGGGATCACGATCAGTCCTGCCATCAACGCCACACAGGTGTCCAGAAGTACGATGCTGACAGATTCTCCGGCAAGGGAGCGTTTTTTGTCCAGATAGCTTCCGAAGATCGCCATGCCTCCCATTCCGATGCTCAAGGTGAAAAATGCCTGGCTCATGGCTCCGAAGATCACGTTTCCGATTCCGTTTTCCACCATGCGGTTAAAATCCGGAACCAGGAAGAAGCGAAGTCCTTCCGAAGAGCCGGAAAGCGTCACAGAACGGATCGTCAGGATGACCATGATCGCCAGAAGACAGAGCATGGTCACTTTCATGATCTTTTCCACACCCTTTTGCAGACCGATGCTGCAGATGCCAAAGGACAGTAGGATGACCAGTACCGTCCAGAAGGACAGTGTAGGAACGGAAGAAAGCATGCCTGCATATTTTTCGGAAACTTCAGAAGCGGTTACCCCTGTAAATTCTCCTTTTGCCATGCGGAAGCAGTAGTAGAGCATCCATCCTCCGACCATGGAATAAAACATGACCAGAAGATAGTTTCCGGCGATGGCTGCCCAGCGTGCATAATGCCATTTGGTACGGGGCGGCTCCAGTGCGTTGTAAGAAGTAGCGATACTCTTCTGGCTGGCTCTTCCTACACTGAATTCACATACGATGATCGGAAGTCCCAAAATGACCAGAAACAGCAGGTAGACTAAAATAAAGGCTGCTCCGCCGTATTTTCCGGCCATATATGGAAACTTCCAGACGTTCCCAAGTCCGATGGCACATCCCGCAGATACCAGAATAAAGCCCAGACGGGAACCAAATTGTTCTCGTTTCATAATAACCTCCATAAACATACGATATTTTCTCCCCTGAAAGGAGTTTTCTTTAGAAGCTTCATCAGTATATCACGTTGGCGCGGCAAAGTAAAGAAAATGTTCAGCATGTACCTTGTCCAAATGGTGGATTTATGATAAGATAATCGGAAGAATGTTTGTACACGAGGAGGAATTTATGGAAAACGAAGCAGTTTCAAAAAATTTCATTGAACAGGAAATAGACAAAGACCTTGCAGAAGGCGTTTACGATCATGTGTGCACCCGTTTCCCGCCGGAGCCGAACGGATATCTGCACATCGGACATGCCAAGTCCATTCTTTTGAACTACGGACTGGCAAAAAAATACAACGGAACTTTCCATATGCGTTTTGACGATACCAACCCGACCAAAGAAAAAGTGGAGTTTGTGGATTCGATCAAAGAAGATATCCAGTGGCTGGGGGCTGACTGGGAGGATCATCTTTACTTTGCATCCGATTATTTTGAGCAGATGTACGAATGCGCAGTAAAACTGATCAAAAAAGGAAAGGCATATGTGTGTGACCTGACTCCGGAAGAGATCAGAGAGTACAGAGGGACACTGACAGAGCCTGGAAAGAACAGTCCGTACAGAGAACGCTCCGTTGAGGAAAACCTGGAGTTGTTCGAGGCAATGAAAGACGGAAAATTCAAGGATGGAGAGAAGGTGCTGCGCGCAAAGATTGATATGGCATCTCCGAATATCAATATGAGAGACCCGATCATTTACCGTGTGGCACATATGACGCATCACAATACAGGAGACAAGTGGTGTATTTATCCGATGTACGATTTTGCACATCCGATCGAGGATGCAATTGAGCATATCACACATTCAATCTGTACACTGGAGTTTGAAGATCACCGTCCGCTGTATGACTGGGTAGTCAGAGAGTGTGAGTTTGAGATGCCGCCAAGACAGATTGAGTTTTCTAAATTATACCTGACCAATGTTGTGACCGGAAAGCGTTACATCAAAAAACTGGTAGAAGACGGTGTGGTAGACGGATGGGATGATCCGCGCCTGGTTTCCATCGCAGCACTTCGCCGCAGAGGATTTACACCGGAGTCCATCAAGATGTTTATCGATATGTGCGGAGTATCAAAAAGCCAGAGCTCTGTAGACTATGCGATGCTGGAGTACTGTATCCGTGAGGACTTAAAGCTGAAAAAACCGCGTATGATGGCAGTACTGGATCCGATCAAGCTGGTCATTGACAATTATCCGGAAGATCAGGTGGAATATCTGGATGTGATCAACAATCTGGAGAATGAGGAGCTTGGTATGAGAAAGATTCCGTTCTGCAGAGAGCTGTATATCAACAGAGATGATTTTATGGAAGAACCGCCGAAGAAATATTTCCGTCTCTTCCCGGGCAATGAGGTACGTCTGATGCAGGCATATTTTGTAACCTGTACCGGATTTGAAAAGGATGAAGACGGCAACATCACAGTGGTACACTGTACGTATGATCCACAGACGAAGAGCGGAAGCGGATTTACCGGAAGAAAAGTCAAAGGAACGATCCACTGGGTACCGGCACCGTATGCAGTAAAAGCGGAAGTGCGCCTGTACGAGAATCTGATCGATGAAGAAAAAGGCGTTTATAATGAGGATGGTTCCATGAACTTGAATCCGAACTCCCTGACAGTCTTAAAAGACTGCTATGTAGAACCGAATTTTGAGGATGCAAAAGCATATGACAGCTTCCAGTTTGTAAGACAGGGATATTTCTGTATCGATGCAAAAGATTCCAGAGAGGATGCACTGGTATTTAACCGGATCGTGTCACTGAAGAGTTCGTTTAAACTGCCGAAATAAGCAGCGTGAAATTATGAATGAATTGACTATAAATCTTCACACAGCATCTGAGACACCGCTGTATGAGCAGATTTATCAGCATATTAAAAGAGAGATTCAGGAGGGAAGGATTACCAGCGGGGAAAAACTTCCCTCCAGTCGTTCTCTGTGCAAATATCTGGAAGTCAGCAGAAGCACAGTGGAGCTTGCCTATGAACAGCTGATCTCGGAAGGGTATGTGGAAGCAGTACCGTGTAAAGGGTATTTCGCGGCAGAACTGGAAGGGATGTATCGTCTGGATGTCGTTCCTGCTTTGGTGGGAGCAGAAGAAAAGACAGAGAAAAAAGAGTGGAAATATGATTTTACACCGAACGGAGTTGATCTGAACAGTTTCCCGTATAATGTCTGGCGAAGACTTGCGAAGGACAGTCTGTTAGATGACCGGGCAGAGATGTTCCGTCTGGGAGATTCTCAGGGGGAGTACGGACTGCGAAGTGCGATCAGCAGATATTTGTATCAGGCACGGGGAGTGAATGCACATCCGGATCAGATCATTATCGGAGCAGGAAATGACTATCTTCTGATGCTGCTTTCCACAGTGATCGGCCAGAATCATAAAGTAGCGCTGGAAAACCCGACCTACAAGCAGGCATACCGGCTTTTTAAAAGTCTGTCTTATGATGTATGTACAGTGGATATGGATGAGAAAGGAATGAAAGTGGCCAATCTGAAAAGTTCTGGAGCAGATATTGCGTTCGTGATGCCTTCCCATCAGTATCCGCTGGGAATCGTAATGCCCATGAAACGCAGGATGGAACTGCTTAAGTGGGCAGCCAAAGACCCTGCACGCTATATTATCGAGGATGACTATGACAGTGAGTTTCGATACAAAGGGAAGCCTATTCCCGCGCTGCAGGGGTATGACCGATGGGAAAAGGTGATCTATATCGGAACGTTTTCAAAGTCCATCGCGCCCTCGATCCGTGTCAGTTATATGGTGCTTCCTGTGCCGCTTTTAAAGGAGTTTCAGAAAAAGAGCAGTTTTTTAAGTTCTACGGTTTCCAGGGTGGATCAGCTGATTTTACAGAAGTTCATCGAGGACGGACATTATGAAAGGCATCTGAACCGGATCCGGACATTGTATAAGAGCCGTCATGATACGTTGATGGGCTGTTTGAAAACATTTCAGAAAATCTGTACGATATCGGGGGAGAATGCCGGAGTACATATACTGCTGCATTTTGTCGGTGATATGACAGAAGAAGAATTGATTCGAAAAGCTGCGGAAAAAGGCGTTCGAGTATATGGACTTTCGCAATATTATATCGATCCTCCTGACGGGCTAAAACCGACGATCATGCTGGGATATGCCAATATCAGTGAAGCTAAGATGAAAGAAGCAGTAAAATTGCTGGAAGAAGCATGGAAGTGAGAATATTCATCCGGATAACCAGCAGCACATGTCTGCGGCGGACGGACTTTGTTCGATAAAGTAAAAACAGGAACTGTTCAAAAGTGGCCAGTTCCTGTTTTGCATTATTCTTCCGATTCAGTATCAGTTGTTTGTGTTTCTTGGGAAGGTTCTTTTTCTGTATCAGCAGTATCGGATGCTGCTTTATTCAGATGCACATATCCGCGCTCTGATACCGGCTTTAAATCATTGTCCAGATCAAAATCCTCTTCTTCCATATCTTCTGTACAATCATACTCGGAAACTGCGTCACTGTCTTTGCAGAAATAAGCAATGATCAGACCGATCCCAGTACCGACAGCCGCAAGGCCAAGAAGCCATTTCAAAAACTTTTTCATCGTAAAAATCTCCTTTCCAGCAGATGTTATGAATCGATATCCATTGTAATACTTTTCGCCGTTAATTACAAGACCTTTGAGAGTTACTGTTCACAGTAACTTTTGAGAAGTTGTATTGTGGAGAAATACAAAGTGTGCTACACTGGGGATATTGAAAAAAGCAGGGGTGAAACAAAAAGATGGAACATAAAGCAGTGAAAAAAGCGAAGAAAGGGTTGTTCAGCATTGTTTTTGGCCGTACAGCACTGATCCTTATGCTTGTTCTGATCCAACTGATCATTCTGGTTGGAGTGGCAACGATACTGAATGACTATGCCGTCTATGTGTACGGCGGATTTACAGTTCTGGCAGCAGTGATTGTAATTTATATTATCAATGAAAGAGGAAATCCGGCATTTAATATGACCTGGGTACTTATGATCCTGATTTTTCCGGCATTTGGATGCCTTTTCTATATTTGGGTAAAGTCTCAGCTTGGAACAAGATATATCGGAAAGCGATTGTGTATGCTCCGGCTTGATACAGCAAAATATATGCAGCAGGAGCCTCGGGTGATTGAAGCTTTGCGTGAGAGCAAGCCGGCCAATGCAAACCTTGCGCATTATATGCAGTATCAGCTGAATTTTCCTACTTATCGGAATACACAAGTGCAATATTTTGCATGTGGAGAAGAAAAATTTCCGGTGCTTCTGGAAGAATTGAAGAAGGCGGAAAAATTTATCTTTCTGGAGTATTTTATTGTAGAAGAAGGATATATGTGGGGGTCTGTGCTGGAAATATTAAAAGAAAAAGCAGCCGCGGGCGTAGAGGTACGGTTTATGTATGACGGAATGTGCAGCATTTCTCTGCTTCCGCCCGATTATCCGAAAAAAATCCGTCGGTTCGGGATTCAGTGTAAGATGTTCAGTCCAATCCGGCCGGTACTTTCGACGACACAAAATAACCGGGATCACAGAAAAATCTGTGTGATCGACGGAAAAACAGGATTTACGGGAGGTATCAATCTGGGAGATGAATATATCAACCGGAAAGAACGGTTCGGGTACTGGAAAGATACTGCCGTCATGATCAAGGGGGATGCGGTGCAGAGTCTGACCATGCTGTTTTTGCAGATGTGGAATGTTTCAGAATTAAAAAAAGAGAAATTTGAGCCCTATCTGACTACGATGGCAAAGGAGTTGAAACCGGAGACCGGATTTGTGCTCCCCTACGGGGACAGCCCGTACGATCATGAAAACGTAGGGGAGGAAGTGTATGTACATATTTTGAATCATGCGAAAAAATATGTGCATATTATGACGCCGTATCTGATTTTGGACAACGGCATGCTGGATACACTGACAAGAGCAGCAAAGAGCGGAATTGAAGTCTGCATTATCATGCCGCATATTCCGGATAAATGGTATGCGTTTGCGGTGGCGAAGACATACTATCGGGAATTGATCGAAGCAGGCGTTAATATTTATGAATTTACACCGGGATTTGTACATGCAAAGGTATTTGTCTCAGATGATGATACGGCAACAGTAGGAACTGTGAACCTGGATTACCGGAGTCTGTATCTGCATTTTGAATGTGGGATCTTTGTGTATGACAATCCGGTGGTACATAAAATTGAAAAAGATTTTCAGGAAACACTGAAAAAGAGCTGTAAAGTTACAGCGTCAGATATCGGAAATACCGGTATTTTTATGCGGATCTGCGGAAGAGTGCTGCGTCTGATCGCACCTCTGATGTAGAAAAAAGAAAAAGTGTTTTACAGAATGAGAAAAGTATAGTATAATTCATAGGGCAGTGATTCATAAGAACTGCTAATTAAGAGTTAAAAGCGATGAATACGCAGGAGGATTTGAGATGGTAAAAGCAGTAGTAGGAGCTAACTGGGGCGATGAAGGAAAGGGCAAGATTACAGATATGCTCGGAAAAGAAGCCGATATCATTGTCCGTTTTCAGGGTGGAGCGAATGCAGGACATACCATTGTAAATGATTATGGAAAATTTGCGCTGCACACTTTGCCGTCAGGAGTATTCTATGACCATACGACCAGCATTATCGGAAACGGTGTGGCGCTGGATATTCCGAGATTGTTCGGAGAGGTGCAGCAGATTGTAAAACAGGGCGTACCGCAGCCAAAACTTCTTGTTTCTGACAGAGCACAGATCGTGATGTCTTATCACAAGAATTTTGATGCTTACGAGGAAGAGCGTCTTGGAGGCAAGTCTTTTGGTTCTACAAAATCAGGAATTGCGCCGTTTTATTCCGATAAATATGCAAAGATCGGATTCCAGGTGAGCGAATTATTTGATGACGAGCTTCTGAAAGAAAAAGTGGTTCGCGTTGCAGAGCAGAAGAATGTGATTCTGGAGCACTTATACCATAAACCGTTGATCAATCCTGACGACTTATATAAAGAACTGACAGAGTACAGAGACATGGTAGCACCATTTGTATGTGATGTTTCTCTGTATCTGCACAATGCAATCAAAGAAGGCAAAGAGATTCTTCTGGAAGGACAGCTCGGTTCTCTGAAAGATCCGGATCACGGAATTTATCCGATGGTAACATCTTCTTCCACACTGGCGGCATACGGTGCGATCGGAGCGGGAATCCCTCCGTATGAGATCAAACAGATCATTACAGTATGCAAGGCATACTCCAGTGCAGTAGGAGCAGGTGCATTTGTCAGCGAGATTTTCGGCGAGGAAGCTGATGAGCTGAGACGCCGCGGAGGAGACGGCGGTGAATTCGGAGCGACAACAGGACGTCCGAGACGTATGGGATGGTTTGACTGTGTTGCTTCCAAGTACGGATGCAGGATGCAGGGTACGACAGATGTAGCGTTTACAGTTCTGGATGTACTTGGATACCTGGATGAGATTCCGGTATGTGTAGGCTATGAGATCAATGGAGAAGTGACAACAGAGTTCCCTGTAACACATCTCCTGGAAAAAGCAAAACCGGTATTGAAGATACTTCCGGGATGGAAATGTGATATCCGCGGAATCAAGACATACGAAGAACTGCCGGAGAACTGCAGAAAGTATATTGAATTTATTGAAGAACAGATTGGATATCCGATCACAATGGTCAGCAACGGACCGGGAAGAGACGATATCATTTATCGCAAAAGATAAAAGGTGAACGAAGGTGTTCCGTATCTGCCAGCAAAAGCTGGCAGCGGAGCATCTTTTTTTGTGAAAAAAATGTTAAGAGATTTTTATGAAAAACTTTAGAAATCAGCCACATCGGCGTCACAATTTGACAGTAGGATAAAAGAGTGTCAGGGGGACAAAAAAAGTTCTGTCAAGCAGGCAGAAAAATGACATATTTCAGAGGGCAGTATCATAAAATAATAAGGCTGAGGCCGGAAAAAGGAGGTATTTTATGCGTCAGAATAGTATACAGAACAGATTACAGATGATATCGATGGAAGAATACCTGGAGAAAAGACAGAAAATTCGAGAGACCGAAAGAAAAAGAGACAAAAAAACAGTCTGCAGGCAGCAGGAACTGGATGCTGCCGTTGCGATGGCAGAGCTGTATGTTTAACAGAAGAACATTACTCGTTCGAGTCGGAGTCATCCGTATGAGATGTACGGGAAAAGAGTGTATAGATATATAACAGTACAGGCAGCAGGATCGTGGCGGCAATGGCAGCCATCAGAAGCTTCTGAGAGACAACGCTGTCTATAAAAGCAAAGATGAGTGTGCTGACGTAAAGAAGAACCAGCAGGATTGCTCCGATTAGTGCCATGATACGTTTTGATTTCTTCATATTAGATTCCTTTCTTTTATCTTTTTATAAATCTGCCGGAGCATCTTTTTGCTCCGGCAGATTTATTATATAAAAAAGATAGAAAGATTGCAATACAGCGGTAAAATTAGTAGTTTACTGACAGAGAAAAGTGTTATATAATAGAACCACGATTGAATTTCTAAGAAAAAGGAGTTTTTACAATGAGTGAAAAATGTTTATTAGATCAATGGAGAGATATGGCATATGACAGAGAACTGTCCAAAGAGCAGTTAGAGAAGTTCTGGGGTCGTTATTTCAGCATTGAAAGAGGAATTTATGAGCAGCTTTTGACAGAGCCTGATGTAGAAGTGAAAGGTACGGTCAAAGAGCTGGCTGAAAAATATGGACAGGAAGTTCTGACAATGGTAGGATTTCTGGATGGAATCAACGACAGTCTGAAAGTGCCGAATCCGATTGAGACGATGACAGAGGATACGGAAGTGAATCTGATCTTTGACAAAGAGCTGTTATACAAAAATATGATCGATGCAAAAGCAGACTGGTTATATGAACTGCCACAGTGGAATGCTATTTTTGATGAAGAAAAGAAAAAACAGTTGTACCGTGAGCAGAAACAGTCCGGTACGATCCGCAAAGGAAAGAAAATCGGAAGAAATGATCCATGTCCATGCGGAAGTGGTAAAAAATATAAAATGTGCTGTGGAAGAAATGCATAGCAGTATATCGTATGAGAGGGAGCTCGGATGAGTCTCCCTTTTATGTTTCGGAAAAAGAACGGGAGATGAGCATGGAAATTTATTTGATCACGGCAGGGGCGCTGTTTCTCTTTTATTATGGAATCCTCTGTTTCTATACCGGAAAATGGAACTCTACGTTTGCCAGATTCTGGCTGGTGGCGGGGATTGGACACTTTTTGATGATTCCTGCGACAAAAGAAGAAGTGACGCGAAAGCTTTTGTTCTTCTGTGTGGCGGGAATATGGATCCTTTTTCTTGCGGTGGAGTTTTTTATTGTACGTGCCATGAGGCCTGGAAGAAAGAAGAACTGCCGGTATCTGATCGTGCTTGGTGCGCAGGTCCGGGGAGAGCGGATCACAGATTCATTAAAGAGAAGACTGGATGCTGCTTTATTGTATCATCAGGTCTGTGCTTCGGTGAAGATCATCGTATCCGGCGGTCAGGGAAAAGGTGAGGATGTTTCAGAGGCTTATGCGATGGCACAATATTTGCGGGAACATGGGGTAAAAGACGAGCAGATCATGTTGGAGGATCAGTCGCGGACGACGAGGGAAAACCTGCGGTTTAGCAAAGCTTATCTGGAGGAGTTGAAAACACCGGTTGGAATTGTGACAAATAATTTTCACTTGTTTCGGGCACTTTTGATCGGACGAAGTGAAGGGTATGAGAACCTGACGGGAATTGCGGCAGGATGTAACCGGATTTTGTTTTTGAACTATATGGTACGGGAGTTTTTTGCGGCTGTGTGGCTGTGGATTCAGAGAGTAAAAAAGAAATCTGGTTGACAAAACAAAAAGTGATGTTATAATGAGGATTAGGTTGAGAATATAATATTTCAATACAATGACGAGACGAGTAGGATGTGGAAGAAGACAGAGAAGGGAGTCGCAGGCTGGAAGCTCCCGCTTACGGAAACATTTGAAAACTACCTCTGAGTGGCTGAAAACAGCCCGGTGATCCCGTTATCATCACAAATGAGTGGTTTCGGTATTTAATACCGGTTCAAACAGGGTGGAACCGCGAGTATGATCTCGCCCCTTTTTGCAGGATATGCAAAAAGGGGCGTTTTTTAATTTTGAGGTCTCGTGGTTGTGCAGTAAGAGAAAGGAGCCAGAAAGATGGAGTGTAATTCGAATTATCGTATTTTGAATAACCAGGTCAAGATTCCGTGTGCTGCATTTGGAACTTATAAAGCCGCAGAAGGAAACAGCGCGGATATCATCGGTACTGCAATTCGTGCCGGATACAGGCATTTTGATACGGCTTCTGTTTACGGCACGGAGAAATATGTGGCAGAGGCTATTGAAAAGAGCAGGATTCCAAGGCAGGAATTTTTTCTGACATCCAAGGTCTGGAAAGAGGATATGGGATATGAACAGACAAAGGCTGCATTTGCGAAAACCTTAGAGCAGCTTAACACAGATTATCTGGATTTGTATCTGATCCACTGGCCACGGCCCACGTTGGACTGCAAAAACTGGAAGGAACTGGATTTAGAGAGCTGGAGAGCAATGGAAGAATTGTATCATGCAGGAAAGATCCGCGCCATTGGGGTGAGCAATTTTCTGCCGCACCACATTGAGAACCTGATGCAGAATGCAAAGGTGACTCCGGCGGTCGATCAGTTGGAATATCATCCTGGATATACACAACAGGCAGCAGTAGACTATTGCAGAAAGAACCAGATTCTTGTGGAGGCATGGAGTCCGATCGGACGAAGACGGGTGTTTGAAGAGCCGCTGATTCTTGAGTTGTCTGAGAAGTATCATGTATCACCGGCACAGATCTGTCTGCGGTTTGCATTGCAGAATGGCGTGATACCAATGCCGAAATCCTCATCCATGGAGCGGATGAAAGAAAATCAGGATATCTTTTCATTTGAGATATCCACAGAAGATATGTATCGTCTGGAGACAATGCCTCAGATTGGATGGTCCGGAGAACATCCGGACAGAGAACGGGTTTATTTTTAAAATCCGGCGAGGCAAAAAGAAGAGAAAAGGAGAGAGATTATGAAAATTACATTAAAAGACGGTTCCTTTAAGGAATATGAAAACAGCAAATCAGTGATTGAAATCGCAGCAGACATCAGCGAAGGACTTGCAAGAGTGGCGACAGCAGGAGAAATCGACGGAGAAGTGGTAGATTTGAGAACGGTGGTAGACAAAGACTGTGAACTCAATATCCTGACATTCAATGATGAAAAAGGAAAAGGTGCGTTCCGTCACACAGCCTCTCATATCATGGCACAGGCTGTGAAGAGATTATATCCGGAGACAAAACTGGCGATCGGACCATCTGTTGCAGACGGATTTTACTATGATGTAGACAGAGAGACACCGTTTACAGCAGATGATCTGGAAAAGATTGAGAAAGAGATGAAAAAGATCGTAAAAGAGAATCTCCCGATCGAGCAGTTTACAAAGCCTAGAAATGAAGCAATCGAATATTTCAAAGAAAAAGAAGAACCATATAAAGTAGAACTGATCGAAGATCTTCCGGAAGACGAGACAATCAGCTTTTATTCTCAGGGAGAGTTTACAGATTTGTGTGCAGGTCCTCACCTGATGAGCACAAAATATGTCAAAGCATTTAAGCTCACAAGCCTTGCAGGTGCATACTGGAGAGGAAGCGAGAAAAATAGAATGCTGCAGAGAATCTACGGAACTGCATTCCCGAAAAAAGCAGAGCTGGAAGAATATCTGAACATGTTGGAAGAAGCGAAAAAACGTGATCACAGAAAACTCGGAAAAGAACTGGGACTCTTTATGATGAGAGACGAAGGACCGGGATTCCCGTTCTTCCTTCCAAACGGAATGGTACTCAAAAACGTTCTTTTGGATTACTGGAGAGAGATTCACAGAAAAGACGGATATGTGGAGATTTCAACTCCGGTTATGTTAAGCCGTCATCTCTGGGAGACATCGGGACACTGGGATCATTACAAAGAGAATATGTATACAACTGTGATCGATGAGGAAGACTTTGCAATCAAACCGATGAACTGTCCGGGAGGAATCTTGGCATATCAGGCGGAGCCGCGTTCTTACAGAGATCTTCCGATCCGTATGGGAGAGCTGGGACTGGTTCACCGTCATGAAAAATCAGGACAGCTTCATGGTCTGATGAGAGTGCGCTGCTTCACACAGGATGATGCGCATATCTTTATGACACCGGATCAGATCAAGGACGAGATCAAAGGCGTTGCAGGACTGATCAATGAAGTTTACAGTCTGTTTGGATTTAAATATCATGTAGAATTGTCCACACGTCCGGAAGACAGTATGGGAAGTGACGAAGATTGGGAAATGGCAACAGACGCACTTCGCGGTGCGCTGGATGATCTGGGACTTCCGTATGTAGTCAATGAAGGAGACGGGGCATTCTACGGACCGAAGATTGACTTCCATCTGGAAGATTCCATCGGAAGAACATGGCAGTGTGGAACAATCCAGCTTGACTTCCAGCTTCCGCTTCGTTTTGAACTGGAATACACAGGAGCAGACGGAGAAAAACACAGACCAATCATGATCCATCGCGTTGTATTTGGTTCCATCGAGCGGTTTATCGGAATCCTGATCGAGCACTTTGCCGGAGCATTCCCGACATGGCTTGCACCGGTTCAGGTAAAAGTATTGCCGATCTCTGATAAATATCTGGAATATGGACAGAGTGTTCTGGATCAGTTGAATGCAGCCGGAATCCGTGCCGAGATCGACACACGTGCCGAGAAGATCGGATATAAGATCCGCGAAGCACAGATGAAGAAGATCCCGTACATGCTGGTTGTGGGAGCAAAAGAAGAGGAAGAGAAAAAGGTTTCTGTAAGAAGTCGATTTGCAGGAGATGAAGGACAGAAAGGTCTGGAAGAATTTATTGCTGCAATCATGGAAGAGACTGCAAAAAAAGAAATCCGTGAAGTGACAAAAGAAGAAAAATAAATTTTTTTGAAAATCCGGATAAAAGAATTGGAAATGGGCATGATGATACTGATTTTGTAAATAAAAAGGAGGTATTATCATGCCAGAATTAAAATGTACAGTACAGACATGTATGCACAATCAGGATTTCCTCTGCCGTCTGGATTCCATTCAGGTAGGTGGTTCTCAGGCAAAGGTTTCAAAGGAGACTTGCTGTGACAGCTTTGAGGAGCGAAAAACACAGGGGATGGAAAATTCCTATACGAACGCATATGGAAATCATGCGACAGCGCCTTCGGATCGTTGCGGAATCGATTGTAAAGCAACTGACTGCATGTACAATGAACAGTGTAAATGTGAAGCGGGAAAGGTCAGCGTGGAAGGTTCCTGTGCGTGTCATAAGGACGGCACAGAGTGCGCCACATTTCAGTGCAGATAAGAAGTGAAAGAGAAGAAGCGGTGCTTGGCTTTATGGCCGGGCATCGCTTTTTTGAAGGTTGACGGTCTTCCTGTTACAGGGGTATAATGGAAATACTTGCAAAACCAGAAAGGAATGAGATACATATATGAACAGAGAGGAAGAAAAACCTGAAAAAGAGGGGAAAAAGGAGAATGACTATTATACGTCGCAGCCTTCATTTGGAAGCAAAAAGACATCCAGATTCTGGCATCAGATCAGCAGGGACGTACGGATATTTGTGGTGATCGCAGCCTGCATCGTGTTTTATTTTGCATTATTGCGTATGACAAATATTTCGGAAGTTTTTGGGAAAATATACCAGGTGTTAAAGCCGATTATTTATGGTCTTGTCATTGCGTATTTGCTCAACCCGATTGTAAAGCTGGTGGATACGTATTTTGAACCCTGGATCAAGAGAAAATTTCCACGCATTAAGAATGCGGGCGGCATTTCCAGAGGGGCAGGAATTTTGCTTGCGATCGTTGTAATGTTTGCGTTGATCGTGGCGCTGTGCAATATGATGATACCGGAACTCTACCGCAGTATAAGAGATATGATCCTTACTGTGCCGAGCCAGTTGAATCGTTTTATCGGGAAAATGACAGAGGTGATGAGTACAGATCAATCGACTATTGGACAGATGGCAGAGGCGGTCCTCAAAGAAGCAAGTGATGCATTGCAGACATGGATGCGTACAGACCTTCTCAATCAGGTCAATGTACTGATGTCGAATCTGACAGTGGGAGTGATCAACATTGTCAAGGAATTATGCTATGTTCTGATCGGAGTGATCGTATCTGTTTATGTGCTGTTCAGTAAGGAGAAGTTTGCAAGCCAGTGCAAGAAACTTGTATATGCCATCATGCGTCCGTCAAGAGCGAATATGGTGCTTCATCTGACGATCAAGAGCAACGAGATCTTCGGCGGTTTTATTATCGGAAAGATCATTGATTCTGCGATCATCGGAGTACTGTGTTTTGTCGGACTTTCCATTTTGGATATGCCGTATACGATGCTTGTGAGTGTGATCGTAGGAGTAACCAATGTGATTCCGTTTTTCGGACCATATATCGGAGCAATTCCAAGCGCTGTCCTGATTTTGTTGTCAGATCCGAAGATGGGAATCTATTTTATTGTTTTTGTATTTCTTCTGCAGCAGCTGGATGGGAATATCATCGGACCAAAGATTTTGGGGGATTCTACGGGATTGTCTGCATTCTGGGTGGTATTTTCGATTTTGTTTGGCGGAGGAATGTTTGGATTTGTGGGAATGATTTTGGGAGTTCCTACATTTGCAGTCATCTATTATATTGTAAAAATGCTGGTGAACCATCAGCTGGAAAATCATACGCTGCCTACAGATACCGGTGCGTACGACCAGTTCGGTTATGTAAATAATGAAGGCGAGTATGCAAGAGCTGATGAGGCGACAGAAAAGAAAGAAGAAAAAGGGGAATAAATTATGCCAATACGTGTACAGAACGACCTTCCGGTAAAAGAGATACTGGAGCATGAAAATATATTTGTAATGGACGAATACCGGGCAGCGCATCAGGATATCCGTCCGATCAAGATCGGGCTTTTAAATCTGATGCCGTTAAAGGAGGATACAGAGCTGCAGATCCTGCGGTCTCTCTCGAACACACCACTTCAAGTGGATGTTGTGTTTGTCCGTGTATCAGGACATGTATCGAAAAATACATCCACCAGCCATCTACATAAGTTTTATCAGTCCTTTGAAGAGATCCGCAACCAAAAATTTGACGGATTTATCATTACCGGAGCTCCGGTGGAACAGATTCCGTTTGAAGAAGTGGACTACTGGGAAGAACTGCGGGAGATCATGGAGTGGACCAAGACACATGTAACATCTACACTGCATCTGTGCTGGGGGGCGCAGGCAGGGCTTTATTATCACTATGGGATTGATAAAGTGCAGCTTCCAAAGAAAATGTTCGGTGTATTCAGACATCGGGTGAGAAACAGAAGGATCCCTCTGGTGAGAGGATTTGATGATGTATTTTATGCGCCTCATTCCCGTCATACAGAGATTCCGATGGAACAGGTGGAGTCAGATGAGAGACTGACCATACTGGCAGATTCGAAAGAGGCGGGGCTGTTCCTCTGCATGGCACAGGAAGGACGGCAGATTTTTGTGATGGGACATCCGGAATACGACAGAATGACACTGGATGCAGAATATAAACGAGATCTGAAAAAAGGGCTTGCGATCGAAATGCCGGTGAATTACTATCCGGACAACGATCCCAACCAGAAGCCGGAACTGATCTGGAGATCTCATGCGAATAATATTTATACGAACTGGCTGAATTATTATGTATATCAGACAACGCCGTATGATCTGGAGGGGACACCGTTTTAAGGAGGAATCAGAGAGAGGAACGAAGAGAATGAGAAAAAGGAATGTGAGGGGGATTTGTGCTTTTTTATGCACCATCCTTTTGGAATGTCTGATTCCGGCTGGGGAGGTACAGGCTCAGCGTGCGCTGGATGTGGCAAGAGAGAGGGGCTATCAGCTTGAGGAACGGTATCAGCCTGCAGGTTCGATCATTACGGAGATCAATACCGGACAAATTTTATGGCAGGAAAATGCACAGAAACAGTGGCCGCCGGCAAGTATGACAAAATTGATGACCATTCTTCTGGCATATGAGGAGATAAAAGCCGGGAATCTGGAACTTGAGAGTACGGCAGAGGTAAATGAAAGATATACAGATATTGCAGGCAGGTATGCGCTCAGCAACAATAAAATGCAGCCGGGAGCCAGTTATACGGTTGCAGAGTTGATGGATCTGATCATTGTGCCGTCTTCTGCGGCGGCAACGTATATGCTTGCGGATATGGTGGAGTCGGATCCGGACAGGTTTGTGGAGCGTATGAATCAAAAGGCACAGGAGCTTGGAATGGTCAATACGAAGTACTTCAACTGTGTGGGGGTTACTAACAATCTGCTGCAGCCGTATCATCCGGTGAGCCAGCCGCTTGATGGAGATAACATTACAACACCGGAAGATTATGCGATGCTGTGTACTTATCTGATAAAGACCTATCCGGATATTTTAAATCACACAAAGTATCCCCAGATCACCGTAAAAGAGGGGACACCGTATGAGGAGCATTTTACATCATATCAGATTTCACTGGAAGGGGCAAAGTATGGTCTGGAGGGCACAGACGGCTTGAAGACAGGTTCCAGCGATACAGCAGGGTTTAACTATTCGTCCACTGCAAAACGGGGGGACACGCGTCTGGTGGAGATTGTGATGGGTGTGTCTGACTGGTCAGATCAGACTGGGGAAGAGCTCCGTCATCTGGTCGGAAACGCGATTATGGAGCAGGCATTTGAACGGTTTGAATATAAAAAAGTACTTTCCAAAGGGGTGCATACTATTGATGGAAAGAAAGTAGAGATTTCAAAAGATTTATGGGACTGTGTTCCAAAAGGGAAAGAAGCTCCGCTTACGATCAAGGACGGTAAAGTGCTGGTAGACTTGGAAAGAGAATATCTGCCGGGATTTCAGGCACCGGCAGTTTCGTGCAAACAGGTGGCGGCAGTGGAGAAGAACGAACAGAAGGGACTGCCGCTGTTCTTGAAGGTGCTGCTTGTACTCGCTGCAGTGTTTGTGATTCTTGTGGGAGCAAGAATCTCTTATGTGGCATATCGGAAAAAGCAGAGAAGGAAGCGCCGGGAAGCACAGAGAAGAAGACGTGCAAGAAGAATCAGAGAATTAGAGGAGAAGTAAGACAGGGAGGAAACAGGATGAGAGAGCTGCAGTTTTCAGCGATGGTAAATCAGTTTCAGCCGGGAATTTTTACCGCGCTGAATGACAAGAAGGAAGAGATGATTCAGGCAGGAAAACGGGTGTTCAATCTGTCAGTGGGAACACCGGATTTTGCACCGGCACCGCATGTGATGGAGGCACTTACAGAAGCGTGCAAAGATCCGGAGAACTATAAATATGCACTGGCAGATCTGCCGGAGCTTTTAGAGGCAGTCCAATACCGGTATGCGCATCGGTTTGGAGTGGAGATTCAGACAGATGAGATTATGTCAGTTTATGGATCTCAGGAGGGAATGGCGCATATCGGAATGGCATTGTGTGATCCCGGGGATACCATTCTGGTTCCGAATCCGGGATATCCGCTGTTTGAAATGAGCGGAATCATGGCAGGTGCGAATGTGGAATATTATGAAATCCGCGAGGAGAACGGATATCTGCCGGATCTGAAAAATATCCCGGGAGAGGTTTTGGAGAGAACCAAATATATGGTAGTCTCTTATCCGTTGAATCCGGTCTGTGTCTGTGCTCCGGATCATTTTTATGAAGAACTGATCGCATTTGCAAAGGAGCATCATATTGTGATCATCCATGACAATGCATATTCGGATATTATTTTTACAAGAGAACAGGGGCGGTCCTTTTTATCCTTTGACGGTGCAAAAGAGGTAGGGGTAGAGTTTTATTCGTTGTCCAAGTCCTATAATCTTACGGGTGCCAGAATCTCATTTGTGGTGGGAAATAAAGCGATTGTAGAGAAGTTTAAAACGCTGCGTTCTCAGATCGATTATGGCATCTTTCTGCCGATTCAGAAGGCTGCGATCGCGGCGCTTACGGGGCCGGACGATTTCATCGAAAAGCAGAGGCAGGAGTATGCAAAAAGAAACTGTGCGCTGTGCGGCGGTCTGCGAAGGATCGGGTGGAATGTACCGGACAGTCAGGGGACAATGTTTGTGTGGGCAAAGATTCCGAAAGGCTATGCGTCGTCCTTTGATTTCTGTATGCAGCTTGTGGAGAAGACCGGACTTCTGGTAACGCCTGGAAGTGCGTTTGGAAGCGCGGGAGAAGGGTATATCAGAATGGCGCTGGTAGTTGATCTGCCCGTGATCGGGGAAATTCTTGAAGTGCTTGAGAAATCGGGGATGTTTTAGAAAAAAGAGGAGGAGACGAGTATGGACTATCAGAAAGTGATCGAACAGGCAAGGACATGTATCGGACCGTACTGTAAAGCGTGTGCAGTCTGTAACGGCAGAGCGTGCAAAAATACAATGCCGGGACCTGGAGCGAAAGGAATCGGAGATGTGGCGATCCGAAATTTTCAGAAATGGCAGGAGATCCGTATCAATATGGATACGATCTGTGAAAAGAAGCCGGCTGATACGACAGTGACTCTGTTTGGAAAGGAGTTTTCCTACCCGTTTTTTGCAGGACCGGTAGGTGCTGTGAAGCTGCATTACGGGGAGAAATATACGGATCAGGAATATAATGAAATTTTACTGGCAGGATGTATGGAAGGAGGAATTGCGGCATTTACAGGTGACGGGTCAGATGCACGGGTAATGCAGGAAGCCACAGCGGCAGTCCAAAAACTGGGAGGTCTGGGAATCCCGACTGTAAAACCGTGGGATATGGATACGATTCGTGACAAAATGGAACTGGTCAAACGGTCAGGGGCTTTTGCTGTTGCAATGGATATTGATGCGGCCGGGCTTCCGTTTCTTCAGAATCTGAATCCGCCGGCGGGAAGCAAATCCGTGGAAGAGTTAAAAGAAATTGTGAAAATTGCTGAAATTCCATTTATTCTAAAAGGAATCATGACGGTCAGAGGGGCGAAAAAGGCTCTCGAGGCCGGTGCACAGGCGATTGTGGTGTCTAACCACGGAGGAAGAGTACTGGATCAATGTCCGTCTACAGCCGAAGTTCTGCCGGATATTGTGAAGGCAGTGGATGGCCGGATGAAGATTTTTGTGGACGGCGGGATCCGGACAGGAACAGATGTCTTTAAAGCACTGGCAATGGGCGCGGATGCGGCACTGATCGCCCGTCCGTTTGTGACCGCGGCATATGGTGCGGGAGTGCAGGGTGTGAGTGCATATACTGCAAAAACAGGTGGTGAATTAAGAGATACCATGGCAATGTGCGGTGCATTTGCTGTCAAGGAAATTACAGAGGAAATGCTCTGGTAAATGAGAGACTTTTTGTGAAAGTTTCCGTATTGACTCTGACTGCTCAAAGTGATAACATATTCGTTGCTGACACATGATATAGTTTATCCTGTGTGATAAAAACACTAAATATAGATAAAACAAAAGCGAAGGGAGCAGAAGTTGTATGATCAGAGTCATCAAGAAAGACGGGACAAAGGAAGATTTTAACGTGCAGAAAGTAGTTGTGGCTGTTAATAAATCTGCGTACCGTGCACTCATTAAATTCACAGATGAGGAGTTGGACTATATCTGTCGTTTCGTAGAAGAAAAGGTACAGACATTGGGAATTCAGGACGTCCCGATTGCAGAGATGCATAATGTGGTAGAGGGAGCCCTGGAAAAGGTAAATCCGGTGGTGGCAAAAAGTTATCGTGATTATCGTAATTACAAACAGGACTTTGTACAGATGCTGGATGAAGTATATAAAAAGAGCCAGTCCATCATGTATATCGGGGATAAAGAAAACAGCAACACTGACAGTGCGCTGGTATCCACAAAGCGCAGTCTGATCTTCAACGAACTGAATAAAGAGCTTTATAAAAAATTCTTTTTGACAGTGGAAGAGATCCAGGCGATCCGGGAAGGATATATTTACATTCATGACATGTCTGCAAGAAGAGATACAATGAACTGCTGTCTTTTTGATGTGAAGAATGTATTAAGCGGCGGATTTGAGATGGGGAATCTCTGGTACAACGAGCCGAAGACACTGGATACGGCGTTTGATGTGATCGGGGACATCGTATTAAGCGCAGCCAGCCAGCAGTATGGCGGTTTTACCGTGCCAAGCGTGGACGAGATTTTAGAACCGTATGCAGAAAAATCTCATAAAAAGCTGATCGAAAAGTACAGAGGGCTGGGTCTGGATGAAGAGACCGTGCAGAAAGTGGCATGGGCAGATCTGGAAAAGGAGATGGAGCAGGGATTCCAGGGATGGGAATATAAGTTCAATTCCGTATCCTCCAGCCGCGGAGACTATCCGTTTATTACAGTGACAGCCGGAACCCGTACCAGCATTTATGGAAAGCTGGCAACGATCAAGATGCTGGAAGTGAGAAAGAACGGACAGGGAAAAGACGGACACAAAAAACCGGTGCTGTTCCCGAAAATCGTATTTTTGTACGACGAGAACCTGCATGGTCCTGGAAAACCGCTGGAAGATGTGTTCGAAGCGGGAATCGAGTGTTCCAGAAAGACCATGTATCCGGATTGGCTGAGCCTGACAGGGGACGGATATGTTCCGAGTATTTATAAAAAATATGGAAAAGTCATCAGTCCGATGGGATGCCGCGCATTCCTTTCTCCATGGTATGAAAGAGGCGGCATGAAGCCGGCTGATGAAAAAGATACACCGGTATTTGTGGGAAGATTCAATATTGGAGCCATCAGTCTGCATCTTCCGATGATCTATGCAAAAGCGCAGCAGGAAGGAAAGCCGTTCTTTGAGGTGTTGGATTACTATCTGAATCTGATCCGCAAGCTGCATCAGAGAACCTATGATTATCTGGGAGAGATGAAAGCATCGACCAATCCGCTGGCATACTGCGAGGGCGGTTTCTACGGCGGAAATCTGGGGCTCTATGACAAGATCAAGCCGCTTCTGAAGTCTGCGACGGCTTCCTTTGGAATCACAGCGCTCAATGAGCTGCAGCAGCTGCATAATAAAAAATCTCTTGCAGAGGATGGCGCCTTTGCTCTGGAGACACTGGAATATATCAACAAGCGTGTAGAAGAGTTCAAGAATGAAGACGGACACCTGTATGCCATCTATGGAACGCCTGCGGAAAATCTGTGTGGAGTTCAGGTACAGCAGTTCCGTAAAAAATACGGAATTATTGAGAACGTTTCAGACAGAGAATATGTAAGCAACAGTTTTCACTGCCATGTGACGGAGGATATTACGCCGATCGAGAAACAGGATTTGGAAGGCCGGTTCTGGAATCTGAGCAACGGAGGAAAGATCCAGTATGTCAAATATCCGATCAGTTACAATGTAGAAGCGATTAAATCTCTGGTAAGACGCGCCATGGCAAAAGGATATTATGAAGGAGTAAACTTCTCCTTGTCTTACTGTGACGACTGCGGGCATGAGGAACTGGATATGGATGTGTGTCCGGTGTGCGGAAGCACCAATCTGACAAAGATCGAGAGAATGAACGGATATCTTTCTTATTCCAGAGTCAAAGGAGATACACGGCTGAATGATGCCAAGATGGCAGAGATCGCAGAAAGGAAGAGTATGTAACATGCGGTATCACAATATTACAAAAGATGATATGCTAAACGGAGACGGACTGCGGGTAGTATTGTGGGTGGCAGGATGCGCTCACGGATGTAAAGAATGTCAGAATCCGGTGACCTGGGATCCGGATGGAGGACTTCTGTTTGAAGAAGAGGCAAAAAAAGAGCTGTTTGAGCAGCTGGAAAAAAGCTATATCAGCGGGATCACCTACAGTGGAGGAGATCCTCTGTTTCCGGGAAACAGAAAAGAAATCACAGAGCTGGCCAAAGAAATCCGGCAGAAATTTCCGGAAAAGACCCAGTGGCTGTACACCGGATATGAGTGGAGTCAGATCCAGGATGAAGAGATCGTTTCTTATCTGGATGTGATCGTAGACGGCAAGTTTGAGGCGGCACAAAAAGATACAAAGCTGCACTGGAAAGGAAGCGCGAATCAGAAAGTGATCGATGTACAAAACAGTCTGAATACAGGAAAGATCGTGCTGCATGATGCATAAAACCGAACAGAAAAGGAAGAGACAATGAAAAGAATTGCAAAATTTCACAAGGTAAGCCTGGAGCAGTTTAAAAAAGACTGGATTGACACGTTCGGACTGGATGAAGAGGCAAATATCGAAGAGATTTATGAAAATATCAAACTGCCAAGAAGAGCGACTGCAGGTTCTGCAGGGTATGATTTCTTTGCTCCGGTACGTTTGATCCTGGAGCCGGGAGAGACTTTGAAGATTCCCACCGGAATTCGCGTGGAGATGGATCCGGAGTGGGTGCTGAAGTGTTATCCGAGAAGCGGACTGGGATTCAAATACCGTCTGCAGCTGAATAATACAGTAGGCATCATTGACAGCGATTATTTTTATTCAGATAATGAAGGGCATATGTTCTCCAAGATTACAAATGATACCAATGAAGAGAAAACCATTGATATCGCGCAGGGAGAAGGTTTTATGCAGGGGATTTTTGTGGAATATGGAATCACGGTGGACGATGATGTGACAGATGTAAGAAATGGTGGTTTTGGAAGCACCACAAAATAGAAAGAACAAAACCTTACAGGATTGTAAGTAAATTTAAGAAAAATGTAAGAAAATATTATGGAAGAATACAGTTGAATTCTATATACTGGACGTAGAAACTAAGAGTTACTTCAGAAAAAGGATGGTACAGTATGAAATGGATCAAGAGACTGTGTTCTTTCATTTTTTTATGTTTGTTTTTGGTTGTTGCATTTATGCTCTGGCGAGGGTATGGAGACTGTCAGGATGCATTAAAGAAAATGAGTGTACAACAAATGGGTGCACAGATACAGGCAAAAGAGGATTACACGACACTGGATCAGCTGCCAAAGGATTATATCGATGCAGTACTGGCGGTAGAGGATAAGCGGTTTTATAAGCATCCGGGGATCGATCCGCTTGCGATATGCAGGGCATTGTACAATGATATCCGTGCAGGATCATATGTAGAAGGCGGAAGTACGATCACGCAGCAGCTTGCGAAAAATCAGTTTTTTACACAGGATAAAAAGATCAGTCGGAAAGTGGCAGAGATGTTTATGGCATTTGAGATTGAAAAAGTCTATGATAAGGATACGATATTGGAGCTGTATTTAAATTCCATTTATTTCGGAAACGGTTATAACTCTGTGGCGGAAGCCTGCCGTGGATATTTCGGGAAGGAACCAATGGAAATGAATTTTGATGAATGTACAATGCTGGCCGGGATTCCGAATGCACCGAGTGCATACAATCCGCTGGTAAATCCGGATCTGGCGTATCAAAGGCAGCAGCAGGTGATCCGAAAGATGGAAAAAGCAGGGTTTTTGAATAAATAGAAAAGAATCGGGAAATCTAACCATAGAAGCAAACCGGAATTGCACGAGACTGTGTTTTGTGGCAGTCCGGGAAGGGAAGGACAGACATTCTATGGTAATTAAGAATACAAAAAAGATCAGTGACTCATTTATGGAAAATATTTCCTATATGGATCGGACATTGCCTGTGGGAAAAAGTTTTGATCTGATAAAACGGACAATCGAGATTGGTGAAAGAAAAGCAGTTCTTTATTTTATTGACGGTTTTGTAAAAGATGAAGCCATGCTCAAGCTGATGGATTCTTTTATGGGCGTGACAAAGGAGGCAATGCCAAAAGAGGCAGAAATGTTTTCTCAGAGGCATGTACCATATATTGAGGTTGATGTGCTGAAAGATTTTGATCAGGTGCTGCGGAACGTGTTATCCGGAGTGACCTGTCTGTTTATAGAAGGATATGCCGCCTGTATTGCGATTGACACAAGGACATATCCGGCCAGAAGTGTGGAAGAACCGGACAAAGATAAATCGCTTCGAGGCTCCAGAGATGGATTTGTGGAGACAATCGTATTTAATACAGCGCTGATGCGGCGGCGTATCCGGGATGAACATCTGATTATGGAGATGACGGAAGCCGGGCAGACTTCCCGCACGGATATCGCGATCTGTTATATGTCAGACCGAGTTGACAAGGAACTTCTTGCCAATGTAAAATCAAGGATCGAAAGCCTGCATATCGACGATCTGAAGATGAACCAGCAGACGCTTGCGGAGGCAATGTTCAAGAGAAAATGGTTCAATCCGTTTCCGAAATTTAAGTTTACAGAGAGACCGGATACCGCGGTGGCGTGTCTTCTGGAAGGCAAAGTAATCATTTTAGTAGATAATTCCCCTTCTGCTATGATTCTTCCGACTTCGATTCTGGATATGATTGAGGAAGCAAATGATTATTATTTTCCAACAGTGACAGGGATGTATTTGAAGGTTTCCAGAGCAATCATCACGATTCTGACGGTGTTTATGACACCGGTATATCTGTTATTCATGATGAACCCGTCCTGGATCCCGAGCATGTTTGAATTTACTGCCGTCCGTGATGTGATCAACGTCCCGCTTGTGCTGCAGTTTTTGATTCTGGAGCTTTGTATTGACGGATTGCGTCTTGCTGCGCTGAACACACCGAGTATGCTCAGTACACCACTCAGTGTGATCGCAGGTCTGGTGCTCGGAGAGTTTGCGGTGCAGTCCGGATGGTTCAACTCAGAAGTGATGCTGTATATGGCATTTGTAGCGGTGGCAAACTATACGCAGCCGAACTTTGAGATGGGATATGCATTGAAATTTATGCGTCTGATCCTCCTGGTTCTGACTGCAGTTCTGGATTGGATCGGATTTTTACTTGGATGTTTATTCATCCTGTGCTTTTTGATATTTAACAAGACTCTGTCTGGAAGAAATTATTTGAATATTAAGTTGAATTAGAAAACAGGCCGGGGATTGCGGCAAAATGCTGCATTGTCCGGTCTGTTCTGTTAAAAAGCAGAAAAGGAATGAAAAAAATTTTGCGAAATGCCAAAAAAAATGATATGATTAAGAAAATCAGACAACAGGAGGGATGAAGGAAATGCGGGACTATATTATTACAGTGAACAGTACAGTGGATATGCCGAAGGAATGGCTGGCGGAACGGGGCGTTCCGGTGATTCCTCTGAAGTATACAATGGAAGGAAAAACCTATACAGATATGGAAGGCCTGACACCAAAAGAGTTCTTTGGCAAACTCAGAGAAGGAAAGATGTCTGTGACGTCCCAGGTGAATCCGGAAGAGGCGAAAGAGATGTTAGAGCCGTTTGTGAAAGAAGGAAAGGATGTACTGCATCTGAGTTTTTCTTCGGGGCTGAGCGGAACTGCCAATAGTATGAGGATGGCGGCAGAAGAACTCTCAGAAGAATACCCGGAAAGAAAGATCCTTGCAGTGGATACGCTTTGCGCCTGCATGGGAGAAGGACTTCTTTTACATAAAGCGCTGCAGTTAAAAGCAGCCGGGAAGACAATGGAAGAGGTTGCACAGTGGGTGGAAGAAAATAAACTTCATATCTGTCATAATGTAACGGTGGATGATCTCCATCATCTGCACCGCGGAGGAAGGATCTCCAAAGCAACGGCAGTACTTGGCAGCATGGTGCAGATCAAGCCGATCATTCATGTGGATAACGAAGGCAGGCTTCAGGTGATCGGGAAAGAACGAGGACGTAAGAAGTCTCTGAACAAGATTGTTGATATGGCAGCAGAACAGGCAAAAGGCTGGGAAAATGATCTGGTATTGATCACCCACGGTGATTGTATCGAAGAGGCAGAATATGTGGCAGGACGAGTTCGTGAAAAACTGGGTGTAGATCATATTCTGATTAATAATATCGGAACTGTGATCGGAAGTCATACCGGACCGGGAGTTGTGGCTGTATTCTGTATGGGTGAGAAAAGATAGAACAAAAAGAAAGCAAATAGAGAAACTGTAAAAAAGAGTTGTCAAGAAACAGCGAAAATCCCGCGGGTGCAATAATCCGCGGGATTTTTATTACATGGTGATAATACCAAACGCATTCAGAATAGAACTGATCAAAATTGCGATCAGGAAGATTGGAGCAATCCATTTGATCATGACTGTGAACATTTTTTTGCTTTTGAATGCGCCGTTATCAGAAGCTTCTATTTCATCAATGATGGCCTGCGGTTTGATCACGAATCCTACGAAGACGCAAGTCAGTACGGCAACGATCGGCATCAGCACACTGTTGCTGATGAAGTCCATAGCATCCAGAATGGACATTCCCAGAGGCTTGATAAAGTCAAGTGCTCCAAATCCGAGGGAAGTCGGAATTCCAATCAGCAGTGAATAAACAGCGACCAGAATGCAGGTAAACCTTCTTGACCATTTGAATTTATCCATAAAAATGGAAACGATAGTCTCCATCAAAGAGATGGAAGAGGTCACTGCGGCAAAAAATACAAGGATAAAGAACACGGTTCCAAGTACGGTTCCAAGAGGCATGCTTGCAAATACCTTCGGGAGAGTGATGAACATCAGTCCGGCGCCTGCATTCAAGGCAGATTCATCTCCGCCAGAGAAGATAAATACAGATGGAACGATCATCAATCCTGCAAAAAAGGCAAATCCGGTATCGAAAATCTCAATCTGTCGTACAGAGCTTTCCAGATTTGTAGATTTTGGCATATAGGATCCATAAGTGATCATGATTCCCATAGCAAGTGACATGGAATAAAAAAGCTGTCCCATTGCTGCCAGAACGGTCATGACTGAGAAGTTTGACATATTCGGAAGCAGATAGTATTTTAATCCGTCCATGGCACCGTCCATGGTCAGGACATAAATTGCGATCCCAACAGTCAGAACAGCAAGAATGGGCATCATCACCTTGCTGACTTTCTCGATTCCTTTTTCCACACCGAAGAGTACAACAAGTGCTGTCAGAGCAATGAACAGTGAGAACCAGAGAATCGGGGATGCTGTGCTTGCAGTGAATTCGGAAAAATAAGAATCACCAGATACAGTGGCAGCACCTTCTGTGATAAAAGCATAAAAGTATTTAAAAACCCATCCTCCGATTACTGAATAATAAGGAAGGATAATGATTGGAACGATTGCGGCAAGGATGCCTAAAAAGCCAAATCGTTTATCCAGTTTTTGGAAAGCGCCGATGGCACTCAAACCGGTCTTGCGTCCGATGGCGATCTCTGCTACCATTAGTGTAAATCCGAATGTAACCGCTAATATGATATAGCAGATCAAAAAAGAACCTCCGCCATATTTTGCGGCCAGATACGGGAATCGCCAGATATTCCCAAGCCCTACGGCTGATCCGACAGCGGCAAGAATAAAACCGATCTTGCCGGAAAAATTACTTCTGTTTGTTTTCATATAGAAACCTCCTCAACTCTTTCACTTTAGCCAGAACACTAAAAATAGATTGTGCTCTGTTATTAAGTGGTATTATGCCATGGATAGTGAAAAAAAACAAGTTAAATTAGTGAATTAAAGTGAAAAAGCAGTAAAGTTTTTAAAATAGAGAAAAGATGTTGACAGAAGCAGGAAAGTATGGTAAATTATATCTTGCGCAAAGCGAAAAACAAAGTAGAGTATCCACTCTCACCATAGCACAAGTGAGTGACTATTGGTCTGATATTGTTACATGCAGAAAGTTTCCTGTATAGGCTCTGTTATGTAGTGAGATTGGGTGGATATGAGATTCACTCTTTTTTTATGCTTGTGCGAAGGGAAACCTAAGGGAAATTCATTTGACGGAGGTATACGACCATTAGCGATTTAATGATTAACGAGCAGATCAGAGACAGAGAAGTCCGTCTGATTGGCGAGGATGGGGAACAGTTAGGAATTATGTCATCCAGAGAGGCAATGAAACTTGCCGCTGAAGCAAATCTGGATCTTGTAAAGATTGCGCCGACTGCGAAGCCGCCGGTATGCAAGATTATCGATTACGGTAAATACAAGTACGAACAGACAAGAAAAGAAAAAGAAGCTAAGAAAAAGCAGAAAACTGTAGAAGTAAAAGAAGTGCGTTTATCACCGAATATTGATACAAACGACCTGAATACAAAGGTGAACAATGCGAAGAAGTTCATCGGAAAAGGAAATAAAGTAAAGGTTACCTTGCGTTTCCGCGGAAGAGAAATGGCACACGTACAGTCAAGCAAGCACATTCTGGATGATTTTGCGGCATTGCTTGAAGATGTGGCAGTTGTTGAAAAACCGGCAAAAATGGAAGGACGCAGCATGAGCATGGTTTTAACTGAAAAACGTTAAAATAAAAAAATACGGACATATGTCCAGCAGGGCAGTACATTAAAGGAGGAATTTATCATGCCAAAAATTAAAACAAATAGAGCGGCAGCAAAACGCTTCAAAAAAACAGGTACAGGAAAACTGAAAAGAAATAAAGCTTACAAGAGCCATATCTTAACAAAGAAGTCTACAAAGAGAAAGAGAAATCTCAGACAGGCTACAATTACTGATGCTACAAATGTAAAGAACATGAAGAAAGTTTTACCATATCTGTAAGATTTGTAAAAGTAATAAGAGGAGGATTAAGAAATGGCAAGAATTAAAGGCGGAATGAACGCTAAGAAGAAACATAATAGAACACTGAAGTTGGCGAAAGGATACAGAGGAGCACGTTCTAAACAGTACAGAGTTGCAAAACAGTCTGTAATGAGAGCTCTCACATCTGCTTACGCAGGAAGAAAAGAGCGCAAACGTCAGATGAGACAGCTTTGGATCGCACGTATCAATGCAGCTGCAAGAATGAATGGATTATCTTACAGCAAATTTATGCACGGACTGAAAGTTGCAGGCGTAGATATGAACAGAAAAATGCTTGCTGAGCTTGCAGTAAGTGATAAAGAAGGATTTGCAACATTAGCAGAGCTTGCAAAATCTAAACTTGCTTAATAGAAAGACAAAAAAGATGAGAGATCGATGGAAAAAGTCGATCTCTTTTTTGTTCGAAGAAGAAAGTGACACTGTCAGATGAGAAATTGCAAAGAGGAATTGCGCAGTTTCTAAAAGTCTGATTATAATGAAAAAGAGAAATAATATAAATTATTCAAAAAATTAGAAAAATTTAAAAAAATCAGTTGACATTTTTGCGTATCAGTAGTATTATACTAAATGTAGCGTGTGGTGAACAAAACAGGCTATGGTAAGCGGAAGTGTCGGAACTGGCAGACGAGCAAGACTAAGGATCTTGTGATCAATGCGATCGTGTGGGTTCAAGTCCCATCTTCCGCATAATGAGAGAAGCATTTACAGGAAACTGTAAGTGCTTTTGTTTTATGGGATTAGGATATCTAAGGTTACTGGTAGGAGAATTACAAAGGTATTGACGGCTGGAAACTACCTTTTGCCATAGAAGGAGAGAAGAGTATCTTTGATGGGTTGGAAATTTCAAAAGATACAAAGCTTTGTGAAGCGTATATGGGGAAATATCCGGTTATTTCAATTTCCCTTAAAGGAATCAATGCTGCTGCTTATGAGGATGCATTTGATTTTGCAGTTCAGATTATGCAAAGAACAGCGGAAGAATTCCAGTTTCTATCAGATAGTGAATACCTGAGTGAACATGATAAATCTGTATATAGAGAACTTTTGGACAGTAATATGAGCGAAACTGTATTTTGCGGTGGACTGAAAATATTGTCAAAATTATTAGAGAAGCATTATAGATTAAAAGGTTTTCTTTTAATTGATGAATATGATGTTCCATTAGCAAAGGCATTTGAAAATGGGTATTATGAGCAAATGATATTTCAAGACTATGTAAATGTGTTTCCGGAAAACTATTGGATCAACACCAGCAGTAATGATGCCGTCAAGAAATTTATTCAAATGTCCGACAATCTTAAAACCAAGCGTGAGATTGAAACTCTGCTTGCCGGCGGGGAAATCATAAAAGAGATTCATCAGGAGCTGATCTATCCGGAAATGTATCAGTCTTTAGAGAACGTCTGGAGTCTTTTATTTATGACGGGATATTTAACGCAGCGTGGAAGTGGAAGGGTTGATGCAAAGCCGTAGCGTTACCTGGAGTATAGAAAAACTCCTATGTTATAATTTGTTGAAACTATTAAAAACAAAGAACATGAAAATTATAAACAAAAAAGGTATGATTCCGAACATGGAATCATACCTTTTTATAATATGCGGAAGATGGGACTTGAACCCACACAAGCGCAATGCTTACAAGATCCTTAGTCTTGCTCGTCTGCCAGTTCCGACACTTCCGCTCATTATGATGAAAAACTTACGTGAAGCACATCACTTTTAGTATAATACTATAGAGTTTTTGAAATGTCAACTATAAATTTGAAAAAAGTGTGTGATATAAAATTGACAATTCTGTGAAACGTGATATACTAATAGAAAGTTTACAAGTAAACAAATGGAGGTGGAAAAATGAGCGCAGAGATGACAGTGGAAGGTATGATTTCTGTGTTTATGAAGATCAGGAAAGTGTATGCAGATGAGTTTGGGAGAATGTTGGGAAATGAGACATATTCTCCGAATGAAATATCAATTTTGCTGTTTTTGGCAAATAATCCTTCAATCGATACGAACAGTCAGTTATGTACATGTCTCGGCGTTTCCAAGGCGCTTGTATGCAGAAGTGTAGATGCGCTGCTGGGGAAGGAGATGATCATCAGTGTGGCAGATGACCATGATAAGAGAGTGCAGCATCTAAAGCTGACAGAACATGCACTTCCTGTGATCGAACAGCTTGGAGGAATCAAGCGGAAGATCGATCAGGAGATCCTTGAGGGGATTCCCGAAGAGGATATTGCAAATATGGCCAATACAATGGAGAAGATTTTTGCGCGATTTGAAGAACGGGCAAAAGGGAAGGAGTCATCATTATGAAACTGAAAATGTCAAAAGAGGTGGATCTGGGAAAGGAGCCGATCGGACACTTGTTGTTCGTACTGGCAGTGCCCTCTATTATCTCACAGGTGGTCAATGCACTTTATAATATGGTGGACAGGATGTATATCGGACATATTCCGGGAGAGGGTGCGGCAGCACTTACCGGACTTGGTGTATGTTTTCCGATTATTATGATCGTCTCTGCATTTGCGGCACTGATGGGAATGGGAGGCGCACCAAGAGCCAGTATTCTGATGGGAAAAAAGGATAATGAGGGTGCAGAGAAGATACTGGGAAACTGTTTTTCTGCACTGGTGATTACCGCTGTTGTTTTGACAGCTCTGGTGCTTGTATTTAAGCGTCCTTTACTGATGATGTTTGGCGCCAGTGAAAATACGCTGGGATACGCAGAAAGCTATCTGAACATTTATGCGGTTGGAACGATTTTTGTACAGCTGACACTTGGACTCAATGCATTTATCGCCGCACAGGGCTTTTCTAAGATCAGTATGATGACAGTTGTGATCGGTGCAGTGACAAATATTGTGCTGGATCCGATCTTCATTTTTGGATTCCATATGGGCGTGCGGGGAGCCGCTCTGGCAACGGTGCTCTCTCAGGCAATCAGCGCAGTCTGGGCAATCCGCTTCCTTTCTGGAAAAGATACGGTGCTGAGATTGAAAAAAGAGAATTTCAGAATTCGAAAAGATGTGATGGTTCCATGTATCGGGCTTGGGTTTGCGCCGTTTATCATGCAGTCTACAGAGAGTATTCTGGTATTGTGCTTTAACTCTTCTTTATTAAAATATGGTGGAGACCTGGCAGTAGGCGCCATGACCATCCTTTCCAGTGTGATGCAGTTTGCCATGCTGCCTCTGCAGGGGTTGACCCAGGGAGGACAGCCGATCATCAGTTATAACTTTGGAGCCAACAATCCAGAACGTGTGAGAAAAGGATTCCGTCTGCTGTTGTTGTCGTCAGTGATTTATGCGGCCTGTATCTGGGCAGTAGCAGAACTGCTTCCGGGTGTATTTGTTACGATCTTTACCAATGACTTGCAGCTGGCAGAATTTGCAAGATGGGCGATGCGTATTTATATGGCGGCAGTGGTACTGATGGGAGCACAGATTGCCTGTCAGCAGACGTTTATTGCGTTTGGAAATTCTAAAATTTCAGCGTTTTTGGCAATGTTTCGAAAGATCATCGTGTTGATTCCGCTGATCTATATCCTGCCGGTATTTCTGGAAGACAATGTACAGGCAGTGTTCCTGGCAGAGCCGATCGCAGACGTGATCGCGGTTGCGACAACATTGATCTTGTTTCGAAAAAACTTCAAAAAAGTACTGGCGGAAATGAAACAAAAATCAGAAACGCAAGATATCTGATTTTTTAAGCAAAATCGCCATGGAGGGTGATCGCCAGTCGTTACGAAAAGAAAACCACATGGATTTTATGAAATGCAGTGTATTTCACAGAAGGTCATGCGGTTTTTTCTGATTTCAGGATAAAAAAGAAACAGATGGGAAAACTAAGACAGAAAGGATCGGGAGGGCAAATCATGTTAGAAAAAGTAGATTTGACAATGAAAATGGAAAAAAGTGAATATAAGGCAAAAATGACTGCTTTGAAGCTGCAGATGGGAAAACTTCAGAGGCAGTGTAAGGAAATGGGGCTTCCGATCATGATAGTATTTGAAGGATTTGATGCCGCAGGAAAAGGAATGCAGATCGGAAAACTGATTCAGAGTCTGGATCCGAGGGGATTTGAAGTATTTACGGTGAAAGAGGAGACAAAAGAGGAAGCGATGCATCCTTTTTTGTGGCGGTTCTGGACGAAGACACCGCCAAGAGGCCGGATGGCAGTATATGATGGAAGCTGGTATTTTAAGGTGCTCAGTGACCGGTTTGAAAAGAAGATGCGAGAATCGGAAATAGAAAACTGCTATCGCTCCATCTGTTCCTTTGAAAAACAGATTACGGAGGACGGGACACTTCTGATTAAATTGTTTTTGGATATCGATCAAAAGGAACAGAAAAAACGGTTTGATAAACTCATGGAGTCTAAAGACACGGCGTGGCGTGTGACAAAGGCGGATCTGAAGAAAAATGAAAAATATGATCAGTATCAGGACATGATAGAAGAAATGCTGCAGAGGACAGATACGGAATATGCCCCCTGGACGATCGTGGAGGCTACGGACAGACGCTATGCAACAGTCAAAATCTACACCGTGATCACGCAGATGCTGACAGCAGGGATTGACAACAGGCGCAGGGAGATTGCAAGAGAGACGGCGGCAGAGGTGATCCGGGAAGCGGAAAAAGAGGCGTCTGAGAATAGAAGCCTGATGGATGGAGCAACAAAAGGGTTTCAGGAGTCTGTACTGGCAAAAGTGGACTTGAGTTTGTATTGTGACAGGAAAACGTATCAGAAAAAGCTCAAAGAATATCAGAAAAAGATCGAGAAGCTCCATGGAGAGCTGTATCAGAAGCGTATTCCGGTGGTGATCGGGTTTGAAGGCTGGGATGCTGCCGGAAAAGGAGGAGCGATCAAGCGGCTGACAGAAAAGATGGATGCCAGGGGATATGTGGTGAATCCTACAGCGGCGCCGAATGATCTGGAGAAAGCACATCATTATCTCTGGAGATTCTGGAAAAACATGCCAAAGGACGGGCATATCGCAATTTTTGACAGAACCTGGTACGGCAGGGTGATGGTAGAGCGGATAGAAGGGTTTTGTACGCAGGAAGAGTGGAAACGGGCGTATAAGGAGATCAATGATATGGAAAAGGATCTCGCGGACGCAGGGGCTGTAGTTTTGAAATTCTGGATGCAGATTGACAAAAAAGAGCAGGAAAAGCGATTCAGACAGCGGCAGGAAAATCCGGAAAAGCAGTGGAAGATCACAGAAGAAGACTGGAGAAACCGTGAAAAATGGGAGCAGTATGAGGAGGCGGTCAATGAGATGCTGATCCGGACTTCCACAGAATATGCTCCATGGATCGTGGTAGAGGGAAATGATAAATATTACGCCAGATTAAAAGTGCTTGAGACGGTGATCGATGCACTGGAAAAAAGAATTTCAAAAAAATAAAGGAAAAGAGATGTGACCGCAGAATATAATAAGTGTAGGGGATTTTAAATGCTCAAAAATGAAAGAGAAGTAAGAGGCAGACATGTATTATTCGGAAGAAGTAATCGAAGAAGTAAGAACAAAAAATGATATTGTGGATGTGATCTCAGGATATGTGAGACTGCAGAAAAAAGGTAGTTCCTATTTCGGACTCTGTCCGTTTCACAATGAAAAGTCCCCCTCTTTTTCCGTAAGCAGAGAAAAGCAGATGTATTACTGCTTTGGCTGTGGAGCGGGAGGAAATGTATTTACATTTCTGATGGATTATGAGAATTTTTCATTTGTGGAAGCACTGAAGTTTCTGGCGGACAGGGCAGGTGTTGTACTCCCTGAGATGGAGTATTCAAAAGAAGCAAAAGCCAGGGCAGACAGAAAGACACAGCTTCTTGAGATCAACAAGCTGGCAGCGCAGTATTTTTATGTGCAGCTGAAGTCTGAACAGGGAAAGACGGCGCATGCATATCTGACCGGCAGGCAGTTGTCGGAGGAGACGATCAAGGCATTTGGTCTCGGATATTCCAGCAAGTACAGCGATGATCTCTTTCGTTACCTCAGAAAAAGGGGGTATACGGAAGATCTGATCCGTCAGGCGGGACTGATCAATACCGATGAGAAAAATGGTGTTTATGACAAATTCTGGAATCGGGTGATGTTCCCGATCATGGATGTGAACAACCGGGTCATCGGATTTGGCGGGCGTGTGATGGGAGACGCAAAGCCAAAGTATCTGAATTCACCGGAGACAGAGATCTTTGACAAGAGCCGTAATCTGTACGGACTGAACCGGGCGCGCACATCAAGAAAGCCGTATTTTCTGGTGTGTGAGGGCTATATGGATGTGATCGCGCTGCATCAGGCGGGATTTACCAATGCAGTGGCATCACTGGGAACTGCATTGACGACCGGGCATGCGGCATTGATCAAGCGGTATGTTCAGGAAGTATATCTGACCTATGACAGCGATGAGGCAGGGACGAGAGCGGCGCTTCGGGCAGTTCCGATCTTGAAGGAGGCCGGGATCACTGCAAAGGTGATCCGGATGGATCCATATAAGGATCCGGATGAATTTATCAAGAATCTGGGCGCTGAGGAATTTGAACGCAGGATCGGAAATGCGAGAAACGGATTTATGTTCGGACTGGAGATGCTGGAGAAAGAGTATGATATGAATTCTCCGGAAGGAAAGACTGCATTTTTCCAGGAGGCTGCAAGGCGTCTGATCGGCTTTGAGGATGAACTGGAGCGGAACAATTATATTGAAGCGGTTGCGGGTACATATCGGGCCACAGTTGAGAGCCTGCAAAAACTGGTGGCAAAGACGGCGGTGAGAGAAGGAATGGCAAAGCCGGTGGAGCGTCCGAAGCAGGCCACAGGCAGCGAGAAGCCGAAAGAAGACGGGGTGAAGATTTCCCAGAAAATTCTGCTTACCTGGATGATCGAGGACAGAAGACTGTTTGGAATCATTCAGAAGTATATCAGTCCGGAGGATTTTCCGGAACCTCTGTACCATACAGTGGCAGAATTTTTATATCACCAGTATGAGGAAGGAGAATTAAATCCCGCCAAGATCCTGAATCATTTTACAAAGGAAGAAGAACACCGGGAAGCAGCTTCGTTGTTTCATACGAAGATCCAGAAGCTGACGACCAAAGAGGAACGGGAAAAAGCACTGCAGGAGACAATCGTAAAAGTCAAGACACACAGTATCGATTACAGGACCATGCATCTGGAGCCGACAGATATCATCGGACTTCAGAAGCTGATGGAGGAAAAGCGAAAACTGGATGACTTGAAGAAACTGCATATTTCTATTGAATAAGGATAAAATAAAACAAGACAGTCTGCGTTTGCTGCAGACAGAGGAAGGATGGACACATGGAAGAAAACATTCAGAAGTTTACGGAAAGACTCAGAGAACTGGTAGCACAGGGAAAGAAAAAGAAAAGTATACTGGAGATCCAGGAGATCAATGACTTTTTTGCGGATATGGAACTGGAAGCAGAACAGATGGAAAAGGTATTTGAGTATCTGGAAGCCAACAATATTGACGTATTGCGTATCAGCAGTGACGATGATCTGGACGTAGACATGGACGTGATCATGGCAGAAGAAGCGGATGATGTAGATATGGAGAATATTGACCTGTCAGTTCCGGACGGTGTCAGCATTGAAGATCCGGTCAGAATGTATTTAAAAGAGATCGGAAAAGTTCCGCTTTTAAGTGCAGACAGAGAGATTGAGCTGGCGCAGAGAATGGAGGAAGGAGATGAAGATGCAAAGAAAGAGCTTGCAGAAGCGAACCTTCGTCTTGTGGTCAGCATTGCAAAACGTTATGTAGGACGCGGAATGCTGTTTCTGGATCTGATCCAGGAGGGAAATTTAGGACTGATCAAAGCAGTGGAAAAATTTGATTATCACAAAGGATACAAATTCAGTACGTATGCTACCTGGTGGATCCGTCAGGCAATCACAAGAGCAATCGCAGATCAGGCGAGAACGATTCGTATTCCGGTGCATATGGTGGAGACGATCAACAAACTGATCCGTGTGTCCAGACAGCTTCTGCAGGAGCTCGGAAGAGAGCCGCTGCCGGAAGAGATCGCAAAAGAACTGGATATGCCGGTAGAACGTGTGCGTGAGATTTTGAAGATTTCCCAGGAGCCGGTATCTTTGGAGACACCAATTGGTGAGGAAGAAGACAGTCATCTGGGAGATTTTATCCAGGACGATAACGTACCGGTGCCGGCAGAGGCAGCAGCGCAGACACTGCTCAAAGAGCAGCTTGATGAAGTGCTGGATACACTCACAGAAAGAGAGCAGAAAGTGCTTCGTCTTCGTTTCGGAATGAACGACGGACGTGCCAGAACGCTGGAGGAAGTTGGAAAAGAATTTGATGTTACCCGTGAACGTATCCGCCAGATTGAGGCAAAAGCACTCCGGAAGCTGCGTCATCCAAGCCGCAGCCGCAAACTGAGAGACTATCTGGACTAAGATATGAGGAATGAATTATCAAAAAGACTGCAGGCAGTGGCTGACCTTGTGACAGTCAGGGAGTGTGTGGCAGATATCGGAACGGATCACGCCTATATTCCGATTTATCTGACAGAGCATAAAAAAGTAAAAAAAGCGTTTGCAATGGATGTGAACGAAGGTCCGCTGATCCGGGCAGAAGAGCATGTAAGAGAAGCCGGATTAAAAGAGCAGATCAAGATGCGCAGATCCAATGGCTTGGAAAAACTGTCTCCGGGAGAAGTGGAAGCCGTCATTATCGCGGGTATGGGCGGCGGACTTGTGATGAGGATTCTGACAGAGGGACAGGCTGTGGCAGAGACATTACAAGAGTGCATTTTGCAGCCCCAGTCGGAGATCGCAAAGGTGCGGGAATTTCTTCTGCAGAACGGCTATCAGATCGTGCAGGAAGAGATGGTACTGGATGAAGGAAAGTACTATCCGATGATGCGTGTGGTTCCTTCAAAGGAAAGCGAAAGAGAGAAGTGGGATGAAACCCAGCTTCGATACGGAAAATTACTTTTGGAGATGCGCCACCCCATACTGGAGCAGTATTTAAAGAGAGAAGAACAGTTAAAAGCAGAGATTCTGGAAAAACTGGATCATCAGAGAGGGGAACATATCACAAAGAGACAGGCAGAACTCAAAGAGGAGCTTGTCTGCATCAGGAAAGGACTGAAGTATTATGCAGTGTAAAGACATTATGGCAATGATTGAGGGTACATATCCCAAGAGTGCTGCTCTGGGATTTGACAATGTAGGGCTGCAGGCGGGAAGAAGTGAAAAAGAAGTCCGTCGGATTTATCTGGCGCTGGATGCAACAGATGCGGTCATTGAGGAGGCGATTGCGCAGGAAGCGGACATGCTCATTACCCATCACCCGCTGATTTTTTCGCCGCTTAAGCATATTACGGATGAAGATTTTATCGGCCGCAGGCTGTTAAAGCTGATCCGCAGTGATATTTCCTATTATGCAATGCATACCAATTATGATGTGCTTGGCATGGCAGAGCTTTCCGGACAGATTCTGGGACTGACAGATACCGAAGTGCTGGATGTGACCATGAATACACAGACAAAAGAAGAGGGGATCGGAAGAGTGGGATCCCTTCCAAAAGAGATGACACTGGAAGAATGCTGTGTTTATGTGAAGCATAAATTAAAACTGGGATCGGTCAAGGTGTTTGGAGATATGAAGCAGCCGGTAAAAAGACTTGCGGTTTCTCCGGGATCCGGGAAAAGTGCCATTGCTCCGGCTGTCTCGAAAGGAGCGGATGTTCTTGTAACCGGAGATATCGGACACCATGAAGGTCTGGATGCGGCGGCACAGGGCGTTTCGGTGATTGATGCGGGACATTATGGGACAGAGTATATTTTTATGGAAGATATGAAACGGTTTCTGGAAGAGAGACTTCCTGCAGCTAAAATCATCACCGCACCGGTCGTGCATCCGTTTCAGGTATTGTAAGATTCCAGACGGGAGGGCAGGCTTATGGAGAAAGAATTTTGTACCGTTCAGACAGGGGACAAGGTAAAGTGTTACGAGAGAGGAATTGCCTACAAGAAGATCGCAGAAGAATTTCAGGAAGAATACCCGGCCAAAATCGTACTAGCATTGGTGGACGGGACACGTCTTCAGGAATTGAACAAACGATTAAAGCAGGATTGTAAAATCGAATTTGTGACAGTGAAAGACCCGATCGGTTATGAGACTTATCGTCGAAGTCTCTGTTTTATGCTTGTCAAAGCAGTTCATGATGTCGGAGGACATGACAAGATCCGCAATGTGAAGATCCATTTTTCCGTCAGCAATGGGTATTACTGTACAATTGACGGAGATGTCGTTCTGGATCAGAAGTTTCTGGATCAGATTGATGCAAGGATGCATGAACTTGCAGAAGCCCAAATTCCGATCGAGAAGCGTTCTGTGCATACATCGGATGCAGTAGAGCTTTTTGGCAGACACGGGATGTATGACAAGGAAAGGCTGTTTGGATACCGGAGGGTTTCCAAGGTAAATATCTACCGGATGAATGAGTTTGAGGATTATTACTATGGATATATGGTGCCGGATTCCGGGTATTTAAAGAATTTTGCGCTGCATCTGTATGATGAAGGATTTGTACTCCAGATGCCGCTACGAAAGGAACCGGATGTAGTCCCGGCCTTTGAACCGCGTGAAAAGCTGTTTCAGGTATTAAAGAGCAGTGTGCAGTGGGGCGATCTTCAGAATATTGAGACAGTCGGAGCACTCAATGACATGGTCACAAAATATGATATGCGTGAGATCGTACTTGTGCAGGAGGCTTATCAGGAACGGCAGATCGCACAGATCGCCGCGCAGATTGCCGCGAAGCCGGAAACAAAGCTGGTGATGATCGCAGGACCGTCTTCATCCGGAAAAACAACGTTTTCGCACAGGCTCTCCATTCAGCTTCGGACGCAGGGAATGAGACCGCATCCGATCGCAGTGGACAATTATTTTGTGGATCGGGAAAAAACACCCCGGGATGAGGATGGCAATTACAATTTTGAATGCCTGGAGGCCATTGACATCGAGCAGTTCAATAAGGATATGCAGGCACTTTTAGCCGGAGAGGCGGTGCATCTTCCAATCTTTGATTTTAAGAAAGGAAGCAGGAGCTATGACACGACTCCGACACAGCTGAAGGAACAGGATATTCTTGTGATCGAAGGAATTCACTGTTTGAATCCGGAGCTTTCCCGTCAGCTTTCATCAGACCGGAAGTTTAAGATTTACATCAGTGCTCTGACACAGTTGAATATTGATGAGCACAACCGGATTCCTTCTACAGACGGAAGACTGATCCGGCGGCTGGTGCGGGATGCCAGAACAAGAGGAACTTCTGCACAGAAAACGCTTGCAATGTGGTCGTCAGTCAGAAGAGGGGAGGAAGAGAATATTTTTCCGTATCAGGAAGAAGCGGATGTGATGTTTAATTCTTCCCTGTTGTATGAACTGGCTGTTTTAAAACAGTATGTGGAGCCTCTTTTGTTCGGAGTGGAAAAGGATTCACCGGAATATCTTGAGGCGAAAAGACTTTTGAAATTTTTTGACTATTTTATCGGAATCGGAAGTGACTATGTTCCGGCAAATTCGCTGCTCAGAGAATTTATCGGAGGAGGGTGCTTCCCGGTATAAGAGAAAAGAAGGGAAGAGACATGGGACAGAAGCGTAAAAAGATCAATGGAAAAGAGCTTGTACTGGATATTTCTTATGATATTGTGGGAAGTGTATTATATGCCCTTGGGATTTATACGTTTGCAAAAACGGCAGATTTTGCACCGGGCGGATTATCCGGTCTGGCGCTGATCATGAATCATTTATGGAGATTTCCGATTGGTATTACAACCCTTGCTCTGAATATTCCGCTTATCATTTTGAGCTTTAAGCTGGTAGGACGAAGGTTTATGTTCAAATCAGCAAGAACCATGATTGTTTGTACGATATTTCTGGATCTTATTTTTCCGTATACAAAGCCTTATACAGGAGAGCCGTTTATGGCGGCACTGTTTTCCGGTGTCTGCCTGGGAGCAGCGCTTGCGTTGTTCTATATGCGGGGATCCTCCTCCGGCGGTACCGATTTTCTGACTATGTCGATCAAAGCAGTCAAGCCGCATTTGTCAATCGGATTTGTAACCATGGCGATCGATCTTTTGATCATTCTGCTTGGATGGCCGGTATTCGGAAATGTGGACGCAGTTCTCTATGGTCTGATCTCGGCATTTGTGACATCTGTCGTGATCGATAAGATCATGTATGGCATGGGAGCCGGTAAACTGATCCTGATTATTACGATAAAGGCGGATGAGGTTTCCAAAAAGATTGATCAGATCAGCGGAAGAGGTTCCACAGCAATCCGGGCGATCGGAACCTATACAAAAGAGGAAAAGGATGTGCTGCTCTGTGCCTGCTCCAGCTCCCAGGCGTACTCCGTCAGAAGTGCTGCACATGAGGTGGATCCGGATGCATTTGTGATGCTGACAGAGACGAGCGAGGTGTTCGGTGAAGGATTTATTGATACAAGAAAATAAAAGATAAGACAAAATGAGCGTGTTTGCCACATGGTTTGGAACACGCTCATTTTTATTTATCGGACGTAAGTCCGCCCGCCGCAGGCATGCATTACGGGATGCCCGGAGGGGGATACTATTTGGATTTTACTTCCCGCCACAATTGGTTGTAGATTGCATCGTATTTGTCCCCGAGGAAACGGAATGTTTCGCAGTTGACAAGATCTTCCGGTTCCGGAAACGCAATCTTGCTGTTGCGGATGGCCGGATCTTCGATGAGTTCTCGTGCTCCGGTATTCGGAGTGGAGTAGGTAATGTAGTCGAAGTTCATTTTGGCAATATCAGGCCGGCAGAGGAAGTTGATAAATTTTTCTGCATTTTCTTTGTGCTGTGCATTTTTCGGAATTACCCAGGAATCAATCCAGAGATTCGATCCTTCTTTTGGAATTACGTACTTCAGATTTGGATTCTCTGCCTGTGTATAGATGGCTTCTCCCGAATAAATGACACCGATGGCGGCTTCGTTTCCGATCATTTTGTCACGCACCTGATCAATAACATATGCCTGCACAAGAGGTTTCTGATCAATGAGAAGCTGCTTTGCTTCCTCCAGTTCATTTAAATCCGTGGAGTTGAGCGAGGCGCCGATGTATTTTAATGCCACTGCAAATGCATCACGAACACTGTCCTGCATCAGAATGTTGTCTTTATATTTTTCATCCCAGAGTACGGACCAGCTGTCGATCGGTTCATCTACCATTGTCTTGTTGTATAAGATACCGACAGTTCCCCAGCAGTAAGGGACAGAGTAAAGGTTGTCCGGGTCAAACTGGCGGGACTGTTCCAGATAAGTGTCGCCGATGTATTTGATATTCGGAATATGGTCAAAATTGATCTTGGCAAGCAGATCATTTTCAATCATACGCTGGATCATATAGTCGGAAGGACAGACCACGTCATAAGCGATGGCGCCGGACTGCACTTTGGGATACATGATTTCATTTGTCTCGTATTCTTCATAAACGACCTGGATACCGGTTTCCTTTTCAAACATCGGGATCACGTTCGGATCTAAATATTCGCCCCAGTTGTATACGATCAGCTGATTGTCTCCGCCGGTCACTCCGTTTTTGGATCCGTAATAAAATCCGCCGGCGGCAATGACAAGGATCATGGCAGCCGGTACTACGCGCTTGAAGATGATATGGCTGATGCTCTGATGCCTTCTGCGCTTAGAAGCGGCTGATGGGGAAGAATTCTTCTGCTTGGGTGTAAAGTTGATCAAAAACAGCAGAACAAGTACTGTCATAAACATGATTGTGGAAAGTGCATACATTTCCGGTTTGATTCCTTTACGCACTTCACTGTAGATCTTGGTGGAAAGGGTATCCACCCCCGGTCCTTTCGTAAAATGTGTGATTACAAAATCATCCAGTGACATTGTAAATGCCAGAAGAAAACCGGAAATGATCCCCGGCATGATATCCGGCAGTACGACTTTGAAAAATGCGTAGATCGGAGAAGCTCCCAGATCCAGTGCGGCTTCATAAGTACTCTTTTTTGTCTGCTTTAATTTTGGCATGACACTCAATATTACATAAGGAATATTGAATGTAATGTGTGCCAGCAGTACCGTGGAAAATCCAAGGGTAAAACGAAATGCAACAAAGAGCAGCATCAGGGAAATTCCGGTTACGATATCTGCGTTGAGCATCGGGATGTTAGTTACGCCCATCATAAAAGTGCGCATCTTCGGTTTCATTGCCTGAATCCCAAGAGAGGCTGCGGTTCCGATCAAGGTTGCAATCAGTGCAGAAAGCAATGCGATGATCAGGGTTGTGTAAAGTGCGTTCATAATATCCGGATTCTGGAACAGTGAAATGTACCATTTTCCGGTAAACCCTCCCCATTTTGCCCGGGTTTTGGAATTGTTGAAGGACAGAACGATCAGTGTTATGATTGGTGCATATAATAAAATGAGGATCAGGATCAGGTAAATCCGTTTGGCTGTATTTTTTATCAAAATGCATTTCCCTCCCCTTCTTTATCGTATTTTGCGATCATTGCCATGCTGGCAATAATAAAGATCATCAACACAAGGGAAAGACCGGAACCCGTATTCCAGTTGCTTCCTTGTTTAAATTCCTGCTCGATCACATTTCCGATAAGCAGGATCTTACTTCCGCCAAGCAGGTCGGAAATAACAAATGTGGTCAGTGACGGTACAAAGACCATGGTAATTCCGCTGATAATACCAGGTACGCTCAAAGGAAGAATAATTTTTGAAAAGGTCTGAAGACTGTTTGCACCCAGATCCCGGGCGGCAAAAATCACATCCTTGTCGATCTTGGAAAGTACATTGTAGATCGGCAGCACCATAAACGGCAGGAAATTGTACACCATGCCGAGGATGATCGCACCCGGTGTGTTGATCAATGTAAGATCCGGAAGGTGGAAAAAGTGCAGGATCATGTTGATGACACCGTTTTTTTCGAGCAAATTTTGCCATGCGAGCGTCCGCAGTAAAAAATTCATCCACATAGGAAGAATAAAAATCAATACGATGAAACTGGTCTGATTGACATTCTTTTCAGACAGAATCATGGCAAGCGGGTACGCAAGAATCAGACAGACCAGTGTACTCACAAAGGAAAGCAGAAGGGCAAGTCCCAGCGCTTTTAAATTCTCTTGTGTGGTGATCTGAGCCAAGTTCATCAGTGTGAAATTTCCACTTTTGTCTGTCAATCCATAATACAGGATCATCAAAAGTGGAATGATGATAAAGGAGACAGCCCAGAATAAATATGGGCCGCTCAGTAATTTTCTACTCTTCAATGCCTGCCGCCTCCGCATCTTCAGATTCCGGTTTTTTCATGATCTGGATATCAAATGGGTCCACACGGATACCGACCTCTGTGCCAACAGGGAACATATCGGTACTGTGTACGAGAAGCTCGTAATTATTGGCAAGTACCTCCATTTCATAATGAACACCTTTGAAGATCAGATGGGTGACCACACCTTCGATGATTCCTTCTTCAGGCTTGACCAGATCGATGTCTTCCGGGCGGATCACCGCATCTACCGGTTTGTTGCGTCCGAATCCAACGTCCACACACTGCCAGGTGGCTCCCAGCATTTTGACAACCTTATCTTCCACCATGGTGGCAGGAAGAATGTTGCTGTCTCCGATAAAGTCTGCTACAAAGGCGTTCTGTGGTTCGTTATAAATATCCTCCGGTGTTCCAATCTGCTGGATATATCCCTGATTCATGACAACAATCGTATCGGACATGGTCAGAGCTTCCTCCTGATCATGGGTAACGTAGACAAAAGTAATACCCAGTTCGTTTTTCAGACGGATCAGCTCATACTGCATGTCCTGTCTGAGTTTTAAGTCCAGTGCTCCAAGCGGTTCGTCGAGAAGCAGCACTTTCGGTTCGTTTACAATTGCGCGGGCAATTGCGATCCTCTGTTGCTGACCGCCGCTTAAAGAATCCGGATACCGGTCTTTAAAATCCTCCAGATTCACAAGTTTCAGTGCATATTTGATCTTGTCATCAATATAATGTTTGGACTTTTTCTTGATCTTAAGACCAAATGCAATATTTTCTGCAATGGTCATATGGGTAAAGAGCGCATATTTCTGGAACACAGTATTGAGCTGCCGTCTGTTGGGCGGCAGCTTGTTGATGTTCTTCCCGTCAAAAATGATATCTCCGGAATCCGGAGTCTCGAAACCACCCAGAATTCGAAGCAGCGTGGTCTTACCGCAGCCGCTTGGACCGAGCAGGGTTAAAAATTCATTTTCACGGATATAAAGATTTAAGTGGTCCAAAATGACGTTCTCATCAAAAGATTTTGTGACATTCACAATATCGATCAGCTTATTAGACATCTTTCTCCTCCTGGTAAAAGTTTTTGATGGAATCCAGACGGCTGCACATATTGCACAGAAGAAGATCTGCGAGTGTAAGTGCAGTCATAGATTCAACTACCACCACGGCGCGGGGAACGATGATTGGATCATGTCTTCCCTTGATGGAGATTTCAATTTCTTCATTGTCTAAATTTACTGTGGACTGTGTGCGGGCAATTGATGGGGTAGGCTTCACAGCGGCACGTACGATCAGTTCGGAACCATCGCTGATTCCGCCAAGAACGCCTCCGGAATGGTTGGTCTTTTTGGTGAGATGTCCGGATTCAAGGGTAAATGCATCGTTGTTGGTGCTTCCATTGGCCAAAGACGCCAGAAAACCATCACCGATTTCTACTGCTTTTACAGCGCCCATGGACATGATACCCTTGGAAAGCTGGGCGTCCAGTTTGTCAAATACCGGTTCGCCGAGCCCGACAGGAAGTCCGGTCACACGACACTCAATAATTCCACCGCAGGAATCTTTCTGCGCCATCATCTCGTTGAGATATTCAGCGGCTGTTTCGGCCAATGCATTGTTTGGCATATAAAAAGGATTTTCTGAAATTTCTTCAAAATGATAATCCTGTTCGGGAACTTTGACAGGTCCGATTGATTTTGAAAATGTGATCAGTTCGATTCCCAGGGTTTTTAAAAGGGCAGAAGCAACAGCTCCGGCAGCAACGCGTCCGATGGTTTCCCGGCCGGATGTGCGGCCGCCGCCGCGATAATCGCGAAAACCATATTTACTGCTGAATGTGTAATCGGCATGTCCCGGTCTGTAATAGGAAGCAATTTCTCCATAATCCCGGGAACGCTGATCCTGATTGCGTACGAGAAGGGAAATAGGAGTCCCGGTTGTCCTGCCTTCAAAGACACCGGAGAGAATTTCTACCTGGTCAGACTCACTGCGTTTTGTTGTATAACGGCTTTGACCCGGTCGTCTGCGATCGAGAAAAGCCTGTATATTAGTTTCGCACAAGGGAAGTCCTGCCGGACAGCCATCGATGACAACACCGATCGCGGTACCGTGAGATTCCCCCCATGTAGTAATACGAAATAAAGTTCCAAATGATGAACCACTCATATGTCAAAATCTCCTTTCTTTTGCATATAAAACTATTATATAAGAAGACATATTATCGTGCAATCCTTATTTTTATGCAACTGCCCGATTAGATCATGAACGGCAGGATCGGGCAGATAGAAGTGCAATAAATTTATTTGAAATTCCTATGTTTTTTCTGTACAATTCAGGAAAAGCGTAATATAATGAGGACTAGATACTGGCTGAAAGGAGAACGGCAATAGCAGATGAAAGAAAAAATCAGAAAAAAAACGAAAAGACCGCAGACAGAAGACATGATTTTTACAGAAGAAGACTTTGAAGATGTTTCTGAAGAGACGAAAGGAAATTCCCCAAAACACAGGAAACGGTCTCGTAGGACTTCAGGTGGATTTCCGGTCAGAAAAGCGGGGATCATCGCAGGAGGAGTCGTCGGAGTGCTGGTGCTTTTATATCTTGGAATTTCTGTATTTTTTATGAGTCATTTCTATATAAATACAACAATCAACGGAAAAGATTTTTCGGGAAGATCGGCATCATCTGTGGAGGCATATATCAAAGAACAGGTAAAAGACTACAAACTGACCATTAAGGAACAGGACAGTAAGTCAGATGTGATCAAAGGAAGTGATATTTCTCTTCAATATAAAGAGAGCGATGAGATTGAGAAAGCGTTGAAAAAGCAGAATGGTTTTGCATGGCCGCTGGCGCTGTTTTCAAAAAAATCAGAAAAGATTTCCATTGCAGTTTCATTCGATGAAACTGCTTTAAATGAAAAGATTCAGAACCTGCAGGCAGCGACAGTAGAGCAGATTCCGGCAGAAAACGCAAAACCGGAGCTTCAGGGTGATACCTATGTGATCAAAGAGGAAGTATATGGAACGGCAGTAGATATGGATGTATTGAAAGAAAAAGTGAACCAGTATATTTCCGAATTTCGATCAGAACTGGATATGGAGAAGGAAGGATGCTATGCACGTCCGAAATACACAAAAGATTCCAAGGAAGTGCAGGCTGCCTGTGATACGATGAACAAATATCTGAAGGCAAGTATTACCTATACCATGTCAGAATCTGTTGTTGTGGATAAGACTCTGATTTCCACATGGATCGGCGTAGATGACAATATGAATGTGGTTTTTGATAATGATGCCATGAAAGCATGGTTTACAGAGTTTGGTGACAAATACGATACGGTAGGGACCACGAGAAATCTGACAACACCGACCGGCAAGGCAACGACTGTAACAGGCGGTACATATGGATGGTCAATCGATGAAGATACAGAGCTTGTCAATCTGCAGAACAGCATCAAAAACGGTGAAGTAGTCACAAGAGAGCCGGCATACTATACCGGAGGTGCAGCAAAATCTCATGGAGAACAGGACTGGGGCACTACATTTATCGAGGTTGATCTAAGTACCCAGCACATGTGGTATCTCAAAGACGGAAGCGTGGCAATGGAAACAGATGTGGTGACAGGGGTTCCGGTTCCGGAGAGGATCACACCGGAAGGGGTGTATGACATTCTGGAGATGACCAGAGATGAGGTGCTGATCGGAGAGACCGATCCAAGTACAGGAAAGCCGATTTATGAGACACCGGTCAACTATTGGATGCGCGTAACCTGGACAGGAATTGGTTTTCATGATGCAACCTGGCAGGCTGCATTTGGCGGAACGCGTTATAAGGACGGAGCAGGGTCTCACGGCTGCATCAATATGCCGCTGGATCAGGCAGCAGCTCTGTTTGGAATGATCAGTGTGGGAACACCGGTTGTGATTCATTACTAATCATAACAGATATAGAAAAAAGACAAAAAGGGGCAGCGTGAGAGAGCGCGGTCCCCTTTTTCACGAAGATAAAGGAGAAGAAATTATGTATGAGTTGATCAAAAAAGACGGACGGGCAAAACGGGGGCGTTTTCATACCGTTCACGGAACGATTGAAACACCGGTATTTATGAATGTAGGTACTGCAGCGGCGATCAAAGGTGCAGTTTCAACAGATGATCTCCGGGGAATCAAGACCCAGGTGGAGCTTTCAAACACGTATCATCTGCATGTCCGCCCGGGAGATGAAGTGGTGAAAAAAATGGGAGGACTTCACAAATTTATGAACTGGGACAAGCCGATTCTGACAGATTCGGGCGGGTTTCAGGTGTTTTCTCTGGCAGGCCTTCGCAAGATCAAAGAAGAAGGTGTGCATTTTAATTCACATATTGACGGGCGAAAGATTTTTATGGGACCGGAAGAGAGTATGCAGATCCAGTCCAATCTGGCATCCACCATTGCCATGGCATTTGATGAATGTCCATCCAGCGTGGCAGACCGTGCGTATATGAGGGATTCGGTGGCAAGAACGACACGCTGGCTGAAGCGATGCAAAGCGGAGATGGATCGGCTCAATACCCTACCGGATACGATCAACCCACATCAGATGCTGTTTGGGATCAACCAGGGCGGAATCTATGAAGATATCCGGATCGAACATGCAAAACAGATCGTGGATCTGGATCTGGACGGTTATGCAGTCGGAGGGCTTGCAGTAGGAGAAAGTCATGAGGAGATGTACCGGATCCTGGATGCGGTTGTTCCATATCTGCCGGAGCAGAAACCGACCTATCTGATGGGAGTGGGAACACCGATCAATATTTTAGAGGCGGTAGACAGAGGAGTCGATTTCTTTGACTGTGTTTACCCGAGCAGAAACGGACGCCATGGACATGTATATACCAACCATGGAAAGCTGAACCTGTTCAATGCAAAATATGAACTGGATGACAGACCGATTGAGGAAGGATGTCAGTGTCCGGCATGCAGAAGCTACAGCAGGGGATACATCCGTCATCTTCTGAAAGCAAAAGAGATGCTGGGGATGCGCTTATGTGTACTGCACAACCTGTATTTCTACAACACGATGATGGAGGAAATCCGTGCAGCAATCGAAGCGGGAGAGTATCAGGCATACAAAAAGAAAAAAATCGAAGGTATGACATCCGGAAAATAGACACTTTTCCAAATGTTTATAGAAAATTTACTTGAAGTATCATGATTTTTTGTGTACAATAGTAATATTGTCGGACGCAGGGAAGCGTGTGAGACAAAATGAAGAGTATATCACGGTAAGTGGAGGTGTGCTGGTAAGATGTTAGGTGTTATTGTAATTTATGTAGTATTATTCGGAGGTCTCTGGTGGTTCATGATGCGTCCTCAGAAAAAGGAGCAGAAGAGAATCCAGGCGATGCTGGCTTCTATGGAAGTTGGAGATACTGCATTGACAACAAGCGGATTTTACGGTGTGATCATCGACATCACAGATGATGATGTGATCGTAGAGTTTGGTAACAATAAAAACTGCCGTATTCCGATGCAGAAAGCTGCAATCGCGCAGATTGAAAAACCAAACGCAGAGTAAGAAAAAAAGGAAGCTGTTTTATGGCCGGAGAGGCTGTAGAACAGCTTTTTTTAAACAGAAGCTTATGGGATTTACAGAGTTCGCTCTGTTTTTTGACACTTTTGTGTGGTAAAGGGTTGAAATGAGAAAAGAAATGAGGTATTATTTAGAATAACACTTTGAAAATTGGAAGGATGAGTATTATGAAGTTGAATATCGGAGTGATCAAAGGAGACGGAATCGGACCGGAAATTGTGACAGAAGCGATGAAAGTACTGGATCGAATCGCAGAAGTTTATGGACATGAATGTGTGTATACACAGCTTTTGATGGGCGGAGCATCCATTGACGTACATGGTGTTCCACTGACAGATGAGACGATCAGCAAAGCGAAGCTGTGTGATGCAGTTTTGATGGGCTCGATCGGCGGAGATACGAGGACTTCTCCATGGTATCAACTGGAGCCTTCAAAACGTCCCGAAGCCGGACTGTTAAAAATCAGAAAAGAACTGAATTTATTTGCAAATTTAAGACCGGCAGTATTGTATGAAGAACTTAAAGAAGCGTGTCCGCTGAAAGAGGAGATCATCAAAGACGGATTTGATCTGATGATCATGCGGGAGCTCACGGGCGGCCTGTATTTTGGGGAGCGCAGCACCAGAGAAATAGACGGGGTGATGACTGCCTGCGATATACTTACATATAATGAAGAAGAAATTCGAAGAATTGCGAAGCGGGGATTTGACATCGCTGCGAAGCGTAGAAAAAAAGTGATCAGTGTGGATAAGGCAAATGTGCTGGATTCCTCCAGACTTTGGAGAAGCGTTGTGGAAGAGGTGGCTAAGGAATATCCGGAAGTGACTCTGGAGCATATGCTGGTGGATAATTGTGCCATGCAGCTCGTGAAGGATCCGGCACAGTTTGATGTGATCCTGACTGAGAATATGTTTGGGGATATCCTTTCAGATGAGGCGAGTATGGTGACTGGATCGATTGGAATGCTTTCTTCTGCAAGTCTCAATGAGACAAAATTCGGACTTTACGAGCCAAGCGGCGGCTCTGCTCCGGATATTGCGGGAAAAGGCATTGCCAATCCGATCGCGACGATTCTGTCAGCAGCTATGATGCTTCGGTTTACATTTGATCTTGACAGGGAAGCAGATGCCATTGAGGAAGCGGTACAGCGTGTATTAAGAGACGGTTACCGCACGATCGATATTATGTCAGAGGGAAGCATACAGATCAATACCCGCGAGATGGGTGACAGGATCTGTGCATATATCCAATAGAAAAAACAGAAATTCAAAAAAAGGAAAGAGGATGATAGAAGATGAGAAGTGATACTGTAACAAAGGGGATGCAGCAGGCGCCGCACCGTTCCCTGTTCAATGCGCTGGGAATGACACAAGAAGAACTGGACCGGCCGTTGATCGGAATTGTGAGTTCTTATAATGAGATCGTGCCGGGGCATATGAACCTGGATAAGATTACACAGGCTGTTAAAATGGGAGTTGCTATGGCAGGAGGAACACCGATCATGGTTCCTGCGATTGCAGTCTGTGACGGAATTGCCATGGGACATATTGGGATGAAATATTCGCTTGTGACAAGAGATCTGATCGCGGATTCTACAGAAGCACTGGCTATGGCACATCAGTTTGACGGACTTGTTATGATACCGAACTGTGATAAGAACGTTCCGGGACTTCTGATGGCAGCAGCCCGTGTGAATATTCCGACGATTTTTGCCAGCGGGGGACCGATGCTGGCGGGTCATGTGAAGGGAAGCAAGACCAGTCTTTCCAGCATGTTTGAGGCAGTCGGTTCTTATGCGGCAGGAAAATTTTCAGAAGAAGATGTGTGCGAGTTTGAAGAAAAGGCATGTCCGACCTGTGGTTCCTGTTCCGGTATGTATACGGCAAACAGTATGAACTGCCTGACAGAGGCTCTTGGTATGGGACTGAAAGGAAACGGAACCATTCCGGCAGTGTATTCTGCAAGACTGCAGCTTGCAAAACATGCGGGAATGCAGGTGATGGAGCTGGTAAGAAAGAATATCCGCCCAAGAGACATTATGACAAAAGAAGCGATTTTAAATGCATTGACAGTGGACATGGCACTGGGATGTTCCACAAACAGTATGCTGCACATTCCTGCGATCGCACATGAGATCGGAATGGATTTTGAGATTGATTTTGCCAATCCGATCAGCGAGAAAACTCCGAATCTGTGCCATCTTGCTCCGGCAGGACATACATACATGGAAGATCTCAACGAGGCCGGCGGAGTTTATGCAGTGATGAATGAGCTGAACAAGAAAGGGCTTCTTCATACAGAATGTATGACTGTGACCGGAAAGACACTGGGAGAGAACATCGAAGGATGTGTCAATAAAAATCCGGAGGTGATCCGCCCGATTGACAATCCGTACAGTGAGACAGGCGGTCTGGCAGTACTCAAGGGAAATCTGGCGCCGGACGGAAGTGTGGTAAAACGTTCTGCAGTCTGTGCAGAGATGCTGGTGCATGAAGGACCTGCAAGGATTTTTGAGAGTGACGAAGAAGCTACAGAAGCGATTAAATCCGGAAAGATCAATCCGGGAGATGTGATCGTGATCCGGTACGAGGGACCAAAAGGAGGTCCGGGAATGCGTGAGATGCTGAATCCGACTTCTGCGATCGCAGGATATGGGCTTGGATCTTCGGTTGCGCTGATCACGGACGGTCGCTTCAGCGGAGCATCCAGAGGTGCATCTATCGGACATGTGTCACCGGAAGCGGCAGTTGGAGGACCGATCGCGCTTGTCGAAGAAGGGGATATCATCAAGATCAATATTCCGGAATTAAAACTGGAGCTGGATGTATCAGAGGAAGAACTGGAAAGACGTCGTGCTGCATGGCAGCCAAGGGAGCCAAAGGTCAAGACAGGATATCTGGCAAGATATGCGTCTATGGTTACCTCCGGAAACAGAGGCGCAATTCTGGACATCCCGAAAAATAATTAGGAGGAGAGCATCATGCAGTTAAATGGAGCAGAGATTGTGATCGAATGTCTGAAAGAACAGGGTGTAGATACTGTATTCGGATATCCGGGGGGAGCAATTTTAAATGTATACGACGCTCTCTATGAGCATAGTAATGAAATCAGGCATATCCTGACTTCCCATGAACAGGGTGCGGCGCATGCGGCAGACGGGTATGCAAGAGCAACCGGCAGGGTGGGAGTGTGTCTGGCTACCAGCGGCCCGGGGGCAACGAATCTGGTGACAGGAATCGCAACGGCCTATATGGATTCCATTCCGGTCGTAGCGATTACCTGTAATGTAGGGGTTTCCCTGCTTGGAAAAGACAGCTTTCAGGAAATCGATATTGCAGGGATCACCATGCCGATCACCAAACATAACTTTATTGTCAAGGATGTGGAAAAACTGGCAGAGACAATCCGCAAGGCATTCCGGATCGCGCGCAGCGGCAGACCCGGGCCGGTTCTGATCGATATCCCGAAAGATATTACAGCAAACGTGACAGAATATCTTCCCCGGGAAGCAGAGTTCCCGCCGAGAAAGACGGAAACCATCACAGAGGAGGCACTTTCACGTGCTGTGGAGATGATCGAAGCATCCCAAAAGCCGTTTATTTATGCAGGGGGCGGCGTTGTCCTTTCGGGGGCGAGCAGAGAATTGCGTGAATTCGCAGAAAAGGTGGATGCTCCGGTGACAGATACTCTGATGGGAAAGGGAGCATTTCCGGGAACAGATCCGCGTTACACAGGGATGGTCGGAATGCATGGAACCAAGACATCCAACTATGGAGTCAGTGAGTGCGATCTGTTGATCGCGGTAGGAGCCAGATTTGATGACCGTGTAACGAGCGATACAGAAAAGTTTGCGAAGAATGCACAGATTTTGCAGATTGATATCGATCCGGCAGAGATGAACAAAAACGTGTTGATCGATCATGGAATCGTCGGAGATTTGAAAGAAGTTTTAATGCGGTTGAATGCAAGACTTGAGGAACAGTCACATCCGGAGTGGATGGAACAGATTGCAGCGTATCAGAAAGAATATCCGCTTCAGTATGAGGATGGAAAGCTGACCGGTCCGTATATCGTAGAAGAGATTTACAGGCAGACAAAAGGAGATGCAATCATTACGACAGAAGTAGGACAGCATCAGATGTGGGCTGCACAGTATTATAAATATAAAGAGCCAAGGACGCTCTTGTCATCCGGAGGACTTGGAACAATGGGATATGGACTTGGCGCATCCATCGGAGCCAAAATGGGCTGTCCGGAAAAGACCGTAGTCAATATCGCCGGAGACGGATGTTTCCGTATGAACATGAATGAGATCGCAACAGCTGCGAGATATCAGATTCCGATCGTACAGGTCGTGGTGAACAATCATGTGCTTGGTATGGTACGCCAGTGGCAGAATCTCTTTTACAATCAGCATTATTCCCAGACAATCCTGGATGATGCGGTGGATTTTGTAAAGCTGGCACAGGCGCTTGGAGCAGAAGGAATCCGTGTGACAACAAAAGAAGAGTTTGCAGACGCTTTTGCAAAAGCAGTAAAGATGCAGCGTCCTGTTGTGCTGGACTGCCAGATCGACCAGGATGACAAGGTGTGGCCGATGGTTGCGCCGGGAGCTGCGATCAGCGAAGTGTTTGATGAGATGGATTTGAACGAAGAATAAATTTTCTTTGTTTCAATATAAAAATGAAATTCAGGAGGAAAAGAAGATGAGTAGAGTGTACAATTTTTCAGCCGGACCGGCAGTGCTGCCGGAAGAAGTGCTAAAAGAAGCAGCAGATGAAATGTTAGATTACAGAGGAACCGGAATGTCGGTTATGGAAATGAGTCATCGCTCGAAAGCCTTCGAGACGATTATTCAGGAAGCAGAGGCAGATCTCAGAGAGCTGATGGATATTCCGGACAATTACAAGGTTTTATTTTTGCAGGGCGGAGCATCTCAGCAGTTTGCGATGATTCCGATGAATCTGATGAAGAACCGGGTGGCAGATTACATTGTGACCGGTCAGTGGGCAAAAAAAGCAGCGGATGAGGCAGAAAAGTATGGAACCGTAAACCGGATCGCATCTTCTGCAGACAAGACTTTTTCTTATATTCCGGACTGTTCGGATCTTCCGGTTTCAGAAGATGCAGATTATGTATACATCTGTGAGAATAATACGATTTACGGAACAAAATTTAAAGAACTGCCGAATACAAAAGGAAAGACGCTGGTTGCAGACGTTTCTTCCTGTTTCCTCTCTGAGCCTGTAGATGTCACAAAATATGGAGTGATCTATGGAGGCGTACAGAAAAATATCGGACCGGCAGGTGTTGTGATCGTGATTATCCGGGAAGACCTGATCACAGAAGATGTGCTTCCAGGCACACCGACGATGCTGACATACAAAACGCATGCAGATGCGGATTCTCTCTACAACACTCCGCCTGCATACGGAATATATATTTGCGGAAAAGTGTTTAAGTGGCTGAAGAAGATGGGCGGCCTTTCTGCGATGAAAGAGAAAAATGAAAAGAAAGCTAAACTGTTGTACGATTTTCTGGACGAAAGTAAGTTGTTCAAAGGAACCGTGGAGAAAAAAGACCGTTCTCTGATGAATGTTCCATTTGTGACAGGAGACAAAGATCTGGATGCCAAATTTGTGAAAGAAGCAAAAGAAGCCGGACTGGAAAATCTGAAGGGACACCGTACTGTAGGCGGAATGCGTGCAAGTATTTACAACGCAATGCCGTATGAAGGAGTAGAAGCTCTCGTTGCGTTTATGAAGAAGTTTGAGGAGGAAAATGCGTAGTATGTATCAGTATCATTGCCTGAATCCAATCTCTCAGATTGGACTCGATAAATTTACAGAGAACTATCAAAAAACAGAGGCTGCAGAGGCGGCAGACGCAATTTTGGTCAGAAGTGCATCTATGCATGAGATGGAACTGCCGGAGAACCTGAAAGTTGTGGCAAGAGCAGGTGCAGGTGTGAACAATATTCCTCTGGATCGTTGTGCGGAGAAAGGAATCGTAGTATTCAATACACCCGGAGCCAATGCAAATGGTGTGAAAGAACTCGTAATTGCAGGAATGCTTCTGGCAGCCCGTGACATTATCGGAGGTATCAACTGGGTGCAGGAGTACGAAGAAGACGGAGACATCGCAAAAATCACAGAAAAGAAGAAGAAAGCTTTTGCAGGAACGGAGCTGGAAGGAAAAAAATTAGGAGTGATCGGTCTGGGAGCGATCGGAGTTCTGGTGGCGAATGCAGCGACACATCTGGGAATGGAAGTATATGGATATGACCCGTACGTATCCGTAGATGCGGCATGGAAGCTTTCCAGAAATATTCATCATGCAAAATCCGTGGATGAATTGTACAAAGAGTGCGATTATCTGACCGTTCATGTTCCGGCACTGGACGATACAAAAGGAATGATCAACAAAGACGCCATCAGTCTGATGAAAGACGGGGTAGTGATCCTGAATTTTGCGAGAGATGTACTGGTTAATCAGGAAGATATCGTGGATGCTTTAGTATCTGAGAAAGTGCGCAGTTATGTGACGGACTTCCCGACAAAAGAGATCGTAGGTGTCAGAGGCGCGATCGTGATTCCGCATTTGGGAGCTTCCACAGAAGAGTCCGAGGATAATTGCGCCAAAATGGCAGTTGCAGAAGTGATGGATTATCTGCAGAACGGAAATATTACACATTCTGTAAATTATCCGGACTGCGATATGGGAGTGAAAGGAAGCGGAGCAAGAATTACAATCCTGCACCGCAACATCCCGAATATGCTGGGACAGTTTACAGCACTTCTGGCAGGCGAGGGAATGAATATTTCCCTGATGGCAAATAAGAGTAAGAAGGAATATGCTTATACGATGATCGACGTAGAATCCGAGGTTTCCGGACAGATTGCGAAAGCACTGGAAGCAGTAGAAGGTGTTCTGAAAGTAAGAGTGATTGTGTGAGAAAAAGGCAGATGTTATCTGATTGAAAGGATCAGGGCATCTGCCTTTTGCAGTTATAGTAAGAAAAATTACTGTTGACAATACATGTATAAGTGTATACAATTATACAAGAACTTTTGTTAAGTAGAGTGTTAAAGAGTGGACGGAGGAGAAAATCATGGAAAATAGAAAAGTACGTTTGAATCAGCACACAAATCTTCTGGAACTGGAAGAACACATGTATCCACTGGTGGATGTAGATACGCCGAATGTGTTCCGGAATCTGTTCCATTATGATGAAATCCCAAAGATTGCATTCAATGACCGTATTGTGCCGCATAATATGCCGGATGAAATCTGGATCACAGATACGACATTTAGAGACGGACAGCAGTCCAGAGCTCCTTATACAACAGAGCAGATTGTGACGATTTATGATTATTTCCATCGTCTGGGAGGTCCTAACGGAAAGATTCGTCAGAGTGAGTTTTTCCTGTACAGCAAGAAAGATCGGGATGCGGTCTACAAATGTCTGGAGAGAGGATATCAGTTTCCGGAAGTGACAAGCTGGATCCGTGCCAGTAAAAAGGATTTTCAGCTGGTAAAAGATATCGGTCTCAAGGAGACAGGGATTTTGGTCAGCTGTTCCGATTATCATATTTTTTACAAGCTGAAGATGACGAGGCGGGAAGCGATGGAACATTATTTATCTGTTGTGCGTGAGTGCATGGAAACCGGAGTTCGGCCGAGATGTCATCTGGAAGATATCACACGTTCTGATATTTACGGTTTTGTGATTCCGTTTTGTCTGGAATTGATGAAGCTGATGGAAGAGTATCAGATCCCGGTCAAGATCCGTGTCTGTGATACGATGGGATATGGGGTGAATTTCCCGGGTGCAGTGATTCCGCGTTCTATTCCGGGAATCATCTATGGTCTGATGACACATGCGGGCGTGCCAAGTGAACTGATCGAATTCCACGGACACAACGATTTCTATAAAGCAGTCAATAATTCGACGACAGCGTGGCTTTACGGAGCCTGTGGAGTGAACTGTTCCTTGTTTGGTATCGGAGAGCGTACGGGAAATACACCTTTAGAGGCAATGGTATTTGAGTATGCACAGCTTCGAGGAACACTGGATGGAATGGATACAACGGTTATTACAGAGCTGGCTGAATATTATGAGAAGGAGATCGGATACAGAGTGCCGTCGAGGACACCGTTTGTCGGAAAGAATTTTAATGTCACAAGAGCTGGAATCCATGCGGATGGAATGCTCAAAAATGAAGAGATCTACAATATCTTTGATACAGACAAATTCCTGAACCGCCCGGCGCTGGTTTCTGTTTCCAATACATCCGGAGCGGCGGGAATCGCCTACTGGATCAATGCCTACTATAAACTTCCGCAGGGCAGTCAGGTGGATAAAAATTCAGAACTGGTCAGCCGATTGAAAGAGTGGGTAGATAAGGAGTATGAAGAAGGTCGCGTTACAGTCTTGACAGATGACGAATTAATTGCCAAAATAGATAGTATATGTAAGGAACTGCATATAAAATTGTAGCTGGGAGGCTGACAGATAGAAAATGGGCGAATATCAGGATAATTCTCTGGGAAGCCGTGTGTTCCAGAGACTTCGCGAAGACATACTGAGCGGAAAATATAAAGAGCATGATGAACTGCGGGAGAATACACTCGGAAAAGAGCTGGGGGTAAGCCGGACACCGGTCAGAGAGGCACTCAGGCAGCTGGAGCTGGAAGGACTGGTCACGATCGTACCGAACAAAGGAGCGTATGTGACCGGAATTTCATCCAAGGATATCAGAGATATCTATATCCTGCGTTCTATGCTGGAAGGGTTGTGTGCCAGATGGGCAACAGAGCATATTACGGAGGAACAGCTGGATGAGCTGGAAGAAGTGATTCTTCTATCAGAATTCCATATGAAAAAAGTAAGTGGAAATAATGCAGACCAGGTGACAGATCTGGATGGCAAATTCCATAAGATTTTGTATGAAGCATCGGACAGCCGGATTTTAAGCCATGTCCTGATGGATTTTCATAAATATGTGCAGCAGGCAAGAAGAAACTCTGTCGTTTCAGAGGAGAGAGCCAGAAAGTCGATCAGAGAGCACAAGCAGATCCTTCGTGCGATCCGAGACAACGATGCAGATCTGGCAGAGCAGCTTGCAAACGAACACATCCTGCATGTGATGCAGAATTTGAAAAAACAGGGATACGAAGAAATTTAGGAGGATATGGAACATGGAAAAAATTAAGATGACCACACCAATCGTGGAAATGGACGGGGACGAGATGACAAGAATTCTCTGGAAGATGATCAAAGAAGATCTTCTGGAGCCATACATTGACCTGAATACAGAATATTATGATCTGGGGCTGGAGCACCGCAATGAGACGAACGATCAGGTGACAGTAGATTCTGCAAATGCGACGAAAAAATATAAAGTGGCAGTCAAATGTGCGACGATCACTCCAAATGCGGCGCGTATGGAAGAGTATGATCTCAAAGAGATGTGGAAGAGTCCAAATGGTACGATCCGCGCTATTTTAGACGGAACAGTTTTCCGTGCTCCGATTGTTGTAAAAGGAATTGAGCCTTGTGTAAAAAGCTGGAAGAAGCCAATTACGATCGCAAGACATGCATATGGGGATGTGTATAAAGGATCCGAGATGAAGATTCCGGGTGCTGGAAAAGTGGAGCTGGTCTACACAGCAGAAGACGGAACGCAGACAAGAGAGCTGGTTCATGAGTTTACAGGCGCAGGAATCGTACAGGGAATGCATAATGTCAATGAGTCGATTGAAAGTTTTGCAAGAAGCTGTTTCAATTATGCACTGGACACAAAACAGGATCTCTGGTTTGCAACAAAGGATACAATTTCCAAGAAATATGACCATACATTTAAAGATATTTTCCAGGAAATCTACGATGCAGAATATGATGAGAAGTTCAAAGCAGCGGGAATCGAATATTTCTATACATTGATCGATGATGCCGTAGCGCGTGTGATGAAATCAGAGGGCGGATTTATCTGGGCATGTAAGAACTATGACGGTGATGTGATGAGCGACATGGTGTCTTCAGCATTTGGTTCTCTTGCAATGATGACATCGGTATTGGTTTCTCCGGAAGGGTATTATGAGTATGAAGCGGCACATGGTACGGTACAGCGTCATTATTACAAGCACTTAAAAGGGGAAGAGACTTCTACAAACTCTGTGGCAACGATCTTTGCATGGTCCGGAGCGCTGAGAAAACGCGGAGAACTGGACGGAAACAAAGAATTGATGGAGTTTGCTGACAGACTGGAAAAAGCTACGATCGATACGATCGAAGCAGGAGAGATGACAAAAGATCTGGCACTGATCACAACAATTGAGAATCCGACGGTCTTAAACAGTGAAGGATTTATCAAAGCAATCGCGAAGAGATTGTAAAAGAAAATAGAAAAGTGGGGTGAAAAATCTTACATCGGATTTTTTACCCCGTTTTTTTATACCGTGGGTTAGACGGGGATATTTTTGCTTCTTAATTTTCTGATATATCTTACCAATAAAGTAACACAGATAAAGTCAATGACAACGGCCGCGATAATAGACTGCATACCGTAATAAATTCCGGCGGTTTCTGCAATTTTTCCGATGATCGAAGGCATCAGGATCGATCCGAAACTGGCAATCGTCAAAATGAAGCTCCATGCCAGAGAATATTTTTGGATAATGGTTCCGGCAAAGGATACTGTGGTCGGATACAGTCCTGCCATGCTGAACCCAAAGCCCATGATACCGACAAGGATCAGTGGAGTGGACGTACTAAATAAAAGCAGGATGAAAAAGCCGACCAGTCCAAATCCCATGATAAGCAAGAGCCATTCTTTCTGGATTTTGGAAGACAGCCATGCGCACAAAAGCCGTCCGACCAGGATCATGATCCAGAGAACGCTGGCTGTTACCTGGGACAGAGAAGCCGGCAGTAATCCGGTGTCTTTGAAGTGCGTGATCATCCATCCGATCACACCCTGCTCTGCACACAGATAGAAAAATAAAGTCAGTGTACAAAGATAAAATAATGGTTCTTTAAAAAAGGCGAATCCGGCAGTTGTCGTTTTCGTTTCTTTTTTAACTGTATCACTTGAAACTGGAACGATAAAATATAAGATCCAGCTTAAAATCCCCATTGCGAGCATGAAATAACATGCATAGATCCAGTTGGAAGCATCTACGCTTGTGAGTGCAAGCAGCAACAGTGGAAATACGAAAGCGCCGATCGCAAACATGGCGTGAAGTCCATTTAAAAGCGACGCTTTTCCAGGGGCAAGCTCATTGATGGACTGGTTACAAAAATTGCTGGTAGCTCCCCGCGCCATACCGGTAAGAAAGAATGCCAGAGCCAACAGATAATTGTTGTCTGAAAAAATAATCACCAGATAGGACAAGGCAAAAAAAGCGTTGAACAAAAGAATGCTCTTCTTTCTTCCAAGGACAGCGGGAAGTGCGCCGGAAATGAAACCGGAAATCAGATTTCCCACAGAGTGGAGGCTTAAGATCATTCCACAGAATGCATATTCCAGTCCCCGGCTATCCCGGATATAGGGCAGCAAAGACCCGATGGAGAGTGCAAGCATTCCGTTTATGATAAAGACTCCGTAATTGCATAAAAGTTGTTTGTTTTGTGTTTTGCTTTTGAATAATTGTATCATGTTTTCCCTTTCCTCCCAGAATACAAAATGCAATATAGTCTAAAACAAAAAAACAGATTTGTAAAGTCTCTATTTTTTGTTATGATAAATGAAAAAGTTGTAACATTCCGTAAAGAAGCGCGTTATTAGGGTGAAAGGAGGGGGATATGTGGAATTTGAAGAAATTTATTACCGATATTTCAGAGATGTGTTTCGGTATATCCGCAGCTTTACACCGGATGAAATAACGTCAGAAGAGGTGACGCAGGAAACTTTTGTAAAAGCATTGAAATCCCTGCACCAGTTTGACGGGAAAAAAGATATTCGGGCATGGCTCTTTACCATTGCAAAGCATACGTATTTTTCTTATTGCAGGAAGAAAAAATGCGAGATCAATTTTGCAGAATGTGAAAATTCAGCAGATACAAAAGTTGAATTTGTAGAAAATCTGATCGATGAAGAACAGGCGTTTCTGATCCATCAGTTTCTGCATACTATGGAAGAGCCATACAAAGAGGTGTTCAATCTGCGGGTGTTCGGAGAACTTTCTTATGAAAAGATCGGGATGTTGTTTGGAAAAAGTTCCGGGTGGGCAAGAGTGACTTTTTACCGGGCAAAAAAGAAAATCGAAGAGTATATGGAGGGTCAGAAATATGAGTAAGATCAGTTGTCATATCATACAGGATATTCTGCCGCTGTATGTGGACGGAATTGTAAGCGAAGATACAAAAGAGATGGTGGAAGAGCATTTGCGGGAATGTGAAAGCTGCAGAAAAGAAGCAGAGCATATGCAGGAGCGGATCGTGCTTCCGAATAAGAAGGAATTTTATCAGAAAGAGCAGGAAATGCTGCAGAAATTCAAGCGCAGACTGATCAATCGGAGAGTTCTTTCTGCAATACTGGGCGCCGTGTTTGTATGCGCTTTGCTGGCAAGTGGGTATACAATTCTGATGATCCCCAAAGAAGCAATCCCGTTTGATCCCGATAAAATGAAAGTGGAGATTGTGGGAGAAGACGCATATTTATCGTATCAGGGCGACGATCTGGCAGGGTCGTTTTTTGCATATCCGGTCAAAGTCCGGGATGGAAACCGGGAAAAAGAAGTGGCGCGGGTGTATCTGGAAAAGAATCTGTGGTCTGCTTATATACAGCCGCATTTACAGGGAAAGCAAGAAGAGATGATCTATCTTTGTAAAGCTTCGGATATGGATGCGTTATATTATGGAGAATTGGATATCGAATACGGAGAAAATATAGCAGAGTTTCCAGAAGAGATGGAATTGATCTGGCAGTCATAAAACGCTGGAAAAGAAAGACGGGAAGAACCTGCAGATTATTCTGCAAGTTCTTCCCATTTTTCATACAATTCTTCCAGTTCATTGTTGTTGGCGTCTTTTTCCAGCGCAAGTTCCTGACATTTGACAGAGTTCGAGTATACCTCTTCCTGTGTCATCAGCATATCAATTTCTTCATTTCGTTCTTCCAGAACAGCAATTCGGTCCTCGGTCTTTTTCAGTTCATTTTTGCGTTTCCGCTCTTTTGCCTGCTGTTCTTTTTGTTCCTGCCAACTGAGTTTGGAATCGGAAGGCGCTTCTTGTGAAGTGGACAAAACAACTGGATTTTCAGCAGTGATCGGAGCTGCATAGGCAGCGGTCAGTTCTTCTTTTTTCTCCAGATAATAGTCATAGTTTCCGATATAGTTGACAAAGGTCTGGTTGACCAGCTCCAGAATCCTGGTGGCAGTCTGATTGATGAAATAACGGTCGTGGGATACGTACAGGACGGTGCCCGTGTATTCGTTGAGTGCCTGTTCCAAAATTTCTTTGGAAGTGATATCCAGATGGTTGGTAGGCTCATCCAGGATCAAAAAGTTTGCTTCCGACAGCATCAGCTTTGCCAGGGAAACGCGGCCTTTTTCTCCACCGCTTAAATCCCGGATCAGCTTATAGACATCGTCTCCGGTAAACTGAAAGGCTGCCAGGGTATTACGGATCTGGGTGTTAGTGAGTGTTGGATAGTCATCGGAAATTTCATCAAAGATCGTCTTTTCATTGTGCAGGACATGATGCTCCTGATCGTAGTATCCAATCTGAACTTTGGAACCCAGTGTGAAACTTCCGGTATCCGGTTCTACGACCTGATTGAGGATCTTCAGCAGAGTCGTTTTGCCGGTTCCGTTGTCTCCGATGATGGCAACATGTTCGCCTCTTTTGATCTCAAAACTGATATCTCGAAACAGCACTTGACTGTCAAATTGTTTTCCCAATGATTGGATGCTGAGTACATCGTTTCCACTGATTTCGGAAGGTTCCAATGTAAAATGCATTTCTTTTACAGCTTCTGCTGGTTTCTCCACAGGGGTAATCTTGGAAAGCAGTTTTTCCCTGCTTTCCGCACGCTTGATGGATTTTTCCCGATTGAATGAGCGCAGCTTTTCAATGACGGCTTCCTGATGTTTGATTTCTCGCTGCTGGTTTAAGTATTCTTTTAGCTGGGCATCTCGGATCATCTGCTTTTTCTGCGCATAGGCTTTATAATTGCCATCATACATGCGTACAGAACCATGCTCGATCTCGATCACTTTTGTGACCACACGATTTAAGAAGAACCGGTCATGGGAAACGATCAGAACGGCTCCGGGATAGTTTAAAAGGTAAGTTTCCAGCCAGCTGATAGAGTTTAAGTCCAGGTGGTTGGTCGGCTCGTCCAACAACAGAATATCCGGTTTGGTGAGCAAAAGTTTACCCAGTGACACACGGGTCTTCTGACCACCGGAAAGGGTGTCGGTGGGTTTAGAAAAGTCTTCTTCCGTAAACCCAAGACCTTTGAGTACACCTGTGATCTCACTTTCGTAGGCATAGCCGTTTTTGTTTTCAAATTCGGACATCAGACGGTTGTATGTATTCAATCGGGTATTCAGTTCGTCTCCGGTGAGAGATTTTAACTCAAGTTCAATAGAACGGATCTGCTCTTCCAGGGAGATGATATCGGATTTTGCAGTTTTCAATTCTTCATAGATGGTATTTTGGGTATCCAGATTCTGGTGCTGCGCCAGGTATCCAAGGGTCTTGCCCTTTGTCAGAATGACATCCCCGTCATCCAGAGGGAGTTCTCCCACGATCATTTTAAAAATGGTAGATTTTCCGGCGCCATTGACACCGACAAGGGCAGCTTTCTCACGGTCTTCCACATGAAAAGAGCCATCCCGGACAATGAGATGGTCACCGAATGATTTATTCAAATTATGACATGCAAGTATCATAACATTCCTCCTGTATCTTCACAATCACTGATTTTTTCAATTAGTTCTATTTCATTATAGCGAAAACCCAGCAAAATACAAGGGTTTCCGGTTACAAGGTAAAAAATCAGAGGATGGACTGTATTGTAGGAGCAGACAAACAATGTTATAATGGGAAAAACAGGCGGGGAAGAAGTCTGTTTGTTAAAATACGAAATTCAATGTGCCAAATATATTATAGAAAAAGATATTATAGTCCAGCGGTGTGATGTCAAGAGATAGATAATAAAAAAATCATATATTTTTGTATAAATCTCATGAAGACAAAAAACACCCACCTAAGCCCTGTCGACCAAATAAAAAAATGAGCAGGGCATAGCTCATCAGCAAGCAGATGGAATCTACTTTGCTGGAACATATAGGCGATTGTCTTTCAGCAGTCGAAAGACTAAACGCACAAATTTACGGGCAGTTAATGCGAGTGCACGTTTGTGTTGGCATCTGTTCACCTCTTTATATTTGAGGTGGTAGAAGTCGCTGTATTCTTTGTCGCATCTTACAAGAGAAAATGCAGCTTCATACAGATAATACTTTAAAAATCGGTTGCCGGAAGGAATGAGCCTTGTAACTTCGGCTTCAAAACTACCTGACTGGTGTTGCTTCCAGGCAAGACCTGCATATTTAGCAAGTGCAGCCTGATTATCAAAACGATTGATATCACCAATTTCAGCCATGATTCCGGCTGAATATACAGGTCCAATACCTGGAATGGATATCAATACATTTGGCAAGAGTTCCATCTGGGCTTTGATAGCTTTATCGAACTCTTTGATCTGAGATTCCAATGCCTTCATGGAGGTTATGGATATAGAAAGCACCTGATTGACAGAATCATTCACCGTTTTGGGCAAACGGTAGGAACTGCGGGCAGCTTTCTGGATGGCTTTGGCTACTGCATCCGGATCAGGAAAACGATTTTTTCCTTTTTCAATGATGAAGTCAGTAAGCTCATGTAAGTCCATATTTGCCAGTGCTTCTGCGGAATCAAATTCATCGTAGACAGCAAGGGCAGTAGTGCTGAAGGTATCGCTGAATACCTTCTCCTGTGTCATCGTAGAATACTTCTTGAACAGCACATTCATGAATCGCTGCTTTTCTTTGATAAGATTCTGAACAGCGAAGAAACGTGCCCGTGTGAGGTTCTGGAGTGCTTTGTAGCGATAGTCTCCCAGATATACCTCTTTGTTGATTCTACCGAAACGCAGGCAGTCAGCAATAACAAAAGAGTCCACATAATCATTCTTTGGCAAGTCATTGTAAGCATCATGAAACTTTTTCACTTGCTTAGGATTGAGGACATGAATCTTTCTGTTAAACGGTGCCAGAGTGGCATCTTCCCTTAAGAAGTACACGAGATTGTCTCCATAAACAGAGGTTGCTTCAAGACCGATCAGAACCGTGTCAAGGGAATGTGAAGTTAAAGCAGAAAGAATTCTTTTTACCAACTGGGTAGAACCTTCATGAGAATTAGCAACAGAAAAGTTACTGTGCTTATCCCCATTCGGGAGCATTAAGTAAACGACATTGGATTTGCTGCTTACATCAATACCGACGTAAAGAGTGTTCATTGTGATCACCTTCTTTCGTTGTAGAATAAAGTGTTCAATCGGCTTGGTAAAACCCATGATCATGGAGCATCGACACCCTCGCATATAAGAATCCAGCTTAAGATGGACAGATGCGAAACCATACTGCTAAATGGTCGTCCATGTACTTAAGCAAACAGCCAGCCGGTTTGAAGCTAACGTCCATGTCAGGGGAACAGACTATCTATGAAGCAACCATTACTGGTTCAACAAGGAGAAAAAGAACTATTACCTGATTGACACTGGGACAATTATATCATGGGCTTTGCTAAGCCTATTGAACAGATATTTATTAAGTTATCGAGGTACATTTATGTATCTAAAAGATATTATACGAGGAAAAATGGAATGAAATACATATTTTTGCATGGATTGGGGCAAGTTCCTTCGGACTGGGAGGCTACAATTAAGAGACTGGATTTGGAGGTGGATGTGGACTGCCCGGATTTATCTGACTGGCTTTCGGGAAAAGAAGCCAGTTATTTTGATTTATATCATGAACTGGAGAATTATTGTGAACAGCAAGAAGTTCTGCATTTGTGCGGTCTTTCATTGGGGGGAATCCTCGCTTTGCATTATGCAGTGGAACATGCAGAGAAAGTAGCCTCTCTGGTATTAATTGGTACGCAATATATCATGCCGAAGAGGTTATTGCAATTTCAGAATCTGATATTTCATCTTATGCCAAACAGGAGTTTCCGCAAAATAGGGTTTGAAAAAAAGGATTTTATTAATTTGTCCCAATCCATGATGGATTTAGATTTTCGAAAGGATTTAGCAAAATTAAGTTGCCGGGTACTTGTGTTATGTGGTGAAAAGGATAAGATAAATATGTCTGCATCTATAGAATTAAAACAGCAGATTAATTCTGCAGAATTAGAGATTATTTCCCGTGCCGGACATGAAATAAATAAAGATCATCCGATTGAATTGGGAAAGGTGCTCAGCAATTTTTATAGATGTGTATGCTGTCAGATTGACGCTGCATCTTGCACATGTGGAGGCCAATCCGTTTGATCTGGTTTCAAACAGCAGTTTTACAAGGAAAACAGAGAAAGATAAATCAAAATAAATTTATAGATTCCCAACTAAAAGTTTGACTTCTCTTTCACAATTCTATATAATAAGAAAAGATTAAATTTGGAGGATACGATAAGTGGAAGAGAGAAAAATATCCCGTGCGGTCATAGGCAGACTTCCCAGATATTACAGATACCTTGGAGATTTGATGGAAGCTCAGGTAGAGCGGATTTCATCCAGTGATCTGAGTAAGAAGATGCACGTAACAGCCTCCCAGATTCGTCAGGATCTGAATAATTTCGGCGGATTCGGACAGCAGGGATACGGTTATAATGTCAAATATTTGTATACAGAGATTGGTAAGATTCTGGGATTGGACAGAAATCACAATTTTATTATTATAGGTGCAGGTAATTTAGGACAGGCTCTGGCCAATTATGCTTCTTTTGAGAAGGGTGGATTTCTTTTAAAAGGGATTTTTGATGTGAATCCACGTTTGGAAGGAGTTGCGATCCGGGGGATTCCAGTTCGTATGATGGATGAACTGCAGGAGTTTCTTCAGGAGAATGAGATTGAGATTGCTGCATTGACGATTCCGAAGTCAAAAGCAAAAGAAGTTGCAGAACTTCTGGTAGACAATGGTATTCAGGCAATCTGGAATTTTGCACATACGGATCTGAATTTACCGAAAGATGTGATCGTAGAAAGTGTGCATCTGTCGGACAGTCTGATGAAGCTGTCATATAATGTCAGCCGTCATCAGGAAGGAAAGAATAAGTGAGAATAACCCAGCCAATGTGCAAAGACGTGTGATCGGATTCTTCTGATCGCACGTCCTTTCTTTTGAATCATAAGAAAGGATGAAAAATCATGAGATATTTACCAAATGGAACATGGATGCAAAAGGCAGATGAAGATACGATACAAAGAATTGGAATCCCATCGCTGGTACTGATGGAACGTGCTGCTCTAAAGACAGTGGAAGTGATGAAGGAGAGACAGATCGCTCTGGAACAATGTCTGGTAGTATGCGGCAGCGGGAATAATGGAGGAGACGGATTTGCAGTTGCAAGACTTTTGCATATGGAAGGGAAAAGAGTATGTGCAGTATTTGTGGGCAGTGAGGCATCCATGAGTGAAGAGTGCAGGATGCAAAGGGAGATTGCCGGGAATCTGGGCGTGCAGATTGTCACAGATATTCCACGGGAAGAATATACTGTTGTGATAGATGCGGTGTTTGGTGTGGGTCTGAGCCGTCCGGTTACAGGGCGATATGCTGAAGTGATCAAAGCCATGAATCAAAAGAAAGGGCAGAAAGTAGCGGTTGATGTTCCCTCGGGGATCAGCTCTTTTGACGGGAGTGTTCTGGGAGTGGCGTTTCGGGCGGATCTGACTGTGTCGTTTGCATGCGAAAAGCTGGGGAGTGTTTTGTTCCCGGGATATGAATACAGCGGGGAAGTAGTTCCTGCAGAGATTGGGATCGCGACCGATATTTTTCGGAAACAGACGGATATCTGTTATACACTGGACAGGGAAGATCTTTTTGAAATGCTTCCAAAACGGAAGAAGAATTCCCACAAAGGAAGTTATGGGAAAATTTTGATGATCACAGGGAGCAAAGGAATGTCCGGCGCTGCGTATCTGAGCGCAAAATCTGCATATATCAGCGGCTGCGGTCTGGTGCAGATTTATACAGAGGAGACGAACCGGGTGATTCTGCAGCAGCTTTTGCCGGAAGCGATTGTGTCCACGTATACCGTATATGAGGAAGAGGCGCTTGCTGCATTGCTGAAATGGGCAGATGTTGTCTGTATTGGGTGCGGACTTGGAAAAAGTAAGGTTTCTGAGCAGATCTTAGAATATGTTTTGAGACATCTGGAAATTCCATGCGTCATAGATGCAGATGGATTGAATCTTCTGGCACGGAAAAAAGAACTGTTGCTGCAGGAAGCAAAAGAGATCATTCTGACGCCACATATGAAAGAAATGGCGGGAATGATCGGATGTACGGTTTCCGAGCTTGCGGAGAGACGTTTTGAAAAACTGCAGAAATTTGTTGGAGATTACGGCGTTGTGTGTGCCTTGAAAGATGCCAGGACTCTGGTGGCAGCGCAGGGCAGGCAGATGTTTTTGAATACCGCAGGAAACAGTGCGATGGCAAAAGCGGGATCCGGAGATGTGCTTGCCGGTGTGATCGCCGGACTTTTAGCACAGCATATGTCAGCATATGATGCGGCGGTTCTGGGTGTATACCTGCATGCATGCGGAGGGGATGAAGCCAGAAAACGCTGTGGAGCCTACAGTGTCTTGGCACAGGATCTGACAGAAGGAATCAAAATATGTATCAAAGAGACAAAAAGGGGAGAGAATTGATGGAAAAACACAGCAGAGTGTATGCAGAGATCGATCTGGATGCAATCCGTTATAATATGGAACAAATGAAACAGCGAGTCGGTGCAGATGCACAGTTTATTGCAGTGGTAAAGACGGATGGATATGGTCATGGAGCCATTCCCATTGCCCAAATGTTGGAAAAAGATCCTTCCGTGTGGGGATATGCGACTGCCACACTGGAAGAAGCGGTGGATCTGCATCATGCAGGGATCCAAAAACCAACCATTGTTCTGGGATGTGTGTTTCCGGATCGGTATGAGACAATGATACGGGAAGAAGTGCGTGCGACGATATACACCATGGAAATGGCGAAAGAGATGTCAGAAATGGCAGAAAGACTTGGCAAAGATGCCTATTTCCATATAAAGATCGATACAGGGATGGAGAGACTTGGATTTTCGGTGACCGAAGAGAGCGCGGACATCATTGCAGAGATTGAAAAGCTTCCGCATGTAAAATTAGAAGGAATGTTTACGCATTTTGCAAAAGCCGACGAGAAAGATAAAACATTCTCAGAAAAACAGTATGAGAAGTTTCTGTGGATGAAAGAGGCAGTGAAGCAAAGAGGTGTTCAGATTTCCAGATTTCATTGTGACAATAGTGCGGGGATTATTGGTTTTCCCCAGTGGAGACAAGATCTGGTCCGTGCAGGGATTTCTCTTTATGGGATGTATCCTTCTGATGAGGTGGAAAAGGATGCAGTGCAGTTGAAGCCGGCGCTTCGCCTGGTCAGTCATGTCAGTTTTGTAAAAGAGGTGGCGAAGGGCGTTTCCATCAGTTACGGGGGAACTTTTACTGCGGAGAAGAATCTGAAAGTGGCTACGATCCCTGTCGGATATGGGGACGGATATGCCAGAGGACTTTCCAATCAGGCAGATGTGCTCATTCATGGAAAACGGGCGCGGATCCTGGGAAGGGTCTGCATGGATCAGTTTATGGCAGATGTGACCGATATTCCAGATGTGAAATTTATGGATGAGGTGGTTTTGATCGGAAAAAGTGGAGAAGAGGAGATCACAGTAGAAGAATTAAGTGAATTGAGCGGACGGTTCAATTATGAATTTGTATGCTGCCTTGGCAAGCGGATTCCAAGAGTTTATAAAGGCGGCAATCTGTAAAGAAAATATCAACAGATGCATACATCCGATAAAAGCGGGAATACTCAAGTATACTTCCCTGAGGGGGAGAAAATTGAAGTATAAGAATCGGAGTGTGAATAGAACGTGACAGTCAGACGAGGGGATATTTATTATGCGGATTTAAGTCCGGTGATCGGTTCAGAACAGGGCGGTGTGCGGCCGGTGCTGGTTATCCAGAATGATGTGGGAAATAAGCACAGTCCTACAGTGATCTGTGCAGCGATCACATCCAGAATGAACAAAGCAAAGCTGCCTACACACATTGAAATCAGTGCAAAAAAATACCGGCTTGTGAAAAATTCAGTGGTACTTCTGGAGCAGATCAGAACATTGGACAAAAAGCGGCTGAAGGAGTATATCTGCCATGTGGACGGAACATTTATGGAAGAAGTCAATGAAGCGATCCGCATTAGCCTGGAACTTCCTACATAACGGAAATGGGCGGGAAATGTCAGCGTTACAACTTTACAGAACGAAAAAAGAGTGATAAAATGGAACAACGAGTTTATGAGATAAAAGGAGAATTGAGCAATGTCAGGACATTCAAAATTTGCAAATATTAAGCACAAAAAAGAGAAAAATGATGCAGCAAAGGGAAAGATCTTTACGAAGCTTGGTAGAGAGCTTGCAGTTGCAGTAAAAGAAGGCGGCGGTCCGGATCCGGCAAACAACAGCCGTCTGCGTGATGTGATCGCAAAGGCAAAAGCAAATAATATGCCGAATGATACGATCGACAGAAACATCAAGAAAGCGGCAGGAGAAGGTTCGGGAGACAACTACGAACACATCACATACGAGGGATACGGGCCAAACGGAACAGCGATCATTGTAAAGACACTGACAGACAACAAGAACCGTACTGCATCCAATGTAAGAAATGCATTCACAAAAGGAAGCGGAAATGTAGGAACACCGGGATGCGTCTCTTTTATGTTTGATGAAAAGGGACAGATCATCGTTGCAAAAGAAGACTGCGATATGGATGCAGATGAACTGATGATGATGGCTCTGGACTTTGGGGCGGAAGATTTTTCAGAAGAAGAGGAGAGTTTTGAGATTCTGACTGCTCCGGAAGATTTCAGTGAAGTGCGCCTGAAATTAGAGGAAGCAGGAATCGTCATGGCAGATGCGGAAGTGACAATGATCCCGCAGACTTATGTGGAGCTGACAAGTGAAGAGGATATCAAAAATATCCAGAAAACACTGGATCTTCTCGATGAGGATGATGATGTTCAGGACGTGTACCACAACTGGGATGAGTAAGCACACCTTACATAGATTTTAAATAGTGATAATGAAACCATAATAAACATACATTAGAATAAAATCAGAAGTTGTTTATCAATGGTTTGGAGGGATCACTATGGTAAAAGAAAGAAGAAGTGCAAAACGGATTAAATATGATATGGTTCGTGTTTACTCCAAAATGGAGACTCATGTAGACGGAAAAGCAAAAAGTATTTTCAAAAGAAAGCCTTATGCTCTCGCAAAATAAGGATAAAGAACAGGTCTGTCGGTATCTGGAAATCCAACAGACCTGTTTCTTTATGCAAAAAAATTGAAATGCAGTATCAGATATGCTATACTGAACAATGGTATAAAAGGAAATACAACAAAAAGAGGAATGCCAATGAGTCAGAATAGCTTACAGAATGATTTGATTGTTTTGTATGAAAAAACCAGAGAAAAAGTACGGGGATTTCAGAAGAAAACATATCAGTCAGATATGGGAATTTTAAAAGAAGAAAATCAGACACTGCTGGAATGCGTGAAAGAAACGATTGAAAAATCTGAAAAATGTATGCAGGAAGTTGCGGGGTATGTTCCGGAATATGCATCGGATATGCTCTCTCAGATTGATTCCAAGCGAAAAAGAGAAGCGGCAGTTATTGATCACAACATGGCCATGGTAGCTTTTTTTGTTCCGCTGATGGGGGAAATTCAGAGTACGCAGACGAAGATATTTACGGAGACAATCGTGGAGATATGGAATCAGAAGGTGCCTGGCAGCAAAATCGGACACTCGGATGCTGCAAGTATTGAGAATGGGTTTAAAAAAGGAGTTTTCTGTTATATTACAACTGCTGTCTGTAAGAGTCTGAACAAGCCGGATGACTGCTATGAACTGAATCTTTTGAGAGAATACAGAGATCAGTACCTGATGAGGACAAAGGATGGAGAGATTCTTGTAAAAGAGTATTATAATATTGCTCCGACAATTGTAAAGAGGATTGACCGCAGCCCGGACGCATCAGAAATTTATGCGGATATCTGGGAAAAGTATTTAAAGCCGTGTGTACGCCTGATTGAAGCGGGCGAACAAGAAGAATGCAGAGAATTGTACACAAAGATGGTTCGTTCTCTGGAGAAGAAATATTTGTATTCAGTAGGAGGAGAGAAAAATGAGTAATTACAAAACAGAGACAAAATGTATACAATCCGGATATGAACCGGGTAATGGAGAGGCGAGAGTTCTTCCTATTTATCAGAGTACAACATTTCGATATACAAGCAGTGAACAGATGGGGCGTCTGTTTGACTTAGAGGAGTCCGGTTATTTTTATACCAGACTTCAGAATCCGACCAATGATGCGGTTGCTGCAAAAATCTGTGATCTGGAAGGCGGAGTGGCAGCAATGCTGACATCATCCGGACAGGCAGCTAATTTCTATGCGATTATGAATATCGTGGAAGCGGGAGATCATATTGTCTGTGCATCTGCTCTTTACGGAGGTACCTACAATCTGTATGCCCATACGATCAAAAAAATGGGTGTAGAAGCTACGTTTGTAGATCCTGAGTGTACGCAGGAAGAGCTGGATGCAGCATTTCAGGAAAATACAAAAGCAGTATTTGGAGAGACGATCGCCAATCCGGCCCTCGTTGTTCTGGATCTGGAAAAATTCGCAAATGCCGCACATGCACATGGGGTGCCGTTTATTGTGGATAATACATTTGCAACACCGATCAATTGCCGTCCGTTTGAATGGGGCGCGGATATTGTGACACATTCTACTACAAAATATATGGACGGACATGCCGCTTGTGTGGGCGGTGCGATCGTGGACAGCGGAAATTTTGACTGGGAAGTACACAAAGAAAAATTCCCGGGACTGACAACTCCGGATGAGACGTATCATGGAATTGTATATACAGAAAAATTTGGCAAAGGTGCGTATATTACAAAAGCAACTGCACAGCTGATGAGAGATCTTGGCTCTATCCAGTCACCGCAGAATGCATTTCTGTTAAACATCGGACTGGAGACACTGCATTTAAGAGTGCCGCGCCACTGTGAAAATGCAGTTAAGGTGGCAGAGTATCTGAAAAATCATGAGAAGGTGGCATGGGTGCGCTGTCCATCACTTCCGGGAGACAAATATTATGATCTTGCGCAGAAATATATGCCAAACGGAACCTGCGGTGTCATCACATTCGGTCTCAAAGGCGGCAGAGACGCTGCAGTTGAGATGATGGATCGATTAAAAATGGTAGCGATCGTGACACATGTAGCGGATGCCAGAAGCTGTGTTCTTCATCCTGCCAGCCACACGCATCGTCAGATGAATGACAAAGAGCTGGTAGAAGCAGGCGTTCAGCCGGATCTGATCCGTTTCAGTGTGGGAATTGAAAATATAGAAGATATTATTGCGGATGTCGAGCAGGCACTTCGTTAATTCAAGATGGTATGGATGTATACAAGAGGCATCCATACCATTTTTGCGTGAAAAATCATCATTTTCCGTATAAACAAGGGCGGTTGATCGAATACTAAAGTATCCGGCTGTCCAAGTACAGACCTGAAAATAGAGAAAAGAAGGTAGAAGATCATGGAAAATGAGGAGAAGCAAAGACAACGTCTGGATAAAAACGAAGAGATTAAAGAGACCGGCACCTTAAATCTGAATGGAAACGGGCACAAAGCGAACATACAGCTTCTGACGATCATTGGAGAGATTGAAGGGCATGAGGCTGTTTCCGGAAACACAAAAGCCACCAAATATGAGCATTTGATTCCAAGACTGGCAGAGGTGGAGGATGACGATGAAGTGGATGGAGTTTTGATTTTACTCAATACACTGGGCGGTGATGTGGAGGCAGGGCTGGCGATCGCGGAAATGATCGCATCCTTAAGCAAACCAACGGTCTCTCTGGTTCTGGGAGGAAGCCACTCCATCGGCGGACCGCTTGCAGTTTCCGCAGATTATTCTTTTATTGTGCCGAGTGGAACAATGATCGTGCATCCGGTGAGATCCTCTGGGATGTTTATTGGAGTGATTCAGAGTTATCGTAATATGGAAAAGACGCAGGATCGGATTACCCGGTTTATCGCAGCTCATTCGCAGATTACCAAAGAACGTCTGGAAGAATTGATGCTGGATTCCACACAGTTGGTAAAAGATGTCGGGACTATGTTAGAAGGGGAAGATGCAGTCAGAGAAGGCATGATTGATGAGGTTGGAGGAATCAGCATGGCATTGAAAAAGCTGCGGGAAATGATCCGGCAGAAAAAATGTTAATGACACACTTTTCAATTGATGTTATACTAGATGTAGTATGTGTAATTATCAAGGGGGAAGTATTATGGCTGCAAAGTCAACAAGGAAAAAGAAAACTACAAGAAAAAAGTCATCCAAAAATCAGGCAAGTACATCCCTGAACAGTGAAATTTTGATTCTGGTCATGTTTGCGGTCTGTGTGCTGATGCTTTTAAGCAATTTTGGAGTCATAGGGATTGCAGGCAGTGCGATCTCTTCTGTACTCTTTGGTTTTTTCGGAGTGATGGCATATATTCTGCCGTTTCTCTTATTTGGCGTGGTTGCTTTTGGAATTTCGAATAAAGGCAATACACACGCCTACATAAAAATTGCAGCATGTGTGGCCTTATTGTTTGCAATCTGTGCATTTTTCCAGCTGGTGATGCATCCTTTTGATGCCAAAGAAAGTCTGTGGAGCTATTATCAGTATGCCAGTGATTACAGAAAAGCGGGCGGTCTTACAGGGGGCTGTCTGGTGAAGATTCTGTGTCCGTTTATTGGTGTGGTAGGCGCTTATGTGGTACTCGTTGTACTTATGGTAATCTGTGTGATTCTGATCACAGAACGTTCTCTGCTTGCACCTCTTGGAAAAGGAAGCAAAAAGGCGTATGCAGATATGAAGCGCCGGCAGGGAGAAGCATCTGCCCGGCGTGCGAAGAACAGAGAAGAAAAACGAAGACAGGCAGAAGAAGCAAAGACAGAACCGAATGATTCTTCCAGAAGAAGTGATCATAAAGTATCGGGTGTTTCTTTTGCAACAACGCTGCAGGCCCAGGAAAGTGAAGTGCCAAAGGAGACAACAGCGAAAAAGCGTAAAAAGAATTCTTCAGGAAAAGATCCGGATATGCGGGAACTGACTGTTTCACAGGAATCGGATTTTTCAGAGCCACTGCCGTCTCCATTTGAAGATTTTGTGATCAATCGTCCGGAAAGCACGGCGTCGGATGCGAGCGCAGTGGATACTCCATTATGGGAGAATGAACCAGAACCGCCAGAAGAGCGTAACATGCCGCAGGAGGATATTTCGGAAGAGTCAGTCCGTACAAGGAAGAAGACCAAGGCGAGTGCGGCAGCTGTGGAAGCAGAGACTGTTCAGGTAGAACAGAGTATCAAAGAGCAGGAGCAGCAGCCGAAGAAAGTGTACAAGATTCCGCCAATGAATCTTCTGACAAGAGGGAAAAAGGGCGGTGGAGACTCGGATGCCCAGCTGCGCGCCACGGCTCAGAAACTGGAGCAGACCCTGCAGAATTTCGGGGTTCGCGTTCATGTAACAAATGCAAGCTGCGGACCGTCTGTGACGCGGTATGAGCTGCAGCCGGAACAAGGTGTGAAGGTAAGTAAGATTGTAGGTCTGGCAGATGATATCAAATTAAATCTGGCAGCGGCAGATATCCGGATCGAGGCGCCGATTCCGGGAAAAGCAGCCGTTGGGATTGAGGTCCCGAACCAGGAGAATACGGCAGTGATGCTTAGGGACCTGTTAGAATCCGGGGAATTTAAAAATTCCACAGCGAATATTCCGTTTGCCGTGGGAAAAGATATTTCAGGAAAGACGGTGATCGCAGATATCGCAAAGATGCCGCATTTACTTGTGGCAGGAGCGACAGGATCCGGAAAGTCGGTATGTATCAATACGCTGATCATGAGTATTTTATACCATGCAGATCCGGAAGAAGTAAAACTGATCATGGTGGATCCCAAAGTAGTGGAACTAAGCGTCTACAATGGAATTCCGCATTTGCTGATCCCGGTCGTGACGGATCCGAAAAAAGCAGCAGGCGCTCTGAACTGGGCAGTCGCTGAGATGATGAAGCGGTATCAGCTGTTTGCCCAGCAGAATGTCCGGGATCTGAAAGGATACAATGAAAAGATCGCGCAGATGACAGAAGAAGGAGTTCCGAAAAAATTGCCGAAGATTGTGATCATTGTAGATGAGCTGGCAGATCTGATGATGGTGGCGCCCGGGGAAGTAGAAGGCGCGATCTGCCGTCTGGCGCAGCTTGCCAGAGCGGCGGGACTGCATCTGATCATTGCAACACAGCGGCCTTCGGTGAATGTCATCACAGGTCTGATCAAGGCCAATATGCCGTCCAGAATCGCATTTTCTGTCTCATCAGGAGTGGATTCCAGGACGATCATTGATATGAATGGAGCAGAGAAACTGCTTGGAAAGGGAGATATGCTGTTTTATCCGACAGGATATCCAAAACCGGTCCGTGTGCAGGGATCCTTTGTTTCAGATAAAGAAGTGCAGAAGGTTGTGGACTATCTCATCGAACACAACGGAAATGCCTCCTACAGTGAAGAAGTGGAGGAGCACGTAAATTCCGATCTGCCGTCACCGGTTCCGGGGATACAGGGAGCAGGGGTGCAGGATAATGCAAATGAGCAGGATGCATATTTTGCAGATGCAGGACGGCTGATCATAGAAAAAGAAAAAGCATCCATTGGAATGCTCCAGAGGATGTTTAAAATCGGCTTCAACCGGGCAGCCCGGATTATGGATCAGCTTGCCAGTGCAGGAGTGGTCGGAGAAGAAGTCGGAACAAAACCAAGAAAAGTACTGATGACAAAAGAAGAATTTGAACAGTACATTCAGGAAAATTTATAATGCAGTGGAGGAAGAAATGATGAAAACAGATATTCAGATCGCACAGGAAGCAGAATTAATGCACATCAAAGACGTGGCAGCGTCTATCGGAATTTCAGAAGAGGAACTGGAGTTTTATGGAAAGCACAAAGCGAAGCTCTCCGATGAACTCTGGGAGAAAGTAAAAGACCGCAAGGATGGAAAACTGGTTCTTGTGACAGCCATCAATCCGACCCCGGCAGGAGAAGGGAAGACCACGATTACAGTAGGTCTGGGTGAGGCATTTGCAAAAATAAATAAAAAGGCAATCATCGCACTGCGTGAACCATCTCTTGGACCGTGTTTTGGAATCAAAGGCGGAGCAGCAGGAGGCGGGTATGCACAGGTTCTCCCAATGGAAGATTTGAATCTGCATTTCACGGGAGATTTCCACGCGATCACTTCTGCGAATAATCTGCTGGCTGCTATGTTGGATAATCACATTCAGCAGGGAAATGCATTGGGAATTGACCCGAGAAATATTGTCTGGAAACGCTGCGTGGACATGAACGACAGAGTTCTTCGCAACATCGTAGTAGGACTTGGAAACAAGATGGATGGAATGGTGAGAGAAGACCATTTTGTGATCACAGTCGCATCTGAGATCATGGCAATCCTCTGTCTTGCAGACGATCTTGCAGATCTGAAACGCCGCCTGGGACGAATCATCGTGGCATATACATTTGAAGGCAATCCGGTAACAGCAGACGATCTTCAGGCAACAGGCGCCATGACTGCATTGTTAAAGGATGCGATCAAACCGAATATGATCCAGACACTGGAGCACACACCGGCACTGGTACACGGCGGACCTTTTGCTAATATCGCACACGGCTGCAACAGTGTCCGCGCGACAAAGCTGGCTTTAAAAATCAGCGATATTACAATTACAGAAGCCGGATTCGGAGCGGATCTTGGAGCTGAGAAATTTATGGATATTAAATGCCGTAAAGCGGGATTAAAACCGGACGCAGTGGTACTTGTAGCAACAGTGCGGGCACTGAAATACAATGGCGGAGTTGCAAAACAGGATTTGGGCGAAGAAAATCTGGAAGCACTGAAAAAAGGAATCGTGAATCTGGAAAAACACATTGAGAATATTCAGAAATACGGCGTTCCTGTTGTAGTAACACTGAATTCCTTTGTTACAGATACGGAAGCGGAAAATGAATTTATCCGCAGCTTTTGTGAAGAAAGAGACTGTGAATTCGCCCTTGCAAAGGTGTGGGAAAAAGGTGGAGAAGGCGGAATCGAACTGGCAGAAAAAGTGTTGGATACACTGGAGAATAAGGAAAGCAATTTCCATGTACTGTATGAGGATGAACTTTCTCTGACAGAAAAGATCGAGAAGATTTCAAAAGAGATTTACGGGGCAAACGGTGTTGTCTATGAGCCGGCTGCAAAGAAACAGCTTGCGAAGATCGAAGAGATGGGATTTGGGCATTTCCCGATCTGTATGGCAAAGAATCAGTATTCTCTGTCAGATGATGCGAAAAAACTGGGACGTCCGGAAAACTTTGACATCCATATCCGTGAAGTTTATGTCAGCGCAGGTGCCGGATTTGTCGTTGCTCTGACAGGTGCGGTGATGACAATGCCCGGACTTCCGAAAGTCCCTGCTGCAAATAACATCGATGTAACAGATGACGGAAAAATTACAGGACTGTTTTAAAGGAGTATTGAATGGCACAGATAATTGACGGAAAACGAATTGCAAAAGAAATCAAAGATAAATTGAAAGAAGAAGTATCCGTGCTGAAAGAAAGAGGCACCAAGATCTGTCTGGCAGTGATTCAGGTAGGGCAGGATGCGGCTTCTTCGGTATATGTAAACAACAAGAAAAAGGCGTGTGCTTATGTTGGAATTGAGTCGGTATCGTATGAATTGGATGAAGATACAACAGAAGAGGAGCTTGTCAAGCTGATCGAAACGTTAAATCAGACGGAAAAAGTACATGGAATCCTGGTGCAGTTACCGCTTCCAAAACAGATTGATGAAGACAGAATCATACGTACGATCTCACCGGATAAGGATGTGGATGGATTTCATCCGGTGAGCGTAGGACGACTCTGGTTGGGTGAAAAGGGATTTGTATCCTGTACACCGGCAGGAATTATACAGCTTTTGAAATATTCAGGAATCGAAATTGCAGGAAAAGAATGCGTTGTAGTTGGGCGAAGTAATATCGTGGGAAAACCGATGGCAGCATTGCTTTTGCGTGAAAATGGAACTGTGACGGTTGCCCATTCTAAAACGGAAAACCTCAAAGAAGTAACACGCAGGGCTGATATTTTGATTGCGGCGGTCGGGCGTCCAAAGATGATCACGGCAGAGTACATAAAAGAGGGTGCAGTCGTAATCGACGTGGGGATTCACAGGGATACCAACAACCATCTTTGTGGAGATGTAGATTTTGAGGATGTGTATTCCAAAGTATCTGCGATTACACCGGTACCTGGCGGCGTAGGTCCGATGACGATTGCTATGCTGATGGACAATTGTGTGCAGACGGCGCGTGACTAGGAGGAACAGATATGAGATGTGCGCATTGTAATGCGATTATTCCGGAAGGCTGGATGCGTTGTCCGAGATGTGGGAAAGACATTCAGATCGTACCAGATTATAATCCTTTAGAGAATGTCCTTACTCAGGAAGTAAAAGGATCGGTAGAGGATGTGACGAGACAGATGCATACAGAGGATGTTCGCAATTTTGGCAGAAAACAGAATGGATATCAGTCAAAGGCAACGCGGGTGCTCAGTCAGGAAGAGTTGAATGAAATACAGACCAGAAGAGAGCGTGCAGCAAAAAACAGGTCTCGTGCAGAGGCAAGACGAAAACAGCAGGAGCGAAAAAAGCAGCTGATACGCAGACGAAGAAAGGTACTTTTGATTTTATTATTGTTTTTACTGCTTTTCGGTGCGTTGTTTGGATATATTATGTATCAGAATTCTTATGCCGGCAAAGTGGCAAAAGGGTATGATGCATTGCAGATGAAAGAATATCAGACAGCGGAAAAATATTTTAAACATGCAATCGGAAAAAATGCCCAAAAACCAGAGGCATATTCAGGTCTGGCAGAGACCTATATGGAACAGGGGGAGGAAGACGAAGCAGAATCCGTATTTCTCTCGGCGATTGCCTCTTATCCATCCAATCAAGAATTGTACCAGGCAGCAATCCGCTTTTATGAAGAGTCAAAACAATTGGAAAAAATTCCGGAAATTTTGGGAGACTGTGAGGATGAAGCAGTATTGTCAAGTTTGAAAGCGTACATTTCTACAGATCCTGTTTTTAGTCTGGATGAAGGTAAATATAGCGAAGTACAGGAAGTGACGCTGTCTGCATCTGGAGAAACGATTTATTATACAACAGATGGAAGTGATCCAATTTCGGCAAGCACAGAATATACGGAACCGATCCTTTTAAGTACAGAAGGAAAAACGCAGATTAAAGCGATTGCCTATAACGAGAAGAAAATACCAAGTTTGATTGTGTCCAAAACGTATGAGATCGAATTTCCGGTGGCAGATGCACCGGTCGTCACACCGTCTACGGGACAGTATAGCACGGTGACTCAGATTACGATCACAGTGCCGGAAGGCTATACGGCTTATTATACGATCGATGGATCTGTACCAACAACAGAATCTATGCTGTATACAGGTCCGGTTGAAATGCCGGAGGGGCAGACATTATTTAGTGCAGTCCTGGTAAGTAAGACCGGAAAAATGACGCAGATTACAAAGAGAAATTATATTTATCAGCCGCAGTAATGGGGCTGATTTTTTGAAAAAACAGGTGTTACAAAAATGCAATTGGCTTTTCTTACAAAAATAGCACTGGTTTTTTGTGCATTATTTAACGAAAAAAATCAATAGTTTTGTTGTGTGAAAAGTTTCACAGTGGTATAATGATTCTAGTTGAAAACAACAGACTTTAATCAAAGGAGATGCAGAACAATGAGCAGATTTTGTTTACCAAGAGACATTTACCACGGAAAAGGATGTCTGGAAGAATTAAAGAACCTGAAAGGAAAAAAAGCAATCCTTGTAGTAGGCGGCGGTTCTATGAAGCGTCAGGGATTTCTTGACAGAGCAGTAGAGTACCTGAAAGAAGCAGGAATGGAAGTACAGCTGTTTGAAGGCGTTGAGCCGGATCCGTCAGTAGAGACTGTTATGAAAGGCGCAGAGGCAATGCGCGCGTTTGAGCCGGACTGGATCGTTGCAATGGGCGGAGGTTCCCCGATCGATGCTGCAAAAGCAATGTGGGCATTCTATGAGTACCCGGATGTGACATTTGAAGATCTTTGCATTCCATTTAACTTCCCGGAATTGAGACAGAAAGCAAAATTCGCAGCGATTCCTTCTACATCAGGAACAGCTACAGAAGTAACTGCATTTTCAGTTATTACAAACTATCAGACAGGTGTAAAATATCCACTGGCTGACTTTAACATTACACCGGATGTTGCGATCGTTGATCCGGATTTGGTAGCTGGTCTTCCGGTTAAACAGGTTGCATATACAGGTATGGACGCATTGACACATGCAATTGAAGCATATGTTTCTACATTGAACGGACCATTTACAGATCCACTTGCACTGCAGGCAATTGAGATGGTACTGGATAACCTTCCGGCATCTTACAACTGCGATATGGATGCAAGAGAGCAGATGCATTATGCACAGTGTCTGGCAGGTATGGCATTCTCCAATGCATTGCTTGGAATCGTACACTCTATGGCACATAAGACAGGTGCAGCATTCTCAACAGGACACATTCCTCACGGATGTGCGAATGCGATTTATCTTCCATATGTAATCAAATACAACGCAAAAGATCCGGTTGCAGCAAAACGTTATGCTGAGGTTGCTCGCAGAATGGGACTTCCGGGAACTTCTGAAAAAGCACTCATCAACAGTCTGGTTGAAAAGATCGATGACTTTAATGTAAAACTGAATATTCCAAAGACACTCAAAGAGTTTGGAGTTGAAGAGAATGAATTCAAAGAAAAAGTTGCTAAGATTGCAGAACTGGCAGTAGGTGATGCATGTACAGGATCTAATCCTCGTTCAATTGATCCTGCAACAATGGAAAAATTATTCACATGTACATATTACGGAACAGAAGTTGATTTTTAATCGAATCAGACTGACCGTTTGTGAATGAACGAGAGGGACAGGCACAGTACAAAAAGAAGTGTCTGTCCTCTTTTAGTATGAAAATAAAATCACGAACAACTATTGCCATTATGCCAATAATGGCGTATTATTAAGAAAGGTGATTTATTACAAGGAGGAAGAACATGTATAAGATTTTGAAAGCAGAAAAATTGTCTGAGAATATTTTTCTGATGGACGTGCATGCGCCAAGGGTTGCAAGTCATTGTGAACCGGGGCAGTTTGTGATTGTAAAGATGGACGAGAAAGGGGAACGCATCCCGCTTACGATCTGTGATTATGACAGAGAAGCCGGAACGATCACCATCGTGGTACAGGAAGTCGGAGCTTCCACTGTAAAAATGTCAGAACTCAAAGCAGGAGATTCCTTCCGTGACTTTGTAGGTCCTCTTGGATGTGCTTCTGAATTTGTGGAGGAAGATATTGAAGAACTGAAAAAACAGAAGATCTTATTTGTGGCAGGAGGACTTGGTACAGCCCCTGTATATCCACAGGTAAAATGGCTGCATGAACACGGCGTAGATGCAGACGTGATCATCGGAGCAAAGACAAAAGACCTCGTGATCATGGAAAAAGAGATGGAAGCAGTAGCGGGTAATCTCTATGTGACAACAGACGACGGTTCTTATGGACGTTCCGGTATGGTAACACAGGTGATTAAGGATCTGGTGGAAAAAGAAGGAAAACACTATGACAAATGTGTGGCCATCGGACCAATGATCATGATGAAATTTGTCTGTCTTCTGACAAAAGAACTGAACCTTCCGACGATCGTCAGCATGAACCCGGTTATGGTAGACGGTACCGGAATGTGCGGAGCATGTCGTCTTCAGGTTGGAGATGAGATCAAGTTTGCATGTGTAGACGGACCGGAATTTGACGGACATCTGGTAGACTTTGACCAGGCGATGAAGAGAAGCCAGATGTACAGATCAGTAGAGGGAAGAGCAATGCTGAAATTACAGGAAGGCGATACTCATCACGGCGGATGCGGACATTGTGGAGGTGACGAGTAATGGCAAAAGGAATGGTGAGAGTACCTGTCAGAGAACAGGATCCAAAAGTACGTGCAACAAATTTTGAAGAAGTTTGTCTTGGATATAATCAGGAAGAGGCAATGGAAGAGGCAACAAGATGCCTGAATTGTAAAAATGCAAAATGTATCGAAGGATGTCCGGTATCGATCAATATTCCGGCATTTGTTCAGGAAGTAAAGGAAGGAAATATCGAGGAAGCATACAAGATCATCGGACAGTCTTCCGCACTTCCGGCAATCTGTGGACGTGTCTGCCCGCAGGAGTCTCAGTGTGAAGGAAAGTGTATCCGTGGTATCAAAGGAGATCCGGTATCCATCGGAAAACTGGAGCGTTTTGTGGCAGATTATGCACTGGAGCATGACATCAAACCAGAAGGTGCAAAAGAACAGAACGGTCATAAGGTAGCTGTGATCGGTTCCGGACCGTCCGGACTCACCTGCGCAGGCGATCTGGCAAAGATGGGATATGATGTGACGGTATTTGAAGCACTTCATGAACTGGGAGGAGTACTTGTTTATGGTATTCCGGAATTCCGTCTTCCAAAACAGAAAGTCGTTGCAAAAGAGATTGAAAAAGTAAAAGAATTAGGCGTTAAATTTGAGACAAACGTTGTGATCGGAAAGTCAACAACGATCGATCAGCTGATTGAAGAAGAAGGATTTGAAGCAGTATTCATTGGTTCCGGAGCTGGACTTCCGATGTTTATGGGAATCCCGGGAGAAAACGCAAACGAAGTATTCTCTGCAAATGAATATCTGACAAGAAGCAACCTGATGAAAGCGTTTGATTCTTCTTATGATACACCGATTGCTGCAGGTAAAAAAGTTGCAGTTGTCGGCGGTGGAAACGTTGCGATGGATGCTGCAAGAACTGCACTCAGACTGGGAGCAGAAGTACATGTTGTATACAGACGAAGCGAAGCAGAGCTCCCTGCACGAGTAGAAGAAGTACATCATGCGAAAGAAGAAGGTGTGATCTTTGACCTTCTGACAAATCCAAAGCAGATCAATGTAGATGAGAATGGAAATGTCAAGAGCATGACAGTCATCAAAATGGAACTTGGAGAACCGGATGCATCCGGAAGAAGACGTCCGGTTGAGATTCCTGGATCTGAGTATGACATTGATGTAGATACTGTGATCATGTCCCTTGGAACTTCTCCAAACCCATTGATTTCTTCTACCACAAAAGGCCTGGAAGTAAATCGCAGAAAATGTATCGTTGCAGAGGAAGAAAGTGGACAGACCTCCAAAGAAGGCGTATATGCCGGCGGAGATGCTGTAACTGGCGCTGCAACAGTTATTCTCGCAATGGGTGCAGGAAAAGCAGGAGCAAAAGGAATTGACGAGTATCTGAAAAACAAAGAAAAATAGAAACAGAGCAAACTAGCAGGCAAGACCTGTAAAAGAGAACTCCGCATGGATTCTTCTTCCGAATATTCGGGACCTGATGATATGCGGAGTGTTTTGTATGTATAAGGAGAGAAAAAGAATGACAAAAAAAGAACTTGCCCTGGAATACCATAAAAAAGGGTATAACTGCACACAGGCTGTAGCGTGTGCGTTTTGCGGGGAATTTGGCGTAAGTGAAGAAGAGATGTATAAAATTGCAGAAGGCTTTGGTCTTGGCATGGGTATGATGGATACCTGTGGAGCGCTGACCGGACTGTTTATGCTGATCGGGTTAAAAAACAGCGGCGGAACAGAGCAGGCAGGAAAGACGAAGGCAAGCACTTACAAAAAGACGAAAGAGTACGCTGCAAAGTTCCAGGAGATTAATGGATCTGTTTATTGTAAAGAATTAAAAGGGGTAGCAACAGGAAAAATCCTTGCTCCGTGTGATAAATGTATTTTAGATGCAGTGGAACTTGCAGAGCAGTTCCTGAAAGAAAATTAAGATGGAGAGGATGAAAGCAAGGCAGGTGCTGTCCATTACGCTGACACTGTTCGCGGTGTTTTTTGGTGCAGGAAATATGATCTTTCCGCCGGCAATGGGACAGCAGGCCGGAGAACATTATATCCAGGCGCTGGCAGGATTTATCGTGACAGATGCGGGGATCGCTCTGCTTGGGATGATCGCAGTGGTGTTGGTCGGAACAGAAGTCAGTGACCTGGGAGAGCTGGTCGGCAGAAGGTTTGCGATCTTTTTATCTGTTTGCATTTATCTGCTGATCGGTCCTTTGTTTGCACTGCCGCGAACAGGAAGCGTTTCTTTTGAACTTGCAGTGCGCCCGTATCTGACAGAGCCGAATGTATGGTGGGTATCTTTGATCGTGACAGGAATTTTTTTCGGACTGACCTATTATCTGAGCGGGAATCCGAAAAAGGTGGTGAATCTGATCGGAAAATACCTCACTCCGGTGCTTTTGATCTGTATTGTCCTGATTTTTCTGGCATGTGTTTTAATGGAAAAATCACCGCATGGCCGGGTTCAGTATGGCAGCATCGGTGCCCCTCGGGGAGCATATGCAGAAATTCCGTTCTTTCAGGGAATGATTGAAGGATATTATGCTCTGGACGGTCCGGCAGGACTGGTGTTTGCGATTATTATCATCAATGCGGTCCGCGGATTTCAGGTACATGAAAAGAAGAATATCATCAAATACACGTTGTTCTGCGGAGCCGGGGCGGCGCTGATTCTTTCGGTTGTGTATTATATGCTGACGTATATCGGTGCAGTGACGCAGACGCCATTTTCCAACGGCGGCACACTGCTTCATGCAGTGGCAAGTGACCTGCTGGGTCCTGTGGGAGGAATTGTACTGGGAGTTGCGGTGTTTTTTGCGTGTATGACGACATCCATTGGACTGACAACATCTTTTGCAGATTATTTCCACGAACTGTTTCCGAATATGTCATACAAGAAGATCACAGCAATTGTCTGTCTGTTCAGTTTTGTGATCAGCAACATCGGTTTGGATATGCTGGTACAGGTATCGCTTCCGGTTCTGATGATGATCTATCCGGTGACCGTTGTGCTTGTGATTCTTTCGTTTTTCAAGAAGTGGATTGGAAATCGAAAGATGGTATATGTACTGGGAATGCTGTTTGCGTTCTGTGTTGCTTTTGTAGACGGGATGCAAAGTGTGAAAATTATGCTGGGTCCTGTTACAGAATTCTGCCGGCAGCTGCCGTTTTATGATCTTCGGCTTGGCTGGATCATACCGGCAGTGGCGGGAGCTTTGTTGGGACTGCTGCCAATATGGAAATATAACAGAGAATGAGAGATTCTATAATTTAACAGAATAGAGTAGAGTGAAAGAAGGAGCAGGTACCGGTCATTCCGATATATATGGAATGACCGGTACCTGCTCCTTTTTTGTCTTTATAGCATTGCACAAAAAGAGGACTTGAAACAGTTTTTTTCTTGAATTTAAAACCTTTTTGTTATAAACTGCGTTATATTTATGTAGAACGTTTTACAAATTGAGAATCTGAAAGGAGAACGGGTGCAAAAATGCTTGATAAAAACTCAATAGAAGACAAAAAAGTAATCCGTAGGATTCAGTCCGGAGAGGCAGAGGACAGTCAGATTCTGATTGAAAAATATTATCAGGAAATTTTCCGGTTTTCTTATTACATGACAGGAAATAAAGAAGACGCATATGACTGCACACAGGAAACTTTTCTGAAAATGATACGATATATCGGACAATATAAAGAAATGCAGAAATTTAAAGCATGGTTGTTTCAGATTGCAAGGAATGTCTGTTATGACGGTTTTCGTAGAGAAAAGGAGATTCCTTCGGGAATTTCCAAAGAGTTTGTACAGGGAGAATCTCTGGAAACACCGGAGAAATATATGCAGGCAAAGCAGATGTCGGAAAGAGTAAGAGATGCCCTGTCTCAGCTTCCGGATATGCAGAGAGATGTTTTGATTCTTCGGTTTTATCATGAACTAAAGATCAAAGAGATCGCGCAGATCACAAACACAGGAAATGCAACCGTAAAATCTAGGCTGCGGCAAGGGATGGAAAAAATGAAGAGGGCTTTGGGAGAGGAGGTATGGTAGATGACACGAAAAGAAAAGAAGCTTTATGAGCAGATGCGGCAATATCAGCCACCGGATGTGGAGGCGGAGAAATACTTTGAAATGCAAAAAAAAGCACAGGAAGAAATCGCAAAGGAAAAAATTTTACCACGACTGCATTTGTTTGAGAGAATCTGGATCCAGGCAGAATATCTGTCAATCTGGTTTTGGATCACGGAAGGAATCCTTCTTGTGGCAGGAATCGTATTAACTCAGACGGCAGATAAGGAATCGTATATTACATTTGGGTATGTACTTTCTCCACTCCTTGCGATGATCGGATTTCCGGCTATATTGAAAAGTTTTTCGAATGGAGTTGGAGAACTGGAACAGTCCTGCCGCTATAATTTGAGGGAAATTTTTGGAATGCGTATTTTACTGACAGGAGTAACAGAGGCAGTGGTACTTGTTATTGTTTTGGAAATTGGAGAGTTAAAAGAGGGAAGCATGATGGAAAGTGTTTTGAAAGTGTTTGTTCCGTTTTTGTTTTCTACAGCGATCTATTTTTGGATCATCCGTCATGTTTCAACAAAGGCTGTGTACAGTATTCTGGCAGGTGCAGCGGTAATGCTGTGTATCGGGTGCATGCAGCTGAAAACATTCTGTGAGATGCATCCGGAGCTTTTATGGATTCAGAAGGAAAACGTATTATTTTTGGCTTTTTTGGGAGCATTGTTTCTGACTGTGATAGGAGCAAGACAGTATCTGCAGTTCATTGGAAAAAAGAAAAAAGGATGGGATGAATTATGGAACTTCAATTAGACAGAGTGACAAAACAATATGGAACGAAGCGGGCAGTAGATCGTCTGAATCTTTCTATGAAAGTAGGAGTATATGGCCTGCTTGGCGCTAACGGAGCAGGAAAGACGACATTGATGCGCCTGTTATGTGATATTTTGAATCCGACATCCGGGGAAATCCGGTACGATGGACAGAACATTCACGTTATGGGAGAAGAATATCGAAGCCTTTTGGGATATCTGCCGCAGAATTTCGGATATTATCCCGAGTTTACAGCGGAAAAATTTATGCTTTATATGGCAGCGCTGAAAGGTCTGAACCGTTCGTTTGCCCAAAATAGAACCGAAGAATTATTGAGACTGGTGGGATTGGAGAAAGAACGCCGGAAAAAGATTAAAACATTTTCCGGCGGAATGAAGCGAAGGCTCGGGATTGCACAGGCGATGCTGAATGAACCGGAAATTCTGATCCTGGATGAACCGACGGCAGGTCTGGATCCCAAAGAAAGAGTGCGGTTTCGAAATCTGATCAGTTCATTTTCCAAGGATAAGATTGTACTTCTTTCGACGCACATTGTTTCGGATGTGGAGTATATTGCAGACAAGATTTTTTTGATGAAAGAAGGACAGATCCTGAAAGAAGGAACTCCAGAGGAAATCACAGCACAGATGAACGGACTTGTATGGGAATGTGAAGTGGATGAAAAGAGAGCGGCAGAATTAGAATACCGGTATACGATTGTAAATATGAAGAAAAAAAACGGAGCGATCGAATTGCGGATTGTGTCGGATACAAAGCCTGATGAAGCGGCAATATCCGTGGATGCGACGCTGGAAGATATGTATCTGTATTATTTTAAGGAGGATGGAAATGAGGCAATTATGGAGTTTTGAGTTTCAGAAGATTGTGGGACGTAAACTGATACGGGTCGCTCTGCTGGCATATGGAGTTTTGATACTGATTCTTCTTAGTAATTCCAGAGTGGATTTTCTGGATATTTTTGATCAGAATGGCAGGCATCTGCATGGAAAAGAAGCTTTGGAATACGAGTTGAAGATGGCGGAGCGATACCGTGGTCCGGTAACAGAAGAAAAGGTAGATGCGTTGCTTGTACAGGAAAAGCAGGGAGCGAAAAATGCCGGAATGAATGAAGCGGAATACCGGCTTCGGACAGATTGGATCACAGGAACTGCAGGTACAATCTGGGAGGAAGCGCTTCTGTCAAATCCTGAACTTCAAAATTCGTTACAAATCGGATATACCAGAGGGTGGGAAACAACACTCCTTTCGATAGAATCCTTGTTCCTTATCATGGGATTTTTGATCATTGTGGCAGTTTCTCCGGTGTTTTCCGAGGAATACGGGTGTGGAATGGATGCCTTGCTTTTGACCGGAAAGTACGGGAAAACAAAATGTATTACAGCGAAAATCATGGCTTCTTTTACATTCTCTGTTGTGCTGACGATTCTGACAGTTTTCATTCCTGTGCTTTTTATGCTCTGGCAGTATGGAACAGAAGGATTTGAAGCCTCACTTCAGTTTGGAAGCAGAGGATTGTTTTGGGAAGTTCCATGGGAGGTGAGTTGTTTTCATGGATTTTTACTGGTGGTAGTATTTGGTATTGCAGGAGCAGTTCTGTTGAGCAGTTTTGTACTGCTTGTCTCCGCAGCAGTTTCGTCCTCGTTTGTCAGTGTTTTGATTTCTATTTTAATCTATGTGCTGCCGATTGTTTTGATCTTTCGTTTTGGCTTACTTTCGTTTGATCAGTTTTTAGCAATCATGCCGAGCGGAGATTTTAATGTGGCAATGTTGTTGGCGATGCAGGGTATTTCTGTGACTGGAAATGAAATTCCGATGTGGAGCATCAACCTTCTTCTGACAGCGGCAGGGGTTCTTGCAGTTTTGCTGGGAGGAAGAAAAATTTTTGGAGGACATCAGGTAAAGTCGTCCTGAAAAATTAGTAAAAAAGCAATGAGGAGCCCGAAGTGACTCCTTATTTTCATGTGGAGGTTTCTAGGGTGACATGGTATAGTAAAAGGGACAAAAAATGACAGGAGTACAACATGATAAAAGAAATCAGAGAAGAGTTAGATCAACTTGGGGAAGAGAGCTATAAGCAGTTTAATCAGAAGCTGATCCCAGGGACCGATCATGTGATCGGTGTTCGTATGCCGGCTCTTCGAAAGCTGGCAAAAGGAATTGCAAAAACAGATTCGAAACAGTATCTGGAAGAAGCACAGACAGAAATAGATGAACGGTCTGCGCATGAAGAAATTATGTTATACGGACTTGTTCTGGGGTATGCAAAGATGAGTACCGAACAGAGAATGCAGGCGCTTGATATGTTTGTTCCGAAGATTCATAACTGGGCAGTCTGCGACAGCTGTTGTATGGGATATAAGTTCATGGAAAAAGAGCAGGAAGTGTGGTTTTCTTATCTCCGGAAGTATCGGAACAGCAGCAGGGAGTTTGAAGTCCGTTTTTTTATCGTATCCCTGCTGGCGCATTACATTAACGAAGCCTATATTGAGCAGGTGCTTGAGATTCTGAATCATACCAGTCATGAGGGGTATTATGTGAAAATGGCAGTGGCATGGGCTGTATCAGTCTGTTATGTCAAATTTCCGATTCAGACAAAGAGACTGCTGCTGGCAAATGAGATGGATGATTTTACACATAATAAAGCGATCCAGAAAATCCGGGAATCCTATCGGGTGAGCAGAGAAGAAAAAGTGGAATTGAATCGGTTAAAACGATAGAAGCGACAGGAGGAATGTGTGATGCGTCAGATGCGTTTAGAAAAAAGAGAGATTAAGGATCCGGCAGAGCTGGAAAAAGTGTTGGATGCATGTAAAGTGGTGCGTATAGGAACAATGGATGCGGAGGGGATGTTTATTGTTCCTGTAAATTTCGGATATGAATTTTGTCAGAAAGAGCGCGGCTTAAAATTGTATATCCACAGTGCAAAGGAAGGACGGAAAGCGGAAGCATTTGCAGAAAACCCGAACGTAGCAATTGAAATGGACTGTGGCCATGAGGTGATCCGTGGAGATTATACATGCAGTTATTCTTTTGCATTTTCCAGTATCATGGGAAACGGACGAATTCGTATGGTGGAGAACGAGGAGGAAAAGAGACACGGACTTACGCTTTTAATGCAGCACGTAGAAGCGGGCGCCGAAATTGAATTTCTTCCGCATATGCTGCAGCGGGTTGCAGTGTATTGCATTGAGGTTTCGGAATTTACAGGAAAACACGGAGAGAAAAAAGGACAGACAGCATGAAAATTACATTGATTACAGTAGGAAAAATCAAAGAGAAATATTTAAAGGATGCCATCGCAGAATATTCCAAGCGTCTGAGCAAATATTGTAAGCTGGATATAATTGAAGTATCGGATGAGAAGACCCCGGATCAGGCAAGTGAGACTGTGGAAGAAGGAATTCGTAGCAAAGAGGGAGAAAAAATCTTAAGGTATATCAAGGATGATATGTATGTGATCACACTGGAAATCGCAGGGAAGATGCTGACATCAGAAGAACTGGCAGAAAGAATAGAAAAACTGGGAATTCAGGGAAAGAGCAGCATTGCATTTGTGATCGGTGGCTCCATCGGCCTCGGGAAAGAGGTGTTGAAACGCTCAGATTACGCACTTAGTTTTTCAAAGATGACATTTCCGCATCAGCTGATGCGAGTGATACTGTTGGAGCAGGTGTATCGAAGTTATCGGATTATGAATGGTGAGCCATATCATAAATAAGAGGAGATATATGATTTATATAAACAGATATAATGTGGAAGAAGAATGGGAGCACTATCTCCAAGATTATCGGGAGTGTTTAAAGACTGTATGTTCCTTGGAAGAATTGTCACAGATATTACCGGAAATCGAAAGTATAGAGTATAAAAAGCAGATTTTGTGTCTGCAAAATCGAAAACAGAATCCGTTTGTTATATGTAAGATTATGAAACAGAAAATACAGATCGGATTTTGTGACTATATTTGTTATGCAGATGAAGATGGAAAGTGTTTGATTGGAAATTTCTTTGTCTATGCAGAGCATCGAAATAAGGGATATGGAAGTGCAGCATATGAGCAGATTGAAAGAGAGTTAAAACAACAAAATGGAAAATACATAGACATTACACCGGCAAAAGATGCAATCTTATTTTATCTGAGAAAAGGATTTCAGAAGACCACACAGAAGTCCTTAGAAAATGGGGAAATTGTGTATAGAAAACAAATATAATAGATCAGAACAAAAGAAAAGAGAGGGAAACAAGATGAAAGAAAATCAAGTGAAGAAATTAGTGATGGCGGCAATGTGTGTGGCCTTGGGGATCGTTCTTCCGATGGCATTCCATACGATTCAGAATGCGGGAAGTATTTTTTTGCCTATGCACATTCCGGTATTGATCTGCGGTCTGCTCTGTGGATGGCAGTATGGGCTGATATGTGGGATTTTAGCGCCTGTATTATCCAGTCTGTTTACAGGAATGCCTCCGGCTGCAATCCTTCCGGCAATGCTTTGTGAACTGGCAGTCTATGGATTGATTACGGGGATCTGTGTGTACGGCATTCATACAGAAAAGCAAATTGTAAAAATATATGGTTCGCTGATCACAGCGATGCTGGCAGGGAGAATTGTCAGCGGTATTTTAAAAGCACTTATTTTCAATGTGGGAGAATATAGCTTCAAGATCTTTATTACATCCAGTTTTCTGACAGGAATACCAGGAATTCTGATTCAGTTGATTTTTATTCCGGTCATTGTGCTGGCATTACAGAAAGCAGGGATTGCAGAGCCGAAAAGGAGATAGTTACCATGGATATCAGAACATATTTTAATCAAAGAGCCGCACATTGGGATGACGGGGAGCAATCGGTCGATCAGATCAGACGTATGATCGCATTTTTAAGTGATATTCAGGAGGGAATGAGTGTTTTGGATGTTGCCTGTGGTACAGGGGCGATGTTTGAGGCGCTGCGGGAACGAAAACCTTCTCATATCACAGCAGTCGATCTGTCAGAAAAGATGATCGAGATCGCTGCCCGCAAAGTAGAGGGGGACTCCTTGTTTGAATTGCAGTGCCGGGATCTGTTCGAGATGACGCAGGAGACATTTGACAGGATTATCATCTATAATGCATACCCTCATTTTATGGAGAAAGACAAGGTAGTACAGAAGGTGGCAGAGCTGTTAAATCCAGGCGGGAGATTTATCGTGGCACATGGAGCATGCAGGGAGAAAATAAATGGTTGTCACACGAATGTGCCAAAAGAGATTACGTCCGGTCTGTTGTCTGCAAAAGAAGAGAGCCGTCTATGGGAGACTTGTTTTAGCATCGATATTTTGATCGATACAGAGCAGTTTTATTTGTTTTCGGGGGTGAAATAAAATTTTACTGGAAGATCTCTTGACCTTCGCCCAAAGTGAAGATTTAGAATGAGTGTAGAATCAAAAAGGAGAGATCACAGTATGAAAACAGAATATACAATCAGTCAAATTGCAGAAAAACTGCATATTACAACAAACAAGATCAGATTTTATGAAAAGAAAGGACTTCTGACTCCGATGAGAGAGTCGCAGAATAGGTATCGGAAATTTGGCGAAGAGGATATTTTCCGTTTGGAGACGATTCTGCTTTATCGCTCGTTGGGATTGAGTATTGAAGCCATTCAGAATATATTACAATGCAATAAGAAAGAAAATTATCTGACACATATGCAAAACCAATGGATGGCAGTCAATAATGAGATCCACAGATTGAGTGAAATTAGAAAATCTCTGGAAACGGTTCTAGACAAAGTATATGAAGAGTCTGAAGAACAGGAATTAGAAAAAGATTTTTTGAAGATCATTGAACAGAGCAATCTGCTTTGTCAGGTGAAAAATGAGTGGAAAGACCAGTGGGATTTTGATGGCTGGGCAAGGGCATATGATGAGGATGTGAAAAGGGACACAGGTGCATTAAAAATCTATGAGAATTATGAGACAGTATTACAAATGGTTTTTGAGGAAGTGGAAAATTTTCAGAGAAAAGATGGAAAGATACTTGAAATTGGTGTCGGAACAGGAAACTTGGAGGGTAAATTTTTACAAAATAAATATCATATCATTGGAATTGATCAATCCAGGCAGATGCTGGCAGTTGCAAAAGAAAAATATCCGAAGCTGCATGTACGGTTAGGAGAGTTTTTGAAAATACCATATGAAAATCAGACATTTGACGTGATTGTCTCTACTTATGCATTTCACCATTTGAATGAAGAAGAAAAAAGAGTTGCAATAGCAGAGATGATGCGGGTGTTAAAGAAAGATGGAAGGATCATTTTGGGGGATTTGATGTTTCAGAATAAGGCTGAAGAACAGAAAATTCGAAGCACTTTGTCGCCTGAACAGATAAAGGAGCTAAACGGAGAGTATTATTCTTATTTGCATCTTTTGATAAAAGAAGTGGAACAGTATGAAAAAAGGGTAGTATATAAAAGAATTGACAGATTCAATTATGTTGTTGCGATACAATAAAAAATCTTGAATGTCAGGGAGGAAATGCAATGAAAACTTTTTATTATAACGGAACAATCATCACGATGAGAGAGCCTGCCTTGTATGCGGAAGCAGTCTGCGTGGAAAATGGACGTATTCAGGCAGTAGGTACTCTGGATGATGTGATGCAGTATAAAACAGATGGAGACGAGATGGTGGATTTGCAGGGAAAAACGATGCTTCCGGGATTTTTGGATGCACATTCTCATTTTGTAGGAGCTGCCAATGCAATGACACAATGCGACTTGTCAGAGTGTGGAAATTTTTCGGAGATTGTAGATGCCATGAAAATGTTTGCCGAAAAAAGAAATTTATCCAAAGATGCATGGATCGTAGGCTGTAATTATGACCAGAATTTTCTGGAGGAAAAACGACATCCGGACAGATATGTATTGGATGAGATCAGCCATACAAATCCGGTATTGCTGATCCATGCTTCCTCTCATATGGGAGTGGTAAACAGCAAAGGATTAGAAATTCAGCAGATTGATGAAAAGACAGAAGATTGTCCGGGAGGAAAATATGGGAGAATCGCAGGGACAAGAATCCCGGACGGGTATATGGAAGAAAAAGCGTTTCTTGCGTTTCAGTCAAAACTGCCGATGACATCTATGGAGGAGCTGATGCAGCTTATCGGGGAAGCGCAGAAAATGTATGCGAGTTATGGCGTGACTACGGTTCAGGATGGAATGGTAGGAAAACCGTTGTTTGAGCTGTTAAAATATGCCTCTGCCAATGGACTGTTGAAGCTGGATGTAGTAGGGTATGCGGATATTATGACGGCGGCAGATCTTTTTGAGGAAGAAAGGGCATACGCAAACTGGTATACCGGTCATTTAAAAATGGGAGGATATAAAATTTTTCTGGATGGCTCACCGCAGGGAAGGACTGCGTGGATGACAAAGCCCTATGAAGGGGAAGAGAATTATTGCGGCTATCCGATCCATACAGATGAGGAATTGAATCACTATATTGAGCTTGCCTTAGAGAAAAAACAGCAGCTTTTGGCACACTGTAATGGAGATGCGGCAGCAGAGCAGTATATCGGACAGTTTGAAAAAGCACTGTCAAAGAGAACGGATAAAGATCTGCATCGGGCAGTCATGGTACATGCACAGCTTGTGAGAAAAGACCAGCTGCAGAGAATGGCGGCAATCGGGATGATCCCAAGCTTTTTTGTGGCTCATACGTATTACTGGGGAGATATCCATCTTCAAAATTTCGGAGAAAAAAGAGGCAGCCAGATTTCACCGGTGAAAGATGCTATAGATTACGGAATGAAATATACGTTCCATCAGGATACACCTGTGATCCCGCCGGACATGATGCGTACGATAAGCAGCGCAGTCAATCGTATTTCAAGAGGTGGAAGGGTCATCGGTGAAAATCAGAAGATTTCAGTATTGGATGCATTGAAGGCAGTTACGATTTATGCGGCGTATCAGTACTTTGAAGAACATGAAAAAGGAAGCATTGAATGTGGAAAATATGCGGATTTTGTAGTGTTGGAGAAAAATCCTCTGGAAACTCCAAAGGAAGAATTGGCAGAGATCAAAGTCTGGATGACAATCAAAGAAAATGAAGTAATTTACAGAAGTGGAGAAGCGAATCATGAATAATCGTACCAAAGGAATCAGTCTGGCAATCATCACTGCAGTAATGTGGGGAATCATGGGGATGTTTGTAAGAGGACTGACCGGGTATGCGTTTACAACTTTTGAAATCTCATTTTTCCGCTGCGCACTGGCAGGTGGCGCCTATTTCCTGTTTTTGCTGTTTACAAAACCCTCGGCTCTAAAGATTAATTTGAAGGGGCTGGTGATTTGTCTTCTTTACGGAGCGGTGGCATACAGTATCAGCTTTGTGAGCTATAGTGTGGCAGTTTCCAGAATTCCGGTGGGTGTGGCAACTGTGCTGATGTTTATGAGTCCGATCTGGGTGGCAATCCTGGGACGGTTTATGTTTGGAGAAAAACTGCCAAAAAGCAAGATGGTGACGATTTTGATTTGTCTGATCGGCGCAGTATTTGTAGCAAATCTCATCGGAGGCGGAGATATCAAGCTGGATGGAATTGGAATTTTAGCTGGAGTGATCAATGGTGTCGGAGTAGCACTTCAGATTCTGCTCCCGAAATATTTTGCAAAAGACTATGAGAGGGATACACTGTTGGTGTATGGATTTCTCGGGGCAGCTGTTGTATTGATGTTTGGTATGGATTTTGGTGCAGTATCTTCCCATATGAGCAGTACACCAACAGGAGTGTTGCTCTGGAATTTATTTGGAATCGGAATTCTGTGTACCATGGTGGCGAATGTATCCTGCGTCAAATCTACACAATATGTGGAAGCAACTACAACCAGTATCCTTTCTGCACTGGAAGTTGTTGTAGGAACTCTGGTCGGGTTTGTGGTATTTCATGAGCATATGACTATGCTTCAGATTTTAGGTGCAGTGATCATTGTTGTGGGAGCCATCGGATCGGAGATTTATCAGCCGAAAAGAGTTGAAAAAGATTATGGGAGGGTGAAATAAAATGGAACTACAGAAAGTATCACGCAGATACAGAATCAGACTCCTTCAGGAAACGGACATGGATGATATTTTACGATTAAGTGAAAGTAATCCGATGTTTTATGAATATTGTCCTCCGTTTGTAACACGAGAGAGTATTTTAAATGATATGAAAGCTTTACCACAGGGAAAGACAGACGCAGAAAAATATTATATTGGTTTTTTTGAAGGGCAGAAGTTGATTGCGATTATGGATATGGTGTTTGCATTTCCAGATGATGAAACAGTTTATATTGGATTGTTTATGGTAGATCATGATGTACAAGGATATGGGATTGGTTCTATTATCATAGAAGAATATGCAGAGTATATACGTACGCTGGGAAAGAAAACGATCCAACTGGCATTTGCCAAAGGAAATCTCCAGAGTGAGGCATTCTGGCAGAAGAATGGATTTGTGAGAACAGGGAAAGAAGTGCAAAATGATGGGTATATTGCAGTCTGTATGAAGCGGGAACTGTAGAATGGAGACTTACGATGGTATATTTAGAGCAATTTAGATTTCCTGACGCGGAAGTGGAATTTGATTTTTTTCTCAGGCAGAAACGTACCTGTTATGATACGTATTATCCATTTCAAATTCTGTCAAAGCATCGTTTTGAGCAGATTGATTTTGAGCCTGTTACGATTTTATATGGCGGAAATGGAACGGGAAAGTCCACCGTGTTAAATATTATCGCGCAAAAACTGCATTTGTTGAGGGAAGCACCATTTAACCAGTCCAGCTTTTATGAAGACTATCTGGAACTTTGCTCTTTTGAGAGTGCAGCGCATTTGCCGAAAGACAGCAGGATTATTACAAGTGATGATGTATTTGATTACATGTTAAATATCCGGAATCTGAATGAAGGGATTGACCGGAAGAGGGAGATGTTGTTTGAAGAGTATCTGGATACGAAGTTTGAAAAGTTCCAGATGAAAAGTCTGGATGATTATGAGCAGTTGAAACGAGTGAATAACGCGAGAAGAAAAACACAGTCACAGTTTATCCGTTCGGAACTCATGGATAATGTACGAGAGTATTCCAATGGAGAAAGTGCATTTCTATATTTCACAGAAAAGGTGACAGAAAATGCATTGTTTTTATTGGACGAGCCGGAAAACAGTCTTTCTCCGGCAAAACAGCAAGAGCTGGTAAAATTTATCGAAGATTCCGCAAGGTTTTTTGGATGCCAGTTTGTGATCGCAACACATTCTCCTTTCGTGCTGGCAATCAGAGGAGCAAAGATTTATGATCTGGATGAGGAGCCTGTGGATGTGAAACGATGGACAGAACTGGAAAATGTACGGGCATATTATGATTTTTTTAAAAAGCATGCATCAGAATTTTAGAAAAGGGCAGCAAGTGTACTTCTGATCAGAAAACCAGAAGATGCACCTGCTGTTTTTTAAATAGGGTATTTCTTGCAGAGGGATTCCAGAATTTCAATATGAAGTTCTTCATCCAGAATAATGCGTTTCAGGCATTTTTGGATGTCTTCATCCTGAATTCGCTGACATTGTTCCCGATATTTGCGGACTGCCTGCTTTTCACCATTTAACGCACTGAGCAGAATTTTTGGAAGATCCGTAAAATAATTGATATATCCGGCTGTCCAGTAGAACATGCGATTTTGCCGATGTGTCCACAGGCGTGGGGATTCACCCAGCTGATCGGCAAGTTGACCGAATATTTTGAGATGGTGCATTTCTACAATACTGATGTTCTTAAAGATTTCTGCTATGCGGGCAGTATCGGAAGTCAGAAAAATACTGTTGTAAATATAAAGACCAATCGTGGACATTTCGGACTCCTGTCCACCCATGTTATCCAGCATCATTCTTCCATATAAAGGATTTTGTTCTTTGATGCAGACGGGTGGATAGGGAGATTGATGGGCATATAAAAAATCGGGAGAAGTGTCTGTGGGTGTGGAATCGGGGGTGCAGCTACAGCTGCAGGTTAAATCGTTATTCATAGAGAACTCCTTGTGATAAGTTTACAGTGTTATCATATGAAAACATAGAGTAAAATATGTGATTGTTTTTTAGGGGAATTTCAATGGTTCAGATTGTACTTTTTTTAAATATTCGTCTTTGATATGATAAACATAGCTTTCTTGATAAATCATAATTTCACCACCATTTAGATAAAAATAGCCCTACCTTGCGATAGGGCTGGATTTTCGAGCCGGACATTTATTAGACGCTTCCGGTAAGCGAACAATATTTTCGATGATAGATTTCTCTATCCCTGTTATTATTATACGCAGAGATAGAAAATATGTCCAGAAATTGCCTGAAGATTGAAAGCCGGAAGCGTATGTGGTATTTTTTATCAGCGCTGATGTTCCAGATTTTTATTTGCAGTAGAAAGCATCAGCTTGATCCGATTGAGCTGGTTGACTTCGCTGGCTCCCGGATCAAAGTCGATTGCTACGACATTGGAAGTCGGATATCTTCTTCTGAGCTCTTTGATGACACCTTTTCCTACCACGTGGTTCGGCAGGCAGGCAAATGGCTGTGTGCAGACAATATTTGCAGCGCCTCCGTGGATCAGCTCCAGCATCTCTCCGGTTAAAAACCATCCTTCACCGGTCTGGTTTCCGATGGAAACAATCTCAGATGCCATTTCTGCGAGTTTTTCGATCTTGGCAGGTCCTTCAAAATGCGTGCTTTCTTCAAATGCTTTGCTTGCAGGTGCACGGAACCATTCAAGCGCACGAATACCAAGATTTCCGAGTACAGCCTTGGATTTTTTCATGCCAAGGTGGGACACCTTGAAATTCTGGTTATAGAAGCAGTAGAGTAAAAAGTCCAGAAGATCCGGAACGACTGCTTCGGCGCCTTCTTTTTCTAAAAGCTCGACCAGGTGGTTGTTGGCTGCCGGCAGGAACTTTACAAGGATTTCTCCAACGATTCCGACTCTTGGTTTTTTCACATCCAGTGTTTCAATCTGGTCGAATTCCTGAATCATCTGACGGCACAGTTTTTTAAATGTATGGCGGTGAGGATATCCGTTGGATACAAAATCTTTACATCTCTTTTTCCATTTTTCATGAAGTGCATCGGTTGTTCCCGGCACTTTTTCATATGGGCGCATCCGGTAAACACATTTCATAAAGATATCGCCAAATACGACGCCATACAAACCACGCAGCGCCAGAAGCGGCGTGATCTTAAATCCAGGATTGCTTTCCAGTCCGCTTAGATTCAGTGAAATCACAGGGATATGAGAATATCCTGCTTTTTTCAGTGCACGCCGGATAAACCCGATATAGTTGGAAGCACGGCATCCTCCTCCGGTCTGTGTGATAATGACAGCCAGATGATCGGTGTCATATTTTCCGGATAAAATCGCATCCATAATCTGACCGACTACGATCAGGGAAGGATAGCAGGCATCATTGTTTACATATTTTAATCCCATGTTGACAGCCTGTTTGTTGTCATTTGGCAGAATTTCAACCTTATATCCGGATGCACGAAATGCCGGTTCCAGAATCTCAAAATGCATCGGTGACATCTGTGGGCAGAGGATTGTGTATTCCTTGCGCATCTCTTTTGTAAATGGAATCTTCTCAATAGAAGATGGCTGGATGATGCGCTCGGTCTTTTGCTGTTCTCTCACCCGGATGGCAGCAAGCAGGGAGCGGACACGGATACGGGCAGCTCCCAGATTGTTGACCTCATCGATTTTCAGCGAGGTATAGATCTTACCGGAACGGGTCAGGATATCTGCCACCTGATCCGTTGTGACGGCATCCAGTCCGCATCCGAAAGAATTCAGCTGGATCAGATCCAGGTTTTCTTTTGTCTTGACATAGTTTGCAGCGGCATACAGTCTGGAGTGATACATCCACTGATCCATGACATTGAGAGGTCGTTCTACTTCGTGCAGATGAGAGATAGAATCTTCTGTCAGGACGGCAATATTATAGGAGTTGATCAGCTCCGGCAGTCCGTGATTGACCTCAGGGTCCGTGTGATAAGGACGTCCGGCAAGAACAATTCCGCGATTGCCGGTTTCATCCAGAAACTTGATCGTCTCTTCACCTTTACGACGCATATCTTCTCTGCATGCAGCAAGTTCCAGCCATGCTTTGTGAACAGCAGTGCGGATCTCATCTGCGGAAACAGAAAATTTTTCACCAAGCTCTTCAATCAGTCTGGAAGAAAGCGTCTCTTCACTCTGGAAAGACATAAACGGATGCATAAAATCAATTTCTCCGGTTACGATCGGATCCATGTTATTTTTGATATTTTCCGGATAGGAAGTTACGATCGGACAGTTGTAGTGGTTGTTGGCTTTTTCAAATTCATTTCGTTCGTAAGGGATACAAGGATAAAAAATATGTTTGATCCCTTCGTTGATAAGCCACTGTACATGTCCGTGTGCCAGCTTTGCCGGATAACATTCGGATTCACTCGGAATGGATTCGATTCCCAGCTCGTAAATCTTTCGGGTAGAAGACGGAGAGAGTACGACACGGAATCCAAGCGTTGTAAAGAATGTATGCCAGAACGGATAATTCTCATACATGTTCAAAACTCTTGGAAGGCCGATCGTTCCTCTGGAAGCCTCTTCTTCTGAAAGCGAGGTGTATCCGAAATACCGCTGCATCTTATATTCAAACAGGTTTGGCAGGTGATTTTTGGATTTTTCCTTGCCAAGTCCTCGTTCACAGCGGTTTCCGGTGATAAACTTTCTTCCGCCGCTGAAATGATTGATTGTCAGACGGCAGTTGTTCGTACAACCGCGGCATTTTGTCATGGTAGTCTTGTATTCCAATGCTTCAATCTCTTCAATCGGGAGCATGGTAGTGCCTTCATAATCCTGATAACGTTCCCTTGCAATCAGGGCAGCTCCAAAAGCCCCCATGATACCGGCGATATCAGGACGGATTGCCTCACAGTCTGCGATTTTTTCAAAACTGCGCAGAACGGCATTATTATAGAAGGTTCCTCCCTGTACGACGATATGTTTTCCAAGTTCAGAGGCGTCGGATACCTTGATGACCTTAAACAATGCGTTTTTGATCACGGAATAGGCAAGTCCTGCGGAGATGTCTGCAACAGAAGCGCCTTCTTTCTGCGCCTGTTTTACTTTGGAGTTCATAAATACAGTACAGCGTGTTCCCAGATCGATCGGATTTTTGGCATAGAGGGCTTCCTGTGCAAAATCTTCGACTGTATAATTCAGCGATTTTGCAAAGGTCTCAATAAAAGAACCACATCCGGAAGAGCATGCTTCGTTTAACTGAACACTGTCTACCGTCTGATTCTTGATTTTGATACATTTCATATCCTGTCCGCCGATGTCGAGAATACAGTCTACATCCGGTTCGAAAAATGCGGCCGCATAATAATGGGAAACCGTCTCTACTTCTCCTTCATCCAGAAGCAGTGCAGCCTTGATCAGTGCTTCGCCGTATCCGGTGGAGCAGGAGTGAACGATCTCGACACCTTCCGGAAGCTGACTGTAGATCTCCTTGATTGCCCGGATCGTTGTTCCCAGAGGATCTCCGTCATTGTTATGATAGAAGGAATACAACAGCGTTCCATCTTCACCTACCAATGCTGCCTTTGTTGTAGTGGAACCTGCATCGATTCCAAGAAAAGCCTTTCCCTGGTAAGAAGCAAGGTCTTTGACCGGAACCTGATGTTTTGCATGGCGGAAAGTGAATTCCTCGTAATCTGCAGAAGATGCAAACAGGGGTTCCAGACGCTCCACTTCAAATTCCAGTTCGATTTTATTTGCCAGACGGCTCTGAAGTGTCTGCAGAGGAATATCCACATTCCGTTTGGAATTCAGCGCGGAACCGATTGCTGCAAACAAATGAGAATGATTAGGAGCGATAATATGCTCATCGTCCAGTTTTAAAGTACGGATAAAGGCCTCTTTTAATTCCGATAAAAAGTGAAGTGGTCCGCCTAAGAAGGCTACATGTCCGCGGATTGGCTTTCCGCAGGCCAGTCCGCTGATCGTCTGATTGACTACTGCCTGAAAAATAGAAGCAGCTAAATTCTCTTTGGAAGCTCCTTCATTGATCAGAGGCTGAATATCAGATTTCGCAAAAACACCGCAGCGTGCTGCGATGGAATATAAAGAAGTATAATTTTTTGCATATTCATTCAGCCCACTGGCGTCTGTCTGAAGAAGGGAAGCCATCTGATCGATGAAGGAACCGGTACCTCCTGCGCAGACACCGTTCATACGCTGTTCTACATTTCCATCTTCAAAATAAATGATCTTTGCATCCTCACCGCCGAGTTCAATTGCCACATCAGTCTGAGGTGCATAATCCTGCAAAGCGGTGGAAACCGCAATCACTTCCTGTACAAACGGAACATGCAGGTGGGTGGCAAGAGTCAGCCCTCCGGATCCGGTGATAACAGGAGAAACATGGATCGGTCCCAGTTTATAGATGGCACGTCCGAGAAGATCAGACAGTGTTTCCTGTATATTTGCAAAATGGCGTTCGTAATCGGAGAACAGAACTTCATTATCTGCTCCCAGGACTGCGATTTTTACCGTGGTGGAACCAATATCGATCCCTAAAGTATATAATTCGTTCTTTTTCATAGTAATTCCTCATCTTTTACTATAGTAGTTATTACTTATTTAAATGCAGTCGTTATTTTACAACATTTTATATTATACGACAAGTAGTCTAAAAACACAATTATGAGTGTTCACCATAAATATACAAAAGATTTTAAGGAAAAAATAGAAAATCTCATAAAATTTAACACAATCCTAACGCAAAAAATAAAACAATTATTTGACAAACAGTAATGCTCACTGTACAATTACTCTCTGTAAGGGAATAAATATATAAGGAGAGATTGTCATTGAACTGGTTAAACAAGCTGGAAAGAAAATTTGGACGATACGCCGTTCACAATCTGACGACGTACCTGATCGGGACATACATTATCGGATATGCAATCCGTCTGTTTATACCCGATATGATGATTTGGCTGTATCTGCAGCCGGGAGCGATTCTGCACGGACAGATCTGGAGGATCGTATCCTGGATTCTGGTACCGCCGCAGGGCAGTCTTCTGGAAATCGTCATTATGCTGATGCTTTACTATTCTCTCGGTACTACGCTGGAGAGGACCTGGGGAGCATTCCGCTATAATGTATATATCTTTTCGGGTATTTTATTTACGGTACTGGGAGCGTTTGTGCTGTACATCCTGTATGGCTCGGGGGCAGATTTCCTGGGTGGATATTTCAGTACGTATTATATCAACCTCTCAATTTTTCTTGCATTTGCTGCAAGCTATCCGGATATGGAACTTTTGTTGTATTTCATCCTTCCGATCAAGATCAAGTGGATGGGACTGGTGTATGGAGTATACATCCTGTACCAGTTGGCAACCGGCAATCCCGCATCGCGCATAGTGATCATTTCATCACTTTTAAATTTTGTCGTGTTCTTTTTATCCAGCAGGAATTTAAAACCGTATACACCAAAAGAACAGGTGCGCAAAGCAAAATTCAGACAACAGACAAGACCGCATATGACTTATGCAAATGGTGCAAAACACCGTTGTGCTGTCTGTGGGAGAACAGAGTTGGATGATTCAAGTCTGGAATTTCGATTCTGTTCCAAGTGTAATGGAAATTACGAGTATTGTCAGGATCATTTATTTACACACCAGCATGTGAAATAAGAATTAAGGATAAGTTAGAAGGAGAGTTATGACATGAAAAAAACAAAAGTAGTCTGCACAATGGGTCCTAATACAAATGACAAAGAAGTTATGAGAAAGTTGATTCAAAACGGAATGGATGTTGCGCGTTTCAACTTTTCACACGGTGATCACGAAGAGCAGAAATTCCGTATGGATCTTCTGAAAGAGCTTCGCGAGGAAGAACATGCGCACACAGCGATTCTTCTGGACACAAAGGGACCGGAAATCCGTACAGGTCTTTTGAAAGACGGAAAGAAAGTAACCCTCCAGGAAGGGAATACATTTGTACTTACAATGGAAGATATCGTAGGAGATGATACAAAAGTGTCTCTTTCTTATAAAGGTCTTGCAGAAGATGTACAGCAGGGAACAGTAATTTTGATCGATGACGGTCTGATCGGACTGAAAGTAAAAGAAATCGTAGATCAGGATATTGTTTGTGAGATCGTAAACGGCGGTGAGCTTGGTGAGAGAAAAGGGGTCAATGTACCGAACGTTCCGGTAAGACTTCCTGCAATCACAGAAAAAGATAAAGAAGACATCAAATTTGGTGTAGAACAGGATATTGATTTTATCGCTGCATCCTTTGTGCGCAATGCAGAGTGCGTCCTTGAGATCCGCGCATTTTTGAAAGAACTGGATGCACCTTATATTCCGATCATTGCGAAGATTGAGAATGCAGAAGGAATTCGCAATATTGATGAGATTATCCGTGCTGCAGATGGTATCATGGTAGCAAGAGGAGATATGGGTGTTGAGATTCCGGCAGAGGAAGTGCCATACCTGCAGAAGATGCTGATTCAGAAGTGTAATAATAACTTCAAGACTGTTATTACAGCAACTCAGATGCTGGATTCCATGATCCGTAATCCACGTCCGACAAGAGCGGAAGTGACAGACGTTGCAAATGCTGTTTATGACGGAACAGATGCAGTGATGCTGTCCGGAGAGACTGCACAGGGAAAATACCCGGTAGAAGCATTGCAGATGATGGTACACATTATCGAAAATACAGAGCAGCACCTGGACTATGATATGATCCTGGATAAGGCAGGAGATCACTTAAAGAGAGGAATCTCCAGTGCAATCGGATATTCTTCTGTTTTGGCAGCTGCGAATCTGAAAGCAAAAGCAATCATTACACCGACAGTTTCCGGAGCGACAGCAAGAGTGATGTCAAACTTAAAACCAATCCAGCCGATCATCGGAGTGACTCCGAGTGAAAGAGCACTGAGAAGAATGTCCATTTACTGGGGCGTACAGGCTCTTAAATCAATGGAATGTCATACAACAGATGATATCTGCAGTGAGGCAATTGAGATTTCAAAAGTAAAACGATGTGTAGAGACAGGAGATGTTGTTGTATTGACAGCCGGAATCCCTGCGCTGGATGTAAATGCTGCCTGTGAGGGAATCAGTAATATGATGAGAATCGCGACAATTGAATAAAATTGGCAGGATAACACATGCCGTTCATAGAATTTTTCTGTGAACGGCATTTTTGTATTGACAAGCATTCTCGATTCTTATATAGTGTTTCTTGAAAGAACTACTAACATGATCGGGAGAAAACTATGGAACAGAATCAGTATGTGGAATACCTGCTTCATTTCGGACTGACAAGGCAGGAGGCTCTGATTTATGTGGAATTACTTGTAAAAGGAAAGCAGACAGGATATGAGATTGCAAAGGAGACAGGGATTTCCCGGTCCAATGTGTATTCTGTTCTGGCAGCGCTGGCAGAAAAAGGAGCGGCCTATGTGATCGAAGAGTCTGCAAAGCGCTATATTCCGGTAAAAGTAGAGGAGTTTTGCGGGAACTGTATCCGCAGGATGCAGGAGGAGCAGGAGTGGATGGAGAGAAACCTTCCACAGAAGAAAGCGGAGACAGAAGGATATATCACCATTGAAGGAGAACAGAATATTCTGGATAAGGCGAAGAATCTGATCGCACAGGCGGGGGAAAGAGTGTATCTTTCCTGTACAGCAGGATATCTTGACGCATTCCGTCAGGCGTTGGAAGAGCTTGTGAAAAAGAAGCGGAAAGTTGTGATCCTGACAGATGCCCCGTATGAATTGAAAGACGCAATTTTCTATCAGACAGAGGAAAAAGGACAGCAGATCGGGTTGATCGTGGATTCTAAGAGCGTGCTTTCAGGGGAGTATGGAAAGGGGAGCCTGAATACCTGTCTGTATTCCGGACAGAAGAATTTTGTAACTGTATTTAAAAATGCAATGGCAAATGAGATAAAATTGATTCAATTACAAAAAGGAGGAACTGTATTATGAATAAAACACCATTTGTAACAAAAGAACAGCTGGATGAAATTGTGAAAACCTATCCAACACCGTTTCATCTTTATGATGAAATGGGAATTCGCGAGAATGTAAAGGCTCTTCGGGAGGCGTTTTCCTGGAATGAAGGATATAAGGAATATTTTGCGGTAAAAGCGTGTCCGAATCCATTTCTGATTGACATTTTAAGAGAGTATGACTGTGGATGTGACTGTTCTTCCTACACGGAGCTGATGTTGTCAGATGCCATCGGAGTAAAGGGACAGGATATTATGTTTTCTTCGAATGATACCCCTGCCGAGGATTATGTTCTGGCAGAAAAATTAGGGGCGATCATCAATCTGGATGATTTCACACACATTGATTTTCTGGAGAAAACGATCGGATATATTCCGGAGACGATCAGTTGCCGCTACAATCCGGGCGGATTATTTAAGATCAGCAATGATATTATGGACAATCCGGGAGATGCCAAGTACGGAATGACAACAGAGCAGTTGTTTGAGGCGTTTAAAGTCCTCAAAAGCAAAGGAGCAAAAGAATTTGGAATCCATGCATTTCTGGCAAGTAACACAGTGACAAATGACTATTACCCAATGCTGGCAAAAGTATTGTTTGAGCAGGCTGTAAAGCTTCAGAAGGAGACAGGAGTTCACATTAAATTTATCAATCTCTCGGGAGGAATCGGAATTCCGTATACACCGGATCAGGAGCCGAACGATATCCGTGTCATCGGAGAAGGGGTTCGCCGTGTCTATGAAGAGGTTCTTGTTCCGGCAGGAATGGGAGATGTGGCAATCTATACCGAGCTTGGACGTTTTATGATGGGGCCATACGGATGTCTGGTCACAACAGCAATCCATGAAAAGCATACTCACAAAGAATATATTGGCGTAGATGCCTGTGCGGTTGATCTGATGCGCCCGGCAATGTACGGGGCATACCACCACATCACAGTGATGGGAAAAGAAGATGCACCACATGACCATAAATATGATGTTACAGGATCTCTTTGTGAAAACAATGATAAATTTGCAATCGACAGAATGCTTCCGAAAATTGAAAAAGGAGATTACCTTGTCATCCATGATACCGGTGCACATGGGTTTGCTATGGGATACAGCTATAATGGAAAGTTAAAACACGCAGAACTTTTATTAAAAGAAGATGGAAGCGTCCAGATGATCCGCCGTGCAGAACGTCCGTCCGATTACTTCGCAACCTTTGACTGCTTTGAAATTGGAAAAAAATTGATAAAAAATTAAAAAAGACTTGCAAAGCAAAATAATCTGTGGTAATATATTTTTTGTTCGGGAGCGAAAGATGCTCCCAGACATAAGCGGATGTGGCGGAATGGCAGACGCACAAGACTCAAAATCTTGCGTAGGTGACTACGTATGGGTTCAAGTCCCATCATCCGCAGTTGCAGACCTCTGTCTTACTGAGATACAGTAGGATAGAGGTTTTTTCGTATATATCGGACATCCAATTCAAATGAATCCATCTATATCGAAGGTTAGATTTTAGTAAAATCAGTAGCAGAAATACCAAGGTTGTTTCTTCAGAAGAGGCATTAAAAGATGTAACACCAGTAGAATGGTCAGAAGATATATTAAATGGGAAGAGAAAAGTTACTGTTAAGAAGAAACAGTAAAATGGAGATTCAAAAGAAATATGTGTAAAATAGGAGACATTATTTTAGTAGAAAAGTACAAATCAGGTAATAAGGAGATAGGAAAGCATTCATTTATTGGGATTTAAGCGAGAATTTTCCAAACTGATCGGTTTCTTGCTCGTTGCCTTAATTGTGGTGGGGTTGGTATTCAATGCGGCCGGTGTGAAAGATGTGCTTTTGGAACTGTTCAATAAGATTGTCGGTGCATAATTGTATTGCTCACATCAATACAATGTAGTATAATGAGCATAGAAAGAGGAACACTATTTCTATGAAAGGAGCTGTTATTATGGCAAAATCAGCGAGCGTATATGCAAGAATTGACCCTGAATTAAAGGAACAGGCAGAAACGATATTATCTGCACTTGGTATTCCTACTTCTAATGCGATTGATATGTTTTTCAAACAGATTGTCTTAAAAAAAGGACTTCCTTTTGAAGTACGGTTACCGTATGAAAAACCTGTCTGCATGGGAGCGCTTAGTGAAGAAGAATTGAACGCAGAACTTGAGAAAGGATATGCGGATATTTTGGCAGGAAGAACAAAGCCCGCAAAACAGGCGTTTGCCGAAATGCGCAAAGATTTTAATTTATGAAATTTGAAGTAGAATTAGCAGAAAAAGCCGACAGGGATTTAAGGAATATCTTTTTTTATATCGCGGTTGATTTAAGTGCACCTGAAAACGCAGAAAGACAAATCAATCGTTTATGGGACGCTATTCTATCTCTTGATGAACTGCCGGAACGATACCGCCGTTATGAAGATGAACCGTGGTACAGCCGAGGTATGCGCGTTCTTCCGATAGATAACTTCGTGATTTTATATATTCCTTACTTGGAAGAAAAAGTTGTGCGTATTGTTACTGTCATGTATGGCGGACGTGATATAAGTGAGCAGTTAAAGAAAATTGAATAATCATGAAAATGAAATATGGTGTAGGAATTAAGCAGTTAGTCTTTAAGATTGGCTGCTTTTTCTATGCCTAAAATGAAGCGGTTGAGCACAAGTTTTATGGAAAACAGTATGAAAGAAGTTGCATTAACAGGCACATCATTTACGCCGGAAGAAGTTTATGAAGATGGTTATATACTTCGTGTTGTCTTTACAGAAAAAGAAAATAAAAACAAACCATTAGGAAACGGTGAGGGCAGTTGTCAATATAGGCAGCTGCCCTTTTTAGATTTTCATATGCACATTGACATGTTATAATAAGTGCAGCAATAGCTTTGTGTGTGACAGAAGAATTACTTTTAGTATTTAAGGTATGAAAAGAGGGATATTTATGATATATGCGCATGTAATCGGCCTATTGGGAGAATAGGCGATACGAACATATTCTCCTTTGAAAATAAACATATTTTATGGACAGAAGGAGAACAAAATGGAAACTAGAAAAGAAATTCGAGAATTGCATCGGATGGCTTGTCCGATTATATGTCATTATGTACTGACCAGTCTGTTTGAAATGTTTGATCAGGCAATCATAGGACAGAATTCCACCCGTGGCTTCGCCCTGGTTGGAATTGCATCTGTTGTGTTATATGGGGTTACAGGAGCATTGGGAATGCTGTCTTCTGCGTTTCATATTCTGGCTGCAGAAAAGAAGGGGAAACAGGATGAATCTGGATTTTGGACAGTCTTTCTTGTAAGCAGAGAACTGGTCATTTGGATCGGCTGTGGATTTTTCATTCTCAGTTTGATGTTTGGCAGGGGGCTTTTTCAGAGTATATATAAAATCCGGGGAAATGAACTTCGGGAATTATTGAGCTATTTTTATCCGGCATCCATTACGGTATTGGAAAATCTTCTTATTTTTCAGTACAGTGTGTATTTCAGAAATCAGAAAAATACCAGGATTGCACTGGTAGTGACAGGAATCTCCACAGTAGTAAATTTATGGTTTGATTTTGCACTTGTTTATGGAGCGGCAGGATTTCCGCATATGGGGACAGCAGGAGCAGCTTGGGGAAGTGTCATCGGTTTGGGCTGCGGCGTGTTCATCTATCAGGTGGCATATTGGAAAGAAATCAGAAAAAATTTCAGACCATGTAGAGTTCGAGGTGTTGTGAGAAGGAAAGTATTACAAAAGATCGGGAAACTTTATTTTCCGCTGTTAGGACAGGATTTGTTTGAAAATACGATATTTGTATTTGTCGTGTCTGTGGCAGCAGCACGATTGGGCTCTGAGGAGATGGCGATTTATAAATTGTTGGATTTGATTGGTGGAATCTTGGAACTTCCGATTTATGCATATGCTGCGGCTGCGCAGACTTATGTATTACAGAGCAATGGGGCAGGAGACGATAAGAAGGCGAGACAATATCAGAAGGCAGGAATACGGACAGCAGCTATGGTTGTCCTGGCAGCGTCCGGGGTGTGCAAGATTTTTTCAGACAGTATATTTGGCTGGATCATAGCAGATCAAAAGATCATCGATGGAGCGGCAGGGATTTTCTGGATGCCTGCAGTAATTCTGATGATCAAAGTTTTCTATCGATTTGAAATGCTGTATCTGCAGGGAATCGGAAAAGAACGTTTTGTATTCTGGAATACTGTGGCTGCTTCTATACTTGCAGGTGTGGGAGTGCTCTGGGCAGGGATGAGTATGGGACTGCCGGGGATTTATCTGGGAATATTTTTACAGTACGGGATTCTCGCCATACGATATATCAGGCAGAAGAAAGGAAAAAATGATGTGGTATCAGAAGGACTGGTTTACCGGGATTGATTATTATAATTTGAAAGAAAAACAGATCCATGTTGCAGAGCAGAGGATCACGAAACCTGTGGAGCAGCAGTTTCACGAACAGACGGAAATCTATTATGTAAAAAGCGGGGATGCAGATATCTGGATCAACGGCGAAGAATTTCATGTACAGGCGGGGAGTTTTTTCTGTCTGTACATGCATTTGTTTTATCACATAGAGACCATTCGGAAACCGCTGCACTGTGTCAAGGTTTCCTTCCATATTGGATTGTTTATGTTTTTGTGTTTTGAGAAGCGTCAGACACGGGAAAATGAAATTTTGATGTATGGAGTCCAGCCTATTCTTTTATTGGAAGGCCGGGAACAAAAGCGGGTGGAACGGATTCTGGAAGAGCTTTTGGAGGAAGAACGGGAACAGCGGTTTTCAGCGCAAAACATCAGCATTTATCTGGCGATGCAGCTGCACGCGCTGTATTGCCGATATGCCATGGAAAAGCGGCCAAAGGATCCGGAAAAGAAGCAGCCGGTCTGGAATGTGATTCAGAGAGTTCTTTTGGATACGAGCAAGACGGTTTCTTTGGAAGAATACGCACGAGAAGCTGAAATGTCACCTGTGACGCTGAACCGAAACATAGAAAAACAGTGCGGATATACATTTTTTCAGCTCCAGAAGATGGGAAAGATCTATAATGCCTGCGCACTTTTGCATTTTCCGGATCTGAATCTTCAGTATATCAGCGATTATCTTGGTTTTACGAACATCGAGGATTTTTACAGAGTATTTAAACGCTATCAGAAAGTGAGCGTAAGAGAATATCAGACCCGACATATCGGAAATGGCGTGCAGATGCAGTCAGAGGAAGAGGGACTGCAGATTCTGGAGTACCTTTTGCTGCATTTTCAGAAGCCATTTCAGATCCGGGAGATGGAACAGGAGTTAAAAAAGAATGCTTATCTGCTGGAAAAAAGAGCGAAAGAGCAGTTTGGAAAAAGTGTACAGGAATTATTGGAAGAAGTCCGTATCCAGATTGCCTGCAGTTATTTAAGCGCTACAGACCGGACGGTGACCCAGATCAGCAGTGACGTTGGATTTGGCAGTATTTCCTCTTTTCAGAGAAGTTTTGCAAAATACATGAATCAGACACCCAGTGAATATCGCAGATTTCATCGATGTAAATAATTGATAATCATATTGGGAAATATGCATATCTATTTTCTTTGTGCTGCCCTATAATAAAAGCAAAAACGAGGAGGTATCATAAGATGTTTGAACATGTATTTGCTCCTATCCGGATCCGTGATATGGAGCTGAAAAACAGAATTATCCTGCCGGCAATGGGGACAAGAATGGCAGATGAGAACGGAGCGGTGACAGACAAGCTGATCGCGTATCACGCGGCGCGTGCAAAAGGTGGATGTGCACTGAATATTGTAGAGGTTGCAGCAGTACATACGCCAAGCGCTCCGGCGCATTTTGTATCGATCAGTGAAGATCATCTGATCGAAGGCCACAGGAGACTGACAGATGCGATCCATGAGAACGGGGGAAAAGCGGGAATCCAGCTCTGGCAGGGATCGATCGCGGCTTCCATGGATCCAAAGGCACAGATGCTGGTAGTTTCGGATATGAGTTTTGGTCCGTATACACTGCCGGCTATTACAAAGGAGCAGATTCGGGAAGTGATCGCATGTTATGGAAAGGCAGCGGCCAGGGCGGTAGAAGCAGGATATGACTGTCTGGAATTCCATCTGGCACACAATTATCTGCCGCATTCGTTCTTAAGCGCAGGATTTAACCACAGAGAAGATGAATACGGCGGAAGTTTTGAGAATCGCTGCAGATTCCCGTTGGAGGTCATTGATGAGCTGAGAAGAAATATGCCGGAAGGAATGCCGTTGTTTATCCGGATCGACGCACAGGATGATATGTTGAAAGATGGACTGACCATTGAGGATGTGATCCGATTCTGCAAGATTGCAAAAGAACATGGCGTAGACGTGCTGGACGTATCCAGAGGAAATATCATTACGGCGGCTTCCATGTACGAAGTGCCTCCGATCGATGTGCCAAACGGATTTAATATCGAAAATGCGGCCAGAATCCGCAGAGCAACAGGCATGCTGACGGTTGGTGTGGGAAGGATCAACACTGCAGCACTGGCAGAAGAAATCCTGGCAGAGGAGAAAGTGGATCTGGTTGTTATGGGAAGAGCACAGCTGGCAGATCCGGAGTTTGTAAATAAGGCGCAGCAGGGAAGAGTGGACGAGATCGTACACTGCGTGGGCTGCAATCAGGGATGCTACGATGGATTCTGCGATGTGGCCAACCGTCCGCATATCACCTGTATGAGAAACCCGATGATCGGTCATGAAGCAGAATATGAACTGAAAAAAGCAGAAGATCCAAAGAAAGTCTGGGTGATCGGCGGCGGAGTGGCCGGAATGGAAGCAGCAAAGGTGCTTCAGGAAAGAGGGCATGAAGTGACCTTGTTTGAGGCGTCCGATGCGCTGGGCGGAGAATTTCTGCTGGCAGGAGAAGCTCCCGGAAAAGCAGAGATGAAAGCAGCAGCCATGGAGATGGGAAATCAGATAGAAAAACTGGTGAGCGTTCATAAGAACACAAAAGTGGATGCACAGATGCTGGAAAATGCGGATGTGGATGCAGTTATTCTGGCAATTGGTTCCTCCCCGATTGAGATCCGGCTGGAGGGCATGGACAAACTTTCGCATGTATCCGCACCAGAAGTGCTTCGTCATGAAGTGAATCCAAAAGGAAAAGTTGCAGTCATCGGCGGTGGTCTGGTCGGTCTGGAGACAGCAGATGCGCTGGCCTGCGCTGGATGTGAAGTGACCGTTCTGGAGATGAAAGACAGCATTGGAAGCGATCTGGGAAGTCTGCGTAAGATCGCGGTGATGATGAAGATGCAGCAGTTACAGGTCAAACTGCTTCCAAACAGTAAAGTATGCAGATTTACAGAAGAAGGGATTGTTCTGGAAGACAATACATTGATCCCGTGCGACTGTGCCGTGTTTGCAGTTGGATTTGCTGCCAATGATTCCCATGCGCTTGCAGAAGTATGTGAGAAGAGAGACATCCCATATCATGTGATCGGAGATGCCAGATCAGCAAGAAGAGCGCTGGATGCCATTGCCGAAGGATTTGAAGTTGCCAGAACACTGTAGGAGGATCAGAGTATGAAGAAAATGTATACACCGCTTCAGATTGCGGGGATGGAAATCAAAAACAGAACATTTATGGCTCCGATGTCACTGGGGTATGAAAGCCAGGACGGAACGGTGAATGAAAAGATGGCAGGCTACTGGCTGAGAAGAGCCAAAGGCGGCGTGGGCTGTATCATTGTGGATGCCACCAGTGTGGATCCCAATGTGCCGTATCTTGGAAATACACTTTGTTTCCGGGATGAAGAGAGCATCAAAAAGTATAAAAGTTTTACAGATCAGATCCATGCGTATGGGTGTAAGATCATTCCGCAGATCACACATCCGGGTCCGGAGAGTGTCAGCGCCTTTTATGGAATCCCGCCAGTGGCCAGCAGTGTATATCCAAACGCAATGGCGCAGATGACAAGAGAGCTGGCAAAAGAGGAACTGCCGGGAATCGTAGCGCTTTATGCCAAAGCCGGTAAAGCAGCAAAAGATGCCGGATTTGACGGGATCGAACTGCATTGCGCACATGCATATATGCTGCTGGGATCGTTTTTGTCTCCGCTGCGCAACAAACGGATGGATGAATACGGCGGAAGTCTGTTGAACCGTGCCCGTCTGTTGTTTGAAGTGCTGGATGCCATCAAAGAGACCTGTGGAAGGGAGTTTCCGATCATCTTGAGAATGTCAGGAAGTGAGCGGGATCCGCAGGGAAATACCGTGGAAGATATGAAGCGTCTGATTCCGTATCTGGAACAGCATGGAGTGGATTGTTTTGAAATCAGCGGCGGAACGCAGTACGAACGCTGCAATAAGATCATTCCATGTCACGGAGAAGAAGAATTTACCAACCTGAAAGAAGCAAGAGAGATTAAAGCAGTGGCAACCAAACCTGTGATCACAGTCGGAAAGATTCTGGATGCGAAACTTGCAGAGGATGTGCTGGAGGCAGAAGAAGTAGATGGCGTTGTGATCGGACGAGCGCTGCTGGCAGATCCTGACTTTGTAGAAAAGGCAAAAGAAGGACGTTACGAAGAAATCGCCCCATGCGCGGCATGTGGTGTCGGATGCGTCGGAGAGCAGACCAAGAGACGTCCGGCTTCCTGTGTGATCAATCCTCTGGCAGGAAGAGAACTGGAATTTGAAGAGCAGCCGGCAAAAGAGGCAAAGAAGATTCTGGTCGTAGGAGCCGGGATCGCCGGACTTGCGGCGGCAAGGATCCTTGCAAAACGGGGACATCACGTTCTTGTGGCAGAAAAAGAACAAAAAGCCGGAGGGCAGTTAAATCTGGCATGCCGCGCGCCGTTTAAGCAGGAAATTTCAAAATGGATCGTGTATCTGAAGGCGGAATGTGACAGATATGGAGTGGAGATCCGCTATGAAACCCTCGCAGACCAGGCGATGATCAAGGAGATAAATCCGGACGTTGTGATCCTTGCAACAGGCGCCAAACCGGTGCTTCTTCCGGTAGACGGCAAAGAAGAGATGATCGCGGCCAACGACATTTTGAGTGGAAAGATTTCTATTCCGGGCGGAAATGTTGCCGTGATCGGCGGCGGAATGGTTGGAATCGAGACGGCAGAATATCTGCTCCATCACTCCAGAGGCGCGGCAAAAGTGACACTGATCGAGATGGCAGAGAGCATTGGTCAGGGTATGGTGCCGAACAATCTGGTGCCGACTTTGAAACGGTTGCAGCAGGAGCGTGTTCAGGTTGTAACAGGAGCGAAAGTGAAATCCTTAGAACAGGGTACGGTCACTGTGGAGACAGCGGCAGGAGAGGTGCAGCATCCGGGATTTACCCATGTAGTCTGTGCCGTTGGTTCCAAAGCATGGAATCCGTTGTATGAAGAAATCAAAGATACCTATGAGACCTATGTAATCGGGGATGCCAGAGAAGTCGCGCAGGCGTTGGAAGCTGTGCGGGCAGCGTACGAACTGGGATATCAATTGTAGTATTTTATGGAAAAATAGGATGTGCAGGATCATTGTCGAAACGGGCAGTGATCCTGCGCGTTTTTTATTGGAGAAAGAAAGTGTCTATTTAGAAAAAAATCGAAATAGATATTGCAAAAGGCGGAAAAAAGGACTATAGTATTTATAAGGAATTTAGAAAATATTCTAAATAGATTCCGGGAAAGGATGGTGCCGATGGCATTTGCGGAGACTTTCAAAGCTCTTTCGGATCCGGTACGCAGGGAGATTCTTGTTCTTCTGAAGAAAGAAAAACTTTCAGCAGGAGAAATCGGGAAACATTTTGAAATGACAGGAGCAACGATCTCTTATCATTTGAAAATCCTGAAGAAGGCAGATCTGATACGGGAAACGAAATACAAGAATTTCATTTATTACGAGCTGAATATTTCTGTGGTGGAAGAGCTGATGCTCTGGCTGTCAGACTTGAAAGGGGATTCAACATTATGAAAGAAAATAAATCAAAAGTTATCATTACCAGCATTGTTACTGTTTTTCCAATGGTGATCGGTTTTCTGCTCTGGAATCGACTGCCGGAAAAGATTGCAACACATTTCGGGAGTGAAGGGGCAGATGGATGGAGTACAAAGCTGTTTGCAGTGGTGATTTTCCCGCTCATATTATTAGTCATCCATTTGTTCTGCCTGGGTGTGACCTTAAATGATCCCAAGAAGAAAAATATCGGAAGAGCGATGATGACGCTGATCTTCTGGATCGTTCCGGTTCTGTCTGTCGTGTCTAATCTGTCTATTTATGGATATGCACTTGGCATGGATGTGAATATGGAGGTGATCGTCAGTATTTTGATGGGTGGCATATTTATCCTGTTGGGAAATTATATGTCGAAGAATCATCAGAATTATACGGTGGGGATCAAACTTCCATGGACCTTGAACAGTGAGGAGAATTGGAATCGTACGCATAGAATGGCAGGAAAATTATGGATTCTGGCAGGACTGGTATTTTGGGGAAGTGTATTTTTTGAAAACAACACGGTACCAATTGTGATCATAGTCGTTGTTGTGACGATCCCGATGATCTATTCGTTTGTACTTTATAAAAAGGGAATCTGAAAAAGAATCAGACAGAAATTTTGCTTTGCTATTTATCACGATACCGTTTATAATAAAACGATACGAGATAAAGGAGAAAGAGAATTATGGAACAGAAAATAGTAGCAGTTGTGGCAGGAAGAGAAATCAAAGAATCTGATTTTGAAAAATTCCTGCAGAATGTACCGAGAGAGCAGCAGGCGTATCTTTCCAATCCACAGTTCAGACAGCAGTGTCTGGATCAGTTTGTAGCACTTCATATGTTTGCAGAGCTCGGCGGGGAGATGAAGCTGGAAGAGACAGAAGAATATCAGGAGATGGTAGAAAATGCCAAAAGAGATATCCTTGCACAGATGACAATGCGGGAAGTGATGAAAGATGCAGTTGTGACAGAAGAGGATGTCAAAAATTATTATGAGGAGCACAAGCAGCAGTTTACAAAAGGGGAGACTGTTCGCGCAAAACATATTCTGACAGATTCCAAAGAAAAATGTGATGCGATTTTAGCAGCGATCCAGAGCGGAGAGACATCCTTTGAAGATGCTGCAAAAGAAAAATCTACATGTCCGTCCGGAACAAAAGGCGGAGATCTTGGAGAGTTTGGGAAAGGACAGATGGTAAAAGAGTTTGAAGATGCTGCGTTTACAGCAGAGATCGGTGCGATTGTGGGACCGGTTCAGACACAGTTCGGATATCATCTGATCAAAGTGGAAGAGAAAAAGGATGCGGCAGTTGCAGATTTCGAGGAAGTGAAGAATTCGATCAGGAACCAGCTCTTACAGCAGAGACAGAATAAAGTCTACAGTGATAAAGTAAAAGAACTGCGTGAGAAATACGTGCAGGAATAAAAAGAAAACAGGACGATCAGGAAATGAGCAGTCCTGAAATAAGGAAGGTTGTGACTTAAAACGGTTGCAGCCTTCTTTATAATTAGTAATGAAGGGAGAAACACGTGATACGTAAATATCAACCACAGGATTTAGAGCACATAATGAAAATCTGGCTGGAGACAAATCTTGCTGCTCATGGCTTTATCCCGGCAGAGTATTGGAACGGGCAGTATGAAGCTGTAAAAGAGGCTCTGCCGCAGGCCGACATTCTGATTTATGAAGAAGAGGGGACAGTTCTTGGATTTCTGGGATTACAGGACAGTTATATCGCGGGACTTTTTGTGGAAAAAGCATCTCAGTCCAGAGGGATTGGCCGCTTGCTTCTGGAAGCTGCTAAATCGGGACGGCAGGAGCTGACACTTCACGCTTATGCAGAGAACACAGGAGCAGTCCGGTTTTATGAACGGGAGGGGTTTCAAACGGCAGCATTTGAAAAAGAAGAAATGACGGGATGCGAGGGTGTTTTGATGCGCTGGACAAGAGAAGAAGAGAAAAACAGCCTTTAAAAAACAGGATATTTGGTGTATAGTAATCTCTGTAAGTAAAATTAGGAGAATCGACATGAGTGAAAAAATTGTTTTGATAGATGGACACAGCATTTTAAACCGGGCCTTCTATGGAGTGCCGGATCTGACCAATGCGGAGGGTCTTCATACGAATGCGGTGTATGGATTTTTGAATATCCTGTTTAAAATTCTGGAAGAAGAAAAACCGGAGTATCTGATAGTCACATTTGATGTTCATGCACCGACATTTCGTCATGAGATGTTTGCTGATTATAAAGGAACAAGAAAGCCGATGGCAGAAGAACTCCGTCAGCAGGTTCCGGTCATCAAAGAGGTGCTGAAGGCGATGGACATTGCGATCATCGAGAAAGCCGGACTGGAGGCAGACGATCTGCTCGGTACGATTTCCAGAACCTGTGAGGAAAAGGGGATGGAGGTTGCTGTTATTTCAGGAGACAGAGATACTCTGCAGCTTGCTACGGAGCATGTAAAGATCCGGATTCCGAAGACAAAGGGCGGACGCACGGAAATCGAAGATTACTATGCAGCAGATGTCAAAGAGCGTTATGAAGTGACACCGACAGAATTTATCGACGTAAAAGCGCTGATGGGGGATACAGCGGATAACATTCCGGGAGTGCCGGGAGTTGGTGAGAAAACTGCCACCAAGATTATTGTGGAATACGGATCACTGGAGAATGCCTATGCACATGTGGAGGAGTTAAAGCCGCCGAGAGCAAGTAAGAATTTAAAAGAATTCTGGGAACAGGCAAAACTGAGTAAAGTTCTGGCGACCATTAATACGCATGCAGAACTGGAGTTCTCTCTGGAAGATGCAAAGCATGGAAATATGTTCACCAAAGAGGCATATACGTGGTTCCAGAAACTGCAGTTTAAAAATCTGCTCGGAAAGTTTGATGTGGAAGCAGCTGAAAATGAAGTTGAAAAAGCATTCCGGGAAGTAACAGAGCAGGAAGAAATCGAGCGAATTTTCTCAGAGGCAAAAAAGGCAGAGTGTGTGGGAGCTGCACTGATCAAATGTGACGGGAATGTGCTGCCGTTATTCGCACATCCGTCAGGATACGGCAGGATTGCTCTGGCATACGGGAAAGATCAGGTGTATTCCATTGCATGCAGTATGGATACAGATATGGATGCATTGTTTGCACAGCTTTCGGATGTGGCACGTTCTGCCGGGCGTTTTGTCATGTTTGATCTGAAAAAATATCTCCCGGTATTGGGCGCGGTTTGTCAGAAAAACTGCTTTGACGCAACAGTGGCAGCCTATCTTCTGAATCCGCTGAAAAATGATTATACCTATGAAGATGTGGCAAGAGAACAGCTGGGGCTGATGATCGATGACAAGGCAGATGAGTGGACAAAGAGCTGTTATGAAGCATATACTGCTTATGCGGCATCTGAAAATTTGATGGAAAAACTCAAAGAGGAGCAGATGGACAGGCTGTTTCTGGAAATTGAGATGCCGCTTGTATTTACCTTATTTGATATGGAACAGGCCGGGGTGCGCATTGAGGCTGAGGAGCTGAAAAAATATGGAGAACAATTGGGCGAACAGATCGTACAGCTGGAATCCGAGATTTACGAGATGGCAGGGGAGAATTTTAACATCAATTCTCCGAAACAGCTGGGTGTGATCTTGTTTGAAAAGCTGCAGATGCCTCATGCCAAGAAAACAAAAACAGGATATTCGACTGCGGCGGATGTACTGGAAAAGCTGGCTCCGGAATTTCCAATCGTGGATAAGATTCTGGAATACCGTCAGCTTACAAAGTTAAAATCTACGTATGCAGACGGACTGGCAAATTATATCGGACCGGATGGACGGATTCACGGAACGTTTAACCAGACGATTACCGCGACCGGGCGGATCAGCAGTACAGAACCGAATCTGCAGAATATTCCGGTAAGAATGGAACTGGGAAGGCTGATCCGGAAAGTATTTGTGCCTCAGGAAGGCTATGTATTTATTGATGCGGATTATTCGCAGATTGAGCTGCGTATACTGGCGCATTGTTCCGGAGATGCACATCTGATCCAGGCATACCGGGAGGCACAGGATATTCACCGAATGACAGCGTCCCAGGTGTTTAAGACTCCGTTTGACGAGGTGACAGATCTGCAGAGACGAAATGCCAAGGCAGTCAACTTTGGAATTGTTTACGGGATCAGTTCGTTTGGATTGAGTCAGGACTTGAGTATCACGAGAAAAGAAGCGTCTCAGTATATTGAAAGTTATTTTGAGACGTATCCGGGAATCAAAAAGTTTCTTGACGATTCCGTGACGCATGCAAAAGAAGAAGGATATGCCGTTACATTGTTTGGAAGAAGACGTCCGATACCGGAGTTAAAATCCAGCAATTTTATGCAGAGGAATTTCGGAGAACGTGTGGCAATGAATGCGCCGATCCAGGGAACTGCGGCAGATATTATGAAGATTGCCATGATCGGAGTCAACCGGGAACTGAAAGAAAAACAGATGAAATCCCGTATGATCCTGCAGGTTCATGATGAACTTCTGATCGAGACACATCCGGATGAGATCGAGACAGTGAAAGAGATCCTCAAACGGCAGATGGAAACAGCGGCTTCCTTAGATGTGCCGTTGATCGCGGATATGCAGGTCGGAAAAAACTGGTACGAGGCAAAATAGTGATGAAGGTAATTGGAATTACAGGTGGAGTGGGTTCCGGGAAAAGTGCAGTTTTAAAGCTGCTGGAGGAAGAATATCATGCAGTTGTAGTACAGCTTGATGAAGTTGCAAAAGCGCTGCAGAGAAAGGGCACTCCCTGCTGGAAAGCGATCGTAGAAGCATTTGGAAGAGAGATTTTAGATGAAAACGAAGAGCTGGACCGCAAAAAACTGGCCCAAATTGTGTTTCAGAGCAGTGAAAAGCTGGAACAGCTCAATGGGATCGTCCATCCTGCGGTAAAACAGCAGGTGCTTCTGGATATCGAAGAAAAAAGAAAAGAGAAGACAGAGCTGTACGTACTGGAGGCTGCTCTTCTTCTGGAAGCAGGATATGCCAAAATCTGTGAAGAAACATGGTTTATCTATACAGAGGAATCGGTAAGAAGAGAGCGGCTGAAAGCATCCCGGGGATATAGTGATGAAAGAATTACAGATATGATACGCAGCCAGAGTCCGGAAGCGTATTTTCGGAAAAACTGTACCCGGGTGATCGACAACAGCAAAGAGATCGAAGAAACAAGACGACAAATAGGAGAGATACTATGAGATTATGCAGCATTGCCAGTGGCAGCAGTGGAAACTGCATCTATGTAGGCAGTGACAATACACATTTACTAATCGATACCGGAATCAGTAAAAAAAGAATTGATGCCGGTTTAAAGGAGCTGGAGATCAAAGGGGAGGAGTTAGACGGGATTCTGATCACTCATGAGCACTCAGATCACATTCAGGGACTTGGAGTGTTCAGCAGAAAATATGAGATCCCGATCTATGCAACTCCGGGAACGATTGCGGGGATTCAGGCGTATTCCAGACTGGGAGCCATGCCGGAAGGATTGTATCATGTGATACACAGTGATGAATCCTTTATGCTGGGGGATATCCGGGTAAATCCGTTTGCAATTTCCCATGATGCCAACGAACCGACCGGATACCGTCTGGAGTGCAGAGACAAATCTGTGGCAGTAGCGACAGATCTGGGAATCTATGATGCATACACGGTGTCCCATCTCCAGAATCTGGATGCAGTTCTTCTGGAGGCAAATCATGATCTGCATATGTTGGAAGTGGGACCATATCCATATCCGCTGAAGCGAAGAGTAATGGGAGATAAAGGACATTTGTCGAATGAATTGTCAGGACGTCTCCTTTGTGATATACTACATGATAATTTGAAACATATTGTTCTGGGGCATTTGAGCAAAGAAAATAATTATGAAAGTCTGGCATATGAGACTGTCAAACTGGAAGTGACATTAGGGGATAATGCATATAAAGGGGAAGACTTGAATATGGCAGTGGCAAAAAGGGACAGTATTTCAGAGATTATCACCGTTTAACTTGAGGAGGAAAAACCATGAAAAAATGTATCGTAACCGTAGTAGGAAAAGACACTGTGGGAATTATCGCGAAAGTGTGTACATACCTTGCAGAAAGTAAGATCAATATTTTAGATATTTCCCAGACGATCGTACAGGGATATTTCAATATGATGATGGTTGTAGATATTTCAGAAATCGAAAAAGATTTTAAAGTAATCTGTGATGAGATGGAGCAGGTGGGCGAAGAGATCGGGGTAAAGATCCAGTGCCAGAAAGAAGAAATTTTTGAAAAGATGCACAGATTATAAGAATAAGCAGAGACGAGGATAAAGACCATGATTAATATGTATGAAGTTTCCGAAACTAATAAGATGATCGAGCAGGAAAATCTGGATGTTCGTACCATCACACTGGGAATCAGCCTGATGGACTGTATTGATTCGGATTTGAATGAATTGAACCGAAAGATTTATGAAAAAATCACAGTAACTGCAAAAGACCTTGTGTCAACAGGAAAAGATATTGAAAGAGAATTTGGAATTCCGATCGTAAACAAACGAATTTCTATTACACCGATTGCTCTGATCGGCGGTGCTGCATGCAAGTGTCCGGAAGATTTTGTGACCATAGCAGAGACACTGGATCGTGCGGCAAAAGAGGTTGGAGTTAATTTTATCGGAGGATACTCTGCGTTGGTTTCCAAGGGAATGACCAAAAGTGATGAGAATCTGATCCGTTCCATCCCTCAGGCTTTGGCGAGAACGGAAAGAGTGTGCAGTTCGGTCAATGTAGGTTCCACCAGAACCGGAATCAATATGGATGCAGTGCGGCTTTGCGGAGAGATGGTAAAAGCAACGGCAGAAGCGACAAAAGAGCATGATTCCTTTGGCTGCGCGAAACTGGTGATCTTCTGCAATGCACCGGATGACAATCCGTTTATGGCAGGCGCATTCCTCGGAGTGACAGAGGCTGATGCAGTGATCAATGTAGGTGTCAGCGGTCCGGGAGTTGTAAAGAAAGCGTTGGAAAAGGTGCGCGGCAAAGGATTTGAGGAGCTTTGCGAGACAATCAAAAAGACTGCATTTAAGGTGACACGAGTAGGACAGCTGGTAGCCGGAGAGGCGTCCAGACGTCTGGGAATCCCGTTTGGGATCATCGATCTGTCACTGGCGCCGACTCCGGCAATCGGAGACAGTGTGGCAGAGATCCTGGAAGAGATTGGTCTGGAGAGAGTCGGAGCTCCGGGAACAACGGCGGCACTGGCACTTCTCAACGATCAGGTGAAAAAAGGCGGTGTGATGGCATCCTCTTATGTAGGAGGACTCAGTGGTGCGTTTATTCCGGTCAGTGAAGATCAGGGAATGATCGATGCAGTGAATGCAGGTTCACTGACACTGGAAAAATTAGAAGCCATGACTTGTGTCTGCTCAGTTGGTCTTGATATGATCGCGGTTCCGGGAAAGACATCTGCAGCGACAATTTCCGGAATCATTGCAGATGAGATGGCGATCGGTATGGTCAACCAGAAGACGACTGCAGTCCGTCTCATTCCGGTGATCGGAAAAGATGTGGGAGAAACTGTCGAATTCGGCGGACTTCTGGGTTATGCGCCGATCATGCCGGTGAATGAGTTTGGCTGTGAGGCATTTGTAAATCGGGCAGGAAGAATTCCGGCACCGATCCATAGTTTTAAAAACTAGAAACAGGGGAGAAAAGATGAAAAAAATTGCAATCGTAACGGACAGCAACAGTGGGATTACGCAGGAAATGGGAAAATCGATGGGAATTTATGTGATCCCCATGCCGTTTTTTATTGACGGGGAGCTGTTTCTGGAAGATATTACGCTGACGCAGGAAGAGTTTTACAAACGGTTGGGAGACAATTCGGATATTTCCACGTCTCAGCCATCTCCGGGTGAAGTCATGGAATGCTGGGACGAGCTGCTGAAAGAGTACGATGAGATCGTGCACATTCCAATGTCCAGCGGACTGAGCAGCACTTGTCATGCGGCACAGTCTCTGTCTCAGGAATACGAGGGAAAGGTTTGTGTAGTGGACAACCAGAGAATTTCTGTGACACAGAAGCAGTCTGTAGAAGATGCGATCACACTCAGAGAAGCGGGAAAATCTGCAGCAGAGATCAAAGAAATCCTGGAAGCGGAAAAATTGCAGGCAAGCATTTATATTACAGTGGATACATTAAAGTATTTGAAAAAAGGCGGGCGGATCACACCGGCTGCCGCAGCGCTCGGAACGGTATTGAACCTGAAACCGGTGCTTCAGATTCAGGGAGAAAAACTGGATGCATTTTCAAAAGTAAGAGGATGGAAAGCCGCGAAACGCACCATGCTCAAAGCTATTGAAAAGGATCTGGAAGAACGCTTTTCTGAGGTCAGAGAAGACATGGTATTGGGAATGGCGTATACTTGCAGCAAAGAAGAGGCACAGGAATGGAAACAGGAGATCGCGGAGAAGTTTCCGGAATACGAAATTGTAGAAGGTCCGCTTTCTCTGAGCGTTGCCTGTCACATCGGACCAGGGGCTATGGCAGTGACCTGTATGAAAAAAGTCCGGTGATTGCCGCTGGTATTATGAAAAATGTCCGAATAACCTCATTTTATAGGTTATTCGGACATTTTTTAAATCAAATCTAAATCATTTTGTGTTAGAATTGCTTTAATCTATAAATTCTCAGGTGGTGCTTACATGAAAGAACGTATATTGATTATGGAAGATGAAACAGCAATACAGGCTGTTTTATATGAGTTGTTGACTGACACGGGATATGGGGCATATTGACGAACTGAACAAACAGCGTCAGCATTTTTTTGCGACAGCTTCCCATGAATTGAAAACCCCGATTACCATAATCAAGGGGCAGGTGGAAAGTATGATTATGGAAATCGGGAGATATAAGGACACAAGAAGGATACTTCCGGAAACATTAAAAGAAATTGAAAATATGGAACAGCTTGTAAAGGAAATTCTGTCGGTATCAAAGCTGGAAATGAATACAACGAATCATACGGAGCTTCTTTCTCTTTCCAATATTCTGAAACGTGTATATAAACATCTTATCCCACTGGCCAATGAAAAACATATCCGTATTCAGAAGAATATTTCAGAAGATGTTATGATGATGGGAAATGAGCTGCTTTTGGAAAAAGCAGTCCATAATATCATCAGCAACGCAATACGGCACTCCCCTGTTGGTGCCGAACTGGGGTTAGAACTGTCTTTTGATTCTCTTCTTGTCAGAAACAGTGGTGTAAATATTCCGGATGAAGATTTGGATAAACTGTTTACTCCATTCTATTGTGTGGAAAAATCACATAATAAATTGACCGGCGGAAGCGGGTTGGGACTATATCTTGTAAAAATTATCTTGGAACAGCATGGTCTGTCATATACGATTGAGAACCGGCAAGACAGTGTCTGCTTCAAAATCACATTAAATTCACATAATCTAAATTAAAATTAAATGGAATCTAAATCAGAGTGAAACCGTCCTTTCTTATACTGCAGATATAAAGAAAGGACGGTGTTTTTATGAATGTAGGAAAGCGGGCATTTCTCTATCTGACTCGCAAAAAAGGAAAAAATTTATTGCTTGGAATAGTATTTCTATTGATTTCATTCTCCTTGCTGACAGGAAGTGCGGTCTATTTGGGAATCCGGCAGGTTTCTGAGGATTTGCGTTCCGATATTGGAGCTTCTTTCAATATCAGACCTTATGAACAGTTCGATGTGAATAACGGACAGGTTTCCAGTAAGGGGACACCTGTTATGGATGAGCAGTCCATTCGGCGGGTTATTTCTATCGTTGGAAAAGAACTGAAATGCTACAATACAGAACACTCCGGCTATGTAAAGGGAGAAAACCTGTCATTTCTCGCAGGGACAGGACACAGTGAAGAAAGCAATATGGGAACTGTAAAAGCGGTGCGTGATTCCAGCTTGTGTCAAGCCTTTTTGGATGAGGAATACGAACTGGCAGAGGGGAAACATATCAAATCAGAGGACAACGGGAAAATTCTTATCAGTAAAGCCCTTGCCGAACAAAACAATCTTGCTGTTGGAAATAAGATAACTCTTACCCATGCAAAACTGGGTTCAGACAATGGTGTATATACAGACCTGATGAAAGAAAAAAGTGCATATGAAACAGTGGAGATCAAAGGAATCTACGATATAAAAAATGCTTCCGATAATGCTTTAAATCCGACAGCGAAAAAAGCCGAAAATCTTATTTTTTCAGATAGTCAACTGCTAGTCAATTTGCAGGAGCAGGAACAAGGTGTTTATGAGGGCGAGATTTCTTTTTTCATTGCCGACCCACTGCATCTTGACAAGATGGTATCAGAAATAAAAGGGATTGATTCGATTGCCTGGAACAACCATGTCATCAATACGAATGACTTCAAGTATTCTAAGATTGCAGAACAGCTTCAAAGTATGCAAAAAATCGTTGTCGCACTGCTTGCGGTTGCTGCAGTATTGGGATTTCTGGTATTTATGCTGATACTGACATTCAGGATTCGTGGAAGAATGCAGGAAGCCGGCATTTTACTTGCTGTAGGAAAACCGAAACAGCAGATTATCGGGCAATTTCTGATAGAGGCAATGATTCTGCTGTGGATCGGCTTTCTAGTGGCAATCATTATCTTTCTTCCGCTTGCAGATACATTAAATTCATTGCTGTTTGATTTCATAACACAATCAACGATTCATAAGAACTACTTGCAGCCAGATTTCCTGCATTTTGTCATATTGCTCATTTTAGAAAATCTGGGTGTTCTTTTGACAGTGCTTGTGTGCAGTGGAGTGATCCTGTCATTAAAACCGAAAGAGATTTTAACCAAAATGAGTTAGGAGGATTTATATGAACTTTTTTAAGCGAGCTTTAAAATACTGTGTTAGACAGAAATTACGTACGCTGATTCTGTTTTTGACATTTACTCTGCTGTCTGCAACTGTTTTGATTGCAGTTTCCAGCGAGAAAGCTGTTTTGCAAGGAACAAAGCAGATAAAGGAAACTGTAGGTGCTTCCCTTCGTATGGAAATTGACATGAACAATCAGAATAATTTTGGCCCGGCTGAGGATTTCGGAAAATTTCGAGCCGATTCCGGGCATGGTGAATGCACCAGGTTTGTCAATCCCTTATACTGCAGTATTGGATTCTTCTTTAGATATAAAATTTTTAAATGGAACATATAAACTGGAAGAAGGACGACATATTAATCCTGATGACTCTTGCACAGTTTTGATTTCAAAAGAATTGGCAGACAAAAACAATCTTTCTGTAGGAGATAAAATTACTTTTCAAGAGTTTGAAACAGGAAAAACGGAAAGTACCTTTACCATTGTAGGAATTTATAGTGGTACAGAGGGTACGACAAAACAAGCGATCACACCTGGTGGGATTCCTGCAAACAGAGGTTATATTGATATGGATGGTCTGAAAAAGTTTTATGACGGAGTAAATGAAAAATTGGAGGGATATGACAATCTTGATATTTATACGCACTCTCCAGAGGAAACCAAAGAGCTTATGGAAACCATCAAAAATCTTCCAGACGTGAAAGGAAAAACCTTTACCTTTAACATTAACACAGAAGATTTTGACATAGTATCTACTCCATTATCTTCTTTTGGAAGTATAGTTGATACAGCCGTATTGACAATTACTGTAATTGGCATGTTTGTTATTGTATTGTTCCTTGTTTTGTGGACGAGAAGCCGTAAGAAAGAAATTGCTGTTTTACTTGCAGTTGGTCGAAGCAAGGCAGAAATTGTCGGACAGTTCCTGACAGAAAATATATGGATTGCAATACTATCTATGTTTGCGTCAACGGCATTATCTTTTGGACTTGCCAATCAAATCGGTTCATTCATTGTCAGCAGATTGGGAGAAAATATATCCAAATTGACCGTTCAGATTGCCACATCAGATATACTTAAAGTATTTGGCATTGGTGTTATTCTGATTTGTCTTGCGGTTATTGTTGCTTCCTATACGGTCATCCGTTTACAACCGAAAGATATTTTAACAAAAATGGAATAGGAGAAATGTGATTATGAGTATATTATCGTTTTCAAATTTGAGTTATAGCTATGACAAGAAAAAGAACATATTTAGTAATATCAGCGCAGAAATGGAACTGGGAAAAATATATGCGATTTTAGGACCGTCTGGTTGTGGCAAAACAACATTACTTTCTTTGTTGGGTGGATTAGATAGTCCTACCAAAGGAAAGATATTATTTAATGGAGAAGATATTACTGAAAAAGGATTCGCAAATCATCGCCGGAACCATGTTTCCTTTATTTTTCAAGCATATAATCTCATTGATTATATGACACCATTAGAAAACGTAAAATTGACAAGTAAATTACCACCGGAACCGGTTTTAGAAAAAATGGGATTGACGAAAGAGGAAATGAAACGGAATGTGTTACAACTTTCCGGCGGTCAACAACAACGTGTAGCGATTGCAAGGGCATTGGCTTCAGAAGCACCCGTTATTTTGGCTGATGAACCGACAGGAAACCTCGATGAAGAAACTGCAATGTCCATTATGCAAATACTGGAAGACAGTGTACACCAGATGAACAAATGTGCAGTCATTGTTACTCATTCAAATGAAATTGCGAAAAAGGCAGATGTTGTTTTTCAATTAAAAAGGGGTACGCTGCACATAGTAAAAAATAATGAAAAGGTATAAATGGAAACATGGGAGATACGCAACTATTTTGTGCAATCTCCCATGTTCATTTTATGCAATCATTTCTTTTCTGTCTCTGACTCCCGAAACACTTTGGATGCCAGAAATGGAAGGAAGAAGATACTATAGAAAATAAGATGTATCAAAACCGCTTTCCATTCTATGACAGCTCCGGAAACAGTGCCTCCACTGATCAGTCCTGCAATATTGTTGTTCATAAAATGCAGGATGACAGGGATCCAGATGTTGTCTGTTTTCATATAAGCAAAAGCAAAGAATACGCTCAGTGCAATACAGGTGATAAGCTGTGCGGCAATACTCTGAAGCCTTGTATCAGGTGCATAGTAAAACAGGTTCAGCGGGAGATGCCACAATCCCCAGAATACACCAAGGATGAGAACTCCTTTTCGCATTCCAAAATGCTCCTGCAGGATCGGTTGCAAAAAGTAACGCCATCCATATTCTTCTCCGAAAAAGGCGGAAAAGACGAGGAAAAAGCTGACAAACAAAGAAAGCAGTGACAGCCAGAACATCGGAGAAGCAAAAAGAGCGAGGAAGGAATCTGCAGTATTGTCTGTGAAGCTGGAAATCAGAAGATTTCCTGTAAACAGCATGAAAAACAGAACTACATACAGAAAGTGTCTTCTGCTGTCAGGCCCGGACCAGGTCAGTCCCCAGATAAAGCGGACTTCACGTTTGTCAAGAAGAAACAAAACCCAGAGAGCCAGATTGCCGGCAATTGTGAGCATATTGATGACCATAACCCACAGGTTGGCATCCGGTATAAGTACACTGAGTACAGAGCTGATGGCAAACAGTACAGTTAGTACAAGGTACCCATAGAAAAACCGCCGGGGCATCGGAAACTCTGTTTTTGTCAGAAGAAAGACGACAATGGCTCCGGCAGCCGGATAATACATCTGGGCATTTGCAAAAAAATCTAGAGAAGTTCCCCGTTGATATCCGAACGCCATCGGGATTCCCATCAGATAAGGAATGCCAAAGGCGATCAAAGCAAAGATTAGTAACTGTTTTTTCTCCAGTCTGGTAAATGGACGTTTCATAATGTAATCTCCTTTTCTATATCTTCAGCATTGGCTGTTTATATTCATTTCGAAAAGCGGTCTTATATTTATCCGTGATCACAGACTGATACAGATTGGATGCCAAAATATCATGTCGGAGCATTTTCTGACCGATTTCGGAGATACTGTCAGTATCGGAAAGGCGGGTGAGCAGCGGCAGAGCACTTTTTTTGGCAATGACAGAAAGCAGATCTTGTCTGTCTTTTCGAAAACCTAAAAGTTTGGCATAGAAATGTCCGCCGTTTTCCATATATTCTCTCACGTTGTTTTTTTTCAGACCAAGCATAATATGCAGAAGTGCGCGATTGATTCTTGTCTGTGTCAGCTCCCTGGTCTTTAATAATTCACAGAACTGCTTATAGTTAAAGAAATCATTCAGATTGTTCTGGATTCGGTTGGCAAGTGTTTCGGAAACATCCATATAGCGAATGAGACTCTGAGGTGTTTTGTTCAAAAGCTTATATTTCATCAGAAGCGAAAAATCGTTCTGATAAACCGGATATAACACTTTGTGATAATCTTTTAAAAGTGCCAGGCAGCTTTTTGGCACCTGATCTTCCAGTTCATTTAAAATACTGGAAAATGGTGTATTTTCGAAAGTCTCTCCGGTAACCTGCTGTGTCTGGAGTACAGAACTCGAGTATGCAAGGAGAGAACGGATGGCAGAAGCCGAACTGTAAGTAGAGCGCAGCGTCTGATCGTGGTAGTCGGATTCCATGCGCCTGATCGTAAATGGCTGTATCCTGCTTTTCACACGTCGCAATGCTTTTAAATATTCGATCCCCAGAATGTTGTTCGGATCACTTAATAAAAAGGAACAGTCTGAAATTCCCATGTAGGAAGACAACGCATCCTGGCGGGCAGCAGGAAACGACATACCTGCTCTTAAATTTTCTTTGAGAAACTTCGTATATTCGTCAGGCTCATCACAGAGGATATCAGCAATTTTTGTCAGTCCGTCAAGATCATTGCACTCACTGCCAAAGCAGAGGTAATCTACAACGCCGAGCTGATCCAGAAAGGAGACAGCTCCCAGCGCAAATAATTCTGCAGTGGCGGTCGCATAGCAGACAGGCAGCTCAAAGACTGCACAGGCACCGCATTTTAATGCCATTTCCGCACGAAGATGCTTTGGCATAATGGCGGGAGTCCCTCTCTGCACGTAGTCTCCGCTCATTACCACAATGGCTGCATCGGCGCCTGTGACTTCCAGTGATTTTTGGATATGATACTGGTGTCCGTTGTGAAAAGGATTGTATTCTGTGATTAAACCGACAATTTTCATAAAAATCTCCTTGTATATCATTTTATTACCTATTATACTATAAAAGGACGGCAAGAACAAATCAAAAAAGGTGGATGTGATTATGGAATACGATGTATTGTTATCAATGCTGGAAAAGCGGGAGTTTAAAGAATTAAAAGATGAAATGGAAAACATGCACCCTGTAGATATTGTGGAAATGCTGGAGGATGGACTGGAATATGGAAAGATCGATAAACGCCAGATGATCCTGCTCTTTAGACTGCTTGCAAAAGAAGAGGCTGCAGAAGTGTTTACAGACATGACCAGTGATACTCGAGAGGTACTGATCAATGCGCTGACGGATTCCGAGCTGGAAGAAGTCATGGAAGAGATGTATGTGGATGATACAGTAGATGTTCTGGAAGAGATGCCTGCTAATGTGGTGGACAGACTGTTGATGGCGACAGACGAAGAGACGCGGCAGAAGATCAATGCGCTTTTGAATTATCCGGAAGACAGTGCCGGAAGTATTATGAATATCGATTATATCAGTCTGAACAAAGAGATGACTGTGGCAGATGCCATTTTGAAGATCCGTCAGGTTGGTATTAATAAAGAGACAATCTATACCTGTTATGTGACAGAAAAGAAAAAGCTGATTGGTGTTGTGGATGTGAAGGACATTTTAACATCCGGTGAATCCAGAAAGATTGAAGAGATCATGGATGAGAATGTCATTTACGCAAAGACGCTGGATGATCAGGAGGAAGTGGCAGAGACAATCCGGAAGTACGGACTGATCGCGATTCCGATCATTGACCATGAGATGTGTATGGTCGGGATTGTAACAGTAGACGACGCTATGTTCGTTTTGCAGGATGAGGCGACAGAAGATATCAGTATCATGGCCGGTGTCAGTCCGAGTGAAGGCTCTTATTTCGGAACCTCGGTATTTCGACATGCCAAGAACAGAAGTCTCTGGTTAATGCTTCTGATGTTATCAGCGACTGTGACAGGAGAGATATTGGGGCGATATGAGAGTGCGATGGCAGTAATGCCGGTTCTGATCACATTTATCCCGATGCTGATGGGAACAGGAGGAAACTGCGGATCCCAGAGTTCTACACTGGTAATTCGGGGAATTGCAGTAGGTGAAATTGAGTTCAAGGACATTTTCCGGGTGATCTTCAAAGAGGTGCGGATTGCACTTGTAGTCAGTTTGATTCTGGCGATGGTCAATGGGCTTCGCATCTATATTATGTACGATCAGGATGTGATGCTGGCAGTGGCGATCGGAATTACGATGATTGCTGTTGTTGTTATGGCAAAGACGATCGGTTGCGTTTTGCCTCTGGCTGCAAAGAAGATCGGTCTGGATCCGGCGATCATGGCGGCACCTTTGATCACTACAATTCTGGATACCTGTACGATTCTGGTATATTTCCGGATCGTAACTGCGTTTTTCCATATCTGAGATATATTGACAGAAAAAAGACGATGTATAACGGAGCTTTTTGGAGTGGACTCTAAAAAGCTCCGTTTTTTCTTGAAAAAACGGAAAAGTCCTGAAAAAAATAAGTAAAATACTCGTTAAATGTTTGACGATATTACTGAAAAGCATAGAGAAATAGAGAAAATTGTACTTAAAAATGCACATAAGAGCTACTTGTATACAAAATTTATTTGCGTTATAATAAAGCAAGTGAAACAAATGAAAGGGGCTTTAAACAATGGCGTTTATTGATGAAATTAAAGCAAGAGCAAAAGCTGACAAAAAGACAATCGTTCTTCCTGAGACAGAAGACGTAAGAACTTACCAGGCTGCAGAGGCAGTTTTAAGAGAGGGGACTGCCGACCTGATCCTTGTAGGAAGCAAGGAAGAGATCGAAAAGAACGGAGCCGGATTTGATCTCACAGGAGCTGTGATCGTAGATCCTGCTACAAGCGACAAGACAGAGAGCTATATTGCAAAACTGGTAGAACTCAGACAGAAAAAAGGAATGACAGAAGAGCAGGCAAGAGAGATTCTTCTGACAAACTATCTGTACTACGGTGTTATGATGGTGAAGATGGGAGATGCTGACGGTATGGTATCCGGAGCATGTCATTCTACAGCAGATACACTTCGTCCGTGTCTGCAGATCCTGAAGACAAAACCGGGAACAAAATTAGTATCCGCATTCTTTGTAATGGTAGTGCCGGATTGCGATATGGGTGCAGACGGTACATTTATTTTTGGAGATTCCGGACTGGAGCAGAATCCGGATCCTGAAAAGCTTGCAAATATCGCACTTTCTTCTGCAGAATCTTTCAGAACTCTGACAGGAAAAGAGCCGGTTGTGGCAATGCTTTCACATTCTACAAAAGGAAGTGCAAAACATGCCGATGTTGATAAAGTTGTAGAGGCTACAAGACTTGCAAAAGAGATGGCACCGGAACTGAAACTGGATGGAGAACTGCAGCTTGACGCAGCGATCGTTCCGGCAGTAGGAGAGTCCAAAGCACCTGGAAGCCCGGTTGCAGGACATGCAAATGTTCTGATCTTCCCTGATCTGGATGCAGGAAATATCGGATACAAGCTTGTACAGAGGCTTGCAAAAGCAGAAGCATATGGTCCTCTGACACAGGGAATTGCAGCACCAGTCAACGATCTGTCCCGCGGATGCAGCGCAGAGGATATCGAAGGTGTAGTAGCGATTACAGCAGTACAGGCTCAGGCACAGTAATTGTTTAGAAAACTTAAAATCAGAATGAATAAAATGACAAAATTTTCAGGAGGAAAAAAATGAACGTATTAGTAATCAACTGTGGAAGTTCTTCTTTGAAATTCCAGCTGATCAATGCAGAATCTGAGGAGGTTCTGGCAAAAGGAATTTGTGAAAGAATCGGAATTGACGGACGTCTGACTTATCAGCCGGAAGGTGGAGAAAAAGAAAAATCAGAAAAAGCAATGCCGACTCACACAGAGGCGATCCAGTTTGTGATCGAGGCTCTGACAAATCCTGAGACAGGTGTTGTAAACAGCCTGGATGAGATCAGAGCAGTGGGACATCGTATGGTACACGGTGGAGAAAAATTTGCTTCTTCTGTAGTGATCACAGATGAAGTGAAAAAAGCGGTAGAAGAGTGCAATGATCTTGCACCACTTCACAATCCTGCAAACCTGATCGGAGTTGCAGCATGTGAAAATCTGATGCCGAACACACCGATGGTAGCAGTGTTTGATACCGCATTCCATCAGACAATGCCTCCAAAAGCATACATGTACGGACTTCCATATGAATACTATGAGAAATACAAAGTAAGACGTTACGGTTTCCACGGAACAAGCCACAGCTTTGTTTCTAAGAGAGCGGCTGAGTTGTTAGGAAAAGCATATGATGAGACAAAGACGATCGTATGCCACCTTGGAAACGGATCTAGCGTAACAGCTGTTTTAAACGGTAAATCCGTAGATACATCCATGGGACTGACTCCATTGGAAGGACTTGTAATGGGAACACGCTGTGGAGATATCGATCCTGCGATCATGGAATTTTTGGCACACAAGCTGGATCTGGATGTTGACGGCGTTATGAAGATTTTGAACAAGGATTCTGGAGTATACGGACTGTCCGGCGGACTTTCCAGCGATTTCCGTGATCTGACAGATGCCTCTCTGGCAGGCGATAAGAAAGCGCAGATCGCAATGGAAGTATTCTCATACAGAGTTGCAAAATATATCGGTGCATACGTAGCTGTTATGAATGGTGTAGATGACATTGTATTTACAGCAGGAATCGGTGAAAATGATGATATCGTAAGAGAACAGGTATGCAGCTACCTGGGTTACCTTGGAATCGAATTCAATACAGAATTAAACAAAGGACTCAGAGGAAAAGAAACAGAGCTCTCAATGCCGGGATCCAAAGTAAAAGTGTTTGTGATTCCTACAAATGAAGAACTTGCGATTGCACGCGAGACACTGGAACTGGTGCGCAAATAAGCTTCTGAAAATTTTAAAAAGTCAGCAGGGTTGCCCGCAAAAGCGGACAGCCCTTTTCAGCGGAGGATACTGTTTACAGAAGCCGGTGAATAAAATATAAAAATCTTGTTGACAAATAGGATTAACATGATATAATAGTTTAGGTATGAATAGGAGTAATGATTATGTTAATTAACCTATCAGACGTTTTGTCAGAACAGCATAAGACAGTTGATGAGACGGTGCAGTTGGAGATGGATACGTTTCAGTCCAGAACAGGTACATTTCCGATTGTGAGTAAAGAACCGGTTCATGTTGTTGCAGAGCATGTGAAAGGCAGAGAGCTTCTTATTCATGTGGATACAGAGTTATGTATTCTGATTCCATGTGACAGATGTCTTGAAGATGTGAAGCAGGAGTTTGACCTGAACTTTACGAAGCATGTTGATTTGAATGTTTCGGATGCTGATCTGGGAGAAGGATTAGATGAATCAAACTTCATAAGCGGATATCATCTTGACGTGGACAAAATGCTCTATAATGAGATATTGATAGGATGGCCGACGAAAGTTCTATGCAGTGAAGACTGTAAGGGCATTTGCAACGTTTGTGGTCAGAACCTAAATATGGGTACCTGTAACTGTGAAGATACAGCTCTTGACCCAAGAATGTCAGTTGTCCGTGATTTGTTTAAGAATTTTAAGGAGGTGTAACCTATGTCTATCTGTCCAAAGAACAAATCTTCTAAAGCAAGAAGAGATAAGAGAAGAGCAAACTGGAAGATGAGTGCTCCAAACCTGGTAAAATGCAGCAAATGTGGCGAGCTTATGATGCCTCACAGAGTATGTAAAGCATGCGGAGCATACAACAAACGTGAAATCGTTTCAGTTGACTAATTGAAAATGATATTAAGGAATGGGGACTTTGCAAAAAAGTCCCCATTTTTCGTATCTTAAAATCAGCCTTTTATATTGATTTTTGGGATGATGTTTAGTAGAATGTATGCAGTAGCGTTAGGAGGAAGAGAAATGTCTGATATTACAAGAGTTGCACTGGATGCCATGGGAGGCGATCATGCTCCCGCAGAGATGGTAAAAGGTGCGATAGAAGCTGTTAATAAAAGAGATGATATTAAGATTCTGCTCACAGGGCAGGAAGCACTGCTGAAAAAGGCGTTATCAGAATATACTTATCCCAAAGACCGGATTGAGATCATTCCGGCATCGGAAGTGATCGAAACGGCAGAGCCGCCGGTCATGGCGATTCGGAGAAAAAAAGATTCTTCTATCGTAGTAGCGATGAATCTGGTGAAAAAGGGCGAAGCAGATGCATTTGTATCTGCAGGAAGTTCCGGGGCGATTCTTGTCGGCGGACAGGTGATCGTAGGAAGGATTAAGGGCGTGGAGAGACCTCCGCTTGCACCGCTGATCCCAACGATGAAGGGAGTATCTCTCCTGATTGACTGCGGAGCGAATGTAGATGCAAGACCGTCTCATCTGGTGCAGTTTGCGAAGATGGGATCGATTTACATGGAACATGTGGTAGGAAAGAAGAATCCCACAGTTGGAATCGTGAATATCGGTGCGGAAGAGGAAAAGGGAAACGCGCTTGTAAAAGAGACATTTCCGCTTTTAAAAAACTGCAGGGATATTAACTTTATCGGCAGCGTAGAAGCGAGAGATATTCCGTACGGAGCTGCGGATGTGATCGTTTCGGAAGCGTTTGTAGGGAATGTGATCCTGAAGCTGTATGAAGGTGTCGGCGGAGCTCTGACGAAGAAGATCAAAGCCGGCATGATGACGTCTCTGCGCAGTAAGATCGGTGCGCTTCTTGTGAAGCCGGCACTGAAAGCTACATTAAAGGATTTTGATGCCAGCGAGTATGGAGGAGCTCCTCTTCTGGGGTTGAATGGGCTGGTCGTCAAGACTCACGGAAGTTCTACTTCAAAAGAAGTATGTAATTCAATCATCCAGTGTGTGACATTTAAAAATCAGCAGATCAACGAGAAGATCCGCGAATCGATCCAGTCCGCACAGGAAGAAAAAAAAGAAGATTAATGGGACAAAGAAAGGAAAGAAAACTATGGAATTTGAAAAATTACAGGATATTATCGCAGACGTGCTGAATGTTTCTAAGGATGACATTCATCCGGAGACTACATTTGTGGATGATTTAGGAGCTGACTCACTGGATATTTTCCAGATTATCATGGGAATTGAAGAAGAATTCGACATTGAGATCGACAACGATGAGGCTGAAAAGATTTCAACAGTGCAGGATGCAGTAGACCAGATTAAAAAAGTAGTAGAATAAAAGGCAAGAAGAGATTTTTGTCTCTGGCAATCGGTTTGGGTGCGTGATTCTGTCGCGCACCCAAACTGTATTATTCAGGCCGGAACAAAAAGTTTTAGATAAAGGGAAAAATATGAAGAAAAATTTAAAAGAGCTGGAAAAAAAGATAGGATATGAGTTTCAGGATTTTTCATTGCTGGAGCAGGCGATGATGCACAGTTCTTATACAAATGAAAAGCATCTGGAAAAATATCATTGCAATGAGAGACTGGAATTTTTAGGGGATGCAGTTTTAGAGCTGGTGTCCAGTGAATTTTTATTTCTTGAATCACCGAAAGTATCGGAAGGAAAGCTGACAAAAACAAGAGCGAGTATGGTGTGTGAGCCTTCTCTGGCGTTTTGTGCGCGGGAGATCGAACTGGGCAGTTATCTGCTTCTCGGAAAGGGAGAAGAAGCAACAGGAGGACGTCAGCGGCCGTCTGTGACATCGGATGCGATGGAGGCTCTGATCGGCGCGATTTATCTGGACGGTGGTTTTACTAATGCAAAAGAGTTCATTCATCGGTTTATCCTGACAGATCTGGAGAACAAAAAACTCTTTTATGATAGCAAGACTATTTTGCAGGAGATCGTACAGGCTGATATGGAAGAGGGAATCTCTTATCACCTGATTAAAGAAGAAGGTCCGGATCACAACAAATCTTTCACTGTGGAAGTGAAGATCGGGGAGACTGTCTATGGAACAGGAAGCGGACGGACGAAAAAAGCAGCGGAACAGGAAGCCGCTTACAAGGCAATTCTAAAGCTGAAAAAACAAAACTAAAGCGGGTGTTTTATGTATTTAAAATGTATTGAGGTACAGGGATTTAAATCTTTCGCCAATCGGATCAAATTTGAGTTTCACAATGGAATTACGGGAATCGTGGGCCCAAACGGAAGTGGAAAGAGCAATGTGGCAGATGCAGTCCGCTGGGTGCTGGGAGAGCAGAGAGCAAAGCAGCTTCGAGGCGGTTCCATGCAGGATGTCATTTTTTCCGGAACGGAAAACAGAAAGCCGTTGAGTTATGCTTCGGTAGCCATCACACTGGACAATTCAGATCATCAGCTCCCTGTGGATTATTCGGAAGTGACAGTGACAAGAAAACTATACCGCTCCGGTGAGAGTGAGTATCTGATCAACGGAACCGGATGCAGACTCAAAGATATCAATGAGATGTTTTATGATACCGGAATCGGAAAAGAAGGATATTCGATCATCGGGCAGGGACAGATCGATAAGATTCTGAGCGGAAAACCGGAAGAAAGAAGAGAATTGTTTGATGAGGCAGCCGGAATTGTAAAATTCAAGCGCCGCAAAACGCTTTCCCTGAAAAAACTGGAAGAAGAACAGAACAATCTGACCCGGGTCAGTGATATTCTCTCAGAGCTTGAGAAACAGATCGGACCGTTGGAAAAGCAGTCTGCAGTGGCAAAAGAATACCTGAAGAAGAAGGAAGAGCTGAAGGTTTATGATATTCATATGTTTCTTTTGGAGACAGAGCGTTTAAAGGATCAGCTTCAGAGGCTGGAAGAAAAAGTCCGGATTACCTCTGATGAGATGGAAGCGGCAAAGAGTCGCTATGAAGAAACAAAAGAACAATATCAGGCTGTGGAGACACAGGTGGAAGAGATTGATGCAGCGATCGAAAAATCGAAGAACCAGCTGAATGAGACAACGCTTTTGAAGCAGCAGCTGGAAGGACAGATCAATGTTTTAAAAGAGCAGATCAATACAGCCAGGATCAATGAAGAACATTATGCGAATCGCCGCCGTACGATCCAGCAGGAGTGGGATGCCAAGAAGGAGCAGAAAGCCGGATTTGTAAAGGACAGCGAAGCGATCCACGGACAGCTGGAGCGGATATCCAATCAGGATACGGATGCAAAAGAGCAGCTGATCCAGGTGCAGTCACAGATTGCAGAAGAGACGATGGAAATCGAGCAGAGCAAAGAAGAGATTATGCGGCTTTTGAGCAATCGGGCATCGACGCAGGCGAAGATCCAGCATTTTGATACCACACAGCAGCAGATCACGACCAGAAGGGCTCAGATCCACAGAGAGATTCTGGAAGTGTCCAGTGAGGCAGAGCAGTATGGACGGGAATTAGAGCAGCAAAGACGGGGATTCGAAGAGATCACGGCGGAGATTCAAGCGTTTCAGGATCTGATTTCTGTCAATGAACAGAACATCGCAGAGTTTCAGCGCCAATTGGATGAGAAGCAGGAAAAATTGCGGATCGGTCAGACTGCATATCACAGAGAATCCTCCAGACTGGAGTCGCTGAAGAATATTACAGAACGATATGACGGATACGGAAACAGCATCCGTCGTGTTATGAGCTGCAAGGACCGGGAAAAAGGTCTGATCGGTGTTGTAGCGGACATCATCAAGGTAGAAAAAGAATATGAAATTGCAGTGGAGACAGCGCTTGGAGGCAGTATCCAGAATATTGTGACGGACGATGAAGAGACTGCAAAGCGGATGATCGCATATTTGAAGCAGAATAAGTACGGACGCGCGACATTTCTGCCTCTGACAAGTATGCAGGGCGGCGCAGAGCTGCGGCAGATAGATGCACTAAAAGAAACAGGCGTGATCGGACTTGCCCATACCCTGGTGCATGTGGAAGAGCGTTTCCTCGGCCTGGCCAAACAGCTTCTCGGTCGGACTATTGTAGTGGAGAATATTGACTGTGGAATCCGGATCGCAAGAAAATATAAGCAATCCCTCCGACTGGTTACTCTGGAAGGAGAGCTGATCAATCCGGGAGGTTCCATGACCGGAGGTGCGTTTAAGAACTCCAGCAATCTGTTAAGCAGACGCCGCGAGATCGAGGAGTTTGAAAAAACAGTAAAGTTGTTAAAGCGTGACATGGAAGAGATGGAGCACTCGATCAGTGCGATCAAGACACAGAGAGCAGAGTGTTATGCCGGGATCGACGAGATCCAGCAGAAGATCACAGAAGCATCTGTCCGTCAGAACACGGCACGGATGAATGTGGAACAGGTGCAAAGGCAGCAGGCGGAATCCAGACAACGTTGTGAAAGCTATGCAAAAGAACAGGAAGAACTGGAAATATCGCTGCGGGAGATCCGTGAAAACGGGGAGTCGATTCAGGTTGAACTGGAAGCGTCAAAAAAACTGGAAGTTGCACTGAATCAGAAAATCGAAGAATTGCAGAAGCAGTTGGAAATTCACCGCGAGGCAGAAGCTGCACAGCTGAAACAGTCTGAAAAGGTACATTTATCGCTGGCAGGTTTGCAGCAACAGGATCTTTTTATCAAGGAGAATATTGCACGTATCGATCAGGAGATGCTTCGTTTAGAGAAAGAAGCCGGAGAGCTGGATCAGAATAAAGGAAATACAGCGGAAGAAATCAGTCAGAGAGAAGAGAAGATTCAGGAGCTGAAAAAAACAATCGAAGAATCCACAGAGATATTTTCTGAAATTGAGACAGAAATCACGGCACAGACCGAAAACAGAGAAGCGCTGAATCAGAAGCATAAGGCATTTCTGGAACAAAGAGAAGCGCTGTCCGGTCATATGGCAGAGCTGGATAAAGAGTTATTCAGACTTGAAAGCCAGAAAGAGGATTGCGAGGAAGCGTCCGAAAAACAAATGAACTATATGTGGGAAGAGTATGAGATTACCTACAATGGCGCTTTGAAGCTGAGGGATGAGACACTGACAGACCGTGCATTTATGAAAAAACAGATTCTGTTTTTAAAAGGAGAGATCCGTAAGCTTGGAAACGTCAATGTCAATGCGATCGAGGATTATAAGCAGGTTGCCGAGCGTTATGAATTTTTAAAAGAACAGCATGAGGATCTGGTCGAGGCAAAAGAAACGCTGATCCAGATTGTTGCAGAGCTGGACGCGGCAATGCGTGCTCAGTTTGAGGAACAGTTTGCAAGAATATCAAAAGAGTTTGATGCGGTCTTCAAGCAACTGTTCGGCGGCGGAAAGGGAACGCTGGAACTGATGGAAGACGAGGATATCCTGGAGGCAGGAATTCGGATCATTGCGCAGCCGCCTGGAAAAAAACTGCAGAATATGATGCAGCTTTCCGGTGGAGAAAAAGCATTGACAGCCATTTCGCTGTTATTTGCGATCCAGAATCTGAAACCGTCTCCGTTCTGTCTTCTGGATGAGATCGAGGCGGCACTGGATGACAGTAATGTAGACCGGTTTGCGCAGTATCTGCACAAGCTGACAAAACATACTCAATTTATCGTCATCACTCACAGAAGAGGAACGATGACGGCAGCAGACAGGCTCTATGGAATCACCATGCAGGAAAAAGGAATTTCCACACTGGTATCTGTAGATCTGCTGGAGGAAGATCTGACCTGATGTCAGAAAAAAGGAAGGAGAGCATATGGAAGAGAAGAAAGGGTTTTTTAGAAGACTTGTCTCAGGTCTGACAAAGACAAGAGATAATATCGTATCCGGAATGGACAGTATTTTTCACGGATTTTCCAAAATTGATGAGGACTTTTATGAGGAGCTGGAAGAGACTCTGATCATGGGAGATCTGGGAGTGCATACTACGACGGAGATTATAGAGGATCTGCGCCGGAAAGTGAAAGAGCAGCATATCAAAGAACCGGCTGCCTGCAGACAGCTTCTGATCGACAGTATCAAAGAGCAGATGGATGTGGGAGAGACTGCTTACGAATTTGAGGAGAGACAGTCTGTTGTATTTGTGATCGGAGTCAACGGAGTGGGAAAGACGACCACTATTGGAAAACTGGCAGGGAAATTCAGAGAGCAGCATAAAAGAGTCATTCTGGCAGCTGCAGATACATTTCGTGCAGCTGCTGGAGAGCAGTTAAAAGAATGGGCCAACCGTGCAGAAGTAGAGATGATCGGCGGCCAGGAAGGTGCAGATCCGGCTTCTGTTGTATTTGATGCAGTGGCAGCGGCGCGCGCAAGAAAAGCGGATATTTTATTGTGCGATACAGCAGGACGTCTTCACAATAAAAAGAACTTGATGGAAGAACTGAAAAAGATCAACCGTGTCATTGACCGGGAATATTCGGAAGCATACAGAGAGACACTGGTTGTTTTGGATGCGACCACCGGACAGAATGCACTGGCTCAGGCAAGAGAGTTCAATGAGGTTGCAGATATCACAGGTGTGATCCTGACGAAAATGGATGGAACAGCCAAAGGCGGAATCGCAGTGGCGATTCAGTCAGAACTTGGAATTCCGGTCAAATATATCGGGGTTGGAGAATCTATTGATGATCTGCAGAAGTTTGATGCAGATGAATTTGTCAATGCGTTGTTTTACAGTGATTCCAAGACGGAAGAAACAGAAGAATAAAAATATGTCAAAACGACAGAAAGAGGGATGGAAGATGTTGACTTTGGAGAAATTTGAAGAAGCAAGTGAAGTAGTAAAACAGGTGACGACTCCGACAAAGCTGGTGTACAGCGAATATCTGAGTGCTCAGACAGGGGCCAGAATTTATCTGAAGCCGGAAAATATGCAGCATACGGGAGCGTATAAGCTGCGTGGAGCCTACTACAAGATCAGCACGTTGTCAGAAGAAGACAGAAATAAAGGGCTGATCACAGCATCTGCAGGAAATCATGCGCAGGGTGTGGCATATGCGGCAAAACGCTATGGATGCAAAGCAACGATCGTAATGCCGACAGGAACTCCTCTGATTAAAGTGAACCGTACAAAGAGCTACGGTGCAGAAGTGATTCTTCATGGAGATGTATACGATGATGCATGTGCGTATGCATATAAGCTTGCGGAAGAACACGGCTATACGTTTGTCCATCCTTTTGATGACCTGGATGTGGCGACCGGGCAGGGATCGATCGCAATGGAGATCATTCAGGAGCTCCCGACGGTGGACTATATTCTGGTTCCGATCGGCGGCGGCGGACTGATCACAGGAGTGGCGACACTTGCCAAGATGCTCAATCCAAAGATTCAGGTGATCGGTGTGGAGCCGAGAGAAGCGGCGAGCATGACTGCGGCGTTAAAGGCCGGAGAAGTGGTGGAACTTCCAAGTGCCAACACGATTGCGGACGGTACTGCGGTAAAAGCGGTCGGAAAACAGAATCTGCCATATGTGCAGAAATATGTAGATCAGATTCTTCTGGTGGATGACGATGAATTAGTCGGAGCATTTCTGGATATGGTGGAGAACCATAAGATGATCGTAGAAAATTCAGGACTCCTTTCTGTGGCAGCATTAAAACAGCTGGATTTGAAAGGCAAAAAAGCGGTTTGCGTGTTAAGCGGCGGAAATATGGATGTGATCACCATGTCTTCTATCGTACAGCATGGATTGATCCAGAGAGACCGTATTTTCTCGGTTGCAGTGCTTCTTCCGGACAAGCCGGGCGAACTGGTCAGAGTGGCATCGATCATTGCAAACGAAAAAGGAAATGTCATCAAACTGGAACATAATCAGTTTGTCAGCACCAATCGGAATGCGGCTGTGGAACTGCGTATCACGATGGAGGCATTCGGAACAGAGCATAAGCACAAGATTTTGAATGCGTTAAAAGAAGCAGGGTATGAGCCGAAGAAAGTCGGAGCGAAGCTGTACTAAACAATATAGAAGAAAAAAATTAAAGTGTCCGAATGACCTGTGTGGGAGCGGACACTTTTTATATGAAAAGGATGGAAAATCAGAAGAGAGGCAGTGTAAATGTATTTAGTATCGATTTATTTTGATGAAAAAACGACCAGTCGAATTCAGGGATACATCACTCAGGTTGCAAAAAGAAGCGGAAATCCATTTATGATTGAGAAAAATGTACCTCCGCATTTGACGATTTCTGCATTTGAAACGCGAAGCGAAGATCAGGTAATCTCACTGTTTGAAGAAACGAGAGATATGTTTCAAAGCGGGGAGATAATCTGGTGTTCAGTGGGAGCGTTTTTCCCGAATGTGCTGTATCTTTCACCGGTTTTAAATACTTACCTGCAAGAACTGTCAGAGAAGGTTTATAAGGAGTTATTGAGAATAGCGGATGCCAGGGTACACAAATGTTATCGTCCGATGCAATGGGTTCCCCACGCAACGATCGGAAAGAAACTTTCTAAAGAAGAGATGCTTGCAGCGTTTCAGGTATTGCAGGAGCAGTTTGGAGTGTTCAGCAGCCGGGTCGTGCGGATCGGTTTGGCAAAAACAAATCCATATGAAGAGTTGTGGAATTTGGAATTATGAAAATAGCAAGAAACAATTTACCCGAATTGTACAGACTGAAGTATAGGATTTTCGGCAAACATTTGTTATAATATAGTTGTCAGGAGGTAGGGAGAGAATGTGCAGAGAGAAAAGAAAACTCCCGATAGGAATAGAAAATTTTGAACAGATCATCAAAGATGATTTTTATTATGTAGACAAGACAGGATTGATCTCTGGACTGCTCCGCAACTGGGGAATGGTAAATTTATTTACCAGACCAAGACGTTTTGGTAAATCTCTGAATATGAGTATGCTGGAACACTTTTTTCTGTAGAGGGCGACTAGAGCATTTTTGATGGATTGAAGATTTCGAAAGATAAAAAGTTATGTGAAGAATATATAGGAAAGCATCCAGTTATTTCCATCTCACTAAAAGGCATCAATGCTGCTTCTTATGAGGCTGCATTTGAGTTAACTGTCAAGACCATAAAGGGAGCAGTGCAAAAGGCAGGATTCCTTAAAATGAGTGATAAACTGGACGAGGACGAGAAGAAAGAATATCGAGCGATTCTTGATGAAAATATGAGTGAGGCTACGCTTTTTTGGAGCTTAAAAAATTTGTCAGAACTTTTGGAGAAACACTATGAAACAAAAGTAATCCTTTTGATCGATGAATATGATGTTCCATTGGCGAAAGCGTTTGAAAACGGATATTATGACAAGATGGTTTTTCTTATCCGTAATTTACTGGAACAGACGTTGAAGACCAATAACAGCCTGAAATTTGCAGTAATGACCGGGTGTATGCGAATATCGAAGGAAAGTATCTTTACGGGACTGAACAACCTGAAAGTGTTGTCGATTACAGATGAGCGTTTTGATGAGTACTTTGGATTTACGGATGAGGATGTCAAAGAAATGCTGCGGTATTATGATCGGGAAGATCATTATGAAGAAATGAGAAACTGGTATGATGGATATCGGTTTGGTAGTACAGATGTCTATTGTCCATGGGATGTATTGAATCATTGTGATAAAATAAAAGAGAATGCTGCAGCTTTTCCTGAAAATTATTGGGTTCATACCAGTAGTAATGAGGCAGTCAAGAAAATCATTCAAATGTCAGGAAATATTACAACAAAGCGCGAGATTGAACGTTTGCTGGCGGGAGAAGAAATTGTCAAAGAGATTCGGCAGGAACTTACTTATCAGGAAATGTATCAGTCTGTGGAAAATATCTGGAGTCTTTTATTTATGACCGGATATCTAACACAAAGGCAGCGACTGGATGCCAGTCATTACAAACTTGCAATTCCGAATCTGGAAGTACGGGATATTTTTAAAACGCAGATCATGGAATATTTTAAGGAAGGTGTTGCAAAAGACGGAGATACGTTAAAACAGCTCTGTGATGCACTGAAAGGCGGAGATGCAGAAAAAGTAGAACGTCTTTTTGAAGGGTACTTGAAAAAGACAATCAGTATTCGAGATACATTTGTGGAGAAATCATTAAAAGAGAATTTCTACCATGGAATTTTGCTCGGCATTTTAGGTGTCAAAGAAGACTGGGGAGTATTCTCAAACAGGGAAACCGGGGACGGGTACAGTGATATTATGATAGAAACAGAGGACAGTGAAATGGGGATCATCATTGAAATCAAGTATGCCGGAGACGGGAATCTTCTGAATGCCTGCGAAAAAGCCCTGAAACAAGTAGAGGAAACGAAGTATGAGGAGACGCTTTTAGAAAACGGAGTGGAGAAAATATTAAAATATGGGATTGCTTGTTATATGAAACATTGTAAAGTCATGTGTTCGGAGAGATAACAGGCTTGAAACATTGGTGAAATATAAAATGGGAACTTCACAGAATGGATTAAAATGAAGTTTTTTTGTGAAGGTTGGTAAAAAGAAACGGAGAGGTGGATTATGGCATCAAGTAAAGAATATTTGCAATTTATTTTAGGGCAGTTGTCTGAGTTGGAAGAAATCAATTACAGGGCAATGATGGGAGAGTTTATTCTCTATTATAGAGGGAAGATCGTTGGTGGTATCTACGACGACAGACTGCTGATCAAACCTGTAAGCTCAGCGATTTCCTATATGCCGACAATTTCTTATGAATTGCCTTATGAAGGAGTAAAAGAAATGCTGTTAGTAGATGAGGTTGATAGTAAACAATTTTTGACAGGTCTATTTAAGGCCATGTATGAGGAATTGCCTGCGCCAAAGCCGAGAAAGAGGAAATAAAAATTGAAATCGATGGAGGTAGTTGGATGACGTTTTATGAACAGATGGTTTCCCACTTTCTGCTTTGCTGGAAAAAGACGAGACCTTAAATGCACCAATTTATGGAACGCTGCTGCAAAAGAGGGATCACTCCTTTGGATACTTTGGCCTGACAGAAAATGCATTGCTGGTATCTTTTGGGGTATATTTATAGTATTTAAAAAAACTATCTTCATGTAAATATTCGAATCCTATTTTTTCAAGAACATGTTGGCTACGAGTATTTCTTAAAACCACATCAGCATAAATGGCCGATAATCCTAATTCTTTAAATCCGTACTCTAAGACAGTTCTTTCCACCGCTGTGTCATAGCCTTTTTCTTTATAGCAATCTTGAATAAGCACAATGGAAAGGGTGCCACTACCTTTTTGTAAGTCTATGTTTTTAAGGTATACATCACCAATTACAATATCATCTAATAATATAGCAAACCATACTCTGTTGCAATTATTTGCTTTTCTTTCAAAATCTTTTTGAGCGATCTCTGGCGTATAAATGTAAGGTGTTTCGCACATCATAGGATCTGCTATATAATTTTTTCATGTTTATATTACTCCCTTAACTTCCATTAATCCAAGATATTTTTTATACGGAAAGATGCCTTAATTATACTGTGAGATTCTTTTTTTGTCTATTGACGCTATTTATGAATTACAGGAATGCGTCTATCTCTTTTTAGATTTCAAATTGTTCGCTTGGTATCGACTAAAGTTTTCTTGACTTTTATCTATTACAGTTGTAAGATTTAATAGAAACTTACAATTGTAATATTTGAGAGGATATGTGTATGAAGCGAAAAGTGATTGCACTACTGGTTATATGTGTGATGGTTCTATCTGGGTGTGGTAAGACAACTCCGGAAGAAAAGAGCGAGGAAACTGTTCAAGATATTCAGCAGAAGGAGATTGCTGATGATTTTGAAGAGTTGATGGAAGGAACGAGAGAATTATATGAAAAGGCAGCAGAAAACAAGCTGCTGGACAGTCTGGAGTTTCAAAAGCAAGTAATTGATTATCTGGGACAAAAGGGATATGCCGCAGTAGATATGAAAGATCAAGTTGATATGGTTCATTCAGAGCAGGTGGAAACATATTGTGAGAAGGCAAAAAGGGGAGAATCGGCAGATGTGGTGATATATTCTGTCATAGAACAGGGTGGTGTAGTTCGTTATGAACTGCATACAGATGGTGATGATATGGATGCCATTGTCAGCACAGTTCGCTGGACGGATAACAAACCCTGTATGATTTATTATCACAAATTTAAGGTACATTCCTGGAAATATACAGAAAAAGGATATTTTTTCATCGAAGAATATCATCCCCCGGGATTTGACGGACCGCCGAGAGAGAAAGGATTTCGTGTAAAACCGTTGGATCAGAAACTTAGAGAATTAAATCAAAAATATGTACTTCCAATTGGATATAGGTTGAATAATATGCTGATCACAAACTGAAAGGAAGAGGATTATTCAAACCTGAATTTTTATGATCTATATGAATTAAAGTATCCGAGTATCTATGGAAAAGAGATTCCGTATGCGATGAAAGAGGGGGTGGAATATCAGATACCGAAAGAAGAGTTTGAAAGTGTATTACAAACACTTTTTCCAATCACGAGTGAGCAGATTCAGAAAAATGCAGTTTATAATCCCGATACGCAGAGCTATCGTTATCGTCCGAGGGGACTCCATGATTGTGAGTTTCCTTATGAACCGTATCCGGAAGTGATTTCTTATGAAGAACTGGGTGATGGAAAATTAAAACTTGTGGTAGAAGCTGTTTGGGAAATTGAAATGCTGGATCAGGCATTTCGAAGCGAATTAGTTGTGGAACCACTTGAAGGTGGAAAAATTCATTATGTGTCAAATACAATTTTGTCACCAGAAGAAGATGAGCCGAGGTGGTATGTACCAAGATTGACAGATGAACAGTGGAGAGAGGCTTATGAATAAAAAACGAAGAGTTGTTTTAGTTGTTTTGGTTTTCGGCATATTGTTATGTGCGTGCAGCGATAAGAACCTGGAAATTTCTGAAAAACGAAAAGCAGAAAGTTCAGATGAAAACAAAGAGGCTTATGAAAAGGGATATCATCTTCCGATTAAAAAGGAAGAGCGTGAGAAGGCAGAAAAAGACAGTATTGCTGCCTTGAAGTTGGTTCAAGATATTTATGCTGAAGCGGATAAGGGAGATGCATCGAATGTAGTTCTTACAGATTCTGTTATGGAGCAGATGAAAAAGATACTCGGCAGAGGGGGGAGTTCCGGTAATTAGTTCTGAGGAATACTCTGTTATGGAAAATTATCAGGTGATGGAAAACTTCTTACACAGTTCGGAGCAGGGAGTTGAAGGAAATGTAATTTTATATGATATTTTACAAGACGGAAGTATTGAGAGAAGAAAATATCTTTATGACGGGAAAGAGATGTATCTGTTAGCAGTCAGAGCAGTTTGGAATGAGGAAGGAGATCCGGTGATTGCATATCGCTCTTACACAAGAATGAAAGAATGGAGATACACAGAAAAGGGATGGTTTGCTTATGAATTGTGTGTACCGGAACCGACGGAAGTATCAGAAATTGTGGATGGAAGTTGTATGATCAGGGTAAAACCGTTAGATGCAGAATGTATTGAATTGTCAAAAAAATGTGTGTTGCCATTGGGATATCAAGGAAATAATTTACTATGTTCTAATTGGGATCGTGAACATTTAGAGGGGCTGGATTACAATGGGCTATATGAATACCTCTACCAGATGAAATATCAAAAAAGATTTGTTATGGAAGAAGGAAAAAATGGAATCCCCGCAGAGGAATTTGAACAACTGATGTCAGAATATCTTCCTGTTACTGCAGAACAGTTGCGGAATATAGCTACATTTGATGCAGAAAAACAAGAGTATGTATGGGCAAAGCTTGGATGTGGCAATTACGCACCGACTCATTTTGGAACTTCTTTACCAGAAGTAATAAAAGTAGAGGAACATCAAGATGGGGCGCTTACTTTGACAGTGGAGGCGGTTTGTGATATGGTCATTTCCAATGACGCAGTGATTACACATGAACTTACTGTGAAATTTCGAGAGGATGGAAGTTTTCAATATTTGGGAAATAAGGTTTTAGAAGATGGAATCCATCAGATTCCACAATATCAGTATCGAATTGCGAGGTGACATCCGATTGAACAACAAAAAGAACCGAACAGGAGTTATTTTTGAAATCTGTCGGTTCTTTCGCTTTTTATTTCCCAATATTTAATTCCGAGAGCACAGAAGTTGTGATTTCGGTTGCTTTACTTCCGGTAGTTTCGGTTTCTCCCTGAATATTTGTTGCAAAATAATATACATTGTCTGCGGTTTCCAAAAAACCGATAAACCAGCCATTTACATCTTTTCCATCAATCCGCCCAGTTCCGGTTTTTCCATAAAGAGAACTTTTGGAACCGGAAGAGAGAAGGATGGAATTTTTGACAGCGTCTATATTTTGTGGAGCAAATTGAAACTCGTTGTCATGGAATTTTTTTAACAGGTTGACCTGCTCAATCGGAGAGATTTTTAAAGATAAATCTGTCCAGTATAAGTCGATGTCTGAACCGGTCTGTTGATTTCCGTATTGAATCTTCTGTAAAAATGATTTTACAGAGTGAAATCCTAATTGTGAATCAATGGATTGAAAGTACCAGTTCACAGAGTTTTTCATGGCAGAAGATAAGGTCTGATTGGCTTCCCATGCATCGAATGGATAATCTTCGCCATTCCAGGTCATATCTGAATCTTCAGGAGTGATGATACCGGATTCTAAACCGAGTAAGGCATCGTATATCTTGTAAGTAGAGTTTGGGGCGATTCGTTCTTTGGCATTTTCGATGTTAAAAATATTCCAGGCGTTTTGATTTGTATCATATAAAACGAAACTGCCTTGATAGCCATTGAAATGATTGGAAAGATCAATGGTGGAAATATTTTTCATATCGTTTGGCAATCGGTATTCATTTTGCGGAGAACCTGCGGCAGCCAGTACAGGTGCATAGCTCAATGATAGAAATGCAATGAGGATATAAATGAGAAATCCCCGCGCTTTTCCCCGTTTTGTTTCTTTTTGAAAGGCAGCGATATTGAGAATCCTCCGTTTAATCTGCTTCATACTTCCACTCATCCCAGTTGCATAAGGAAAAGGAATGTGAGAAATTTTTTCGGCAAAATTGATCAGTGTGTTTCCATAGGCCTGATAATCTGTTTCGTCAAGAAGATGCAGCACAGCCGAATCACAGGAAAGTTCACGATCACATCGCATTTCCTTTAAGGCATACCAGACAAAAGGATTAAACCAATATAGAATACCAGCCAAATTCATAAGGAAAACAATGCGCGTATCTTTTTGACGGCAATGCTGTAATTCATGCAAAAGCATGAAGCGCATATCCTTTGCATTAAAATCTGAAATCAAATGAATCGGAAGGTAAATGCGAGGGTGTATGAGCCCCACAGTAACAGGTGATTTCAAAAATGCGGTACTGTATATCGGGATTTTCTTTTTGCAATGCATCTCTTTACAACAGTTTTCATAGAGCCGTTTTACTTGTTGAGTTTGTAATGGCAGTGCAGATTGTTCCAAAGTGCGGAGCCTTAAAAAAGAACGTGCAGCTAAAACGAACATTGTGACAGCACCGACAGCCCATAAACTAAAAAGGAGTAAGTGAACAGGAGAGGATGTTTTACTGCTGATTGAGACTGCAAAATCATTTACTTTTTCAATGGCAGAATGTTCTTTTATGAAAACCTGTCCATCAGGAACAGAGAGAAAAAGTCTTTTCGGAAAATCTGAAAGGTGCAAGGCTGGAAATTTCTGCAAGATAGAGAAAATGTTTGCAGGTAAAAAAGGGACAGCCATGAAACTGAGCAGAAGAGACCAAAGGCGATACTGCATGCGGGCAGATAAACATTTCCGCAATAAGTGTTTTATGCCTGTCATGATTCCAATGAAAATGGAAATAAAAATATTGCATATTAAAAAATGGATTCCAAAATCAAACAAATAAATTCCTCCTATTCGTGAGTATCAGAGAGAAGATGACGCAAGGTATCAAGTTCTGTTTTGGATAATTTATCATCTTCTAAGTAAGAGGTAAGCATAGAAACGATGTTTCCATTGTAATATTTGTTTAAAAAAGAATTGCTTTCCTGACGGATATATTCAGTTTTCGGAACTAAAGAGGTATATACAAAGACTCTGCTTTGTTTTTCATAAGTAAGCGCTTTTTTTGTTACAAGCCGCTTCAACATTGTTTGTATTGTCTTTGGACTCCAGTCGGTTGTCTGAGTCAGTTTTTCAGTCACTTCATTTGTACTGATGGGAGCATACTTCCAAATGACCTTCATCACTTCAAATTCAGCTTCAGAAATTTGTGGCAGTTTACTCATATTCATTCCTCCAAGTCTTACATATGTAATAAAAATATTATAAGGGGATTTTATAAGAAAGTCAAACAATGAAAAATATTGACAGAAAATCTTACGTCCGTAATAATATAAATGTTATGAATGCCATTTCCCGATTTTGCAGGGCGGTGTCTGCAGCTTCACATCCAGCTTTATGATGTGTAAGCTCATCGACACAAAGCGCGAAATAAGAAATTCAGGAGGTGCTGTGAAGGGATTTGAACGAAAAAGTTGATAGAAAATATAAACTCCGGAAAGAAGTCAAAAATTCTCTCCGGAGTTTATGCGTTCTGTTTTATCTATACCTGATGATATTTCTGGAGCAATTTATGGATCTTATCTGTTGGATTCATAACAGCACCGATCGTCAGATCGTGATTCAGGGAATCAATGATCAGAGCCAGGAATTTACTCATGTCTGCCTTGACAAAGTATTCTCTTTCGTCTACAGCAGGCGGCAGATATGTCAGGTTGGTTGTTACGACTTTATCAAGATATCCCTTTTTGTAGTATTCATCGAATTTTTCAAATCCGTCTGTGAACAGTCCGAATGTGGTGCATACGAATACGCGGGCTGCGTTGCGGTCTTTTAATTTCTTTGCAACATCCAGCATACTCTCACCGGAGGAGATCATATCATCCACGATGATCACATCTTTGCCTGCCACATCATCTCCGAGGAATTCATGTGCTACGATCGGATTCTTTCCATTTACGATAGTAGAGTAGTCTCTTCTCTTATAAAACATACCCATATCCACTCCAAGCACGTTGGAGAAGTATACAGCACGGTGCATTGCTCCTTCGTCAGGGCTGACGATCATCAGATGGTCTTTGCTGACTTTCAGATCCGGAACTGCACGGAAGAGTGCTTTCATAAACTGATACTGAGGAGTAAAGTTGTCGAATCCGCTCAGAGGAATCGCATTCTGTACACGCGGGTCATGTGCATCAAATGTCAGAATGTTTGCAACGCCCATATCTTTTAATTCTTCCAATGCCAGAGCACAGTCCAGAGATTCTCTTTTGGTTCTCTTATGCTGACGGCTCTCGTAAAGGAATGGCATGATGACATTGACGCGGTGTGCTTTTCCGGTAGACGCTGCAATGACACGCTTGATATCCTGAAAATGATCGTCCGGAGACATGTGGTTGAGGTGTCCGTTGACAGAGTAAGTCAGACTGTAGTTGCATACATCTGACATAATGAAGAGATCAGTTCCCCGGATGGTCTCTTTGATCACACCTTTTGCTTCTCCGCTTCCGAAACGCGGGCAGTTACATTCTACCAGATAGTTATTTGTGCGGTAATTCACATACAATGGGGACTCTGTCACCTCATTGATGGTGTTTTCACGGAAAGATACGATATAGTCGTTGACTTTCTGTGCCAGTTCTTTACAGCTTTCCAATGCTGCAAGTTTCAATGGAGCAACTGGAAGGGTTTTTTCCAATAATTCAATATTTGCCATGATTTTCTCCTGTGTTTTCGTTTTTCCATATCCGACCTCCGGATATGCGATTTCATATATCGTTATATCATTTTTTGCAGGGAAATTCAAGCATGGCTTTGCTATAGAAGAAAATTATGCTATACTGGTACTGTTAATATGCCAGAAGTATGAGCAGACAGGAACTTTGTTTCGGTAAAAAGCAGGAGACAAAGTCTAAAAATAGAAGAAGTACAAGGAGTTTGAAAATGAAAAAGCACGAGCATATTGTGAAGTCTCTGATGCCCGGCGGGATTGGAGAAGAACTGGGGATCGAGCCGGGAGATAAGCTGCTTGCCATCAACGGAAATGAGATACAGGATGTATTTGACTATTATTACTATGAAGAGAGTGAACAGCTTCTGCTTCTGATCGAGAAGCCGGACGGGGAAGAGTGGGAGCTGGAAATTGAGAAGGATGAGGATGAAAGTCTGGGGATCGAGTTTGACCAGAGTCTGATGGATGAGTACCGTTCCTGCAGAAATAAATGTATGTTCTGTTTCATTGACCAGATGCCAAAGGGAATGCGGGAGACACTATATTTTAAAGACGATGATTCCCGTTTGTCATTTTTGCAGGGCAATTATATTACGTTGACCAATATGAGTGATCATGATGTGGAGCGTATTGTAAAGTACCGTCTGGAGCCAATCAATATTTCGTTCCAGACGACAAATCCCCAGCTTCGCTGCAAGATGCTGCACAACCGGTTTGCGGGAGAGGCGCTGAAAAAAGTAGATATTCTCTACCGGGGACAGATTGAGATGAATGGGCAGATCGTTCTCTGCAAGGGAGTAAATGACGGAGAAGAGCTGGAGCGGACGATCCGGGATCTGACAGGATATCTGCCGTATTTAAAGAGTGTTTCGATCGTTCCGGTAGGACTGACAAAATACCGGGACGGACTGTATCCTCTGGAGCCGTTTACAAAAGAAGATGCCAGGGAGGTGCTTTCTGTCATCCACCGCTGGCAGGAGAAGATCTATCAGGAGCATGGGATCCACATGATCCATGCGGGAGACGAGTGGTATGTGCTGGCAGAGGAGGAGGTGCCGGAGGAAGAACGATATGACGGCTACCTGCAGCTGGAGAACGGTGTGGGAATGATGCGTCTGTTGTTCAACGAAGTACAGGAGGCTCTCTCTGCCGTGACAGGAGATGAAAGGCAGCGGGAGATTTCTCTGGCTACGGGACGTCTGATGTATCCTTATATCGGAAAGATCTTGGAGGAGATCAGAAAGAAATTCCCGAATATCACCACACATTTATATGCGATCCGCAATGACTTTTTTGGAGAGCGGATCACAGTATCAGGTCTGATCACAGGGAAGGATCTGACGGGACAGCTGAAAGGACAGCCTCTCGGGGAGAGACTTCTGCTTCCGTGTAATATGCTGAAGATCGGAGAACCGGTCTTTCTGGATGATTTTACGCTGGAGGAAGTGGAGAATTCTTTACAAGTGAAGACAGATATTGTAAAATCAAGCGGGCAGGATCTGCTGGATGCAGTGATCGGTGTTTATGAGAATGATGATTTCAGCACGGACAGAAGAAGAGGCAGATTTCAGGAAATGTAAGATTGAATGGAGAGAAAGGTAGTTGAAAATATGAGTAAACCAGTAGTAGCGATTGTAGGAAGACCGAATGTGGGAAAGTCTACACTGTTTAATACATTAGCCGGGGAGCGGATTTCGATCGTAAAAGACACTCCGGGTGTAACAAGAGACCGTATTTATGCGGATGTATCATGGTTGGACAAAGAATTTACGATGATCGATACCGGCGGAATTGAGCCGGACAGCAGCGATATCATTCTTTCACAGATGAGAGAGCAGGCGCAGATCGCCATTGATACGGCAGATGTCATTGTGTTCATTACCGATGTGCGTCAGGGGCTTGTGGATGCAGATTCCAAAGTGGCAGATATGCTCAGACGTTCTAAAAAACCGGTTGTGCTTGTTGTCAACAAGGTGGATAATTTTGATAAATTTATGCCGGATGTGTATGAGTTCTATAATCTTGGAATCGGGGATCCGGTTCCGATCTCTGCGGCGTCCAGGCTGGGAATCGGTGATATGCTGGATGAAGTGGTTTCGCATTTTCCGGAAGGAGCAGGAGAGACCGAAGAGGACGAGCGTCCGAAGATCGCCATTGTCGGAAAGCCGAATGTGGGAAAATCTTCGATCGTCAATAAGCTTCTCGGAGAAAACCGTGTGATCGTATCAGATATCGCGGGCACCACAAGAGATGCCATTGATACGGCGATCAAACACGAGGACAGAGAATATATTTTTATCGATACCGCAGGACTGCGAAGAAGAAATAAGATCAAGGAAGAACTGGAGAGATTCAGTATCATTCGTACTGTAACGGCAGTAGAGAGAGCTGATGTGGTGCTGATGGTGATCGATGCCACAGAAGGGGTTACAGAGCAGGATGCCAAGATTGCCGGAATCGCACATGAGCGCGGAAAAGGTGTGATCATCGTTGTAAACAAATGGGATGCCATTGAGAAGAATGACAAGACCATGAAACAATATGAAAATGATATCCGGACGACACTTGCGTATATGCCATACGCAGAGATCATGTATGTTTCTGCAAAAACAGGACAGCGTCTGAATAAACTGTATGATATGATCGATATGGTCATTGACAGCCAGACACTTCGGATTCAGACCGGTGTGCTCAATGAGATTATGATGGAGGCCGTTGCCATGCAGCAGCCGCCGTCAGACAAGGGAAAACGTCTGAAGCTTTACTATATCACCCAGGTATCGGTAAAACCACCGACCTTTGTAATTTTTGTAAATGACAAAGAACTGATGCATTTTTCTTATACCCGTTATCTGGAAAACAAGATCCGGGAAGCGTTCGGGTTCAGGGGAACGTCTCTGAAATTCTTTATCCGGGAGAGAAAGGAAAAGGATCAGTAGATATGGAACGAATTATCTGTCTTATCATAGGATATGCGTTCGGCCTGTTTCAGACCGGATATTTTGTGGGGAAACTCAATCATGTGGACATCAGAAAAACAGGAAGCGGAAACTCGGGTTCTACGAATGCACTGCGTGTGCTTGGAGTAAAAGCCGGACTGATGACGTTTGCGGGAGATGTTTTAAAATGTGTCCTGCCAATTCTTCTGGTGCGCCAGATCTTCAGTGGCAGCGATTGTCTGCCGCTGCTTGCGATGTATACAGGAGCAGGTGCCACACTTGGACATAATTATCCGTTTTATCTGAAATTTAAAGGGGGCAAAGGGATTGCGGTTCTGGCCGGGCTTGTGCTTTCCACCAAGCTCTGGATGGTTCCGATCCCACTTGCTGCATTTATTTTTGTGGTGGCAGTCACCCGCTATGTTTCCGCAGGGTCACTTCTGGTAACAATTATTTTTCTTGCAGAGGTGATATGTTTCGGGCAGATGGGGGGATTTGCGATGGCGCAGCCTTATGTGTACGAATTATATCTGGTGACGTTTTTACTGATGGCACTGGCATGGTGGAGGCATCGTGCAAATATAAAGAGACTGTTGAATGGAACAGAGAACAAAATCGGTTCTTCTAAAAAATAGAGACGATTAAAAAGGAGGCAGAATATGGCAAATATAGGTGTGTTGGGAGCGGGAAGCTGGGGAACGGCACTCTCCGTCCTGCTGCATGATAATGGAAATCAGGTAACGATCTGGTCGATCGATCCCGCCGAGGTAGAGATGCTGTCAAAAGAAAGAGAGCATAAGACAAAGCTGCCGGGAGTTCAGATCTCTGAGGAAATTCAGATTACCGGAGAGATACAAGAGGCAATCCTGGAAAAAGACTTTCTCGTCCTGGCAGTTCCGTCTCCGTTTACAAGAGCGACTGCGAAAAAGATGAGTCCATATGTGGCAGAAGGGCAAATGATCGTGGATGTGGCAAAAGGGATCGAAGAGACCACGTTGATGACACTTTCCGAGCAGATTAAAGAAGAGATTCCGCAGGCGGATGTGGCAGTTCTTTCCGGACCGAGCCACGCGGAAGAGGTCGGGAGAAAGTTGCCGACAACCTGTGTGATCGGTGCGACGACAAGAAAGACGGCCGAGTATCTGCAGTCTGTATTTATGAGTAAGGTGTTCCGTGTCTATACAAGTCCGGATATTCTGGGGATCGAGCTGGGAGGATCATTGAAAAACGTGATCGCTCTGGCAGCGGGAATCGCAGACGGACTTGGTTATGGAGATAACACAAAAGCGGCGTTGATCACTCGAGGAATTGCGGAAATTGCGCGTTTGGGTGTAAAAATGGGCGGTAAGCTCGAGACATTTACCGGGCTGACCGGAATCGGAGATCTGATCGTGACCTGTGCGAGTGTGCATAGCCGGAACCGCAGAGCCGGATACCTCATGGGACAGGGAAAGACCATGCAGGAGGCCATGGATGAAGTGCAGATGGTAGTGGAAGGTGTGTATTCTGCAAAGGCAGCCAGAAAGCTGGCAGAGAAATATGAGGTGTCCATGCCGATCGTGGAACAGATCAATGAAGTACTGTTTGAAAACAAGAGTGCTGCACAGGCAGTGGATGAACTGATGCTTCGAGAATCAAAAAGTGAGCATTCCGTGCTGCCGTGGCCGGATGAGACAGTATAGTTTTTTAAAATTCAAAAGAATAGAGTCGGAATAATCCCCTTTGTTTCTGCATAGATTGGTATCAGCAGAACAAGGGGGTATTTTTTATGGATGCATTTCAGGTATACAAGGATATGAAAGCAAGGACCAACGGGGAAATCTATATTGGAGTTGTAGGTCCGGTTCGGACAGGCAAGTCAACATTTATCAAGCGGTTCATGGATCTTCTCGTGCTGCCGAATATGACGGATGAACACGCAAAAGAGCGGACAAAAGACGAACTTCCGCAGTCAGCCTCCGGAACAACGATCATGACAACAGAGCCGAAATTTGTTCCGAAAGATGCGGCATCTGTCAGGCTGTCCGAAGACGTGGAAGTTAAGATTCGACTGATCGACTGTGTCGGATATATGGTAGACGGGGCGAGCGGTCATATAGAAAACGATGTGGAACGTCAGGTGAAAACGCCATGGTTTGAACATGAGATCCCCTTTACAAAAGCGGCAGCGATCGGGACACAGAAGGTGATTCATGACCATGCGACAATTGGGCTGGTTATCACAACAGATGGAAGTATCGGAGAGCTTCCGAGAGAAAATTATATTTTGGCAGAAGAAAAGACCATTCAGGAATTGAAATCCATCGGAAAGCCGTTTCTGATCCTTTTGAACACACAGAAGCCATACAGCGAAGAAACAAAAAGTCTTCAGGGGAAAATGGAGGAAAAGTACGGAGTATCTGTTCTTGCGGTCAACTGTGCGCAGCTTCGGACAGAAGATATTAATCAGATCATGCGGCAGGTGTTGTATGAGTTTCCAATTTCAGAAGCAGAATTTTATATTCCGAAGTGGGTGGAAATGCTGCCAAAGGATCACCCGGTAAAAAGCGAGGTGCTCTCCAGTGTAAGAAATCTGCTGGATGGAATGGATGACATTCGAAGTGTGGCAGAGGCGGTACCGGTAAGTGACAGCGAGTACATAGAGAAGATCAGGATCTCTCAGATTGAAATGGATACGGGAATCGTAAAGATCCAGATGGACTTGAAGGAGAAGTATTATTATGAGGTGCTCAGTGAACTGACAGGGACGAAGATTCAGGGAGAATATGAACTGATCGCAGCGATGAAAGAACTTGCTGCAATGAAAGAGGAATATACACAGATCAAAGATGCGTTTGCAGATGTGAAAATGAAAGGATACGGTGTAGTTAGTCCGAAGAAAGAGGAAATTCTGTTAGATGAGCCTGCGATCATCAAACAGGGTAGTAAATATGGTGTGAAGATCAGATCAGAGGCTCCGTCTGTTCATATGATCCGTGCCAATATTGAGACTGAGATCGCACCGATCGTGGGAAGTGAAAAGCAGGCACAGGATCTGGTGGAATATATCAAAGCAGAGAGTGAGACTCCGGAGGGAGTCTGGGGAACCAACATATTTGGAAAATCTGTAGAAGAGCTGGTGCTGGATGGGATGCGCAATAAGATCAATATGATCAACGAGGAGAGTCAGGTGAAGCTCCAGGATACGATGCAGAAGATCGTCAATGACAGTAATGGAGGACTGGTCTGCATTATTATCTGATTTTTTTGTTTTTTTCTGCCGGATGCTTGGACTCTTATTCTCAGATGTGGTACAATAAAGCGGCAGAGTGTTCTCTGCATTACAGAATTTAGTTGAGACCGGAGTACAAGAAAGGGGTACGAATCTATGAAAGCGGCTATTTTTACGTTGGATACAGAAAGTTATAAAGCAAGAAAGGCAAGTGCGGCAGGGATGGTTTTAAAGAAACTGCTGGAACAGTCCGGGTTTGAGACTGCTGCCGTGCGTGTGATCCCGAAAGACCGGAAAGTGGCGGCATCGGTATTAAAAAGAGTGGCAGAGGAGCAGACCGCAGAGTTGGTTCTGACAACAGGAGCAGCAGGACATCTCGAGAGCGACTGTGCACCATATGCACTGATGGATGTGGCAGAACGCCTTCTTCCGGGGATCCCGGAGACACTGCGTGCATTCCGCAACCGGGATTCTCAGCAGGCGGTTCTGGACTGCAGTGCGGCAGGTGTGTGCAAAAAGACGCTGATGGTAAATCTTCCGGGAGATGCCAAAGAGGCAAAGGAAGCACTGGAATTTATTCTTCCGGAATTAAAACGTGCGATTGAGATGTTGAACGTATGATGCGGGTGACATATCTCGGACACAGTGGATTTCTTCTGGAGATGGAGGATGCCCTGTTTTTGTTTGATTATTATCAGGGCAGTCTCCCCGAAATGGATCCGGAAAAAACATTGTTTGTATTTGTGAGTCATGTACATTATGATCATTATAATCCGGACATTTTGAAATTGCGCCGTCAGAGACAGAACATCTGGTATCTTTTTTCTGATGATGTGCCGATGCCGGATGAACAGAAACAGGTAATCCGGCTGTCGCCCGAAGAAGAGAGGCGTGTGAATGGCATCCGGGTGCGTACACTGCCATCTACAGATGAAGGAGTCGCATTCTGGATAGAATATCAGGGAATCGTGATTTATCACGCAGGAGATTTGAACTGGTGGCACTGGGAAGGAGAACCAAAGTCGTATAACGAGCAGATGAGAGCGGATTATCAGAAGGCGATTGGAGAGCTTCCGGATCAGCCGATCGATGTTGCATTTGTGCCGGCGGATCTCCGTCTGGGTGAGCAGTATGTCTGGGGACTGGACTATTTTATGCGTCATACAGACACGAAAAATGTGTTCCCGATGCATTTCTGGGGATCCTATGAAGTGTTTGACAGGCTTTTTCACGAACCGTGTACAACAGAATATAGAAGCAGAATCCGAGAGATTCAGACAGAAGGACAGGTGTTTGACATTCAGAGTCAGACATAGTATAATGAAGAACAGTGTTAAGTAAGACAGACAATCGCGGCTGCATGCGCCGAAAGGCCGCAGACGAGGAAAGTCCGGGCTTCGCAGGGCAGGATGCCGGATAACGTCCGGTGGAGGTGACTCTAAGGCCAGTGCAACAGAAATAAACCGCCTGTATTTTGTGCAGGTAAGGGTGGAAAGGCAGTGTAAGAGACTACCGCCCTTCTGGTAACAGAAGGGGCACATGTAAACCCCATCCGAAGCAAGACCGAATAAAAGCTATGCGGCTGCCCGTCGCGCTTTAGGTAGGTTGCTTGAACCTGACGGCAACGTCAGGTCTAGATAGATGATTGTCCAATGACATAACCCGGCTTATCGTTTTGCTTAATTTGATGCTGTCGCTTTGCGGCAGCATTTTGCATATGAACAGAGATTTTATACAAGGCAGGAAAAGAGTATGGGAATGAGAATCAATACAACGCTGCCGCTTCCGGCAGAATTGAAAGCAGAGTATCCGCTTTCAAAGGAACTTACAGAAATCAAGAAAAAAAGGGATGCTGAAATCCGGGACATTTTTACAGGAAAGTCAGACAAGTTTGTCGTGATCGTAGGGCCATGTTCCGCAGACAATGAAGATTCCGTGTGTGAATATATAAGCAGGCTGGCAAAAGTGAATGAAAAAGTATCAGACCGCCTGATGATTATTCCGCGGATCTACACGAACAAACCAAGGACAACAGGTGAGGGATATAAAGGAATGCTTCATCAGCCAAAACCGGATCAGGCGCCGGATCTGCTGGCTGGAATTATTGCGATCCGTAAGATGCATATCCGTGCCATAGGAGAAAGCGGACTGACAAGCGCGGATGAGATGCTGTATCCGGAGAACAGAAGCTATCTGGATGATATCTTATCTTATGAGGCGATCGGGGCGCGTTCTGTTGAAAACCAGCAACACAGACTGACGGCCAGCGGTATGGATATTCCGGTGGGGATGAAAAATCCGACCAGTGGTGATTTTTCTGTGATGCTCAACTCCGTGATCGCGGCACAGAGTTCCCATACTTTTATTTACAGAGGCATGGATGTAACGACAGATGGAAACGATCTGGCACATGTGATTCTGCGCGGCGGAGTGGACAAGTATGGTACTTGTAATCCAAATTATCACTATGAGGATCTGATCCGTCTTCAGGCGATGTATGGAGAGAAACATCTGGCCAATCCGGCAGCGATCGTCGATGCCAATCATTCGAATTCCAACAAGCAGTTCAAAGAGCAGATCCGCATTGTCAGTGAGGTGCTTCACAGCCGGAATTACAATACAAAATTAAAAGAGCTGATCAAAGGTGTGATGATTGAAAGTTATCTGGAAGAAGGATGTCAGAGTATCGGGGCAGACCAGATTTACGGAAAGTCCATTACAGACCCGTGTCTTGGATGGGAAGATACAGAGCGATTGATTTATAAAATAGCAGAAGAGTGCTAGAAGGGAGGCACATGATGAGAAGGCAGATGCTTGGAAAAAGTATGCTGGAAGTTCCGGTAGTTGCAGCTGGATGTATGCGTATTCAGGGAATGGATGAGACAGAGGTGGATGAGTATATCCATACCTGTCTGGAACTGGGAATTCAGTTTTTTGATCATGCGGATATTTATGGAAAAGGGGCATGCGAATCTCTGTTCGGACGTGTATTCGAGCAGACAGAATTTCGCAGAGAAGATATCATCCTGCAGTCTAAATGCGGGATTGTACCGGGTGTGATGTATGACTTTTCCAAAGAACATATTTTGCAGTCGGTAGAGGAATCTCTCCGCAGGCTGCGTACTGATTATCTGGATATCCTGCTTCTTCACAGACCGGATGCACTGATGGAGCCGGAAGAAGTGGCAGAAGCAATTGATCTGTTGGAGGGATCCGGAAAGGTGAGACATTTCGGTGTTTCCAATCATACGCCGATGCAGATCCAGCTTTTGAAAAAATGTGTGAGACAGGATCTTCTTGTCAATCAGCTTCAGTTCAGTATTCCGTTTTCTAACATGGTTGCATCAGGACTTGAGGCAAATATGCTGACAGATGGTGCCGTCAACCGAGACAACAGCGTGCTGGATTTTTGCAGACTGCATGATATGACGATTCAGGCATGGTCTCCGTTCCAGTATGGATTTTTCGAAGGGGTATTTGTTGACAGTGAGAAATATCCGGAATTAAATCAGGTGCTGGCGGATCTTGCGGAAAAATATGGGACAACAAAGACTGGTATCGCATCTGCATGGATATTCAGACATCCGGCAAAGATTCAGATGGTAGCAGGTACGACCAATCTGAAGCGATTGCGGGAGATCGCGCTGGCGGCAGATATCCGGCTGACCAGAGAAGAATGGTATCAGTTATATTTAAGTGCGGGACATATACTGCCATAGAATTTTGAGATAAATAACGGGAACGTGATCTGTAAAAACCACGTTCCCGTTTGTTTTTTTTGTTTATCTTCCGGAGTATTTTTCTTCGCAGTATTTGCAGCGGTACACCTGGTTCTCTTCGTCTGTCAGGACAAAGATGTGATCCAGTTCCTGCTCGATGGATGTGATACATCTTGGGTTTTTACAGCGGATCACATTGGTGATCTCTTTTGGAAGTCTTAGGATTTTTTTGTCGACGACCTGTTCATTGGAGATAATATTGACTGTGATATTGTGGTCGATAAATCCGAGAATATCAAGGTCCATAAAATCGATCGGACACTCGATCTTCATGATGTCTTTTTTTCCCATTTTACTGCTGCGGGCATTTTTGATGATCGCAACACAGCAGTCCAGTTTATCGAGGTGAAGATATTTGTAAATATCCATACTTTTTCCTGCTTCGATGTGATCCAGAACAAAACCTTCAGAAATACGTCCTACGTTCAATGTATTTTTCAAATTAGATACCTTCTTTCTTTATGCGAAACAAATTTTTGTTACTCTACATGAATATCAAGCAGTGTCAGAATCAGTGCCATACGTACATAAACACCATACTGTACCTGTCTGAAATAAGCTGCTCGCGGATCATCGTCTACTTCCACAGAAATCTCGTTGACACGTGGCAGTGGATGCAGTACAAACATATCGGAAGGAGCCAGCTGCATTTTCTTTTTGTCCAGGATATAGAAATCTTTCATGCGGACATAATCTTCTTCGTTGAAGAAACGTTCTTTTTGTACACGTGTCATGTATAGGATATCAAGTTCCGGCATGGCGTCTTCCAGACGGACAACTTCCTTGTATTCGATATGGTTTTTATCCAGAACATCCTGACGGATATAGCTTGGAAGACGTAATTCTTCTGGTGAGATCAAAACAAATCTGATTCCCTCATAGCGCACCAGAGCGTGGATCAGAGAATGTACGGTACGTCCGAATTTTAAGTCACCGCAAAGTCCGATCGTCATATGATCAAGGCGTCCTTTTACGGAACGGATAGTCAAAAGGTCAGTCAGTGTCTGGGTTGGATGCTGATGTCCTCCGTCTCCTGCGTTGATGACAGGAATGGAAGCGTGCTTACAGGCAACCATCGGCGCTCCTTCCTTTGGATGGCGCATAGCAACGATATCTGCATAACAAGAAACGGTGCGGATCGTATCTGAAACACTCTCTCCTTTTGAGGCAGAGCTGGAATCTGCGGAAGAAAATCCCATGATGCTTCCGCCCAGATTGAGCATCGCAGCCTCATGGCTTAAACGTGTACGCGTACTTGGTTCATAAAATAAAGTAGCCAGCTTCTTCCCTTCACATGCATGTGCATATTTTTCCGGGTGTTTTTCAATGTCTCCCGCCAGATTTAACAGTGTTTCCAGTTCCTCTACAGAAAAATCCAGAGGACTCATCAAATGTCTCATATGTAACCTCCTTGTAAATCAGATCTTGTTTGAGAGCAGAATCTGATTATCGATATTGTAATAAATCTTCAACAGTTTTGCGTTTTGGTGCAGATGGCTCGATATCAGGATATCCAAGTGCAATCAATGCAGCCAGTTCCCGTTCCTTTGGAATGTCCAGAAGACTGGAAATTCCACTCTCATCAAATACGCCCATAATGACAGTACCCAGTCCGTATTCGTGCGCAGCCAGACAGAACGTCTGACAGGCCACACCGGCATCAAACATCTGCCAGCGGTCTTTTTTTCCAGTGGTATAAGAGCCGTCGCGCTCAAAACCGCACCGTCCTTTGATATAAGTGACAGCAATCAAAACCGGTGTCTGGCGGATGATATCTGAATTGTAAGATGGGGTAAAGTCATCAGCAATTTTTCCCAGAAGGGAAGGATCCTCAATTGCGATATAACGGGTAATCTGAGTATTTTTCCAGGATGGGGAAAAAGAAGCTGCGGAAATGATCTCTTCAACCAATGAATGTTTAACAGAATCCGGTTTGAATCTGCGGATGCTTCTGCGGCTTTTGATACAATCAACTGTATTCATTTCGATGTACCTCCCTATGCAAAATCTCTTCAATCATCATATACTAAACTGTGAGTTTTTTCAACAGAGAATTCATACGAAAATTAAGAAAGAAGCAGAAAAAATCTGGACAGAGATTGTAAATTGTAATTTAAAATTTGTTAATGGTTTGTAAAGAAGCCTAAAACAAAAAAATCAGGTGTTATAATACCAATGCAAAAGTGAAAAAAGAAGGAGAAATGTAAAATGAAGAAGAGAGTCATTGCGGTGTTGATTTCCGCCATACTGCTTTACCAGCCATTATCAGTATCTGCAGCAGCAGCTCCAGATGGAATGACAGATGCAAGCAAAACACCAGCGGCACAAAACGGAGCATGGGATGCATGGTGTGAGGAATGGGAAACAATAAAAACAGACTGGACACAGGTCGCCATGTCACCTGGATCCGATGAAACAGAAATGAATTTTGCATGGTATACGAAAGAAGGGGAAGAAGCGTCCTTTGTATATGGACAGACTCCGGATCTAAGTGATGGGCAAAGTGCAGCAGTATCAGAAAGTCCGGCACAGACAGGTTATAAGAGCAGCAAAGTGGTAATAAAGGATTTGAAGCCCGGAACTACGTACTATTATCAGGTGGGCGGAAAAGAGATTTGCTCCTTTACTACGGATGCGGATACAAGTTCCTTTTCCTTTATTTTCGTAGGAGATCCGCAGATTGGTTCTTCCAATCCGGAAAAAGCAAAGACTCCGGAGGATATTTTAAAACCATCCTTTGCGGCAGCACAGTCAGAAGCAGTTAGAAATGATACCTTTAACTGGAATGATACATTGACAAAAGCGTATGAAAAAACAAACAGATTGGCATCCTTTGTTCTTTCTTCTGGAGATCAGATTCAGACAAATGCCAAAAAAGTGCAGGATACAACAATCAGTGAGGTGGAATATGCAGGATATTTGAGCCCGGATCTTATGAAAAGTGTACCCGTCGCAACAACGGTAGGAAATCATGATGCAGACAATGCCAATTATACGTATCATTTTAATCCGGCAAACAGCAGTTCTCTTGGCGACAATGGAACAGTAGGCGGAGATTATTACTACACATATGGGGACGCCCTGTTTATGATTTTAAATACGCAGGATACAAATGTGGAGGAACATCGTCAGTTTATCGAATCCACAGTAGCGGCAAATACAGATTGCAAATGGAAAATAGTAACACTTCATCAGGATATTTATGGATCTGCAGAACATTCTAATGAACCAGAAATCGCCAATTTGCGTTATAGTCTGGTGCCTGTGTTTGAACAAAATGATATTGATCTGGTGCTGGCAGGACATGATCACGCATATTCCAGAACAAAAATGTTAAAAGGCGGTCAGTTCAAAATGGAATATTCGGATGATGAATTTGAAGAACAGTTGGAAAAAGATATGGATGCGGGAGAAAATCCTGATACACTTTATGAGGCACCGGGAAATATTTCAGAAGATACACAGGATGAGGGCGAACAAAAATATCTGAAATATCTGCATGCGGTGATGGATGAGGAAGCAGTAATGGAATTGACAGAGAATCAGGAAACGGCGGTAAATTCTGATGGAATCATGTATCTGACAGCAGGATCTTCATCAGGAAGTAAATATTATGATCTGGTACCTCGCCAACAGACTTATATTGCCAACAGATGGCAGCAGGATGTTCCGACTTATTCGGTAGTAGACATTACGGAAACAACATTGACAGTGAATACATATCGCACAGATACACAGGAACCGATCGATACACAGTTTATGCTTGTGAAATCAGTTGATCATGGACAGCTTTCCGCGTTAATTGAAGAAGCTGGGAGTAAAAATCCAGAAGAATATACAACCGAGAGTTATCAAACAATGCAGCAGGCTCTGGAAGGCGCCAGAACTGTAAATGCAGATCCGGCAGCAGATACGGCAACACTGACAAATGCATATACTGCATTGAAAACAGCATTGGATCAGTTGGAGATGAAACATCAGGAAAATTTAAACCCACCGTCATCCAGTGATTCACCGGACAATGGACAGTCACAAAACGGAGGTACAAGTGGTTCTATGAGCGACCAGACTACGCATACAGAAGGTATCAATAAAAAACCAGTGACTTCACAAACAACGGTAAAAACAGGAGACGCTGTACCGATTGCAGGGGCAGTAATCGTGATGTTAACAGCGTTACTTTGCGGAGTCGGAGTGCTCGTGGCCAGGAGAAAGCGTGACCAAAAATGAATTGGCTGAAAAAAGGGAGAAGGCAGTTTATCATTTTCGGAATTACGATTCTGTTTGCTGCATTTTTGATACAGTTAAATCAAGTGGAACGGGAAGGGCTGTATGAAACAGAAGGAAAAACCTTTGAAAAAGCAAAAGTAGTGGAGATAAAAAAAGATAATACAACAGAGTCGGGAAATCAGATTGGAAATCAACTGGTTTCCCTTCGATTATTAAGTGGCAAGTTCCGTGGAACAGTTGTGGAGGCTGTCAGTTCTTCAGGTTATCTTTACGGAACACATTGTGAAAAGGGCATGAAGGTGATCGCGGAAGTGAATGAAGGGGAAGATTCGTTGTATGTTACCGTCTACAGTTATGACCGTACGGCAATTTTGTGTATGATTGTTTTGCTGTTTTTGCTGACCTTAAGTCTGATCGGAGGGAGAAAAGGAGTCTATTCCGCTGTCGCTTTGATTTTTACATTTGTCTGTATTGTATTTCTATTTTTGCCACTTATCTACAGAGGGGTATCTCCTGTTTGGGCAGCAGTACTGGTCGCAATTCTGACGACGGTTGTGACCATGTATTTACTGGGAGGGATTTCAAGTAAAAGTGCGACTGCTGTGGCCGGCACAGTACTGGGGGTTGGAATTTCAGGGATACTGGCAATTCTGTTTGGAAAATGGACACATATTTCCGGATATAATGTTGCAGATATTGAGCAGTTGACGTATGTAGGTCAGACAACGAATATTAAAATTGGAGAATTGTTGTATGCGGGCATTTTGATTTCGGCACTGGGGGCTGTTATGGATGTTGCGATGTCAATAGCGTCTACTATCAATGAAATCCACTTTCGCAATCCACTGCTTTCTGCAAGGGAATTATTTTTTTCGGGGATACGGGTTGGAAAAGATATGATGGGGACAATGTCAAATACACTGATTTTAGCTTTTACAGGTACGTCGATTAATACGTTAGTATTTTTGTATGTGTATAACTATTCCACAACGCAGATCATCAATATGTATTCCATAGGAATCGAGTTAATTCAGGGAATTGCTTCCACAATGGGAGTGATATTGACGATTCCATTGGTTTCATTACTTAGTGCATGGCATTTAAAACGGAAAGAAATTAAAATTTTTTCAAAAATTTTTCAAAGAACAGGCCGGCGGTAAACCAAAGCGGCGCATAATCAAGACGGATGACCCCTTTGATATTGAATTTTGCACGACTGTAATCCCAGGGACAGATCCGGTGTTTCTTTAAAAACAGACCGGATAAAAATTCCCCGGCAAAAATAAAAGCAGTGTAGATACTACCCCTTAAAAAGGTGCTTTTTGTTTTCAGTTTTTGGGAAAGCGGAGAAAAGACGCACGCCATCCCGTAGATCGGAAACATCCAGATGGATGTTTTTCCCGCAAGTGTATAATCTTTTACCAAAAGGGAATGAAGTCCCGTAAACAGTATTTCCATGCACCAGCCGATGATGCCGCATAAAATAAATTTTTTCTTCATAAGAACAGGATGTCCGTTTCCGTGCAGATTTATGCAGATGAAAATCAGGTATTGTACAATCGGAAAAAAATGTATTATAATACAGCTTAAGTTTGAAATGACAAGGAGAGAAGAAAAATGGCGACATTGGAAGAACTCAGGGAGAAGCTGGATGGGATCGATGATCAGATCGCAAAGCTGTACGAAGAAAGAATGAAAGTCTGCGAGGATGTTGGAAGATTTAAAGTCGGCGCAGGGCGAAAAGTGTTTGACCGTCAAAGAGAACATGAAAAACTTCTGGATGTGGCATCCAAGGTGAACGGTGAGTTTAACAAGAAGGGGATTCAGGAGCTGTACGCACAGCTGATGAGTATGAGCCGGAAATTGCAGTATCAGCAGCTTGTGGAGGCGGGTGCACTGGGAAGACTTCCGTTTATTGAGATGGAGTCGCTTGATAAGCAGAATGTCCGTGTCGTATTTCAGGGGGTGGAAGGAGCTTATAGTCAGGCTGCCATGAAGAAATATTTTCCGGACAATGAGAACAATTTTCATGTGATGACTTTCCGGGAAGCCATGGAGGCAATCGAGGAGGGGGCGGCAGATTTTGCAGTTCTTCCGATTGAAAATTCTTCTGCTGGAGCAGTCAATGAAGTATATGACCTGTTGGTAGAGTTCGAAAATTATATTGTGGGAGAGACGTTCCTTCCAATCGAAAATACGCTGGCAGGCCTTCCTGGAACCACACTCTCTCAGATTGAGCGTGTGTACTCTAAGGCAGAAGCTCTGATGCAGACAAGCCGTTTCTTGGAAAAGCATGGAGACTGGCAGCAGATCAGTGTGTCCAATACAGCGGCAGCGGCAAAAAAAGTCCTAAAAGAGCAGGATCACTCGCAGGCGGCAGTGTGCAGTGCATATGCAGCACAGGTATACGGACTTTCTGTTCTGGCAGAGGATATCAATGATGAGACTAATAATGTGACACGGTTTATCATTGTTACGAATCAGAAGATTTTTACGCCGGCTGCATCGAAAATCAGTATTTGTTTTGAACTTCCGCACCAGAGTGGATCACTGTATCAGATTTTGTCGCATTTTATTTACAATGACCTGAACATGACAAAGATTGAATCCCGTCCGGTGGAAGGGAAAAGCTGGGAGTATCGTTTCTTTGTGGATTTCGAAGGAAATCTCGAACAGCCGGGTGTGAAAAATGCGATCCGGGGGCTCAGAGAAGAAGCGCGGAACTTGAAGATTTTAGGAAATTATTGATGAGTATGAGGGAGGAACAGGAAGATGCGTACCAATGAACTGATCTTATATAAAAATATGGAATACGAAGAGTTACTTTTGGATATGACATTTCTGATGGAACATTATGATAATGAATACTATAATCAGGAGGATTTAAAAGGACTGCTTTTTTCCTGTATGAATGAATTGCTGGAACTCTCAGAGTGTCACGGATTTTTCGGAAATCTCTGGCATACCTTCCTGACTTTCCTGCTGGCAAATGATGAAAATGCTTACAGTACCTCCTGCGAGATCACGGGAGAGACAAAAGGAAGCCTGAATCTGGCGGCAGAGCATGATTTTTGGATTTTTAAAGAATTATTCGATTATGATTTCACTGCATTGATGCGGGTTTTGGATGCAGGCTGTTTTTCCCTTCTTCTGGACTATGAAAATACACAGGATGACAGGATTGTTTTTAATAAACGAATCCGTGACAGAATCTGTAATCTGAGCAGGGAGCTGGAGCAGGCAGAGGACGTACAGTCGTTTAAGCAGTGCGTGACGGAGTTTTATCGGGAGTTTGGAGTCGGAAAGCTGGGACTGCACAAAGCGTTTCGCGTGGAACATACCAAAGACGGAGCAGCGGAAATCGTTCCAATCACGAACATTGCTCATGTGCATCTGAATGATCTCGTAGGATATGAGGCAGAAAAGCAGAAGCTGATTGATAATACCAAAGCGTTTGTAGAGGGAAAAAGAGCCAATAACTGTCTGCTCTACGGAGATGCAGGGACAGGAAAATCATCTTCCATCAAAGCAATTTTAAATCAGTATTATGATCAGGGGCTTCGCATGATCGAAGTATATAAGCATCAGTTTCAGGATCTGAACGAGGTGATTGCCCAGATTAAAAATAGAAACTATAAATTTATTATTTACATGGATGATCTCTCTTTTGAAGAATTTGAAATCGAATATAAGTATCTGAAAGCCGTGATCGAAGGAGGTCTGGAGAAAAAACCAGACAATATTCTGATCTATGCAACTTCCAACAGAAGGCATCTGGTGAGGGAGACTTTCCGTGACAAACAGGATAGGGATGAAGAACTGCATACAAACGATACGGTGCAGGAAAAACTGTCCCTTGTTGCAAGATTCGGTGTCAAGATTTATTTTGCCTCTCCGGCTAAAAAGGCATTCCAGAAGATCGTGACAGAACTGGCAAAGCGGAACCATATTTCCATGCCGGAAGAAGAACTTTTATTGGAAGTCAATAAATGGGAATTGAGTCACGGGGGAATGTCGGGAAGAACTGCACAGCAGTTTATTGATTACCTTCTTGGGAAGGAATAACCGTATCAGGCGGAAAAAGAAAAGGAATTTGGTATGACAGGAAAGAAACGGATGTGCCGTCTTGCATTGACAGGCGCACTGCTGTTGCTGTGCACAAATACGGCGGCAGGATGCAGACAGCAGGAAAAGCAGGAAGTAACACCAGAAGTATTGATGGATGCGGTAGACAAAAATATGAAAGAAGTCAATTCGGCATCCAGTTCACTGGAAATCGAGGTGGAGTTGGAGGATGTGCTGGATCATACTAGAATCCGAATGGATATGGACATGGAGAACACGGTAAGCCCCAGAGCAGGACACGCAAAGGGGAGGGCGGAAGTGAAGCTAAATGATAATCTGGTCTCTAGTAATATGGAAATCTACCAGGTGGAAGAAGGCGATAAGTATGTGACGTACAGTAGTCTTTATGAGCAGTGGTCGAGGACAGAGAGTGAAAACAGCGCCTCTTCCGGTGGTACAGAAACAGATTTTTTCCAGAGTGCAAGAGCGGAAATCGAAGATTTTACGCTTGCAAGGCAGCCGGTAAAGGTCCGGGAAAAGACGTGCTATGAAATCTACGGGGATATGCAGGGAAAGAAGCTGATGGATTTTCTTGGGGAGGAGATGATTCAGGCCTACGGTCTTGTCGATCTGCCGGATCAGGATGCGCTGGATACACTGGAGATTCCGGTTACGGTGGATATTTACAAAAAAGAAAAGCTGCCGGCAAGGATCATTGTGGATATGACAGAAATTATGGATGAATTGTACCAAAGCTATGGGAAGACCACCAATGTGAATTTTTATAATATCGAATTGGTCTATCAAGGGTATGATGATGTAAAACCGATTCAGGTTCCTGAGAGTGTGAAACAAGTAGTCAATGGGTAGGAATGCTCTAATAATCGTATAAATCATATACAAAGGAGAAAAAGTATGTTTTTATTCCGCAAGAAAGAAATGGATATTGCTGCAGCAAAGCAATTTTGGAAATGGTTTGTTGAAAATGAGCAATGGATCATAGATAACGTGAGCAGCAATGGGGTAGAAGTTGTTTGGGCAATTGATGCACAGATAAAACCTGTTTTTCCATATTTTAAAAAAGAACTTGAATTTCAATTGGGATTCAATCATGGTATTGGCGAATTTTTCTTCTTCCATTTTGGAAACAAAAATCTGATTTCTGATGCTCAAAAATTAGATGAGCTTATGCCGGAATCTCTCCGTGAAAAGTGGTCTTTCATCATAGAAAAATAGTTGGATGCCCCTGGTAACAAATTTTGTACCAAGGGCATTTTGCATACATCTTAATCAGAAAATTCTTTCAAGTGACTGATGTCACTGTCGATGATCAGCGAATAATTCGTGTAGTATACGACAAATCCGGGTTTTGCTCCCTTTGGCTTTTTGACATGTTTTTTCTCAATATAGTCGATCTCTACCTTTTCTCCGCCGCGGGCTTTGGAATAATAAGCGGCAAGTTTTCCGGCTTCTTCAAAGGTACGGTCCGGAAGCTCCTCTCCGTTGGTGCGGACAACAACATGAGATCCGGGCGTGTTTTTTGCGTGGAACCACCAGTCATTGCCGACGGCAAATTCGAAGGTCAGCCAGTCATTCTGCAAATTGTTTTTTCCAACATAAATATGATATCCGTCACTGGAAAGATAGTGCAGTGGTTTGTTTTTGATCTTTCCCTTTTTCTTGGTAAATTTGCGGCGCATATATCCGGATTGGATCAGCTCCTCTTTGATCTCTGCAAGATCCTCCTCACTGAGTGCAATATCCACAGCAGTGCTGACGGATTCCAGGTATGTGATGTCTTCTTTTGTTTCTTCGGTCAATTTGGATAATGCTTCAAAGGTACGTTTTTGTTTATTGTATTTCTCAAAATAGCGCTGTGCATTTTCCAACGGAGTTTTTGTGGCATCTAAAGGGATTTTTACCATTTCATTGTTGTAGTAATTCAAAGCTTCCAGTACTTTTGCACCTGGTTCCAGGTTGTAGCCGTAAGTATGGATCAGTTCGCCGTATACTTTGTATTTGTCCCGATCCTCGGTATCGGATAACTGCCGCATCTGCAGAGCGTATTTTTTTCGAGCGCGTTCCAGAGCAGTCTGTACGATATGGCGCAGATCAGCAGATTTCTGGCGGATACGTGTGATCTGGTTTTTGGTTGCATAATAAGTCTCCAACACGTGCGAGATGGAAGAAAAAGTTTCCCGGTGGTATGTGTGCAAATGCTCCAGTGCAAGAGAAGAAAACTCCTTTGGTTCTTTTCCGTCATAGTAAACGGACGGGGAGAAATCCCCTTCCCTGACTGCGGAGAGATAAATACAAAACTGATTGTAAAAGTGTACACAGACATCTGCGGAAAGCTCTGAGGCCGGAAGCCTTGAATCTATACCGGAAAGAAAACAGATCTCCTCAGCGGTGACGGGACTGATCCCGGTAAAGCTGGTGTAAATTGCCTTGGATACCGGCATTGGTTTTGCACGAAGCAGGGTATGAAACTCTGCCTCTGAAATTGTGAGCGGATCTGCTTTTTCCATGGTGTCTGGGATGAAATAGTCCCGTCCGGGCAGCACTTCCCGGACAGAACTCATCTGGGCGGAGACATGTTTGATGCTGTCAATGATCGTTCCGTCTGAAGTACAGAAAATAATATTGCTGTGTTTGCCCATGATCTCCACGATCAGATCCTTGCGGCAAAGATCGCCAAGCTCATCCAGATGCTCGATTGTAAAATGAATGATCCGTTCTAGTTTGGGCTGCCAGATATCCACGATCCTTCCGTTTGCAATGTGTTTTCTCAAAAGCATACAGAAATTGGGAGCAGTCATGGGACTTGGTTTATTCATGTCAGTGAGATATATGAGCGGAAGAGATGCGCTTGCAGAAATGGAAAGTCGTCTCTGTCCCTTAGGGGATTTGATCGTCAGCAGAAGCTCGTCTGCCTCCGGCTGTGCGATCTTTGCAATTCTTCCGTTTAAAAGCTGTTCTTTTAATTCGTGGACCAGATTGGCCACGACAATTCCGTCAAAAGCCATAAAAAAATCCTTTCTTTTGGTTGGTTTCGTTTAACTTGATTATTGTATCACAGAATTCGGACAAGTGGTACCTGAAATCGGGAATTTCTGGAGTGAAAGCTTGACCAAACAGCATAAATAAGAGTATACTGGTAACAGAATTTCAAGAAAATGACAGAGGACAAAGACATGATAAAAAGTATGACAGGTTTTGGACGATGTGAAATTCAAAAAGAGTCCAGAAAATTTACGGTAGAGTTAAAAAGTGTGAACCACAGATATCTGGATGTAAATATCCGGATGCCAAAAAAGCTGAATTTTTTTGAGACGGCGATCCGTACGCTTTTAAAGCAGTATGCCAACCGTGGGAAGGTAGACATTTTTATTTCCTGTGAGGATTTGTCACAGCAGCAGATGATGCTGAAGTATAATGCTGCACTGGCAGCGGAATATATGCGTTATTTCCGTCAGATGAGCGAGGAGTTTCACATTGCAAATGATGTGAAAGTATCTGCATTGTCCCACTATCCGGAGGTACTTACAATGGAAGAGCAGACAGAGGATGAAGAGATTCTCTGGAGCGGGCTCAAAGAGGCGCTGGAGGGAGCGTTTGGACAGTTTGTGGAAACCAGAGTTTTGGAAGGTTCTCACCTAAAAGAAGATATCCTTCAGAAGCTCTCTGGTATGGAATCACTTGTGGAACAGGTGGAAGCACGTTCTCCTCAGATTGTGGCAGAGTATCGTGCAAAGCTGGAAGAAAAAGTAAAAGAATTACTTGCGGACGCGCAGGTTGAAGAGAGCCGGATCGCAGCGGAAGTGATTCTGTTCGCGGACAAGATCTGTACGGATGAAGAAGTTGTTCGTTTGAAAAGTCATATCGCACATATGAGAAATACACTGGAAGAGTCGGAGGGAATCGGGCGTAAGCTGGATTTCATCGCACAGGAGATGAACCGGGAGGCGAATACGATTTTATCCAAGGCGAATGATCTGGAAGTTTCGAATTATGCCATCGGACTAAAGACAGAGATTGAAAAGATCAGAGAACAGATACAAAATATTGAATAACCAGGAGATAAAGGAGAAATTTTAAAGAGATGAATCAGAGAGGGATTTTGATCGTTGTATCCGGATTTTCAGGGGCAGGAAAAGGAACACTGATGAAAGAATTGATGAAGCGTTATGAGGAAACTTATGCACTTTCTGTTTCTGCCACCACACGAAATCCAAGAGAAGGAGAAGTGGACGGAAGGGAATATTTTTTCAAAACAACCGAAGAATTTGAAAAAATGATTGCGAAAGAAGAGCTGATAGAGTATGCTAGATACGTGGAAAATTATTATGGAACACCGCGTACCTATGTAGAACAGCAGTTGGAAGCGGGAAAAGATGTGATTCTGGAGATTGAGATTCAGGGAGCGCTCAAGGTAAAGGAACGCTTTCCGGACACATTGCTTTTGTTTGTGACGCCGCCGTCTGCCAAAGAGCTGCGCAGACGTCTGGTCGGAAGAGGGACAGAGACCATGGAGGTGATCGAGTCCAGACTGGCAAGGGCAGTGGAGGAGTCAGAGTACATGGATCAGTATGATTATCTGGTGATTAATGATGATCTGGATGTCTGTGTATCCGAGATGCATAAGATCATCCAGGGAGAGCATCAAAGAAGTTTCCGTAATGAGAGCTTTATTCAGAGTATGAAACAGGATTTAAAAGGGAATGTGAAAGGAGACAGATAGAATATGTTACATCCATCTTATACAGATTTGATGAAGGTCGTAAATCAGGACGTTGAGGAAGGGGAATCAAAGGTTGTAAACAGCCGGTATTCCATTGTTATGGCAACGTCCAAAAGAGCGAGACAGTTGATTGACGGAGATCTTCCGATGGTACATGCAAAGGCAGGAGAGAAACCTCTGTCAATTGCAATTGAAGAGATGAATGCAGGCGAACTCAAGATTCTGGCAGAAAACGCAGAAGAGGAATAGGCATAGAAAGAGAAGATAAGGGGCAGATGCCATATGGTATCTGCCTTTCTGACTGTTGAAAAAAGGAGAAAAATGAAATATGAATATACTTTTTATTTCCCTCGGGTGTGATAAAAATCTGGTGGACACAGAAGTGATGCTGGGGATGCTGGCATCCAGAGGATATCAGATGGTAGAGGAAGAGACACAGGCAGATGTGATCGTGATCAATACCTGCTGTTTTGTCCACGATGCCAAAGAGGAGAGTATTCAGAACATTCTGGAGATGGCAGAATATAAAAAAGAGGGCAGATTAAAAGCCCTGATTGTTACAGGATGTCTGGCACAGCGCTATCGTCAGGAGATTTTAGATGAGATCCCGGAAGTGGATGCAGTGCTTGGAACGACTGCATACGACAAGATTTTAGATGCGATTGACGAGGCACTAAAGGGGCACCATACACTGACATTGGCCGATACAGATCTCCTTCCAGAAGTGGAGACAAAACGTCTGGTGACTACGGGCGGTCATTTTGCGTATCTGAAAATCGCAGAAGGGTGCGACAAGCATTGTACGTATTGTATTATTCCAAAGATCCGTGGAAATTTCCGGAGTGTGCCGATGGAGCAGCTCCTGTCAGAAGCAGAATATCTGGCAGAACAAGGGGTAAAGGAACTGATTCTGGTTGCACAGGAGACAACCTTGTACGGAAAAGATCTTTATGGTGAAAAATCTTTGCACAAACTCTTGAGAGAGCTGTGTAAAATTTCAGGAATCCGCTGGATTCGAATTTTATATTGTTATCCGGAAGAAATTTATGATGAACTGATTCAGACGATTAAGGAAGAACCAAAAATCTGTCATTATCTGGATCTTCCAATCCAGCATGCCAATGATGAGATTCTCAAACGTATGGGAAGAAGAACGACAAAACAGGAACTGATAGATATTATCAGTAAGCTCAGGAGAGAAATTCCGGATATCGCGCTTCGCACCACATTGATCACGGGATTCCCGGGAGAAACGAAAGAGCAGCATGAGGAACTGATGGAGTTTGTGGATGAGATGGAATTTGACAGACTCGGTGTGTTTACTTATTCTCCGGAGGAGGATACTGCAGCTGCGAGGATGGAAGGGCAGATCGAGGAAGAAATCAAGGAAGAACGCCAGGCTGAACTGATGGAACTGCAGCAGGAAATTGCGTTTGATACTGCGGAAAATATGGTCGGAAAAGAAGTGCTTGTGATGATCGAAGGAAAAGTAGCAGATGAAAATGCATATGTGGGAAGAACATACAGAGATGCGCCGAATGTGGACGGTTTGATTTTTGTTAACACAGAGGAAGAACTGATGTCCGGTGATTTTGCAAAGGTAAAAGTATCGGGAGCAGTGGATTATGATTTGATAGGAGGTCTTATCTGATGAATTTACCGAATAAACTGACGGTTCTGCGAGTGCTGATGGTACCGTTTTTTGTGCTGTTTATGCTGACAGATCTTGGTGGAGCGGCGAACAAATGGATTGCACTGGCGATTTTTGTGGTGGCCAGTCTGACCGATCTGCTAGATGGAAAAATTGCCAGAAAATATAATCTGGTCACAAATTTTGGAAAGTTTATGGATCCGCTTGCGGATAAACTGCTGGTATGTTCAGCAATGATCTGTCTGATCGAAAAAGGAAGTCTGGCGGCATGGATCGTGATCGTGATCATTGCCAGAGAGTTTATTATCAGTGGATTCCGTCTGGTGGCGTCTGACAATGGAATTGTGATCGCGGCAAGCTACTGGGGTAAATTCAAGACAGTCTTTCAGATGGCGATGGTCATTGTACTGATCATGGATCTGGGTGGTGCTTTTGATGTGATCGGGCAGGCACTGATCTGGATTTCACTGGCACTTACGATCATTTCACTGATTGATTATGTGGCAAAAAATATTCAGGTACTGACCAACGGAGGCATGTAAGATGTATACAGACTGGCTTTTAAAAATGAAGGAAAATGAAGCGCAGACGACATTGGAAGAGCGTGTGGTGGAATTGCTTGCTGAACACAAAATGACAGTCACTACAGCGGAATCCTGCACAGGCGGCCTGATCGCAGCAACACTGGTGAATGTTCCAGGGGCATCTGACGTATTGAATGAAGGGTATATCACATATTCCAATGAAGCGAAGATACGTCTTGTAAACGTTTCCCCAGAGACATTAGAGCGTTATGGAGCAGTCAGTTCCCAGACAGCAAAAGAAATGGCGAATGGAGCAGCAAAGGCGGCAAAAGCAGAGGCTGCTCTAAGCGCTACGGGAATTGCGGGACCGGGAGGAGGAACAGAGGAAAAGCCGGTAGGTCTGGTTTATATCGGCTGTTCTGTGAACGGAAAGACAACTGCAAAAAGATGTGTTTTTGATGGAAACCGTATGGAAAACAGGCAGCATACAGTGGAAACTGCATTGGAAATGCTTGTGGAAGCACTGGAAAATCTGGAAAAATAGAAAGTGATAATTGACGAATGTCGGAATTTGTGAGAGAATGTAAACGAATACGGCGTTAAGAATTTATCAAAGCCGCAGAGGGAAACCTCAAATAATACACAATTACATATGTTGAAAGGAGTTTTAACATGATTTATTCACACGAAGTAGAAATGATGTGTCCGGTAGCTCAGGGAGCAAATCACGGACCAGCTCCAATCCCAGAAGAAGCAAAATGGGTGCAGGCAAAAGAAGTTAAAGATATCTCAGGACTGACACACGGTGTAGGCTGGTGTGCTCCACAGCAGGGAACATGTAAGCTGACACTGAACGTAAAAGAAGGTATCATCCAGGAAGCACTGGTTGAGACAATCGGATGTTCAGGAATGACTCATTCTGCAGCTATGGCATCTGAAATTCTTCCGGGAAAAACAATTCTCGAAGCTCTGAACACAGACCTTGTCTGTGATGCAATCAACACAGCTATGAGAGAATTATTCCTGCAGATTGTATACGGACGTACACAGAGTGCATTCTCTGAAGATGGACTTCCGATTGGTGCAGGACTGGAGGATCTTGGAAAAGGACTTCGTTCTCAGGTTGGTACAATGTACGGAACTCTTGCAAAAGGACCTCGTTACCTGGAAATGGCTGAAGGTTATGTAACAGGTATCGCTCTGGATGAGAATAATGAAATTATCGGATACAAATTCGTAAGCCTTGGTAAATTCACAGACTTCATTAAAAAAGGTGATACACCAAACGAAGCATGGGAAAAAGCACAGGGACAGTATGGACGCGTGGATGATGCAGTTAAGATCATCGACCCAAGACAGGAATAGGCGATAGGAGGACTTAAAATGGCTTTATTTGAATCATATGAAAGACGAATTGATAAAATCAATGCTGTATTAAACAGCTACGGAATTGCTTCTATCGAAGAAGCTGAAAAAATCACAAAAGATGCTGGACTGGATGTTTACAATCAGGTAAAAGGAATCCAGCCGATCTGTTTTGAAAATGCATGCTGGGCTTACATTGTAGGTGCTGCTATCGCAATCAAAAAAGACTGCAGAAGAGCTGCTGACGCTGCTGCTGCAATCGGAGAAGGTCTTCAGGCATTCTGTATCCCTGGATCTGTTGCAGACCAGAGAAAAGTAGGTCTTGGACATGGTAACTTAGGAAAAATGCTTCTGGAAGAAGAGACAGACTGTTTCGCATTCCTCGCAGGACATGAGTCTTTCGCAGCCGCAGAAGGTGCAATCGGTATTGCTGAAAAAGCGAACAAGGTTCGTAAAAAACCACTTCGTGTTATCTTAAATGGTCTTGGAAAAGATGCAGCAAAGATCATTTCCAGAATCAACGGATTTACATATGTTCAGACAGAGTATGACTACTACACAGGAGAATTAAAAGAGGTTTCCCGTACAGCATATTCTGACGGACTTCGTTCTAAAGTAAACTGCTACGGAGCAAATGATGTTCGTGAAGGTGTTGCAATCATGTGGAAAGAGGGAGTAGACGTATCTATCACAGGTAACTCTACAAACCCGACACGTTTCCAGCATCCAGTTGCAGGAACATACAAAAAAGAATGCATCGAAGCAGGAAAGAAATACTTCTCAGTTGCTTCAGGTGGTGGTACAGGACGTACACTTCACCCAGACAACATGGCAGCAGGACCGGCTTCTTACGGTATGACAGATACATTAGGACGTATGCACTCTGATGCTCAGTTTGCAGGATCTTCTTCTGTACCGGCTCACGTAGAGATGATGGGACTGATCGGCGCTGGTAACAATCCGATGGTTGGAATGACTGTTGCTGTTGCAGTAGCGATTGAGGAATCAGCAAAAGAAGGAAAATTCTAAGAAACGGCGGAAAATCGCGGGTTTTGAAGAGTATAAGGACGTGTAAGAGTGTATAGATAAGTGGTACATTAGTACATTATTAGTACACTATTAGTACAAGTAAAATAATAAAAAACAGAGACATTTTTTAATGTCTCTGTTTTTTATAAGATCCTATGAATATTTATTATGAGAAAATCGAATCTTGCAAAATAGTTCTTTGCAGTGTTATACTAAAACCAGAGATTCATAGACGGGATGGAAATGGAGTATTAATGTGAAGAGTACAAAAGCAGATGTTATATTTAAAGATTTCTGGCGTGTAAACGAACATTTTGCAGATTTGTTTAATACAGTAGTGTTTCATGGAAAAGAAATCTTAAAACCGGAGATACTGGAAGAGATGGATACGGATGTTTCCGGTGTGATCGAGATGAAAGATTATAAGGAAACATTATCAAGAACAAGAGACGTGATCAAGAAGACTGCTTATGGGGTAGAATTTGTTGTGTTAGGGATTGAGAATCAACAGCATATCCATTATGCAATGCCGCTGAGACACATGATATATGATGCCATGGGCTACTTGAAAGAATATCAGGAGATTACACGCAATTATAAAGGGTCAAATATAAAATTGTCAGATTCCGATGAATTTTTATCGAGAATGCGAAAAGAAGACAGGATGCATCCGATTATTACACTAACCATTTATACTGGTGAAAAAGTATGGGATGGACCGTGTTCGTTGAAAGATATGATCGTGGAAATGCCAGAAGAGATTGCAGCCGTTTTTTCAGATTATAAAATGAATCTCCTGGAGGTAAGAGATTCGGCAGGATATGTCTTTCGGAATGAAGATGTGCAGAGCGCATTTGAGATCACACGAGAAGTGTTCGCGGGAAATTTTGATGGGATCCGGGAAAAATACAGTGATAAGAGAATTAGTTCAGAAGCTCTGTCTTTGATTGGTCAGATGGCAGGTTCCACAGAACTGATTGAGATGGGAAAATCGATGGAGGTGACGAATATGTGTACCGCATTGGAACGTTTGAAAGCAGAAGGTGTTGAACAGGGTATCGAACAGGGTATCGAGCAGGGCATGGAAAAAGGGGTAGAAAAAACAGTCATTTCTATGCTGAAGAAAAATTATCCGATTTCTGAAATTTGTGAGATTACAGGGAAAACAGAAGAAGAGATTTTGAAAATAAAAGAGACACTGTAGTGTATGGGAGATATCAAAAGGTATCTCCTATTTTTATTGTGCCGAAATTCGGCATAATATGAGTTTTATGAAATGTTATAGAGGTGAAGATGTGTAGTATATATGATAATTTAAGAAAAGGTTTAGGAAATGTATCAAAAGATAGATGTATATTTATATTTCTTACATTGCTTAGTATTTTTGCAGGGAGCTATTGCTGTAATATATCGGCATTGCCAGGATTTGAATGGTTTATTCATCATAGTGAATTTCTAAAAAATATTTCCTATAGCGTTGTGGCAGGGTACATTTTTTATCTGGTACAGTATGTAATATCCAATTATATTCTTGGTAAAAAGGCATTAAAATTACTAATACCTGTGCGGGGATGGTTTGCTGCAAAAAAGGGAGGATCTATAGACTTGAAGGGGCAAGATGTCCTCCTTTATGAAACTGCCATAAAGGGGACATTGGAACAGGAAAAATTGTATTACAGAAAAAAAGCGGCACCGTTCAATCGTAACCGCAAAATAGAAAGTATCTTTTCAAAATCATCATATATGAGATAATAGGCTCATCATTATAAAGGTAAAAAGGTTTAGTACTCAACTTTTTTGACTAGAGTGTGTTTGAAAAATAAAATTTGCACAAAACATGTGTTTTTATTCCCTTTTTCATGATAAAATAAAGAAAAAAAGGGGGGATCCAACCGAAATTGGACACAGTCGAGAAGGAGCAAGCACTAAAGCTTATGTTATTATAAATCAAAAAGTGAAGGGAAAACTAAAATGGGGAAACTATATTTTCGATACGGAGCTATGGGCAGCAGCAAGACGGCAAATTTGCTGATGGTTCACTACAATTTTCTGGAGAGGGGGAGACGTCCGGTTATTTTGAAGCCAAAACTGGATACAAGAGACGGAGAATATATTGTGAAGTCACGCATTGGCTTACAGGCGAAGTGCGAATTGATTGAAGAGTTTACGATGAAGCCGGACACGTATGATGCAATCCTGGTGGATGAAGCAAATTTCCTATCATCTGAACAGGTGGAATGGCTGGCCGAGATCTGTGATCAGTATGATATTCCGGTCTTATGCTATGGGCTGAAGACAGATTTCAGAGGTGTCTTATTTGAAGGATCAAAACGGCTGATGGAGCTGGCTGATGCGATCGAGGAGCTTCCGATCATTTGCTGGTGCGGAAAGAAAGCACATTTCAATGCCAGAGTTATTGATGGAAAAATGGTAAGGGACGGAGCGCAGATCGCGCTTGGAGCCAATGATATGTATGTACCGCTCTGTAGGAGACATTTTATGAGTGGAGAGATTAAACCATATCAGACGGTAGAGGAGAAATGAGTATGATTATTCAGAGACATTATGAAAATTTGAATATAATGTATGAAAATACAATGCCATATCGGTCCTATTATATTCCGGCCTCTTGCAACATGGGACCGTTGGTGGAGAACAGAGAAAAATCAGATCGGATGACTTTGCTTAATGGAAAATGGAAATTTTGTTATTTTGACAGTATTTACGATCTGCAGGATGCGTTTTACGAGGAAGGATATTCACTTGACGGGTTTGAAGAAGTGACTGTCCCCGGAATGTGGCAGAATTATGGGTATGATACGTATCAGTATACCAACGTGAGATATCCGATTCCGTTGGATCCTCCGTATGTTCCACAGGAAAATCCGTGCGGGGCATATGTGCGGACATTTGAGTATCAGAAGAAGGAAGATGCACCAAATGTATATTTAAATTTCGAAGGGGTGGATTCCTGTCTTTATGTCTGGGTGAATGGAACATATGTAGGATACAGTCAGGTGTCCCATGCTTCCAGAGAGTTTGACATTACAGATCTGGTGAAAAACGGAAGCAATACGCTGGCAGTACTGGTCTTAAAATGGTGTGATGGCACCTACCTGGAAGACCAGGATAAATTTCGGATGAGTGGGATTTTTCGGGATGTGTATCTGCTGCAGCGGCCTGATAATGCCATATATGACTATTTCACAACAACCAGGATTGTGGATGGAAACGCAGAAATTACTGTGCGGGCAAAGTACTTAAAAGAAGCAGCGCCTGTGAAGATTGCAATTTATGACAAAGAAGGAGTGTTGTGCGTATCCGGGAGACTGCAGGAAATATCGGATGGGGAATATACACATCAGGCGGTATTGAAAATAGAAGCCCCTAAATTATGGAATCCGGAGCAACCATACTTGTATACAATGGTCCTGGAAAACACAGGAGAAGTGATTGTTGACCGAATTGGAATACGGGAAATCTCTATCAGAGATGCAGTAGTTTATGCAAATGAGGTTTCGGTCAAATTCAAAGGGGTAAATCGTCATGATTCCGATCCGGTAACCGGATTTGTAATCGGAATGGAACAGATGAAAAAAGATCTGCAGATGATGAAAGAGCATAATTTCAATGCGATTCGAACCAGCCATTATCCGAACGCGCCTTATTTTTATCAGTTGTGTGATGAATATGGATTTTACGTGATCGCAGAAGCAGACAATGAAAGTCATGGAACACAGTCACAATATCTGGAAGATTCCAGTTGGGAAAATATCAGCAAACGATGGAATGAACGGATTGCGGATCATCCTGCGTTTATTCCGGCGACGATGGACCGCACCAGGCTTTGCGTGTACAGAGAGAAAAATCGTCCCTGTGTTGTAATCTGGTCCATGGGCAATGAATGTGGATACGGATGTACATTTGAAGAAGCGTTGAAGTGGACAAAGGAATTTGATCCGTCCCGGCTGACTTGTTATGAAAGTGCTCTTTATAAAAGTGACAGGAGAAGATATGATTACTCCAATATTGATCTTTACAGCAGAATGTATCCTGAGTTGGAAGAGATTGAGGAATATATGGAGAAAGGACCGGATAAGCCGTTTCTTTTGATCGAATACTGTCATGCGATGGGGAATGGTCCCGGGGATTTGGAAGACTATTTTCAGATGATTTACAAGTATCCGTCTCTTTGCGGTGGATTTGTATGGGAATGGTGTGATCATGCAATCTATAAAGGGCAGGCGGAAAACGGAAAAGCAATGTATTTTTATGGCGGCGATCATAAGGAAGAAGTTCATGACGGAAATTTCTGCATGGACGGTCTGGTATATCCGGATCGAACGCCGCACACAGGGCTTTTAGAATATCAAAATGTGTACCGTCCGGCGAGAGTTGTTTCTTTTGAGCAGGAAAGCGGCTGTTTGGTGTTGAAAAATTATATGAACGAAGAGGATTTGAAATCCTATATTTACATCAGTTACGAAGTCAGCTGTGATGGGGATGTTTTTGGAAGGGGGCAGGTTGAAATTATGCAATCCATCTTACCACGTCAGTGCAAAGAGGTGTATGTGGATGTTTCTGTCCCGGAGACTGGAAAGTGTTATTTGAAGATCTTTTATCATCAACGCCAGGATACGGAGCTGATCTCGCATGGAACGATCCTGGGGTTTGATGAGATTCTTCTGAAAAATGAGGATGGAAGAAATCAGAAAGCTGTGACACTGCTTAAGACGTTCAAAACATCCAAAGGAAAAATGAAGCTGTCAGAAACGGATAGATATATACAGATTAAGTCAGATGATTTTACATATGTTTACAATAAACTGGCCGGAATGTTTGAAGAACTGAACGTAGGCGGAAAGAAGATTCTGGATGCTCCTATGGAGCTGAATATATGGAGAGCTCCTACAGATAATGACAGAATATTAAAACGAAAATGGATTGCAGCCGGGTATGACAGAAGTCTGGGAAGAGCGTACAATACACAGTGGAAACGAGAAAAATCAAAACTGGTTCTTCACAGTATTCTGTCTGTTGCGGCAGTTTCACTGCAGAAAGTGTTGGATGTAGATGCAGTGTGGGAGGTTTTTGATACGGGTGAAATCTGTGTAACAATGCGTGTAAAAAAGGAAATGGAGTTTCCGGAGCTCCCAAGATTCGGAATCCGGCTTTTTTTGAAGCAGGAATTTAATCAGGTGGAATATTATGGAATGGGGCCCCAGGAGAGTTATGTGGATAAATGCAGGGCAAGCAGTCATGGGATTTATCGATCATCAGTAGATGAGATGCACGAAGATTACATCAGACCACAGGAAAATGGGAGCCATGCAGATTGTGACTATGTGAAGCTGACAAGCAAAGAACAGAGCGTAACAGTCGTTTCTCCGCATTCGTTTTCTTTTTCAGTATCACCATATACACAGGAAGAACTGACAAGAAAAGCACATCATTTTGAACTGGAAAAGAGCGGAAGCACGATTGTTTGCCTGGATTACGCCCAGAATGGAATCGGATCAAACAGCTGTGGACCGAAACTTAGAAAACAGTATTGCTTTCAGAAAGAGCAGTTTGTATGCGAGTGGAAGCTGATGTTTGAGGAAAAGAGCGAGAAATTATCCAGAAATGATTGTTTCTGTAAGGAAGACAGGGTATAATGGACACAGAAATGACCGAAGGATAAGGAGGCAGTAACGTGTCAGAAGAAACGAAAGATATAGAAGAAACCAAAGTAGCGGAAGAAAAAAAGATGGAAACAGAGCAGACCATACTTTCTCAGCCGACAGAGAAAAAGGCTGCAGAGACAGTGACACAGATTCAACAATCGGTGGAGATACAGGAGCAGAAAGAAAAAACTGAGCCGGAACCGAAGAGAAGTTTTATCCGATCAAGGAAAAAAGCGGCAGCGTCCAGAGAAGAACAGATTCTTTCCAGGATTAAAGATGAGGACTTGATGAAGTATCTGGAGATGGAGCATGAAAGACTGGAGATGATGCAGAGCATCAAAGAGGCAAGGGAAAAGAGAGTTTTTACAATGCTTCAGCTTTTAATTTCTCTGGCAGCTATTGTGATCGTTGTATTTTTGCTGAGAGATAATCCGACAGTTCTTGTAAATATTTTGTATATCGTGGGGATTATCATTGTACTCTGGATCCTGAAAGGACCACATGAGAAGAATCCATTTAAAAAGGAATAGGAAAATATTCTGTACGAAAAAGAAAAGATAGGATATAATAGGAAAGAGATGCGGCGAATGCTGCATCTCTTTTTGGCGAAACATCACAATTTGACAGAGGAAGAGAATGATGAGTACAGAACTGGAAAAATATTATAATAAATTTTGCGAAGAGAAGAGGCTGACCAGAAGGCACGGGTATGTGGAGTATGTGACATCTATGAAGTACATCCATGAGTATCTGCCTCAGGGGAAGAAGGAAACGATCAAAATTCTGGATGTGGGAGCCGGTACAGGGCGTTATTCGGTACAGCTTGCCGGGGAAGGCTATGATGTGACGGCAGTGGAACTGGTAAAATACAATCTGGGGATTTTAAAATCCAAAAAGAGCGGTGTAAAAGCTTATCAGGGAAATGCCTTAAATCTGTCCCGGTTTGAAGCGGATCAGTTTGACATGGTACTGGTATTTGGTCCGATGTATCATCTGTATACAAAGGAAGATAAAGTAAAAGCGTTAAAAGAGGCAAAACGTGTGGTAAAGCCGGGTGGGATCATTTTAGTGGCATATTGTATGAATGAGTACAGTATTTTGACGTATGGATTCAAAGAAGGACATATGAAAGAGAGCATCCGGAATCAAAAAGTGGATGATAGTTTTCATGTGCGATCGAAAGAGGAGGATTTGTACGATTATGTTCGAATCGAGGATATTGACGCCATTGACCAGGCGGCTGGCGTAAAGCGGGAAAAACTGATCGCGGCGGACGGGCCGGCGAACTATATGCGAACCGTTTTAAACGCCATGGATGAGGAGACGTATCAGTTGTTTATCCAGTATCATTTGTCCACCTGTGAGCGGAAAGATCTGCTGGGGGCAAGTGCGCATACACTGGATATTGTCAGAAAGTAACAAGATCATAAAAAGTAGGAGAAAGTATGAGTCAGACAGAAGAATTGAGCAGAAGAGAAGAGCAGTTTTTAGAAAACGTGCTGGAGAATTTAAGGCAGAGGATCAGGAAGATCGCGCAGGAACTGGAAGAAGGACAAAAAGATATTGAGAGTATGCATGAATATTACTGGGAAAATTATACAGAGATGGACCAGTACGGATATGAGGATTATGACAACCAGCAGGCTCTGCTGCACCGGATCAATGCGAATCAGGAAAAGCTGGATTTAAAACACCGCTTTCAGAAGATGTTAGATTCTCCGTTTTTCGGGAGAGTGGATTTTATCTATGAGGGAGAGGAGGAAGCGGAGCCATTTTATATAGGAATCGGAAATTTTGCACAGAGGACAGGAGCTACACCTCTGATCTATGACTGGAGAGCGCCTGTGAGCAGTCTGTTTTATGATTATGACAGCGGTTCGGCATCTTACGAGGCACCGGCGGGTGTCCTGACGGGAGAAATCGCTTCCAAATGGCAGTATAAGATCAAAAACGGGAAAATGATCTATGCATTTGAGAGTGATACGAAAATCGATGATGAGATCCTGAAGCAGGAGTTAGGAAGCAGCGGTGACGTACAGCTGAAAAATATTGTGCGCACGATTCAAAAGGAACAAAATGAGATTATCAGGAATACCGGAGATAAAATACTGGTCATTCAGGGAGCGGCAGGAAGCGGAAAAACATCTGTTGCCCTGCACCGGATCGCCTATCTTTTATACCATGACAGGGAGCATTTAAAATCCTCGAACATTCTGATCCTGTCGCCGAACAGCGTGTTTTCTGATTACATTTCCCATATTCTTCCAGAGCTTGGGGAAGAAAATATCCGGGAGATGAGTTTTGATCTGTTTGCGTATAAGGAATTGAAAGACGTGGTTTCAGATTGTGAAGACCGGTATCATCACATGGAACGGCAGATGAAATTTCCGGATAAAAAGAGGCAGAAGCGCTTCCGCGACAAGCAGTCCTTTGCAATGACAGGGCAGATGGAAAGCTTTCTGGCGGTTTTGGAAGACCGGCTATTGGATTTTACTTCTGTGGAGTTTAAAGGAATGCAGCTTACGGAAGAAGAACTGATCGAGCTGTGTTATTTTAAATTTCAGGAGATCCCTCTTTTGGCCAGGATGGATGCGGTGAAAGAGTATTTTAAAGACCAGTATGAAACTCTCCATAACAGAGACCTTTCAGAGGAAGAAGAGGAAATCCTGCAGAGAAAATTCGATCGTATGTATGTAACAAAGGATCTCTATGTGATTTATAACTGGCTTATGGAAGAATGCGGGTATGAGAAACTTCCGGATGTTCCTTATGAGCGGCGGATTCTGGAATATGAAGATGTATTTCCGATGTTGTATCTGAAATATCGTCTGAAAGGGAAAAATGAACACCGCAACATCAAACATCTGGTGATTGATGAGATGCAGGACTATTCCTATCTCCAGTACGTGATCCTGCACACACTGTTTTCGTGCCGGATGACGATTTTGGGAGATAAGGCACAGACACTGGACGAGACGATGCGGGATGTCCTGTTGTTTCTTCCAAAGATTTTCGGAAAAAAGATGCGCACGATCGTGCTGAATAAGAGCTACCGAAATACGGTGGAAATCGCGACGTATGCAGGAGCAATCAACCAGACAACGGATTTGGAATTGCTGGATAGGCATGGAAAAGCAGTGGAAGAAGTGTATTTTTCGGAGGAAGAGAGTATGCTCAAAGCCATTGGAGAAAATCTGAGTGTGGGAGAGAACGGCTATGAGACAGCGGCAGTGATTGCAATGACAGAAGAAAAAGCCAGAGAACTCTATGAACTTTTAAAACGAAGAGGAATTCAGGCGTCTTATATTGACAGAGATACCTCTGTTTTTGAACGCGGGCTTACAGTTACAACATTTTATCTGGCGAAAGGACTGGAATTTGATCAGGTTTTCGGCGTGTTTGAAGAGGAAGAAAATCCTTTGATGACACAGGCGAAATACATCTGCGCAACAAGAGCACTTCATGAATTGTATATGTATACAGTGAGTTTATAAAAATTTAAGAAATTAGACGTGATTGACAAGAGGAAAGACGGATGATATAATGCCTCCCCGGTAAGTTTACAATAAGGGAGGCAGAAGATATGACTCTATATCAGGAGTTACAGTTGAATCAGGCAGGATCCAAGCAGCTGATTCGAAACACACAGGATAAAAAAGAAAAAGCACGTCATATTGCGGTTTATCTATTTAAAATTTTACTGACACTGGCTTTTTGTGTTGCATTTGTCACAGTATACACAAAGGTATTCGGCAGTGATAACAGCATTGTAGGAGTGGTAGTGCTGTTGAGCGTGATGACATTTCGGTTTGCAGATTTTGGGATTCATGCACCCCATGCACTTAGTTCTCTGATGGTGATCTGGGGAATCATGACATTTGGTCCCCGGCTTGCAAATGCAGGAAATCTGGTGACGGAGCTGATCGTCAATATGGTATGTATTTTCACGCTGATGATTCTGGGATGTCATAATGTAGTGATGTTCAATCAGTCTACGCTGCTGCTTGGATATCTGCTTTTGTATGGGTATGATGTTTCAGGCACACAGTATCTGCAGAGAATTGCAGGGATGGCGGTCGGCGGCATCCTGACAGGGATTGTGTTTTACCGCAATCACAGACATCAGAAATACAAACGGACGTTGCGTCATATTTTTGAGGAATTTGACCTTCATTCCTCCAGAACCAGATGGCAGATTTGCGTGACCCTGGGGGTATCCAGCGTGATCTTTTTTGCCGGACTGTTTGGATTGCCGAGAGCGATGTGGGCAGGAATTGCGGCGATGTCGGTACTGGTACCGTTTCATGCAGATATGAAAGGAAGGATCAAGGGAAGAATTCCGGGAAATATCTTAGGAGGCCTGACATTTATTGTGTTATATCTGGTACTTCCGGAATCTATGTATTCTCTGATCGGTATTCTGGGAGGGATCGGAGTCGGGCTCTCAGCTACTTATGGATGGCAGGCAGTATTTAATTCCTGGGGTGCAATGTCCATTGCCATGACATTTCTGGGAGTGGGCGGCGCTATTTTTTACCGTATCTTTAATAATGCATTTGGAGCTTTCTATGCACTGGTTTTTTATCAGCTGTTTTCTATCGGTATGGACTGGATTGCAGAAGTAAAGAAAAAGCGTGTTTCCGTTTAAAATGGAAACGCGCTTTTTCTTTCATATTAATAAGCTTTGAGATCCTGACGGTAAAAGCAGATTCCTACGATCATAGTAAGAAATTCAGCGGCAGGAAATGCCAGCCAGATTCCGGTGCTTCCAAAGAATACCGGAAGAATATAAACAAATGCCACCACCAGAATACATCCTCTTAACAGGCAGAGTGAAAGGGACTGGACGGATTTTGCCACGGACTGAAAATAACAGATAAAGACCATGTTGATGCCCAGAAACAAAAATCCGGTAAAATAAATCCGGATGGCCGGAGCTGCCAGAGTCAGGATTTCGCTCGTTGGTTCCAGAAAAATATAAGTAAACAGATTCGGAACAAACAATCCCAGAAGGACTGGCAGGGTACAGATGATCACAGATGTTTTTAATGAAAGTGACTGTACCTTTAAGATCCGGCTTGAAAGCCCTGCTCCGTGGTTGATCGACAGAATCGGCTGAGCAGCCTGTTCGATTCCTTTACAGAGGCAGATGACTACCAGAGCAGTATTACAGATGATGCCATATACACTGACTCCGGTATTTCCGAGATAGCGGATCAGCTGCAGGTTGAAAATAAAAATCGTAAATCCGGATGCAGCTTCGATGACAAAACTGGTGAAACCGTTTGCAATGATCTTCTGTAAAAAGGAAGGATGAAATCCTTTTAATGTAAATTTCAGCTGGTTCTTTTTCGTAAAAAAGTGCGTGCATAAAATAACCACGGTAAGGCTTGAACCAAGAACAGTGGCAAGTGCAGCCCCTTTCATTCCCATATTCATAGGATACACAAAAAGATAGTCCAGTACAATGTTGGTCACTCCGCCGGCAATGACTCCGTTCATGGCAAGTTTTGGTGCACCGTCATTGCGGATGAAAGTCTGAAGAAAAGAAGAAAAGAAATAAGTTCCCATTCCCCAGATAATATAAGGAAGATAGTCCATGATGTAAGGCAGGGTTTCTTCTGTGCCGCCAAGCAGCCATGCGATGTCTTCCATAAACAGAACGCAGACTGTCATGGAGATGAGAAGAAGTGCAAAATTCAGCAGCAGGGCAGTTGTGAAATAGGTGTTTCCTTCTTCCTTTTGTGATTTTCCACGGCAGATGGACATCAGTACAGAGCCGCCGACACCGGATAAAAGTCCCAGACCGAAAAAGATATTGTAGATCGGCAGGGAGATATTCAAGGCGGCAAGTGCTGTGGCTCCAAGCCGCTTTCCGATAAAGATTGTATCTGCAAGTACATAGATGGATGTGACCATCGTTCCGCAGATAGCCGGTATCAGATAATGAAAGAATAACTGACGGACCGGTTTTTGAATAAATTCATTCGTATTCATAGCATAACTCCATTCCTAAAAAATTCTCCGCATGATAGTGTACCATAGAATGACTTTTAAGAAAAGCTATTTCAAAAGAAATCAATCTCGTGTATAATGAACAGTAACCTGAACAGGTGATTGGTGAATAAAAAGGAGAAAAAAGATGATAGGAATTATCGGAGCAATGGAAGAAGAGGTACAGGCATTGAGACATGCCATGAAGATTCAGGAGGAGAAGGAAATCGCCTCCATGGTATTTCATAGAGGAATTTTATATGGAAAAGAAGCAGTTGTCGTGCGAAGCGGAATCGGAAAGGTCAATGCAGCGATTTGCACGCAGATTTTAGCGGATCATTTTGATGTAGATCTTGTGATCAATACCGGGATTGCCGGTTCTCTGGATGCAGCGATCGATATTGGAGATATGGTGATCTCTACGGATGCGGTGCAGCATGATATGGATACGAGTATTTTCGGGGATCCGATCGGACAGGTTCCGCGTATGGATACATTTGCATTCCCCGCAGATGCCCAGTTGGTCGAAAAGGCTGTGCGTGCGAACCAGGAGGCCAATCCGGATATCCATACATTTACCGGACGGATCGCCAGTGGAGACCAGTTTATTTCCTCACAGGAAGTAAAAGAACGAATCGTAACACTTTTCGGAGCAAAATGTGCGGAGATGGAAGGTGCAGCGATTGCACATGGGGCATATCTGAATCAGATTCCATGCGTGATCGTGCGTGCAATTTCCGATAAAGCAGACAACAGTGCATCTATGGATTATCCGGCATTTGAGAAGAAAGCAATCGAACATTCCATCAGGTTGTTAGAGAAACTTTTGCCTGAGTTATAGAGAAAAAGACCTGGGAGATCAGGTCTTTTTCTCTATAATAACATTTTTTTGGTTACTGTTCCCACACCAACACTCTTTCAGACACAAATTCTGTACTTCAGACAAAAGCTCTTGTAGAAGGAGAAAGGCTGTTTTATACTAAAACTACGCCAGAAAAATGATGGGCAAAGGAATGAAAAGAAAATGAAAAAAATTGCGATATGTGATGATGAGCCGGCAGTGAGAAAACAGATGGAGGCATATTTCAAAGAGCTGGAATCGGTTTTTTGCATCTCTTATTTTGAAAGCGGAGAGGCACTCCTGGAATCGGATGTTCTTTATGATGTGATCTTTCTGGACATTGACATGAAAGGAATTTCGGGGATTGATACTGCCAGAAAAATCAGAGTTCGGGATAAAAAGGCAAAGATCATTTATGTGACAGCTTATGAAGATTTTCGAGAGTATGCGTTTGGTGTCCATGCGTTCGGATATCTGGTCAAACCAGTGGAAAAAGAAAAAATTCTGGAAATCCTTCAGGAAGCTTTTGACTATGAACAGGAGGAGCAAAGAGGTCCCAGGATCCGTCTTCATACAGAGGCAGGGTATCAGGAATTTTATATGCAGGACATTTGCTATTTTGAATATAGAGACCGGAAAATCCGGATTGTGACGCAGAATGGAGAAGCATGGATGCGAGGAAGTATCAGTAAAATGGCAGAGTCTTTTCAAAACATGGGCTTTGCAGTTCCTCATAAAAGCTTTGTAGTAAATCTGCGTCATATCAAAGATATAAAGGGCTGTGATCTGCTCATGACGACAGGAGAGATAGTTCCCCTTTCTCAAAAGAAAGCGGCAGATTTTCGGGCATTGCTGACGCGATGGCTGGCGCAGCAGGTATGAAAGGAGAAGGCGTATGGCACTTGAGATGGGAATGAATCTGGTCTGTTCTGTTTTGGAAGAGGTGGTCATGTGTGTCTGTCAGTATCTGTTTATGAGCGCCAATGCACAGACGATCCACCGGAAAAAAATCTGGTATTTCTTTGGATTTACTGCGCTTGGCGCAAGTGTTTACGGTGCGGCATTTCTGACAGGGCTGACCGGAAATCTGTGGATCGGTATACAGATCCAGCTGACAGGGGTGCTGCTTCTTGGAATTTTATTGTTTCACAGAAAAATCGGAAGTCTGCTCCTGGATCTTTTTGTAAACATCCTTTTGATTCTTTCCATAGAAGTGGGGATTTTTCTGGGGAATTACCTGCTTGCACAGGGGGCGTTTGAGAATCTTGTGTGGTACGGGAATGTTACCATGCTCTTCAAAATGTTTTTCATGATTCCTGTGACAGCGGCCGCTGTTATGTGGAGAAAGAGACAAAAGGAAACAGAAATGGGAAACTTGCAGATACTGCTCCTTTTATTACTTCCGCTTTTTAGCGTACTGTTTCTCTATTCACTGATAGAAATGGGACATATCTATATGGAGCTGTATGGAGTTCGTCTGATGGTCGTCAATCTGGGAGCGCTGGTGCTTTTGAATTTTTGTTTTTTGTACCTGTTTGGATATTGGTTCCGTTCTCATAAGCTGGAGCGGCAGCTTGCAGAGTTTCAGATGCAGAATGAGCTGCAGTACAGATATTATGCGGAATTGGAGCAAAAATACAGAGAGTCCAGAAAGATCATGCATGATATGAAGAATCACCTTCAGGCTGTAGAACATTTATATCAGGCAAAAGATGGGCAGGAGCAAGGCGGAGCGTATGTGAAGGATCTGTATCATATGTTGAATCTGTTGGGTGAGAAATATTACAGTTCTAATCGTATGCTGAATATTATCTGTAATGATAAGCTCTCATTGGCGCGGCATCCTGCAGTCGCTATATCCGTGGAAATCGGAGATGTTGATTTTTCGGATCTGCGGGATATTGATATTACGACGATTTTCGCCAATTTGCTGGATAATGCATTGGAAGCGGTGGAGGCTTTTGGAGAGGGAGCCTATCTGAATCTGAAAATACAGGAGGTGCATCATTTCAGGGTGATCAGTATTGTAAATGCAAGCAGACCCGGAATGAAAAAGGAAGGACATATGGGAGTGGGACTGGAAAATGTGAGACGGACAGTAGAAGCGTATCAGGGAACAATGCAGTATGAAATTGTGGGAGAAGAATATCGGGTCAGCGTGATGCTGCCGGGAAAGGAGGACTCATGAATTTGCTGTTTGAAGTGATCAGTTTATTGATCTGTATCGGGATACCGGTTTTGGGAGGAATTTATTTTGCGGTGAAAGGAAAGGGATATTTTCTTACGTTTCTTACAGGAATTCTGTCTTTTGTGGTGACGCAGATGATTCTGCGGATCCCACTTCTTGGTTATCTGAAGACAAACTGGGAGTGGTTTATGATACTGCCATACAGTCATTATTATATATATATGGCGATTGCGGCATTCTCTGCAGGTGTGTTTGAGGAGACAGGAAGAGTTGTGGGACTTGGTGTCTTGAGGAAAGGAAAAACCAGCTGGATGGATGCAGTGGCATTTGGACTTGGGCACGGCGGGATCGAAGCGGTGTGGATCGGTGTGATTGGAGTCTTGCCGAATGTTCTGAATGAAGATAGCAGCATAAGTGTGGTAGTGTTGCTTTCCGGAGCAGAGCGTTTTTGTGCGATGGCCTTTCACATTTTGTTGACACTGGTCATCATGGAAGGAATCCGGAGACACAAAAAATTGTTTTATTGGCTGATCGCAGTAGTTCTGCATGGATTATACGACTTTTCAATTGCATTTCAGAATACAATCCTGATCTGGGGTGTTCTGATTTTTGGGGTCGTGGCTGCGATGATAGCTTTGATTTTTACAAAACGAAAGTGGAAAGAAGAAAGGGGAACAAGACAATGAAAAAGAATATGAAAAAACTGGCAGTGGGATTCGGCGTTTTCGTGATGGCAGTGGGAAGTCTGATGGGATGCAGCTCTCTGGGAAGCGGAGGAAATGAACAAGGAGAGATCCTGAAAGAACTGCCGGAAGGGTTTGACAAGGAGACAGTAAGAAAGCAGGCAATGGAAGATATTGAGATCGCGCAGTCTAAAGATTATGAGAGCTGGAAAAGCAGGTTTACCAAGGATCTGCAGAGCAGTCTGACAGAAGAATCGTACGATTCCTATTTGAAAATCCTGGAGAAACAGGGAGAATTCAAAGAGTTTGGAAAATGTACGTATTTAGGGCAGATAAAAGATAATAAAAAGTACAGCGGAGTCATTATTGTGGTAAAATATGAAGAAGGCAATGTCAATTACAGTCTTGCGTATGACGAGGATATGAATCTGGTCAGCTTTACGATGTAAGAGAATTGCCCAAAAGGGAAAGGAGGCGACAGTATGGTACATCATATTGTAATGTGGAAGTTCAAACCGGAAATCGAAGAGGAGAGAAAAGCAGACCTCAAAAAAGATATGGAAGCGAATCTGAGCAGTCTGATTGGAAAGGTACCGGGACTTTTAAGTGTATCGTTTGTGAGTGAACCATTTGCGTCAAGCACGCATGATATGGCGCTTGTGACAACGTTTGAAAAAGCGGAAGATATCAAAGCGTATTCTGCACATCCGGAGCATGTCAAAGTAGCGGATACATATGTGCGTCCGTTTGTGACAGAGCGTGCATGTCTGGATTATCAGGACTAGAAGAAAAGTATCGGAGCGGACAGTGCTCCGATACTTTTTTAAAAGGGATATTCCAGTAATTCTGGAAAACGCGTGATTTTGTGAGCATAATGAGTGGGAGAACCGAATCCGTATTCTGCAAAAATAAACGGAATTCCGGCAAAGGTGCAGGCATCGGCATCCCCCTTCGTATCCCCCACATAAACAGCATCTGTGATCTGAGCGCGTTCCATCAGAAGACGAATGTTTTCGCCTTTGGAAAGTCCGGTATTTCCGAAACATTCAAAGTCGGTGATGGCGTTCTCCAGTCCGGTCTTTTTCAGAAAGAGTTCAATATATCCTTTCTGACAGTTGGAGACAATGCAGACAGCATAATTCTGTGACAGTGTTAAGATGGTCTCTTTCACGCCGTCGAACAGAAGCGGTTCTCTGGCATTTTCCAGATAAAATTCTTCGTATTCACAGCAGGACTCCATCACAAGAGCGCGCTGAGATTCTGACAGAGTCGGAAAGAGGTTTGCGGCGATCTCATCCATCGGCTTTCCGAATTCCTGTTTCAGACGGTCCGCGGTAATGGGAGTATCCAGAGGGATCATCAGCTCACTGGCAGCCTGCATCCATGCTTCGGCTACAACACCGGTTGTGTCCCAGAGTGTTCCGTCTACGTCAAGTATCATTGCTTTCATAATATTAGATTCCTCTTCTTTCATTTAAAATCTTCAGAAAATCAAAAAAGATTTCAAGTACAGTATAGCATAGATTCTGCTTGGGAGGAAGAAAAAGAGACGTTGGAAAGCATTTGGTATCTGTGCTATAATGAACAAAGTTTTTAACTGCTTTAGACAGGAATAAAAAGTAGAAAGAGGTACATAAGATGATACGTTTTGCAACAGAAGAGGATGCACAGGCATTGCTTGCGATTTATGCATATTATATTGATACAGAAATCACATTTGAGTATGAATTACCGACAGAGGCTGAATTTCGGAAAAGGATTCGGACTGTCTTGGAAGAATATCCATATCTCATTTATGAAGATGCGGGAAATATCCTTGGATATGCCTATGCGCACCGCCATTTGGAACGGGCTGCATATCAGTGGAATGTGGAGCTGACCGTGTATCTGCATCCGGATGTTGTTTCCAGAGGGATCGGGAGAAGATTGTATGAAGAGTTGCTTCGGATTCTTACAGAGCAGGGAATCTGCAATGCATACAGTCTGATCACCCGTCCCAATGAAAAAAGTGAAAAGCTGCATGAAGCGATGGGATTTACCCTGATGGGAGTTTTGAAAAATACAGGCTATAAAAACGGCAAATGGCGGGATGTCAGCTGGTATGAAAAGCAGTTAAACCCATATCCGGAACATCCGGTTCCATTTCGAAAAATTGATGAATTATATAGAAAAGAAGAAAATTTTGGATGATTATCTGCTTAAAAAGCAGATAATCATCCAATACGAAGGTTGATCCAGATGATCTTCCTGTATTTTAGTTTGATAAAGTTCACCGTCTATTTTATATAGGATACGATCTCGTCTGGTAACACAGATGCAGTCGATACTGTGATCCATACAGAAGTGCTCAATACTGTGGCAGATTTCTTCTTTTGTAGGTTTTTGATCCTTAAAAATGATAATTTCTTTTTCATAAACAGTCCTCCTGGTTACAGATATTCTGGAATTATTCCGAAAGAAGATGATAAAGTTTCAGACAGTTTTTTAGCTGTTGTGCAGCAAAATCATCCATTGGACACAGTGGGAGACGGCAGGAACCGACCGAAAGTCCCATCATGTTCATGGCAGTCTTGACTGGAACCGGATTGATGTCAGAGGTCAGCGATTCCAGGAGTGCTTCAATATTCGAAAGAACGGAGATTACACCCTTTGCTCCAAGAGCAAGGGCAGATACAGCCTGGTCGTCATTTCCGCAGTAGATATCAAGGCGATCACGATAACGGGAAGTGATTTTTGCAAGCTGCGAAAAATTTCCACTGGCCTCCTTGACAGCTGTCACATTTGGAATTTCCAACAGTTCCTCATTTTGCGCGTTTTTACATAAAAGTTGTGCGTGGCTTGTGTTATTAGAACCAGCACCTGCAATTACAGGGATTCTTCCATTGACAATTCGGCAGGTGAACTGAATCAGACGCAGATGTTCTTCATCGCTTAAACAGGCAGATTCTCCGGTTGTTCCAGCGACTACGATGGCATTCGTATGATGTGAAATCTGATATTCTAAAAGTTCTTCCATTTTTTTATAAGAAATAGAACCATCCATTTCATAGGGGTAATAATTGCTGTTGCAGAACCTTTAAAGACAGAAGTATTCATTTGTTGTTCCTCCTCTAAATACTGTTTTATTAGGCTTTTCTCTATGGTAAACTGTCTTTTGTAAAAAAGGTATTAAGAAATAGAAAGAGTATATGAATAAAATATGAAATTGACAAAATGGAAACAAATTGACACAATATATTAATGCAATAATACAAATGAGGTGAGAGAAATGAATGAGGATCTCGTTCTTGCGATTACAATGTTGATTATTTTGGCGGTTGTAGTGCTGTTTATCCAGATTTCACAGCAGATCAAGGTGAAACGGATTCAAAAAATGAAGATCCAGAGGCGGTTTGGAGAGATTCCTGATATGGAGGAAATACTTCCGATCGAGAGGATCAGTGTCTATCATAAACACCAGGGAAGGGAAGATGTGGATCAGGTAACCTGGTCGGATCTTTCTATGGATCAGGTATTTCAGCGGATTGATCAGTGTGACAGTGCAGCAGGAGAGGCTGTACTTTACAACATGCTGCACTGTACAGATAACGGGCAGGCGCAGTGGAAAGAATTGCTGAAGTACTATGAGGAGCAGGCGGAACCGCGTAAAAAAGCAGAAGCAATCCTGATTTCCCTTGGGAAAAGAGAAGGGCTGTATTATCTTCCGGAATACGTGGATACACTTCAGGCAAGTCACGTGGGCTCTGTGTTCTTTTATCGCCTGCTTCAGATCCTCCTTCTGGGAAGTGTTGTGGGCGGACTGTGGAATGTTCAGATCCTGCCGCTGGCAGGCGTGATGGCAATTGTCAATATTGCGGTTTATATTATGACGCGGATGAAATATGAGCAGCAGATGAGCATGATGGAATTGATCGTACTTGTGATTGATACCGGAAAGCAGCTTACAAAAGAAAAATGTGCCGGCCCTGTACAGAAAGAACTGGAAGAGAAGTTAAAAGAACTGGGAAAACTGGATAAGCTGATCGGAAAGATGTCTGCTATGAGGCGAAACAGCTATTCCAGCGATCAGGGGGTGTTTCTGGATTACCTGTTCGGGATTACACTCTGGCAGCTTATATCTTATGAAAAGAGTGTGAAATGGCTGGAGAACAAACGAGAGAGTTATCTGCAGCTGTTTGAAGAGATCGGGCGCCTGGATGCGGCAATCAGTATTGCATCTTTTCGGAAAAGTCTTCCGTTTTATACTGAGCCGGAGTTTCATTCTGAAAGATCTGTACACATGGAAGAGATGTATCATCCTCTGATCGAAGAACCGGTGAGCAATTCCATGGACTGGAGTCGAAACTGTATTATCACAGGCAGCAATGCATCCGGAAAATCGACATGGATTAAGGCAGTGGCGATCAATCTCATTCTTGCCCAGACAATCTGTACCTGCACGGCAAAGCGGTTTCAGATGCATCCGGGACAGATTATGACTTCCATGGCAGTGAGGGATGACATCATGAAGGGGGAGAGTTATTTTCTGAAAGAAATGAAATATCTCAGAAGAATGCTGGAGAGCTTTTCAGAAGAGAAGCTGACGATCTGCATTATTGATGAGATCCTGAAAGGAACTAACACGAAAGAGCGAATTGCGGCATCCAAAGCGATTCTGGATTATATGCAGAGACAGAATTGTCTTGTGATGGTTGCGTCCCATGATTATGAATTGACAGTATTGCTGGAAGGTACTTATGAAAACTATCATTTTACAGAGCGGATCGGAGAGGATGATATTTATTTTGATTACAGGCTGTATCCGGGAGCTGTGACATCCGGCAATGCAATCAAGCTGTTGAAATTCATGAAATTCCCGGAAGAGATTGTGACAGAAGCAAAGCAACAGGTTACAATAGAATTGTAAGATTTGCAGTAAAAATACATAGAAAGCAGAAAAAATATATATAAAACTAACAACAATAATAAAGAAAGTGTTAAAATTTTGTAAAAAATGAATTGACACCCGGCATGATATAACGTATAGTTGACTTGTGTACATAATTCTGTGTCAAAAATAAAAAAGGGAGGGAAAATTTATGAATCTTGACAAAATTTTTCACTTGAAAGAAAACAACACAAATGTCAAAACCGAGATTCTTGCCGGTGTCACAACATTTATGACAATGGCCTATATTCTGGCTGTAAACCCGAATATTCTGGCAGAGGCAGGAATGGATCACGGAGCGGTCTTTACAGCGACAGCTCTGGCAGCGTTCATCGGTACGTTATGTATGGCAATCTTTGCAAACTATCCGTTTGCACTGGCGCCGGGAATGGGACTGAATGCGTACTTTGCATACACGGTTGTACTCCAGATGGGGTATTCCTGGAAGGTCGCGCTGGCAGCAGTACTGGTAGAGGGTATTATCTTTATTCTGTTATCACTGCTGAGTGTGCGCGAGGCAATCTTTGATGCAATCCCGTATAATCTGAAAAAGGCGGTGTCGGTCGGAATCGGCCTGTTTATCGCATTTATCGGATTGCAAAATGCGAAGGTTGTGATCGGAGGCTCTACGCTTTTAAGTCTGTTCTCTTTAGATGGATACAATAAGAATCTGGCTGCGGCAGCAGGGGGTAAAGATTTCGTAGCGGCAAGCATGAATGATGTGGGGATCACAGTGCTGCTGGCAATCATCGGAATTATCATTACCGGAATCATGGTAGTCAAAAATGTAAAAGGAAATATTTTATGGGGAATTCTGATTACATGGGTATTAGGAATTATCTGTCAGTTTGCCGGACTGTATGTTCCGAATCCGGAGCTTGGATTTTATTCACTGCTTCCTGATTTCAGTGCAGGAATCAGCATTCCAAGTCTTTCTCCGATTTTTGCAAAGTTCAGTTTAGAAGGCGTGCCGATTCTGGAATTTGTTGTGATCGTATTTGCATTCTTGTTTGTAGATTTGTTTGATACACTGGGAACTTTGATCGGAGTTTCTTCTAAGGCAAATATGCTGGATAAAGACGGAAAGCTTCCAAGGATCAAAGGAGCGCTCCTGGCGGATGCAGTTGGAACAACAGCAGGAGCAGTACTCGGAACCTCTACAACAACGACATTTGTAGAAAGCTCTTCCGGTGTTGCAGAAGGAGGACGTACAGGACTGACTGCAGTAACGACTGCTGTTTTATTTGGTCTGTCCTTGTTCTTGTCACCGATCTTTCTGGCAATTCCATCATTCGCCACAGCGCCGGCGCTTGTGATTGTAGGATTTTACATGCTGAGTGCAGTGACAGATATTAATTTTGCAGATGCAGCCGAGGGAATCCCGGCATTTATCTGTATCGCAGCAATGCCGTTTTTCTACAGCATTTCTGAAGGAATCTCTATGGGAGTTCTCTCCTATGTATTCCTGAATCTGCTGACAGGAAAAGCGAAAAAGATCAGTCCGGTTATGTATGTACTGGCAGTCTTGTTTGTATTGAAATATCTGTTGATTTAGTATCAGAGAGAATTTTAAATGTCCGAATAACCTTGTTGAAAGGTTGTCCGGACATTTTATTTTCGGATCATATAATATGTTTGATGGTTCTGGCGGATTTCAGATATCAGATGCTGCCGGAGCATATAAGGCAGCAGAGAATCTAAAAATTGTTTTGGATCGGTGATCTGGATACGTTCACTGGAAAATGGCTGTTTTGCGTACAGATCTTTGACTGCTTCTTCTAATTCCTGACGTGACAGTTGTTTTTGTTTTTTCAGAGCTTTCTGAATTCTGGAGACACCCTTTGAAAAGAGCAGGTTGGATAAGTCCTGCTGCTGTCTCTGACTGCGCCAGAGTCCCCAGCCGTAAATAAGAGCGGTGGCAGCGGCGAATAACAGAACAAAGGGAATATATTGAAGAAAAGACATATCAATAAACCTCCTTTAGCTCGATCAGATGATGATCCTTTAAAATCTCCAGAAACCGGATCAGACGGGCAAGTGGTTTTTCCATTTTTGGAAACTGTGACTGCAGATCCAGTGAGAGCTGATGTACGGTTTTCTGATCATTGATTGACTGCCAGAGAAAGCTGCCGTAGTCATCCAGCTTGATCGCGCTTACCTTTGGACGTTTGAAAAAGCGCTGTGCGATCCGGTGATAAAATCCTCTCCATTCGATCATGACCGTAACCTGACCTTTGTCGTTTGTTTCATACTCGATCTCAGGATTTTTGACGACAATAAAATCCATATAATTCTGATTTGAAATCTTCTTTTTCTTTGACATAATGTCTCCTTTTTAAAATAATAAAGAATAAGTACAGCCTGTCTTTCGACAGGCCGTATCTTCTGTTTTCTGCTGTTTCAGTGAATGGAATAAAAATTATTCGCTTTTCTTTCCGCCTTTGATACATACTCTTGCGAGATATAATAAAAGCAGGATAAATACAATTAAGCTTCCGATTTCTCCGATTGAGAATTTTTTGGAGAGATCGATGATCTTATCTAATTTTGCAACGGCAAAGATTGCGAGGATGACACCCATCAATCCTTCTCCGGCGATCAGACCGGATGTGAAGAGGATTCCGTGATCCACGCTTGCCTTTTTCTCTTTTTCAGAGACGTTTCGTTTGTCCATGAACAGACGGACAAGTCCGCCGGCCATAATTCCGGCATTTAAGCTGAATGGAAGGTACATACCGACTGCAAACGGCATTACCGGAACTTTCAGGATTTCCATGACGATTGCTACACAGACACCAATCAGGATCAGTGACCATGGAAGTTCTGCGCTCATGATACCTTCTACCAGCATTTTCATCATCGTTGCCTGTGGAGCAGGGATCGCTTCAGATCCATATCCCCATGCATTGTCCAGAAGCTGCAATACAAATCCGATCGCAGCAGCAGAAACAACGACACCGATCATCTCACCGATCTGCTGTTTCTTTGGAGTTGCACCGACAATAAATCCGGTCTTCAAATCCTGTGAACAGTCTCCGGCAATCGCTGCGATGACACAGATAATACCACCAATTGCGATGGCACCAGTCATACCTTTCACTCCGGTTGTACCGGTAGCTTTCAGAAGTAATGTGGCGATCAGAAGTGTTGCGATCGCCATACCGGATACCGGGTTGTTGGAAGATCCGATGAGTCCTACCATACGGGAAGAAACGGTTGCAAAGAAGAATCCAAATACAATAACGATCAGAGCGCCGATTGGATTAACCGGGAATGCCGGCACCAGCCAGATGGCAATTCCGATCACCAGGATCATAACAAGTAAGAATGGCATCGGAATGTCCTGCTCTGTACGCAGTGCTGAAGCACTGCTTTTCTTTTTCATACTCTGCATTGCCTGTTTAAAGGTCTTCGCAATGAGCGGAAGGCTCTTGATCAGACTGATCACACCACCGGTTGCAACAGCACCTGCACCGATATATTTGATGTAAGTTCCCCAGAGATCACTTGGAGCCATCTGGGCAATCGGATCGGTCCCAGGGAAAATTGCCTGTGCATCTGCACCGAACAGCGCGATGGCAGGCATCAGTACAAACCAGCTCAATGTACTTCCGGCCAGCATATAGCTGGAAATCTTCGGTCCGCAGATGTAACCGACACCTGCCAGTGCAGGGAGTACCTGGACTCCAACGGAAGAACCGGCATAGGCTTTGATGTCATATCCAATCTCACTTGGGAAGACTTTCAGTCCGTCTGCGATAAATTTGTAAGCGGCAGCGATTCCCAGACCGGAGAATACCGTACCTGCTTTGCTTCCGCCTTCTTCTCCGGCAAGAAGAACTTCTGCACAGGCAGTACCTTCCGGAAACGGAAGTGTGCCGTGTTCTTCTACGATCAGTGCCTGACGCAGAGGAACCATAAAAGCAACACCGAGAAGACCACCTACTAATGCAACAAGAAAGATTGTGATCATACTCGGAGAATCGATCGTTCCTTCTTTTGCCCACAGGAACAGGGCAGGGAGCGTAAAGATTGCTCCGGCTGCAACGGATTCACCGGCAGAACCGATCGTCTGGACAAGGTTGTTTTCCAGAATGGAGTCTCTGCGAAGGATGACGCGGATGATTCCCATGGAAATAACCGCCGCCGGAATAGAGGCGGAGATCGTCATACCGACACGCAGACCCAGATATGCATTCGCCGCACCGAAAACGATGGCGAGCAGAATACCAATCAGGAGAGAGGTTACCGTGAACTCCGGTACGACACGGTCGGCCGGGATATACGGCTTGAAATTATTTTTGTTATCAGACATGTATAAATTTTTCCTTTCTTTTCTCAAAATCTCTTTCCCAATCCATCTGAAATTACAGCAAAATCTATTATATCAGAGCATCCCTGCATTCCCCAGAGAACGCGGGGATGTCATAATATCAAAAATAAGGATATGTTACTGGTTACAGTAACAAGTCTATGCAAGTTTTTTTAAGACATCTGTCAAGAGCTCATAGAACCGTTCGAAAGAATCCAGCGGCAGATGTTCATCCGGTGTGTGGCATCCGCGGATCGTAGGGCCGACTGCAATGGCATCTAGTCCAGGGATCGCATCAGAGAAAAGTCCACATTCCAGACCTGCATGGATGGCTTCGATCTTCAGATCATCGTGGAACAGTTCCTTGTAGCTTTGCACAAAAACATCGCGGATCGGAGAAACTTCTGCAAAACTCCAGCCCGGATACTCGCCGTGCATGCTGACTTCGAAACCGAAGGTTTCTGCCAGAAGGCAGAGCTTTTCTTTGAGTGCGCTCATCAGTGTGGCAACAGAAGAACGTGGTGCAAATACAAGGGATGCACTTGTCTCATCAGTTGCTGCAATTCCGAGATTTAACGAAGTGACTGTAAAACCGTCCAGGTTCATGTTGCGGAATTGTACACCGTTTGGCGCAAGACACATTGCCGTGATAAAGGCTTTTCCATCCTCGGCAGAGATCACATCTGCAGTTCCGTTTTCTGTGCTTACAAGGAACTGAAATGCCGGCTCATACGGACAGATCTCGGATGAAAAGTCAGCAGAGAGTGCCAAAGCCAGATTTTCCGCATTTTTTGCAGCAACTTCATCAGAATAGAACAGAGTTGCGGATGTCTCACGAGGGATGGCATTGTCCTTTGTACCGCCGTTAAAATCAACTAAAAGGGCATCGGTATTGTGGAACAGATGATTGATCATACGAGCCATCAACAGATTGGCATTCTGATGTTCTTTGTTGATATCTGTTCCGGAATGTCCGCCCAGAAGTCCGGTCGCCTCCAGATGGAGCAGCATTCCTTCTTTTTTACTGCGGGTGATTGGACGGGTGAGACCGAAACGAAGTCCTCCTGCACAGCTGACTGTGGCAACTCCCTCGTCCTCGGAATCCAGATTGATCATGGTACGAGCTGAAAGAAGGGATTTATCCAGTGCTTCTGCTCCGTTCAATCCGATCTCTTCCTGTGTAGTGAACACACATTCCAGTGCCGGATGTGTCAGTGTATCGTCATCTAGGATCGCAAGCATGCATGCAACGGCAGCTCCGTTGTCCCCGCCAAGGGTAGTGCCGTTTGCGGAGAGTACGCCGTCTTTTATGATCAGATCCAGAGGGTCTGTTGTAAAATCATGTGCAACGCCTGCGAGTTTTTCACATACCATGTCCGTATGCCCCTGCAGCATAACGGCCGGTTTTTCTTTAGCCCCTGCGCTTGCAGGCTTTTTGATGATCACATTGAAAAGTGCATCCCGGTGATACCACAGATTTCGTTCTTCGGCAAATGCCACGAGATAGTCACTGATTGCTTTCTCGTTGGCAGAGCCACGAGGAATGGCACTGATGTCTTCGAAAAAGTGAAATAATTTTTCTGGTTTGTATCCTGTGATTTTATAATTCATAGATCATACCTCTTTTCTAATATAAATATCGTTCGTTCTATTCTAGCATTTTTAGCGTGGTAAAGCAAGAAAATCTTAGAAAATGAAAGTGGTTCAGCGGAAAATCAAAAAATCCGGGAAAGACAGGAAACGAATAGGAAGAGGAGGTTCTGCATACATTTTGGATAAGAGGCGTATAACGGCAGTGCAGAATATGAAAAGAGAAGCAGAAAAAGAAAAGTTAAGAGAACGGTTTGCGGCGGCTGCAAATATGCCAAAGGATGTGGTGTTAGGGGCATCTGTCGTGACTGTGATCGGAAACGGGGAAATCAGTATTGAAAATTACCGCGGAATTTTAGAATATACAGGAGAGCTGATCCGGGTACAGACGAAAAAAGGGCAGATCCAGGTACACGGAAAGGGACTGCAGATTGAGTACTATCTGAATGATGAGATGAAAATAACAGGGAAGATCCATACCCTTGAATATGAAATGTGAGGTAAACAGCAATGCAGAGAATCCTGCGTTTTTTGAGAGGATATGTAAAAATCAGAATAAAGGGATACTCCCCGGAGCGTTTTTTAAATCTGTGCAGTCATCATCAGATCGATATCTGGGGACTTCAGCCCTGTAAAAATTCTTATGAGATGTATGTAAAGCTGAAGGATTTTCGGAAAATCCGTCCGATCGTGAGAAAAACGCGCACGAAGGTCGTTTTAGTGGAACGCTTCGGCATGCCATTTTTTCTAACAAGATGTCAGAGCAGAACATGGTTTCTCGCAGGAGCTGTGCTCTGTATACTCCTGTTGATGTTCTACACTTCGTTTATCTGGGATATCCATTTTGAAGGAAATGAAAAATGGACGGATGAAGTACTGCTTCAATTTCTGGAGCAGGAGAAGATCACACCTGCCATGCCAAAAGGGAAGGTAGACTGCGCGGATATCGTGCGGAAGATTCGGCAGAAATATGATGATATTGTGTGGGTCTCAGCCTCCATCGATGGAAGCAGGCTGAAAATACAGATCAAGGAGAATGAAGATACGTTTCAGGAGGTGCAAAAGGAAGAAAAACCCTGTGATCTGATCGCAGAACAGGACGGGGTGATCACAAAGATGGTGACACGTTCCGGAGTTCCCATGGTGCATGTCGGGGATCAGGTGAAAAAGGGGGATATCCTTGTGTCAGGCAGAATCGAGGTGTGCAATGATGCAAAAGAGGTGGTAGAATATCAGTATGAGCAGGCAGATGCGGATATTAGGGCAGACACGCAGACAGAATATGAGGATGAAATCAGCACATACTATGAAGAAAAGAGGTATCAGAACCAAAAACGGATGCAGGTTTTTGTGGAATTTAAAAACTGGGAATGTCATCTTGGAAGTGTGAAAAATTCTTTTCCGAAAAGTGAACAATATGTGATGAAACGTCAGGTGACCCTGGGAGAAAATTTTCATCTTCCACTATTTTATGGGGTAAAAGTTGCAAAATCATACCAGATAAAAGAAAAAAGATATACAAATGAAGAAATTCAAAAGAAATTGAGCGAAAACTTCAAACAATTTTCAAAGGAATTGAAGGAAAAAGGTATTCAAATACAGGGAAATAGTGTTAAAATACACATAGGCAAAAAATCTGCGGTTGCAAAAGGGAGCTTATACCTGAATGAAGACATTGCAAAAAAAGCAGATACAGAAATATTAGAGATTGAAAGGAATAAGAAGGATGAGTCTTTCAGAACTGATGATTGATATACCGGCGGAGCACGAGAGAAATGTGTTCGGGCAGTTTGATGCGTATGCAAAAAAGCTGGAGCGGACGTTTCATGTGACACTGATCGCCAGAGAAGGCAAAGTGAAGATATTAGGTGAAGATAAAAATGCAGAGAAGGCAAGGCGGGTATTGGATCAGCTTGCTGCTCTGTCAAAAAGAGGAAATGAGATTACGGAACAGAATGTAGATTATGCCATGTCACTGGTCTATGAGGATCAGGAGGAGGCGATGGTGGAGATGGATCGGGAATTGATCTGTCACACATTGCAGGGAAAACCGATCAAACCGAAGACGCTGGGACAGAAGCGTTATGTAGATGCCATTCGGGAAGGAATGATCACGTTTGGGCTGGGACCTGCGGGAACCGGAAAGACCTATCTTGCCATGGCTATGGCGATCACAGCGTTTCAGAGAAATGAAGTGAGCCGTATTATCCTTACCAGGCCTGCGATAGAGGCAGGAGAAAAACTGGGATTTCTTCCGGGAGATCTTCAGAGCAAGATCGATCCCTATCTGCGTCCTCTTTATGATGCATTGTATCAGATCATGGGAGCGGAAAGTTTTGCAAAAAATTCAGAAAAAGGTCTGATCGAGGTTGCACCTCTTGCTTATATGAGAGGAAGAACACTGGACAATGCGTTTATCATTCTGGATGAGGCACAGAATACGACGCCGGCACAGATGAAAATGTTTCTGACAAGGATCGGATTTGGTTCCAAAGTCGTGATCACCGGAGATGCCACCCAAAAGGACCTTCCGGCAGGAACGGTTTCCGGTCTGGATGTAGCAGTCAAGGTGGTAAAAAATCTGGAGGGGATCAGCATCTGCACACTGACGAGCAAGGATGTGGTGCGGCACCCGCTTGTACAGAAGATCGTAAAGGCATATGAAGAGTATGAAAAGAAGAGCACCCGTACAAAGGGCGGTACAAAAAGGAGAAAATCATGAGTTTGTATTTAGAAGAAGAAGGAGAAATCACACTTCCGTTTGAAACGAAAGAAGTGGCAGATCTGGTGGTGGAAGCCGCATTGGAATATGAGGGATGTCCTTATGAAGCAGAGATCAATCTGCTGCTGACCACAGACGATGAGATCCACCGGATGAACGAGGAGTTTCGTCAGATCGACCGGGCAACGGATGTTTTGTCGTTTCCGATGCTGGAATATGAGACTCCGGGAGATTTCTCGTTTGTGGAAGAGGAGGCCGAAGCATTTAATCCGGAATCTGGAGAACTGATGCTTGGTGACATTGTTATTTCCAAGGAGAAGGTACTTGCACAGGCAGAGGCCTATGGACACTCACCGAAACGGGAATTTGCATTTCTGATCGCACACAGTATGCTTCATTTGTTCGGATATGATCATATGGAAGAAGAGGAGCGTCTGGTCATGGAAGAAAGACAGCGTGAGATCATGGAAAAAGTCCAGATTTTAAGGGCGTGACGGAGGAGACGGATGGCAGATATACAGAAGAACAAAAGAAGAAAAAAACAGTCGAAAGAGAATGAATTTTTGATACAGGGAGCAATCCTTGCAGCGGCGGCAGTGATTGTAAAGATCATCGGGGCATTGTACCGGATTCCGCTGACCAATATTATCGGAGATGAGGGAAACGGATTTCTCGGATATGCATATGAGATTTATGCGATGGCACTGATGCTGTCCTCCTTCAGTCTTCCGATCGCCGTATCCAAGCTGGTCTCCACAAAGATGGCGATGCACCAGCCAAGAAACGCCTTTCGAATTTTTAAATGTGCAATGATGTTTGCGGTTTCCGTGGGGGCAGTTGTGGCACTGGCAATCTTTCTGGGGGCAGATATGATCTCCAGACATCTGATGGAATCGCCGCTTAGTGTCTATACACTCAAGGTGCTGGCTCCGGCGCTGTTTATCGTGGCAGTGCTCGGTGTAATGCGCGGATATTTTCAGGGAATGGGAACTATGGTTCCGACTGCGATCTCCCAGGTTTTGGAGCAGATCATCAATGCAACAGTCAATATCGTAGGAGCCAGCATCATGATCAAAGTGGGGATGGCAGCTGCGAAAAAGCAGGACAATCCTTTGCTTGAACCGGCCTATGGGGCAGCGGGAGGAACGGCGGGAACGGCTACGGGAGCACTGGTCGCACTGTTGTTTTTGATGTTTGTGTTTGTACTGTTTCAAAAAGTGATGATGCGGCAGATGAGAAGAGACCGCACGAAACATCAGGATGGATATGGGCAGATTTTGAAGGTTCTTCTTTTGACGATCGCCCCGATCCTGTTCAGTACGGCAATCTATAATATCAATCAGATTATTGACCTGACCTTGTTTGCAAAGATCATGGCAGCACAGGGAGTTACCTTGAAAGAATATATCATTCCACAGGGAATTTACACAGGAAAATACAATACGTTGATCAACATCCCGCTTGCGATGGCGAACGGACTTGCAGCATCTGTTATTCCGGCACTGACAGCGGCAGTTGCCTCCAGAAACCGGACGCAGATGCAGAATAAGATCAATCAGACGATCCGTCTTACCATGCTGATCGCGATTCCTTGTTTTGTGGGATTTGTGGTACTGGCATCGCCGATCATGCAGTTCCTTTACGGAGATTCCAGAACGGAGCCTGCACTGATGCTGGCATCCGGGGCGATCACAGTTGTGTTGTACAGTTCCTCAACAGTTACAAACTCGATTCTGCAGGGACTGGACCGGCTGACTGCACCGGCAAAGAATGCGCTGATTTCACTGGGGATCCATCTTGTGGCAGTCCTTTTGATGCTGGTTGTTTTCAAATGGGGGATTTATTCTCTCGTATTCAGTAATGTGATCTTCAGTTTTTGTATGTGTGTACTGAATATGAAGGATGTATATAAGGCAAGTGGATTCAGACAGGATTTCAAGACCTGTTATATCAAGCCGTTTCTGGCAGCTTTGATCATGGGAGTGGCGGCATTTGTGTCCAATAAGCTTCTTAGCGCCCTGATGCCGGGAAGATTTCTGGCAAATGGACTTTCTATCATCATTGCCATGCTGGTGTACGCAGTGGCGGTGATCCGGGTAGGAACGCTTTCCGAGTCAGATATGCTGGCACTTCCAATGGGCGGACGGATCTTAAGAGTCTGCAAACGTTTTAAGATTTTTCCACAGGAGAGAGACCTGGACGATGATGATGACATTGAATATCTGGATTGACAAAATCAAGTGAACTGAATAAAACCGGTACAAAGAGCCAATACTGTATGAAAAAAGGAGTCGGACTTTTATGAAGAAGAAATACTGTATTGGCTTTTTTGTGGTCTTGTTTGTGTTTGTCAGTCTGCTCGGAATCGGATATCAGGTGAGTTACCAGTATGTGATGGACAGGCAGATGGCGCGGCAGCAGGATAAACAGCAAAGAAGTGTTGCCGTGAAAGGGGAAGCAGAAAAAAATGAAGGATATTATCTGGCAGAGCTGCATGGCTATGTGGTCGTCTATCTGTCTGATCAATCTACAATTTATGAATTTACAGACATTCCGTTTGAAGAACTGCCGAAAGAAGTGCAGACAAATGTAAAGCAAAAAAAATATGTTGAAACAGAGGAGGAACTTTACGCATTTCTGGAAAATTATTCCAGCTAAAAAACAGCGGGGTAGACGAAAATCGAGAAATAGTGTAAGATGGAGAAAGAATTTTTGGGAAAGGATAAGATTATGGACGAACAAAAGGTAAAAAGAATCAATGAACTGTATAGAAAATCAAAAGCAGAAGGACTGACTGATGCGGAAAAGAAAGAACAAAAGATTCTCAGGCAGGAATATATTGATGCATTCAAACGCAATTTGAGAAGTCAGCTCAATAATATTGATGTGGAAGAAAAAGACGGTACAATCGTCAATCTGGGAGAGAAATTTGGAAACAAAGCGGGACATTAGAAAACAGATGTTATGCGCCAGAGACCGGCTGACAGACAGAGAGTGGGAGACATACAGTGACAGGATCACAGAGCAGGTTGTCTCCCATCCTTTATTTGTGCAGGCGAAAGAAATCTGGTGTTATGTATCTATGGGAAAAGAAGTGTGTACAGAACAAATTCTGGTAAGTGCGTGGAGAGCGGGAAAAAGAACCGCAGTGCCTAAAGTGACCGGAAAACGGGAGATGAAGTTTTACTACATAGAATCGTTGAATGATCTGGAAACAGGAGCGTTTGGAATTTTGGAGCCGAAAGAAGAGAAAAAAGGGGCAGACTGCTGCCTGGAAAAATCGGATCTCTTGATGCTTGTTCCCGGCGTTTCGTTCGATCCGGCGGGAAGAAGGATCGGATATGGAGGAGGATTTTACGACACGTATCTTCAGAAAATGGAAGGATGCCATACGTTTGGACTTACGTTTGAGGTGCAGATGGCAGATCAGATTCCTGCTGAGGCACATGACATTCGGATGGAATATGTGATGACAGAAAAGAGGTGCTGGAAATGCTGACAGGATTACCGAAAGATCCGATACTTCTTCTAAGCGTGGTAAATACAAAACTGAGAGATTATTATCCAAGCCTGGATGCTCTCTGTGATGATATGGACGTTTCAAGAGAAGTGCTGGAGGAAAAACTCGGCATGATCGACTACAGATACGATGCAGAAAAAAATCAGTTTGAATAGTGGATGAAAGGTAAGGCAGGGAAATATCCCTGTCTTTTGAAATTTTATAAACTTAGAAGGTTTTACTGGATAAATGCAGGAAATTAATGCTATAATACTTCGGACTGCATGCAATGTGCAGACGGCTTCAGTGTTTTGGCTTAATAAGGAACAATGTGCAATTCATTGGCAGCTTATCCCTGAGGTAAGGCGGACAAAATTTCAGATACCATTGCAGAGAATTCTGTGAGAAGGTGAAATGGCGGGAGATGCCAAGCCCTAAGACTTGCTGAAGTCATCTTACGATTTCTTGATAAGAAGAAAGAGAAAGGGGACGAGGTAGATGAAGACCTGATCATGACCTTTTATCAATAGAGCAACTGGGATAAAATTGATAAAGAAAGGTCAAAGTTTATGAAAAAGAAAATAGTAAGCTGCATCCTGTGTGCAGCAGCGACGATATCTCTTGTTTCCGGATGTGGAAGCAATAAGGAGACAGAAACTGATAAAAAAGAAGCTCATGCAGAAAAATCGGTACAATCAGAAGATCGTAATTATGAACCGGTTACAATTCAGCTGAATCTGGAGCGATCCGGGCTGGGAAAAAATGTAGAGTATACCTTTAAGCAAAAACCGGATCATGTGGTTGCTTCCGGAGATCAGATGGCAGATTTGTTTTTTGATCTGGGCTTAGAGGAGCAGATGGCCGGATACACGAAAGGGAGTTGCTGGAGTCTTGTCTCGGAATATCCTGCAAGAGATTCTGTACCACAGATCGCAGAACCCGGAGTGAACCTGTCATCTGTTTCAAAGGAAGAACTGCTTGCTACAGGCTGTGATTTTCTGATCGGCTGGGATTCCGTATTTTCAGATAAAAATTTCAGTACAGAATTCTGTGACGAAAATGGAATTGCCATGTATTTCCCATATGTATGCTCAGACAGTGCCACATTTGAAGATTTGTACAAAGACTATGAGACACTGGGCAAGATTTTTCAAGTGGAAGAAACTGCAGAGCAGAAAATACAAAAAATGAAGGATACACTTCAGGATGTGAAAGAGGCGCTTGGAGAAGATGCATACAAGAACCCGAAAAAAGTGTTTGTCTATGATTCGGGAGAAGATGCCCCTTTTACAGCATGCCAGGGGATGCCGGGAGATATTTTGAAATCGGCAGGCGCCATCTCTATTTTTAATGACATTGAAGCCGGGTGGGCAACCCCTTCCTGGGAAGAAGTGGTAGAACGTGATCCGGATGCAATCCTCCTTTTAGACTATGATGGAGATGTAGAAGAAAAGGCAGAATTTCTTCGCACCAATGCTGCAACAAAAGATTTAAGGGCAATCAAAGAAGGAAAAATCTATTCTGCATGCTGTGCAGACATGCAGGGCTCTGCCGGATCAGCAGCTGCAGTTGAAGAAATTGCAAAGCAGTTATATCCAGATTGTTTTCAATAGGAAAGGGAGTTCTTCTATTACATGAAAGAATTAAATAAAAGACAGAAAAGAGTAAGGCACCTGTCCCTGTTTTGCGCTGTATTTGTGTGCAGTGTTTTAGCGGTAGGTTGTTCCGTTTCCTTTGGAGCTGTCAAGATTCACCCTTTTGAAGTATTTCGTATTATTATGAACCATCTGTCAGGGCGGGAGATATTTTTCCCGACATGGGAAACCAATATGGAAACAATTATCTGGAATATCCGACTTCCAAGAGTTGTGCTTGCGTGGTTTGTAGGTGCCGGACTTTCTGTGTGTGGAGTACTGATGCAGGCGTTGACAAAAAATGCTCTGGCAGATCCTTATGTACTTGGTATTTCTTCCGGAGCTTCAGCAGGAGCGGTATGTGCCATCATCACAGGCTGTTTTCATTTTGCAGGCGGATACGGAACCATGTTTGGAGCAATTTGCGGAGCGGCCCTGGCAATTGTATTATCCATGGCGATTGCAACATATAAGGGAACCGTTACTTCGACACAGCTGATCCTGGCGGGGATTGCGACTTCTGCGTTGTTTAGCGGGATCACCAATCTGATCATTTACGGGTATCATACCGGATCGGATAAGACAAAGACAGCACAATACTGGATGGTAGGTTCTTTGAGTGGCGCAAGCTGGGAGAAAGTCAAATATGTTGCAGCTGCTTTTCTGATTACAGTCTGCATCATTCTTCTTTTTACAAGAGAACTGGATATGCTGCTTTTGGGAGATGGCACTGCTGAGAATCTGGGAGTCAATGTAACAAGAATCAAAATGGTTGTGATCATCATGGCTGCCGTATTGACCGGAATTGTGGTCTCTGTCAGTGGAGTGATCGGCTTTATCGGGCTTGTTGTTCCACATATTGCGAGAAGAATGGTAGGATCACGGCATACGATAGTATTACCGTTTGTAATTGTTTTGGGCGGATTGTTTACTGTACTGGCAGATTTTCTCTCGCGGGTGATCGTTGCACCGGAGGAGCTCCCAATCGGAATTATTGCGGCTTTGTCCGGCGCACCGTTTTTCCTGTATCTGATCCGCAGGGGAAGGAGGAAGAGCACATGAACCATAGCTTTTTGACAGTTCGCGGATTGGACTACAGTATTGATGGAACCGAGATTCTGCAGGATGTTTCTCTGGAAGTACCGGAAGGCACTTTTGTCGGGCTGATTGGTCCCAATGGCTGCGGAAAATCAACGTTGCTGAAAAACATATACAAAACGTACAGACCACAGAAAGATACCGTTTATATCGACGGGAAGGATGTTGTTTCGCTGTCAGCGAAAGAGATGGCAAGACAAGCAGCAGTTGTCGCACAGGAAAATCAGACCGAATTTGATCTGGAAGTGCTTGATATGGTTATGTATGGACGCTATGCACATCGTAGGTTTTTAGAAAAGGAAACAGAAGAGGATCTTGCAATCTGCAGGCGTTTTTTAGAAGAAGTGGGACTGAAAGGATACGAAAACCGCTCTTTTTTCAGCTTGTCCGGAGGAGAAAAACAAAGGGTGCTCATGGCAAGAACGCTTGCTCAGGAGAGCAGACTGATTCTCCTGGATGAGCCGACGAATCATCTGGATATCCGGTTTCAATATCTGTTGATGGAGATCTTAAAGAAACAGGATGCGACGATTTTTTCTTCCGTTCATGATCTGAATATTGCAGCCATGTACTGCGACAGAATTTTACTTATGGATCGGGGGAGGATCATCAAAGCGGGAACACCCGAAGAGATTCTTACCGAGGAAAATATTTTACAAATTTTTGGAATCCATGCGCAGATCACGAAAAATCCGATTACGCAAAAGATACAAGTGTATTATATTCCGAAAGGATAACAGAGGATTGTTTTATCTTGAAAAACCAAATGGATTCGATTATAATGAAAGCTCATATGGAATGCTAAGATATACGAAGAGATAGAGAGGAAGACAATTCATGTTGGAGAAGAAACAAACGAAGAAGATAGAAGAGATTTTAACTGCAATCGATCTGGAACAGCCGGCTCCGGCAGAGGAACCTATGCGCCAGTATTATTTTATGGAAAAAGCACGCCGTCTTGTCAAGACCCAGGCGGAAACCCTGGGACGTCCGCTGACCTTTCATGTAACAACATTTGGCTGCCAGATGAACGCAAGGGATTCGGAGAAGCTGACCGGAATTCTGGAGCAGATTGGATATGTGGAAGAGGAAGAAGAGAATCAGGCAGATTTCGTAATCTACAATACCTGTACGGTGCGTGAAAATGCCAATCAGAAGGTATATGGACATTTGGGACAGCTCAACCGTGTGAAAAAGAAAAATCCGCATATGCTGATCGGACTCTGCGGATGTATGATGCAGGAGCCGGAAGTAGTCGAGAAGTTAAAGAAAAGCTATCGGTTTGTGGATCTGATCTTCGGAACGCACAATATTTTTAAATTCGCAGAGCTGGTTGCCACAAGACTGGAATCTGATCGGATGGTGATCGATATTTGGAAGGACACAGACAAGATCGTAGAAGATCTTCCGAGTGAGCGGAAGTTCTCATTCAAATCAGGGGTCAATATCATGTTTGGATGCAACAATTTCTGCAGCTACTGTATCGTGCCGTATGTGCGCGGACGGGAGCGCAGCCGGAATCCGAAAGATATTATCCGGGAGATCGAGAGCCTGGTTGCAGACGGAGTGGTGGAAGTGATGCTTCTGGGACAGAATGTCAATTCTTATGGAAAGACGCTGGAAGAACCGATGACATTTGCACAGCTTTTACAGGAAATCGAGAAAATCGAAGGACTGGAGCGTATCCGTTTTATGACCTCCCATCCGAAGGATCTCTCCGATGAATTGATCGAGGTGATGGCGCAGTCCCAAAAAATCTGCAAGCATCTGCATCTTCCGGTGCAGTCCGGAAGCACGCGGATCCTGGAAAAGATGAACCGGCGCTATACAAAGGAACACTATCTTGGACTGGTGGAGAAGATCAAAGCAGCAGTTCCGGATATTTCCCTGACAACGGATATCATTGTCGGATTTCCGGGAGAGACAGAAGAAGATTTTCAGGAGACGCTGGATGTGGTGCGAAAGGTTCGCTATGACAGCGCATTTACCTTTATTTATTCAAAACGGACCGGAACTCCGGCAGCAGTGCTGGAGGAACAGGTTCCGGAAGAGATTGTCAAAGACCGCTTTGACCGTCTGTTAAAAGAAGTACAGAGTATTTCCGCCGAAGTGTGCAGTGTGCATACCAAAACGGTACAGCGTGTGCTTGTAGAGTCAGTCAATGATCATGATGATTCACTTGTGACAGGAAGAATGAGCAATAATCTCCTGGTTCATTTCCCGGGAGAGAAAGATCTGGTTGGAAAACTGGTGGATGTCCGTCTTGATACTTGCAAAGGATTTTATTATCTCGGTGAAATGGTAGCATCCATCCGGGTATAATCTGGCAAAAAACGCCCAAACTATCTGTATGAGTCGAAAAGACCTGCAGACAGGGAGGGCGCTTTTTGTGAAAAAATGGAGCGAAAATTTATTTTTATGGGCTTTGGGAGGCAGTCTTTATTATGGATTTGAAGTTTTCTTCCGGGGATTTTCTCACTGGAGTATGTTCGTGCTTGGAGGAATCTGTCTTTTATTTTGTGCCAAACAGGGACTTTGGACCGGATGGAGGGAGCCGTTATGGAAACAGGTGCTCTGGTGTACAATCTTTGTGACAGCAGCGGAATTTATCACGGGAATGATCGTGAATCAGTGGCTTGGATGGAATGTATGGGATTATACAGGAAGAAAATGGCAGCTGTTCGGTCAGATCTGTCTGCCGTTTACCATTATTTTTTCCGCACTGTGCGTGATCGGCATTCTGCTCTCCGGGTATCTTCTTTATTGGTTATACGGGGAAGAAAAACCACATTTTCACGTGCTTTAGGAAGTTGGAAGGCGGACAAAATTGGATCTGGTACATTGAACTGAATTTCCAAAGATGCTATAATGGCAAAGGAAAAAATACACAAAGGAGAAAAACGTGTGGCAGAATTAACACCAATGATGCAGCAGTATATCGAGACAAAAAAACAGTATCAGGACTGCATCTTATTTTATAGATTAGGCGATTTTTATGAAATGTTTTTTGAGGATGCCCTGACTGCATCCAGGGAACTGGAGATTACACTGACCGGAAAAAACTGCGGGCAGGAAGAAAAAGCTCCCATGTGCGGAGTTCCATATCATGCAGTGGAAGGATATCTGAACAAGCTGGTGTCTAAAGGGTATAAAGTGGCGATCTGCGAACAGGTGGAAGATCCAAAACAGGCGAAAGGAATCGTAAAGCGTGAGGTTGTACGGATCGTGACACCGGGGACAAATCTGGACACCCAGGCACTGGATGAGACAAAGAACAATTATATCATGTGTATTGTCTACATTGCAGACCGGTATGGGCTTTCCATCGCGGATGTAACGACCGGAGATTATTTTGTAACAGAGCTGGAGGAAAGTGCAAAGCTTTTGGATGAGATCTATCGTTTTATGCCGTCTGAGATCATCTGTAACGAGTCTTATTATATGAGCGGCATGGATCTGGATGATTTAAAAGACCGCCTGGGAATTACAATCTACTCTCTGGATTCGTGGTATTTTGATGATGCGGTCTGCAGACAGAAACTGCTGGAGCATTTCAAAGTAGCATCTTTTGCCGGGCTTGGGCTCGAAGATTATGACTGTGGGATCATCAGTGCCGGGGCGCTTCTGCAGTATTTATACGAAACTCAGAAAAATTCCCTGGCTCAGCTGACACATATTACGGCATATACGACAGGAAAATATATGATGCTGGACAGTTCCACAAGAAGAAACCTGGAACTGTGTGAAACGCTGCGCGAAAAGCAGAAGAGAGGCTCTCTTCTCTGGGTGCTTGATAAGACAAAAACAGCAATGGGTGCGCGTATGCTGCGAAAGTACGTGGAGCAGCCGCTGATTGAGAAAAAAGAAATCCTTCGGCGGCTGGATGCTGTGGAGGAATTGAAAGAGCAGGCGATCTGCAGAGAAGAGATCCGGGAATATCTCTCACCGGTTTACGATCTGGAGCGTCTGGTGACGAAGATTACATATGGTTCTGCGAACCCGAGGGATCTGACTGCATTTGGAAGCTCTCTGACGATGCTTCCGCCGATCTGCTGTATTATGGAGGATCTGCGTGCCCCTCTTTTGGAGGAGATAAAAGAAGAACTGGATCCGCTGGAGGATATTTCTGCGCTGATCAAAGAAGCGATTGCAGAAGAGCCGCCTCTTGCGATGAAAGAAGGCGGGATTATCCGGGATGGCTATAGCGAAGAGGTGGATACTCTGCGCCGCGCAAAATCAGAAGGAAAGGACTGGCTTGCAAAGCTGGAATCAGAAGAACGGGAAAAGACCGGGATCAAAAATCTGAAGATCAAGTACAACAAAGTGTTTGGATATTATCTGGAAGTGACGAATTCATTTAAGGATATGGTTCCGGATTATTATACGAGGAAACAGACACTTGCCAACGCAGAGCGTTACATTATCCCGGAATTAAAAGAACTGGAAGATACCATTCTTGGTGCAGAAGACAAACTGTATGCGCTGGAATATGAGATTTATTGTGATGTCCGCAATCAGATCGCTGCCCAGGTGGAGCGCATCCAGACGACTGCGAAAGCGATCGCAAAAGTGGATGTGTTTGCATCGCTTGCTCTGGTGGCAGAACGCAGCAATTATGTGCGTCCGAAGATCAATGAACAAGGTGTGATCGATATCAAGGACGGACGGCATCCTGTGGTGGAAAAGATGATCCCAAACGATATGTTTATCAGCAACGATACCTATCTGGATGATAAAAAACAGCGGATTTCCATTATCACGGGACCGAATATGGCTGGAAAGTCTACGTATATGAGACAGGCGGCGCTGATCGTTTTAATGGCACAGCTTGGATCTTTTGTTCCGGCATCCAGTGCTAATATCGGTCTGGTGGATCGCATTTTCACCCGTGTGGGGGCATCCGATGATCTGGCATCCGGACAGAGTACCTTTATGGTAGAGATGACAGAGGTTGCCAATATTCTCAGAAATGCCACATCTAAGAGCCTTCTGATCCTGGATGAGATCGGAAGAGGAACCAGTACCTTTGACGGATTGTCCATTGCCTGGGCAGTCGTGGAGTATATCAGCGACAACAAACTGCTTGGTGCGAAGACACTTTTTGCGACACACTACCATGAGCTGACAGAGCTGGAGGGCAAGATTCACAATGTCAACAATTACTGTATTGCGGTAAAGGAAAAGGGAGACGATATTGTGTTCCTTCGCAAGATCGTAAAAGGCGGAGCGGATAAGAGCTATGGAATCCAGGTGGCAAAGCTGGCGGGAGTTCCGGATGTTGTGATCACACGCGCAAAAGAGATCGTGGAAGAGCTGAGTGATGAGGATATTACGACCAGAGTCAGTGAGATCGCATCCAGAGAAAAAGAGCAGAAGAAAAAACAGAAGACGAAAAAATATGACGAGGTGGATATGGCGCAGATGTCATTGTTTGATACGGTAAAAGACGATGACGTTCTGGAAGAATTAAAGAGCATTGATGTGGGAAATCTGACGCCTGTCGATGCACTCAATACCATTTATCGTCTGCAGAATAAACTAAAGAACCGCTGGTAGAAAGTAAAGGAGAACACAGATGCCGCAGATTCAGGTTTTAGATCAGATTACAATAGATAAGATCGCCGCAGGTGAAGTGATTGAGCGGCCGGCGTCGATCGTCAAAGAACTCGTAGAGAATTCCATTGATGCAAAAGCTGCCTCTGTTACCGTGGAGATTCAGGATGGAGGGATTTCTTTGATCCGCGTCACGGACAATGGAAGCGGGATTGAACGGGAAGATATCCGCAATGCATTTTTGCGCCATTCCACGAGCAAGATCCGCAAAGTGGAAGATCTGGCACATATTGCATCACTCGGATTTCGGGGAGAAGCACTTTCCAGTATCTCTGCGGTGACAAGGACGGAGCTGATCACCAAGACGAAGGAGGATACATTTGGAACCCGCTATGTGATCGAAGGCGGAGTGGAGCAGAGTCTGGAGGATGCCGGGGCACCGGACGGGACGACCTTTCTTGTGCGGCAGTTGTTTTATAATGTGCCTGCCAGACGGAAGTTTCTAAAAACACCGATGACAGAGGCCGGGCATGTACAGGATCTGCTCATGCGCCTTGCACTTTCTCACCCGGAGGTTGCATTTACTTTTATCAATAACGGACAGACAAAAATGCGGACATCTGGAAATGGAAAATTAAAGGATGTAATCTACAGCATTTACGGGAGAGAGGCCGCGGCAAATCTGATCGAACTGGATTATTCCATGGATGGTCTGGTGATGAAAGGATATCTTGGAAAACCGGTGATCACCAGAGGAAACCGGAATTTTGAAAATTATTTTGTAAACGGGCGGTATGTGAAAAATGCGATGCTCTCCAAAGCAATCGAAGATGCATACAAGGACTTTCTCATGCAGCACAAGTTTCCGTTCGTAGTCATCCACTTTCAGGTGGATGGTGAGAAGATCGATGTAAATGTGCATCCGACCAAAATGGAAATGCGGTTTCAGAGGCAGCAGGATGTCTATAATATTGTGTATGAGGGGGTTCACAGAACCCTTCTGGAGCCGGAACTCATTCCTCAGGTGGAGGCGCCGGCTCCAAAAGTAATTTCACAGCCAAAGAGTGAAAGTCCGTTTTTATTAAAGCCCAAAACAGCACCGCGGCCAATGGAGAAAAAGCCAGAAGAAAAAGAAGAACCCCATGACGAAGCATATTTCATGAAGAAGATGAAGGAGAGAGTTCTTTCCTATCATCAGCGCAATTCTTCGGCAGAAGTCGCAAAAAAAGAGCAGATCTTCCGGCCGCAGGCTCAGGCGGAGAGGATCAAAGATGCACTTGCCCGTGCAAAGGAAGTGGAGAAGCAGCCGCAAAAGCAGGCAGAAGAACAGCCGGAATTGATCCGGGAAACACCTGTCTATGAAACGAAGCCTGTAACAGAAGAAAAAGCAGAGCAGTTAAATTTGTTTGAGGAGCATCTTCTGAAACGGGAGAAGAAAGCAGAGTATAAACTGATCGGGCAGGTATTTGAGACATACTGGCTGGTGGAATTTGAGAACAGTCTGTATATCATTGATCAACATGCTGCTCATGAGCGGGTGTTATATGAACGCACGTTAAAAGAGATGAAGAACAGAGAATTTACCGCTCAGTATTTAAGTCCGCCGATCATCCTGAGCCTGTCTATGCAGGAGGCGCAGGTGCTGAATGAAAATATGGACCGGTTTACAAGGATCGGATTTGAGATCGAACCGTTTGGCGGAGAGGAATATGCAGTGCGCGCCATTCCGGACAATTTGTTTGGAATCGCCAAAAAAGAGCTGCTGTTGGAAATGCTGGACGATCTGGCAGATGGGATCAGCACCTCCATGACACCGGAGCTTATTGATGAGAAAGTGGCATCTATGTCATGTAAAGCAGCGGTGAAAGGCAATAACCGGCTTTCCGCGCAGGAGGCAGACGCACTGATCGGGGAACTGTTATTGCTGGAGAATCCATATCACTGCCCGCATGGACGTCCGACGATCATCGCAATGACACAGCGGGAACTGGAAAAGAAATTTAAGAGGATTGTATAGATGAAGAAACCATTGATTATATTGACCGGTCCTACAGCAGTTGGAAAAACCGCTGCTTCAATCGGACTTGCCAAAGCGATTGGCGGAGAAATCATTTCCGCAGATTCCATGCAGGTCTACCGGCATATGGATATCGGATCTGCGAAGATTCGGCCAAAAGAGATGCAAGGGATCTCGCACCATCTGATCGATGTGCTGGAGCCGGAGGAAGAGTTCCATGTGGTGAAATTCCAGCAGATGGCAAAAGAAGCACTGGATGGGATCTATCAGAGAGGACATATCCCCATTGTTGTAGGTGGAACTGGGTTTTATATCCAGGCTCTGTTGTATGACATTTCGTTTGAAGACAATGAGGAGGATCATTCCTACCGGAAAGAGCTGGAAGAACTGGCACAGGAAGAAGGTGCAGAAAAGCTGCATCAGATGCTGCGGCAGGTGGATGAAAAGGCGGCGCTTGAAATTCATGCCAACAATGTAAAACGTGTGATCCGTGCCCTGGAATTCTATCATCAGACCGGTGAAAAGATTTCCGAACACAATGCCAAAGAACGGGAAAAAGAATCTGCCTATAATTCTGCCTATTTTGTGTTGAATGATGACCGGGTCAATCTTTATGAGCGAATCAACAAAAGAGTGGATGCTATGTTTGAGGAGGGACTTGTAGAAGAAGTTACGGCGCTTCAAGAACGTGGCTATACAAGAGGGATGGTGTCCATGCAGGGGCTGGGATACAAAGAGATTTTTGCTTATCTGGACGGGGAATGTACGCTGGAAGAGGCAAAAGAAATTATCAAAAGAGATACCAGACATTTTGCAAAACGTCAGATCACCTGGTTTAAACGGGAACGGGATGTGATCTGGATCAACAAGCAGGAATATGGATATCAGGAAGAAAAGATACTGGAGAGAATTCTGAAAGAATTAAAGGTTCGGGAGATCTTTCCACAGAAAGAAGAGGAAATAAAATGAGAGAGTGTATGACAGAGACGATGTATGAGAAGCTGGGGATTTCGAAGGAAGTTTACGAGTTTGGACAGACAATAGAGGCGGGATTAAAGGAACGGTTCTCACAGATGGATGAAGTGGCAGAGTACAATCAGTTAAAGGTGCTCCATGCCATGCAGGAAAATAAGGTCAGTGAGGGGTGTTTCAACTACGCCAGCGGGTATGGCTACAACGATATGGGAAGAAACACACTGGAGCAGGTATACGCCAGTACATTCCATACAGAAGCGGCATTGGTTCGTCCGCAGATTACCTGTGGAACGCACGCCCTTGCCCTTGCCCTTGCAGCAAACTTACGTCCGGGAGACGAACTGCTCTCGCCGGTGGGAAAACCATATGATACGCTGGAGGAAGTGATCGGGATTCGCCCGTCAAAAGGTTCTCTGGCAGAGTATGGGATCACATACCGTCAGGTGGAGCTTTTGGAAGACGGTTATTTTGATTATCCTGCAATCAGGGAGGCAATCAATGAGCGGACGAAACTGGTGACGATCCAGCGATCCAAGGGATATCAGACAAGACCAAGCTATTCCGTGGAGAAGATCGGAGAGCTGATCGCCTTTATCAAGGAGATCAAGCCGGATGTGATCTGTATGGTGGACAACTGTTATGGAGAATTTGTAGAGAAGATTGAACCAAGTGATGTGGGAGCGGACATGATCGTTGGTTCCCTGATCAAAAATCCTGGAGGCGGTCTGGCGCCGATCGGGGGCTATATTGCGGGAAGAGAAGATCTGATCGAGAACTGCGGATACCGTCTGACTTCTCCGGGACTCGGAAAAGAGGTGGGAGCATCTCTCGGTGTCATGCAGTCGTTCTATCAGGGATTTTTCCTGGCGCCGACTGTAGTCAACAGTGCGGTAAAAGGTGCGGTGTTTGCGGCAAATATTTATGAAAGACTGGGATATGGAGTGATTCCGAACGGAACAGAGTCCAGACATGATATTATCCAGGCCGTGGAGCTTGGCAGTGCAGAGGGTGTGATCGCATTCTGTAAGGGAATTCAGGCGGCGGCGCCTGTGGACAGCTATGTCAGTCCGGAACCGTGGGCAATGCCGGGATATGACAGTGATGTGATCATGGCGGCAGGTGCGTTCGTGCAGGGTTCTTCTATTGAATTAAGTGCAGATGGACCGATCAAACCACCGTATGCAGTTTATTTCCAGGGCGGACTGACCTGGCCGCATGCAAAGCTTGGAATTTTAAAATCACTGCAGAATATGATCGATGCAGGAGTGATTGAACTGGAACAATTAAAATAAAATCAAAAGGAGAGACCATGAGAAAAGTTGTTGTGATCGGCGCAGGAGCAGCCGGGATGATGGCGGCTATTTCGGCAGCAAAGCACGGCGCACATACAGTTGTGCTGGAGCATAAAGACCGAGTGGGGAAGAAGATCCTTTCCACCGGGAACGGAAGATGCAATTTTACAAATCTTGTACAAACGCCTCAGTGTTATCGCAGTGATGATCCTAAGTTTCCGTGGCGGGTCATCACACAGTTTGATGAGAAAAAGACAGTGGAGTTTTTCCAGAACATCGGTGTATATGCGAAAAACAGAAACGGATATCTCTATCCGAACTCGGATCAGGCCGGTGCGGTTTTAGATTCCCTTCGCATGGAGATGGAGCGGCTTTGTGTGGAAGTGCACACAGAGACAGAAGTTCTGGAAATCATTCCGAAAAAGAACCGGTTTGTCATCCGAACCGGAAATGGGAATGTGACCGCAGACCGGGTGATCCTGGCAGCAGGATCCAAGGCGGCTCCTGTTACAGGTTCTGACGGTTCCGGATATGCGATCGCAAAAAAAATGGGACATCGGATTGTCCCGGTACTTCCGGCGTTGGTACAGCTTAAATGCAAGGGAAAATTCTTTCAGAGTATCGCCGGAGTGCGCATACAGGGATGTGTATCTTTATATGTGGATGGGGACTGTGTTTGTCGGGATACTGGAGAAATTCAGCTGACTCAGTATGGTATTTCCGGGATTCCGGTATTTCAGGTCAGTCGTTTTGCAGCAAAGGCGCTTTACAACAAACAGGAAGTAACAGCGGTCTTAAATTTTATGCCTCAGATGTCTGAGGAAGAGTTTACAGCATTTCTGGCAGAGCGTGCGAGACTTCGGCCGCAAAAGACGGCAGAAGAATTCTTAACCGGGCTGTTTCACAAAAAAATGATTGCTCTGTGGGTCAAATGTAGTCGCATTTCCAAAGAAAAGCCGGTGGGAACATATTCTGAGGAAGAACTAAGAACGCTTGCCCGTCTGATTCAGCAGTTTGAGGTGAATGTGGAAGGGACAAATTCGTTTGAACAGGCTCAGGTATGCTGCGGCGGAGTCTCTACAGAAGAAGTGAAGGAAGATACCCTGGAGTCAAGTTATGTACCGGGCGTTTATTTTGCCGGAGAGATACTGGATGTGGATGGGATCTGCGGCGGATATAATCTGCAGTGGGCATGGTCCAGCGGATGGATCGCAGGAAGAGAGGCAGCAGATGTTACGAATTAATCAGTTAAAATTAAAAGTAGGACACAGCGAAGAACAGCTAAAGAAAAAACTGGTACGGGAATTGAAGATCCGTCCGGAAGAGCTGCAGAAATTTGAAATCCGCAGACAGTCCATAGATGCGCGGAAAAAGCCGGAACTGTACTATGTATACAGTATCGATGTACAGGTGAAAAAAGAAAAAGAGGTACTCAAAAAACATCCAAAGAATGTGCAGAAGACACAGGATGTGTACTATCAGATGCCAAAACTGGAAGGAGAAACACCGAAAAAGCGTCCGGTTGTTGTAGGAAGCGGCCCTGCAGGTCTGTTTTGTGCATGGATCCTTGCCTTGGCAGGATGTAGACCAATCCTTCTGGAGCGGGGTGCCTGTGTAGAGGAAAGACAGCGTGATGTAGAGGAATTCTGGAAAAGCGGGATTTTAAATCCAATGTCGAATGTACAGTTCGGAGAGGGAGGCGCCGGAACTTTTTCGGATGGAAAGCTCAACACATTGGTCAAAGATACATCCGGGCGAAATCGTTTTGTGTTGGAAACCTTTGTAAGATTCGGGGCACCGCCGGAGATTTTATACGAACAGAAGCCCCACATCGGAACGGATATTCTGATCCGGGTGGTAAAAAATATGCGGCTTGCGATCTGTGGAGCCGGAGGAGAAGTACGGTTTCACAGTCAGGTGACGGATATTGTTCTTGATGAGATATCGCTTGTCGGAGTGCAGGTCAATCAGGAGGAAGAGCTGGAGACCGATACCGTGATCTTTGCAGTGGGACACAGCGCAAGAGATACATTTGAGATGCTCTATGAAAAGAATCTTCCAATGCAGGCAAAATCATTTGCGGTAGGTGTGCGCGCCGAGCATCCGCAGAAAATGATCAATGCCTCTCAATATGGAGCAGAGTCTGTGCCGGGACTTCCTGCAGCGCCTTATAAAGTGACAGCAAAACTGGAAAATGGAAGAGGCGTATACTCTTTCTGCATGTGTCCGGGAGGATATGTAGTCAATGCATCCTCCGAAGAAGGACGTTTGGCTGTCAACGGAATGAGTTATCATGCAAGAGCAGGAGAAAATGCGAACAGCGCCATTATCGTGACGGTGACTCCGGAAGATTACGGAAGTGAACATCCGCTTGCAGGAATGGAATTTCAGCGAAAGCTCGAAGAACGTGCCTTTCGAGCGGGAGGCGGAAAAATCCCGGTTCAGAGACTGGAAGATTTCTGCAAAAATCAGATCAGCACTTCGTTTGGAAACGTAGAGCCTCAGATGAAAGGGGCATATGCGTTTGGAGATGTGCGTGGAATTTTCCCGCAAGTGCTGGCAGAATCCATTGAGGAGGGAATGCGGCAGTTTGAACATAAGATCACAGGATTCTCAGATGGAGATACGCTTTTGTCAGGTGTAGAAAGCCGTACGTCTTCTCCAGTGAAAATTCCAAGAGATGAGAATATGGAGAGTGAGATCAAGGGGATTTTCCCATGCGGAGAAGGCGCGGGATTTGCAGGAGGAATCACCTCGGCTGCCATGGATGGAATGAAAGTGGCAGAGGCGGTGCTGAAAAAATATAACAAGATCGGGTCATAGAATCTTCATAAAAATTTAAGAGGTCAGACCTATACATGATTTTTAAATTGTGCTAAAATAAATCACTGTATTGTGTTATCATTCATATTTTTATGAAAAAAGCAAATATGAAAGAAATGGCATGTGAAGAGCGCCCTTATGAAAGATGTGAGCAGTTCGGAGCAAGTAATTTGACGGACAGCGAATTACTTGCTGTTTTGCTACGTACAGGTACCAGAGGAGAGAATGCGCTTCAACTGGCGGATAAGATCTTACATCCTGTATTTTCGCAGAAGGGTGTGCTGAATCTTCACCAGTGGACGTACGAACAGCTGATGCAGATCAAAGGAATCGGGAAGGTAAAGGCTATCCAGATTTTGTGTCTGGCGGAGCTTAGCAGACGTCTTGCAAAAGCAACCGCACAGGAGGGACTGAATTTTTCAAACCCGGCGTCCATTGCCAGATATTATATGGAAGATTTAAGACATGCAAATCAGGAACAGATGAAACTGCTGCTTTTGAATACAAAATCCAGATTGATCGGGGAGACGGATATCTCGAAGGGAACCGTGAATTCAGCAGTGATTTCACCGAGGGAGCTGTTTGTGGAGGCACTGCAGAAGAATGCAGTGTCCATTGTGCTTTTGCATAACCATCCGAGTGGAGATCCGACACCGAGTAAAGAGGATGTGCTGATCACCAGACGGATTCAGGAGGCGGGGCGGCTGATCGGTGTGGAACTGTTAGATCATATCGTGATCGGGGATAATTGTTATGTCAGTCTCAGAGAAAAAGGACTGGTACGATAAGAACTGCAATAAGGGGACAAGACGCATGTTCAGAAATATATATGGCCTGGATCTGGGCACATATGAGATCAAGATATATGATAAGAGAAGAGACCGGATCCGCAGTGCCAAAAATGTGATTGCAATCCGGGATGAAAAAGATATTTTTGCGGTCGGAAATGCGGCCTATGCAATGTATGAGAAGGCACCTGAGAATATTCAGGTGGTATTTCCCATGCATCACGGCGTGATTGCCCGCTTTCATGAGATGCAGTATCTTCTGTGCGCATTGCTGAAGCGGGAAGGGAGATACCCAAACGGAGCAGAGTATGTGATCGCAGCGCCAACGGATGTGACAGAAGTGGAAAAGAAAGCGTTTTATGATCTGGTGCATCATTCAGCTGCACGGGCAAAAACAGTCCGGATCGTCGATCGTGCAATTGCGGATGCAGTGGGGATGGGACTGGATGTCTTTTCGGCAAAAGGCGTATTTGTGGTCAATTTTGGCGGTGAGACAACTGAGCTTTCGGTTCTTTCGGGCGGAAAAACGGTGCTGAGCCGTCTGCTGCCTGTCGGAGGTGCGGCTTTAGATGAAGCAATCGTGGCCAGTGTGCGGCACAATAAGGAGTTTCTGATCGGACGGATTACAGCAGAACAGCTCAGATGGCAGTGCGGTATTTTAAAAAACACAAACCGCAGGAAGCTGACAGTGGCGGGAAGAGATCTGGCAATGGGAGTTCCAGGGGCCAGGCAGATCTCGGATGGTCTGGTTCGGGCTGCAATGAAAGATTCTCTTTCGGAGATTGTAAGAGCGATCCAGTCCATGATCGAGCGTACACCGCCGGATGTCCGGAGTGAGATTTTAAAATCAGGGATTTATCTGACAGGAGGTCTTGCACGTTCGCATGGTCTCCCGGCATATCTGCGACAGAGTACCGGCCTTCTTGTGACTGCACACAAGAATCCTGAATTATGTGCAGTGAAGGGACTGCGCACGATCATTTCCGATAAACATTACAGAAACCTGGCATACGAGATGTCAGATGAAGATTATAGGTGGTTGAGATAATATGAAGAAAAAAAATCAAAAATCCAGGTCAAATAAGTACTGGCTTCTGGGAACGAGTCTGGTTTGCGTTTTACTGATGATTTTTTCTGTGTTTGCAGAGAGGGTAGAAGGGCCCTTCCGGGGAGTGGCTGATATCACGGTGATTCCCATGCAGAAAGGCATCAGTCAGATCGGCACATGGATCGGAGATGTCAGTGAAAATTTTGAGACATTGAAACAGCTGAAAAAAGAAAATAAAAAACTTCAGAAGCAGGTGGATCAGCTGACCACGGAAAACAGTAATCTTCAGGAGGAAAAATACGAACTGGACCGTCTTCAGGATCTGTACAAGCTGGATCAGACTTATGCAGAATATCCGAAAGTGGGAGCCCGTGTGATCGGGAAGGACTCTGGAAACTGGTTTAGTACATTTACGATTGATAAGGGAAGTAATGACGGCATCAAAGTAGATCAGAATGTGCTGGCAGGAAGTGGACTCGTCGGGATCGTGACTCAGACAGGTCCGACCTGGGCAACGGTACGTGCGATTATTGATGATTCCAGCAACGTCAGCGGTATGGCACTTTCTACTTCTGACAAATGTATCGTAAGAGGAGACCTTTCTTTGATCGGAGAAGGGAAGATCCGGTTTGAACAGATGGAAAATAATGATCATGATGTAGAGGTAGGGGAGCAGATCGTCACTTCTCACATCAGTGATAAATATCTGCAGGGACTTTTGATCGGTTATGTCAGCGAGATCAATGTAGATGCAAACAATCTGACCCGTTCCGGCTATATCACTCCTGTGGTAGATTTTAAAAATCTGCAGGAGGTGCTTGTCATTACAACGACAAAGGCGGAAATGACAGGAACAGATCAGAGTGAGTAGAGAAAGGAGCCTGCCAAGATGAAAAAGATCAAATTAAAACGATTTGTGATCACGGTTGTGATCATGCTGGCATGTTATCTTCTTCAATGTACCTTATTTCCATCTCTGGAACTGGCATCTGTGAAGCCGAATCTGCTGTTGATTGTGACAGCTGCCTATGGTTTTATGCGCGGGCCGAAAACAGGAATGTGGATCGGATTTTTTTCGGGACTTCTGATCGATATTCAGTTTGGAACGGTGCTGGGGCTGTATGCACTGATCTATCTGATGATCGGCTATGTGAATGGCCTGTTCAGTGAAACTTATTTTGACGAAGACATCAAGCTTCCGTTACTGCTGATCGCAGGAAGCGAGTTTGTATACGGGCTGTTGATCTACTTTTTGATGTTCATGCTCAGAGGTGAATTTGATTTTGTTTATTATCTGATGCATGTGATTATTCCGGAACTGATCTATACAGTTGGGGTTACGCTCATTTTGTATCAGCTGATCCTGTGGATCAACCAGAAACTGGAAGCAGAAGAAAAAAGGAGTGCAAGTAAATTTGTTTGAGAAAATCAAAGAAGTGTTTCATCGTATCGTAAATTCCCGGCTGACTGTTCTGATCCTTGCATTCTGCGTAATGTTTGCGATCCTGGTGAACAGACTGTTTTATCTTCAGATCGTAAAGGGAGACTACTATCTGAACAACTATAAGCTGCAGATTAAAAAGACAAGAGAACTGTCAGGAACAAGAGGCAATATTTATGACAGAAACGGCAATCTTCTGGCATATAATGAGCTTGCCTATTCCGTCACATTTGAGGACAATATTACTAATGATTCCAAGAAAAATGATACGATCAACGGAATTCTGGAGAAAGTTATGCAGATTGTAGAAGCGCATGGCGATTCTGTGATCAGTGACTTTGGCGTTGTTCTGGATTCTGCGGGAAACTATCAGTTTCTGCAGACGGATGAGACATTAAAACTGCGGTTTATTGCAGATGTTTATGGAAAGAAAACAATTGATGAACTTTCAGACGCGCAGAAACAGCAGTCTGCGGAAGATGTGATCCATTATCTTTGTACAGATGATACGTACGGGTATGGGATCGATGATAAAAATCTGGACAAGAGTCATGTTTTAAAGCTTGTGACCATGCGTTATGCCATCGGACTCAACAGTTTCCAGAAGTATATTCCGACAGTGCTCGCATCCGATGTCAGCGATGAGACGGTGGCGGCGATCATGGAAAATCTGGATCAGATGGATGGGGTAGATATTGCAGAGGACTCCCTGCGCCGGTATACGGACAGCAAGTATTTTGCGTCGATCATCGGCTATACCGGAAAGATTTCCCAGGAGGAATATGATGCGCTGACAAAAGAGCAGAAGAAAAAGTATTCACTTTCTGATATTGTCGGAAAATCCGGACTGGAGCAGACCATGGATGAGGTGCTTCAGGGAACGAAAGGTGAGATCAGCTATTATACGGATAATGTCGGGAAAGTAACGGATACGGTAAGCAAAAAAGATCCCGGAGCAGGAAATGATGTATATCTGACAATTGATAAGGATCTTCAGGAGCAGACCTATAAACTGCTGGAGGAAAAGCTGGCAGGAATCGTAAGGTCAAAACTTCGTAATGTAATGAATTACGATCCGAGTACAACAAATGATTCAAGTGAGATTATCATTCCGGTAGATGATGCCTACAATGCATTTATTGCGAACGAGATTCTGGATGAGACGCATTTCGGTGCGGCAGATGCAAAAGCAGTGGAAAAAACAGTGTATGAAATTTTTACCAACCGTAAGGCAAGTGTGATCCAAGAGATTCTGGCAGAATTGAATAATGCGGGTGCAACAGCCTACAAGGACTTGTCAAAAGAAATGCAGGCCTATATGGATTATGTATGTGATACCGTGCTTGCTAAGAACACTGGGATTTTAAATATGGATCTGGTGGATACAAAAGATGAGACGTATCTTGCGTGGGCAAAAGAGGAAACGATCAATCTGAACCAGTATTTAAATTATGCCATTTCGAAGAATTGGATCGATACATCCAAGCTGTCAGAGGAAGTGGCAGAGCAGAAATATTCTGATTCCGGAGAGATTTATCAGGGAATTTTGAAATTTTTAGAAGAATATTTGAATTCAGATGCAGATTTCGACAAACTTCTCTATAAATATCTTATAAAATCAGAGGGTATCAGTGGGGCACAGATCTGTGCCATGGTATATGAGCAGGGGGTACTTCCGATGGATGAGGCTGCGTACAATGGTCTGAATAACAGAAGTGTCAATCCGTATACCTGGTTGTGTCAGAAAATTGAAAATCTGGAGATTACTCCGGGACAGCTGGCTCTGGAGCCTTGTACGGGATCCGCGGTAGTCAGTGATCCCAATACCGGTGAGGTGCTGGCATGTGTTTCTTATCCGGGCTATGACAATAACCGATTGTCCAATACCATGGACTCGAAATACTACAATCAGCTGGTTACCGGTCTGTCCAGACCATTCTATAACAATGCCACGCAGGAGCGTACTGCGCCGGGATCTACGTACAAGATGCTGACAGCAGCGGCAGGACTTACAGAAGGGATTGTGACAGCAGATACGACATTTTATTGTACCGGAGTTTTCGATAAAATCACACCGAACCCAAAATGCTGGATATATCCGGGTGCTCATGGCTATGAGAATGTTGTGACTGCACTTCGTGATTCCTGTAACGATTATTTTTATAACATCGGATACGAGCTTGGCATGAACGGGCAAGAATACGACAGCAATAAAGGCACAGACACACTTGCAAAATACGCAAAAGAATTTGGACTGGGTGAAAAATCCGGAGTAGAGATTCCGGAGAGCGAACCGCAGATATCGGATGAATATTCGGTACAGAGTGCGATCGGTCAGGGAACAAACAACTTTACAGTCAGTCAGCTGAACCGCTATGTGGCTGCAGTTGCAAACAGAGGAACTGTATATAAGCTGACATTGCTTGATAAGACCACAGATGTGAACGGTAAAGTGATCAAAGAATATGAGCCGGAAGTGACAAACACGATCGATGATATCAGTGACAATACATGGAATCTGCTTCATCAGGGAATGATCGCCATGGTTCAGGATATGTCCCAGTTCAACGGAATGGAGATTTCCATGGCAGGTAAGACAGGTACTGCACAGCAGAGTGAGGTCCATCCGGACCATGTACTTTTTGTCGGATTTGCACCGGCAGAAAACCCTGAGATCGCAGTTGCCGTGCGAATTGCAAATGGATATAGTTCCGCTTATACAGCAGAAATCGGAAGAGATATTGTCAAGAGTTATTACAAGACATCAGATTCCGATAAACTTGTTACCGGAAAGGCAGCACAGCTTGGCGCTGTTACAGCCGGTGACTAAAAAAGGATGTGAGGTGTATGGACAAGCTGGTAATGCTCAAAAGCAGCCGGTACGGTCTGGAGATCCATCTGAATCCACAGGCGGAATTTTCCAAACTGCTTCGGGAGATGGAACGGAAGCTGAAGGCTTCGATCAAATTTTTTGAAGGAGCAAAGATGGCGGTCGAATTTAAAGACCGCCTGCTTTCACAGGCAGAAGAGGATCAGTTATTAGAGTTGATCTCGAAAACAGCCGGGATTGATGTGGTCTGTATCATAGACCGGAATCAGACAAAAGAAATGGCATACAAAAGCGTGATAGAACACACAATGACGAATGTCCGGCAAAAGGACGGGCAGTTCTATCGGGGAACTCTCAGAAAAAGGCAGATTCTGGAATCAGATACCAGTGTTCTTATACTTGGAGATGTGGAGTATGGGGCAAAAGTGATCGCAAAGGGCAGCGTTGTGATTCTTGGCAGACTGGAAGGATCTGTTCATGCAGGAGCCTGCGGGGATGACAAAGCCTATGTGGCCGCGTTATCCATGAAACCTACATATATGCGTATCGGAGGTGTCAAAGCAGGCAGATCGCAGCTTGCCGTCTGCAGACAGTCTTTTAAGCACCCGCAGATAGCAGTCATGGGTGAAAACAGACTTGTTCTGGATTCGCTGTAGACAAATTATGAACTTAAGTGTGAAAGGGAGAATAGACATGGGAGAAGTGATTGTCATTACATCGGGAAAAGGCGGTGTTGGAAAAACGACGACAACAGCAAATATAGGGATTGGGTTATCGCAGCTGCAGAAAAAAGTAGTGGTGATCGATACCGATCTCGGACTTCGCAATCTGGATGTGGTTATGGGCCTGGAAAACCGGATCGTATATAATCTTGTGGATGTGATCGAAGGCGGATGCCGTCTGAAACAGGCGCTGATTAAGGATAAGCGTTTTCCGGAACTGTATCTGCTGCCGTCGGCACAGACAAAGGATAAGACCTCAGTTTCTCCGGAACAGATGAAAAAACTGATCGAAGAGCTGAAAACGGAGTTTGATTATATTTTGCTGGATTGTCCGGCAGGAATCGAGCAGGGGTTCCAAAATGCAATTGCTGGAGCTGACAGAGGGATTGTAGTGACAACACCGGAAGTGTCTGCGATCCGGGATGCAGACCGCATCATCGGTCTGCTGGAAGCGCACGGAATTAAAAACAATGATCTGATCATCAATCGTCTGCGGATCGACATGGTGAAGCGGGGAGACATGATGTCCGTGGAGGATGTGACAGAGATTCTGGCGATTCATCTGCTTGGTGTGATCCCGGATGATGAGCAGGTCGTGATCGCGACAAACCAGGGTGAGCCGATCGTGGGAGAGGACTGCATGTCAGGAAAAGCATATGCAAATATCTGCCGCAGGCTTCTCGGGGAGGAAATTCCGATTACTGACTTTGGAAGATCAGAAGGACTGTTCTCGAAATTCAGAGATCTGTTCAAAAAGAATTAGGAGGGGCAGATATGAGTGTACCATCTGTTCACATTGCGAAAGACAGACTCCGGAATCTGCTCATTGCGGATCGGCTTATGTGTACACCCGATATGTCTGAGAGAATGACTTCAGACATTTACTATACGATTTCAAAATACATAGAACTAAAACCGGAAGCGGTTCAGATAGAGATAACACATTCAGATATACATATTAAAATAACAGGAGAAAATAATTGAAACTTCAATTTTTAAATCTTAAACAGCGATACAATTTGAAAGATTATAAATTCACTCTGATCTTGCTGGTACTGGCAGTTTCTGTGATCGGCGTATTTATGGTGGGGAGTGCAAATGCAGAGTATCAGCCCAGACAGATCATGGGCGTGGGGTTAGGTCTGCTTGCAATGGTTGTAATCTCACTGATCGATTACAAGTGGATCCTGAATTTCTACTGGCTGATGTATGTGGTAAATATTGCCTTACTTCTGGCTGTTATTTTTCTTGGGACAGAGGCAAATGGTGCGACAAGATGGCTGGATCTTGGATTTGTGCAGTTTCAGCCTTCAGATCTGACAAAATTGATCACGATCTTGTTTTTTGCCAGATTTTTGGCTGACAGGGAAGAACAGATCAATAAGAAAAAGACGATTCTGGAAGCAATCGGTCTGATCATACCATCTTTGCTCCTTGTATATAAGCAGCCGAGTCTTTCGGCAACGATCTGTATTGCAGCATTGTTCTGTGTGATCATGTTTATGGCTGGTCTGAGCTATAAATTCATTGGCACAGTGCTGGCGATCACAATTCCTACGATTGCTTTGGTGATCGGAATTGTAGTGCAGCCTAATCAGCCGTTTTTGAAGGATTACCAGCAGAAACGTATTCTGGCATGGCTGGAACCGGAGGCATATGCGACGGAGGAAGCATATCAGCAGCTGAATTCAGTGATGGCGATCGGATCCGGGCAGTTGAACGGAAAAGGATACAACAGCGATGCTACAACATCGGTAAAAAATGGAAATTTTATTTTGGAACCGCAGACAGACTTTATTTTTGCAATTATTGGTGAAGAATTAGGATTTGTGGGTTGTTGTGTGGTCATAATTTTGTTATTATTGATTGTGATAGAATGTATTGTGATAGGTTTAAGGGCAAAAGACACCGGAGGGCGAATCATCTGCGGGGGTGTTGGCGCACTGGTAGGGATTCAGACATTTATCAATATCAGTGTGGCGACAGGAATTTTTCCGAATACAGGGATATCCCTTCCGTTTGTAAGTTATGGACTGACATCCCTTGTCTGCTTTTTTGCAGGAATCGGGTTGGTTCTGAATGTCGGCCTGCAGCCTAAAAAATATCAATAGAGGAGACGAAAGTGTATGAACATAGGATTAGTGGCACATGATGCAAAAAAGAAACTGATGCAGAACTTCTGCATTGCATATAGAGGAATATTGTGTAAGCATAACCTGTATGCGACAGAGACAACTGGAAGACTGGTAGAAAGTGTTACCAATCTGAGCATTCATAAGTTTCTGCCCGGACATCTTGGCGGAAATCAGCAACTGGGAGCACAGATCGAGCATAATGAGATCGATCTTCTGATTTTTTTCAGGGATCCGCTTGCACCAAAGAAACATGAACCGAATGTAAATGATATTGTAAAACTGTGTGATATGTATAACATTCCGATGGCTACGAACATCGCTACAGCAGAAGCATTGGTTCTGGCCTTGGACAGAGGAGATTTGGACTGGCGTGAAATCTACAAGTAAAAAGCGAAGCAGGAGTAAAAAAGTACAAAAAAGAACTGGAATTGGAAAAGGCGCGATTGCAGGAATTGTTGTGGCAGTGTTGCTGTTTCTGGCATTGATCGGTACTCTGATGCTGATCTTGCATGACAACGCGAAGGATTTTGTTTCGGAATATGAGAAGACACATTATCGCAAGAGTCTTTACAAAGCGGAAACGTTTGCTTCCCAGTTGTGTGTAACAGATACAGATGTGGCAATGGAAGGATACACACAGGATGCATCCCTTCATGCCGTGGGTCTGTTTGATGTGCAAGGGAAGAATGTACTCTATGCAGATCAGATTTTTAAACCGTTATATCCGGCCAGTACAACAAAGATCATGACAGCGTATGTGGCATTAAAATATGGGAATCTGGATGATATGGTCACGGTCAGTGAACGTGCGACTGATTTTGACGAGGATGAGCAGGTATGCGGACTTCAGGCAGGAGATCAGCTTTCTTTGAGAGATTTGCTGAATGGATTGCTTCTTTATTCGGGGAATGACTGTGCCATTGCAATCGCAGAGCATGTATCCGGAAGTGTGGAGGCATTCGTGGATAAGATGAATGAAGAGGCACGAAACCTTGGGGCGACCGGGACACATTTTGTAAATCCTCACGGACTGCAGAACGAAGATCACTATACAACGGCATATGACTTATATCTGATGTTCAATGCCTGTCTGCAGAATCTGCAGTTTGTAGAGATGATTTCGCAGACATCCTATACTGCGAATCTTACATCGGCATCTGGAGTACCGTATACGATGACCTGGGAGCCTACTAATTACTATGCATCCGGAGATGCTGCAGCACCGGAGGGAGTCAAGGTGATTGGCGGGAAGACCGGGACGACGGATGAAGCAGGTTCTTGTCTGGTGCTGTATGAGCAGGATCAGCAGGGGCGTCCATATATTTCGATTGTGATGGGAGCATCTCAGAAATCGATTCTCTATGACAATATGACAAGATTAATGAGTTCGGGAATTAATGGAAAATAAAGACTTGAAACGGCAGTTCGCATGGAACTGCCGTTTTTATATAAAGTCGTAAGAGGGTGAAACTTACACATCACTTGCTGAATTCCCGATTCTGCCAAAAAAGCTGATCAGATAGAGTCCGCACAAGCCGACAAGAGTGTAAATGATTCTGGAAAGCCAGCTTAAATTTCCAAAAAGGAACGCCACCAGATCAAATTGGAAGATTCCGACAAGCAGCCAGTTCACTGCTCCGATGATGACAATTACAAGAGCTGTATTATCGAGCCATTTCATACTGTTCCCTCCTTTTCTATGGGATAATTTTATTATTTCCGCAAAAACTGGAAATATACATATAGAAATGTTATAATTAACAAGTTATTTAAGAGGGGATTAAGACTGATTTCAAGGAGGTATCAAGTTTGCCAGAAAAACAAAAAAAGAATTCAATCAGTATTAATAAATATAAAACAAAGAGAGAATTGAATATCGGAACGCTGATTTTCGCACTGATTTTTATTTATCTGGTCGTTGCGGTGGTGGTGTATGCCACAGAGAAACGGATCACGGTGTATGAAGTACGGGAAGGCAGTATTTTGAAGGATCATTCATATACGGGGTTGATCATCAGAGAGGAAACTCTGGTAAATGCGGAAAGTGACGGATATGTCAATTACTATCAGAGTGGACAGAGTAAAATCAGGACAGGCACGAACATTTGCGCGATTTCGCCGCAGAAGTTGGATGTTTCAGAGTCTCAGGAGCAGGGTGAGACGGCATTGAGCGCAGAGGAGCAGGAAACGATCGTTCTCAAAGCACAGGATTTTAATGAGAATTTCACATCACAGAAATTCTCTTCTGTCTACAGTCTGAAAAGAGATGTTGCAGAAACTCTTCAGAATGCATCCGATCAGACGAAAACAGCACAGCTTGACGCAGTGATCGCTGCGAGTGGGCAGGATGTAAAAACATATCCGGCTGCAAGGGACGGTGTGATGGTTCTGACATATGACGGCGAAGAAGGTCTGACAAAAGACAATTTTACGGATGCAGATTTTGATAAAAGCAATTACAAGAGTACAAATCTGGAAGACAACATGGAAATAGCAAGCGGAGAACCGATTTATAAGCTTGTCACCAGTGAAGACTGGTCAGTTGTGATTCCATTGGAGGATCAAACAGCAAAAGAGCTGTCCGAGACAGATTCTGTGAAAGTGCGGCTTGATAATGAGAATGACACGGTATGGGCGGATTTTTCAATTTTAAAAAAAGGAAAACAATATTATGGGTGTCTCGATTTTGATAAATCCATGATCCGGTATGCAGATAAGCGCTACTTGAATGTAGAGTTGATACTGGAAGATCAGAGCGGACTGAAGATTCCGAAAAGCTCGGTGATCAAAAAATCATGTTATGCGATACCTCAGGATTATATTACAACCGGAGGCAACAGCTCAGACTCCGGAGTGATGATACAGGATAAGGACAGCGCGGTATTTCAGCAGGTTGAGATTTATTATGTATCAGATGACGGGACAAACTATGTGAATCTGGAGAGTCTGAAAGTAGGAACTACCTTGATCAAACCGGAGTCATCAGAGACAATGACAGTAGAAAAAACGGCAGAGTTGAGTGGCGTTTATAATATCAATCAGGGATACGCGGTATTCAATGCAGTTGAGATCCTGTGTGAGAGTGATGAGTATTATATTATTAAAGAAGATAATTCTTACGGCTTGTCAAATTATGATCATATCGTACAGGATGGAGAAGACGTAAAAGAGGATGAAGTGATATTTTAAAGTGGGAAAGGAGCTTGAAACATGTTGAAAGAACAACTGAAAGAGGTGGAACGCCGTATACAGGCGGCATGTGACCGTGCGGGGAGAAAACGGGATGAAGTGACTCTGATCGCTGTAAGCAAAACAAAGCCTGTATCAATGATTGAAGAGACATATCAACTTGGTATACATGTATACGGTGAGAACAAAGTGCAGGAATTGACAGAAAAATATGAAATTCTGCCAAAGGATATAGAGTGGCACATGATCGGCCATCTTCAGACAAATAAAGTAAAATATATTGTCGGAAAAACGGCACTGATCCATTCCGTAGATTCTTTGAAGCTGGCAGAAACAATCGAAAAAGAGGCTGCAAAGAAGAATTGTGTCCAGGATATTCTGATAGAAGTAAATGTTGCACAGGAAGAAAGTAAGTTTGGGCTGAAAGTTGACGAAGTCATTCCCTTCATTGAAAAAATTTCACAATTTCAACATATTTGCGTAAAAGGGCTGATGACAATCGCACCATTTGTGGAAAATTCAGAGGATAATCGTCCTGTTTTTGCAAATTTACATAAATTATCTGTTGACATTATGAATAAAAACATTGATAATGTTAACGTAAGCATACTTTCAATGGGGATGACCAATGATTATGAAGTTGCGATCGAAGAAGGCGCGACTATGGTGCGTGTAGGCACTGGAATCTTTGGTGCCAGAAATTATCAGATTTAATTTCCGGATAAGAAGGTACGTTTTCAATTTTAAAATAACTTTATGCAAAAAGGGTACGGCATAAGATAGGAGTGTAAACATGGGTGTATTTGATAAATTCTTGGATATCATGAAATTGAATGATGACGAATACGATGATGATGATTTTTATGATGATGATTTTGAAGATGATGATTTCGATGAAAAACCGCATCGTTCAATTTTCGGAAACAAGAAGAGCAGAAGTGATGATTTTGATGATTTCGATATGGACGAGGACAAGCATCTTGCTCCATCCTCTGGAAATAAAGTGACACCAATGCGTCAGCCTGCAGCCAGAAGAGGTGTGAATATGGAGGTCTGTGTTGTAAAACCGACTTCTGTAGATGATTCTCGTGAGATTACCGAGACACTGCTTGCAGGACGTACTGTGATCCTGAATCTGGAAGGTATGGATCTTGAGATTGCACAGCGTATCATTGATTTCATTTCAGGAGCGACTTTTGCGATCAGCGGAAATCTGCAGAAGATTTCTAATTACATCTTCCTTGTGACACCGACGAATGTAGATATTTCCGGAGATCTGCAGGATCTTCTCGGCGGTTCCATGGAAAAACCAAGCATGAGAGGCAGATACTAGGATTTATTCATATGCAGAAGGAAGAACAACAGTTGGAGAAGCGGCTGTCAGAGCTGTCAAATCTGGCATATAGTCGCGATATCGTTACATATTCGGATTTTTTGAATTTGAATGAACTGAATATTTTACATTCCATGCCAAAGGACAGACTTTACACAAAGTTTGTCACTTTTGGTGGATATGGCTTGGCAGAGCGTCAGATGGCGGCATTTCTCCCTGATGCTCTTTCTTTGCGTGGAGAAATGTCATGGTGCAGCGAGGAGGAATGGATTGACTATCCATTTGATATTCTAAGGATTTCTCCGTTGCATGCGAAATATGCAGAGCAGCTGACTCACAGAGACTATCTGGGGACGATCTTAGGACTGGGTATCGAACGTGCAAAGATAGGTGATATCCTTGTAGATGGAACTGATGCGGTTGTTTTTGTACATCGCACATTACAGTCTTTTTTGATGGAGGAATTGACCAGAGTCCGGCATACACAGGTTCTGGTAAAAGAGATTTCAAGAGAGGATTTTCAGTATGAACCCCAATATGAGGAAATCCGAGGAACGGTGGCGTCTGTTCGTCTGGACAGTCTGCTTTCGCTTGCATTTTCTGCATCACGGACAAAGCTTTCGGGTCTCATAGAAGGGGCAAAAGTGTTTGTGAACGGAAAACTGATCACAACGAACAGTTATCAATTAAAAGAAAATGATGTGATATCCGTCAGAGGATATGGCAAATTCCGTTATAATGGAACGGGAGCAAAGACGAAAAAGAACAGAATTTATGTATCTGTTTATAAATATATTTAACAAAGACAGAGGCAGGAGTAATACAATGGAGGAAAGAAAAAAAACAGGGAAAAGTTATCTGTGGGCACTATTTGCATTTCTTCTGGCAGTGGCCGCAGATCAATTTACAAAATGGCTGGCGGTTACCTATCTGAAAGATCAGGATCCTTTGATTATAATACCGGGAGTATTTCAGTTTCGGTATCTGGAAAACCGTGGGGCTGCATTTGGAATCCTGCAGAATCGGCAGATTGTATTTGCAGTTGGAGCATTGCTGATTTTTTTTGCGGTCGTCTTCATTTACGGGAGAATTCCGCAGAAAAGAAGATTTGTTCCGTTAAGAGTATGTGCGATCCTTCTGGCATCCGGCGCTATCGGAAATCTGATCGATCGTCTGGCAAGGAATTACGTAGTGGATTTCTGCTATTTCAATCTGATTGATTTTCCGATTTTTAATGTGGCAGACTGTTATGTGGTAATTGGCTGCATCCTTTTTGGAATCCTGATTCTTTTCTATTATAAAGATCAGGAATTTGACTGGGTACTGCAAAAGAAAGGCTCCAGATCATGAGAGAAGAACGTTTTTTTACAGCAGAAGAGACAGTGACAAATGAGCGGATCGACAAATTTTTGTCTACGCAGATTCCGGACAGGTCCCGTTCCTATATTCAGAAACTGATCAAAGATGGATTGGTTGAAGTCAATGGAAAGCAGGTAAAAGCAAATTATAAGCTGGGCAGTGAGGATGAGGTGAAACTTCAGATTCCGGAACTGGAAGTGCCGGATATTCTGCCAGAGGAGATTCCTCTTGACATCCTTTATGAGGACACTGATCTGCTTGTGGTAAACAAACCTAAGGGAATGGTCGTACATCCGGCGCCAGGGCATTATACAGGGACTCTGGTCAATGCTTTGATGTATCACTGCAGGGAAAATCTTTCTGGGATCAATGGTGTGATGCGTCCCGGGATCGTACATCGGATCGATATGGATACGACAGGCTCTCTTTTGGTCTGTAAAAATGACAGGGCACATCAGATTCTGGCCGGGCAGCTCAAAGACCATTCGATCACCCGAAAATATGAAGCAATCGTTCATGGAAACTTAAAGGAGGATACCGGCACGGTCAATGCACCGATCGGGAGACATCCGACGGACCGCAAGAAGATGAGCGTCCATGCATCCCATGGAAGAGAGGCAGTGACGCACTATCGGGTACTGGAGCGTTTTGGAAACTACACGCATATCGAATGCGAACTGGAAACAGGAAGGACACATCAGATCCGTGTTCATATGGCAAGCATCGGACATCCGATATTGGGAGACTTGGTTTACGGATCGGCGAAGTGTCCGTTCAGACTGCAGGGACAGACGCTGCATGCAAGGATCCTTGGTTTTGTACACCCTTCTACGGGAGTGTATGTGCAGTTTGATGCCCCGTTGCCGGAGTATTTTGAAGAACTCTTAAAAAAATTGAGAAATCAGACAGGAAATTAGGAAAAAAGGAAACGGATATGTCAGAAATGTGCACATACGATTCCTTTTTTGATTTTTAGGGAGACAAACACATGTTTGTGTCATATAATAGAAAAATGAATACATATGAGGTGAGAAGAGAATGAAACGATTCAGTAAAAAAGAAATTTTTTCGATTCCGAATCTGATGGGATATTTTCGGATTCTGTTAATTCCGGTGTTTTGTTACCTGTATATCACGGCAGAAACGGAACGCGAATATTTGTATGCAGCGCTGGTTGTTCTGCTCTCCAGCCTGACAGATCTGTTTGACGGAAAGATTGCAAGGGATTTTCATATGGTGACAGAGCTGGGAAAGGCATTGGATCCGATCGCTGATAAGCTTACGCATGCAGCACTGGCAATCTGTCTTGCAACCCGCTATCCTATGATGTGGGCGCTGATTGCATTGATGCTGGTCAAGGAAGGTTACATGGGGGTTATGGGGCTCATATTCCTGAAGAAAGGAAAGATGCTGGATGGAGCGATGTGGTTTGGCAAGGTCTGTACTGCAGTTCTGTTTGCAGGACTTCTTGTCCTGTTTTTGTTTTCACAGCTTGAGGCTGCTGTAGTCAATGGAATCATTATGATAATGATGGGCATTATGATCGTGACACTGTGCATGTATGTGCCGGTATTTCAAAAAATGAAACATGAGGAGAAAAAAGATGGCGAAGAATAAGTATTATGCAGTAAGAAAAGGACGGGTACCGGGAATTTATCGTACCTGGAGTGAATGTCAGAAACAGGTGACGGGCTATCCGGGGGCTGTTTTTAAAGGGTTTGTTACAGAAGAGGAGGCACAGTCTTTTCTTCATTCGGGGCAGAGCGCGGAGGCAAAAGAGACACATATTTCTCATACTGCCTATCCATATGCCTATGTGGATGGATCTTATTTTCAGGGGATTTACGGGTTTGGGGGATTTTTAAAACTGTCTGACGAGGAGGAAGTTGTTCTGCAGGGGTCAGGAGATCATCCGGATCTTGCGAAAATGCACAATGTGGCAGGAGAGCTTCTGGGATGTATCAAAGCAGTAAAAGAAGCGGAAAAGAGGAAAATTGCAGAGCTTTCGGTATTTTACGATTATCAGGGAATTGAATCCTGGGTGACCGGAGATTGGGCGGCAAAACAGGCAGGAACACAGAAATATCGCGATTTTATGAATGGTACATCCGTGAAGCTTCATTTTGTCAAAGTAAAAGGACATACCGGTGTAGAGGGAAATGAACGTGCAGACAGTCTTGCCAAAGAGGCTATCAGTGAAAAGATTGCATTCAATCAGCTTGCGATCGAATAGATATGAAAAGAGAAAGAAAGGAATTTAAGTTATGCAGATAAAGAAATTGCTGCTTCCGATTCTTGCGACAGTGATGCTCATATGTGGATGTCAGCAAAATAATGCTGTCTCCGGGCAAGATCAATTGGTTACGGCAAGTGAAAATAAGACAACCTATACGGCACGGAATATTCCGGAATATGTAGGATCACCTTATGTGGAGCTAAACAATAATATACCTGATTTTCAGGAGTCAGAGTATACGATGGAAGCTTTTGAACAATATAGCGATCTGGATGCACTGGGGCGCTGTCAGGCTGCTTATGCCAATATCTGTCAGGAGATCATGCCGACTCAGGAACGGGGGAAAATAGGCATGATCAAGCCTTCTGGATGGCATACAGTGAAGTATGACTGTGTAGATGGGAAATATTTGTATAATCGTGCGCATCTGATCGGATTTCAGCTTGCCGGAGAGAATGCGAATGAAAAAAATCTTATCACAGGAACACGATATTTTAATGTGGAGGGAATGCTCCCGTTTGAGAATCAGGTAGCAGATTATGTCCATGAGACGAATCATCATGTCCTGTACCGTGTGACACCGGTTTATGAAGGCAATAACCTGGTAGCCAGTGGAGTCATTATGGAGGCCGCTTCTGTGGAAGATGAAGAAATCCGTTTCCATGTGTTTGTCTACAATGTGCAGCCGGGGATTTGGATTGATTATGCAACTGGAGAAAGCCGGGAGAGTGAAACTACAGAAAGCGAAAAAAAGGATGAAGAAGTTACCTATGTAGTCAACACAAATACAAAAAAATTCCATAAACCAGACTGTAGCAGTATCCGCGATACAAAGCAGCAGAATCGAAAAGAAACATCAGAAACAAGGGAAAAATTGATCGATCAGGGGTACTCTCCGTGTAATCGCTGCAACCCTTGAAAATGAAAGCTCTGTTTGAAAATTGTATTGAATGACGGATAAATGCAGTTTTTTTATTGTTATTTAGTGCAGATTGTTGTATAATGAGCGTATAGAAACTTCAAGAATATGACAGGCAAAAGGAGCGTGGAGTAATATGAAGACGAACACGATTATTACAATAGGAAGACAATTCGGAAGTGCAGGACGGGAGATCGGGTATCAGATCGCAGATTATTTCGGAATCAAGCTGTATGATAAAGAGATGCTCAGCAGAGCAGCGAAAGAAAGTGGTATCTGTGAGGAAATTTTTGAAACACATGATGAAAAGCCGACGAATAGCTTTTTGTATTCTCTCGTGATGGATACGTATTCTATGGGATATTCGGGCGGATCCTACTCCGATATGCCAATCAACCATAAAGTATTTCTTGCACAGTTTGATGCGATTAAAAAGATTGCGGATGAAGGACCTTGTATTCTGGTAGGACGCTGCGCAGATTATGCTCTGGAATCTTATGATAATGTGGTGAACGTATTTATCCATGCTGATCTGGATGCACGTATCCGCAGGATTGCAAGAATTTATAATCTTACGGATGCCAAGGCAAAAGATATGATCATTAAAACCGATAAAAAGCGTGCAAGTTATTATAATTATTACACGAATAAAAAATGGTCAGACTCTGAAAGCTATGAATTGTGTCTCTCAAGTTCAGAACTTGGAATTGAAGGGACAGCAAAAGCAATCGAGCAGTATGTAATGTTGAAAGAGCAGATTCAAAGAGATGATAAAATTCTTTAGAAGTTAAAAAACAGTGAACTCCCCCTGCAGAAAAGATAAAGACTTTTACTGCAGGGGGACTTTTTATGCTCTTGGATGAATGATCCGTTCGGGCCAGCCTTCGATATTTCCATCAAGGATTGCATGAAACATCCTTTCGCGGACACCTGGATTTTCGTGATTTAACTGACGGAGAAGTTCTTTGACATATTGACGTTTTGTATATCCGTCAACAGGACACTTGCTTTTCACTACCGGAAGCTGATACTTGTTTTTAAAACCGATGACATCTTTTTCATCTACAAACATCATTGGACGAATAACAGTCAGATCAGTACGGTCCAGATATGTTTTCGGAGAAAATGAATAAAAACGTCCTTCGAAGATCAAGGAGAGCAGCATTGTCTCGATAATGTCATCTTTATGATGGGCATAGGCAATTTTATTGCATCCCATTTCTTTAATTGCCTGATTTAAGGCACCTTTTCTCATTTTGGCACAAAGAGAGCAGGGATTGGATTCTTTACGGACATGAAAAAGAATCTCATAAATATCAGAAGATTCGATTCGGTAGGGGATATTCAGTTCCTGACATAGTGCCTGAATCGGAGAAAGATCAAAATCTTCAAATCCCAGATCTACGGTGATTGCACTGAGTTCAAATTTCTTCGGATAGAAGCGCTTGAGCCCATGTAGTGCATAGAGCAGAGTGAGGCTGTCTTTTCCGCCGGAAATTCCGACCGCAATATGATCGCCTTCTTCAATCATTCTGTATTCATCAACCGATTTTCGGGTATAGCTTAATAACTTCTGTAGTTCCATGGTAAAGGTCCTTTCTTTGGGTTTATGTTCCTATTATAAGGTGAAAGAGATGGAATTACAATGAAGGAGTATGATATTTGTCTGCATTTTCCTTTAAAACAAAATGTAGTACGCTGTGCTATAAATAGAAAAAATAAATAGTACTATGTACTAATTCGAGAAATGAGAAATTTGCGTTTTCCAAAGGAGTATGTTATAGTAGCTTTGACAAAAAAGGAATCAACCAGAGAGGGTAGATAGAATGAAAGCACAGGATCAAAAAGAGCTAATGCGGGAAAGAATCTGCGATTGTGCAAAGAGGCTATTTGAAAGAGAGGGATATGAACAGGTATCTATGCGGCAGATTGCAGCGGAGGCAGGAATTGCAGTGGGAAATTTGACATATTACTTTTCGAAAAAGGAAGATCTGCTGAAGGAGAGTTTAAACGATATTCAGGAAACTTTTTCAGAGAGTATCCAGCTGTTTGAAATCGATCCGGAAAGAGGAGAGATTTCAGGAAAGCCGTTCTGGGAATATGAGAATCGAACACTTTTGGAATTGCTGCTTCGATTTTTGAAAACAGTGGAACAGTTTCAGAAGAATGCAGCTGTCGTGTATGAAAATCTGATTTATCTTATAAAGCTTCTGACTTTTTTTGGCAGGAAATGCATGGAGATCAGGAGTATGAAAAAAAACAATTTACAGAAAGAATCTGCAGACTTTTGATTCCTTATATATCATGGGAGTGGAAAGACACCTATACAGTCTTGTGTAAAGAAATCTGTGAGGTCTCTTTCCATCGTATGACATTAAAATTTATCTAATAGAGCTTCGAAGCTGTTCAAATAACTGACTCATTTCTGACAGGTCAGCTTCTTCCAGATTCAGGGAGAGTGTTTTTACATTGTCGATGATCTGTTCCGGTTTCCTTGCGCCGCAGAGGACATGCAAGTCCGGAAGAGAAGCTGCGGTCAGATAGATGATCAGGTTGCTGAGGGAACAACTATATTTTTCAGTATATGGGGTTAATTTCTGTAAAACGTCCAATATGTTCAGACGGGACTTTTGTGCCCAGAATTTATTTTTGTTGCGCACATCTGTCGGAGAGAGCACCGTGTCTTGTGTCACTTTTCCCGTGAGCAGTCCCTGTTCCAGAGGAGAGTACGCCTGGATGGAAACATGATGTTTCTGGCATACAGGCAACAATTCATCCGCAATATGTGTATCCAGAAGGCTGTATTTTTCCTGAATTACATCCAGCTGTCCAAGAGAGCAGTACTTTTCGACAATTTCAGCAGTAACGTTGGAGGCTCCGATGGCACGGATCTTCCCTTCTTTTTTCAACTGGAGAAGAGTATCCATCGTTTCTTCCAGCGGATAGAGGGAAAAGTCAGGAGTCTGCCAGTGTGTATAGTAAATATCGATATAGTCTGTCTGCAGGCGTCGAAGGCTGTCTTCCAGATTTTTACGAATCGCAGAGGCGGAAAGATCACGGTAAACATTGCGTCCTTCCATGACTTTATGAAAGCAAGGTGTCTCATGATCCCATTCCAGCCCGCATTTGGTAGAGAGCAGGATCCTGGAACGATTTTGCTTTATGGCTTTGCCAACTACGTTCTCACTGTGTCCGATCCCGTAGACCGGAGCAGTGTCGAACCATACGATTCCCCGATCAATTGCTTCCTCGATGGTGCGAATGGAGAGTGCATCATCATTTTCGCCCCACCAGGTGCCTCCGCCAATTGCCCAGGTACCCATTCCGATATATGGAGTTTTTAAAGTTGTTGTTCCGATTGTACGTTCTTTTTGCATAAGATTTATCCTTTCTTTTGTCAATTCTCTTAGGGTTCCCGCAAAGTGACAGCTTTTGCAGCCATGCGTCGGCGTTCCTCATCTATTGCTGCATAGTGTTTTTTGGTTGTATTGACATCCTTGTGTCCGAGTACGTCTGCGACGAGATAGATGTCACCGGTCTCTTTGTAAAGTGTAGTTCCATAAGTACTCCGCAGTTTATGAGGGGTGATTTTTTTATTTGGCGTCACCTGGCGGGCATACTTTTTCACCATATTTTCAACTGCCTGGACTCCCATACGGCGGCGCTGCGTGGATAAAAACAGTGCGTTTTCATGTCCCGGAAGAGGAGTGGCAGCTTCCCGTGTTGTATACAAGTATTGTTTCAGGGCATGTTCGACTTCCTCGCCAAAATAGATGACCATTTCATTTCCACCTTTTCGGACGACCGTAATCCCGTTATTTTTAAAATCAACATCCTGGATATCAAGCCCCACACATTCTGATACACGGATTCCGGTACCAAGGAGCAATGTGATAATCGCCAGATCCCGGTTTTTCGTCTTTTCATAGTAAACTTTTTTCTGTCCGGTGAGCTCATCGCCACCGTGTTCTACAAAGTCCAGAAGAGAAGCCACCTCGTCCGTATCCAGACGGACGATCGCTTTTTCGTGCAGCTTTGGCATATCGACAAACAGTGTTGGATTTTTCTCGATGATCTGATGCTTGAAATAGTAGCCGTAAAAGCTGCGCAGGGCAGACATCTTTCTGGCAAGTCCTTTTTCCGTGTTGGTAATTTGTTTTTCCTCCGGATTCTGGTAAACCTTTAAATATTCCTGATATTCTTCGATATCGACAGGAGAGAGCTGCTCCAGATCCTGCGGGGTAAACTGATCGATGGTATAATCCTTGTATACAGGATTGTTTTCCATCAGAAAGTGAAAGAATACCCGGATATCATATGCATAAGAAATTCTTGTTTTTGCAGAGGTGGTAGGTTCTGCAGCACGGAAATAATCTTTTGCAAAAGCTGGAAGTGTTTTTAAGATTTCCCGCAGACGCAACGTATTGTCAATATATTTTTGTTCATGATAAGTTTTTCGCTCAGTTGTCTGATTTGATTCCATAAAATAAAACGCCTCGTTCTTTTTTATTTATGAAGTTATTATAGCATATTGAAAGACAGGCAACAATGATATCTTTGAAGGGCCATTGCAGAACCCACAACAGGTTCAAAACAGGATCATTCTGGAAGTAGTTGTTAAAAAACGCTAATCTTTTGGAAAAATCAGTATTTGTCGTATAGATTGAAACGACTGAAAACACTGCTGTTTTGAGCAGTTAATTTGGAATTTCTACTGTAAGCGGTTCTTTTGCATATACATGGCAACCTAACCGATAACCGGCAAGAAGCTGCTCTTCCGAGAACCATATTTGATCCATTGTATTTACTGTGGCGTGTCCCTTTACAATCCGGACAACGCATTTTGCACAGTTTCCGCGACCGCCGCATGCCGTCAAAATGTGGATATCGTTTTGTAAGAGATAATCTTGTAATCGTGTATTTGCCGGACATTCTATTAACATTTGTTTACCTTCTTTCTGTTCCTGTTTTGATCTTTTTTGTTTAACGGATATATTATAAAGTATGTGATTCATACTTTCAATGCTTTTATAAAAAAGGAATGCTGCAGTACAGATAAGCTCTATCTGCCTGACAGCATTCCTTTTTGGAGTGAATTTATATCAATTACATGGGGTGTAAATGATATCTGTATGATATAAAAACAATTATTGTGGAAATTCTGTTGTGTAATACGGGATGATCAAATGTTCTCCGGTTTGTATGGTTTCAGATTCCAGCTGATTGATCTGTTTCAATTCTTTGATGTATTCTTTCACAGCTGTTTCAGATTCTGAGTCTATATGGCGTTCTGCAAGGCTCCACAAAGAGTCTCCCTCCTGGATTACAATGCTTTTGTAGCATTTGAATTGCACAGGCTCTTCCGTTCTTGAATTCTGTGCAAAAGACAGAAAGCTTCCAAATAAAAAGCACCCGCAAAATAAAATAAGTGTAATAACTGCTGACATCTTTTTCTTTTTTCTCATTGTAAAATCCCCCTGAACATAATGAAACAAACAAAAAGAACATACGTTCTGACTACACAAAGAAGTATATCACCAGAACGTATGTTTGTCAACTGGGTTATTATCTGTTTTTTTGGAAAGACTACTCTTCTGCTGTTATGGTTTCCCGGTTTGCAAATTGGGAGTGATACAGCTTCTGATAGGTACCGTTTTTTCTTAAGAGTTCTTCATGCGTTCCCTGCTCAATGATATTTCCGTTATCTACGACCAGGATCAGGTCGGCATTGCGTATCGTTGAAAGCCGGTGGGCAATGACAAAAGAGGTTCGCCCTGCCATGACTTTCTGCATTGCGTCCTGGAGCATCCGTTCCAGACGGGTATCGACTGCTGATGTAGCTTCGTCGAGAATCAGAATCCTCGGGTTTTTTAAAATAGCTCTTGCGATTGTGAGAAGCTGTTTTTCCCCTTGAGAAATATTGTTGGACTCTTCATTGATCATAGAGTCATAGCCATGGCTCAGCGTAGAAATATAATGGTGGATATTTGCCATTTTTGCTGCGTCAACTACTTCGTCTTTTCGGGCAGTCAAAGATCCGTAACGGATGTTTTCAAAAATACTGCCGGAAAACAGCCAGGTATCCTGAAGAACGAGAGAAAACAGGCTGCGAAGATCACTTCGGTCCATGTCCCGGATATCAATTCCGTCAATTTTGATGGACCCGCCGTTCACATCGTAGAAACGAAGCAGCAGATTCATCAGCGTGGTCTTTCCAGCACCGGTAGGCCCGACAATCGCAACCATTTGTCCGGACTGTACCTGGAAGCTGACATCTTTCATCAAAAGTTCATCTGTGTAACCAAACTGCACGTGGTCAAATGTTACGTTTCCCTGAATTTGGGAGACATCGATCTTAACACTGCCTTTTTGTACCTCTTCTGTTTCATTTAACAGCGTAAAAATCCGGTTCATGGCAGCATAGGCGGACTGTACCTGGGAAGACAGCTGAGATACCTGGGATAACGGATCATTGATCTGCCAGATATAACGGATAAATGCCTGCAGATTCCCGACGGTGACAGAACCGTTTATGACAAAAAAGCTTCCCATGACGGCAATGCTTCCAATCGTCAGATAGGTGACGAGGGATACAAACGGCGAAATCAAGGAAGAAAGGAACTGAGCCTTAAATGCGGCATCTGCCATCTTTTGATTGACTGCAGAAAATCTGTTGCAGGAATCTTTCTGTCGGTTGAAAAGGAGAATTTCGTTAAATCCGCCGTATAATTCTGTAATCGTTCCGTTCAACTCTCCTACCATCTCCTGCTGCAGATCAAACAGTTTTTGTGAACGTTTTACAAATCTAAATGTGATCAGTATGGTCAGAGGAATAATCAAAAGTGCTGTCAGTGCCATCCAGACATTGATGGAAAACATCATGAAGATGACAAACAGGAAGGTGAGGATTGCTGCAAATACGCGGGAAAGCGTTTGCTGGAGTGCATTACTCAGTGTATCGACGTCGTTTGTAACACTGCTTAAAATATCTCCAAATGCGTGGTCATCAAAATATTTGACCGGGAGACGCTGGATTTTTTTCTGCAGTGCATTGCGGATGTCATGCATAGTTTTCTGAATGGCGTCTGTGAGGAAAACTGATGTAATCAGCTGTGAGATTGTCTTTAGGATGTACAGACACAACAGAATCCCCATAAAACGGAACAGGATTGAAAATTGAACGTGCGCTCCCGGGACTCCCTGCAGGATTTTCGCACCGTCACTGGCAAGCTGCGTGGTGATCTTTCCTTCCATCATAGGATTCAGGGCAAATGTCAGATTGGTCACTATGATCATAAACAGTGCGATCGACAACCTGATACGGTATGGACGGACGAACCCGAGCAGTTCACGGATACAGTTTCGAAAGGTCAGTTTATTCTCAGGCATAAGTCAATTCCTCCTTGCTCAGCTGGGAAGCTGCAATTTCGTAATAAATCGGACAGGATGCAAGCAGCTCCCTGTGAGTTCCGATTCCGGCAATTTTGCCTTCATCCAGAACTACGATCTTATCTGCGTCCAGAATCGTAGAAACCCGTTGTGCCACAAGAAAGACGATGGCGTTTTTAATCTCCGGTTTCAGAGCTTTTCTAAGTCGGGCATCTGTCTTAAAATCCAGAGCAGAAAAGGAATCGTCATAGATGTAGATCTCCGGCTTTCGGATCAAAGCACGGGCGATCGACAGACGCTGTTTCTGACCGCCGGAGACATTGGTTGCTCCTTCAACGATCTGTTCCTGGAACTGATGTGGTTTTTCCATAATAAAATCATATGCCTGGGCAATCTTTGCGGCATGAATGATTTCATCCATTGTGGCATCCGGTTTTCCAAAGCGGATATTTTCTTCGATTGTTCCGGAAAACAGGTGTGCTTTCTGCGGAACAAATCCGATTTTACTTCGAAGAGCATTGATATCCAGATCTTCGATTTTTTGACCGTCAATGTAAATATTTCCAGAAGCGCGGTCATAAAATCTTGGAATTAGCTGGATCAGGGAGCTTTTTCCGGAACCTGTGCTTCCGATAAAGGCAACGGTCTCTCCGCTTTTTGCGGAAAAAGAAATATCTTTCAGTACAGCTTCCTCTCCATCCGGGTAAACGAAATCCACATGCTCGAAGATCACGCTGTGTTCACCGGACCCAGAATCTGTCTGAGCATTCCCGGGATGATTTTCAATTGAAGTTTCTGTATTCAATACGGCCATAATTCGCTTTGCAGAGATGCTGGCTCTCGGATACAGCATAAAAACCATACAGAAAAGCATGACAGAAAACATAGCATGAAACAGATATTCCATGAAAGCCACCAGCTTTCCGACCTGCAGAGTCTGTGCATCGATCATGTTTGCTGCTGTCAGATAGATACACAAAGCGGCCAGATTCATCAAAAGGAAAAAGACCGGTTCTGTGGAAGACATCAGCTTGAACAGATTTTGAGACTGTTTCATGAAGTAGCTGTTTTCACTGTCAAAGCGTTCGGATTCGTAGCCATCATTGTTAAAAGAGCGAATCACACGGATTCCGGTGAGATTTTCACGGAAGATGCGATTGATACGATCCAGAGAATTCTGTTGTCTGTCACTGAGCGGTCCCGATATTTTTCCTACGATCACAACGCCCAGGATGATTACAGGGACGGTGGATGCAATGATTAAAGAGAGATTCAAAGAGGAACGGATCGTCAGAGTGAAGCTGACAATGATCATGATCGGTGTTAAAAGTGCGGTCCGTAAAATCACATTTAAAAACGTCATGATTTGAAATGCATCATTGTTTGTCCGGGTGATCAAAGAAGCGATACCAAACTGATTCATCTCATTGTGTGAGAATGTCTGTACTTTCTGAAATACATCTTCTCTGATATCCCGTGTTACAGATGTGGAAATTTTGGCACAGCAGTATCCAAGCAGGATCGTTCCGGATACACCGATCAAAGAAATCACTACGATCACGATTCCCATGCGGATTAAATACTGTTTGTCCTGATGCATGATCCCATTATCGATCATTTCAGATACGATCGTCGGAATGCCAAGCTCTACAAGTGCAAATCCGAATACGGAAATAATATTTAAAACAAACAGCTTCTTGTATCGCTTCAGGTAGTGAAGAATAAGTTGCATAAGTAGATTACCTCCTAAAAAAGTATGTCTGTTTCAGTCACCTTATCTACAATAAACTATAGAGTAAGACGATGGTCAAGCAGAAAACAAAAAATCATAAGAAAATATAGAAATCGAACATAGTTTCCAAACAAATGTTTGATTTTTGCAGTGTGCTATGATAAAATAAACTAAATAATGAGTCGGAAAGAACTTGCAGGAGGGTTATTATGTCAAAAGGAACGATTACAGATAAGCAGAGAGAGATTTTAGAATATATCAAATCACAGATATTAGAACGCGGGTTTCCGCCGGCAGTACGTGAGATTTGTGAGGCAGTGAATCTGAAGTCCACGTCTTCCGTACATTCTCATCTGGAGACACTGGAGAGAAACGGGTATATCCACAGAGATCCTACGAAGCCAAGAGCGATTGAGATTCTGGACGATGAATTTAATCTGCTCAGAAGAGAGGTTGTCAATGTCCCTCTGATCGGGCGTGTGGCTGCCGGGGAGCCGCTTCTGGCACAGGAGAATATTGAGAACTACTTCCCGATACCGGTAGAGATGATGCCAAATAAGCAGACGTTTCTTCTGGAGGTAAAAGGAGAAAGCATGGTCAATGCAGGCATTCTGGATGGAGATATGGTTCTTGTTCAGGAAGAACATACTGCAGAAAATGGAGATATGGTGGTTGCATTGATTGAGGATGGTGCGACTGTGAAGACCTTCTATCGGGAAGAAGGAATCATCCGCCTTCAGCCGGAGAATGATTTTATGGATCCCATCATCGTAAAAGATGTTTCCATTATCGGAAAAGTCATTGGAGTATTTCGCTTCTTCCGGTAGGCGGATACATTATTATAAAAGCGGGAATCAGACGACGCTTACATCAGACTGATTCCCGCTTTTTTACTGATCTTCTATTCTTTTTACAACTCAGAAAAATCTACATGCTTTCCGTCTCTCCAGATACGTTCCAGATCATAAAACAGACGGTTTTCTTTGTCGAAAACATGGACGATGATCTCGCCGAAATCCATCAGCACCCAGTTTCCGGAGCCATATCCTTCTCTCTGTTTCATTTCATATCCGGCTTTTGAAAGTTCTTCTTCCACGTTGTCTACCAGTGCACGTACCTGGCTTTCACTGTTTCCGTTTGCAATGATAAAATAATCTGCAAGGACGGAAACCTGAGAGATATCAATTACCTGGATATCCTCGCCTTTTTTATCGTCCAGTGCCTGATAAGCAAGACGTGCCATAAGTTTTGACTGTTCCATAATTTGTTCTCCTTTCCGGATTGTCCGATATCCCTTTACAGGGATATTGCGGCTTTATTTTTATAATACTGACAGGTTTTTTCTGTCATAGGATCTACTTTTCTTCCGGCTCTTTTTAAGAATGCCAGAGTTGATTCTGCTGTCATGCAGACAGCGGTGTCGATGTCATCAAATGCGGCAGTTCGCACTTCGGCCAGCCCCGGAATCTTTTTTCTTCCGGGTTCGATATAATCTGCCAGATAGACGATTTTTTCAATCATGGTCATGGCCGGACGCCCGGTTGTGTGATAGGTGATCGCATCCAGGATCTCCGAATCTGTGATGCCGTATTCGTATTCTGCAAAATAGGCACCCAATCTGGCATGGATCAGCGCAGGAACCTCCAGTTCGGCATCTGACAGTTTAATGTGATGCTTCCTGCAGAGCAGGATCTGTTCATTGACGTCGCAATATTTTCCACAATCATGCAAAAGACCGGCAGTCATGGCTTTTTGGACATCCGCTCCATGGCGCATAGCCATGGAAGCAGCGGTGTACATGACGCCGAGAGTGTGGATATAACGTTCTTCTTTCAGCTTCTTTTCAAGCTTTTTGCGGATGGCAGTTAATTCAGTTGTCATGACCTCTCCTCTTCTCTTTTGGTATATAATTGCAGTTTTTGAATATAATCTGCAACAGAATCCGGAACCATATAGCGGATCGAACGATTTTGGGCAGCACGATTTCGGATCGTTGTCGATGAAATCTCCAGAAGCGGTGCCTGTAAAAGTTCGATCTTTGCCTGGTAATTCGTTTCCAGATACTGAATCTGACGCTGCATATCAAAAGAATCTTTATCATCCCGCATTGCTGCCAGAATGGTACAGGATGGAAAAATCTCTTTGAAATATTTCCATTGTTCGATGGAAAAGAGAGAATCCGCTCCAAGAATAAAGAAATATTCATTCTCAGGATACAGCGCATGAAATTCCTGCAGAGTTTTATACGTGTAAGAATGACAGTCTTTTTTTGCCTCGTGAAGGGAAAGTTGAAAATGCGGGTTTTCTCTCACAGCAAGCCGCACCATTTCAACCCGGTGTGCAAGCGCTTCTTCTGTATCTTCCACTTCTTTGTGAGGCGGATTTCCGTTGGGCAGAAACCAGACTTCATCCAGATGGAACTGCTCATAGGCAAATTCACCAAGCAGCAGATGTCCGATATGAATCGGGTCAAAGGTTCCGCCCATAATTCCGATTCTCATAGAAATCTCCTACGGAAGTACGATTTTTTTCTTATCGTCTTTTCCTTCTTTGTACAATACAATTTTTTTGCCGATGACCTGTACGACCTGAGAACGGGTGCGCTCAGCCACCATTTCTGCCAAAGCTCTCGGATCATCCGCACAGTTCTGCAATACACTGATCTTGATCAGTTCACGTGCATCCAAAGCCTCGCTGATCGCCTGTGTAAGGCTTGGAGTCATGCTGGATTTTCCAATCTGAAAGATCGGATCCATGGTCATGGCAAGACTTTTTAAATAGGCTCTCTGTTTTGTTGTCATGATATTCAATCTCCTGTTAAAATATATGAAATTTATTTATAGTAATCAAACTGCAGGCCGTACATTTTCACGGTATCGCCTTCCTGAATACCTGCTTCTTCCAATTTGTCCAGAATACCGGTTTCTTTTAAGAATTTCTGGAAGAAAGCGAATCCCTTTTCGGAATCCAGATTGGTGTAACCAAGCATCTTTTCAATTTTCGGACCTTCTACCACATAGACATCTTTTTCTTTTTCTACTGTGTAAGGAAGCTCTTCATAAATCAGCTCGTCCTCCGGGAAGAATTCCTGTTCAAATACGATCGGAGGTGCATCCATAGTCTGAATCTGTTCACTTACATAGTAGAGCAGTTCTTTTAAGCCCTGTCCGGATACTCCGGAGATTGGGAATACTTTGATGCCCTGTGGCTCAAACTCCTCCTTCAGGCGCTGAATCGGATCGTCATCTTCACTGTAGATCAGATCTGTTTTATTTGCTGCGATCACCTGCGGGCGTTTTGCAATTTCAGGATTGTAGGCCTGAAGTTCAGCGTTGATCTTATAGATGTCATCTACCGGATCACGTCCTTCTGTTCCGGCTGCGTCTACGACATGGATCATCATTTTTGTCCGCTCAATGTGACGTAAAAATTCATGTCCAAGTCCGACACCCTCGGAAGCTCCTTCGATCAGTCCCGGGATATCGGCAACGACAAATCCCTTTGCTCCCTCCAGGTCTACCACTCCAAGATTTGGATTCAGTGTTGTGAAGTGGTAGTTGGCAATCTTCGGCTGTGCATTTGTGACTCTGGAAAGGAAGGTGGATTTTCCGACATTTGGAAATCCGATCAATCCGACGTCAGCAATGACTTTCAGTTCCAGATTGACTTCCAGTTCCATGGCAGGCTGTCCAGGCTGCGCGTATTTCGGAACCTGCATAGTAGCAGTTGCAAAATGCTGATTTCCAAGTCCGCCTTTTCCGCCTTTTAACACGATCTGTCTGCGGTTGTCTCCTGACATATCTGCAATGACTTTTCCGGTCTTGGATTCTTTGATCACGGTCCCTTCCGGAACACGAAGAACCAGATCTTTGCCGTCCTTTCCGTGGCATTTTCTCTTGCCGCCTTCTTCTCCATCTCCGGCAGCATATTTTCGTTTGTGACGGTAATCAACCAGTGTGTTGAGTCCTTCATCTACTTCAAAAATCAGATCACCGCCTCTTCCGCCGTCTCCGCCGTCCGGACCTCCGTTTGGCACGTAAAGTTCCCGGCGGAAGCTGCAGTGTCCGTCCCCGCCTTTGCCGGAACGGATGAATATTTTCGCTCTGTCTGCAAACATTGTTTTTTCCTCTTCAAAAATTAGAATCAATTGTTTTGGCACCAAAATGTGTGTGGTGTTTTACGAAAAAGAAGCCTCAGACTAAGAAGTCTGAGGCTTTCTCACGGTAATTATTCAGCTACCGGATAGATAGAAACCTGTTTTTTGTCTCTTCCTTTTCTTTCGAATCTGACAACACCGTCAACTAATGCGAACAATGTGTCATCTCCTCCGCGTCCTACGTTCACACCTGGGTGAATCTTTGTTCCGCGCTGTCTGTAAAGGATATTTCCGGCTTTTACGAACTGTCCGTCAGCTCTCTTTGCACCTAATCTCTTAGCTTCAGAGTCACGTCCGTTTCGTGTGGAACCAACTCCTTTTTTATGAGCAAAATACTGAAGGTTTAATTTCATCATGGTTGTTACACCTCCTTGAAAATGATATCAATGTATGGTTCATATTCGCTGTCTTCTTCTATCTCCTGTAATCCAAGAACCATAGATTTGAACAGCAGCTTGGCATCATGAGAAGGTTTTCGGATAAACCGAAATTCAATCATCCCGGTCTCTTCATCAGAAACAAGAGAAATCTTATCTGATGTAAAACGTTCAATCGAATTAAGTGTGTTGATGACCAGTACAGACACTGCCGCACAGACCACATCACTTCCTGCTTCCGAATACCCTGCATGTCCGAGTACATCCAGACCTGCATAGTCATGATTTACTGTCTTATAAACGGTTACCTTGATCATATGACAGATTAAGCGTTGATTTTTTCAATCTTAACTGCTGTGTACTGCTGTCTGTGACCATTTTTCTTATGGTATCCAGTTTTTCTCTTATACTTGTAAACGATCACTTTTTTAGCTTTTCCGTCACCGATTACAGAAGCTGTAACTGTTGCACCTGCTACTGTAGGCTCTCCAACAACTAATTTGTCATTGCTTACTGCCAGCACCTGGTCAAATGTATAAGTCTCTCCAGCTTCTACACCAAGTTTTTCTACTTTAATGATATCGCCTTCTGCTACTTTGTACTGTTTACCACCTGTTGCTATAATTGCGTACATATGGCACCTCCTATTATCATTACTCGCCAGCTTCGGTGTCTGAATCAGAACTTGAAAACCTCGCTGTGCGGCATACCATGTTAGTATAGCACGTATATTCCATATAAGTCAATAGGAAGCAGAAAAATATTTCAAACTTTTCTGCTTCCTGTTATAATATGCATTATTTGTCGCATTCATTCAATTTGTCATAGCAATATTCGATGATACTGCGTCTTGTGATAATGCCGATGAATTTATTCTGGTCATCTACGACCGGAACAAAATTCTGGCTCATTGCCCGGCTGATCAGATCTTTCATATCGGAATCCGCAGCCACTGCGACATAATCTGCTTTTCGCTCAAAATCATGAATAAAGATATGCTCTGCTTCTTTCAGATTCAGATTGGTATATTTTTTCATGCCCCAGAGCAGATCACCTTCTGTAATCGTTCCAACATACTCTCCCTGACGGTTCAGCATGGGGATTGAAGCATATTTGTGATGTTCCATTGTCTCCAGAACCTGACGGAGTGTGCAGTCATCATAGACATATGCAACCTCCTGTTTTGGATGTAAAAAGAACAAAATGTTCATCGTGTCACCTCTGTCTTTAAATCTGTGTTTCTACAAAAATCTGGTACAGTGCACGGATGGCGTTTTTGAAGTCATCGTGTCTTACACCGACAATGATATTCAGCTCGCTGGATCCCTGGTCGATCATCTTGACATTGATATGGGCATGGGCAAGGGCGGAGAAAATTCTTCCGGCAGTGCCGCGTGTGGAACGCATTCCTCTTCCGACGATGGCGATCAGAGCAAGATCAGACTCCAGTTCAATGTGGTCCGGATTCACAGCTTTATGGATTCCGGCCAGTACCTGCTGTTCTTTCTCTTCGAACTCATCTTTATGTACAAAAATTGTCATTGTATCGATGCCGGAAGGCATATGCTCGATGGAAATACCGTTTTTATCAAACTCTTCCAGTACCTTGCGGCAGAATCCGATCTCGGAGTTCATCATTGCTTTTTCAATGGTCACGGCAGCAAATCCATCTGTCCCGGCAATTCCGGTAATGGTATATTTTGGCTGTCTGCAGGTACTCTCTACGATCAGTGTGCCCTTGTCCTGTGGAGCATTGGTGTTGCGGATATTGATCGGGATGCCGACTTTACGGACAGGGAAGATCGCATCCTCATGAAGTACAGTTGCCCCCATATAAGAAAGTTCACGAAGTTCACGGTAGGTGATCGTCTCGATGGATTTTGGATTTGTAACAATGCGTGGATCTGCGATCAGAAATCCGGATACATCGGTCCAGTTTTCATACAGGTCAGCCATAGCTGCACGGGCAACCAGAGAGCCTGTGATATCAGAACCGCCGCGGGAAAATGTGACAATGGTTCCGTCTTCTTTCGCACCGTAGAATCCAGGGATGACAGCAAATTCTTCCCCTTCAAGACGAAGAGAGAGCAATTCGTTTGTTTTCTCGTCATCCAGACTGCCGTCTTCATGAAAGCGGATCACTTCAGCTGCATCGATAAAACAAAATCCCAGATAATTTGCCATAATGATACCATTTAAATATTCTCCCCGGGATGCAGCATAATCTCTTCCGATTTTTTTGCCAAAATTTTCACGGATCATATCGAATTCATGATCCAGTGAAAGTTCCAGATTAAGACCGTCGATGATTTCGTTATATCTTGCATGGATCTCATCCAGAAGGCTTGTGAATTTCTTTTCACGGATCGTAAGATTGTAGCAGCTGTAAAGCATATCTGTGACCTTTGTGTCGCTGGAACTGCGTTTTCCCGGAGCAGAAGGTACTACATAGCGTCTGGACTTGTCTGCCCGGATGATATCTCCTACTTTTTTGAATTGTTCGGCACTAGCGAGAGAACTTCCACCGAATTTTACTACTTTCTTCATCTTCTTTCCTCCAACTATATATTATTTCAAATTAGATGCATAGATGTTTGTAAAACGCACGCTCTATCATTTCGCTTTCCTATTATACAGGGTATTTTCAGGATTGTAAATCATAGATTTAAAAAAAACCGAGTGTACTCCGAAATGTTAAAAAGTAACATCAGCATATTGTGCCTGTGTCACGTTCTTTAAGTCATCCGGAGAAAGCTTCAGCTGCATTCCAAGCTTTCCGCCGCTGACATAGATATAATCCAGCGTTTGTGCGTTCTCCTGAATGGTTGTCGGAAATGCTTTTTTCATACCGATCGCGGTACAGCCGCCCCGTACATACCCGGTCACAGTTGTGATCTCTCTGACAGGGAGCATTTCCACAGACTTTTCTCCTACTGCCCGGGCTGCTTTTTTCAGATCCAGCTCTGCTTCAATGGGGATGACAAACACATAATGAGAACCGCTCTTTCCGGTTGTGACCAAGGTTTTATACACCCGTTCATGAGGCAGCCCCAGTGTGTCGGCTGTACTGATTCCATCGGTAAAATTGTCACATTCATAAGTCTGGTATTCGTAGGAAATCTTGCTGCGGTCCAAAATGCGCATGGCGTTTGTTTTTAATTCTTTTTTACTCAACGTGTTCACTTCTTTCTGGTGATTTTTCGGCTTTGTCACGGACGCATTCGTGAAGCGGACGCCGTACTTTTTTACGGGTTACTTCTACTAACTGGAGTGCTGTGACATCCACAACGGACGTCTGAATCGGGTCTTCTCCAAGAAAACGACGGAATTGTTTTAACAGCTCCTGCATCATGTCCGGATCATCCATGTTGATAAAGTCAATCAGGATAATTCCGGAAATATTGCGCAGGCGGATCTGCCGTGCTGTTTCCTTTGCCGCTTCCAGATTGATCTTTAAATACGTTTCCGCACTTTTCTTTTTTGTCTTCGCAGAATATTTTCCGGAATTGACATCTACCACGGTCAGTGCTTCTGTCGGCTGAATGACAAGATAAGCGCCGTTTTTCAGCCAGACGTATTCTTTGAGTGCGCGTTCCACGGCAATGTCGGTACTGTAAAGTTTGGAAAGCGGCAGAAGCTGTTCCTCATAAAACTGAAGTTTGGAGAGATCTTCCGGCTGCTCTGCCTGCAAAAATCCGTGAATCTGCTGATACAGCCTGGGATCATCGGTAATGATTGCTGACAATCCGTCTGCGTATACATTTTTCAAATCTGTAATATAAGACGGAGGGGCCTCCTGCAGACAGGAAAAGCAAGTCCGAAACGGAGCAGTTTCTTTTAACTTGACACAGGCATTCTCCAGTTTCTGAATCTCCTCAAGTACCGTTTCAAAGGGAACGTCCTTTGCATTCGTACGAATGATCAGCCCGTAGTCCTCATTTTTGAGATAACTCAGTTTTTCTTTGTACGTATCCCGAAGAGAACGGGGAAGCTTCCCGGAAGTACCGATCCTGGTATTTCCGGTTGTCAGTACTGCATACCGCCCGGTAAAATTGATATTGCTGCTGACAGTCGGCGCTTTTGTCTTGACTGCTTCCCGGCTGATCTGAACGACCAGCTCGTCTCCGATACAAAGCGGTTTTTTTCCGATTTTATGGGTAAAGATCGCCTGAGGCGCCTGACTTAGGTCGTAGTAGCACTCTTTTCCCGGAGCAATCTCGATAAAAGCGGCTCCTATATTCGCGGCGATATTTTTTACTTTTCCGATGTAAATATCTCCGAGTACAGGTTGTCTGTGCTGATCAGAGTCCGGAAGACTGCAGTGGATCTCTACGATTACATCATCTTCAAGAAGAAAGGTCCAGATCTTCTCCTCTTTTTTCAGCATTAAAATTTTTCGTACTGCCATTTGTATGATACCTCTCTTTTTTGTACTGTCTGAACACAGCAGGATTTATTCGATTACTGTGCCGAGAGATTCTAAGGTTACCAGATTTCGTGCGTTCTCATCCCCGGAATCAGCATACATTTCCAGACGGCACAGTGCAAATTTTAACTGTGTGGCATCTGCATCTAAAAACCGGCAGAATGCTTCCATGACAAGTCCCGGTTTTAAATTCTCCACACTTCCGGCAGCGAGCTGCATAAAAAGCTTGTGATCCTGCACTTCCATCCGGTAGATCAAAGGTTTGATGTCCACTTCTTTTTCGCTGCGTTTTGTCTGTTTTAAGATGCGGATCTCAGACTGCGAGAGAAAGGCATCCACCTGTGTTTCCCAGTCATCCGGCAGTGTTTCCGGCACAAGATCCAGAAGATAGTCTGCTGCCGCGACAATCGCCATTCCGGTCATCTTCTTTTTCTCTGCGATCTGGCGGAAGCTTAAAACTTCGATTCCCTCTACCATAACGGCATTTAAACGGGACACCGCTTCAGCACTGGAAATGGACTCTTTCAGTTCAATATCAAAATATTCGCCCTCGCTTGTAATCCCGATTCCCAGCGGATTTGCAAAGGACATAATCATATGAGGACTGTAGCCTCCGGTATAAGCGATCGGAATGTGTGCTCTGCGGATTGCCTTCTGGAAGAAGCGCATAACATCCAGATGTCCGATAAAGCGCAGTGCACCGTATTTTTTAAATTTAATTCTTGCCTTCAAAACAGACACCTCCTCCAAATTTTGCCGCACCACATCCGGAACACTGCATTCTGCAGTTTGGAGTAATATGTGCGTTCATTGCCCTCTCCCATTCTTTTTTCAGGAAGTTTTTGGTCACGCCGATATCGATGAAATCCCATGGGAAAAGCTCATCCATGGAGCGTTCCCGCATGGTGTAAAACTCAATATCCACTCCAGTATTTGCAAATGCCTGCATCCATTTTTCATTGTCAAAGCTTTCGCTCCAGGAATCATACAGACATCCCAGACGGTATGCTTCTTCAATCACTTTTCCGACCTTGCGGTCCCCGCGGGCAAATACACCCTCCAGCACCGTGACATCTGCCTCGTGCCAGTTATATTTCAAACTCTTTTTGTTCAACTGCTGTAAGAATTCATGCTTTACAATCGTTGCACGGCGAATGTATTCTTCACTTGGAAACATCTGTGCCCACTGGAACGGGGTGAACGGTTTTGGAATGAAGAACGAAGAACTGGCCGTGATCTGACATTTTCCGTTGCGCTGCTCTTTCGGAATCTCATAATATCTTCTTGCAACCTTTTCTGCCAGATGGGCGATGGCCTTCATATCTTCTTCTGTTTCTGTCGGCAGTCCCAGCATAAAGTACAGTTTTACCTTGTTCCATCCGCCTTCAAAGGCCTGTCCGGCTCCTTCTAAAATAATTTCTTCGGTCAGTCCTTTGTTGATCACATCACGCATTCTCTGGGAGCCGGCTTCGGGAGCAAAGGTAAGGCTGCTTTTTTTGATATCCTGTACTTTACTCATAACATCCAGAGAGAACGCGTCAATTCTGAGCGACGGAAGGGAAATATTGATTCCCTCTCCTTTAAATTCATCGATCAGGAAGGTGACGAGCTCTTTTAATTCGGAATAATCACTGGAGCTTAAGGAGCTTAAAGAAATCTCTTCGTGTCCGGTGTTTTCCAGCATCGCTTTGGCGTATTGCTTCAAGCGCTCCACATTGCGCTCTCTGGTTGGACGATACAGCATACCTGCCTGACAGAAACGGCATCCGCGGATACATCCTCTCTGAATTTCCAAAACGACACGATCCTGTGTTGCTTTGATGAAAGGAACGACTGGAGCCTGTGGATACGGTGCTTCGGTTACATCCAGTACCATTTGTTTTTTGATCACAGACGGTGCATGTTCGTTGTTCGGTGTAAAGGAAGCAAGCGTTCCGTCTTCATGGTATGCGGCATCGTAAAACATCGGCACATACAATCCTTCGATCTGTGCGGCACGCTCCAAAAATTCCAGACGGCTCTTTCCTGCTGCCCGATACTCTTTATAGGCATCCAGCAGTTCGTCGTAGACAGTCTCCCCTTCTCCGATATAGAAAATATCAAAAAATTCCGCCAGCGGTTCCGGATTATACGTACATGGACCTCCTCCGATAACGATTGGATCTGTCTCACCACGGTCACGGCTGTGGATCGGAATCCGGCTTAAATCCAGAATCTGCAGAATGTTGGTGTAGCACATTTCGTACTGGATCGTGATTCCAAGAAAATCAAAATCACGGATTGGATCCTGGGATTCCAGTGCAAAGAGCGGAATCTGTTCTTCTTTCATGATCTTGTGCAGATCCAGCCACGGAGAATAAACCCGTTCACACCAGACATCTTCTCTTTGGTTGAACATATCATATAAAATCTGGATTCCGAGATGTGACATTCCAATCTCATAGACGTCCGGAAAGCACATAGCGAAACGGATATCCACCTCATTTTTGTTTTTCATCACCGAGTTTACTTCGTTTCCGATATACCGGGCCGGCTTCTCGATTTTTAGTAATATTTCATCATTTAAAGCTAGTTTTCTCATATTTCTCCTTTCGTTTTTGTTTAATATATACAAAAAAGTAATCTTCTTTTCTTTTTCGATTTTCACGAAAAATAGCTGTTTTTTTATGATTTTCAGGGACGCTTTTCAGTATGAAAAATGCTGATTTTCACCTGATTTTTGCCCTTGCGTAACAAATTTACTTTTTTTCTACTGTGCAGCACTATGCATAATTATACACCATTTTCATGGTCTTGCATAAAATACATAGCACTGCATAACATAATTTGATACTATAAATCACTTATTTTGTAATTAAATTCTCAAAAATTTTGTCCTGCTTTTTCTATCATTTAACACCCTATATGAGAATATGATATTATTTGATATGAAGCAGCAGAAAACATTCTGAAACAGCATGTTAACCCACCGTATTATATACTTTTTGCGGAAGGAGTTCAAGCAAATCTTTCTCAGATATCTGAATGTCGAATACAAAATCTGTTTGAGGCAGAATATCTATTATAAAATTGCCAATCACCTTCTCACAGTCATATATTTCTTCAGGAAGATTGATATAAACATCCTTTGTAACCCCTGTTCCATTATGTCCCATACAGACAGATATCGCTTTCAAACTAATATCATTTTTCTTTAAAACAGTTGCGTATGTATGCCTCAAATCATGCCATCGCATTTTGGGCAAATTGCAATCTGCCAACAGTTCTTTAAAAGATTTCCCCAAACTACCCCTGTTATAGGGCAAACCGTTTTCTCTAAAACATACAAAGTCCAGATCCTGAAATTGGGGATTGGATTTCTGCACTGTTTCATACTTATGGCGTGCCACAATCAATTCATCTATAACAAAATCGCCTAAAGGAATATCACGTTCTCCTGAATGAGATTTTGTTTTCACCTCTTGTGTACATAATCGGTTGTCTGCCTCACCATCATTTGAAGTTGTTCTCCCTAACTGTCGTCTGACATGTAATTCCCCTTCCCACCAATCAATATCCGAGAATTTGATTGCAATCACTTCAGATATTCGAAGACCGGTTGTTAACGTCAAAAGTAATGGTATATACATTTCTGTTCTGGTTTCTTTACATTTTAACAGCAATAATGAAATTTGCGGAATGGAAAGAATGGGATACTCCTTTTTTTGATGTTTTATAGTGCCTTCTCTTAACGCTTGATTATAAGCTTTTTTCACAGCCTTTTTTTTCATACGAATTGCAGTTAGAGCAGGATTTATTCGTATCATCTGATGGTTTTTTGCGTATGTAAAAGCACCTTTCAAAACAGTATAGGATAAACGCAAAACACTCACTTTTTCAATAGAATCCAGCCCTTTTTTAATATCGTTACGCTCGATATCTGTAATTTTGCTGTTTGGATCCCATGTTTTTAAAAAGTAATTGTAGATTACATTGCGATAACTACAAAATGTATGATAGGATATCTTTCTTTCATCAATCATGTAATAATATAGCCAGTAGTCAAAAAATTCCTTTAGCGTGTATTCAAAAGGAATAAACCTTTTTGAATGCAACTCAGCAATCGCAAATTCCTTTGCTTTCAGCGCTTCTGTTTTCGTACTATATCCACCTTTTTGCATAGGAATTACAATTCCAGTGGAAAACGTCAGAGAAAAACGGTATGCAAATTTTCCTCTTACAGGAGTAATTGTATCTCTAAATTTCCATGAAACAATATCACCATATTGAAAACTTTCTTTAACATCAGGTTTTATAATTGGCTTTTTATTCATGTGTACACTCTCCCGCAGCAGATTTGGAAGCGGCATTAATTGGATCAAATGAGGAATCAATCAATGCTGAAATTTTCCCTTTCGCTTCAATAATGCCACAATAAATTTCAAAGGTTGTTGCAATGCTTTTATGCCCCATTATTTTAGAAATTTCTTCCAACTGCATTCCTTGCTCAATTAAAATTGTTGCAAATATATGACGCAAATCATGCATACCGATTTTGGGAAGTGAGTTTCTTTCACACATACGCTCTAAAGCAGCGTTACAGGTAGTTTCTCCTTTTATATTTCCTTTTGGTCCAATACAGATAAAATCTTTCCATTTTGGTTCAGCTTCTCCAAGTTTTTCAAACAACTGCATATTTTCCTTTTTTCGAATTTCTAATTCTTGAAAAATAATGTTATGGATACGCAGTGTCCGATAACTACATAATGATTTTGGCGGTTTTACAGATTGCTTTGAAGATAATACCTTATAAGATAAATTCCCTTTTACAACAATTTCATAGTCTCTCGTAACCTGCCGTTCTACTTTAACCGTTTGATTTTCCGAATTAAAATCCGAATATTTTAACCCTAAAATTTCACCCTTGCGTAAACCTACAAACAAAGCCAGTAAAATCTCTAAATAAACAGAATGGTATTCATACGCCGCTTGAAGCAATGTCCGTATCTGCTTTTTAGAATATACAACCATTGCAGGAACGTCCCAATAATACTTTTTCATATCTAGCAACGGATTGGTCTCAAGATAGCCATCATCAAGAGCATCTTTCAAGGCTACATTAAATACTTTGTTTATCATTCGCCCTGCACTTTTACAATAGTCTTTACAATTCTCTAAAATTTCATTTAGATAATCGGAAGATACCATGCCTATTAAAATATCCTTCGGTGTATTTGGAATAATGATTTTATAAATCGTCCATGAATACCCCACTTTTATAGAACTGTCTGCATTAGGAAGAAAAATTTTTTGACACCAGTAATCTAAATATTCAAAGAACGTATATCTCATATTTGTTAAACTTTTAATTCGTTTCATCTGTTTTTGATATCGTTCATTTTCTTGCTCTTGTGCCTGCTTTGCCTCTTCGACAGAGCAAAATCCTGTTTTTTTCTCATATTCTATTGTATAGGTATTACAGTTAACTGTCTTTGTCAGAAAACTCCATGTGCCATTTTCATAAAATACAGCTCCTTTATTAGTCATTGATTTTTCCATATAAAGTACCTCCTATTTGGTAGGTGCTTATATGCTTTCTTTTGCCATAAAGCACCGTAACATAATTGATTTGTGTGTGTCAATACCTGCATCTATGTTTGTAAACATGGTTTAGTTTCCTTCATCTAACCAATGGTCGAATGAAGACTTTGGAATACGATAAATATTTCCAATTTTTATAACTTTGAATGGTTTTTGTTTTACATACACCTCTTGTATAAAAGCATAGGCTTTTGTACGTCCAATATTTAAGATTTCCTGAATATCTTCTACTTCGTATACACGTTTTTCTTCTGAATGTGTACCTATATGCTCACCTCCTAAGCTTCTCATTTAATTTAATTTTCTGATTTTAGTTACTTGTAAATAATTGGATTTTATTTTAGATACATTTAGACGACATGAATTCTTTCTGTAAGATTTGTAATCTGAATTGAATTTATTAAAACCTAAAAATAGTTAAATAACCCTTTCTCTGTTCCCGCTTTTAAGAGTTTACAAATAGTAAAATAACGATTCTAACGGATTTTCTGCTCACCCCATTGAATTTGAAGTTTTCCTTCCTGATCTACACCAGTTGTCATTAAAAGAGAAAATATCTGAGGGTTGATACCGAATTTTTCATATAATTCTCCGCTCGCTATCAATTGATTTTTCATGAACAAATTAATTTTCTCCTTTGCCAATATCATTTTTAGCAGATTCACTTCAATAGAATTTTCGTAAATCAAAAATACCACTTGTTTAAAATTCTGAGATGTATAACGAATAAACCGAAAATAATATTGTTCCATAGCTGCATGGTTATAGTGAAGTTCCGGCAAAATAATTTTATCCACATCATCAATATTCATGGACTCTGATAAGCTTTGCTGTGTAGAAAGCAAAATTCCATTCTCTGTCTTTCTCAGTTCTTCCACAATCCGCTGCCGCTGTTTACAAGGATTTTTCTTTCCTGTGATCATAAAAATTGGTCTTTTCGGAAATGCCTGTTTTAAATAGTGGTAATAGGACTCCGCTACTTCTATCTTGCGAACTCCAATGGCAACTCTTTCTTTTTCCCACATCTGCAAAAGATGGATTGCTTTTTTAACTTTTGTAGGCGGTTCATTACTGTTATATTCGTATGCAAGAGAGGAATCTGCACATATTTTCAGAAGCAACATCAATTGTTGTAAAATCCGAAACATAGCATCTTTTCTTGCGTTTTTACAAGCCATAAAGTATTTCCTGCGGATTTTATCAAATTCTTTTATGGCAGTCAGATAGACTTCCTTTTCTGTCTGATTAAAAGAGCAAGTTCCTTGATAAATTTTATAAATTTTTCTACCAACTACTTCCTCAAAATTTTTTGTTATTACGGTTTTTTCTAATAATTCATCTAAAAATGAGGAATTATAAATGTCTTGGTTTGCCTTTTCAAGGCCAAACACCGTAATCTTCTTTGGCAAATAAGAGAAAGAAAATAGTTCATATCCCTTTTTATAGGCAGGAAATGGTTGATTAAAAAAAGGGTTCGCATATTTTTCCATCTGTCCATTCCTGAATCGGAAAATCCACTCATTTTTTGCCAGATAATGAATCGAATTATTATAAAGCAGCTCTAATTGTGGAGCAGCTTCTACAACATTGTTTCGCGTCATTGTTCCAGTCGCCAGCACTTTATATCTGCACTTTCGGAAGACAGAAAGCATTGCTTTTGTCCTCTTGGAACTTCCATTGCTGATTGTATCGCTTTCATCGAAAATCAACATGACCTTCTGACAACGGATACGGACCAGTTTTTTCATCTCTCTTTTTAAGTCTGTCAGTAAGTTGACTGTCAAAAGTACAATCTGCCCTTTCTGCACCCTTTTGATATCTTCTCTTTTTCGGATACGGTAAAAATCAATCTGATAGTCTGTCAGTATTTCTTCCCATGTATTATTGATTGCCAGAGCTGTGCTAACAATAAACACATTCCGAACAGGGCTATATTTTATTCTGTACTGTGCCATCGCCAGCGTACAAAGGCTTTTTCCGGTTCCCATAGAAAACTGTAGGGCGGCATATCGTTTCTGCAACAGTTTATTCACTTCTTGTTTCTGTATAGGATTTAGATATTTGACTTCTCCTGTCATCTGGCTTTTTACATGCCACTTTTCCAGATATTCTGCAATTTTCTGATCCTGTTTTATTTTTTTAAATGGTATTTCCTGTAGTTCAAAGTTCTGTCGTTTCTTTTTCAAAAATTTTTCAAATCCTGGAACTTCCGCTTTTGTTAAAACAAACGAATGGATAGAACCTAACTCTACATCACTTCCATTTTCGCGATAATCCTTTACTTTAAATCTATAATTTGTCTTTACAATCCGAGTTTCATTCCTGTAAGTCTTATTCGCAGAAGATAAAATTTCCTTTAATTTCCGTAAAACATCTTCCGGCTGTATCTTGATTTTTTCCCACTCCTGCCAGGATAGTTCCTCTGGTTTTGTTTGTTTCAGGTACTCTTGCAAAATTTCCTCTGCCTGTCCCGCTTTATGAGTAATCTTTCGATTTCTTTTGATATCAAACAACAGTTTCACTGTTTTTTCTTGAAATGCCTGTTTCTGCTTTCCCTCTAAGTCTGTATTCTGGCATTCAAAATAAATATTTGCAGCATTTTTTCTCCGTTCCTGAAGAACCGGTAACACATAAGTTTGATAAATTTCTTGGGGATGTTTCAGAACCTCCTTCTTTGTGGTGTAAGGTCTTTCTGTTACATATTGACTCTTTTTCTGTAAGATCATGGCTTTTGTCCGAAAAGATGTCACACCATACTCTTTGAATACATCTGCTGGCAAAGAAAATTGTACAATCAAATTAAACATCTGATTGATTTCTTCAATATCCCCTTTATTTGAAAAATCATCTGAAAGGAAACTTTCCGGAACCAGCAAAACCAAAAGGCCTCCGTTTTTCAGTACCTGATATGCTTTTTTGCAATAATACATTTGGGAAGATACCGGTGCTTCTTTTGTTCCCCATTCCAAATGAAAAGGCGGATTTCCAAATACAATATCTCCGCTTAAAACAGGGGAATACTGCCGGATATCGCCATATTGCAGATTTGCCTTTGGGTAGAGGTACTGGGCAATCTTCACTGCTTTCATATCAAGTTCTGTCCCATAGATATTACTTTCTGTAGGGAGATAATTAAAAAAATCTCCTTTTCCATAAGTCAAATCATAAATAATATCCTCTGCTTCCGGTTTGACACAGGAAACAAGAAATTCACATACTTCCGCTGGTGTGAAAAATTGTCCCTGCTCGATTTCTTTTTTCGCTTCTGTATAAGCATGAAAATTTTGAAAGTCCTTCCTGTCCAGTCCATGTAGCCCACCATTTCCCGTGTATACATTAAAAATATCCTCTGGTGTGATCCCATATAGTTCTGCTTCATGGTTTTCCACTAGATACAAGATTTTTTCATTCAATTTTTGCCTTTGCTCTATTGGTATTTGAAGTTCCGTATCTTTTTTGTATTTTTCCATTAGATTACCTCCTTATAGCCTAGGTACTCTTTTGCAAAAGACAATGCATGTACGCCGCTGTCAAAAACGATATCCCATCTACCATTTTTAAAATACTTAAATTTGACAACTTTCTTACCAAGTGCGAGGTGCTCATCAAAAATCCCTTCTTTTTCTTTTTTCCCGATGTATGAAAAACTTACAAATCTTTCCAGCCACCCATCATAAATGTTAAACTGTTTTTTTCCAGAGTCAAAAAATGTCAATGCACGTAAAACGGCCTTATATTTTTCATTATCCAGACAAATTTCATATTCTCCCCAAAGATCTGTTTTGCTGTAGACCAGATTTTTGATGGTCAGTTTTTTGCTTTGTATATTATATTTTACGTAGGATAATCCTGCTTCCACATTTTCTTTAATCTCCTGTTCCACCTTTTCTTGAAAACTAAAACCACCAAGATAAGAAAAAATATCATCTACAATAAGCGGATAATCAATTCTGGCAAATAAAACTTCATAAAGATTTTTTTCTTTCTGTTTACGGCACCTCTTCATTTCTTCCCGATAAATTTGTTTCTCTTCTTCTGTTAAAGAAGAAATCCGGTTATGTAATACGGGTTCTGCTGAATTTTGCAGGGAAATATAGCGTTCATACGAATGTATCTGTATAGCAAGACCATATTTCCGATTAAAGAAAGAAATGATTGTTTTAATAAAATGATTATGTACCTTTTCCATAACTTCTGTTTGTTTCTTCTTATCCATGCTAATTAAGTTCTGTTGGTACACCCTATCTGCATATTTCTTCATCCTCCCATAAAAGGTCAGTTCCTGTTGATGCAGAGTTTCCATATCTACAAACATACTCAAAAAATGATTTCTGGTACTGTCATATAATTTTTGCTGTATCTCACAAAATTTTTGATCTTCCATAGAAAGTCTAGTGTACTGTATTGTTGACATTTAACTAAATATTTATAGCTATTATAGCCGCTTCATGTTAAAATAAAAGAAAA